>Ga0209958_1000063_pt1 | contig 382750 bp, 395 predicted proteins | sample ThiBio_inoc_plan_FD_183942 | JGI IMG/M metagenome (GOLD analysis project Ga0209958, IMG submission 183942) | Wastewater bioreactor microbial communities from Cape Town, South Africa - Thiocy_inoc_plan (SPAdes) | ecosystem: Engineered > Bioremediation > Thiocyanate > Unclassified | place: South...
GTGCTGACCTGCGCGTTAATGTGCTGGTCAAGCCGATCCGCTCGGGCCTCAAGACCAATCTCGTCATCACCACCAACCGCAGGACGTACCTGCTGGAGTTGGCTTCGACGGAAAAGACGTGGATGGCGTCGGCTTCTTGGGAGTACCCCCGCGACCGGATGCTGGCCTTGCAGCGCCAGGCGCAGGCGGGCAGCGCCGCCGCGCCGGTGGACTCTGGCTTGTCGTTGGAAAACTTGCGCTTCCGCTACGCGGTCAGCGGCAGCAACCCGCCGTGGAAGCCGCTGCGCGCGTTCGACGACGGGCAGAAGGTCTATATCCAGTTCCCCGCCGGCATCGCGCAAGGCGAGCTGCCGCCGCTGTTCGTGATCGGGCCGGAAGGCGACGGGCAACTGGTTAATTACCGCTTCCGCTCGCCGTATTACATCGTGGATCGGCTGTTCGGCGCGGCCGAACTGCGCCTGGGCGGTGACAAGGGCGACGTGGTGCGGATTGAGCGCACGGACGGCGTTGCGCGGAGGAACTGACCATGAGCCAGGACGACACCCCCGACCTTGCCACGCCGCAGGCGGGCAAGGTCGCGCCCGAAGCGGTGGCGCTGCGCGCCCAACCGCGCCCGGTCACGCGCCTGAACCGGCGCACGCTGGCCATCCTTGTCGGCGGCCTGTCGATCACCGTGCTCGGGGCCACGATCTGGTCGCTGCAACCGCAGCGGCGCGGCACCAACGAGCAGACCGAGCTTTACAACGTCGATCGTGTCTCGAAGTCTGAAGGGCTGGATGGCCTGCCGGCGGACTACTCGAAGCTGCCGCCGAAGGTGCCCGAGCTGGGGCCGCCGCTGCCGGGCGACCTCGGCCCGGCCATCGTGAACTCGCAGCAGCCGGCCGTGGCCGCCTACGCGGCCCCCGGCCACGATCCGAACGACGCCTTGCGCAAGGAGGCGGAAGCCGCTGCGGCTTCGTCGGTGTTCTTCCGCTCGGGCGGCCAAGGGCAGGCCACCGCCACAGTCGCGCAGGCAGCGCCGGGGGTGCCTGGCGGTACAAGCGCGCTCGCGGCCTTCGACCCGCTCGCTGCCGGGCCGGCCTCGACGGCGGCCCAGCCCGCCGACCCGACCGCCGTGCAGAACCGGCAAGACCAGAAAGAGGCGTTCCTGAAAGCCGGCTCTACGCAAACCCGCAACTCCGGCAATCTGGCGCTGCCGGCGTCGCCATATCAGGTGATGGCCGGAACGGTAATCGCCGGGGCACTGGTGACGGGCATCAAGTCGGACTTGCCGGGCGACGTGATCGCCACAGTGACGGAGCCGGTCTATGACACGGCCACAGGCAAGTTCCTGCTGATCCCGCAGGGATCGCGCATTCTCGGCAAATACAACAGCCAAGTCAGCTACGGGCAGAGCCGCGTGCAGGTTGTGTGGAACCGCGTCATCCTGCCGGACACGTCATCACTGACGCTCGACAACCTTGTGGGCACCGATCCGGCCGGCTACGCCGGACTGGAGGATGACGTGGACTGGCACTGGAAGCGCATCTTTGCCGGTGCGGTGTTGACGACGCTGCTGGGCGTTGGCGCCGAGCTGGCCGCGCCGGAGAATCGCCAGGATGGCAACCGCATCGTCATCGCGGGGCGCGACAGCGCGCAGGACAGCATCAATCAGGTCGGCCAGGAGATCACCCGGCGCAACATGAACATCCAGCCGACGCTGACCAGTCGGCCGGGCCTGCCGGTGCGCATCATCGTCAACCGGGATCTGGTGCTGCGTCCCTACCAGCCGCTGTTCTTCAACCGGGGAGCTTCGCAATGAGCACGACCAAGAAGCTGCGGCTTGGGCCGCTGCCCAAGACCGAAAGCGTCAAGCTGACCTTTGCCTGCCCGGCTAGCCTGAAAGCCGACCTCGACCGCTACGCCGCGCTGCACGCGCAGGCGTATGGCGAGGCGGTAGATGCCATGACGCTGATCCCGCACATGCTGGAGGCGTTCATGGCTGGGGACCGGGGATTTAGACGCCAAGCAAGATAGACGCCCCTTCAGCAGTCGGAATCGTTTCGGCCGTTTCTTAGAATCTCCAACGCTACCTGTAGGTGTCGTTCTTCTGGCCCCAGGGCGGAAAGGGACGAGAACACCGCTGCTGTTTGGTGCCAATAGATGGCGTGACTGATGGCGGGGCGCAGCGCGTCGAGTTCTTCGCTCGTCAGAGACGCAGCAAACGCACGTAGCCTGATCTCTGATCTCTCGCGCCGGACGTGGCACTCGCGACACAAAGCACGCAGGGCACTGAGTGGGTATTCCCAAGGCTCGAAGCCTTCTCGCATATTTGCGTAGTAGCAATGGTGGGCGTCCAAAGGCTTCGCGGCTCCGCAGTCCTGACATTGATGTCCTGCCCGCTTCTTCACAGTGGCTGCCTTCTTGCGCCACCTTTCATCTTGGAGCTTGGATGCATAGGTGCCTGAAAGCCGTGAGTAGTCATACCCCTCAATAGGATAGAAGCCCATGTTCCAAGAGTGGCCGAGCTCGTACCAGAATCCGAACGACTCAACCAGATCGTCAAACTCCATCGTGTCGCCACCGTAGTTCAACATTGTATGAAGCGACGTTCCCCCAGTTTTGAGTAGCACGGTGATTTGGAGTCCAATCCCCAACGAGACGGAGATTGGACGTGAAGAAGCGCTTTTCCGAAGAGCAGATCATCGGCTTCCTGCGTGAGGCCGAAGCGGGCGTGGCGGTGAAGGACCTGTGCCGGCGGCACGGATTCAGCGAGGCCTCCTACTACCTGTGGCGCAGCAAGTTCGGCGGCATGAGCGTGCCGGAGGCCAAGCGGCTCAAGGAGGTGGAGGCGGAGAACACGCGGCTGAAGAAGCTGCTGGCCGAACAGCTGTTGGAAAACGACGTCATCAAGGACGCGTTGCGAAAAAAGTGGTGACCGCACCGGCGCGCAGGACGCTGGTGCGGCATCTGATGGAGCGCGGACTCACTGAACGGCGGGCGCTGGCCGTGGTGCGGATGAGCGCCAGCGCGCTGCGCTACGTCCCGCGTCCGGATCGCAACGTCGAGCTGCGCGAGCGGATCCTGGCGCTGGCGCAGCGGCACAAGCGCTACGGCGTCGGGATGATCTATCTGAAGTTGCGGCAGGAGCAGTGGCCGGTGAATTACAAGCGGGTGGAACGGCTGTATCAGGAAGCCAGGTTGCAGGTGCGCCGGCGCAAGCGGAAGAAGGTGCTGCTAGGCGAGCGCCAACCGTTGCTGCGGCCGGAAGCCGCCAACCAGGTCTGGTCGATGGACTTCGTGTTCGACCGCACCGCCGAGGGGCGTGTGCTCAAGGCGCTGACCATCGTCGACGATGCCACGCATGAGGCGGTGGCGATCGAGGTGGAGCGGGCCATCTCCGGCCATGGCGTGGCGCGGGTGCTGGACCGGCTGGCGCTGACACGGGGTCTGCCGCAGGTGATCCGCACTGACAACGGCAAGGAGTTCTGCGGCAGGACGATGGTGACATGGGCCCACGAGCGCGGTGTGCAGCTGCGCTTGATCCAGCCAGGCAAGCCAAACCAAAACGCCTACATCGAGAGCTTCAACGGCCGCCTGCGCGACGAATGCCTCAACGAGCACTGGTTCCCGACGCTGCTGCACGCTCGCACCGAGATCGAGACCTGGCGGCGGGAATACAACGAAGAACGACCGAAGAAGACCTTGGGCGGCCTGACCCCGGCCGCCTACGCCCAACAGCTGGCGGCCAAAGCCGCTACGATGAAACCCGGACTCTAAAGAGCCCTGCTACTGAAGGCGGGGGGATGTCGGAAGCGTACTGCTGTCGAACACCAAGACTAAGAGCGAGTCGTTCCCATAGGGCTCGCTTCGATCTCTCCAAGCCTCGATATCGACGAAGAACGCATCCCCCAGGATTTCCTCTTTAATCATCCATTCGGTAAGAGCGGCACGCATGCGCTCCAAGTTTCTACTCATCGCAGTGAAATGCATCTTCGCCTCCAAAGGGCAAGGGGATCGCGGAGCTTACGAATCGGGGCGGCTAACGCAGTGGCGCGTTCGATAGGCCGTTCCGCCGATGCAGCACCAGTCGAAAGTGTCCTTGTGAGTTGCAGCAACCAGTGGCTGCCGATTTCGTCGCCTCAAGGAAACGCTATAGTTATAGTATTCTGCATAAGAATGCTGGCCTTTTGACCAGCCAGATGGCCCGATAACCGGGGGAGGTCAGGATGCATTTGAAGAAGTTGGCCGTCCGGAATTTCAGGCGGCTGCGAAACGTTGTAATTGATCTTGCTTCCGACATCTCTATTTTTGTCGGTGCCAACAACAGCGGCAAGACATCAGTCGGGCACGCACTCCAGTTATTCACTGGCGGTGGCCGCTTCAACATTCACGACTTTAGTGCCGATCTTTGGGCCGACATCGTTGCGTTTGGTGAGGGCGATGGCGAGGCGAGCCTTCCCACGATGGAAATCGACGTTTGGTTCGAAATCGGTCCGGACGATGTTCACCGTGTCATCGATCTTCTTCCCAGCCTTGCTTGGGAAGGCAAGCTGGTTGGGATGCGTATTGCCTACGCGCCCACCAATCCCGCGGCGACGCATGCACGCTATATCGAAGTGCGCCAGCGCGTGCTCGATGCGGTCGCTAAGGGTGAAGACGGAGCGCCCGCCTTCGATCCCTCGCCACGTAACCTGCGGGAGTTCCTTCGCGACAGGCTACATGACGAATATGAGCTGCGCTATTTCGTACTCGATCCCGCGCGGTTCGATGCGAAGATGGTGGCAGAGGCTGGCTATGACCCGGCCACGCTCACCGGACGCGACCGGAGCGGCCGTGAGATCTTGAAGGGCCTTCTCCACATTGACTTCTTGAACGCACAACGCCATCTCTCGGACGGCCCAGGTGGCTCTCGCGCCGAGGATCTCTCCCGTGTACTCAGTCGTTTCTACGGGCGCAACCTCGAACAGAAAGGCGAAGATATCGAAGCGTTGCGCGCCCTCGCAGCATCCGAAGTCTCGCTTAATGAGCATCTCGAACGAGTGTTCGAACCGACGCTCAAGAGCTTGTCGAAGCTCGGCTATCCGGGCCTCTCAAACCCGCGCATGATGATCCGCTCGGCCCTCGACCCTGCCCAGATCATGAGCGGTCGAGATGGCGCGATCGTTCACTATGCGTTGGGAGCCGATGACGGGAAGCCCGACCCGCCTACCTTGCCCGATCGATATAACGGTCTTGGCTTCAAAAACCTCATCTTCATGGTGGTCGAGCTACTCGACCTCCACGCTCAATGGCTGGCGGTCGAGGAAAACCGTCCGCCGGTCCACCTGATCTTCATCGAGGAGCCCGAAGCGCACCTCCATGCCCAGCTTCAACAGGCCTTCATCCGCAAGGTGATGGACATCCTAGCGCTCAAGGGCGAGGACCGCACGCACTATACGAGCCAAGTCGTCGTCACGACCCATTCGACTCATATCCTTTACGAACGAGGCTTCCGGCCGATCCGCTATTTTCGTCGAAGCCGTGCACAGAATGTGTCGACCTCCGATGTGCTCAACCTCTCGGTTTTCTACGACAGCACCGATCCGGACATCCGAAGCTTCCTGGAGCGCTATTTGAAACTCGCGCACTGCGATCTGTTCTTCGCCGATGGCACCGTGCTAGTCGAAGGCAATGTCGAACGGCTGCTATTGCCGCAGATGATCGCCAATGCCGCGCCGCGGCTGCAATCGACCTATCTCACCGTCCTAGAGATCGGCGGAGCGTTCGGTTACCGATTCAAAACGCTGATCGAGTTTCTCGGACTGACAACGCTCATCATCACCGATCTCGACAGCGTGTTTGGTCCACTGGGACAGGATGGCGAGGGTGCGGCACCCGCTGGTCAACCAGAGGCCGCGGAACCAGCCGCCGAGAACGCGCAGGCTGCCGGCGCTCACGCTGAGGATATTGACGATGACGAGGAGGATTTGCCTGCGGCTGCGGAGAAGCCCGGGAAGGCGTGCATAGCCGGTCATCCGGGCGCGGCGACGTCCAATCAGACTTTGCTTCAATGGCTACCGAAATGCGACGCGGTCGCCGCTCTGTGGGAGGCGACGGCTGAGCAGAAGATCCAGGCGAGGACGGACGACAATGACGCTTTGGTACGCGTTGCCTACCAGTGCCGGACCGATGTCACTTGGGGCGGAGAAACCCTGGCGCTGGCCGGGCGCACGCTGGAGGAAGCATTCGCACTCGAAAATCTTGGCTGGTGCCAAGACAAGAACCGTAAGCCGCTTCAGCTCCGCATCGCCAAGGCCGACGAGAAGAACCTGACCACGCTTGCGGAACGCATCCACAAGCGCGTGCAGGCTAAGAGCTTCAGCAAGACGGACTTCGCGCTCGCCTTGTTAGCCGAAGATCCGAGCAGTTGGTCGGTCCCAACCTATATCGCCGAGGGCCTGAGCTGGCTTGAGACCGAGATTGCGCCGCCGGAACCGGACGAGGATCTGCCGCATGAGGACCAGCCGCATGGGGAAGCGCCCCAGGGTGCACCGGCCGCCGCCAACGAGGTAGCAGCATGACAAGCCGGGTCGGCAGTCCTGACACACAAGCCGATCTAGATGTTCGAGCTTGTCTCGATCTGACGCCGCCACGCTCGTTTGTCGTGGTCGCCGGTGCGGGGTCGGGGAAAACGACCTCGCTGATCAAGGCTATCGCGCACCTAGCCGAAACTCGCGGTCCTGCCCTGCGCCGCGCCGGGCAGCAAATCGCCTGCATTACATATACCGAAGTCGCCGTCGGTGAGATTTCGGCCGATGTCGGGGCCTCGCCGCTATTCCACATCTCGACTATCCACAGTTTCCTGTGGTCAGTCATCCGGCCGTTCCATTCGGATGTCGCGACTTGGGTAGCCACCCGCATCGACGAGAAGATCGCGGAGCGACGCGCGCACTACGACAAGCCTCGGACTCAGGCGAAAACGAAGGCCCGCCTCGAACAGGAGATCGCAGATCTCGAAGCCGAGCTGACTGCGATCAGTGAAGTAGAGAAGTTCGTCTACGGCACCGGCAGCAGCTACGCTGAGGGCATTCTTGGCCATGACGATATCCTCAAACTCACCCCAGCCTGCGTCGCAGCGCATCCGCTGCTGAGGCAACTCGTCGCTAAGCGCTTTCCCTACATCTTCGTCGATGAGAGCCAAGACACCAATCCGGAGGTCGTCGAGGCGTTACGGCACATTGCGGGCGAACATCCTGGCTTGTGTGTTGGGTTCTTTGGAGACCCGATGCAGAAGATTTATATGAGCGGAGCAGGCGCTGTCCCGCTGAACGACGGCTGGGCGGAGATCACAAAGCCCGAGAACTTCCGGTGCCCGACATCGGTGCTTGGGGTCATCAATGCAATCCGCGCCCCTGGCGACGGTCTTGAGCAGGTGCGTGGTCGGACGATAACCGTTGATGGCATCGAGCAGCCGCTTGCCGGTACCTCCAATCTGTTCATCCTGCCGGCGGACGCGGAGCGGAGTGCGCGCCTCGCGGCCGTTAGGCAGTGGCTGGCCACCGAAACCGGCGACGCTCTGTGGCTAAGCGACGTGCGGGAAGGCGATGTCCGCCTGCTTGTACTGGTGCACCGCATAGCGGCCAACCGGCTCGGGTTCCCTAATCTGTATGCTGCGCTCAATGACCGAGCCCCAATGAGTCTGAGTGAAGGGCTGAGCGATGGCACAGCCTGGCCGCTCCGTCCACTTGTCCAGCACATACTTCCGCTAGTTGTCGCGGCGCAAGCGGGCGATCGGTTCACAGTGATATCGACCTTGCGCAGCGAATGCCCGAGGCTTGAACCAGCGCGGCTTCGAGGACAAGCGACGGCCCCCGTTCTTACAGCGCTACAGCAAGCGCTCGACGGGCTTGTTGGTCTGTTGGCAGCAGGATCGCAGGCGACTATCCGGGACGTCTTGACGCATGTGCGAGATCACGAGTTGCTGCGCCTTGATGATCGCTTCGCCATGCATCTGGTTGCAGAGCCTGTGGATGACGGCAGCAGCGGTTTCGAGAACGTTCAAGCCTATCTGGCATGCGGTGTCGACGAACTCTGGGCCTACCGGCGCTACTTTACAGAGGAGTCACCGTTCGCCACGCATCATGGGGTGAAGGGTGCCCAATTTGAGCGCGTATTGGTCGTCATCGACGATGAGGAAGCGGGCTTCCGGCAGTATTCTTACGGCAAGTATCTTGGGTACGTCCCCCTCTCGGACAAGGACGAAGCCAATCTGGCGGCAGGTGAAGAGTCCGTACTTGATCGAACCCGTCGCCTCTTCTATGTGTGCTGCTCGCGAGCAATGAAGGACCTAGCAGTCGTGGTCTTTGTGCCCGAAGTCGCAGCGGCCCGCAATGCGATCGTTGCGCAGAATTTATTCCCCGAGGCCATAATCCGAGGTGCGGAGCATCTGGGCTGAGGCTTCAACACATCGGGCAGTAATCGGCGAAGGCCGCTGGATCTTGCTCATGGGTTGGGTCGCGGTCTAGCGCAGCAGAGTTAATCTGACTGAACGCGCTTGGATGAGCCGTGTCATGGAACTCCCCTATGAAATGGCCCGGCGCAGCCTCAACATCCAGCCGACGCTTACCGAGCGCCTGGGTCTGCCGGTACGCATCATCGTCAACCACGACCTGATCCTGCTCCCCTATCAGCCGATGGTTTCCAATCAGGGGGGTTATCTCAAGCACCACGCGCAAGCTGCGGCAGGGACCTTTGCCCAAGACCGAGAGCATCAAACTGACCTTCGCGTGCCCGGCGAGCCTCAAGGCCGACCTTGATCACTACGCTGCGCTGCACGCGCAGACGTATGGCGAAGCAGTCGACGCGATAACGCTGCTCCCTATATACTGGATGCCGCCAAGCCACTTGGGCTATGACGATGAAGTAAGCCCGCCGCCCACGGCAATCTAGCATGACCGAGTGCGATCCGGTTCTCCCTCCCGACGCTCCTATGTTGCACCTAGCCCACCAAGCAACAGTCCTGCAACGCGGTCCCCAAAAGAGCTAACCTACTGTCCCGTATGAGGTTTCAAGCCTCCCGTGTTTTGCACGCAAGGCTTGACGCCGGCACTTTTTTGTTGCCTTAAGCCTTGCGCCGGGTCACCCAGCCGCCGAAGCACAAGGCGCGGAAGAACGGACGCGGCGCTTCGAACCCGGCCTGATCCAGCAACTGGGCCAAGCGATCCTCGCTGACCGGGTGGATGTTGCGGTCCACGTGCCGGAAGCCGCGTTCGATGTCTTGCTCCGGGATGTCGGCGGATTTCTGCAGGTGCTCCCAGAACAGCCGCAACTGCCCCTGCCACGGGTCGTCCCAGCCAGGGCCGAACAGGTCGGCCAGCACCAGCGGCGTGCCCGGCTTCAGGTGTTCGGCGATGTCGGTCAACAGGCCAAGCTTGGCGCCGTCATCGGGCAGGAAGTGCAAGACCAGCAGCAAGGTGGCGGCGTCGAAGGGTTCGAATTTCGGCAGTTCCGACACCTTGGACGGATAGAGCCGCACCCGGGCGTTCAGGCCATGCTCGGCGACTTTCTGTTCGGCATGGGCCAGCATGTCGCCGGCCGGATCGACGCCGACCACGTGCAGGCTGGGGCAGGCCTGGGCCAGGGCGACGCATTCCACCCCGGTGCCGGCGCCGACCACCAGCACCCGGCCGTGCCCACCGGTACTTTCGGCCAACACCATGCACGACAGTTGATGCAGGGCTTCATAGCCGGGAATGGCGTCGCGCACCCGCCGGTCATAGGCCTGGGCCTTTTCGGCGTCGTAAAGAACTTTCACATCGGTGCTCATGACCCGGTCTCCGGCGGATAGGCGTTCAGTTGCCCCAAGGCTTGCCCCACCGCCAAGGTGGCGGCCAGAGCCACGTTCAGCGAGCGCAGGCCCGCCGCCATGGGAATGCGCAAGCGGGCGTCGGCGTGGGCCGCCACCTCGTCCGGCACGCCGGCGCTTTCGCGGCCCACCATGATGACATCGCCGGCCTGGAAGGAAAAGCCGTCCAGACGTTGGCTGCCGGCGGTGGTCAGCAGCACCAGCCGTCCGCCGCCCAGGGATTGCCGGAACGTCGCATAGGATGCGTGACGGCTGACCCGCGCATGATCGACGTAATCCATGCCGGCGCGGCGCATGCGTTTTTCATCCCACAAAAACCCGCAGGGTTCGATGACATCCAAAGGGATTCCAAGGCACGCCGAAAGACGTATCAGGGTGCCCGCGTTCTGCGGAATGTCGGGTTGATACAGGGCTAGACGCAACAAATGCATAGAGAATCCTCAATCCACCACCCCTTCGGGCGGGGGCCGCACCATCTGAAGGGGTCCATCTTAATTAGCAGTTACTTATGTTAACTTGACTCCCCTGTTGAATCACAAGGGGCAATGTGGTTAATAGGGCCGCTTCCGCGGGCCAACAAGAGGTTAAGTCATGGCTGATTCGGCTACGCATGCCCAGCCCTCGTCGACGGATGGGCAAACTCGGCGGGATTTCCTGCTGTATGCTACCACCGCTGTCGGCGCGGCAGGGACCGCCGCCGCCCTGTGGCCGTTCGTGCACAGCATGAACCCGGCCGCCGATACCCTGGCAATGTCCACCACCGACGTGGATCTTGCCGCCATCCAACCCGGACAGGCGATCACCGTCGTTTGGCAGGGCAAGCCCGTCTTCGTGCGCCGCCGCACTGAAGAAGAGATTGCCGCCGCCACCAAGGACGATGCCGCCGACCTGCGCGACAAGGCGACCGACGCCAGCCGCGTGCAGAAGCCGGAATGGCTGATCCTGATCGGCGTCTGCACCCACCTGGGCTGCGTGCCGCTGGGACAGAAGGCTGCCGACCCCAAGGGTGATTTCGGTGGTTGGTTCTGCCCCTGCCACGGTTCCCACTACGACACGTCCGGACGTATCCGCAAGGGTCCGGCGCCGCTGAACCTGCCGGTGCCGAAGTACACCTTCACGTCCGACACCACCGTCCGCATCGGGTAAGGATCGACCATGAGCGGTTTCCAAACCAACAACAAGGTGATCAGCTGGCTGGATCAGCGGCTGCCCATCTTCTCGATGATGCAGCATTCTGCCATCGATTACCCCACGCCGCGCAACCTGAACTACTGGTGGAACTTCGGCTCGTTGGCCGCGTTCGTGCTGGTGGTCATGCTGCTGACCGGCATCTTCCTGGTGATGAACTACTCGTCGCACACCTCGCTGGCTTTCGACTCGGTCGAACGCATCATGCGCGACGTGAACTATGGCTGGCTGATCCGTTACCTGCACATGAACGGCGCCTCCATGTTCTTCATCATGGTGTACATCCACATGTTCCGTAACCTGTATTACGGATCGTACAAGGCGCCGCGCGAAGTGCTGTGGTGGGTCGGCATCCTGATCTATCTGGCGATGATGGCCACCGGCTTCCTGGGCTATGTGCTGCCGTGGGGTCAGATGTCCTTCTGGGGCGCCACCGTGATCACCAACCTGTTCTCGGCCTTCCCGGTCGTGGGCCAGCACATCGTGACCCTGCTGTGGGGTGGCTTCTCGGTCGACAACCCGACCCTGAACCGCTTCTTCTCGCTGCACTACCTGCTGCCGTTCGTCATCGTCGGCCTGGTGGTGGTGCACGTCTGGGCGCTGCACACCGTCAAGTCCAACAACCCCCTGGGTGTGGAAATGAAGGGCGAAGCGGATTCCATCCCCTTCCACCCCTACTACACCATCAAGGACCTGTTCGGCATCGGCGTGTTCCTGATCTTCTTCCTGGGCTTCGTGTTCTGGGCTCCGAACTTCTTCGGTGAACCCGACAACTACATCCCGGCCAACCCGATGGTGACGCCCCCGCACATCGTCCCCGAATGGTATTACCTGCCGTTCTACGCGATCCTGCGTTCCTTCACCTTGGATCTGTTCGGCATCCCGGCGAAGCTTCAGGGCGTGGTGGCGATGTTCTCGGCCATCATCATCTTGTTCTTCCTGCCCTGGCTGGACACCTCGAAGGTGCGTTCCGCCAAGTTCCGGCCGTTGTACCGCCAGTTCTTCTGGCTGTTCCTGATCGACTGCCTGGTTCTGGGCTATGTCGGCGGCAAGCCGGCGGAAGAGCCGCTGGTGACCATCGGCCAGCTGTGCACGGCTTATTACTTCGCCCACTTCCTGATCATCATGCCGTTGCTGGGCAAGCTGGAAAAGCCCAAGGCCCTGCCGGCCAGCATCGCGGCTGCCGTGTTGAAGGAGAAGGCATAATGCGTAAGCTCATCCTTTCCGCCATCGCGGCCGTCGGTCTGATGGCTTCCTCGGGCGCCGCCATGGCGTCCGGCGGCGGCGAGCCGTTGATGAAGCCCGGCTTTTCCTGGGAAGGCTTTTTTGGTCGCTACGACCAGGCCCAGTTGAAGCGCGGTTTCGAAATCTTCAACGGTGTCTGCTCGAACTGCCACGGCCTGCGTCTGGTTGCCTATCGCAACCTGGCCGCGGTCGGCCTGACCGAGGACGAGATCAAGGCCGTCGCTTCGGCCCGTGAAATCGCCGACACCCCCAATGACGAAGGCGAAGTCCGCATGCGTCCGGGGCGTCCCTCGGACAAGTACATCGGGCCCTTCCCCAACGACAAGGCGGCGGCCTTCGCCAATGGCGGCGCGCTTCCGCCCGACCTGTCGCTGATGGCCAAGGCCCGCGTCGGCGGCCCGAACTACATCTACAGCCTGATGCAGGGCTTCGTGGAAGAAGTGCCGGAAGGCCATACCATTCCCGAAGGCAAGTACTTCAACAAGTACTTCCCCGGCAACGCCATCAGCATGCCCCCGCAGCTGATGGAAGACCTGGTTTCCTATAGCGATGGCACCAAGGCCACCGTCGAACAGGAAGCCGCGGACATCACCGCTTTCCTGAATTGGGCCGCCGAGCCCGAACTGGACGCGCGCAAGTCCCTGGGTCTGAAGGTCATGATCTTCCTGGTGGTGTTCACCGCCATGCTGTACGCGCTGAAGCGTCAGATCTGGAAGAACCTGCACTAAGTACCGGCCCTGCCGGACCGGCCCGCTTCGGCAGGGCGGGAACCAATTGGCCGCCATCCTTGCGATGGCGGCCTTTTTGTTTTATGCCCACCGGTAATCTGTTTCAGGAGACCAGCATGACCAAGCCCGTCCTCGGCATCATCGGCGGTTCCGGCGTCTACGACATCGACGGCCTGACCAACAAGCAATGGCGTCGTGTCGACAGCCCGTTCGGCGAGACATCCGACGAATTCCTGTTCGGCGAACTGGACGGGCAAAAACTGGTCTTCCTGCCCCGTCACGGCCGCGGCCATCGCATCCCGCCGTCGGAACTGAACTTCCGCGCCAACATCGACGCCCTGAAGCGGGCCGGCGTCACCGAGATCCTGTCGGTGTCGGCGGTGGGCTCGCTGAAGGAAGAGCTGCCGCCCGGCACCTTCGTCATCGTCGACCAGTTCATCGACCGCACCTTCGCGCGGACCAAGTCGTTCTTCGAAACCGGTCTGGTCGCCCATGTGTCCATGGCCCATCCGGTCTGCGGCCGCCTGGGCGACATGGTGGAAAAGGCCGCCCAGGCCGCCGGCATCAAGGCGGTGCACGGCGGCACCTATCTGGTGATGGAAGGCCCGCAGTTTTCCACGATGGCGGAAAGCAACCTGTACCGCCAATGGGGCTGCGACGTCATCGGCATGACCAACATGCCGGAAGCCAAATTGGCGCGTGAGGCCGAGATGTGTTACGCCAGCGTCGCCATGGTCACCGATTACGATTGCTGGCATCCCGACCATGACGCGGTGACGGTGGAACAGGTGGTCAAGGTGTTGCTGGAAAACGCCGACCGGGCCCGCGCCCTGGTCAAGGCGGTGGTGCCGCATGTGCACGACCGCGACGGCAATTGCGTCAAGGGCTGCCACACCGCCCTGGAACACGCCGTCATCACCCACAAGGACAAGATCGCCCCCGGCCTGGCCGCCAAGCTGGACGCGGTGGCCGGCCGGGTGCTGACGCGTTAAGTCGGAACGTCGGTCTTGATCTGCGCGCGCGTGGCGCTCAGCACCAGCTCAAGCGCCCGCTCGCTGCATTCCACATTGGCGTCGCAGCCGCGCCGGGTGGCACACAACAATATCTGATGCAGGCCATCCAGGTCATCCGGCTGGCCCCGTCCCTGAACCCATCCGCATTGGGGGCGTTGCGTGTTCATGGCGCCCTCCACCTTCCCGCTTCAACAAAAACAGGCGCCGACCCCATGGGTGCGCCTTTCTACCCCTGGATGGTAGTACCTTTATTCATGTGGGAATAAGTCAGCAAAGGAATAAGGTTCGTTTGGGCACAGGTCCGTTCTTTAGGGTAAAGAAAGCGGCCAGAGCCCGTTGCACCCGCATCACGCCGTGCTTATGGTTCCCGGCGAACACAGCAGGATAGTCCCATGAAGATCAACGGCACCCCGACCCGCACCATCTGGCTGGCCCAGGATGGCTGGGCGGTGGAAATCATCGACCAAACCCGCCTGCCCCATGAACTGGTGACCGTGCGCCTGGAAAGCCTGGCCGACGCGGCCCACGCCATCAAGGCCATGCTGGTGCGCGGCGCCCCCCTGATCGGCGCCACCGCCGCCTATGGCATGGCGTTGGCGGCGCGGGCCAATTCGTCCGACTTGGCTTTGACCGTCGCCTACAACATCCTGCATGCCACGCGGCCCACCGCCATCAACCTGAAATGGGCGCTGGACGAAATGATCGCCGCCCTGGGCAAGGTGCCGGAAGCCGACCGCGTCGCCACCGCTTACGCCCGTGCCGCGGCAATCTGCGACGAAGACGTCGCCATCAATTCGGCCATCGGGGACAACGGCGCCAAGTTGATCGCCGACGCCTGGGAACAGGCCAAGGCCAAGGGCGCCGAACGGGTCAACGTGCTGACCCATTGCAATGCCGGCTGGCTGGCCACCGTGGACTGGGGTACGGCGCTGGCCCCCATCTACAAGGCCCACGACGCCGGCATCCCCGTCCATGTTTGGGTGGACGAGACCCGGCCGCGCAACCAGGGCGCCAGCCTGACCGCGCGCGAGTTGAACTGGCACGGCGTCCCCCACACGGTGATCGCCGACAACACCGGCGGCCATCTGATGCAACACGGCATGGTCGATTTGTGCATCGTCGGCACCGACCGCACCACCCGCCTGGGCGACGTCTGCAACAAGATCGGCACCTACCTGAAGGCGCTGGCGGCCAAGGACAACAACGTGCCGTTCTACGTGGCCCTGCCCAGCCCGACCATCGACTGGACGGTGGCCGACGGGGTCAAGGAAATCCCCATCGAGGAACGCGACCACAGCGAACAGACCCACATGACCGGCAAGACCGAGACCGGCGCCATCGTCAGCGTGCAGGTCACCCCCGACGGCAGCCCCGCCGGCAACTGGGGCTTCGACGTCACCCCGGCGCGCCTGGTCAGCGGACTGATCACCGAACGCGGCGTCTGCGCCGCCAGCCCCCAAGGCTTGGCCGGCCTGTTCCCCGAAAAGGTAGGCTGACATGGAGGCCGTCGTCGCCGCCGTGCGCCTGCTGGCCGATCGCGGACTGAACCAGGGCGCCTCGGGCAACGTTTCGGTACGCCGGGGCAACGGCTTCGTGGTGACGCCGTCGGGCGTCTCGGCCGATGTGCTGCGGGCCGACCAACTGGTCGCCATGGACATGCAGGGCGGCTGGTCCGGGGCGTGGAAGCCGTCCAGCGAATGGCGTTTCCATCGCGACATCTATGCCGCCCGCCCCGATGCCGGCGCCGTGGTCCACTGCCATTCGCCGGCCGCCACCGCCTTGGCGGTGCTGGGCAAGACCCTGCCGGCCTTCCATTACATGGTGGCCATCGCCGGCGGCTCGGACGTGCGCTGCGCCCCCTACGCCACCTTCGGCACCCAGGAATTGTCCGACGCCGCGCTGCGCGCCCTGGACGGCCGCCGCGCCTGCCTGCTGGCCCATCACGGCATGATCGCCATCGGCAAGGATCTGGCCCAGGCGGTGGACGTGGCGGTGGAAATCGAGTTCCTGTGCGACCTGTACCTGCGGCTGCTGCCGCTGGGCGCGCCGCCGGTGCTGCCGGCCGCCGAGATGGCGGTGGTGTTGGAAAAGTTCAAGTCTTACGGCGCCAACGCCCAGGTGGTTAAAGCGGCAACCTGATCCGCGCCCGCAGACCGCCCAATGGACTGTCTTCCAGCAGCACGTCGCCGCCATGGCCGCGCACGATGTCGCGGGCGATGGTCAGGCCCAGGCCGACGCCGCCGGTGGCCAGATTGCGCGACCGTTCCATGCGGAAGAACGGCTTGAACACCTGTTCGCGGGAATCTGCGGGAATACCGGGGCCATCGTCGTCGACGATGATCTCGGCGGCATCCGGACGCTTGCCCACCCGCACCCACACATGGCCGCCATAACGCAACGCGTTGCCGATCAGGTTGCCGATGACGCGGGTCATGGCCTGGGGCTTCAGCGGCATCACCAGACTGTCTTCCACATGCAGGTCCATGTCGCGGCCTTCGCGGCGGAAACGCCCGACCACCTCGCCCACCAATCCGGCCAGATCGGTGGGCACCGAGACTTCGCCGCCTTCGCCACGGACAAAGGCCAGATAGCCTTCGACCATCTGCTCCATCTCGGCCACGTCTTCTTCCAGTTCCGCCCGCCCGTCGGCGTCGCCCAGCATGGCGACTTGCAGCTTCATGCGGGTCAAGGGCGTCCGCAGGTCGTGCGACACCCCGGCCAGCATTTCGGTGCGCTGCTGCATCTGTCGCTTGATGCGGTCGCGCATCAGGTTGAAGGCCTGAGCCGCCTGACGCACCTCGACGGCACCTTCCGGCTTGAAGTTCGCCACCTCGCGTCCCTTGCCGAAGGCGTCGGCGGCCACCGCCAGCTTGCGCACGCTGCGCACCTGGTTGCGCATGAAGATGGTGGCGATGCCCAGCAGCAACAGCGAGGTGCCCACCATCCACAGCACGAAGATGTAGGTGGTGGAACTGAACAGACGCTTGCGCGGCACGAAGACTTCCAGCAAGCCGTCGGACAGCTGCACCCGCAGCGCCACTTCCCGCTGATGGCTGCGGGCGTCGATGATGAACGGGCGCTGCAGGCGTTCCACCAGGGCGGCGTGCAGCGCTTCCTCCATGATGCCGAAAGGCGCCGGCGCCGCAGTGTTGGGCAGGATGCCGCCCAATTCGAACCGCATGTCCAGATCCATGCGGCTGGCGGCGATGCTGAGGATACGCTGGCGGTTTTCCGGCCCCGGAAAGGCCCGCAGGCTTTCGATCACCGCGCCGACGTCGCCCACCAGCGAGGTGGCCAGACGCCGCGCCACCGTGTCCCAGTGGCTGGCGTAGAAGATGTAGGTGGACACCAACTGCACGACGATCAGCGGGGTGACGATGATCAGCAGCGAGCGGCCCAGCAAACCCTGGGGCAGGATGCGTTTGAACCAGCGTTCGGCTTCCACCGCCATGTCAGTCCGGCCTCAGCATGTAACCCTGGCCGCGTACCGTCTGCAGGTAACGCGGCAGGCGCGGGTCGTCTTCCAGCTTCTTGCGCAGGCGGGTCACCTGCACGTCGACGGCGCGCGGATTGGCGGCGTTGCCGGTGCGCGCCGCCAAGTCGTCGCGGCTGACCGACTGGTTGACCTGTTCGGCCAGGATGCCCAGCAAGTCCTTTTCGGCGGTGGTCAGGTGCACCATCTCGTCGCCCTGGCGCAGTTCGGCGCGGGCGACGTCCCAGACGAAAGCTCCCAAGCTCAACACCTTCGACCCCGCAACCTCCGGCTTGGGGGTGCGGCGCAGGATGGACGCGATGCGCAGCAGCAGTTCGCGGGGCTCGAACGGCTTGGTCAGATAATCGTCGGCGCCGGTTTCCAGGCCGCTGATGCGGTCCTCGGGCTCGCCCATGGCGGTCAGCAGCAAGATGGGAACGCCACTGGTCCGGCGCAAGTCGCGGGTCAGGCTCAGGCCGTCCTCGCCCGGCATCATCACATCCAGAACCAGCATGTCGGCTTCCACCAGGGACAGCTTGGTCCGCGCTTCCGCCGCCGACGCCGCGGTGCTGACCAGATAGCCGTTGTCCGACAGGTATTTGCGCAGCAATTGCCGCAACCTGTCGTCGTCGTCGACCACCAGAATGTGCGGCTTGCCGTCCATGACCTCTCCGTTCAGCGCCAGCCCGGACCGCGTTGCGGGAAGCGGGGACGGTCGGCTTCGTCGATCAGCCCCAGCATCACCTTGCGGAAACCTTCCACCGCTTCGGCCCCGGCGTCGCGATAGGCGGCGGCGAAGCGTGCCCGCTGACGTTCGGTCAGCTGACGTTCCAGCTCGGTGCCCTTTTCCGTCAGTTCCAGCAGACGCTGACGGCGGTCCACAGTTCCCGGACGCTGGGTGATGAAACCCTCGTCCACCAGTTGCCCCAGCACACGGGACAAGGATTGCTTGGTGATGCGCAGGATGGCCAACAAGTCCGACACCGTCATGCCCGGATTGCGGCCGACGAAATAAATGACCCGGTGATGCGCCCGCCCATACCCATATTCCGCCAGGATGGCGTCGGGCTCGGCGGTGAAGTCGCGATAGGCGAAAAACAACAGCTCGATCCCCTGGCGCAGCTCTTCCTCGCGCAGGAACAGTGGATTGATGGGTGTCTTTACGTCAGTCATGTTGACATATATCGCTCAAAATGTTACGCATGGCAAGAGTGAAGAGTAATTTTGTGACGTTTCACCCCTTTCGGACGGAATATCATGGCTGACCTAGTCCCCTTCCACGATCGTGACGGCTTCATCTGGTTCGACGGCGAACTGATCCCCTGGCGTGACGCCAAGGTCCACGTCCTGACCCACGGCCTGCATTACGGTTCGGCGGTATTCGAAGGGGAGCGGGTGTACGGCGGCAAGGTGTTCAAGCTGGTCGAACACACCGAGCGGCTGATCAGGTCCGGCGACATCCTGGGCATGAAGGTCCCCTATTCGGCGGCCGAGATCGGCGCCGCCACCAACGCCACCATCAAGGCCAACAACATCGTCGACGGCTATGTGCGCCCCATCGCCTGGCGCGGCTCGGAAATGATGGGCGTCGCGGCGCAGGCCAACAAGATCCACGTGGCCATCGCCTGCTGGGTGTGGCCCAGCTATTGGTCGCCCGAGGCCCGCATGCGCGGCATCCGCCTGAACATCAGCGACTGGCGCCGCCCGCATCCGCAGACCGCGCCGACCGCGTCCAAGGCCGCCGGCCTTTACATGATCTGCACCATGAGCAAGCACAAGGCCGAGGCCGAAGGCTATGAAGACTCGCTGATGCTGGATTATCGCGGCCAAGTCGCCGAGGCGACCGGGGCCAACATCTTCTTCGTCTTCGACGGCGAGCTGCACACCCCCACCCCGGACTGCTTCCTGGACGGCATCACCCGGCGCACCGTCATCGACATCGCCAAGAAGCGCGGCCTGAAGGTTGTCGAGCGCGCCATCATGCCGGAAGAGATGGCCAAGGCCAGCGAATGCTTCCTGACCGGCACCGCCGCCGAGGTTACTCCTGTGCGCGAAATCGCCTCTTATACTTTTACCCCGGGCGAAATCAGCAAAACCTTAATTAATGATTATGAAAGCCTGGTGCGTTCGTAATCGTTCCAAAGTATCAGAAGTTTTTACCTGTTTCAGGAAAGGCCGGTGTTTCCAACGCCGGCCTTTCATAATACATTCTTCTGGGGGAACGAAATCCGCGTCCGAGGGTACGGGGTTTGTATCCGCGGCGCTAAAACAGGTGATTTGAGTGAAAGCCTGGCGGAACCTTCGGCTATCCAGCCGCTTCATGATCATTGTCGGTGTTGGCGTGATTGCGCTGATCCTCAGCGTCGTCTTGGTCATCGCTCGTTTCGAACGGGCCGAGATGGAGCGCCAACTGCAGCAATTGTCGTCCAACGAGATGACGTCGCTGCACGCGCTGATCCTGAACGTCATGGCCAAGCGCCCGGAAGACGGCGACAACATCGGCATCCAGGTGTTCAACAACTGGTTCGACAGCCGTAACGTCCATTATCCCGGCAAGGTGTGGTCCGCCTGGGGCGAGAAAGTCACCGCCCACATGAAGGAGACCGAACCCGAGCGCAAGCCCAAGCTGCCGGTGGACGATATCGACCGCGAAGCCTTTGCCACCAAGGCGCCGGTGGGCCGTTTCGTCGACGGCGCCTATCGCTATGCCTATCCCATCGTGCTGGGCGTCACCGACGGCGCCGACCAAGAGGTCTGCTATGCCTGCCATGGCGCCATGGGCATGGAAAAGGGCGAAGTCATCGCCGTGCTGTCGTCGTCGCTGTCCACCACCGAAGCCGAAGCCAAGCTGAAGAAGATTCTGACCTTCCTGGCGGTAGGCGGCATCTTCGCCACCATCTTCGCCGTGCTTGGCATCCGCTGGGGCCTGAAAAGCATCATCACCACCCCCATCCAGGACATGACCCAGCGCATGGGGGCGTTGACCCGGGGCGACACCTCCATCGACGTGCCGGCCTTGGATCGCGGCGACGAAGTGGGCGACATCGCCCGCGCCGTCCAGGTGTTCAAGGACAACACCATCGCCAAGCAGGCCATGGAGCAAGAAGCCCGTCAGGCCGCCGCCGCCCGCGAAGCCCGCATGCGCCGCCTGGAAGAACTGATCGGCAATTTCGAGACCGCCGTGGCCAAGGTCCTGGAAACCGTGTCGCAATCCGCCGACATGATGGGCCAGACGGCGCGCCGCATGGTGGTTTCCGCCGACAGCGCCGCCGAACGGGCGCAATCGGTGTCGCAGCACGCCAACGACGCCAACCAGAACGTCCGCATGGTGGCCGAGGCGGCCGAGGAATTGTCCAATTCCATCACCGAGATCGCCCAGCAGGTGGCCATGTCCAACGACGTCGCCGCCAGCGCCACCACCGAGGCCCAAGGCGTCAATTCCCGCGTCAACGGCCTGGCCGGCGCCGCCGAAAAAATCGGCGAGATCGTGGTGATGATCACCGGCATCGCCGAACAGACCAACCTTTTGGCGCTGAACGCCACGGTGGAAGCGGCCCGCGCCGGCGACGCCGGCAAGGGCTTCGCCGTGGTGGCGTCCGAGGTCAAGAACCTGGCCCGCCAGACGGTGCGTGCCACGGAAGACATCTCGACCCAGGTGTCCACCATCCAAAAGGAAACCCACCAGACGGTGGGCGCCATCCAGGGCATCGGCACCACCATTTCCTCCATGGACGGCATCACCACCGCCATCGCCGCCGCCATCGAGGAACAAGGCGCGGCCACCCAGGAAATCGCCCGCAACATCGACCACGCGGCCAGCGGCACCAACCAGGTGTACGAAAACATCGCCGAAGTCAGCCGCACCATTCACGAAACCGACGAAGCGGCCAAGGACGTGCTGCGGGCGGTCGAGGAACTGCAGCAGCAATCGGAAACCCTGCGCGGCGAAGTCGGCCGCTTCCTGGCCGGCATCCGCGAGGTTTGATTTCCAATAGCATGGCGTTTTTCACGGGCGGCCCGGTCTTCGGGCCGCCCGTTGTTCTTACCCATCCGTGATCAAGGGTGGACGGCGACGCCAAAACGGTTTAATTGGCATCATCGTACCGATTCACCGCCCATTCGGGCGGGGCAGACGCCACCACACCGGGGAGGTTCTTTCCATTGCGTGATCATTTGCTGCACATGGCCGAGAGCGATCGCCGGCTGAGCCAGCAATTGGCGTTGTCGGGCGAATTGTTCGCCGACTATCACCCGGACATGCGCGCCCTGCACGAAGCCAATGCCCGTGAACTGGAGCTGGCGGTGGACGAAGAAGGCTGGCCGCTGGCCTCTGAAGTGGGCGACGACGCCGCCGAGGCGGCGTTGCTGATCGCGCTGCACGCCATTTCGCGCCCGGCCTTCCAGCGCCGCTGCCTGACCCAGATGAAGTCGGCGGCCAATCGCGGCGACATCCCCGCCCGCCACCCGGCCATGCTGGAAGACCGCATCCGTGCCTTCGAAGGCCGCCCCCAGCTTTACGGCACCCAGCTGGATTGGGATGACGACGGACATCTGATGCCGCTGCCCATCGAGAACGAGGCGGAAGTCGACCTGCGCCGCGCCAAGGTCGGCCTGCCGCCTTTGGCCCAGACGGTGGCCGAGACCGAGGACAAGGCCCGCCGCGCCGGCCAGCACCCGCCGGCGGAATGGCTGCACCGCCAACACGCCATGGCCGATTTCGCCCACGAAGTGGGCTGGCGTTAGCCCCCCCGACAGGCGACGGAAATGCCGGTTCATGTGGCTTTGATCGGCAAAGCCGCATTGTGCCGCCACATCGGCCCTGCTGTGTCTGGGCGGCACGGTGTTGGGTTTTCGGTGCAGGCAGGCCACCGCCGCCGCCCCCCCCCATGGCAGGCCCATGGCCGAAAAGACGGAAAGGGTGTAAAATCCCCGCGCCGTGCCTTATATGACGGCTGGAATTTTGTGCATCTTCAGGAAACGTCTTAGGCAATGACCACCGCCCGCAAACCCCGCCCCGTCGTCTTGTGCATTCTGGACGGCTGGGGACATCGCGACGAACGCGAAGACAACGCCATCGCCCAGGCCGACACCCCCACCTGGGACCGCTTCCTTGCCGATTACCCCCACGCGCTCTTGGCCACGTCCGGCCTGTCGGTGGGGCTGCCCGACGGGCAGATGGGCAATTCGGAAGTGGGGCACATGAATCTGGGCGCCGGCCGCGTGGTCATGCAGGACCTGCCGCGCATCGACGCCGCCGTCGCCGACGGCTCGCTGACCACCAATCCGGTGCTGGTGGACGCCATCGCCAAGGTCAAGGCCACGGGCGGCGCGCTGCATGTTCTGGGCCTGCTTAGCCCCGGCGGCGTGCATTCGCACCAGGACCATCTGGCCGCCCTGGCCAAGTCCGCCGCCCTGGCCGGGGTTCCGGTCAAGGTCCACGCCTTCCTGGACGGCCGCGACACGCCGCCCAGCTCGGCCAAGGACTACATGGCCAAGTTCCTGGCCGACGTGGCCGGCCACGACGTGCAGGTGGCCACCGTTTCCGGTCGCTATTACGCCATGGACCGCGACAAGCGTTGGGACCGCGTGCAACTGGCCTTCGACGCCATGATGCTGGGTAATCCGGCCAGCGATCTGGACCCCGTCGCCGCCATTCAGGCGTCTTACGACGCCGGCAAGACCGACGAATTCATGCTGCCCGTCTCCTTAGGCGGCTATGGGGGCATGAAGGACGGCGACGGCCTGCTGATGGGCAATTTCCGCGCCGACCGGGCCCGTGAAATCCTGCATGCGCTGATCGACCCGGCCTTCGACGGCTTCGCCCGGGCGCGCACCGTCGCCATGGCGGCGCAACTGGGGCTGACCGAATATTCCAAGGATCTGTCCAAGCTGCTGGGAACGCTTTTCCCGGCGGAAAGCCTGTCCAACATCCTGGGCGAGGTGGCGTCCAACGCCGGCCTGACCCAACTGCGCATCGCCGAGACCGAGAAATACGCCCACGTCACCTTCTTCTTCAACGGCGGGCGCGAGCAGGTCTATCCCGGCGAGGACCGCATCCTGGTCCCCAGCCCCAAGGTCGCCACCTACGACCTGCAGCCGGAAATGAGCGCGGTGGAAGTGGCCGACAACATGGTCACCGCCATCGGGTCCGGCAAGTATGACCTGATCATCGCCAATTTCGCCAATGGCGACATGGTCGGCCATACCGGCATGCTGGACGCCGCCATGAAGGCCGCCGTCACCGTCGACGCCTGCCTGACACGACTGGAAAAGGCGGTGGTGGACGCCGGCGGCGTCATGCTGGTGACCGCCGATCACGGCAACGCCGAGATGATGCGCGACCCAGAAACCCACGAACCGCACACCGCCCACACCACCGGGCCGGTGGACCTGGTGCTGGTCAACCCGCCGGCGGGCATCAATGCCATCGCCGACGGCCGTCTGGCCGACGTCGCCCCCACCCTGCTGGCCCTGTTGGGGCTGGCGCAACCGGCCGACATGACCGGCAAGTCGCTGGTCGGCGCCGCTGCGGCGGGCTTGCGTGCGGCCGGCTAAGGGCCTTTTCCTGCTGTTGGCCGCGTGGCTGGCGGCGTCGGATGTGTCCGCCCAGGAACCCGACGCCGCCGCCGCCGACCGCCGCCTGCGCGAACTGGAAGACCAGTTGAAGCGCAGTCAGGCCGAACATGCCGAAATCAAACGCAAAGCCCGCGCCATTTCCGACGAGTTGTCGCATATCCGCGGCGACATGGTTTCCGCCGCCCGCGCCGCGCAAGAGGCCGAGGAAACCCTGTCCGAGCTGGAACGCCAGCTGGAAGACCTGAAATCCCTGGAAAACGACCGCGCCAGCGCCCTGCAGCGCCGGTCGTCGCAGATGACCGGGGTGCTGACGGCGCTGGAACGCCTGGCCTGGCGCCCCACCGAAGCCTTGATGGCCCAGCCCCAGACCCCGGCCGAGACCGTCCGCTCGGCCATTTTGCTGCGCTCGGCGGTGCCGCAGATCGAACGTTCCGTCCATGACCTGAAGGACGAGATCGACTCCATGGCCCGGCTGCGCGACGACATCGTCGCCCAGCGCAAGCGCATCGTCGCCACCACCGGCCGGCTGGAAGGCGAACACCGACGGCTGAAGGAATTGTGGGAACGCAAGTCCAGCCTGCAATACGCCGCCATCGCCGAGACCGAGGCATCGGAAAACCGCATGCGCCGACTGGCCGACGAGGCCCAGGACTTGCGCGAATTGATGAACCGCCTGGAAGAGGAACGCCAGCGCCGCATCGTCGAGGCCCAGCAGAAGGCCGCCGCCGAAAAAGCAGCGCGTGAGGCCGAGGCGGCCGCCAAGAAAGCGGCGCGCGAAGCCGAGATCGCCGCCCAGAAAGCCGCCCGCGAAGCGGAAATCGCCGCCCAGAAAGCCGCGCGTCAGGCGGAAAAGGAACGCAAGGAACGCGAACTGGCCGAGGCGCAGGCCGCACGCGAGGCTGAACTAAGGGCGCAGGCCGAAGCCCGCCAGGCCGAGATCGAGGCGCAAAAAGCCGCCCGCGCCACCGAAAAAGCCGCCCGCGAAGCGGCCGAAGCGCGCCCCATGACCAGTGACAAACCCTTCGCCAGCGCCCAAGGCAAGATGATGTTCCCGGCCAAGGGCCGCGTCGTCGAACGCTTCGGCCAGCCCAACGAGGTGGGGGTGGTCAACAAGGGCATGACCATCGCCACCCGCAAGGGCGCCCAGATCGTCGCCCCCTATGACGGACAGGTGGCCTTCGCCGGTCCGTTTCGGGGCTATGGCCTGCTCTTGATCATCGAACATAGCGAAGGCTATCATACGCTGCTTGCGGGGATGACCCGGATCGACGCCACCGTTGGACAAAGGCTGACGGCGGGTGAACCCGTGGGCGTGATGGGCGAGGAGGAGGCCAAACCCTCGCTTTATCTGGAACTGCGCCGTCAGGGGCAGCCCGTCAACCCCCAGCCTTGGCTTACCGCACAGAAAAGTAAGGGTCACGGATGATTCGCAAGACCATGATCGCCGCCAGCGCCACTGCCCTGCTGGCGAGCTCGTTCCTGACGCCGGCTTTCGCCGCGGAATCCAAGGAAACCTATCGCCTGATGGAACTGTTCGCCACCGTCTTCGAGAAGGTGCGGGCCGAATACGTTGAACCGGTCAAGGACGAAGACCTGGTGGAAGCGGCGCTGAACGGCATGCTCAGCTCGCTGGATCCCCATTCCAGCTATCTGAACGCCAAGAACGCCAAGGACATGGACATCAACACCAAGGGCGAGTTCGGCGGCCTGGGCATCGAAGTGACCATGGAAAACGGCTGGGTCAAGGTGGTTTCGCCCATCGACGACACCCCGGCCTTCCGCGCCGGCCTGCAGCCCGGCGACTTCATCACCCATCTGGACGGCGAACCGGTCCAAGGCCTGTCGCTGTCGGAAGCCGTCGACCGCATGCGCGGCATGGTCAACACCGACATCAAGCTGACGGTGCGCCGCAACGGCTCGGCGCCCTTCGACGTCAAGCTGACCCGCGCCGTCATCAAGATCCAGACCGTGCGCAGCCATGCCGAAGGCAAGATCGGCTATGTCCGCATCACCCAGTTCTCGGCCACCACCGACACCGACCTGCGCAAGCACGTGGAAGCCTTGAAAAAGGACATCGGCAAGGATCTGGGCGGTTTCGTCGTCGACCTGCGCAACAATCCCGGCGGTCTGTTGGATCAGGCCATCGCCGTGTCCGACGACTTCCTGGACAAGGGCGAGATCGTCTCCACCCGCTCGCGCCGTCCCGAAGACACCCAACGCTACAACGCCAAGCCCGGCGACATCACCGGCGGCCTTCCGGTGGTGCTGCTGGTCAACGACGGCTCGGCCTCGGCGTCGGAAATCGTCGCCGGCGCGCTGCAGGACCATCGCCGCGCCGTGGTGCTGGGCACCCGGTCCTTCGGCAAGGGGTCGGTGCAGACGCTGATGCCGCTCGGCCAATACGGCTCCATGCGGCTGACCACGGCGCGTTACTACACGCCGTCGGGCCGGTCCATCCAGGCGGTGGGCATCGAACCCGACATCAAGGTGCTGCAGTCCAAGGTCGAACCCATCAACGTCCCCGAACGCGAACGCCGTTCGGAAGCGTCGTTGCGCAACGCTTTGGCCAATCCCGACGGCAAGGCGGCCAAGCCGGCCACCCCGGCGGCCGAGGACGCCGCCCCCGCCCACGAGGACAAGCCCGCCGAAGGCGCGCCGCCGGTGATCAAGATGGGCGACCCGGCCCAGGATTACCAGTTGGCCCGTGCCCTGGACCTGATCCGCGGCCTGTCCATCTATCGTTCCAACGGGGCCAACTAAGCCCCATGGACACCTTGGACGACGACGATATCGACCATTTCCTGTCCCGCCCCTTGGGGGTGGCCGAGGAAAAGCCGCGTCGCAAGTTTCCTCTTCGTCCGCTGCTGGCCGTCCTGGCCGTCGCCGTTCTTGGCGGCGGCCTGGGCACCGCCGGTTATTTCGTCTCGCAGATGGACAGCCGTGACCTGATCGGTCTGCTGGACGTGGCCGACCAGCCCAAGCTGGCCATCCAGATCCCCGGCCAAAGCAAAGGCAAGGACCAACCCGCCGCCCCGACCGGCGAAGACGGCATGCTGAAGCCGCCCGTCCCGGCCGGCGAAGGCCCGGCGGCGGAAACGCCCCCCGCCTCGGCGACGCCGACGGCCGAGCCCCCCGCCGCCCAACCCGGCGTGCCCCCTGCCAGCGAGGCGCCCAGCGCCAGCATGGTGCCGCCGGTCAAGATCGACTCCGTACCGGTGGCCGCACCCGAAACACCGGCCCCACCGCCCCCCATCGTGGTCAAGCAGGAAGCCCCGCAAGGGCCGCTGCAGCCCTTGCCGCGCCCCATCGACAAGCCGCCGACTTACGCCAACCTGCCGCCCCCCGCCACCAAGCCCAAGCCCCTGGGGGCGGTGCCGGCGGAAGGGATGACCCGGCATTCCGGCTTCGGCCCACTGCCGGTGATCGCCAGCGACGGCCGCCAGTCGTGGCAAGTCTATGCCCGGCCCTTCGAAAGCAAGGACACCACCAAGCCGCGTCTGGCGGTGGTGGTGACCGGGTTGGGCCTGGACCGCGACGCCACCGACGCCGCCATCGACCGCCTGCCGCCTGACGTCACCCTGGCCTTTTCCCCCTATGCCGGCTCGCTGGACACCTGGGTGAAGAAGGCGCGCGACGCCGGCCACGAAGTGTTGCTGACCTTGCCGGTGGAAGAATCGGGCTATCCCGCCCGTGATCCCGGTCCCTGGGGGCTGACCACCTCGGCCCGGCCGGAAGACAACGCCGACCGCCTGCTCAGGGTTCTGGCCCGCACCGCCGGTTATGTGGGGGTGCTGGCCCAGGACGGCCCATTCACCAAGTCCCAGCAACTGGGCCCCATCCTGGCCATGTTGCGCGAACGCGGCCTGCTGGTGGTGGGCAATGCCGATGCCGCCGATCCCAAGCCGCCCATGGTGCGTCTGGGCGGCGCGGTTGACGGCGACGTCTTCCGCGACGCGGTGGAAAGCAAGCAAAAGGCCCTGGCGGCGCAGGTGCGCGCCAAGGGCAGCCAGGCCGTGCTGTTCAGCCCGCGCCCGGCGTCCCTGGAAGCCATGGTGCCGTGGCTGGCCTCTTTGGCCGCCGAAGGCATCGTGCTGGCCCCGGTCTCGGCCCTGGTCGGCCCGCAAGGAGGAAAATCGTGAGCAAGCCCCTGCCGCTGTCGCAGCGCCCCTATCGCCCCGGGGTGGGCATCTTGCTGTTCAACGCCCAAGGACAGGTGTTCGCCGCCAAGCGTATCGACACCCAGGAAAACGCCTGGCAATTCCCCCAAGGCGGCATCGACGAGGGCGAGGACCCGGCGACGGCGGCCAAACGCGAGATGGTCGAGGAAATCGGCACCGACAAGGCCCAGATGGTGGGCGAAAGTGCCGGCTGGATTTCCTATGACCTGCCAGCCGATCTGGCCGACAAGGTGTGGAAGGGCCGGTTTCGCGGCCAAAAGCAAAAGTGGTTCGCCTTTCAGTTCCTGGGCACCGACGCCGACATCAACATCGACACCGAACACCCGGAATTTTCCGAGTGGCGATGGATGGAGCTGGCCGAAGTGCCGGGGTTGATCGTCGCCTTCAAGAAACCGCTTTACGATCAGGTGGCGGCCGAATTCGCCCCCCTGGCGGCGCGGTTGAAACAAGGATAAGCCCATGGCCCTGACCGCGCTTTCCATCGCCACCATGCGCGCCGACGAGGTTCAGACCTTGGAAGAGTGGGCGGCGGCGGAAGGATGGAACCCCGGTCTGGCCGACCTTGCCATCGCCCATACAGTCGATCCCGACGCCTTCGTCGCCCTGCGCCAGGGTGACCAGATGGTGGGCGGCGGCAGCATCTTTTCCCATGGCGGCCAGTTCGGCTTCATGGGCCTGTTCATCGTCCGCTCCGACCTGCGCGGCGGCAAGCTGGGCACCACGTTGTGGCATCAACGCCTGGAGATGCTGCGCAAACGGCTGGCGCCGGGCGCCGCCATCGGCATGGACGGCGTCTTCGCCATGGTGCCGTTCTATGAAAAGGGCGGCTTCAAACTGGCCCATCGCGACCTGCGCTTCGAAGGCGTCGCCCACGGTGCCATGGACCCGGAGGGCGTCGCCTATCCCGATATCAGCTTCGCCGAGATCGACGCTTTCGACCGCCGTTTCTTCCCGGCACCGCGCAGTTGCTTCCTGGTGCGCTGGCTGGAACAGCCCGGCGCCCATGTACTGGGCATCCGCGTCAACGACATGCTGGCCGGTTACGGCGTGGCGCGGCCCTGCCGCAAGGGCTTCAAACTGGGCCCGGTCTTCGCCGACACCCCGGCCATCGCCGAACGGCTGGTCACCAGCCTGATGGCGAAAATCGAGGGCGAGCCGGTGGCCCTTGACGTCCCCGAACCCAACGCAGCCGGATTGAAGCTGGCAGCGAAATTCGGGCTTTCCGAATCCTTCGGCTGTGCCCGCCTCTATTACGGCCCCGCCCCCGATCTGCCGCTGAACGGCATCTTCGGGGTGACATCGTTCGAGTTTGGGTAAGCAACGGGATGCGCGAAGGGGCCAGCCCCTTCGCACTTATATCCCTTTTGATCATACGCCCTCAATCGCCGGGCGGGGGCCTCCACCCCCTTGGCTCCCGCGGCATAAGCCGCGCGGCGCAGTCGCGCCTAGCCAAATCCCCTTGCGGGAATTTGGTTACCCCTCGGCGTTCGCCCCGTGTTTCCAGCGCAGGACCGGCTGGCGGGCGGCCAGGGTTTCGTCCAGGCGGCGGCGTGGGGTCAGGCGGGGGGCGGCCTTGAAGTCGTCGGCGTCGCTGTTCTTGGCCTTGGCGGCCAGGGCACGCACCACCTTGATGAAACCATCCAGGGTTTCCTTGGATTCGGTTTCGGTGGGCTCCATCAGCAACGCGCCATGCACCACCAACGGGAAGTACATGGTCATGGGGTGGAAGCCTTCGTCGATCAGCATCTTGGCGAAATCCAAGGTGGTGACGCCGGTATCCTTCAGGAAGCGGTCATCGAACAGGCATTCATGCATGCACGGGCCATCGAACGACGCCGACAGAACGTCCTTCAAGGACGCCAGCAGGTAATTGGCGTTGAGCACCGCGTCCGACGACGCCTGGCGCAGACCGTCCGAGCCCATGGACAGGATATAGGCGAGCGCCCGGACGAAGACGCCGAACTGGCCGTGATAGCCCTTGACCCGCCCGAACGGCTTGGCGCCCGGCGCCTGTTCGGCATGCTCGACCAGTTCCAACCCGTTGGCGCCATGAACGACGAAAGGCAAGGGCGCGTAAGCGGCCAGCTTTTCCGACAGCACGGTGGGGCCGGCGCCGGGACCGCCGCCGCCATGGGGCGTCGAAAAGGTCTTGTGTAGGTTGATATGCATGGCGTCGACGCCCAGATCGGCCACCTTCACCCGGCCGACGATGGCGTTGTAATTGGCGCCGTCGCAGTAAAAGAAGGCGCCGGCCTCGTGGGTGGCGCGGGCGATCTCGATGATCTCGTCCTCGAACAGGCCGCAGGTGTTGGGGTTGGTCACCATGATGCAGGCGACGTCGGGCCCCAGCTTGGCCTTGAGCGCCGCCACGTCGACGCGGCCGCGATCGGTGGCCGGCACCGGATCGACGGTGTAGCCGCACATAGCGGCGGTCGCCGGATTGGTGCCGTGGGCCGATTCGGGCACCAGCACGCGGGTACGATGCGATTCGCCGTGGTCGTCGTGATAGGCGCGGATGGCCATCAGGCCGCACCATTCGCCATGGGCGCCGGCGGCCGGGCTCATGGCCACCGCCGGCATGCCGGTCAGGCCCTTCAGCCAGTGGGCCAGCAGATCGATGACGGAAAGCGCCCCTTGCACGGTGGATTTCGGCTGGAAGGGATGCAGATCGGCCAGACCGGGCAGGCGGGCCATCTTTTCCGACAGCCGCGGATTGTGCTTCATGGTGCACGACCCCAGGGGATAAAAGCCGGAATCGATGCCGTAATTCTTTTGACTGAGGCGCGTGTAGTGGCGCACCACTTGGGGCTCGGACAGATCGGGCAGGCCGATGGCATCCTTGCGGGCCAGACCGCCCAGACGGTCCTCGTCGATGGGGCCGGCATCGTCGATGTCGGTGCCGACGCGGCCGGGGCAGCCCTGTTCGAAGATCAGCGGCTCTTCCAGATGCAGACCGCGATTGCCGGAAAACGTGGTGATCTCGACCATGTCACAGCACCTCGTTCAGGGCGGAGACCAGGGCCTCCATGTCGTCTTGGGTATTGGTCTCGGTGGCCGCCAGCAACAGGACGGGGCGCAGTTCCGGCCAATGGGGATAGAAACGCGAAGCGGCGACGCCGCCCAAAATGCCCTTGGCCGCCAGCTTTTCCACCACGTCCGCCGCGTCCACGTCGTCGCCCAGGTAAAGCGAGAATTCGTTGAAATAGCTTTGGCTGATCACCTTGGCGCCCTTGACCTGACGCAAAGCTTGCTCCAACCGCACCGCCTGGGCGTGGTTCAGCTTGGCCAGCCGGGTCAGGCCGGTTTCGCCCAACAGCGACAAATGCATGGTGAAGGCCAGGGCGCACAGGCCGGAATTGGTGCAGATGTTGGACGTGGCCTTTTCGCGGCGGATATGCTGTTCGCGGGTGGACAGCGTCAGCACGAAACCGCGCTTGCCGTCCTGGTCCACGGTCTGCCCGCACAGACGGCCAGGCATCTGGCGCACGTATTTGTCCCGCGTGGCGAACAGGCCCAGGCCGGGACCACCGAATTGCAGCCCCATGCCCAAGCTTTGCCCCTCGCCCACCACGATATCGGCACCCATGGCGCCGGGCGGCGTGATCAGACCCAAGCTGACCGGCTCGGCCACCGCCACCACCAGCAGGGCGCCCACTTCGTGACAGGCATCGGCCAGTTGGGTCAGGTCGCGGATACCGCCGAAGAAGCCAGGATTTTGCACCACCAGACAGGCGGTCTGCGAATCGACCCGGCCCATCAGGTCTTCCAGACCGAAGGGATCGGGCGACAGGCTTTCCACCTCCAGGCCCAGATGCTTGGTCACCGTTTCGGTGGTTTCCACGTAATGGGGGTGCAGGCTACCCGACAGGATGATCTTTTTCTTCCGGGTCACCCGCGCCGCCATGACGGCAGCCTCGGCGCAGGCGGTGGCGCCGTCATACATGGACGCGTTGGCCACCTCCATGCCAGTCAGCAGGCACACCTGGGTCTGGAACTCGAACAGATATTGCAGGGTGCCCTGCGACACTTCCGGCTGATAAGGCGTGTAGCTGGTCAGGAACTCGCCCCGGGTCAGCAATTGATCCACCGTCGCCGGCACATGGTGGCGGTAGATGCCGGCACCGATGAAAAACGGCGCACAGCCGGCCGACAGATTCTGGCCGGCCATGCGGGTGAAAGCGCGTTCCACCGCCATCTCCGAAAGCCCGGCGGGCAGGTCCACCGGCTGGTCCAGACGGGCGGCGGCGGGGACGTCCTTGAACAGGGAGTCCACGTCCTTGGCGCCGATGGCCGCCAGCATGGCGCGGCGGTCGGCATCGGTATGGGGCAGATAGCGCATGGGGGGTGGTCCCTTATTCCAGACCGGCGACGTAGTCGTCGTAAGCAGCACGGTCCATCAGCTCTTCCAGCTCGGCCGGATTGGACAATTCCAGCTTGAAGAACCAGCCGTCACCTTCCGGGCTTTCATTGACCAAGGCGGGCTGGCCGGCCAAGGCATCGTTGCCGGCGGTCACCGTGCCGGACACCGGGGAATAAACTTCGGACGCGGCTTTCACCGATTCCACCACCGCGGCGTCACCGCCCTTGGTCACCTTGCGGCCCTTTTCCGGCACTTCGGCATAGACGATGTCGCCCAGCGCCTTTTGGGCGTAATCGGTGATGCCGACGGTTCCCACCGAACCTTCGACGCTGATCCATTCATGATCCTTGGTGAAATACATGCTCATGATTTTCAGCCCTTGTAATAGGAATGGGGGACGAACGGCAGCAGGGCGACATGGGCGTCCAGCGCCTTGCCGCGCACCACCAATTTCACCGGCATGCCGGGAACAGCGAAGCCACGCGGCACATAGCCCATGGCGACGGGACCATCGGCGGAAGGACCGAAACCGCCCGAGGTGATTTCCCCCAGGGGCGTGCCGTCCACGTCGGTGATTTCCGTATGGGCGCGGGCAGGCGCCCTTCCGTCGGGCTTGATGCCGACGCGCAGACGCGGCGCGCCGGCGCTCAGTTGACCCAAGATGGCCTCGGCGCCGGGAAAGCCGCCCTGTTCACGGCGGCGCTTGCCGATGATCCACGAAAGATTGGCTTCCACCGGGGTGGTGGTGGTGTCGATGTCCGACCCGTACAGGCACAGCCCGGCTTCCAGGCGCAGGGAATCCCGGGCGCCGAGGCCGATGGGGGCGACGCCGTCTTCGGCCAGCAGGGCTTGCGCCAGCTTTTCGGCGTTCGCCGCATCCACCGAGATTTCGTAGCCATCCTCGCCGGTATAGCCGGACCGGGTGACCCGGCAGGGGATGCCGGCCACCGGATAATCGGCGATGGACATGAATTTCTGGGTCTCGGCGCCGGGCGCAAGCTTGGCCATCACGGCGGCCGCCTTGGGGCCTTGCAGGGCCAGCAACGCCCGATCGGCCAGGATGGTCAACGTGACCTTGCCGCCGATCTTGGCCTGGATATGGGCGAAATCGGCATCCTTGCAGGCGGCGTTGACCACCAGGAACAGCTGGTTGTCGGACAGCTTGGAAATCATCAGATCGTCCAGGATGCCGCCCTGGTCGTTGGTGAACACCGAATAGCGGGTGCGCCCCAGGCCCAAGCCCTGGATGTCGCCGGGAACCAAGGTCTCCAGCAGGGCTGCGACATTGTCGCCTTCCAGCAGCGCCTGGCCCATATGCGAAACGTCGAACAGGCCGGCGGACTTGCGGGTGTGCAGATGCTCGCCCAGCACGCCCAGCGGATATTGCACCGGCATGGCGTAACCGGCGAACGGCACCATCTTGGCCCCCAGCGAACGATGCAGGGAATCCAAAGGCGTGGTCAGCAAGGATGTGTCGGACATGAATTCGGTCCCCTGACAGAAAAAGGTCGCACCACGGGCCTGAAACGCCCGGTGCCCCCCTCTGTCTTGGAACCTGAAAGATTCACCCAGGAGCCTGGGCTTACATCGTCGGTGGGGCCAAACTCAGCGGCCCGCTTTCCAGAGTGTCATCCCCCCGCTGGTCCTTTGGCCTGAGAGTTTCCAGGGGCGGTTGCTCCTTCGGCGACGGGCCGTCCACCGGCCCGTTCTCTCCCAGCAGGGATCATCTGTGAGGGCAGGATGTCCCCGCCCCTGAAATTAGTCAATCATTAAGAATTGGCCTATTGCTTGGCCTTGCGGTTGGTTTCCAGTTCGTCGGCCGAGGTCTGGAAGCCCAGGTAAATCTCGTATTTCTGGATGACGTCCTTGTCCTTGACCGGCACCCGCATGGTCACCGTCTCGTCGGTGTGCCGCGCATAGTTGCTGCCTTCCGAGAAGGTGACCTCGACCGGGAACACCGCCTTGGCCTCGGGCGAGGGATAATAAAGCGGGATGGCGATGAAATAGTCGAACTTGGCCTTGCGGTCGTCGTCGGCGGGGCCGCGGGTCAGGTTGAAGATCACCTGCATCTCGACGATGGCGCCCTTTTCGTCATAGGTGCACTGGCCGGTATAGCCCTGGATTTCCGCCTGGAACTCGATGTCGGTCAGGTCGCGGCCCTTGCCCGGCTTGTACTTGGTCAAGCTGGCGGTGTCGCCCAGCAGATAGATGGGCGGGCACGGCGGCGGCTCTTTCTTTTCCAGGATCGAACACGAGGCCAGAAACGGCAGAGCCATCAGGGCGGCGGCGGCAGGCGCGAAACGACGGGTCATGTTGGTCTTTCGAGAAAGGCGGCAAGGCCATATAGTCTGGCCCAACATTAGTGAACCTTCCGCAATTGCGAAAGTGGTCTTATGAGCAAAACCCCGTTGACCATCGTGCTGGCGTCCCCGCGCGGCTTCTGCGCCGGCGTCGACCGCGCCATCCTGATCGTCGAAGCCGCCATCGAGAAATACGGCAGCCCGGTCTATGTGCGTCATGAAATCGTCCACAACAAGTTCGTCGTCGATGGGCTGAAGGCCAAGGGCGCCGTCTTCGTCGATGAATTGACCGAGGTCCCCGACGGCGTGCCCGTGGTGTTTTCCGCCCATGGCGTGCCCAAATCGGTGCCCGAAGCCGCCGAAAGCCGGGGCCTGGACTACCTGGACGCCACCTGTCCCTTGGTCACCAAGGTCCACCGCGAGGCGGAACTGCACCACGACATGGGCCGCCAGATCGTCATGATCGGCCACAAGGGCCACCCGGAGGTGATCGGCACCATGGGCCAGGTGCCGGACGGCGCGGTTTTGCTGGTGGAAAACGTGGCCGACGCCGAGACCGTCGCCCCCGCCGACCCGGACAAGCTCGCCTATATCACCCAGACCACGTTGTCGGTGGACGACACCACCGCCATCGTCGAAGTGCTGAAGCGCCGTTTCCCCGACATCGTCGGCCCGCGCAAGGACGACATCTGCTATGCCACCACCAACCGCCAGATCGCGGTCAAGACCATCGCGCCCCATTGCGACGCGGTGATGGTGATCGGCGCCCCCAATTCGTCCAATTCCAAACGACTGGTGGAAGTGGCGGCGCGATCGGGCTGTGCCCGATCCATCCTGGTGCAACGCGCCGCCGAGGTGGACTGGGACGCCCTGGGCCAGATCGGCCGCTTGGGCATCACCGCCGGCGCCTCGGCTCCGGAAGTGCTGGTGGAAGAAGTGATCGCGGCGGCGCGGGACCGCTTCGACGTCACCATCGAGGAAATCAAGGTCACCGACGAAACCGTGTCCTTCAAGCTGCCGCCGCAATTGCTGTGAGCATCCGTTCCGCCACCCCGGACGACGCCGCCACCGTGCTGGAATTGCTGCACCAATTGGCGGCGTTCGAAGGGGGCTGCGTCACCGCGCAGGTCCAGGATCTGGCGCACGCCTTGGCGCAGGGGCGGCTCTATGCCTTGTTGGCGGAACAGGACGGCAAGGCCGTGGGCTTGCTGACCTTGTTGCCCAGTTTCTCGTCGTGGCGCGGGCAGGAATGCGCGGTGATCCATGATCTTTTCGTCAGCCCCAACCAGCGGGGATGCGGAATCGGTCAAGCCCTGGTCCGCGCCGCCATGGATATGGCCCCTGAAAAAGGCTGGACCCGCCTGGACGTCAACGTGTTGGACTGGAACCACCAAGCCCAGGGCTTTTACCGCCGTTTCGGCCTGGCCCCGTTGACCGATTGGCGAATCTGGCGGATCGAGGGCGAGGCACTGGAAAAGCCCCGTCACCTTTAGTAGGTTGCCCCGGGCACAGAGCATAGGACAGGGGCATGGCGGTCTATACCGAGGTTTCCGACGACGAGATGCGCGACTTCATCGCTGAGTACGATATCGGCGACGTGGTTTCGTTCACCGGCATCGCCGAAGGCGTCGAGAATTCCAATTTCCTGGTCCACACCGAGACCGGCCCCTATATCCTGACCATCTACGAAAAGCGGGTGAACCCGGCCGAACTGCCGTTCTTCATCGACCTGATGGAGCATCTGGCGGCGCGCGGCCTGGCCTGTCCGACCCCGCTTCACGGCCGCGACGGGCAAGTGCTGCGGCAATTGTGCGGCAGGCCTGCGGCCATGGTCACCTTCCTGCGCGGCATGTCGGCCAAGCGCCTGACCACCGGCCATTGCGGCGCCCTGGGCGGTGCCTTGGCGGAAATGCACGCCAAGGGCGCCGATTTCGCCGCCACCCGCGCCAACAACCTGTCGGTTTCCGGCTGGCGGCCTTTGTTCGACCAGTGCCGGTCCGGCGCCGACGCGGTCAAGCCCGGCCTGGAAGCCTTTATCGCCGAACGGCTGGACTATCTGGAAGCCCATTGGCCGCGCACCCTGCCTGCCGGGCTGATCCATGCCGACCTGTTCCCCGACAACGTGTTCTTCCGCACGGATAAGGAAACCGGCGAGGAAAAAGTGTCGGGGCTGATCGACTTCTATTTCGCCTGCACCGACGCCCTGGCCTATGACGTGGCCATCTGTCTGAACGCCTGGTGCTTCGAAGCCGACGGCGCCTTCAACGCCACCAAGGCCCGGGCGCTGTTGAACACTTACCGCAAGGTCCGCCCCATGACCGCCGACGAGATGGACGCCCTGCCCATCCTGGCCCAGGGTGCGGCCATGCGCTTCTTGCTGACCCGGTTGTACGACTGGATCAACACGCCCTCCGGCGCCTTGGTCAAACGCAAGGACCCGCTGGAATATTACCGCAAGCTCAGGTTCCACCAAGGCGTCCCCGGCCCCGGCGCCTATGGTGTGGCATGAGCGACGCCGTCGAGATTTTCACCGACGGGGCGTGCTCCGGCAATCCCGGCCCCGGCGGCTGGGGGGCGATCTTGCGCTATAAGGGCGTGGAAAAGGAATTGTGCGGCGGCGAGCTCGACACCACCAACAACCGCATGGAAATGATGGCCGCCATCGTCGCGCTGGAAACCCTGACCCGGCCCTGCGCCATCACCCTTTACACCGACAGCCAGTACGTCATGAAGGGCATGACCGAATGGCTGCGCGGCTGGAAGGCCCGGGGCTGGAAGACCGCCGACAGGAAGCCGGTGAAGAACGACGACCTGTGGAAACGTCTGGACGAAGCCTGCGCCCGGCATAAAATCACTTGGCAATGGGTCAAGGGCCATGCCGGCCACGCGGAAAACGAACGCGCCGACCAGTTGGCCCGCGACGGCATCAAGCTGGTGCTGGGCGAAAGCTGAGCGAAAGGAAAGCCATGAGACGCGCATACCTGCTGGCGGCTGCCCTGTTTGTACCGCTCGTTTCACCCGCTTGCGCCGAAGACGTCGTCGGTCACGTGAAAAACATCAGCGGCGAAGCCCGGCTGCTCCGCGCCGGCCAAGTCCAGGCGCTTCGGGAAGGGGCGAACCTGGAAACCGGCGACCGCATCAGCACCGGGGCGCAGTCGGCCCTGGGCCTGACGCTCAGGGACGACACCACCGTCTCGCTGGGGGCCAATTCCGAATTGGTGGTCGACGAGATGCTGTTCGAACCGGCGGCCAACAAGCTGGGCCTGGGGTTGTCCATGAACAAGGGGACCTTCGCCCTGACCACCGGACAGATCGCCAAGCTGGCCCCCAATTCCTTGAAGATCGCCACGCCCGCCATGTCCATCGGCATTCGCGGCACCACCATCTTGGTCGAGGCCGCCGATGAATAAGCCCCATGTGATCGCCCTGGCCGCTGTGGGCTTGTTGCTGGCCGGTTGCGCCGACGCCAACCGCGTGGTGCTGATGCCCGATCCCGACGGCCATGTGGGCAAGGTCGAAGTGGCCTCCAAGGCCGGCTCGCAAACCCTGACCCAGCCCAAGACCGTGGTGTCGGCCGGTTCCATCACCGCCGCCCCCAAGGCCCTGAATGATGCGGAAATCGACAAGACCTGGGGGGCGGCCATCGCCGCCCAACCGCCCCGCCCACAGACCTTCACCCTTTACTTCATAAGCGGCACCGCCGACCTGACCGCGGAATCAGCCACCGAGCTGCCGGCCATCATCGCCGTGGTCACCGCGCGCCCCCATGCGCGGCTCATCATCGCCGGCCATGCCGACGCGGTGGGCTCGGACGAGGTCAACCTGCGCATTTCCCACCAGCGTGCCGAAAAGGTGCGCGACAGCCTGATGAAGGCGGGGGCCAAGCCGGAAGCGGTGGACGTGTCGTCCCACGGCAAGCGAAACCCATTGGTCCCCACTGCCGACGGTGTGTCGGAACCCAGGAACCGCCGGGTTTCGGTGACGGTGCAGTAACAGGGGACGACGCGCCCCTATTCTTCCTCGTCGTCGTCGAACAGACCGGTGGGATAGCCGTCGAAGCTGATGGCGTTCTTTTCGCGCTGATAGGTCTCGATACCTTCGGGACCTTTCTTTTCCGCCCATTCCGGCAGCATGGTGCGCTGGCCCTGCAGTTCCATCAGCGGTACGCCGAAGCCGCAGGACGTGTTGACGCTTTCCACGTCCACCACCACCACCTGACGGGCGGCCGGATAGGCCTTGAACAGGCCCAAAAGCTCTTCCCATTCGGGGTCGCGGGCATGAACGGCGCGGCCGCGGCCATACAGGCGCAGGATCTTGGGATTGCCGGCGAAGGCGCAGAACATGATGGTGATGCGGTCGTCGCGGATCAGATGGGCGGCGGTTTCGTTGCCGCTGCCGGTCAGGTTCAGAAAGGCCACGCGATTGGGCCCCATCACCGCGAACGAGCCGTCCAAGCCCTTGGGGCTTAGGTTGATGCGGCCCTCGTCCGGTGCGGTGGCGACGAAGAACAGGGGTTGGGCGGCGATGAACGCTTTGTGTTCGTCACCGATCGCGTCGTAAAACTTGGCCATGCGTGCCTCACCAGCTTTCTGCCCGTGACCCACTGACATAGCGGCGATAGCGCATATCCTCAAGCGCCATGTGTTCGACCAGGGCGGTGACGGTGTTCCTGACCACCATCAGCAACTCGCCATGGGAGTCGGCGCCGGCCAGGATTTCCGACAGCGCCGAGACCGAGGCCATCAATGCCCGGTGCTCGGCCTGATGATGGTCGTAATCCGGATAGTTGACGCGGGCCAGCAGCAACTCCTCGTCCCGGAAATGCCGGGCCAGGGCGATGATGAAGTCGCGGTGGAAGCTCTGCACGTGCTGACGCGGCGCACCACTTCGCAGCGCCGTCACCACGGCGTTGACCTCGTCGAAAAAGGCCCGGTGCTGGGTATCGATCAGGTCGTCGCCCACCGCCAGGGCATCGGTCCACGTCATATGCATCCCCTCCCTATGCCTTACGGCCTAGGGACGGACTGTGACCCCGGTCAAGTCAGGACAAAGCCCTTGGGCACGGCGAAACCACGCAGCATGTCGGCCGCCGCCATCGGCCCCTTGCCCGGACGCTGCACCCGGGTCAGGCGCAACGCCCCCGATCCGCAGGCCACCGTCAGGGCATCGTCCAGTGTGGTGCCGGGGACACCGCTGCCGGAAACCACCTCGGCCGCCTGCACCTTCAGGCGTTCCTCGCCCAACTGGCACCACACGCCGGGCCACGGCGTCAGGCCGCGCACCTGACGTTCCAGTTCCTCGGCCGGGCGGGTCCAGTCCAGACGACCTTCGTCCTTGGCCAGCTTGTGGGCATAAGTGACCCCGTCCTCGGGCTGCTTGACCGGCACCAGTTGGTCCAGGCGGGTCAAGGCGTCGACCATCATCTTGGCGCCCAATGCCGCCAACTGGTCATGCAGGACCGAGGCGGTGGTCCGGGCGGTGATGGGCAAGCGTTCCACCAGCAGCATGTCGCCGGTATCAAGGCCCGCATCCATCTGCATGATGGTCACCCCGGTTTCGGTGTCGCCGGCCAGAATGGCGCGCTGGATGGGGGCGGCGCCGCGCCAGCGCGGCAGGATGGACGCATGAACGTTCAAACAACCCCGGCGCGGCGCGTCCAGCACCGCCTGCGGCAGGATCAGCCCATAGGCGGCGACCACCGCCACATCCAGATCAAGATCGCGAAAGGCCTGTTGCTCGGCGTCGGATTTCAGCGATTTGGGATGACGCACCGGGATCGCCCGATCGGCGGCGAAGGCATGAACCGGGGTCAGCTGTTCCTTGTGGCCGCGTCCTGCGGGGCGCGGCGGCTGGCAATAGACGCAAACCACGTCATGGCCCGCATCCAGCAAAGCGGCAAGGATGGACACCGAGAAATCCGGCGTCCCCATGAAGGCCACGCGCATGGTCAGCCGGCTTCTTTCTTGGACTTCAGCAGCTTGCGCAAAATCATGTTGCGCTTCAAGGACGACAGATGGTCGATGAACAGCACCCCGTCCAGATGGTCGATTTCGTGCTGCAGCACAGTGGCCAACAGGCCGTCGGCGTCGATTTCCTTTTGCGTGCCGGCTTCGTCCAGATAGCGCACCCGCACGGCGCGGGGCCGCACCACCGAAGCGTAATGTTCCGGCACCGACAGACAGCCTTCTTCATAGGTGTTGTCGTCGTCGGACACCCAGACGATTTCCGGGTTGGCCATGCGCACCGGCTGGCGATCTTCCTCGGACCGGCCGATATCGGCGACGATCACCCGTTGCCCCACCGCCACCTGCGGCGCCGCCAGACCGATCCCGGGGGCGGCGTACATGGTTTCCAGCATGTCGTCCATCAGCGCCCGCACAGCATCGTCCACCTGGGCAACAGGCTTGGCCTTTTGCTTCAGGCGCGGGTCGGGGGCGGTCAGGATGGGCATCACGGCCATGGAAACAGTCACCTTGGTGTCAAATTCAGGCATTGAGATAGGGTGTCGCCCCCGTCGCCGTCAAGTTATTCAAGCCTAACCCTGCCGCACCTCGGCCAGGAAGCCGTCCACCTGTCGGGCCATGCGGTCGGAATCGCCGCTAAGACCCGCCGCCGCCTGCAAGACAGTGGCGGCACCGCCGCGCACCTTGTCCACCACGTCGGTCATCTGGCTGACATTGTTCGAGACTTCCGAGGTCCCGGCCGCCGCCTGCTGAACATTACGGGCGATTTCGGCGGTGGCCGCCCCTTGTTCTTCCACCGCCGAGGCGACCCCGGCGGCGATGCCGCTGATCTGGTTGATGGTGTCGCGGATACCGGCGATGCCTTCCACCACCGAACGCGACGCCGCCTGCACCTCGGCCACCTGCTGGCCGATTTCCTGGGTCGCCCGGGCGGTTTGCGTCGCCAGGGACTTCACCTCGCCGGCGACCACGGCGAAGCCCTTGCCGGCTTCCCCGGCACGCGCCGCCTCGATGGTGGCGTTCAGCGCCAACAGGTTGGTCTGGCTGGCGATCTCGCTGATCAGGTTGACCACGTCGCCGATGCGCGCCGCCACCTTGGCCAGCGAACCGGCCTGGGTGTTGACCCGTTCGGCCTCGGCCGCCGCGCTGCCCGCCACTTGCGACGAACTGGCCATCTGTCGCGAAATCTCGGCGATCGAGGCGGCAAGCTCTTCCGATGCCGCCGCCACCGCATCCACATTGGCCGCCGTCTGTTCCGCCGCCCCGGCCAGGGCGGTGACGGTGTCGGCGGACAGATCGGCCCCCTGGCTAAGGTCCTGGGCGGTTCCGTGCAGGCTGGCGGCCGAACGGCCCACCGTCTGCACCAATCCCTTGACGTCGCGCTCGAAGCGGTCGGCCAAGCCATGCAGGTCGGCACTGCGTTGGGCTTCGGCCCGGGCGGCGACGCTTTCCTGTTCCGCCTGCAAGGAATCGGCGCGAATCAATCCCTGACGGAAGATTTCCACCGAACGGGCCATGTCACCGATTTCGTCGCCGGCCTCGACCCCCGGCACCTGCAGCGAGCGTTCCCCGCTGGCCAGGGTCTGGGTGGCGGCATTCAGCCGGCGCAACGGCACGCTGATGCTGCGCCCCAGCCACCAGAACAATGCGGTCAGCACCACCAGACTAAGGGCAAAGACGATCATGCCGTTGCGAAACGCCTCGCCCGCCACCCGGTCTTGTTCGGAAAAGGCCGCGTCCACCTCGCCCCGCAGCGACTTGCGCACCATGGCCAGCGGTTCTTCGATCTTTTCACTGGCCTGGTCGATGACGTCGTCCAGACGATCGAACTCGGACTGCTCGGCGCGGCTTTCGATGGCTTGGCGCAACTCTTTCTCGATCAACAGGCACAAGGTTTCCACGTCGGCGACGATGTGGCTGACCGCCGCTTTTTCGGCATCGGTGTCGGCCACCGCCACGGCGGTGTGGCTGTCGGCCCGTAAGGATTTGGTCAGGCTGGCGATCAATTCCAGACGATCCGGCGAGATCTTCCCCTCGCCGCGATCCACAAGGCTGTCCATGGCCGCCAGGGTCAGGCGCGTCAGCTCGCTGTCCATGCGGTTCAGCACCGCCAGATCGCGGAACCGCCCCTGGGCCTGGATGGCGGATTCCTCCATGGTGTCGTGGACCAGGGTCAGGATGGTCCCCATGACGGATAAGGCGATGGCGGCAACACCCCACAGCAAGCCCAAACGCCGAACGATGGTGAATTTCATGGCTTTCCCCCCCCAGTCTGTCGAACAGCTTAAAGGGCTACGGCCCGATCCGCGACAACCATTAAAGACATTCAATCAAAAGCAATACCTAGATGAAAAGCATGGCGCCATCCTTGCTGGCATCGGCCAGGAAGGTGACCACGCCGCCTTTCTCGATAGGGATGTCGGGACGCAGCGCGTCAGCATCCATACCCAGGGCTTTCAACCCCATCTCGCAGACCATGAAGGTGACGTCCAAGGCGACGCAGGCTTCCAGCAGGGTCTCGAAATCGGCGACGTTCTTGGCCTTGAACTGGTCATCCATGGCCTTGGCCGCCGTCCCGTCGGCGCATTTCATCCGCTGCCAACCGTGATCGCGTTCCAGGGCACGGCCGGCCCACATGGTGAAGAACAAGGTGACCGGCGTGTTGGACGCCACCGCCGCCGAAGCCATCACCAAGGCATAGTGCACTTTGTCGAAATCGCCGGAAAACACGACGATGGACAGTTTGCTGGGACTGGACTTCTCAGCCGCAGGCATGCTTGGTGCTCCGGTGCCCGGACAGGTCGGTGATGGTGGGGTGGTCGCCGCACAGCGGGCAACCGGGGTCGCGCTTGACGCGGACGACGCGGAAGCTGACCGACAGGGCGTCATAGATCAACAGCCGCCCGGCCATGCTTTCACCGATGCCCAGGATTTCCTTGACCACCTCGGTGGCCTGCATGGCGCCCATGGTGCCGGCCATGGCCCCCAGGACGCCGGCGGACGAACAGGTGGGCACCGCGCCCTCGGGCGGTTCCTCGGCATAGATGCAGCGATAGCACGGCCCATCGGGGCGATAGGTGGAAAGCTGGCCGTCGAAGCGCAGGATGGCCGCCGACACCAAGGTGGCGCCGGCCAGCCGGCAGGCGTCGTTGACCAAAAAGCGGGTGGCGAAATTGTCCGAACCATCGGCGACGATGGGGTAATCGGCGATGATGGACGCCGCGTTGTCCTTGTCCAGCCGCGCCCGGATGGGAACGATCTTGACGTCAGGGTTCAGCGCCGCCACCGCTTCCGCCGCCGAGTCCACCTTGGCGTGGCCGACCCGCGGGGTGGTGTGCAGGATTTGGCGTTGCAGGTTGGACAGGTCGACCACGTCGTCGTCCACCACCGCGATGGTGCCCACCCCGGCGGCGGCCAGATATTGGATCAGGGGCGAGCCCAAACCGCCGGCGCCGATGACCAGGACCCGGCTGTCCAGCAGCTTGGCCTGCCCGATCCCGCCCATTTCGGGCAAGATGATGTGGCGGGCGTAACGCTGGATCTGGTCCTCGCGGAAATCCATGATCTAGTTCCTCGTCATCGCCAGGCTTGAGCCGGCAATCCATGTCGCCGCCTGGAACAGGACCCCCGGGTCAAGCCCGGGGGTGACGGAAAGGCGAAGCGCGACCTTATTCAAACAAAGCCGTCGACAGGTAACGCTCGGCGAAGCTGGGCAGAATGACGACGATCAACTTGCCCGCCATCTCGGGGCGCGCCCCGATTTCCAGGGCGGCGGCGATGGCCGCACCCGAGGAAATGCCCACTGGCACACCTTCCAGCTTGGCCGCCTTGCGCGCGGTGGCGAAGGCGGTTTCGTTGCTGATCTGCAGGATTTCGTCCACCACCGAACGATCCAGGTTGCCGGGCACGAAACCAGCGCCGATGCCCTGGATCTTGTGCGGACCCGGCGCACCACCGGACAGCACCGGGCTGTCTTCCGGCTCGACGGCGACGATCTTCACATTCGGGTTCTTTTCCTTCAGCACCCGGCCGATACCGGAAATGGTGCCACCGGTGCCGACGCCGGCGACCACCACGTCCACCTTGCCGTCGGTGTCGGTCCAGATTTCCTGGGCGGTGGTGGCCTGGTGCACCGCCGGGTTGGCGGGGTTTTCAAACTGCTGGCACATGATGGCGCCGGGGGTTTCGGCGACCAGACGCTCGGCTTCCTTGACCGCGCCGGTCATGCCCTTGGCGGCCGGGGTCAGCACGATCTCGGCGCCCAGATGCGACAGCATCTTGCGGCGTTCGATGCTCATGCTTTCCGGCATGGTCAGGATCAGGCGATAGCCCTTGGCGGCGCAGACGAAAGCCAAGGCGATGCCGGTGTTGCCGGAAGTGGGTTCCACCAGGGTGGCGCCCGGCTTCAGGCGACCGTCACGCTCGGCGGCTTCGATCATCGCCAGGCCGATGCGGTCCTTGACGCTGGCCAGCGGATTGAAGAATTCGCACTTGCCGACGATCTGGGCCTTGGCGCCGGCCTCGGCGGCCAGCTTGGGCAGGCGCACCAGGGGGGTGGCGCCGATGGTGTCGACGATGGAGTCGTAGATGCGGCCGCGAAACTCGCTCATCCTATTTTCCCCGTTTTATGTGTAGTTCAATTCATATCTACAGTTTGTCAGGCTTAGATTATGAAGTCCAGCTTGGAATGCGCTTCCGACGGGATGCCGGTCTTGTAGGACCGCATGCACAGATCGTCGAAGGTGATGGCGTCCAGGCGGTCCATGATTTCCTCGGTCAGGTCGCCCCACATGGGGCGGATGACCTTGGCCCCCAAATCCGACGCCGGCACGTCCTGGAACGGGTCTTCGGCGGTTTCCATGGCGCGGACCACGCGGACCACCTCGCCCACAGAAATGCGGCGGCGTTCGCGGGCCAGACGGTAACCGCCCTTGGGGCCGCGCACGCCGACCAGGATGCCCGACCGCACCAATTGCTGCAGCGTCTGTTCCAGGTAACGGCGCGGGATGCCCTGGCGGCGGGTGATTTCCCGGCTTTGCACCGGCTCGCCGCCGGCGTGGTAGGCAATGTCCAGCACCGCTTCGATGGCGAACAGCATCTTCTTGGACGGACGCAGCATTTTTCGCTTTCCTCAACCCAGACCAGTGGAGCCGAAACCGCCGGTACCGCGCGCGGTTTCACACAATTCCTCGACCTCGACCAAAGCCGCCTGCGCCACCGGGGCGACCACCAATTGGGCGATGCGCATGCCCCGGGTGATGGTATAGGCGTCTTCGCCCAGATTGATCAGCAACACCCCCAGTTCGCCCCGGTAGTCGGCATTTATGACCGGGCGTTGGGTGAACTGTGTATGTACTGCGGGTTTCGATGGGTTCACCCACATTCCAGGGTGAACCACGCCGAGGCATCCAGATTGTTCGCTCGCCACCCTGATCAAAGTGAACTCTCCTAGCTCTTGGCGCCCGTGGAACCGAACCCGCCACCGCCACGTTCGGTCGTTCCAGAAAACTCGTCGACGACCTGCAGCACCGGGCGGACGACCGGCACGAACATCATCTGAGCGATCCGTTCGCCCGGGGTGATGATGATCGGATCGGTGCCGACCGCACTGCGGTTCCAGGCGCTGATCATGATCTGCGCCGTATAGTCGGCATCGATCAGGCCGACCAAGTTCCCCAAAACCAACCCCTTCTTGTGACCCATGCCGGAACGGGGCAATAGCACAGCGGCGATATGTGGATCGCCAATATACACAGCGATTCCCGTGGGGATCAATACAGCTGGTTGCTGCGGGTGTAGAATTAGGGGGTCATTCACACATGCGTGCATGTCGAGCGCGGCGGCCATCTCCGTCTGATAGCGCGGCAACCCCCATTCGTGGAGACGGGGATCGAGGATCTTGACCTCGACGTGGGGGGCAAAGGATGGGACAGACATCGATATCTCCTGGCAATTGGGAACCATTAAAGCCTGCCAGGAGTGGGTCAAACGAGGATTAAATTTGACGGCAGGGACAACCCAGGTCGCCCCCAGTGCCATTTCGCTAAGCGGCTAGCGAACTCACCCGCGCCTTGGCGAAGGTCAGCTGCCCGGCTGGCGTCGATACCGGTATCCGCCTATTCCTGCAGCCGCCGCACAGCATTCCTTTTGGATTGAGCGGTGCGGTCCGTCTTTGGAGCGACCGTACTCATGGTCACAAATCTACCCGGCAGCGCTCGATCATCTCGCGCTCGAATGGGGACAGCGGAAGGCCGCCGAGGTCGACGCGCCGAAGCGATAGCAGGGCTGCGTCGAGACCTTGGCCCACGACCAAGCGCCCCTGGATTTTGCGACCGACCTCGGTCGGCAAGCCATATTCCTCCAATTCGGGGATCTCGCCCGGCATGAACAAGGATTCGACCTCGGCCGCATAGGCCGCGTAGTTGCCCGGCCTCAGATCACGGCGCCCGAAGACCTCGGCCTGGATGCGGTCGAGCGCGCCGAGATACCGGGGGAAGGTGAACCCTGCCCAGTTGCGGATGAACTCCATGCCGCTCTCCACTGCCTCGTCGGCGGTGGTGATGTACTTATCGTTCTCTAGGATTTCGCGCACGAAGGCGGCCGTGGAACCGGTTTCCCGCAGCTTCCTCAGCCGGAATGCCAACTGGGGGCCGGAGCGGATTCCCTGGCGCGGCTTCTTCACGAAGAAATCGTAGATCAGCGTGCAGACCGCCTTCAGGTTTTCCCAGGTCGGATACGGCCCATACCAGGACAAGAGCGGGTAGTGGGCGCGGAGCCGCTGGGTGAGTTCCCGCGCCAGCGCGATCTGGTCGTCGGGGTCGACGTGCGCGTTCATCTTGATGGTCGCCATCGACAGCACATCCTGCTGGCGAATCCCGGTCAGGCGCTCACCGGCCTCGGGGCGCAGGTCTTCGTCGTCGACCTGGACCAACAGGCCGAGCGGCGTGTCGTCGCCCTGGGTGAACACCGGGATGTCGACGAAATCCAATTCCTCAGCCGGAGGCTCGTCGAAGGTGTAGACCTTGCCGATGAAGTGGCGCCGCATGCGGCCAGCCCGGCCGAGGATGTTCTTGAAGGTGAAGTAGTCGAGCCTGGGGACGCCGATCTTGCTCTCGTAGATGACCACATTCTTGGCCGAGGTGTTCACGCCTTCGATCAGCGACGAGGTGCAGATCAGGAACCGCAGGTGGCGGTCGTTGAACAAGGCCACCATCAGCTGGGCCAGGGAGCGTGGCAGGCGCCCATGGTGGATGCCGATGCCGCGCCGCAGCGCTGTCCCCAGCGACCATTGCGGATGGTAGGTGGCGGCCACCCAGTCCGCTGCCCGCGCCAATACGGGCACATCGGCGGTGACGTTCTGCCTCACCAGCAAGCGCATGATCTCGTTCGCCTGCTTGGGCGACTTACAGTAGACCAGGGTAGGCTCGTCCAGGGTGCGGCAGAGATTGAGGAAAGCCTCCTCGCGGTTCGGCTTGGGCGCCAGGCGCCGGACCTCTGAGACCACCGTATTGAAATCGGTGCGCTTGAACTGACATTTGAACCGCTTGCCGAAGCCTTCGGGGATGTCGTTGATGTTCGGCCCCAGCAGGTAGATCTGCTTGGCGATGCGGCTGAGCTTGTACAAGGCGTGGTTCAACGCCGAGGCGCGGTCGCGCTCCTCATCCGACGCCGGATCCAGCTTGTAAAACTCGTCGATCACCAGCAGGTCGATTTCCCTGATGTCGTCACGGTCGATGGCCCGTTCCTGGGTCAGGATAAGGATGTTCCACTCCGCAGGCGCCTGGTCCGGGTGCGTGATCAACTTGTACTTGTCGCGGAAGCGGCCGAGCCTGCGGCGGGTCTCGTCGATCAACGCGATGGTCGGCACGATGATGACGATGTTCCGATACTTTCCCGACGCGATCAGGGCGTCGATGACCAGGGATTTCCCGAAGGACGTCGGCGCGCTGAGGACGAAGCTCTGGCCGTCCATCAGGCCGCGATAGACATCGGCCTGCTCGCGGTGAAACACGATGTCCTTGCCGTCGAGTTGCAGGTCGAGCGGCCTGTGCGCTTCCCATGCCAGCTGATCGCGCAGGCCGAGCTTTTCCGGCGCAGCGTAGGGGAACAGCCCCACCTGGCGGGCAAGCGCGTCCAGCAGCCCATCCAATGGTTCGAACACGTCGGCGTGGTCGAGGGCGCGGATCACCATCTCTCTGGCGAGCGGTGCGTCTGGGTCCACATTGCAGATGTCCGCGATCATGCGGGCCACGCTGAACGGGTCCTGCTGGATCTTGCCTCGGTCGCCGAGGATCTGGCGGAGTTCGTCGGGTGTCATCGGCTTCCTCCTACAGGTCCTGGGCTGCGCGCAGCCGGTTGTCGAAGGCGTCCTGCAGGGCGCGCTTGTCGCCCAACGGCACCAAGATCAGGTGGACGGCCACACGCTGGACAGCACAGCGGTTCCGGAATGACTCGAAGTGGCGCCGCAATTCCGCCTCGACAGCCGCCTTGTATGCGTCGTCGACGATGTTGTGCGCCCCGACGGCTTGGCTCTCGTAGGTGATCAGCACCGGGATGTGCAGCACCGGGAAAACCTGGTCGAGCGAGGTCTTGTCGTCGAGCAGGCGTCGAATCTGTTCATAATGGGGGCCATCGGCACGCATCTTGTTGCCGATCCAGGTGAACTCGCCACGCAGGTAGTCGGCCGCAAGGTGGGCACCGAGTTCTTCGAGGACATGCCGGATCGCGGCGGCGGCGTCGGTGTAAAACTTCACCTCGCCGAGCCAAAGCTCCAGGCCGTTTTCACCTTCGATGAAATGGACGGCATCGAACCCCTTCACCGTGTCGTTGGCGGCCGACTTGAAGAAGAACTTCGACACCACCGGCAGCGAGCCATAGTGCGCCCGCAGAACGGCGAACAGGATCAGTTCGCCGATCTCGCCACGGTTCTCGTACTTCTGGGTCTTATAGACGGCCTCGGCCGCCCGGGCGGTCATCTCAACGCCCGTGGTGGAGTTGGCGGCGCCCCACTCCTCGACGGGATAGATGAACTCGATCAGGTGCCGGATCAGGTACTTGGCGAATTGCGTCGAGCGCCATTGCCCAAGCTCGTACCCGGCGCATAGGCCAAGCAATGTCGGCAGGCCAGCGGTGTCTTCCACCCGGACCTCAAGGAAAGGCTGTGGCCGTGGAGCATTCATGCGCGATATCGCCAGGGTTGTGAGCGCGTGACTATATCATTGCGCATGGCGATGGTCGACCAACAGGATGTTGGGTTTCCGCCTAGAGGCGACGGACGCGCCACGATGGGCACTTCTCGCCTTTTTCTCTTGAAGGTGGCATGGCATCCTCTTGTCGATTGCACTGGGGGGGGGCATCGGATGGTTCCATTCCGGGTCGGAGAGAGGGTGCTGGTGAGCGGTCGACAGCACTTCCATGAGATCGGCATGGTCGTCGCCGAACTGGAAGTGACCGAGGTCAGCGACGCGGTGGTGGTGACCAACGACGGCAGCCGCTGGCGCGCCAAGGACGGTGCCTTTCTCAAGGACGGCCTGGCGATGGAACCACGTCTGGAGCATGGTCCAGGTCGAACCCGCATTAAGCTGGCCAAGTTGCTGGAGGAAGCGCTGGGCGTCGAGGTCCATCCCGGCGACCTCGACCCAGAACTGGGCGGCGCCCGCGTCAACAACCGGGGAACCATGCGGTGGAGCGGATGGGTCGCATTAGACGGCGGGACACGATCGCTATCGTCGTGGCACACCATGACCGAGTGCGTCCGCAAGGGCGTGCTCGTGACCCGGCGGGAACCAGACCGGAAGGATACGCTCTACATCGTCACGCCAAGGTGATCTTCTCTTTTCAAGGAAGCCACATGAGCCGTTGTGCCCTGCCGCAGGACCATGCCCTTGCCCGCGTCATTGATCGCGCCCTCGGCGATGCTAAGGCGGCCGGTCTAGACGAGTTGGGGCAACGCCTCCGCGCGGCGCAGGCGGTGATGTCGGCGAGGCCGGACATGACGGCCGCCTCGGCTATCGTCCTGGTCATCCGTGGCGTCGAAGGGTAGGTGGGCGCATCAGATTTCGGCGCCCCATCAGGAACGGCTAGCCACCGCAGACCGAAGTCTTCCACCCGTTTGTCCAGGCATCGAGGGTTTGAGAACAAAACGGGTCTGATGTATTCTCGGTTGATATGCTCCTGGAGATGGGGGTCGATTGTGGCGGAGTCGGAACAGCCGATCGTTCGTCGGGATGGCGTTCGCCTGCTTGCGAGCAGTCCTGGCGCACTGGTGGCCGAGATGCAGCGCCTTCGCGCTTCCTTGCGCGATACCGCGACGGAAATCAGGCCGGACGGATGCCAAGTGTTCGTTCGAGACCACTTCGATGGCGTCTGGGCGACCGGCCTTATGAAAGCCGTCACAGACCTCGGCGCCACCGGCATTGAGATCAACGAGTGGTGGGCGTCCCTTGCACCGGATTGGATATGCCCCTGCTGTCAGCGGCCCAAGGCGGAGATCGTCCATCTGTCCGACGGCGTGCTGATCGCCAAGGCCGTTGAGCATCACGACCATTTCACATCTTATGTGAGCCGGAGTTTCACCAGGGACCTTGGCGCCGAATGGGGCAAGAATAAGCCTCATCTCCAGGATATTCAGCGGCAGATCACCGATGCGTTCAGCGCCTTCTCTCCTGTCATGATTTGCGAAAGCTGCAACCAGGCTGATCGGGATGCCAAGGCGATTGTGGGCAGGCTCCTGAAGGTGCCGAAGGACGAACTGGAATATTTCTCCTTCTCGGTCGACGAGATCCGCTCCTTCATCCGGCCAGCCGGAAACCGGCACCATGTTCCGGATGACGAGAAGGTGGTCGATGTGTTCGAGAAGAAGCGCAAACGCGAGGTGCTGCGGTTTCGAATCGAAACCGTCGACCAGCAGGTGCGGCTGGCAGTCCAGGACGTCCATTGGCGCTCCCCTGAATCCCATCCGAGCGGCGGCGACCTCTACGAGGGAACTTGGGACGTCCTCCACGAACTGGGCATGACCCCAGGGGGCAACTTCGATCTCCTCGAATTTTCCGCCACCACCCGCACCGGCACGATGCCCGCCAACACATGGCGGCGGAATCGTGACCGACGAACTGCGGCGCCATCAGAGGCCAAAATCAAGGAATACCTTGCCGCTCGCCCTCATCTCTCAGACCTGGGCGCGACTTGGCGTTGCCCATGTTGCAACCGATCCCTATCCGCCATCATTCGCATGAACAACAAGCGCCAGCCGACAATGTTGATCGGTCCGGTGGGCCATGGTGACGACCGCATCGAGGTGTGTATGGACTGCTTGGACGTCTGGAGAGGTCTAGCGAAGGAGGCTGGCGTCGAGCGGGATGAGGTGACACGTTCCGATGTGCTCGCGGTGATCGTCCCGGTCCGGAATTCTCGCCACAAATTGCGATCGCATGTCGCCGCCGACGAGCAGGTGGCGGTGATCGCCGCCCGGGCTGCAATACGCTCGGAGGAGGCGGTGCGGCCAAGCGAGGGCTTCTACGTGGTCATCTGATCCAGGCGCAGGACAACGGACCTTAGGCCAGATCACGGTAGTCGCATGGCCCAGGTGGCGCGCGGTCCTCGGTCAGTGTTGATCGCGTGGGCGGCCACCCGCGTGCCGGTCGGCGCTCTGCCGATGTCGTCATAGACCTCCCACGGAATCAGGATGTCGGCGCCACCCTCCTCCGGGACCAGGAAGGCATAGGTGCCATAGGCGTTGCCGATGGTGCCCCGAACTGCGGCAACGATTTTCTCATAGACGCGGACCGCCCGTGGCCCATCAGGGTGAGCGGCGATCCGAACGCGAATCCTGTCTCCCAGGCCAACGCCGTCAATTTCCGCGAAGCCCTGGCAATCTGGGAAAAGGATGGCTCGTTCGTCACCAGGCTGAACCCGCAGGATGACGAAGCCCTGTCTGGTCGTCCGGACGGCTATGGCTTCTCGGCGAAGCGGCGGGTCCAGGGGAATGTCAGCATCTGGGTCGATGTGGCTGTCGACACCGTTATCCCGGAGGATCCGCTCGATGTTGTGGAACGTGAACTCGCGCCACGCCTCGGCGCCCTCGTGCTCCTCCTCCTCCATCGCCTGTCGAAGGGTGCGCCCCTGCAGTTCACGGTGGTCGCGCACCGCATTGTTCAACCTGCTCAAATAGCGGTCGTGTGTATCTTGGGCCGGATGTTCCCGAAGCCAAGTGAGCATGGTATTCAGGTCGGCAGAGATTGGGGTCCGGCAGATGGTTGCGAGAAGTTGCAGCACGGCAACCACTTCACTGTTCAAGGGCGTCAGAGGAAGGCGCGCTCTCCGGCGGCGCCCCTCCGGATGTCCGCCATCTTCCCCTCCATCACCGTCCTGATCGTCTTCGTCATCGACGGGCGGCGGCGGCAACTGGCCTAGATGCCTGAGCGGGTTAAAGAGCGGCGGCTCGTGAAATCCCGCCTCTGGATAGCGGTCATTGAGAAGATCGATGAAAGTCCGACCGCAACCGTGGCCAACGAAAAAGCTCCCCGTTTCGTTGGGGAACTCCAGGTCGAAGTGGTCTCCCGGCTTGGGGCGATAGAAGAATTGCCAGAATTCATGCTTGAGGGGCCGCTTGCAACATTCGACCCGAATGTTCTCATCTTCCTGATGGTGGAGAATGATGCACCGGGGACCTGGTTCAAGCCAGTACCGGTCAAGGATCTCCCTTTTCGCGTGATCACCCCAGCAGTTTCGGATCGGCATGGCGCGCCCGCTCGCGTTAGTGGTGGCGCAGAGTGTATCGAGAGTCGCAGCGCGGCGGAACGGTCTCTTGCAAGGAAAGGCCTAATAATCCCAGGAGGACGTTTTGCTAAGAGGACACAGATGGCCGTCGAACCCTGGGAAGTGGCGCTGATGGGCCACGTCGAAATCATCCGGCATAAGCTGGCCTTGGCGCCGGAGGATGCGAGCGTCGCCTATGACGACCTGCTGAGCGCCTGCTCGCAGGCGCTCATTTCCTTCGAGAAGAGGTTGGAAGCTGATGACGCGGAACACCTCCCGCCCGGCGTCTCCTGACGATCACCTTTTCTGGGTCAATCTAGCCAGGGCTTCCGCATGATCGACTAGGGCGGCGTAGGCGTCGTCGTCCAGCGCACGAGTTGCGATCGCCAAGCGGACCTCAAACGCGGCCCTGGTCTGGCTCAAATTTTCCGTCGGCGGGCCGATGATATCGACGAGCGCCACATCCAGCACCTCGGCAATTGCAATCAAGGTGTCAACACTGGGCATGTTGGCGCCGCGCTCAGCCCTGGAGATCGCGTCGCGGCTTCGGCCGACACGTTCAGCCAAGTCGTCTTGGCTCAGCCTCCGGGCCGCGCGCGCAGCCTGAATGCGGGCGCCAATAATTCTCTTCGAGTCCATATCGCATGGTCGCCGCCCCCAAGGAGATGGACAACGGCTAAGGTTCTGCATATCTTTCGCAGATGCAGAAAATATTCGGCAAAGGTGCCTGTCGTGCAAGGAAACTCATGGGACCGGGCAGAGGCTTTGGGATTGCTGGTCGGCGAACTTGCCAGGTTCCTCGGAACCGAGCTTCCCGCGCGGGACCGAGACGACGGCATCCGCCTTCAGTTGACGTCGCCGGAAGCGCGGATGGTTGCGTTCTGCGGATTGGGGATCGGCGATGATGTTCAGATGATGGCGATCGAAGCCCGTTGGATAGCTTCGGAGGCCAAGTTGGGCGGCGCCCATTGCCAGCGGCTGACGGAGCAGTTGGCGATGGAGCAGCTGACCCTGCTGGAGCAAACCGCGCTCCAGCACCCGACCATGGGCACTCTCGCGGAGACCGAGTTCTACCAAGGGCGCGGCGGCGCCATCATTGGCGCAATCTGGCTGCTTCACCACCCGGAGCCATTGAAGCGATATTACAAGGAGTGGTGGGACGAGGACGATGTGCGTGTCCTCAGCGTCGTCCTTGGCCGCGATGTCGATGAAGTCCGGGCCGAAGTGGCCAGGTCACTGGCACCCCCGCGAATGGAAAATTGGAAGGTAGGATGATGGAGCAAAGGGAAAGGGTCTTCGCGTACACCCATTCGAGCGAGGTCGTGCCACTCTCCCATGACCGCTACCGAATTCAGATCCTTCGGCACCACTGGGAGGGCCAGACTGAGGTGGTCGAACCCCATTCCTTCGTGTACGGCGAGTCGGAACCCGAGGTCTGGGAGATTGCTCGCCGGAAGGTTCGTGAACTGGAGAAGACCATCTCCAAGCCTAAACCGTCATGGGAGTAGGTGCCCGGCCTCGCACCTTGCCGGGGCCTTCATGGGGAGGCGGGGAACTCGATGACGACCTCGTGCGGCGCTATCCCGGGATTTTTGCGCAGCGGCACCTGACTATCCAAGAATCCTGCATGGCCTGGGGATTTACCTGCGGGGACGGTTGGTTTGGAATAGTCGATGCCATGTGCCGGGTCGTGGTGGAACATGCCGCTCCCACCGGCCAGCCGGTGCCGCAGGTCGCGCAAGTGAAGGAAAAATTTGGAAGCCTTCGGGTCTACTGGAGCGGGGCAGTCGACGATTTCGTGACCGGTGCTTCCTTGATGGCGGAGGCCCTGTCTAAACGGACGTGCGAACTCACCGGCAGGCCGGGGCGGATGACAAAGAGGGGCGGGTATTTCCAGACGCTCTGCCCCGAGATGGCATTGGAACTCGGGGCAAAGCCGGTGTCGCGGGGAGATGATGTTCAGATGGCGCCCCTGTCTGCCTCGGCGCTGACCGATCGCTACAGCCAGATCGCCAGCGCGCCGGTCGACGTGCCTGAGCACCTGCTGGATGTCGTCGACGCCATGCTGGGTCTGCTGGCCGAAGTCGGCAAGGACACATCAATTTCCGTGACAGAAATCGGGTACACCGACAATCGGCTTAACGTATGCGTCGACGGTGGTGGAGACCTGGCGCTAGGCATCGCGGCCTGCGCTGCCGCCGTTCGGCTCTAGAAAACGTCGTTGCCCTTTGCGGCAAGGGATCAGTGCTTCTTCACCACCTCGGTGGCCAGCATGTAGCCGCCGCCGCGCACGGTCTTCAGGATCTCGGGCTTCTTGGGGTCGATCTCCAGCTTGCGGCGGAGGCGCCCCACCTGGACGTCGATGGTGCGGTCGAAGGGGCCGGACACCCGGCCACGCGCCAGATCCAGGAGTTGGTCTCGCGTCAGCACGCGCTGCGCGTTGGTGCAGAAGGCGAGCAGCAGGTCGAACTCGCCGCTGGTGAGTTCGACGAGCACGCCGTCGGGGGAATGCAGCTGGCGGCGACCGGTATCGAGCACCCACCCCGAGAATTCCAGAGTCATCTTCCCCACGTCGACGGCCGCAGCGCCATGGTCCTCATCCGTCCTGGGCGCTCCACGCCGCAGCACGGCCTTGATGCGGGCCAACAACTCCCGGGCACTGAACGGCTTCGCCACGTAATCGTCGGCGCCCATCTCCAGTCCGACGACGCGATCCGTCTCACTGCCCATGGCGGTCAGCATGATGATGGGCAGCGAGGTGGTGGCGCGCAGGTGTCGGCACAGGGATAGACCGTCTTCACCGGGAAGCATCAGGTCGAGGATCACCAGGTCAAACTGCTGGTGCTCCAGCACCTCGCGCATCGCCCGGCCATCGCCGACGGAAGTGACGTGGAAGCCGTAAGGCGTCAGGAATTCCGAAACCAGCGCCGAAATCTCGCGGTCGTCGTCGACGATGAGGATGTTGGTGGGCGTCTCCATGTTTCCCCTCAGTTTGCGGTCTGGCCCTGGGGCAACACCACCTCGACGCTCAGGCCGCCTTCGGGCCTGTTGCGTAGCGCGATGTCGCCGCCATGGGATCGGATGATGGTTCGTGCGACCGTCATGCCCAGGCCGATGCCGCCGGTTTTGCGGTTGCGGGATTGCTCCAGCCGGAAGAACGGCGTGAACACCTGCTCCATTTGGTCTTCAGGAATGCCGGGACCCTGGTCGTCGATCTGGATACGAATGTCGCGGCCCTGATGGCTCGCCTGCACATGGACGGCGCCGCCATAGCGGGCGCCGTTCTCGACCAGATTGGCGAGGGCACGCTTTAGGGCGTGCGGGCGGCAGGCGCAGACCAGGCGGCCGGTCCAGTGGTACTCCGCCGCCAGCCCCATGTCGGAGGTGTTGTCGCAGACCGCTTCGAGTGTGGCGGCAAGGTCGATAGTCTGCACCGGTTCATCGTCGGCTTCACCTCGTGCGAACTCCAGCGTCGACGACACCATCGCCTGCATCTCATCGAGATCGGCAAGCATCCGCGCTCGGCCTTCGCCTTCCGGCAACATCTCGGCGCGCAGGCGGAGCCGCGTGATCGGACTGCGGAGATCATGGGAGATCGCTGCGAGCATGCGGGTGCGATCCTCGACGAACCGACGGATACGTGCCTGCATGTCGTTGAAGGCATCGACGGCGGCTCGGACTTCCTTAGGACCACCGGGTGGCAACGGCGCTGCATGCACATCGCGGCCGAGCCGATCGGCCGCCGTTGCGAAGGTGGCGAGCGGGCGCCCAATCCACCGTGTTGCGATGGCCGAGAACAACAGCACCCCAACCGCCATGATCAAGGTCGAGATCACCGAATTGTGGGACCACAGCGAGGCGGGTTGCACGATGGTCAGGCCGAAATTTGCCCAGCTGCCATCGGTCAGCTGCAGGGAGACCTGCACGACTTGGTTCTCGGGCATGGCATGAATGAGCCGGGCGAGGTTTGCCCAAGCGGAATTCGCATTAGACGCCTCATGGGCCTGGAAGATATCGCCTGCGTGACGCTCAATGACGTGGATGCGGGCCTTCTCCAGCGGACCGAAGTGCGGCGCCAGCGCCGCCTTCACCGCTTCTAGGTCTTTGCCTTCATCATGGGCGTGCGGGAAGGCCGGTTCTCCAGTCCATGATACGGACAGGATCGGACTGTTCAGCGCCTCGACCAACTCCTCGCGCTCGATCGCAGCGGCCTTGTCCAACTGGCGGGCGATGGCGGCGACACGACCCGCGAATTGCTGCTCGTTGGCTTCCAGAATGGCTGTCGGCCGACCGGTCGAATAGACGGCGGTGCTCAACAAGTGAGAGATGGTCAGACCGACCAGGAGCACCAGCATGGTCCGCCCGGCGATCGAATCCGGCAACAGCCTCTTCATTTCCGGCCTCGAATTTGTCGCCCTTAACGAATTACCCCCCGGCGCGAGCGTTGGCGAGTGGCTATGGGCGCCAGTTACGAAAATTTACAAAGCCGCTAAGGAGGCCTCGGGCTAGGGCGTGTATATCAGTCTCATACCCTTGTGCGACGGAGGACAATTCACATGAGCAAGATGGAGAAGATTGGCGGTGTCGTTCTCGCCGCCGCGTTGGTGGTTGGCGTCTCTGTGTCCGCGTCGGCAGATCCTAAGGATTACGCCTTCGTGCCCGTGACCGATCACCTTCAGCCGTCAGCTACGGCGCCCATCGCCGTTCGTCTGATCCATCTGCCGTCGAAAAAGCCGGTGACCGATGCGATCATCATCCAGTCCAAGCTGGAGATGCCGATGCAGGGCATGGCGCCCATGGCCACCAAGGTTTCGCCCAAGGGCACCGATGGCCAAGGGGTGTATTCCTTCGTCGGCGACCTGTCTATGGCGGGTCCCTGGACGCTGAACCTGGCCGCCAAGGTCCAGGGCGAGAGCGGCACGGTGACCGGCGCGGTCCCGCTGATGGTCAGCGGTGGCTCGCATAAAGGTCACTGACGGAAGATCGAGGGGATAAGGCGATGGTCCGAATGAAATCGTTGATGGCTGGGGCGGCGATGGCTCTGGTGTTGGTGTCCGCGCCCAGCCTGGGTTGGGCTGATGAAGCCCACCACGGGGCGGTCGGCGCCAGCGTTGACGAGCTTGTGGCCATCGCCAAGTCGATGAACCCAGAGGTCCAAGTGATGGCCCTCGAAGCCGACGCGGCATCTGCCAGGATCGAAGGCGCTGGAAGCCTGATGGATCCCAAGGTGACGTTCTTGGTCGAGGGGTGGCAGCGCGACTTCCCCAGCTATGCGCCCCGCAGCAGCACGGGCGGCACCGACAAGACCATCCGGATCACCCAGGAATTGCCGTTCTGGGGCAAGCGTGACCTGAAGCGCGAGATCGCTGAGGCCGGAGCCAAGAAGGCGCAGGTGCTCAAGCGTGCCGTCGAGAATGATCTCGTCGCCAAGGTGAAGGTCGCCTATGCCGAATATCACCAGGCCCATCTCGCCAACGATCTGGCCAAGAACCTGCGGGCGCGCATCGACACCCTCGCCAAGCTGGCGGGCGCGCGCTACGGCCAGGGTCTGGGACGGCAACAGGACGTCACCCGGGCGGAGGTCGAGAAGGGCATGCTCGGCACTGAGATCGCCCGCATGGAGGCGGAGCGGCGTAAAGCCCGCGTGCGCATCAACCGGCTGCTGAACCGCGATCTGGCGGCCCCGCTGATCGAGGCGCCCAATCCGCGTCCTATCCCGCCCAAGGAAGCGCTCGACCTCGCCGCCCTGACCGACCGGGCGCAGTCGTCCAACCCGGAATTGGTCGCCCAGGAGGCCACCATTCAGGGCGCCGATCGCACCGTCGCGCTCGCCGAGAAGAGTTGGTATCCGGACTTCGAGGTGGGCGTGGGCGCCATGCGCCGCGAAGGCCGCTTCGAGAACTACGAAGCCATGGTGACGATGAACATTCCCATCCAGTGGGGGCTTCGGGATTCGGAAATCGGTGAAGCCAAGGCCATGTCAGCTGCCGCCCGCCAGCGGCGCAAGGCGCGGGAGATCGAGGTCGGCAACGAGGTCCAAGAGGCCTATTTCAATCTCGACGCGGCGCGCCAGGTCGAGAAGTTGCTGCGCGAGAACGCGCTCCCGCAGGCTGAGATCGGCTTCCAGGCCGCCGCCAAGTCCTACGAACTCGGCCGCACCGAGTTCCTCGATGTGCTGATGGCCGAGCAGCAGCTGTGGAAGACCAACATCGATCTGCTCAAGGTTCAACTGGACCAGCAGATGGCGCTCGCCGAAATCGAAAAGCTGATCGGAGGCGAACTATGAAGCGCGCTGGCGCCCTCGTTGCCGGTGTCGCCGTCGTCGCGGCGCTAGGGGCAGGCTACTGGGCAGGTCGGCAGTCTTCGCCGACCGCTCCGACCGTCAACACCCCTCCTGCGGCTGAAGCCCATGCGGGCCATGGCGCTGCTCCGGCCCCTCAGCCGACGGGCGGGCATGACGCAGCCGCGCATGTTGCCGCCCAGGTGCAACAGGAAAGGGCGATCCTGTATTACCAGCACCCGGAAGGCAAAGCGGATTACTCCCCGGTGCCCAAGAAGGACGAGAAGGGCCGCGACTACACCCCGGTCTACGCCGACCCCGAGCCTCAACCGGCGCCCGTGCAGCAGGCGGCCAAGCCCAAGGGCCAGGGGAAGATCCTCTACTACCGCAACCCCATGGGGCTTCCCGACACCTCTCCCGTGCCCAAGAAGGACAACATGGGGATGGACTATATCCCCGTCTATGAAGGCGACGACGAGGGCGGCAACACGCTCAAGATCAGCCTCGACAAGGTGCAGAAGCTCGGCGTGAAGACCGAGGCTGCGGTCCTGCGCACCTTGACGCGCCCGATCCGCGCCGTCGGCACCGTGCAGGTCGACGAGCGCCAACTGCATGTGGTCTCGCCCAAGTTCGAGGGCTACATCGAGCGACTGAATGTGAACCAGACTGGCCAGCCGGTCCGTCGCGGCCAGTCGCTGATGGAGATCTACAGCCCCGATCTGGTGCTGGCCCAGCAGGAATACCTCGTCGCCATTCAGAGTGCCCGCTCGCTCGAAAACGCCAGCCCCGAGGCCCAGCAGGCTGCGCGGTCGCTGGCCGAGGGCGCCCTTGCGCGCCTGAAGAACTGGGACATCCCGGCGGGCCAGATCGAGCGCCTGCGCAATGGCGGGCAGGCGACCCGCACCTTGTCGCTGGCCTCGCCGGTCTCGGGCGTGGTGCTGGAGAAGCGCGCCATCCAAGGAATGCGGTTCATGCCCGGCGAGATGTTCTACCAGATTGCCGACCTCTCCAATGTCTGGGTGATCGCCGAGGTGTTCGAACAGGACCTCGCTCAGGTTGACGTCGGCCAGAAGGCGGAGGTGTCGTTCAACGCGCTCCCGGGCATGAGTTTCACCGGCAAGGTTACGTTCGTCTACCCGACGGTGACCCCTGAAACCCGCACCGCCAAGGTGCGGATCGAATTGCCCAACCATGAGGGTCATCTGCGGCCCGCACTCTATGGCACCGTCCATTTGGCGGCCCCCGTGGCGAGTGGCCCCGTGGTTGCTGTCCCCGACTCGGCCGTGCTCGACACTGGCGCCCGTCAGGCGGTTCTCGTCGAGCGAGGCGAGGGCCTCTACGAACCCCGCGAGATTAAGACCGGCACCCGAGCCGATGGCTTCGTGGAGGTTCTGGAGGGCATCAAGGAAGGCGAGCGCGTGGTGGTGCGGGCCAACTTCCTGATCGACGCGGAGAGCAACCTCAAGGCGGCCCTCCAGGGCTTCCATAATCACTGAGCCGGAGACCACCCATGATCGCCGGTCTCATCCGCTGGTCCGCCAAGAACGTCTTCCTGGTGCTGCTGGCCACCGTGTTCGTGATCGGCGCGGGCGTGCTGTCGGTGAAGCGCCTGCCCCTGGACGCGCTTCCCGATCTGTCCGACGTGCAGGTGATCCTCTACACGGAATACCCCGGCCAGGCGCCGCAGGTGGTCGAGGATCAGGTCACCTACCCGCTGACCACGGCCATGCTCTCGGTCCCGCAGTCCAAGCTGGTGCGCGGCTTCTCGTTCTTCGGCGTCAGCTTCGTCTACATCATTTTCGAGGACGGCACCGACATCTACTGGGCGCGATCCCGCGTCCTTGAATACCTGAATTTCGCCGCCAAGCGGCTGCCGCCCGGTGTGACGCCCTCCCTCGGCCCGGACGCTACCGGCGTGGGCTGGGTCTACCAGTACGTTGTCCAGGCCAAGGACCGCACGCTGGCCGAACTCCGCACCATTCAGGACTGGTATCTGCGCTATCAGCTGGCCAAGGCCGAGGGCGTCGCCGAGGTCGCCAGCATGGGCGGCTTCGTCCAGCAGTACCAGGTGGTCGTCGACCCTCAGCGCCTCCAGGCCTACAACATTCCGCTGGCGAAGGTCACCGAGGCGATCCGCAAGAGCAACATTGATGTCGGTGGTCGCGTCGTCGAGATGGCCGAGACAGAGTTCGTGGTGCGCGGACGCGGCTACCTCAAGGGTGTCCCGGACATCGAGCAGATCGTGCTCAAGGTCCAGGCGGGCACCCCGGTTCTGCTGCGCGATGTCGCCCGCGTCGAACTCGGGCCGGATGAGCGCCGTGGTCTCGGCGAACTCAACGGCGAGGGGGAGGCCGTCAGCGGCATCGTCGTCCAGCGCTTCGGCCAGAATGCGCTGGCCGTCATCGAGAGCGTGAAGGACAAGATCGCCGAGGTGTCCTCCGGCCTTCCGGAAGGCGTCAGCATCGAGGCCGTGTACGACCGCTCCGATCTCATCCTGCGGGCAGTCGAGACCCTCAAGTACACGCTGATCGAGGAAAGCATCATCGTCGCGGTGGTGTGCGTCGTCTTCCTCCTGCATGTCCGTTCGGCCCTGGTGGCCATCATCATGCTGCCGGTCGGCGTGCTGATCGCGGTCATCGTGATGGACTGGATGGGAATGACCTCCAACATCATGAGCCTGGGCGGCATCGCCATCGCCGTGGGCGCCATGGTCGATGCCGCCATCGTGATGATCGAGAACGCGCACAAGCACCTGGAGCGCATGAAGCCGGGCGACAGCCGGGCGCAGGCCCTGATCGACGCCGCCATCGAGGTCGGCCCCAGCCTGTTCTTCGGCCTGCTGATCATCACCGTGTCGTTCCTGCCGGTGTTCACCCTGGAAGCGCAGGAAGGCCGCCTGTTCAAGCCGCTCGCCTTCACCAAGACCTTCGCCATGGCGGGCGCCGCCTTCCTGTCGGTGACCCTGGTCCCGGTCCTGATGATGCTGTTCATCCGGGGCAAGATCCTCCCCGAGCGCAAGAACCCCATCAACCGCTTCCTAATCTGGATCTATCGCCCGGCGATCAGCGGTGTGCTCAAGGCCAAGATCCTCACCATCGTTGTGGCGCTGGTGGCCTTGGTGGCCTCGGTGTGGCCGCTCACCAAGATCGGTTCCGAGTTCATGCCGTCGCTGAACGAGGGCACCATCCTCTACATGCCCACCACCCTGCCGGGCCTGTCGATCACCAAGGCGGCCGAACTGCTCCAGGTGCAGGACCGCATCATCAAGAGTTTCCCCGAGGTGCAGTCCGTCTTCGGCAAGGCCGGTCGTGCGTCCACCGCCACCGACCCGGCGCCGACCGAGATGTTCGAGACAATCATCAACCTCAAGCCCGAGAGCGAATGGCGCCCTGGGATGACCACCGAGAAGCTGATCGCCGAGATGGACAAGGCGCTGCAGATGCCGGGCGTGTCCAACGCCTGGACCATGCCGCTGCGCGCCCGCATCGACATGCTCTCCACCGGCATCCGCACGCCCATCGGCATCAAGGTCTTCGGCAAGGACCTCGACGAAATGGAGAAGCTGGCCCGCCAGATCGAGGCGGTGGTCAAGGCGGTGCCGGGCACCACCTCGGCCTACGCCGAGCGCATCGGCGGCGGCTACTATCTCGACATCCAGCCGGATCGCGCCCAGTTGGCCCGCTACGGCCTGACCATCGACGACCTGAACGAGGTCATCCTGACCGCCCTGGGCGGCGAGTCGGTGACCACGACGGTCGAAGGCCGCGAGCGGTTCAGCGTCAACGTCCGCTATCCGCGCGAATTCCGCTCGGACCCGCAGGCCATCGCCACCCGCGTGCTGGTCAACACCATGGACGGCACCTCCATCCCGCTGGGTCAGCTGGCCAAGGTGCGCCTGACCAAGGGACCGGCGGGCATTCGTACCGAGAACGCGCTGCTGTCGGCCTACATCTACGTCGACATCCGCGACCGCGACATCGGCGGCTATGTCGCCGAGGCGCGCAAGGCCGTCCAGGACAACGTGGCGATGCCGCCCGGCTACTTCGTCACCTGGTCGGGGCAGTTCGAGTACATGGAGCGCGCCATCGAGAAGCTGAAGATCGTGGTGCCGCTCACCATCCTCATCATCTTCCTGCTGCTCTACCTCAACTTCAAACGGGTGACCGAGACCCTGATCGTCATGCTGTCGCTGCCCTTCGCCCTTGTCGGCGGGCTGTGGCTGCAATGGTATCTCGGCTTCAACATGAGCGTGGCGGTGGCGGTCGGCTACATCGCCCTGGCGGGCGTGGCCGCCGAGACGGGCGTGGTGATGTTGATCTACCTCGACCACGCCTTGAAGGACCTCAAGGCCAAGCGCGAGGCCGAAGGCAAGGAGTTCACCCGCGCCGACCTCTACGAGGCCATCATGGAGGGCGCCGTCGAGCGCGTGCGCCCGAAGATGATGACGGTGGTGGCCATCATGGCGGGCCTGCTGCCCATCATGTGGAGCACCGGCACCGGCTCGGAGGTCATGCGCCGTATCGCCATGCCCATGGTTGGCGGCATGGTGTCATCGACCATCCTCACCCTCATCGTCATCCCCGCCATCTACGCGCTGATCAAGCAGGTCGGGTTGCCCCGCCATCCGGCGGCACCCGCGCCGACGGTCGAGGCGCCTGTGCCGGAGCACGAACCGGCGCGCGTCTAGTGTCAGGAGGAGCACCCATGGGTCTCAGATTCAGCAAGTCCACCAAGAAAGCCGTCCTCGTCTCGGCTGCCCTGGCCTTCGTCATCGGCTGCGGCGCAGCCCTCATGCCCGTGTCGACGCCCGCCGTCGCGCGCGAGGCGGTGGTCTACAAGAACCCCAGCTGCGGCTGCTGCAAGGGGTGGGCGACGTACCTCCAGCGTAATGGCTACAAGGTCACCGTCATCGAGCGCGAGGACATGGACAAGGTGAAGGACGAAATGGGCGTCCCGGAACCCCTGCGCTCGTGCCATACCGCCAAGATCGACGGGGCGGTGGTTGAAGGCCATGTCCCGCTGGAAGCGATCGAAAAGTTCCTGTCCGAGCCGCGCAAGGCCAAAGGCCTCGCTTCTCCCGGCATGCCCTCGGGTTCGCCGGGCATGGATGGACCGAAGGAGCCAAACCCCATCTACACCTTCGGCGCTTCCGGCCAGAAGCTGTTTGGCACCTACTGAGGGGTCTCTCGGTGTCGATCAATCGTTCTCGAAAAACAGGGCCAGTAAATATCGCCATCTTATCCGAGGAATTGGCGCGATCTTGCCACTCTGTCGCCGAGTTGAATGCGGTATGCGACGTCTGCGCTCGGCTGCATCGCCTTGACCCGGAGCAGGAGCAAGACTTGCTGGCGGCGTCGGAAGCTGCATTCAAGCAGCTGGATTAACCACGTCTTAGAAAGTCACATTTCTTTACGTTCTTTTACGGCTGAATTCGTCAGCCAGTTACATAGTCAGTGTTCAATCTCTCCATGCCGCCGATGACGCGGCGATGACAAAATGGAGAGCACAGATGTTCAAGAAGTTCGCAATCGTCGCCATTCCTGCTTTTGCCATTCTGGTTGGCGGTGTCGGCGCCGCTCAGGCGGCGGGTAAGTGCGACGCATCCATCAAGGAAGTTCAGGCCAAGTGGGACAAGATGTACCCGATGGGCATGGATCGTCCCGGCGGTTCCGGCTATCAGTCGGTGACCGACAGCTTCCGCATCGCCAAGGAAAGGTGCGCGAAGGGCGATCAGGAAGCCGAGCACTATTTGAACATCGTGCGCGCGCATCTGGGCATGCCCGAGGTGGCCACCGGCCACAAGCCGAATCCCCCGAACACGGAAACCCTGCACAGCGACGGCCCTTCCGCCCATCATGACGCTCCCACCACCCCGGCGATGGGCAGCAAGGCTGGTCCTGCCGGGCAGGACATCAAGCCCGACGGGGCCACTGCGCCGGTTCTCGGCAAGTAACCCGCTCGGCGGCCCGACCTTTCTGCCCCAATATTATGGCGGGACGTCGAAGCGACCGGAGAATTATTTCTCCGGTCGCACTCATTTTGATCAACAAGGTCAACATGGCGCTCACATCATGGTGCCTTTGCGGTTCTTGTGATTCTGCCAGTTACAAACCTTTACCTGTGCCGTCGTCGACCATTTACGATCAAGGGTTAGCTTAGTCCTCATCAGGAGCGGTTCCCTGCCGCTCCGAAGACAACAGAGAGATGAGGCTGATCATGAAGACCATTCGCCTGTTCGCCCTCGCCATCCCCGCCATCGCGCTGATGGGAGCCGCCGCCGCGCAGGCCGCCGAGCCGTCCTGCAAAGACAACATCACGGAAGTCCAGAAGCAGTGGGACAAGGTGTACCACCGCGAGTCCCAGGGTGCCCACCCGCAGGTGAAGGACAACTTTCGCATCGCCAAGGAGCTTTGCGCCCAGGGCAAAGGCGCCGAGGCTACCAGCTACCTGGACGTCGTGCGCGGTCACCTGAACATGCCGGTGATCAAGGCCAGCAAGACCGACCGTGTGCCCGCCGAGAAGTTGCATAGCGACGGCCCGAGCGAGCACCACGACGCCAAGACCACTCCGGCGATGGGCAGCAAGGCTGGTCCTGCGGCGCCGGAGACGATGCACAGCGACGGTCCCAGCACCCATCACGACCCGCAGTTGAAGGCCAAGTAAGAGGCGCGGCGGCGTCCAAGTATTAGCCCCCACCATGCGGCGCGCCGCCGGACGGCCGGAGAACTGCTCTCCGGCCGTCTTTCTTTGTGGTGTCGACCACGCTCGCTTTAGCTTGGGCTTCCGACGTGGCATTCTACCGTGGCTGTAGTTTCTACGGGCGAAAGCATGACCGACCCCATCCGCACCCTGATCACCCGCTGGCGAGACGACGCTGGCGGCACCTACCGCTCCTGGTTCCTCTGGGAGGAGCGGCTGAAAAATTTCCGCTCTATCCGCCGTGGTGTCGCCCAGGTCGTCGCCGAGATCGAAGCGGGCGCCTTCGGCAACGTCTACAAGGGATCGTCGCTGGAGACCGTGGTCGGAGCCATCGCGGAGCAGCGCCAGATTTTCAAGGGGGCCGACCATGCCTTCCTGTGGAAGCCGAAGCTGCGCATCCCCGACATCTACGAGGACCGCGACAACCAGCTGGCGTTCGCCCGGTGCCTCAACGCTTGCGCCTGCTGCAACGGTGAAGACGGCGTGCTCGACGCCATCCGGCGCCTGGACGCCAAGGGCATCAAAGGCCTGGGTCCGGCTGTCGCCAACCTGCTCTATTTCCACCATCCCACCATCGTCCCGCCGTTCAACACCGCGATCGTCAACGGCTACAACGCGCTGACCGGCGCGAAGGTGAAGCTGGGACGCTGGGGTGAATGCCTCGCCATGCGGGAAGGCGTCATCGCCCTCAACGGCAAGTACCGCGATATTCTCTCCAACGATCTGGGCGCCATTGCGGGGTTCCTCTTCGACATCGGCTCCGGCCGCTACCCGCCGCCGCCGGTCGAAGACACCGACGCCGCCCGGAAGGCATGGGAAGCCGATCTCGTCCGCGTCCGCGAGGAAGGTGCCAAGGCCGATAAGGCTTTGGCCGCCGCCCGGCAAGGCGACCTCACCCACACCGAGATCCAAGCCTGGCTGCGCGACCTCGGCCGCGCGCTCGGCTTCGACGTCTGGATTGCGTCGAACGACCGCAGTCGCTCCTATGGCTCGGGACGTCTCGGCGACGGATGCCTTGAGCTTCTTCCGCCTGCCATCGAGCAGGCCCCCGGTGCCGACGCTATCCGCCTGATCGATGTCCTGTGGCTCGAACGCGGCCAGGCCAAGGTCGCGGGGGCCTTCGAGGTCGAGCACACTACGTCCATCTATTCGGGCATCGTCCGGCTGCTGGATCTCGCCCTTGGCGGCGACCTGCATTCCCCCAACGGCCTGTTCCTGGTGGCGCCCGACGACCGCGAAGGCGAAGTTCGCACCCAGCTGGCGCGCCCGGCCTTCAGCCGTATCGGTGAACTCCAGGTGCGGTTCCTGCCCTACGGCGAGTTGAAGGCCAACCGCGAGATGATGGCGCGGTTCGGCCAGGGCATGAAGGCGGTCGAGGCCGTGTCGCGGGTGCTTGTCTGATCATGGGCACCTTGGTCGTCGACGAGCATCCCGTCCGCGTCATCGTCGTTGAGGCGTTAACCAAGGCTCTCGCACGGCGGCGAGACAACGCACTGGCCCTGTCGGCGGCCGTGCGCGCCGTGCTCGACGCCCAGCCCGAAATGGGGATTGCCGAAGCATACCAGTTGGTGGACAGGCTGTGGGTGCGATGAACTCCTCGGACAAAAGCGAACTGCGCAAGGTTGCCGAGGACTCCATCCGGAAGTCCCAAGCGCAGCGCGAAGACAGCCCGACCGCCGTCATGCGAGCGGTTCGAGCGGTGATGTGCGCCCACCCAGGCGTTGGAGAGGCGGAAGCCTTCGATCTTGTCTGGTCGCTGTGGCCGACGGATGCTCGTCGCTGAATTGGATGGGGGGCGGTATGGCGCTGGCGACCAAGACTATCGGGCCGCTGCATCTCGAAGATCTTGAACCTCACCGGTTCGAGGACCTAGTGCGGCAGTTGCTCTACGACTTCAAGGTTTGGCGTCAAATCGAAGCTACCGGCCGGTCGGGCAGCGATGACGGCTTCGATGTCCGGGCATGGGAACAAGAGACCCCTTTGGTCGAACAGGTCGACGGCACCGAGGAAGAAGAGGACGCGCCCCTCGCACCCGGGCGCCTGTGGCTTGTCCAATGCAAGCGCGAGCGCACCGTCGGGCCGGGCAAGTTGGCGGGCTACCTCGACGACATCCCCGAGGAGGAAAGGGGGCGCATTTACGGCGTTATCTTCGCTGCGGCCTGCGACTTCTCGAAGAAGGCCCGCGACGTCTTCCTGGCCAAGTGCCGCGAGATGGGCTTCGCCGAGGGGCATCTGTGGGGGAAGGCCGAGATCGAGGACATGCTCTTTCAGCCGAAAAACGACCACCTGCTTTTCGCCTACACCGGCATCTCGCTTCAGACCCGGCGCCGCACCCTCAAGAGCCAGCTGGCTTCGATCCTGACGATGAAGCGGAAGGCGAAGCGCCATCTGGATGAACAGGGGTGGGTGCTGCTCAGGGATCCGGATGACAAGCGGTTTCCTTTCCTCGATGAGGATGAGACCCTTCCCCGGTACGAACGTGGCCGCTGGCGCGTAGTCCGCTATCTGGGGCTGGCCCACGACGGGTTGCGCTTCTTGGGCGCCCGGCATTTCGCCTACTTGGCTGAAGATGGCGTTGGCTGGGACTACGCCGAGGCGATGAACGATGCCCATCCTCACCGCCATGACGACCCTTGGTGTTCAGGAGATGAAGACCACGAGGTGCGGTCCACCGCTTGGGGCATCTGGGAGAAGCTGCCCAAGCATTGTCAGGCTTGGTACGAGATCGCGTTCGTCATCCCACTCGACCGCATCGTGGCGATAGACGAGATCGGCGACGACTGGTTTTCCGGCCCGCACCTTTTCGTCCATCTGACAAACTCTGAGACGGCCTATCATCACCTCGAAGTCCCGCCAGCTTACGGGCAGCGCACCGCGTTTCCGAACAAGGAACACCGTTCGGTTATCTTCCCTCGGTCCGAGAAGGAATGATCGGGAGGGCCAGTCGCCCTCCCGCCCAATTAGTGGCTCATGCTTTGCCGGGCCTTATTGCAGGCGTCCTCGCAGGACCGGCAAGCGGTGGCGCAGATTCGGCAATGCTCGTGATCGCTGGCGTGCCGCTCGCATTCCTCGGCGCACAGGCGGCAGGCTGTGGCGCAGGCGTCCAGCATGGCCCGGATGACCTGCTCGTTGGAACCGCTGCGCCGGGTTGCGACGGCGCCGGTCGCCGTGCAGACGTCGGCGCAATCCATGTTGAGCCGAATGCACTGCACCAGTTCGGCCACCATGTCCTCGCCCAGACAGGCGTCGGCGCAGGTAACGCAGGTCTGGGCGCAGTCGTAACACTGCTCGATGCACTGGATCAGCGCATCGTTGGTGTTGCCCTTCACATGGAGATGGCTGCTGATCATTTCGCGCGCGTGCATGCTGTCCTCCGGGTTGGTGACGGTCGGCTTGGATGCCAACGTCAACGCGGGTTCGAAGGCGCTGTTCGCGGGTGTGGCGCCGGTTACAAAAATTTACCTGCGGTGACATCGACGGCTTACATGGCGGTGGTCAAATAGGGTCGTAGCTTAGGAGGCGACCATGACCGCCCACATGCACTCCGCCCATGACCACGCACCTTCGTTCTGGCGCCCTCGGACCGGAATCGCCCTGCTGGTGTTCCTGGGCCTCGCCGCCGCTCTGCTGGTCGCCGAACACTGGGCGCACCTGGCTGGCAGCTTTCCGCTCCTGCTGCTGCTCCTGTGCCCGCTGATGCACCTGTTCATGCACGGTGGCCACGGTCATGGCGGACACGATCACGGCGGCGCCAGGAAGGAGTGAAGGCCATGACCGACACCGTTCCCGCCTATGGTCTGTGGATGCTCGTGGTCATCAACTCGGCCCTGTTCATCCTGTTCGCGTTCAGCTTTTCGAAGCCGCAGACGAAGCGCGACTGGCGCTCGCTCGGCGCGTTCTCGGCCTTCGTGCTGGCGCTGTTCACCGAGATGTACGGCTTCCCGCTGACCATCTATCTGCTGTCCGGCTGGCTGGGCAACCGCTACCCGGCGCTCGATCCGTTCAGCCATGAAGCGGGCCATCTGTGGTCGACGCTCCTTGGCCTGAAGGGCGACCCTCACTTCAATCTGCTGCATCTCGCCAGCAACTTGCTCATCCTCGGCGGCTTCGTTGTGGTGGCCAAGGCTTGGCACATTCTGCACGCCGCCCAGTCCAAGGGTGAACTGGCAACGATCGGTCCCTACGCCGTCGTGCGTCATCCCCAGTACGTCGGCTTCGTCGCCGTGCTGCTGGGCTTCCTTCTGCAGTGGCCGACGCTGCTGACGCTGGCGATGTTCCCCGTTTTGGTCGTCATGTACCTGCGCCTGGCCAAGATCGAAGAGGCCGAAACCCTGCGGCATTTCCCGGTGCGCTATGCCGATTACGCCGCGCACGTCCCGGCCTTCATCCCCCATTGGGGCGGGGGCAACGGCACTGCCCACCCGCTGCACAAGTGAGAGGAGGCTGATATGGACGCCCATGCCCACAGCCATCATCACCATCACCATGGGGACGTCGAGCACGGCGCCGCCACGACAGCGCTCGATCCCGTCTGCGGGATGAGCGTCGATCCGTCGACCGCCGCCAACAAGCTCGACCACGATGGAGCGCACTTCTTCTTCTGCAGCCCGCACTGCCGGGACAAGTTCGCCGCCGATCCGGCCAAGTACGTCACGCCGCGCTCGGCCCCGCAGGAGACGCACGACGACGCGACCATCTACACCTGCCCCATGCACCCGCAGATCCGCCAGAAGGGGCCGGGCAATTGCCCAATCTGCGGCATGGCGCTGGAACCCGAGACGGCGACGGCCGAGACCGGTCCCAATCCCGAACTGGTCGACTTCACCCGCCGCTTCTGGATCGGCACCGCCCTGACGGTGCCGCTGGTCATCTACGAAATGGCCGTCCATGTGCCGGGTGTCGGCCTGCACAGGATAATCGATTCCAAGGTCGCGCTTTGGACTCAGCTGATCCTGGCGACCCCGGTGGTGCTGTGGGCAGGTTGGCCGTTGCTGGTACGCGGCTGGCAGTCCTTCGTCCGGCGCCACCTCAACATGTTCTCGCTGATCGCCCTCGGCACCGCCACGGCCTACGTGTTCAGTCTGGTTGCGACCTTGGCGCCCAACATCTTCCCGACCGGGTTCCGCAACGCCGAGGGCATTGTCGCCGTCTACTACGAGGCGGCGGCCGTCATTACCGTGCTGGTGCTGCTCGGCCAGGTCCTCGAACTGCGCGCCCGCGAACAGACCGGCGGCGCCATCCGTGCCTTGTTGAACCTGGCCCCCAAAACCGCGCGGCGGATCCGCCCGACCGGCGATGACGAGGAAATCGCGCTGTCCGAGGTGCATGTCGGCGACCGCCTGCGTGTCCGCCCAGGTGACGGTGTGCCGGTCGACGGCGAGGTGCTTGAAGGCCGCAGCGCGGTCGACGAGTCGATGGTCACGGGCGAATCCATGCCGGTGGAGAAGGAGCCGGGCAGCAAGCTGATCGGCGGCACCGTCAACGCTACCGGTGCGCTGATCATGCGGGCCGACAAGGTGGGCGCCGACACCATGCTGTCGCGCATCGTCCATATGGTCGCCGAAGCCCAGCGCAGCCGCGCGCCCATCCAGCGGCTGGCCGACGAGGTTTCCGCCTGGTTCGTCCCCGCCGTCGTCTTGATCGCCCTCCTCGCCTTCGGCGCCTGGGCAATCTGGGGACCGGAGCCTGCGCTAGCCTATGGGCTAATTGTCGCGGTCTCCGTCCTGATCATCGCCTGCCCGTGCGCGCTCGGCCTGGCCACGCCCATGTCCATCATGGTCGGCGTCGGCAAGGGCGCCACCGGGGGCGTGCTGATCAAGAACGCCGAGGCGTTGGAGCGCTTCGAGAAGGTCGACACCATCGTTGTCGACAAGACCGGAACGCTTACCGAGGGCAAGCCCAAGGTGACGGCCGTCATGGCAGGGCCGGGCTTCGACGAAGCCACCGTGCTGGCGATCGCCGCGTCGCTGGAGCGGTCCAGCGAGCATCCGCTCGCCGCCGCGATCGTGGCGTCCGCCAAGGATCGCGGGCTGACAGTGGAGGAGGCCGCCGACTTCCAATCGATCACCGGCAAGGGCGTCACCGGCATGGTCGTGGGGCGCAAGGTCGCGCTCGGCAACGCCAAGCTGATGGACGACCTGGGTGTGGGTCTGGGGGCGCTGGCCGGGCAGGCCGATGCGCTCCGCCGCGATGGCGCCACCGCCCTGTTCGCCGCGATCGACGGCAAGCCGGGCGGTGTGATCGCAATCGCCGACCCGATCAAGGCCAGCACACCGGCCGCGTTGGACGCGCTACGCGCCGAGGGCATCCGTATCGTGATGCTGACCGGCGACAACAAGACTACGGCCCAAGCGGTGGCGGCCAAGCTCGGCATCGACGACATCGAGGCCGAGGTGCTGCCCGAGGACAAGCACCAGGTCGTGCGCCGGTTGCGTGGCCAGGGGAAAGTTGTGGCCATGGCCGGTGATGGCGTCAACGATGCGCCCGCCCTTGCCGAGGCCGACATCGGCATCGCCATGGGCACCGGCACTGAGGTGGCTATCCAAAGCGCGGGGGTGACCCTGGTGAAGGGTGACCTCGCCGGTATCGCCAGGGCGCGGATATTGAGCCGTGCCACCATGCGGAACATCCGCCAGAACCTGGTGCTGGCCTTCGCCTACAACGCGGCTGGCATCCCGATCGCAGCGGGCGTGCTCTATCCGGTGTTCGGCTGGCTGCTCAGCCCGATCATCGCCGCCGCCGCGATGGCGCTGAGTTCGGTTTCCGTCGTCGGCAACGCCCTGCGGCTTCGCCGCGTGCGGCTGGCCGCTCGCTGAAGAGAGGAGGCCGCCGCCGCCAGCGTGTCGAGCCTGGCGGCGGCTGGAACAAAAAGGAGGTCGCCATGACCACCATGACGCACCCAACAACAGTGACCAGGATCATGTCCTTGGCGGCACCAGCTGACGACGCCGGAATTGCCCGGATGGCGCAAGGCCAAGGTGTCCTCTCGGTCGAGGTGGTGAAGAACCGCAACGCCCTGCGGCTCACCTACGATTTGAAATTCACGGAACTGGAGGCTCTCGCGCACCTCGCCGAAGCATCCGGCCTCAAGCTGTCGACCGGCCTGTTCGCTTGCCTGGGACGGGCCTGGGGCGAGTTCCAAGACGGGAACCTGCGCAACCAGATCAAGATCGTCCATCAGTGCTGTAGCGTTCCGCCTCGAAGGTGATCGGCGCCCACTCCCTCTACCTGTCGCGCGCAGCTGCAGCTTGAATGAATTGAATGCTGAATAGGTGAACTCCCGCAGGTCCGCGCATTTCCAGGACTTCGCTGTTTGGCTCCTTCGCCAATGAATAGGGACCTGAATTGCATTCGGAGGATGCGCCTACTGCCCGAGGGTGGCTTGAGGGGATTGCGGCAGTTTCGCGTATTCGTCGAAAGCCTTATGAGTGATCCCGTAGGCGACGTGGTTGCCGACATCCAGCGACTGGACGATCTCCGACACTCTTTCGCTGAGTTGTAACCTAACGTCTTCTTCGTCCCCGGAAAAATAGGAGACGGCGAACTCTGCTGGATCGATGCGCTCACCCTTTTCGGCCGACGCCTTAACAAGGGCCGCCACGCAGGCATAGATGTCTACCCGGCGCCGGAACTCTAGCTCGACCACGGAACGGTCGCGCGCGGCGTAGGCATCGTAGCGTTTAGCCGACTTAACGTACCCCTCAATGTAGGCATCTTTCAGGATGTCGGTGCGGTTTAGCTCATAAACCCCGAGAAGGCCTTTCACGTACTTTCGCTTATCGACATCCATGAACGAAAGAGGAGCAAGTCCGTTCTTTAGCAGAGGGATGTTACAGGCCAGGCGCCCCGTTCTCTTGTTCACATCGCGGAATGCCTGCAGATAGGAGATGAAAGCCATCAGGAACAGCGATTGCTCGAAAGGGTCCCTGATCTCGGCGGCCTTCAGCGCGATCTGTTCAAGCTCCTCCTCCAGTTTCTGGGGAATCGCCATTGGCAAATAAGCCGACCCATCGATGCCGTCGACTGGGGTGCGACGGATTACGCCAACTTCGCGTGGGTCCATGTTGCTGAGACCACGCGAGAGCAAGGCGTGAAGGGTTTTGATCTCCCGGACGTTCACCTCGATGTCGTCGATGTTATCGATGAGATAGGTGATCGCCTCCTTGTGGTTCAGGATCATCACCGTTTCATCGAGTGCTTTGCCCTCGGCCGCTTGGCCGTATTCGATAAGGACTTTCGTATCGAGATAGGTGTACGTGTTTCCTTCAAGGGCCGATGAGGCGTAGGCGAGGTCGACCAGCAATTTCTGGGCAATAGCTCTTGAATAGGTGCTTGCCTCCAAGCGCCGCCCGCCGCCCGCCTTTAGCAGCAGAGCACTCTCCTCGGCGGAGATCCATCTGTCGATATTCGGCCGGTAACCGGAGAGGAACTCAAACTTGTACCCGACTGTGCCTCGCTGATTCGGAGGCAGACGAAACCAGTCGTGGTATGGATCGCGCTCATAATAGGTGCTCCGCCCCGCCTTCCTTGCGACCACATGGCGGGCGGCCTGGAGCTTCGTCAATCTGCGAGAAAGTGTAGGCTGGCTGATGGCATGACCCTCCCGAGCCAACGCCGCCAGGAGGTCGCGCGCCGTGTAGCCTGGCAGGCTGTGCCGCAGCAGGTCGACGATCTTCTCCTCGATATCGTCGAGGCCTCCGTCGTCCTGAATAGGATTTTGAATAGATTGCTCATCCGCCATGGCCGGGTTCCTTAGCTACGGACACACAAATTGCTGCCTGAATAGATTGATGAATAGCATGCAAGCCACAACCCTTCGCAGCCTAGCATCCGCTCGCTCCTGAATAGCAATCTGAATAGCGCCTCCGCAACATGCGAGGCGACGTCGGCGTAGACAGCAGAGCCACGGGGCGGTGAATAGGAAAGTGAATAGATGTGGGCGGTAACGTAGGAAGGAGGTCCAGGCACGGATCAGGAGGACGGATGCCTGGCTGCCAATGGCGGCGTTCGGAGCCTTCGGGCATGATCATCGACAGGTTTTTTGGCCGCTGAGAATGAATGAGGGGGCAAGTGGCAGTGGCAAACGGTTTCATCCATCCGCTTCCTCATCTGCGCCAGGGGCTGATCCTCCGACTAGCGGTCTGCGGTCTACTGATCGCGGCGCTCGCGGGCGCCACAGCCTACTGGCTGGAGACCCGTCGCCTTGATGCCCTGGTTGTCGATCTCGCCACCGATCAAGCAAGACATCTGGCCCATTCCCTGGAGGAGCAGGGGCGACACGCTCCCGGCGGGACCAGGGAGTTCCTGATTGCGCGTCTGGAGGCTCCCGGGAAGTCTCCCATCGAAGTCCGGCGACCCAACCTTCCGCCCACCCTGGTGGCGGCTTTCGAGCAGGGGGCCGCCCACACTGCAGGTGAGCACCACGAGAATTTCCGAACGGATGGCCGCCTTTACATGTTCCTGTCCATCGCGGTCGAGTCCGAAGGCCAACCGGCGCGCTTCCTTGGCCTCTACGAAGTTGGCGACGAGTTCGCCCGTCAGGTCCATGTCCGCACGGTGTGGTCGGCCGTGGCGGTCATCGTGGTGGTGCTCGCCACGACCGCAGTCCTCATCCCGGTCATCCTGGCCTTGGAGAAGCGGGTCGTTCGCTACGCCAGCGATGCGTTGGAAGGAAACATCGACACCTTGGCGGTCCTCGGCAGCGCGGTTGCCAAGCGGGACAGCGACACCGATGCCCACAATTACCGGGTCACCCTGATGGCGATCCGCCTGGGCGAGGCCGTCGGCCTAGCAGCGCCGGAGATGCGGAGGCTGATCATCGGCGCCTTCCTGCACGACGTCGGCAAGATCGGCATCCCCGACCACATCCTGCTGAAGCCCGGGCGCCTGACCGAGGAGGAGTTCGAGGTCATGAAGGCCCACGTCCGGCATGGCCTCGACATCGTATCGACCTCGCGCTGGCTGAAGGTGGCCGCCGACGTAGTGGGCGGCCATCACGAGAAGTTCGACGGCAGCGGCTATCCGCGCGGACTCAGGGGCGAGGGCATTCCACTGATCGCCCGCATCTTCGCCGTCGTCGACGTCTTCGATGCACTGACATCGCGCCGCCCCTACAAGGAACCGTTCTCGTGCGACGAAGCGTGCAAGTTCTTGATCAACGGGCGAGGGGCGCACTTCGATCCGGCCATCGTTGATCACTTCCTCCGCGTCCTCGGACCGACCTGGCGCGAGATCGCCGAGCAGCCGATGGAAGCCATGCAGGAGGGCCTGAGGACGGCGATCAAGGCGTACTTCCCCAATTGAATCCAAAGGGCTGCAGCAGCCTGCACCCCAGTGCGACTAGCCTTTGTCATTGCTTAGGCAATCGACGATGGCGCATTGCGGCACGTTCATGCCGTGACACTGCTCGGCCATAGCCTCCAGCGCCCCGGCCATTCGCTCCAAGTCGGCGATCTTCCGACGGATGTCCGCGATATGGGCCGACGCGCTCGCCAGGATGTCGGCGCACGTCATCGCCCCGCCATAGACCATGGCCAGCATTCCCCGGATCTCGTCGATGCTGAACCCTAGTTCACGGGATCGACGGATGAACCGCAGGCGCCGCAAAGCCTGGTCGCCATAGCGTCGTCTGCCGCTCGCCGTGCGTGGAGGCTCGGCCATCAGCTTGATACGCTCGTAATAGCGGATGGTTTCGATGTTGCAGCCGCTCTGGGCGGCCAGTCCGCCGATGGAAAGCTCTGCCGGTCGGCCCGGGCGCTTGTTCATGCAGTTTCCTCTTGATCCTGTAGCGGCTACAGATTGGAGGATATCAATATCCTGGGGCAAAGGAAGGCAGCCGTGGCTGAGAACGCAGCGGGCAAATCATCTCTCCATCCGGCGCTGCTGGCGGTTGGCAGCATCGTCGGCGCTATCGCAGCGTCGTCATGCTGCGTGGTCCCGCTGCTGCTGTTTCTGGCTGGGGTCGGCGGCGCCTGGATGAGCAACCTGACGGCGCTCGCCCCTTATCAGCCCGTCTTTCTCGCTTTCACGGGCATCGCGTTGTTCTTCGGCTTCCGTGCCGTCTATCGTCCGGCTTGCTCGGATGGTCAATGCGCACGGCCGATGCCCCATCCCGTGGTCAAAGTGGCACTGTGGAGCGCGGTCGCTCTAGCCGTGGCCGCCGTGGCCTTTCCCTATGCGGCACCGCTGCTGCTGGGTTCCTGAACGGAGCTACCAATGCGCCGATTGATGTTCGTGATTGCCGCCCTTGCCGTCCCGTTCGGGGCACATGCCGCCGAAAAAACGGCCAAGTTGTCAGTGGACAATATGGATTGCGCCTCGTGTCCGGCTGTCGTGAAAGCCGCGCTGTCGAAGGTGGATGGGGTGGGCGAGGTGAAGGTGGACTTCACCTCGAAGACGGCTGTGGTTCGTTACGACGACCAGCGGGCCACGATACAGAAGCTGGTCGCCGCGACGACGAACGCCGGGTTTCCGGCGACGGTGATGGCGCAATGACCTGCCAGCCCGTCTTGCGCTCGACCATCACCTGTCCCCTGTGCGGGCACCGGCAGGAGGAAAGCATGCCGAGCGACGCCTGCCAGTTCTTCTACGATTGCAAGGGCTGTGGTGCCGTCCTTCGGCCGCAGTCCGGCGACTGCTGCGTGTTCTGCTCATACGGCACCGTGCCATGCCCTCCAATCCAGGAGGCGCGGGCGGGGACAGGCAAGGGCTGCTGCGGCTAGAGTATTGTCTGGCCTTACGGAGTCGAAGGGGATTCCCCTGCGGGACGGAATGTGATTCAAGGTGTGGGCTGGTGATGGAGGCCAGCTTGGCCGAATGCCGTGTCATCAACGCGCTGGTATCCTGATATGTGGACCATTCCGACATACATCCTGGCCGCGTTCGGGGAGATCAGTGGCTGCTTCGCCTTCTGGGTATGGCTGCGCCTGGACCGCTCGCCCTGGTGGCTGATCCCTGGGGTGGCCAGCTTGGGCCTGTTCGCGTGGGCACTGACCCGCATCAAAGCCGATTTCGCCGGGCGGGCCTATGCGGCCTACGGCGGCATCTACATCCTGGCGTCTCTGGTCTGGATGTGGGTGGTCGAAGGTAGCCGCCCCGACCGCTGGGATACCGTGGGGGCGGTAATTTGCATATTGGGCGCCGCGATCATCATCTTCGGGCCGCGCGGGGCGCAGTGAGCTATGCACTCGCCTAAGTCAACCGAAACCCGCTTAGCCGCCTCGTCGTCCGGCCTAAGGCGGCGCTGAGATGCTCTCGTGATCCGACCAGCACCACCTGCTCGGTTGCCCGCGTTACAGCGGTGTACAGCCACTGCCTGGTCACGATCCGGTTGGTCTCGATCGGCACGATCACTCGGGTGGCCGCGCTGCCTTGAGCGCGATGCGCAGTGATGGCGTAGGCGAGAGCGACGTCCCGGAGGGCATCAGCCGACATCAGCACTGGCGCCTCGTCGCCGTCCCAGTGCACCAGGGCGCCCCCGTCTTCCGGCGATACATCGATGACATGCCCGAGCGACCCATTCATCAGGCCAAGATCATAGCGGTTGCGGGTGCACACGACCGGATCGCCAGCTGACAGACGCATGCCCGGCGCCGCCAAGACCGTCGGCGTCGAAGACATCCTGCGGCTTGCGAAGCGGTCGTTGATCTGGTCGACCGTCGACCGCAACGCGGCGCAAATCATGAGGTTGTCGGCATGGTGTCGGCCAAGGTCGACGGCGACCCGTTCGACAGCATCAAGCACAGTTGCAGGTGAGCCGCATTCAACAATGCTGACGCCCGGCCATTGCCCAGAGTACGGCTCGATCTCCGGCAGCGCACCGGTACGGATAGCGGCGGCGCAGAGGGGGATGCTCGACCCGTCACCTTGGCGGTGGATCTTCGAGAGCCTGGCGGTGATGCGTGCGTCGCCGACCAGTTGGTGGAATATGGCGCCGATCCCGACGGGCGGCAGCTGGCCGTCGTCACCGACCGCGAGCAGGCGACAGCCCGGCGGCATCAATGACACCAGCCGGTGCCAGCTGCCTACGTCAAGCATGCTGGCTTCATCAATGATCATTAGGGTTCTCGCATCCAGACGGGGCCACTCGGGCGGCAGGTCAACCCCTCGCCCTTCATCTTCGAGGCGACGCCGCTGTTCGAGGGCCGCGACCAACCGGGCCACCGTGCGCGCCAGTCGGCCCGTCGACCGCGACAGCTGAAGCGCCGCCTTGCCCGCGAGGGCGCAAAGCTCGACCCGGCCTCCGGCGTCCTCCCACAATTTTACCAACACCCGCATCGTGGCAGTCTTGCCGGTGCCCGCGCCGCCTTGCAGGACAGCGAGATCGCGCTCTACCAGGAACCTTAGCGCGCTTCGCTGATCCTCGTGCAAGCTCATGCCCGTCGCCGCCTCGGCCCGCTGAAGGGCGTGATCGAGATCATTCGGGAGCACAACGCCGCCCGGCTGGCGACCGTCGATCATCAGGCCGAAGCGGGTCGCCAGATCGTCCTCCAGCCATGCCGCACCCGGCGCCCGCAACAAGCCGTTCACGCCCTCAATCCACGCCCCCGCCTGGTGCCCAAGCGTTGCGGCATCCCACGCCAGGTCGCGGTCACCCGTCTTGCGCTTCAGCCGGTCGAGGATGGTGTCCAGCGGCCAGGCGCAGTCTCCCCAAGCGAGCAATTCGCGCACCGTGGCATCGCACATTCCGACCAAGCGCTCCGGCGCCCGATCGACATCTTCTACGCCACGGTCGGCGAGCACGCGGCGGCCGACATGATCAGCCCGCTCCCATGGCAGAAGCGCAGCCGCCATGTACGGGGCCGCCAAGAATTTTTCCTCAGCGTCGACAGACCCAATCAAACGCCACAGCCGGTCGACAGCTTGCCGGTCGGTGACCCCAAGCCCCTCCAGCCGAAGGCGGAAGCGCGCCTCGGCGATGGCGCGGTCGTCTTCGTCGGCCTTCGCAACGGCGGCTTCGTGGACGCGCTCGGCTAGTCGACGGCCGAGGTGGATGCGGGTCGGCTCCAACGCCGCGCCAATGTCGTCGATGCGGTCGGCGTCGCCGAGGGCATCCACCAGGTCGTTGCCGAATGCCTCCCACAGCCTGTTGGCGCGCGTCGGCCCCACCCCGGGCAGGGCCTGAAGCCAGGGCATGATCAGGGCGCCGGATGTGCGCGTGCGGCGAACGGACGAGGCCGAAATCTGGCGAACGACGCGACCATATTCGCGCCGGTCTTCCTCATTCCCGGCGACCTCATAGGTCTCGCCCACAGCTGGGTGACAGAGGCCCTGCACGAGCACCCTAACCAGTCGTCCACCATCGGTGCGTCCGGTGAAGATGGCGGACGCGGCGGCCTGGTGGAGGATTTGGGTGACCACCACGGTGTGGTGGTTGGGGTTGCTCAAGCTCACCTAGAGTCATCCCCCGTGGAAGCCCCCCGGTCCACCGTCGCTTGGTGATGCCAGCCACCCCCGCATCGCGCAATCAAGGCATCCACGCCTTCGGCGCGGAGCCTCCTTGACAGCGCTCCTCGGGCGCGGCCGTCACCCTGCGCGACGGCGGCTCCGAGGGTCATCCACTCACAAGCGCAGCCCTGTGTCCACGGGACGGTCATCAGGCATCGTCCCCCGTCGACGGTCGAACCCGCAGCAACATCCCGGTCTCTTGGGAAAAGCGCATCCGCTCCTCGGCAGCGACCAGCCTCGCTCGCAGGGTGGCGTTCTCGCGGGTCAGTTCGTCGACCCGGGCTTGCAGCCGGGCTACGGTCGCCCGAGCCTCCAGGGCCAATTGGCCGTCTTCTTTCGCCCGGGCGTTGGCGACGGCGATCTGCTTGCGGACGCCCGCCTCTCGGGCGCTTTCCTCGCCCCGGGCGCCGATGCCCTTGAGACCGGCGGCCTCGGCCAGCGCGTTGACCGTCACCTTGATCTCGGGCTTCCGATGAAAGTGCTGCGCGTCGCTGGCCTCCAGGCCGAGAGTGCGGCACAGCGCTAGCACGTTCACCTTACCGTCGGGCGTGGCCTCCAGCGCGCCACCATCGGCGACGAAGGCGTTAAGCCGGTCGAGGATGTCGGCGATGACGTTGCGGCGGCTCAAGGCTTGTCGGCCTTTCTGCCGAAAGGCACCAAGTTGGTCCGCATCACCGCCATCTGCTCCTCAAGCTCGGCCACGCGGGCCAACGCCTCGTCCCGAACCACTTGGGCAGCGACAAGCGCCTGAGCCAAGCGCTCAAGGTCATGGCGCGGCCCCTGCGGAGCCGATGGTGACGGTTTGGCCTCTCTTTCCGGCGAAAAACTGGCGACGAACGCCTCGACTTCGGACCTGAGTGCCTGGTGATAGCTGGCCTTGAGGGTGTTCTTGTCAACACCGCCCGCCCGGCGCAAGACTTCGGCGATGGTGATGCGCCCCTTGTTATGCGGATAAGCACCATCCGGCCCGATCTCGGCGCGGATCACCGCCATCGCGTCCTGGACCCGGCGCCGGACCTCGGCCCGTTGCCGATCGGCATTCAGCTGCTGGTGGTTGACGCTGGCCGTCATCACCCCTCTCCCAATGCGGCGGCCAACCTCTTGTCCGCAGCGAAACGCTCCTTCAGGTCGCCGAACAGGTCGACGTGATCCTTCAACTGAGCTTTGTACCACACGCCCATGAGGGGGTTCTTCCTGATCTCTGGTCGATCGAGTTCATCCAGCAGGTATCCAATCGTCCGCTCAGCGTGTTCCTTGAAATTGGGCAAGGCGACGAAGTTGTGGCAGTTGGGTCGGCACACCGCCGTGTTGATCTCGTCCTTGCTGCACAGGCCGGTGGCTGATTTTGGCTTGAGACAGACGATCCCTGGGAAAATCATCTTCAGGTCGACCGCACCATCGGCAAGCTGAGCGGCAACGAACTCGTCCATGCGATGGCGTTGCGCGCGTTCATTCTTGGGGACCTTCAGCTTGTCGAAGAACCCATCGCGGATTTTGCGAAGGTTGTCGGCGCCCTGGCCGCCCGCATCATCGAGGTCGTGCGCGACGGTCTCCGCCTGATCCATCATGGTATCGAGCGCCAGTTCACGCATTTCCTCCCGAATGCTCGGGTTCGAGAGGATGTATTTCAGTGTCCCCTCAATGTCGGCATGGCCGAAAATATCGCGGAGGATGAGGGGCGCCCCGGTTAGTGACAGCACCGCCAACCGAGCCACAGACTTTCGAAACCGGTGCGGATGCACCTTGGTTCCGCCGAGCAGTGGCTCCAGTCCATGGTCACGGGCGAATACCTCAAGGTGGTGGTAGGCATGGATTTTGCCTTGCAGCCAGTATTGGCGGTTGTTGCTGACCCAGAGACTATTGGAGCCATCCGAAAGCAGGACGGCCGCGATCTTCTGCTGAAGCTCGACGGCGGCGGCGACCCGGTGAGGGATTGGCCAAGAGGTGGCATCACCGGCGGTCAGGCCGGAGAGCTTGAAAGTTCGTCCCTTCAATGCGGGAATTGCAGCCTCACCTTCTTCCGCCGGTACGAGGCAGTCCTGCCGCAGGGTTTCGACCTCGGAGACCCGGCCGCCCGTCATCAGCATCAACACTTGAATCAGGGCACCTTGGCAGACTGAGAGGAGTTCAATCAGCTGCGAGAAATTCTCGGGCGGGAAGACCGCCTTCGTCTGGAAGGGCATCTCAGTGAGATCTCGGCCAAGTTCATCGTGCCAGCCGATATCTCCTAAAAATTTATTCCAGACCTGCTTCCGATACATTGCGATGGTGTTTTCGGCGCGGCCCGTTCCACGTTCGGCGATCTCTCCTTCCAGCGCGGGTATCTGCTCTATTACCGAAACCAACTGCGGCAGGATGACTTCGAGATAGAACACCCAGCGGCGCCCGGCCTCGGCAACGTAATCATCGGGGAGCGGCTGCCATTGGCCGAAGTCGCCCTCCTGATGGAACTCGGGGCGTTCCGGCAGGCCATCAAAGGTGTTCAGACTGAGATTGACGATGAACTCCCTGTCCACCTGAGACAGGTAACCAGGGATCACCTTTCTCTGGCCGAGATCCTGCAGTTCGCAAATGTAGCGCCCCACCACCCTCCGGGTGTCGCCCAAGTCGGCGGTAGCCGTGTCGAAGGCAGCTTGAAATTGGTCGGCTGAGACAGAGTGAAAGCTGCAGTCAACGCCGCCCACCTCGGCGAGCAACTTGGCCACCCTGGTGAGGTAGATACATCGCTTGCGCAGACCGGCGATGTCGGCGTAACGCTCAAGCGGGAACAGCATGTGAGCCAGCATGCACCGCCTTAGCTCCATCCCCAGCACAGGAAGATGGTCGATGGCGGTGAAGTTCAAGGAGCGCTTCGAGAGCGGCGTGGGGACCTGATCCTTCGACCAAATCCAGAGCGCATCCCCCACCTTCGAACCATTGGGCGCCTCGTCCGACGGTGCGGTGACCACGCATTCGGCCAAGCGGTCATCCGGGAGGCCGAACAGAGCTTCACGGGTGATGGATTGGCGGTCAATGGCGGCCGACGCGACGTTGTTGCGGACAATCGGCATTAGGCACCCGCTCGGTTAAGGGTGGCCGCACTGGGCAAGGTGTAGATCGGCGGCGCGGCCTTCCGCTGTGCCCGCTCGAATGCGGCCCGGCGGTTGGTCTCGGCGAACATATCCATAATCTGCTCAAGGAATTCCAGATCGTGCGGGTAGTCGCTCGTCACCCAAGCCTGGAGCGGCATTAGGTCTCGATAGTGCCGAAGATGAAGGATGCGTTCGGCGACGTATTCCAGGCAATCGTAGGTCACGAATGCCTTGGAGCATCCCATCAGACATGCTTGGGATTGGCAGAGCTTCCCTTCTTCATGGCTAGGCGCAATCCCCTTGTCCGGCGCATAGGGATTAACACAGGTCACCCCCTGCCTTGTCCGGAAGCCGCCCTTGCCTAGTGTCTCCGCTTCCGTCGACGTAAGCCGACCATTTTGGACCAACTGCCGGAGAATGTGGGGGTTGAGCCTGCCGATGCCGACCTCGTTGAAGACATGGGTCTGAAAGTCGAAAAACTGGCGCCGATGGCGGTTTCGAATGGCCTTCTGGTTGATGTAATGGAGGATGGACGAGAGATCCTTGTGGCCGAGCGCTAGCTGCGTCACCAGCAAATTGTAGCCCGAGCTTTCGTAGGCAAAAATACCCCAGCTGTTCCTCGTGAGAGCTTGGTTGAACTCCAGCTGTCGCCCCTGGTGAACGATACCGTCTTCTCGGAAGAGGTCGTTGACATAAGCGTACCTGGTGTCCTTCCCGAGACAGCTGATGCGCCCGTCCTTGGTGAGGAAAAGCCATACCCGGTTCTTCAACCCCCTTAGTGCGCTCATCTCGGCTTCGATCGCCTTGATGTCGACCAACCCCTTCCCTTGGCTTTCGATCTGGAGACTGTCGATCTGTCGCTGAAGGGCATCCCTGAGTGGGCGGGTCCACTCCAGCACCCGGCAGATCAGCTGGTATGGATGCTCGGGCTTGTGCTTCAGGCTGTAGGTCTTCTGGACGGCGCCTCGCGCACGCGCCTTAGCCGACTGCAGTTCGACTACTTGCTGCGGGCGCGTCGGGTGGGGCCGACTCCAGTGCTCCGCTTGCATGTCCATGGCGGTGGACGTGTTCCAGCCCGTCCGCAGTAGGAAGAGGCAGAACACTGGGAGCAGGTCGGTCTGCGCCGGGACCAACCACCAAGCATGATTTACATGAACCCGCACCCTGGACGCGGGCAGACATGGGAACGTCATCCCCCCTCTGAGCGCAGGTGAACACTCCCACCCTTCCAGATTCCAATCTAAATTCTCTGCGGATTCTGCTAACCGCTTGAGGACCCGCGCCCTCTCGTCGGCAGGCGCATCTACGGATCTCCACGCATCCTTGAGGCGTCGATCGGTCTCCTCAATGTGCTTGAATAGGACCTTCGCCGCCCGGTGCATCACCTCAGGCTCAATGGTTTCGTCCTGCTCGGCGCCGACTCGCGCTTTCACCTTTTGGGGATTAGGGAATGGGTTCGGCGGGAGGGGATAGCCCGATTGGGTGCTCACCCCCGGGGCCATGATCTCCGCCGCCTCGTCGAACACGCGCTTGCAGTGAAAGTACCGGTAGTGCGCCCGGCCGTCGCCTTGGGCACTCATCCAATCCTTGAACAGGGTCCAGATCGTCCCGGGAATATCGAGCACTGTCTGCGGTGAGCGGAAAGCGCCCCCACCTGCTTCAGACACGTCTTCCATCTCGTCGAGGAAACGCCAGAAGGCGGTTAGGTCCTGGAGCATGGTCGCAAAACTCCCGCGCGCCAGCTTCCGTTCGGCGATCCTTTTTAGCCCGGCGAGCGCGACCACTGCCAAGTCCGGGCGGCCGGTCAGCGGTGAAGTGGTGCTCGTCCCATCTCGACCATAGGCGAGATGCTCGCACGAGACTTGCCATTCACCGATCCCATGACCGGTGTCGACGTTCGCGCATCCACGCACGATGAGTTGTTGGGGATCAAGCATCGAGAAGTCCGTTCACGCTGTCGCCGTCGATCCAATCCTGGAAGCTGATGGCCCTGTCGGAATGTGCGGTCAATTGATGGAGCGCAACCAGGTAACGCTGTGTGGTGCTGATGTGCGCATGCCCCAGGTTAAGCTGTAAGGTGATCAGTTCCTGGGTCAGGTGATGCTCCATGGATTGGCTGGCGAGCATCAGTCCGTCCCGCGCGGCTTGCCGTTGCTCGCTCGCCCACGCTTTCAACAGGTAATGCACCGCATACCAATGGCGGCCGAGGTGGGGCGAGATGGCGCCGCCCGCCTTGAAATTGGCCCAGAACGTCCTGTAGGCGAACGGGCACCCTCGCTCGCTCAGCAAGAGGGTGCCCAAATCGGCTGACTTTGAGCGATGTGCCCGGATCTTGCGCTCGAACTCGACGTAATCCTCGATCTCGTCGTAGAGACCGCTGTCGATCTCCACATTGCGCCGCTTCCGTCCCTTCCCCAGCACCGAGATGAAACGCTGCTGACCGGCACGACGGATGTCGGAAATAACGTCGGCCACCTTGATAGTCACCACCTCGCTGGCGCGCAGACCGCAGAAGAAAACCAACTTGGCGCCGAGTTGCAGCGCCGGGTCCTCCACGGCCTGGATCATCTCCTTCACCTCCTCCGAGGTCGGGAACATGATGGTGGAGGGGTCGGCCCGGCGAACCACGGCGTAGTGCTTGCGGGTCACCGTTGTCGTGTTACCGCTGGCGGCGCCCTGCTTGACCTTGGAGAAAGTGGTCTTCAACGCCAGCGCTGGCGCCAAGCCGCGATGCTCGGCCCATTTCCGTAAATGGATCACGGAGACCTGTCGCTGCGCGATCGTCGTCTTGGCCAGATGAAGGCCATCGCTGCTCCAGGCGCCGGACTCCATGTGCCTGGCGTACTGGTCGATGTCTTCCTCGCCGACCCGAAGCGGGTCGATGATTTGTCCAAGGTGCATCCGAGGGGTGCCGCACCACTGGAGAAAATTAAGGAGGCGATAGGCCACCTGCTCCACCGTCGACGGCGCCACTCGATAGCGCCGCTTGAAGGTGACGGTTTCGCCTTCGTCGGGATGCCACCGACCGCGCCAAAGATCTTGAAGATGCCTGTTGGCGGCGTCCGGGCAACCGTCAGCCATGAGGATGAACGGACACCCCAGCAGTGCCTCCGGCACCCCCTGATCTAACGCTGACTGTCCGATCTTGAAGACGCTTTTCACCCAAACAGACTCCCCCATCACCCCCATTGGGCTAGCCACTAAGATAGCAGGGGAATAGCGAGGAAGGGTAAAAGCCTGGTGAAATCAGTACGATTCACCCATTGAGCCGAAAATCATGAATATCGGCGTCGATGGTGCCGGGGCTGTTCAGCACGGTGATGCCGTGCTTGACCGCCAGACCGGAACGCGGCCGCACCTGGGCTTCGTACCCCACCGGGATGGCGATGGCGAAACCGCAGGGGATGCGCACGCGCTTGCCCGCCCCCAAGGTGATGTCGGCGGGGATGCAGGCCATTAGATCCAGGCCGGCGGCATGGGCGCTTTCATAGCGCGGCAGCGGCAGATCGGCGGCATGGGGCAGGCGCTGGACCCGCAGGGTGACGGCGTTGCTCATGGTTTTCCCTTCACGGTGTCGGCGATCTTCCAGGCCAGGCGTTCGGCCACGTCGGCCTTGGCGATGCGCGGCCAGTCCTCGACGCCCCCTTGGGTGATCAGATGCACGGTGTTGAAATCACTGCCGAAGGTGCCTGACGCCGGCGACACGTCGTTGGCGACGATCCAGTCGCAGCCCTTGCGCTGCAGCTTGGCCCGCGCATGGGTCAGCAAATTCTCGGTCTCGGCGGCGAAGCCCACCACCAGACGCGGCCGCGCCGAACCCTTTTCCGACAACGTCGCCAGGATGTCGGGATTGGCCGCCAGCTCGATGGCCGGGGGCGGACCGTTCGGGTCCTTCTTGCGCTTTTCCTTGGACGCGTTGGACACCGTCCAGTCAGCGACGGCGGCGGCGCAGACGGCGATGTCCACCGGCAGGGTGCCCAAGGCGGCACCCAGCATTTCCCGCGCCGTTTCCACGTGCACCACCTTCATGTCGGGCGGATCGGGCAGCTTGACCGGGCCGGTGATCAGCGTCACCTTGGCGCCCAGCCGGGCCAGGGCGGCGGCGATGGCGTGGCCCTGCTTGCCCGAGGACCGGTTGCCGATGAAGCGCACCGGGTCGATGGGTTCGAAAGTGGGGCCGCTGGTCACCAGCGCCTTCAGGCCGCGCAACGGGCCGGAAGACAGCAGACCTTCGATGGCGGCCAGGATCTCGGCGGGTTCGGCCATGCGGCCCAGGCCGCTTTCGCCTTCCGCCAGCATGCCGGAATTGGGGCCGACCACGTGGACGCCGCGATCCTTCAAGGTCGCCATGTTGGCCCGTGTCGCCGGATGCCCCCACATGCGGAAATTCATGGCCGGCGCCACCAGGATCGGTTTGTCGGTGACCAGCAACGCGGTGGACGCCAGATCGTCAGCCAGACCATGGGTCATCTTGGCCAGCAAATTGGCGGTGGCCGGCGCCACCACCACCAGGTCGCAATCGCGCGCCAGGGTGATGTGGCCGATTTCATGTTCGTCGGTCAGGGAAAAGGTGTCGGCGAACACCTTGTTGCCCGACAGCGTCTGCACCGCAAGCGGGGTGACGAAATTCTGGGCATTGGCGGTCAGCACACAGCGCACGTCGGCGCCCCGGTCCTTCAACCGCCGGATCAGTTCCAGCGATTTGTACGCGGCGATGCCACCCGAGATGACCAACAGGACGCGTCTTCCGTCAAGCACTGGGATACCCCACACATTCTACCCAAAGACAAGTGTGGTTAACCTAGCGCTTCACACGCTAACGCGCAAGTTTACTTCAGCACCAGCAAAATACCCAGGACGGCGGCCAGCACCCAAGGCAGCCAAGTGGTGGCGCGGCGCCCGCCGCCTTCGCCACGCATGGCGCGGACGGTGTCGGGATGCAGCTTCAACCCGCCATTCATCAAGTTGGTATAAGCCTTCTCGGTTTCCGCCAGCATGCGCGGCAGCCGTTCCAGGCTTTGCACCACGCCGACCACACTGTCCTTGATGCGCGCCTGCGGCCCCAGATGCTGGAACATCCAGGTCTCGATCAGCGGACGGGCCATTTCCCACATGTTGACGCTGTTGTCCAAGGTGCGGCCGACGCCTTCGGCCACCAGCATGCTTTTTTGCAGCATCAGCAATTGCGGCTGGGTCTGCATGGAAAACTGCTCGGTGATCTGGAACAGTTGGCCCAGCAGGCGGGCGATGGAAATCTCGTGCAGCGGCTTGCCCATGATCGGCTCGGCGATGGACCGGCAGGCCTGGGTGAAGTTGTCGACGTTCTGGTCGGCGGGGACGAAGCCGGCCTCGAAATGCACTTCCGCCACCCGGCGGTAATTGCCGTTCAAAAAGCCCACCAGCATCTCGCCCAGGAAGCGACGGGTCTTCAGGTCGACCCGGCCCATGATGCCGAAATCGACCGCCACCAGGTTGCCGTCCAGGTCCACGAACAGATTGCCCGGATGCATGTCGGCGTGGAAGAAGCCGTCGCGGAACACCATGTTGAAGAACGCCTCGGCGGCCTTGCGCAACACCTCGTCCGGTTCGATGCCGGCTTCCTTGATGGCGCCCACTTCGTCCACCGGGATGCCGTGAACCCGTTCCAGGGTCATCATGCGCTGGCCGGTGCGTTGCCAGTCCACCTGGGGCACCCGGAAAGACGTGTCGCCGGTGAAGTTTTCCGCCAGTTCCGCCGCCGCCGCCGCTTCGAAGCGCAAATCCATTTCCAGCTGCACCGATTCGGCGAAGGTGTCGACGCTTTCCACCATGCGCAGGCGGCGCAAGCTGGGCTGTGTCAGTTCCACCCATTCAGCCAGCCAGCGCAGCAGGTCGATGTCTTTCTTGAAAGCCAGGTCGACGCCGGGACGCAGCACCTTGACCGCCACCTGACGACCGTCGGACGTGGTGGCGAAATGCACCTGGGCGATGGACGCCGCCGCCACCGGCTGGTCGTCGAATTCGGCATAGAAATCGGATAGCGGCCCGCCCAGTTCCTCTTCGATGATATTGCGCGCCAGGGAAGCCGGGAACGGCGCCAGACGGTCCTGCAGATGGGACAGGTCGGCGGCCATTTCCTCGCCCAGCAAATCGGCGCGGGTGGACAAAGCCTGCCCCAGCTTGATGAAGGTCGGCCCCAATTCCGACAACGCCGCCGCCAGGCGCTGGCCGGGACGGCCTTGGTGCAGCGGCGGGCGGCCCAGACGCATGACTTTCGCGGCCAGGGCGGCGATGGGCAGGTCAACCACAGAAAGCGCGTCGTGGCGGGCCAGCACGCGGGCGATGGTGAACAGACGGTTGAGGTTGCGGATGGCGCGGATCATGGGCTAGAGGCGCCAGCCGGAATGGATGGCGGCGATGCCGCCCGACAGGTTGCGCACCTCGACGCGGGAAAAACCGGCGTCGCGCACCATCTGAGCCAGTTCTTCCTGGGGCGGGAACTTGCGGATGCTTTCCACCAGATACTGATAGGCCGCTTCGTCGCCCGCCACCATGGACCCCAGCTTGGGCAGCACGTTGAAGGAATAAAGGTCGTAGAATTCGCGCAGCCCCGGCACCACCACCTTGGAAAATTCCAGGCACATGAAACGCCCGCCCGGCTTCAGCACCCGATAGGCCTCGGCGATGGCGCGATCCCAATGGGTGACGTTGCGCAGGCAAAAGGCGATGGTGTAGCGGTCCACCGAACCATCGGGGATGGGCAAGGTCTCGGCGTTGCCGCACACCCAGTTGATCTGGCTGGTGACGTTGCGGTCCACCGCCCGGTCGCGGCCCACCTTCAGCATTTCCTTGTTGATGTCGCAGACCACCGCCGGACCGCCGCCGCGCTTTTTCCAGCCAAAGGCGATGTCGCCGGTGCCGCCGCCCACGTCCAGCAGGGTCTGATTGGCCTGGGGCCGCAGCCAGTCCAGGAAGTTGGACTTCCACAGACGGTGCACGCCGGCGCTCATCAGATCGTTCATCAAATCGTACTTGCCGGCCACCGAATCGAAGACGCCGCGCACAAGCGAGACTTTTTCTTCCTCGCGCACGGTCTGGAAGCCGAAATGGGTGGTGGCGTTGCCTTGGGGCTGATCTTCATTCGTCATGGTGCGGCAGATTATCGCAAGCCGGCAGCACAGGCGAGCGCGGAGTTTTTGACTCGCTCCACCGCTTCGGGCAGCATGCCGCCATGCCCGAGCTTCCCGAAGTCGAAACCGTCGCCCGAGGTTTGGCCGCCGTCTGGCCGGGCCGGCGATTCGTCCGCGTGCTGGCGCGCCGCCCCGACCTGCGCAAGCCCCTGCCCCAGAATTTCGCCGAACGCCTGACCGGGCGGCGGGTGGAAGAGGTCGGCCGTCGGGCCAAATACCTGCTGGTGCGCCTGGACGACGGCACCACGCTGTTGGGCCATCTGGGCATGAGCGGCGCCATGGTCATCAGCCAGGGCAAGAACGAACCGCCGGGGCCGCACGACCATATCGAATTCGTCACCGACGAAGGGATCATGGTCACCTATCGCGATCCCCGGCGCTTCGGGTTGATGGATTTGACCGACACCCCCCAAACCCACCCGCTTTTGGCCCATCTGGGACCCGAACCCCTGGGCCCCGATTTCCACGAAGTCGCCCTGGCCGCCGCTTTGGACGGCAAGGCCGCCCCCATCAAGGCGGCGCTTTTGGACCAGAATATCGTCGCCGGTTTGGGCAACATCTATGTGTCGGAAAGCCTGTTCCTGTCGGGGATCGCGCCGACGCGGCCGGCGAAAAGCCTGAAGAAGGCGGAAATCGCCAAACTGGTCCCCGCCATCCGCGCCGTTTTGGCCCGCGCCATCGCCGCCGGCGGATCGTCTTTGAAGGATCACGTGCGTCCCGACGGGGAACTGGGCTATTTCCAGCATTCCTTCACCGTCTACGACCGCGCGGGGATGGCTTGCCCCGATTGCGACTGCGACGTGTCGAAAACCGGAGGAATCCAGCGCATCGTGCAAAGCGGGCGTTCTACTTTCTTCTGTGCCAAGAAACAGCGTTGATGGTATAGCCCTTGATCACCATGCGGACTTTCACTTCCCTTTTGGGCGCCTTCGCCCTGGTTCTGCTGCTGGCTTGCGGCGATGCGCGGGCGCAGGGATTCCTGACCGCTTACGAGGATCTGCCGCTGGCCCCCGGCCTGACCGAGGTCGCCGGTTCCGGCCTGTCCTTCGACACCCCGGGCGGCCGCATCGTCGAAGCCTATGCCCGAGGTGCCGGAAAGGCCGCTGACATCCTGGCCTTCTATGCCGCCACCCTGCCCCAGCTGGGCTGGACCAAGGCGGGGCCGGCCGAGTTCCGTCGCGACGACGAAACCCTGAAGCTGGCCATCGAAACCCAGGGGCGCGACGTGGTGGTGCATTTCACCATCGCCCCCGAATAACACCAATTCCAACCACGAGGCTTTCCCATGCCCTATGAAAACATCACGGTCGAAACCCGCGGACAGGTTGGCCTGATCACCCTGAACCGCCCCAAGGCCCTGAACGCCCTGTGCGCCGCCCTGATCAAGGAACTGGGCTCGGCGCTGGACGCCTTCGAGGCCGACGCGGAAATCGGCTGTGTCGTGCTGACCGGCTCGGAAAAGGCTTTCGCCGCCGGCGCCGACATCAAGGAAATGCAGTCCAAGTCCTACATGGACGCCTATCTGGCCGATTTCATCACCAACGGCTGGGAACGCATCACCACCTGCCGCAAGCCGATCATCGCCGCGGTGGCCGGCTACGCCCTGGGCGGCGGCTGTGAAGTGGCGATGATGTGCGACTTCATCCTGGCCGCCGACACCGCCAAGTTCGGCCAGCCGGAAATCACCATCGGCACCATTCCGGGCGCCGGCGGCACCCAACGCCTGACCCGCGCCGTAGGCAAGGCCAAGGCCATGGAAATGTGCCTGACCGGCCGCATGATGGACGCCGCCGAGGCCGAACGCGCCGGCCTGGTCAGCCGCGTCATCCCCGCCGCCGACCTGTTGGACGAAGCCCTGAAGGTGGCCGAACGCATCGCGTCCATGAGCCGCCCGGTGGTCATGCTGGCAAAAGAATCGGTCAACGCCGCCTTCGAGACCACTCTGGCCCAGGGCATCAAGTTCGAACGCCGCCTGTTCCATTCCACCTTCGCCTGCGAAGACCAGAAGGAAGGCATGGCCGCTTTCGCCGAAAAGCGCAGCCCGGTGTTCAAGAACCGCTGATTTCAGCAATTTGCACCCAGCACCCCCGTCCCTTGGGCGGGGGTGTTGTCGTTTCAGGCCAGGATTGCGGCGATGCGGTCCATCACCGTGGCCGGGGGCAGGTCGGCCAGATCATCCTGACGCAGGATCACCACCCGCCCACGCGGGGCGCACAAAGCCGGGTCGCTTTCCGCAGAGAACAACACCAGGGACGGCGCCTGGCTGGCGGCGACCAGATGCATGGGGCCGGTGTCGTTGCCCACCGCCACCAGGGCTTGGCGGCCCAGGCCCAGGATATCCAGGAAACCGGTCTGCCCGACCAACGGCCGCGCCTGCGGACAGGCGGCGGCGATCTTATCGATTTCCACCTTTTCCTTGTCGGTACCCAACAGTACCGGAGTGATTCCCCGTTCCACCAGCCATTGGGCCAATTGGCCGAAATATTCCGCCGGCCAGCGCTTGGCCGGGCGGTGCGGGGCGCCGCCCGGGCACAGCAGGGCATAGGGACGCGGCAGGCCGAAACGCGACAGGTCGGCCTCGGTCCACGACAGGTCGGGGGCGGGAACGCTTTCGATGCCGGCCATGGCCAACTGCTCGGCCTGGCGGTCGATGGTGTGCATGACGTCGCGGCGCGGATTGGCGTGGGGGTGCGAACAGCCCTTGGCGATCCCCGACCATTCCACCCCGGCCCCCATCAGCCGGAAATACCACCCCGAGCGATCCGAGGTCTGCAGGTCATAGACCCGGGTGAAACGCCCGCCGCGCAATTTGGCCCGAAGCGCCGCCACCTTGCCCAGCTGCCAAAGCCGGGGCTTTTCGTCCAGCCACACATGGTCGAACCAGGGCGACGCCACCGCCATCTCGGCGAAAGGCCGGGTGGTCAGCAACGTGATCTCGGCATCGGGATGATGGGCGCGAATGGCGGCGAAGGGAGCGAAGGCCTGGACGAAATCGCCCAAGGCGCCCAGCTTGATGACCAGGATGCGGCTTCCGCTCACGCCTGCTCCGGGTCGATCAGCCATTCCTGCTGAGCCACCGCAGGCACCCCGGACAGGATCTCGGCATAAACCTGCAGCGTCTTGGCGCACATGGTTTCCTTGGTGAAATTGGCCCTGACAAAGGCTTGGCCCAATTCCGCCATGCGGCCGCGTTCTTCCGCCGACAGGTCCAGGAACCGGCCGATCGCTTCGGCCAGGGAATGCGGATCGTCGGGGGCCACCAGCCAGCCGGTGCGGCCAGCCAACACGTTCTCGCGCGGGCCGCCATGATCGGTGGCGATCACCGGGCGCCCCATGGCCTGGGCCTCGACGACGACACGGCCGAAGGCTTCGGGATCGGTGGAAGCCGACACCACCACGTCGGTCAGCATGTAAGCCGCCGGCATGTCGTTGCATTCGTCGACGATGTGGACCACATGGGTCAGGTTGCGACGCTTGATCAGGTCCACCAGTTCCTGACGATAGCCGGTGCGCCCCTGGTCCGACCCCACCAGAAGACAACGCACGTCGTGGCGGCCCAGGATGGCCAGCGCCTCGATCAGCACGCGCTGGCCCTTCCAGCGGGTCAGGCGGCCGGGCAGCATGATCACCGGGAAACCGTCGGGCAGACGCCAGCGATTGGCCAGTTGGATGATGCGTTCCTGGCTGACCCGATTGGGGTCGAACTTGGCAAGGTCGACGCCGCGATGGATGACGCGGATGCGTTCGGCGGCCAGACCATAGATGCGGCGCGCGTGTTCGGCGATGAATTCGGAAATGGCGATCACCCGTTCGCCCTTGACCATCACCGAATTGTACCAGTGCTTGAAACCGAAGCCGCCCAGGTTGTAGGTGCCGTGAAAGGTGGTCATGAAATGGGCGCCTGTGCGCTGCGCGGCGGCCATGGCCGACCAGGCCGGGGCCCGCGACCGGGCATGAACGATGTCCACGCCGTGTTCGCGGATCACCGCTTCCAGCTTCTTGATGTTGGCCCGCATGACCAGTGGATTCTTCGACGCCATGGGCAGTTCCACATGGACCGCGCCGGCCCGGATCAGTTCGCGCACCATGGGGCCGCCTTCCGAGGCGACCACGGCTTTCCAGCCGGCCTCACACAGGGCTTGGGCGACTTCAATGGTGCCACGCTCGACACCGCCGGTCACCAAAGCGGGCAAAACCTGCAGAACGACCGGTTGACGGGCGTCGGCGGACAGGGCATCGATGGGGGCAGGATCGGTTTCAGACATGGACTGGGACAAGCTTATGACCAAGGTTGAGGGCGGCGGGATATTATCACGCACTGACGGCGCGTCCATGGCATACCAACGCCTGGAAGGCAAGAGTCCTGGAATTGTCTTCCTGCATGGCTTTCATTCCGACATGGAGGGCGGCAAGGCCCTGGCCCTTGAGGAACTGTGCAAAAAGCAAGGCCGCGCTTTCGTGCGCTTCGACCTGTTCGGCCACGGACGAAGCTCGGGCAAGGTGGAAGACGGCTCGATCAGCCGCTGGGCCGACGACGCCACCGCCATCTTGGACGAACTGACCGAGGGACCGCAGGTCCTGGTGGGGTCCAGCCTGGGCGGCTGGCTGACGTTGTTGACGGCGCTGCGCCGCCGCGACCGCGTGGTCGGGCTGGTGGGTGTCGCCGCCGCCCCCGACTTCACCGAAGATTTGATGTGGACCGACTTCACCCCCGAACAGCGCCGCGACCTGATCGAGAAGGGCCAGGTGGTGCTGCCCAATTGCTATGAACCGGAAAATCCGTGGACGGTGCCGCGCCTGCTGATCGAGGACGGCCGCAACAACCTGTTGCTGCGCGACGCCATCAACCTGTTCTGCCCGGTGCGGCTGATCCAGGGCCAGAAAGACGCCGACGTGCCGTGGCAGACGGCGCTGAAGATCGCCGACTGCCTGGCGTCGGAAGATGTCGAGATCACCTTGGTGAAAGACGGCGACCACCGCCTGTCCCGCGACCACGACCTGGCCCGGCTGTGCGACGTGGTGGAAAAGCTGGTGGCGGGACTGTCCTAATCCCGGCACGGTCTCCGGGGGTCGCTGGTGTCGCACAAGTCGATGGCGTCGGCGAAGGCCCGCCACTGCATCAGCTCGTCGCCGGGAACCGGCACCTGACCGGCGGCGAAGGGGGCACCGCGCCACATGCGGCTGACCACATAGAACGCATCAGTGCCGCGAATGGCGAAATGCATCACGTAAGTGCCGCGTCCATCCCCCTTGTACTTGCCGCAGGCGATGGTGCGCGACCCCGCCTCGCGCCCCGCCACCACGCCCAGGCTGGCCGGGCCGGCGGAAGCCGCGTCGCAGACGGGCGCCGTCTTTTCCACCGCCTGATCCAGGAAGTCCTTCACCGTCAACGGCACCCCGCGAAAGGCCTGCACGGTGATACGCCGGGTCCAGCTTTCAGCGCTTTCAGCCGCCGGGATCAGTTCCGTCGCCTGCCCCGCCTTGTCGGTCACCGAACTGAGCACCTTCCAATCGGGAAGTTGCGGCACTTGCAACCGTTCTGCGGCGAAGGCGGCTTGGGACGTCAGGAAAACACCAAGAATCGACAGGATGCGGCGCATGGTTACCCCCGTTAACCGGCCCAGGCTAGCCCCAGCGGGTTAAACAACAATGAGTCCCACACCGGTTTTTTGGTCACGCCAACCTTGACCGGGAGACGCCGCGGCGCATATAAAACTGAACCGTTCAGTTCAGGTTGTTGCCATGAAGAAGATCATCCTGCGCGTCCTTGCCCTGGCCCTGGTGTGCGGCGCCCTTTTCACCGCCGGCCGCTGGTACTTCCACGGCCGCTATCTGGAAGCCACCGACGACGCTTATGTGGAAGGCGACATCACCAACCTGACCACCAAGGTCTCGGCCCATGTGGTCGAGGTCGCGGTGGCCGACAACCAGCGGGTCAAGGCCGGCGACGTGCTGATCCGCCTGGACGACAAGGATTACCGGGCCAAGGCGGCCGAGGCCGCCGCCACCCTGGTCGCCCGCCGGGCGACCTTGGCCCAGTTGGACGACAAGGTATTGGTGCAGCAAGCGGTGATGGCCCAGGCCGGCGCCGGCATCTCGGCGGCCAAGGCCGACCTGACCCGCTCGCGCCAGGACCTGGAACGCGCCACCCGGCTGGTCAAGGACGACTTCGTCAGCCGCCAGCGCTACGACACCCAGGCCGCCGAAGCCGCCAAGGCGGCGGCCAGCCTGCAGGGCAGCAGCGCCCAGGCCACCGCCGCCAAGCGCCAGCTGGCGGTGCTGGAAGCCGATCGCGACGTTGCCCAGGCCCAGGTGGAACAGGCCCAGGCCCAGCTTGATCTGGCCCGCGCCGACCTGGAAGCCACCACCATCCGCGCCCCCGTCGACGGCATCGTCGGCAACCGCGTCGCCCGGGTCGGCGCCTATGTGCGCCCCGGCCAGCACCTTTTGTCGGTGGTGCCGGTGGACAGCGTGTGGATCGACGCCAATTACAAGGAAACCCAGCTGACCCACCTGAAGCCCGGCCAACACGCCCGGATCAAGGTGGACGCCTTCCCCGACACCGTCCTGGACGGCGTGGTGGACAGCTTCTCGCCGGCCAGCGGCGCCAAGTTCAGCCTGCTGCCGCCGGAAAACGCCACCGGCAACTTCACCAAGATCGTCCAGCGCGTCCCCGTGCGCATCCGCTTGGCCGCCGACAACCCGCTGGCCGGGCGCCTGGTGCCAGGCCTGTCGGTGGTCGCCAGCATCGACACGCGCACGGCCCCCTGACATGAGCGCGCCGGACCCCCGCCATGCCATCAAGCCCGAGGACCGGGTGGTCACCCCACGGGATTGGGTGGGCTTCATCGCCATGGTGGTGGGCATGTTCATGGCCATCTTGGACATCCAGATCGTCGCCAGCTCCATCGCCCAGATCCAGGCCGGCATCTCGGCCTCGGCCGACGAAATCTCGTGGGTGCAGACCGCCTATCTGATCGCCGAGGTGGTGATGATCCCGCTGTCGGGGTGGATGGCGCGGGTGTTTTCCACCCGGCTTTTGTTCATGGTGTCGTGCCTGACCTTCACCGTCGCCTCCATCGCCTGCGCCTTCGCCTGGTCCATCGAAAGCATGATCGTCTTTCGCGCCATCCAGGGTTTCCTGGGCGGCGCCATGATCCCGACCGTGTTCGCCACCTCGTTCCTGTTGTTCCCGCCGCGCATGAGCGCCGGCATCTCGGTGCTGATCGGCCTGGTCGCCACCATGGCGCCGACCATCGGCCCCACCTTGGGCGGCTGGCTGACCGAAAGCCTGTCCTGGCACTGGCTGTTCCTGATCAACGTGGTTCCCGGCCTGATCGTCGCCACCTTGGTCGGCAGTTTCGTGCATGTGGACAAGCCGCGCCTGGACATGCTGAAGGGCTTCGACCTGGCCGGCATCCTGCTGGTGGGTGCCTTCCTGGGCAGCCTGCAATACATCCTGGAAGAAGGCCCCGGCGACGACTGGTTCGACGAACCGAAAATCGTGGTCATGACCCTGTTTTGCGCCATCGCCGGCATGGCCTTCCTGTGGCGCGAGCTGACCACCCCCCATCCGGTGGTGGACGTGCGCGCCTTCCACGACCGCAATTTCGCCGTCGGCTGCCTTTACAGCTTCATCATCGGCATCGGCCTTTACGGCTCGGTCTACGTCATTCCGCTGTATCTGGGCCGGGTGCGCGGCTATTCGTCGCTGGAAATCGGCCTGACCATGATGGTCACCGGCATGTTCCAGTTCCTGTCGGCGCCGCTGGCCGGGGCCATGGCCAAGAAGCTGGACCTGCGGCTGATGCTGGGCATGGGGCTGACCCTGTTCGGCACCGGATTGTGGCTGAACCACTACCTGACCAGCGAGTGGGGCTATTGGGAGATGTTCCTGCCCCAGGCGGTGCGCGGTCTGGCGCTGATGTTCTGCTTCGTGCCCATCAACGCCGTGGCGCTGGGTCATCTGAAACCGGCCGAAGTGCAGAACGCGTCCGGGCTTTACAACCTGATGCGCAACCTGGGCGGCGCCATCGGACTGGCGGCCATCACCACTTTCCTGCGCGAGCGTACCGACCTGCACATGGCGCGGCTGTCGGAAAGCCTGACGCCCGACAACCTGGAAGCCACCACCCGGCTGTCCGACATCTCGGCCCGCGTCGCCACCCTGCTGCCCGGCGACCCTGATCAGGCGGCGCTGAAGATTTTGTTCAACCTGACCCGGCAACAGGCCTCGACCATGGCCTTCGGCGACATCCTGATGTCCATGTCGCTGGTCTTCCTGGTCGGATTGGTGCTGATGCCGCTGGTCCACAAGGTCCGTCACCCCTCGGCGCCGTCGGCCGACGCCCACTGACCCCATCCCCATCGGTCGCCGCCAGAACCCGAAAGCCGGAATTACGCCCCAACCGTCCGGCTTCCTCCCCCCGGTTCTGGCGGCGCCCGAGCCCGCCCTGTTGCCAGGGTGGGGCCTGCAAGGCTAAGGTCGCGAGCACTTTTGACGACGGATTGTTTCCATGTGCGGCTTCGCCGGATTTCTTGACATCAGCGCCACCACCCCCGACCGCGCCCGCGTGGTCGAAGCCATGGCCGCAACCCTGGTGCATCGCGGTCCTGACGACCAAGGTGTATGGTGCGACGACCAGGCCGGCATCGCGCTCGGCTTCCGCCGTCTGGCCATTCTGGATCTGTCACCCCAGGGCCACCAACCCATGGCGTCGCGCGACGGCCGCTGGGTGATCAGCTTCAACGGTGAAATCTATAATCACGGCCAGTTGCGCGGTCGCCTGGACCCCATGGAATGGCGCGGCCATTCCGACACCGAAGTGTTGCTGGAATGCGTGTCGCGCTGGGGCGTCGAACGCGCTTTGGCGCAATTCGACGGCATGTTCGCCCTGGCGCTTTGGGACCGCCTGGAACAGGTCCTGTACCTGGCCCGCGACCGCATTGGCGAAAAGCCGCTTTATTGGTCGGAAAGCAACGGCCGCGTGATTTTCGGCTCGGAACTGAAGGCGCTGGCCGCCCATCCGGCCTTTGACCGTGGCATCGACCGCGACGCCCTGGCCGAATACATGCGTCTGGGCTGGATCGGCTCGCCGCGCAGCATCTACGCCAAGGCGTCCAAGCTGCCACCCGGTACCCTGATGACCATCAAGGGCGCCAACCGGGTCATCCGTCCCTATTGGTCGGCGGTGGAACGGGCGCGGGCGGTGGCCGGCAGCTTCACCGGCGGGCCGGCGGCGGCGGCGGAACGGCTGAACCAGATGCTGCGGTCGTCCATCGCGCTTCGGATGCAGGCCGACGTGCCGGTGGGGGTGTTCCTGTCGGGCGGCGTCGATTCGTCGGTGACCGCCGCCATCATGCAGGAATTGTCCCACGCCCCGGTGCACAGCTTCACCATCGCCTTCGAAGCCGCCGGCTATGACGAAAGCCCCTATGCCCGCGCCGTGGCCCAGCATGTGGGCACCGACCATGTGGAAGTGCCCATCAGCGACGCCGACGCCCTGGCCCTGGTGCCCCATTTGCCCGCCATCTGGGACGAACCCTTCGCCGATCCGGCGCAGCTGCCCACCGCGCTGTTGGCCCAGGTGACCCGCAAGCAGGTCACCGTGGCGCTGTCCGGCGACGGCGCCGACGAATTGTTCGGCGGGTACGGCATCTATCGGTCCATCCCCAGGGATTGGGCGTCCTTGTCGGCCATGCCGGCCTGGCTGCGCGGCCTGGCCCGCGCCGGCAAGGCGGTGCCCCCCGGACTGCTGAACAGCGCCGCCGGCCTGTCCGCGCTGGTGGGCCGCAAGCGCCGCTCCTATCCCGGCTACCGCCTGCGCAAGGCGGTGGAAAACCTGGAAGCGCACAGCGTCGCCCACATGCTGGGCCAGCATTACAGCCGCTGGCGCGGCATGCCGCCCCTGGTGCGCGGCGCCCATGCCGCCCCCGGCCTTTACACCGATCCCGCCCGCCAGCCCGATCTGGCCGATCCGGCTTTGCAGGTGATGGTGCTGGACGCCCTGGGCTATCTGCCCGACGACCTGTGCGTGAAGACCGACCGCGCCACCATGGCGGCGTCGCTGGAAGCGCGGCTGCCCTTCCTGGACCACGCCATCGTCGAATTCGCCTGGAGCCTGCCCACGGCATTGAAGATCAACGCCACCCACGGCAAGACGGTGCTGCGCGACGTGCTCTATCGCTATGTGCCGCAACAGTTGGTGGACCGCCCGAAAATGGGCTTCGAGGTCCCCATCGGCCGCTGGCTGTCCGGCGCCTTGAAATCCTGGGCCGACGACCTGCTGTCCGAGGACCGGCTGCGCCGCCAGGGTCTGTTCGACGCCAAGCTGCTGTCGCGGCTTTGGAGCGACCATCGCTCGGGGCGCAAGAACTGGCAGACCGAGCTGTGGCACGCCCTGATGGCCCAAGCCTGGTTGGAGAAACAAGGCGTGTAAATCATCCGCGAGTGGCGATTCCCTCTTCGCGACAGGGCATGGGACTGCTACCTTTTCCCCATGGGGAAGGAAGAAACGCCGCAAATAGAAGCCCTGGCCCTCGCGGAACTGCTGTGCGCCCGCGTCTGCCACGACTTGTCCGGACCGGTCGGCGCCACTGCCGCCGGGGCCGAGTTGTTCGAGGATTTGGGCGGCGCCGACCCTGAAACCCTGGCCTTGGTCTCGACCAGCGCCGCCGGAGCGGCGGCACGGCTGCGTCTGCTGCGCGCCGCCTTGGGACCAGCGTCGTCTTCCCCGCATACGCTGTCCGCCCTGCGCGCCATGGTCGACGCCCATCTGGCCAGCCAGGCCTCGGTCGCGGCCCCCGCCATCGCCGTGGTGTGGCGCGATTGTCCCGACAGCATCGACGGCACCAGCGCGCGGCTTTTGCTGAATCTGGTCCTGCTGGCCCGCGATGCCTTGCCGCGCGGCGGCCGCATGGAGCTGACCCTGTCCGAAGGCTTGCCTTCGGTGCTGATTTACGGCGAGCCGGCCAGCTTGGCCGACGACGTCAAACTGGCCCTGCTGCAGGCCGGACCACTTAGCGGACCACGCCCGGCGCAAGCCGCCCTGACCCGCATCCTGGCTGCACGAAATGGCGCCACCGTGCACGTGACGCCGACGGCCCAGGGACTGCGCGTAGGTATCGTGAAAATGGATTAATTCTGCGACCAAGGAAGTTACTCCCTGGTCCTTATGGGTTCTTCTATTGCCCCATAGACCGTGGTATTAGTCGATGATCGTGTCTGCTCAAAGTGGACTGGAAGAGTATATGTCGGTGCCGTCACGGCATCGCCATAAAGCGTGTAAGCGTGACGATGTGGAGTTTTGGAGTCGGCCATGGATGATCTCCTTAGCGAATTTCTGACGGAAACCTCGGAGAGTCTTTCCGTGCTCGACGTCGAGCTGGTCAAGCTCGAACAAAACCCCGAACCCGCCATCTTGCAGAACATCTTCCGCCTGGTGCACACCATCAAGGGCACCTGCGGGTTCCTGGGCCTGCCGCGCCTGGAACACGTGGCCCATGCCGGCGAGAACGTGCTGGGCAAATTCCGCGACGGCGAACTGGAGGTCACCCCCGCCGCGGTGACCCTGATCCTGCAGGCCATCGACCGCATCAAGCTGATCCTGGGCCATCTGGAACAGAACGAATGCGAGCCCGAGGGCAGCGACGAGGACCTGATCGAATCGCTGAACGCCATGGCCGAGGGACGCTATGCCGCCCCCGCCCCGGCCACCCCCGCCGCTCCGGTCGAGGACACCCCCTTCCCGGTGGCCGCCGACCTGCTGGCCGAGGTGGAAGCCGCCTATGCCGCCGGCAAGAAGGCCGCCAGCGATGCCGATTTGCGGGCCGAGATGGAAAAGGAACGCGCCAAGGAGGCCGCCGCTCAGGCCGCGGCCGCCGCCCAGGCCGCACCGGCTCCGGCGCCCGAACCCGAGATCAAGGTCCCCGAAGTCAAGGCCAGCGTGCCGGCCGAGACGCCCAAGCCGCCGGCGGTGACCAAGGAAGTGGTGCCGGCCGGCGCCGCCCCGGCCGCCAGCGAATCCGCCGTCGCCGCCCAGACCATCCGCGTCAACGTGGAACTGCTTGAAAACCTGATGACCCTGGTTTCCGAGCTGGTGCTGACCCGTAACCAGCTGCTGCAGATGGTGCGCGGCCGTGACGACAGCGAGTTCACCGCGCCGTTGCAGCGTCTGAGCCACATCACCACCGACCTTCAGGAAGGGGTGATGAAGACCCGCATGCAGCCCATCGGCAACGCCTGGGCCAAGCTGCCGCGCATCGTGCGCGACCTGTCGGTCGAAATGAACAAGAAGATCGACCTGCAGATGCTGGGCGCCGAGACCGAGCTGGACCGTCAGGTCCTGGAGCTGATCAAGGACCCGCTGACCCACATGGTCCGCAATTCCGCCGACCACGGCCTGGAAGGCCCGGAAGAGCGCAAGGCCGCCGGCAAGCCGGAAATCGGCAAGGTGGTGCTGAACGCCTTCCACGAAGGCGGCCACATCATCATCGAGATTTCCGACGACGGCCGCGGCCTGAACTTGGACCGCATCAAGCAAAAGGCCATCGCCAACGGTCTGGCCACGGAATCCGAACTGGACTCGATGGCGCCGCAGCAAATCTACCAGTTCATCTTCAAGGCCGGTTTCTCCACCGCCGAAAAGGTGACCAGCGTCTCGGGCCGCGGCGTCGGCATGGACGTGGTGCGCACCAACATCGAAAAGATCGGCGGCACCGTCGAATTGAAAAGCCAGCCCGGCAAGGGCTCGACCTTCGTCATCAAGATTCCGCTGACTCTCGCCATCGTCTCGGCGCTGATCGTCGAATCGGCGTCGGAACGCTTCGCCATCCCGCAGATCAGCGTGCTGGAACTGGTGCGTGTCACCGCCAATTCCGAACACGGCATCGAGCAGATCAACAACGCCCCCGTGCTGCGCCTGCGCGACCGTCTGCTGCCGTTGGTGTCGCTCAAGAAGCTGCTGCGCCTGTCCGACGGCGACGACCAGGAAACCTTCATCGTCGTCACCCAGGTCGGCACCTACACCTTCGGCATCATCGTCGACCGCGTCTTCGACACCGAAGAAATCGTCGTCAAGCCGGTGGCCCCCATCCTGCGTCACATTTCCATGTTCTCGGGCAACACCATCCTGGGTGACGGCTCGGTGATCATGATCCTCGATCCCAACGGCATCGCCGGGGCCACCGGTGAATCCGGCGTGCTCGGCGGCGGCCAGACGACGGAGCAGAACGTGGTGCGCGACAAGGGCGGCGATTCCAAGACCAGCCTGTTGGTCTTCCGCGCCTGCGGCGACGACCTCAAGGCGGTGCCGCTGGCCCTGGTGGCGCGTCTGGAAGAAATCGACATCAAGGACGTGGAATACAGCCATGGCAAGCCCATGGTCCAGTATCGCGGCCATCTGATGCCGCTGGTGTCCATCGACGGCGCCACCCAGTTCCGCGAGGAAGGCCGCCAGCCGGTGCTGGTGTTCTCGGACCGCGAACACACCATGGGTCTGGTGGTCGACGAGATCGTCGACATCGTCGAGGACCGCCTGAAGGTGGAGCTGACCGCCGACAATCCCGGCGTCATCGGCACCGCCGTCATCGCCGGCAAGGCCACCACCATCATCGACGCCGGCTATTACCTGCCGCAGGCCTTCGGCGACTGGTTCGGCCGCAACGACAAGGAATTCGGCGAGGACGAACATTCGAGCCCGCGCATCCTGCTGGTCGACGACAGCCCGTTCTTCCGCAACCTGCTGGTGCCGCTGTTGTCGGTGGCCGGCTATGACGTCACCGCCGTCGAAGCCGCCGACCGCGCCCTGGTGCTGCGCGAACAGGGTTATGATTTCGACATGATCATCTCGGACATCGAAATGCCGGGCATGAGCGGTTTCGACTTCGCCACCGCGGTGCGTGCCGACGGCCGTTGGTACAACATCCCGATGATCGCCCTGTCGTCCCACGCCACCGAAAAGGATTTCGAGCGCGGCCGTCAGGTCGGATTCAACGATTACGTGGCCAAGTTCGACCGCGACTCGCTGCTGCAGACCATCGCCTCGACCCTCGCCACCCTTAAAGGTGCCGCATGACCACCCTTCGCACCTTCGCCGCCATGATGGATCAACGCCTCATTAGGGGGGCCACGAAGTGAACCAGATCGTTCCCGCCTCCAAGCGCCCCGGCACCGAGCTGGCCGCCGCCGAGACCCAGGACTACGTCACCATGTTCATCGACGGGCAGATGTTCGGCATCGCCGTGCTGACCGTCCAGGACGTGCTGGGACCCCAGAAGATCACCCGCATCCCGCTGGCGCCGCGTGAAGTCGCCGGTTCGCTGAACCTGCGCGGCCGCATCGTCACCGCCATCGACGTGCGTCTGCGCCTGGGGCTGAAGCGCCCGCAGGACGGCAACAAGGGCATGAGCGTGGTGGTCGAACAAAGCGGTGAATTGTACTCGCTGATGGTCGACCAGGTGGGCGAAGTCCTCAGCCTGCCGGTGGCCAAGTTCGAGCGCAACCCGCCCACCCTGGATCCCATGTGGCGTGAATTTTCGGCCGGCATCTATCGCCTGGACGACAAATTGCTGGTGGTTCTGGACGTCGCCAAGCTTCTCGATTTCAAGCAAAGCGAATAACATCGCGTCGGATGGCCGCGCACAGGCGGCCAGGGCCGCCACCCAACGGAGGCATTGTGGGTATGAAGTCCTGTTTGATCGTCGACGATTCCAAGGTCATCCGCATGGTGGCCAAGAAGATCCTGCACGAGCTGACCTTCACCACGGCCGAGGCCGAAGACGGTCAGCAGGCTTTGGATTACTGCAAGGGCACCATGCCCGACGCCGTGCTGTTGGACTGGAACATGCCGGTGATGAACGGCATCGACTTCCTGCGTGAATTGCGCAAGCTGCCGGGCGGCGACCATCCGGTGGTGGTGTTCTGCACCACCGAGAACGATATCGAACACATCCAGGAAGCCATCACCGCCGGCGCCAACGAGTACATCATGAAGCCTTTCGACAGCGAGATTCTTCAGGCGAAGTTCTCGCAGGTTGGCCTGCTGTAATTCCTCTGGCCCCGAAAGGATTTCCGGTCGCATGACCCTCGAAGCCACCCCCGCCACCGCCGCTGCCGCGACCGACAAGATCCGCGTGATGCTTGTCGACGATTCGGCCGTGGTGCGCGGGCTGGTCACCCGCATCCTGGAAGAAGATCCCGCCATCGCCGTGGTGGCTTCGGTGGGTAACGGCCAGATGGCGCTGTCCGCCCTGGAACGCCAGGAAATCGACGTCATCGTGCTGGACATCGAAATGCCGGTGATGGACGGCATGACCGCTTTGCCGCTGCTGTTGAAGGCTGATCCGGGCATCCGCATCATCATGCAGTCGACCCTGACCCTGAAGGGTGCCGACGTGTCGTTGCGGGCTTTGCAGATCGGCGCCGCCGACTATATCCCCAAGCCCACCGCCACCCGCGAACTGGCCGGCGGCATGGACTTCAAGAAAGAGCTGCTGGATAAGGTCAAGGCCCTGGGCCACGCGCGGCGCCGCGACCCCAACCGCAAGGCCCGTCCCGGCGTTCCGTCGTCGCTGGCGCGCCCGTCCGCCGCCGCGCCGCGCCCGTCGGCCTTGTCGCCCACCGGCCCGATCAAGCTGCGCAGTCACACCCCCGAGCCGCCGGACATCATCGCCATCGGCTCCAGCACCGGCGGCCCCCAGGCCCTGTTCAACCTGCTGACCACCATGCGGGCCGGCACGGTCAAGCAGCCGATCCTGATCACCCAGCACATGCCGGCCACTTTCACCACCATTCTGGCCGAACACATCACCCGTGTTTCCGGCTGGGACGCCAAGGAAGCCCAGGACGGCGAAGTCATCAAGAGCGGCCGCGTCTACGTGGCGCCGGGCGACTTCCACATGCTGGTGGAAAGCCGTGGCGCCGACAGGATTCTGAAACTGACCAAGGACCCGCCGGAAAACTTCTGCCGGCCGGCCGTCGATCCCATGCTGCGCAGCATTTCCGCCGCCTATGGCAAGCGGGTGCTGGTGGCCATCCTGACCGGCATGGGCTCGGACGGGGCCAAGGGCGGCGCGGTGGTGGTGGAAGCCGGCGGCACGGTGGTCGCCCAGGACGAAGCCACGTCGGTTGTTTGGGGAATGCCGGGTGCCGCCGCCAATGCGGGCATCTGCTCGGCTGTGTTGCCGCTGGGCGAAATCGCCCCGTGGATGATTAAACTGGCGACAAGGCGCTAAGATCATGCGTCCCGAAGATTTTGATTTCATCGCCAAGATGCTGAAGGACCGTTCCGGTCTGGTCATCAGCCGCGACAAGGCCTATCTGCTGGAATCCCGCCTGACCCCGGTGGCGCGCAAGCGCGGCTTGAAGGGACTGGACGATCTGGTCGCCACGTTGCGCACCGCAGGCGAAGACCTGCTGCGCGAAGTCACCGAGGCGATGACCACCAACGAATCGTTCTTCTTCCGCGACATCAAGCCCTTCGACCAGTTCAAGGCCATGGTCCTGCCGCAGATTTTGGCCAACCGGGCGCAGAAGAAGTCGTTCCGCATCTGGTCGGCGGCGTCGTCGTCGGGCCAGGAAGCCTATTCCCTGGCGATGATCCTGAAGGAAGAAGGCGCCAAGCTGGCCGGCTGGAAGATCGAGATCGTCGGCACCGACATTTCCACCGAAATGCTGGAAAAGGCCAAGGCCGGCCTTTATTCGCAATTCGAAGTGCAGCGCGGCCTGCCCATCCAGTATCTGGTCAAGTATTTCAAGAAGACCAACGAGATGTGGCAGATCGATTCGGCGATCCGCGCCATGGTGCAGTTCCGTGAATACAACCTGCTGCACGACCTGAAGACGCTGGGCCAGTTCGACGTGGTGTTCTGCCGCAACGTCTTGATCTATTTCGACCAGCCCACCAAGTCCCGGGTGCTGGAAAACATCTCGAAGATCATGCCCGATGACGGTTTGCTCTATCTGGGCGGCGCCGAGACCGTTCTGGGCATTTCCGACCGCTTCAAGCCGGTTCCCGATCAGCGCGGCATCTATTCGGTCACCCGCGCCGGCGGCCCCACCACCGCGGTGCCCCCGGTGGGCTTCGGCACCAAGGCCTAGGAGCCTGATCCGCCGTCTTGCGCCAGGATGGCGGCCAATCCCTCGCGATAGCTGGGATAACGCAACACGACGCCCAATTCGTCCTTGATGCGGTCGTTGCGGACCCTTTTGTTGTCGGCATAGAAGCTCAGCGCCATGGGCGACAATGTCTCCTTGGCCTGTTCCCAATCCATTTCCGCCGGTGCGTCCACCCCCAGCAGGGCGCAGGCATGGGCGATGACGTCCTGGGGTGGGGCGCAGTCGTCGTCGCAGACATTGTAGACCCGGCCCGGTTGCGGCCGCCGCATGGAGGCCAACACCACCTGGGCGATGTCGTCCACGTGGATGCGGCTGAACACCTGCCCCGGCTTGACGATGCGCCGGGCCTTGCCTTGCCGCACGGTGTCGATGGCCGAACGGCCCGGCCCGTAAATCCCGGCCAGCCGGAAGACATGGACCGCCAAGCCGCTGCCCAGCCAAGCCCGTTCGGCGGCGACCCGGCGACGAGAGCGGTCCAGATCGGGAACCAGTTCGCTGGTTTCGTCCACCCAGGCGCCGTCACGGTCGCCATAGACCCCGGTGGTGGACAGATAACCGATCCATGGCGGATCAAGCTGCCGCAACTGGTCCCCCGCCAGGGCCAGCACCGGATCGCCGTCGGCGTCGGGCGGCACCGAGGACAGCACATGGGTGACGCCGTCCAGGGCACCTGCGGGCAAAGGATGGTCGCGATCGAAGGGATGGACGGTCAAATCATCCAATCCCTGGGCCTGGCCCGAGCGGGTGGTTCCCGCCACCTGCCACCCCTTGGCCAGGGCAGCGCGCGCGACGACGCGGGCGGAAAAGCCCAGTCCGAAAATGAAAAGCCGTCCCGCCATCGTCGCCCCTTGATCAAGAATCCTTGCAATGTCGGCCTGTCACGCCACACTGTCGCGTCACCACAATAGCACGATGTCATCATGCCACGCCTGATCCCGCTTATCCTGGCTTTGTTCGTCCCCGCCGCCGCCTTCGCCCAGACCATCGACGGCGCCCACGAATACAAGGCCTGCCTGACCCTGGCCAAAAAGAACCCCGAAGCCGGCTGGGAAGAGGCGCTGGCCTGGCAATCCCTGGCCGGCGGCGAAGCGGCGCGCCATTGCGCCGCCGTGGCGCTGATCGGCCTGGGCAAGTACGGGGAAGCCGCCAGCCGGCTGGAAACCCTGGCCAATGAAAGCGTGCGCGAGGACAGCGCCCGCGCCGAGATGCTGGCCCAGGCCGGACAAGCCTGGCTGATGGCCGGCAACATCCCCCGGGCCGATTCGGCGGTGCGCGGCGCCTTGGTGCTGGCGCCCGACGCCCCCGACCTGCTGCTAGACCAAGCGGTGCTGCTGGCCCAGGTCAACCATTACGGCGAGGTGGTGGACGTGTTGTCCAAGCTGCTGCGCAGCCAGCCCAACCGGGTCGAGGCGCTGACGCTGCGCGGCACCGCCTTTCGTTACCTGAACAACATCCCCGGTGCCACCGACGACATCAACCAGGCGCTGAAGCTGGACCCCGACTTCCCCGACGCGCTTTTGGAAAGCGGCATCCTGAAACGCTTGGCCGGTGACGACAAGGGAGCGCGGGCCGATTGGGTGAAGGCCATCGACCTGGCCCCCGAAGCGGAATCCGCCGAACTGGCCCGCAAGAACCTGGAAAAACTGGACGTGAAGGTGAAGTGATGGACACCCTGCCCGCTTGGCGGATCGAAGCCGGCCGTTTCGTCTTCGCCGAACTGGACGGCGTGCGCACCCTGTGCCTGAAGGCCGAACGCCAGGGCAAGGACCACGTCAACCATTTCCTGGTGGCCCTGGAACCGCTGCCCCGGCGCGACGCCATGGGCCTTTGTTACCTGGACCCGGACCAGCCCTTGTCCCCCGCCGAAGGCTTCAGCCTGACCTTCACCGCCAGCGCCGGCGACGCCCAGGTGGGCGACGTGCTGGAAACCGAGGCCGGACTGTGGCTGAAGCTGCTGGACGCCCAATCGTCACAACGCCTTTACTGCTTCGTCAACTTGGCGCAAGGACAGATCAAACCCCGCCTGGACCGCCACCGGCATCAAAAATTGGACTGGCACCTGCAGAGAATTTAATCAAATCCCATGTATTGTTTTTCTATGACACACAACATTTTGTGATTTTTATTGATGACAGTCAGATTCCGCATCTGCTAGCGTCATGGGTGATTGGTGGCTTTGACGGATTGTGACGCCTTGCCCTGGATCGCACTTCACGCACGTCCTTCCCTGGTGGCAGCACCCCGAATTCGGGTCGCAGCGCTGTCCCAGCATCGCCGCCAAGTTGATCAGGCCTTCCGTTTCGGAAGGCCTTTTTTGTGCCCGGCTTCCATCACATCCTGGGGGTAAGTATGGCCAAACGTCCCGCTCGTCACCCATCGCTGCAAAAGTCCGATTCCGTGGTGCCCTTGTACCCGGCTCAGTCCCAATGGCACCCGTTGGGGGAAGAAGAGGAGGCGGGGCGCGACAAGTCCTATGTCCGCAAGGTCAGGCCCCAAAGCGAAGGCCAGAAAACCCTGATGGAGGCCATCGGCGAACACCACCTGACCGTGGCCCTGGGCCCGGCCGGCACCGGCAAGACCTTCCTGGCCATCTCGGCCGCCGTCGAAGCCTTCGAATCCGGCAAGGTGTCGCGCATCATCCTGTCGCGTCCGGCGGTGGAGGCCGGCGAATCCCTGGGCTTCTTGCCCGGTGACCTGCAGGACAAACTGGCCCCTTACCTGCGGCCGCTTTACGACGCCCTGTCCGACCGCATGGGCGGCAAGCGCCTGCGCGCCTGCATCGCCGACGGCACCATCGAGGTGGCGCCCATCGCCTATATGCGCGGTCGCACCCTCAACAACGCCTTCGTGGTCATCGACGAAGCCCAGAACTGCACCTATGGCCAGATCAAGATGCTGCTGACCCGCCTGGGCTGGCATTCCACCATGGTGCTGACCGGCGACCCCGACCAGACCGACCTGCTGCCCGGCATGTCGGGATTGGCCGACATCGCCGGCCGACTGCGCAATCTGTCGGAAGTGGCCGTGGTCGATCTGGTTGAAGCCGACATCGTGCGTCATCCCTTGGTTGCTTCAATGTTGACGGTTCTATGAAAAAAGCAACATAACCAATCTTTCATTTCAACCCGTGGGGGCGCCGGGGGATAATGCGCCCCCACAACATTTTGCGTAAGGAGGGGGAAAAGAATGGACGATATCGATTGCGCCGCTGAACGGATCGATGCTTTCAACAAGGTCGCCCTGCAGATGGTGCTGGCGCGGACCTCGGGCCCGGCATCCAGCGGGGTGTGCAAGGCCTGCGGATCGCTGATCGAACCCGAACGCCTGCGCGTCACCCCCCACGCCCGCCATTGCACCGAATGCGCCGAGGAACTGGAAGCGGAAAGCCTGCGCAAGAACCGCTGCGGCCCGCGCTGACCCGCCTCCAAGCTTAGACCTGGACTTGACGCGCGCGCCGGTCAGGTTGAAAGTTCCAGGACCTAAGGTCGCCCCGGATCGCGTCATGATCACCAAAAGCTGGAAACCCGGCCTGCTTGCCCTGGCGTTGTGGTTCAGCACCGCCACACCGGGGCAGGCCGCGGAAAGCGTCATCCTGGCTGCTGACTACTGGTGCCCGCATACCTGCGACCCGGCGACCGGCCGGTCCGGCTATATGATCGACATCGCCCAGGAAGCCTTTGCCCTGGCCGGCATCAAGACCATTTACCAGATGCGCCCGTGGGCCACCTCCATAGTCGACATCCGCGCCGGCCTGATCGACGGGGTGGTTGGCGTCCTGCGCGGCGAAGCCCCCGACCTGCCACACAATTCCGTGCCCCTGGGGCGTCAATCCAACGCCTTCATTGTCCAGGCCAGCGACGGCTTCATGCTGAACGGCCTGGATTCCCTGGCCGGCAAACGTATCGCCACGGCCAAGGATTACAGCTATTCCCCGGCCATCGACGACTGGCTGGCCGCCCATGCCGACCAGACGCAGCCGCAAGCCGGAAATCGGGCAGCGGAAAGCAACCTGGGACACCTGCTGAACGGCAAGGTCGACGTGGTCATCGACGACGAGGCGGTGCTACGCGACGCCATCATCCACCACAGCCTGAGCGGCAGGGTGCGCAATGCCGGACGCCAGACCGGCGGCACCTTGCACATCGCCTTTTCCGCCACCCGCCCCAACGGCAAGGAACTGGCGGCCATTTTGGACCAAGGCATCGGCAAGCTGCGGGCAAACGGCCGTCTGGCGGAAATCCTGGCCGGATACGGCCTGGCTGATTGGGAATGACATGGACGGCTTTCATTCTTACGCCCCCGCCGACGGTCACCGCCTGGCCCACGACCCGCTGAATTCCATCGTCGCGCCCCGCCCCATCGGCTGGATCTCGACCCTGTCGGCGGACGGCGTCGCCAACCTGGCACCCTATTCCTTCTTCAACCTGTTCAATTACCGCCCGCCCATCCTGGGCTTCGCCAGCACCGGCTGGAAGGACAGCGTCCGCAACATCCAAGATACCGGGGAATTCGTCTGGAACCTGGTGTCCGAGGATTTGGGCCCGGCCATGAACGCCACCTGCGCCAGCGTGCCGCCGGATGTGGACGAGTTCGCCCTGGCCGGACTTGATGCCGCCGCGTCGCAACGGGTCAAGCCGCCGCGCGTCGCCGCCACCAAGGTGGCTTTCGAATGCCGCCTCAGCCAATTCATCCGCCTGCAAACCGCCGACGGCGCCGATATCGACACCTGGCTGGTTCTGGGCGAAGTGGTGATGATCCACATCGCCCACGACCTGATCGTCGGCGGCGTCTACGACACGCTGAAGTCCCGCCCGCTGCTGCGCGGCGGCGGCCCGGCCGATTACTTCACCATCGACGAGTCGAAACGCCTGCGCATGACGCGCCCGGCTTAAGACGGAATTTTCGGGAAGAAAGAGGTGGTGCCCCAGGCCGGACTCGAACCAGCAAGCCTTTCGGCGGTCGATTTTGAGTCGACTGCGTCTACCAATTCCGCCACTAGGGCACCGTGGATTGGGATGGCGATCATATCCATCCCAAGCCGCAGGTCAACGGGGATTTAACCCAACAATGCGTATTTCAGCACAAAAGCCGCCGCCAGCACCGCCACCGTCGGGCTGACGTCACGCCATTTGCCGGCCAGCACCTTGATGGCGACGAAGGTGATGAAGCCAAAGGTGATGCCGTGGGCGATGGAAAAAGTCAGCGGCATGGCCAGTGCGGTGACCACCGCCGGCACCGCCTCGGTCAGGTCGTCCCAGGCGATGTCGGCCAGACCGCGGGCCATCAGACAGGCGACGAACAACAACGCCGGAGCGGTGGCGTAAGCCGGGATGGAACCGGCCAGCGGCGACAGGAACAGCGCCAGCAGGAAGAAACCGGCGACCACCACGGCGGTCAGGCCCGTACGCCCCCCTGCCTTGATCCCCGCCGCGCTTTCGATATAGCTGGTGGTGGTCGACGTCCCCAGCACGCCCGATGCCATGGCGGCCACCGAATCGGCCACCAGGGCGCGGCCGATGCGCGGCAGACGGCCATTCTTGTCCAGCATGCCGGCACGGTGGGCCAGACCGATCAGGGTGCCGGCATTGTCGAACATGTCGACGAACAAAAAGGCGAAGACGATGGCGACCAGGCCAAGGTTGACCGCGCCGGCCACGTCCATCTGCAGGAAGGTGGGCGCCAGCGACGGCGGCATGGACATGATGCCGCCCCACGGCGTCACCCCCAGGGCCATGCCGATGCCGGTGGTGCCCAGGATGGCGATCATGATGGCGCCCGGCACCTTGCGCACGTCCAGCGCCACCATGGCCATGAAGCCGCCGATAGCCAGCAGGACCTGGGGCTGCTTGACGTTGCCCAGCGTCACCAAGGTGGCCTGATGGCCGGTGATGATGCCGGCGTTCTTCATGGCGATGATCCCCAGGAACAGGCCGATGCCGGCGGATATGGCCAGCTTCAACGAATGGGGGATGGCGTTGATGATGGCTTCGCGCACGCGGGTCACCGCCAGCACCAGGAAGATGCAGCCGGAAACGAACACCGCGCCCAGCGCCACCTGCCAGGGATGGCCCATGCCCAGCACCACCCCATAGGTGAAATAGGCGTTCAGCCCCATGCCGGGGGCAAGCGCGATGGGATAGTTGGCGTAAAGGCCCATCGCCGCCGATCCGATGGCGGCGGCGATGCAGGTGGCGGCGAAAACCGCGCCTTTGTCCATGCCGGCATCGGCCAGCATGGCCGGGTTGACGAAGATGATATAGGCCATGGTCAGGAACGTGGTGGCGCCGGCCAACACTTCGGTGCCGATGTCGGTCTGGTTTTCACGCAGTTTGAACAGACGCTCAAGCATGCAGCGGCTCCACCCCCAGATTGTCGATCAGCCGGGCGCCGGACAGGCGGGCGGCCACCAAGATACGGGCCGGGCGATCCAGACGGGCCAAGGGCTCCAGGGAATCGGCGGCGCGAACCTCAAGGTAATCCACCGACAGGAAGCCAGCCTCGGTGATGCGCCGGATACCGTCGGCGCACAGGGCGGCGGCCTCGCCCCCCTGACGCAGGGCTTCCGCCATGTCGGACAGCACCTGATGCAACACCGGGGCGATCTGACGTTCTTCCGCCGACAGATAGGCGTTGCGCGACGACCGCGCCAGGCCGTCGAACTCGCGCACGGTGGGAACGCCGACCACGTCGACCGGAATGTCCAGATCGCGCACCAGACGGCGGATCACCGTCAACTGCTGCCAATCCTTTTCGCCGAACAGCGCCATGTGGGCGCCCGCCTGCAGCAACAGCTTGCTGACCACGGTGGCGACACCGTCGAAATGGCCGGGCCGGATGTCGCCACACAGCCCTTCCGAGACGCCGGAGACATGAACAGTGGTGGCGAAGCCGTCGGGATACATTTCATCGACGGTGGGGGCGTACAGCAAATGCGCCCCCGCTCCGGCCAAGGCCTCGGCGTCTTGCGCCTCTTGCCGGGGATAACGGCTGAAATCCTCGTTGGGGCCGAATTGGGTGGGATTGACGAACACCGACACCACCACCCGATCCGCCAGTTCCAGACCGGTGCGCACCAAGGTCAGGTGACCGTCGTGCAGTGCGCCCATGGTGGGGACGAAGGCGACGTGCAGCCCCTGGTCGCGCCAATATTGCACCCGGGCACGAAGTTCGGCCTTGGTGCGGACGATGTCGATGGACTCGGACATGACAGCCTCTAGGATTTGGGCGCCTTGGGCATTCCGAAGCAATGTTCGGGACCCGGAAAGGCACGGGACTTGACCTCGGCGGCATAGGTCGCCGCCGCCTGGGAAATGGGGGCGGACAGATCGGCATAGCGCTTGACGAATTTCGGGGTGAAATCGGAAAACACCCCCAAGACGTCGTCGATGACCAGAACCTGGCCGTCACAGGCCGGCGAGGCGCCGATGCCGATGGTGGGAATGGAAATCTCGGCCGACAGCGCCCGGGCCACCGGCTCGACTGTGCCTTCCACGACCACGGAAAAGGCCCCGGCCTGATCCACCGCCAAGGCGTCGTCCCTGATCTGCGCCGCTTCCGCGTCAAGCCGACCTTGGGCGCGGAACCCGCCGGCGGCATGCACCGCCTGAGGCTTCAGGCCGATATGGGCCATCACCGGAATGCCGCGATCGACCAGGAAGCGAATGGTGTCGGCCATTTCGCGTCCCCCTTCCAACTTGACCGCGCCGCAGCCGGTTTCCGCCATCACCCTGGCCGCGTTGCGGAACGCCTGTTCCTTGCTTTCCTGATAGCTGGCGAAGGGCAGGTCCACCACCACCATGGCCTGGCGCGACCCACGCATCACCGCGCAGCCATGATTGATCATCATGTCCAAGGTGACGGCCAAAGTGGTTTCCATGCCGTAAACCACCATGCCCAGCGAATCACCCACCAGCAGGATGTCCACGTGGGGGTCCAGAATCTTGGCCATGGGGGCGGTATAGGCGGTCAGCACCACCACCGGCTCGGCACCCTTGCGGGCACGGATATCGCGGGTGGTGACGCGCTTGGCATTGACTTCGGCGCTCAAGGTTTCCTCCAACTACGAAGGGGTTGGTGTTCCATCCCCGCCCTGTGAAGTCAAACGATAATAAACCGCGGGATGGGAAATTCAGTTGGCGGCGACGCCTTCGGCCAGTTCACGCAGCGCCGCCGCGTCGGTCAGCACCACATGGCCCGAGGCCGGCAAGCCGATGATGCCTTCACGTTTCAGCTGGGTGAAGGTGCGGCTGACCGTCTCGATGGTCAGCCCCAGATAATCGGCGATGTCGGCACGGCTCATGGGCAAGGCCACCGGGCTGGCGGGCAGCCCCTGAAGCTCGGCCCGGCTCGACAGCTTCAGCAGGAAGGTGGCGACCTTTTCCCGCGCTGTCTTGCGCCCCAGCAGCAGCATCTGTTCCTGAGCCGCCACCAGATCCTTGACGGTCATGGAAAACATCTTGCGTTCCAGCTTGGGGATGTCGCCCAGCAGGGAATCCAGCTTGCGGTGGGTGAAGCGGCACAATTGCGACTGGGTCACCGTTTCGGCGGTATAGGCATAGCCGGTGTCCAATCCCAGGCCGAACATCTCGCCCGAGAACAAAAAGCCGATGATCTGGCGTCGCCCGTCGGACAAAAGCTTGTAAAGCTTCACCGCCCCGGTGGCGATGGAATAGACGTGGTCGGCCGGGTCGCCTTCGCGGAAGACGGTGAAGTTCGCCGGCAGATGGGCATGGCAGCGCACGGTGGCCAGACGCTTGATCTCGTCATGGTTCAGTTCGGCGCAAAAGGCGATTTCGCGGACCACGTCGCAATTGCGGCAAGGCGGCGCACCGGCATCGGCGTCGCGGGCAACCTTGTGATCGTCGTAGTCCAGGGGCGGCATGGCGGTCAGACCGTCTTGTCTTGAGCCGGCGGCTCGGCCTTGGGGGCCGGCGCCGGGGGAAGGTCGTCGTCTTCGAACAAGATGCGGTGCGCAGCCCCATCCAGGTCGTCGAACTGCCCCGACTTCAGGGCCCACAGGAAAGCCACCAGTCCGATCCCCCCCAAAACCAGGGCCACCGGAATAAGCATCAGCAGGTTGGTCAAGCTTTTCTCCCGCGCGTCAGCCGCAGGGCGTTGCCAATTACTACCAGTGACGAGGTAGACATGGCAATCGCCGCGATCAATGGGGTCACGTGCCCGGCCACCGCCAGGGGCACGGTAAAGAAATTATAGCCCAGGGCCAGGACGAAATTCTGCTGGACCAAAGTCCGCGACCGGCGCGCCACTTCCAGCACTTCCATCACCGGCGACAGGCGTTCGCCCTGGAACACCACGTCAGCGGCGGTCTGGCTGACATCGACGGCGGTGGACGGCGACATGGACACATGGGCGGCGGACAGCGCCGGGGCGTCGTTCAACCCGTCGCCGACCATCATCACCCGCTTGCCCTGGGCCTTCAACTCTTCCAGCCGCGCCACCTTTTGCGCCGGCGTGCAGCCGGCCCGCCACTGGGCGATGTCCAGATCGCCGGCCAAACGCCGTACCGTCGCCACCCGGTCGCCGGACAGCAATTCCACCGCCAGCCCCCAGCGCCGCAGCCGCGCCACCACCTCGGCCGCATCCGAGCGCGGCCGGTCGGCGAAGGCGAAGCGAACCGGCGGCCGGTCGGGGCCGGCCAGCCACAGCTCGGGGCCTTCGGCGCCGTCTTCCCGGGTGACACCCACATGGGTGCGGCTGCCCAGGCGCCAGTCGCCCGCCACCATGCCGCGGCCGGGTTCCTCGATGGCCTGCGGGTCGGCGGCGATTCCCGGACGGGCCGCCGCCAGGGCGCGGGCCAGGGGATGGTGCGACGCGGCGGCCAGACGCACCGCCTGAAGCAAGTCCTCTTCCCCCCACGTCCCATCTTCCAGCAATTCCGGCTTGCCCACGGTCAGGGTGCCGGTCTTGTCGAACACCACCACGTCGATGTCGGCCACCCGTTCCAGCGCCGTGGCGCTTTTCAACAAGATGCCCTGACGCAGCAGACGGCCGCTGGCGATCACCTGGACCACCGGCACCGCCAATGCCAAAGCGCAGGGACAGGTGATGATCAGCACCGCCACCGCATGCAGCAACGCCACCTGCCAGGGAATGCCGCCCAGCAGCACCCAGCCCAGGAAGGTGGACAACGCCGCCACGTGCACCACCGGCGCGTACCACCGCGACACCCGGTCGGCCAGGGCGACATATCTGGCGCGGCCCTGTTCGGCCACTTCCATCATGCGGACGATTTCCGCCAGCAGCGTGCGCTCGCCCACCGCCGAGACGGTCAGCCGCAAGGGCGCCGACAGGTTGATGGTGCCGGCGAAGACCTGGGCGCCGGGATTGACCGCCATGGGTACCGTCTCGCCGGTGATCAGGCTGGTGTCCACGTCCGAGACGCCGGAGCGGATCACCCCGTCGATGCCGATACGCTCGCCCGCCGCCACCAGCACGGTTTGGCCGACCTTCACCTGGGTGGGCGGAATCAGTCGCTGGGTGCCGTCGTCTTCCAGCACGGTGACCGCCACCGCGTCCAGCGTCAGCAAATGTTCAGCGGCGCTGCGCGCCTTGCCGCGCGCCCGGCTGTCCAGATAACGGCCGATCAGCAGGAAGAACAGCAACGTGATGGCCGAATCGAAATAGGCGTGTTCGCCGCCGCGGATGGTTTCCGCCAGCGACATCCCCGACGCCAGCAGGACGCCCAGGGTAATGGGCACGTCCATGTTGGTGCGGCGGTTGGACAGCGCCGTCAGGGCCGAATACAAAAAGGGGCGGATGCAGTAAAGCACCGCCGGCAGCACGATCAGGGCGCTGATCCAGTGCATCAGTTCGCGGGTATAGAACCCCATGCCCGAAAAATGCCCGGCCCACACCGACACCGACAGCAGCATGACGTTGCCGGCGGCGAAGCCGGCCACCGCCATGGCGCGCAGCAATTGCTTTTCATGGCGTTCGGTTTCCCGGCCCAGCTTGGTCGGGTCATAGGGCACCAGCCGATAGCCCACCGCCAGGACCGGGGCCAGAATCCCCGCCGGGTCGGCCTGGTCCTTTTTCCAGCGCAGGACCAGACGTCTGGTGGTCATGTTGACCCGCGCCCACACCACCGCCGGCTGACGCGACAACAGCGCCTCGATCAGCCAGATGCAGGCGGCGCAATGGATGCCTTCCACCATCAGGTTCAGGCTGGCCAGACCGTCGTCTTCGTCAATGATGTGGGCGGCGTAATCATGATGGGCGCCCGCCCCTTCCTCGGGGCGCAACGGCCGCACGGCGGGGTCGACGCAGCGGCGCTGGTAATAGCGTCCCAGCCCCATGTCTTCCAACAGGGCGAAGGCGCCTTCACAGCCCCGGCAGCAGAAATCCCCGTCAAGACCGACGGGGATTTCCTGGCCGCAATGACGACACTGGCGTGCGATCACGGAATGACGAAGCGCTGGGCGTGCTGATAGGCGACACCACCATCACCGACGGCGGCCACGTCCATGTCCCACACCCCGGCCAAAGGCAAGGCGATGGTGCCGCCATAGACGCCACCGCCCAGGCTGGGCAACGCCACTTCGTGGTCGTAACCCGCCGCGGTGGGCCGCACCATGGCGGCACGGACCGTCAGGTTGTCCACCGGCTGGCCGTTACGGTCACGATAGGTGATGTGGATGTCGGCCTTGGGCTGGTCGGCGGAACGCAGCGGTTCGATCTTGGTGTCGACCGTCCAGCCCATTTCCGCCTGGGCCTTGGCCAGGGCCAGGTTCTGGTTGTAAAGACGCCCCTTTTCATAGGCGTCGGTGGTCGAGATGCCAGTGAAGGTGCTGGTGGCGAAATAAGCCAGCGCACCGTTCACCGCCAGGACCACGCCGAAGGCGCCAACGAAGATATAGGGGTACCACCACCCCGGCTGACGGGTCTTGGCCATGGCGCTCACCGTCCCGGACCGGCGAACAACGAATGACTCCGCACTTCGCTGTTGCCGCCCTTCTCGGTCAGGATGAAGGTGATGTCGGTCTTTTTGTCGGTCACGTTGTCCTCGGGGGCGTTGACGTAAAGACGCAGCGTGGTGACCTGGTCGCCAGGCACCGTCAAATCCATCTCGGTGACATCCTTTTCACCGCCCACCACTTCCATGGTGGCACCCTGGATTCCCTGAAGCTTCAGATTATAGACGCGCTCGGCACGCACCATGTTCAGAATCTTGTAGGTGTAGCCGTTACGGATGCTCCCGTCCGACATGGCCACGAACATGGGCGTGCGTTCGTGCAGGATGTTGACCTCGGTGGTGCGCCGGGTGCCCAGCGACAGCACGATGCCGGAACCGATCACCAGCAACAGCAAGGTGTAAAGAATGGTGCGCATGCGCACCAGCCGGGTCTGCTTGCCGGGACCGCCCGAGGCGCGGGAATTCACGTTGGTGATGGAATCGTACGAGATCAGGCCGCGCGGCAGACCGACTCGGTCCATCATGGAATTACAGGCGTCCACACACAGGCCGCAGCCGATACAGGCCATCTGCAGGCCTTCGCGGATGTCGATGCCGGTGGGGCAAACCTGGACGCACATCTTGCAGTCGATGCAATGGCCGCGCCCTTCGAAGGTCTGACCCTTGCGCGCCGGGGCGCGGGGCTCGCCACGCCAGGCTTCATAGGAAATGATCAGCGAATGTTCGTCGAACATGGCCGACTGGAAGCGCGAATAGGGGCACATGTACAGGCACACCTGTTCGCGGGCGAAACCGGCCAGCAAATAGCAAAAGCCGCCGATGATGGCGATGAAGGCATAGACCGACAGGCTGGCGTTCAGGGTGAAGATGTCATGCAGCATCTGGAAGGCGTCGCCGAAATACAGCGTGAACGCGATGCCGCAGGCGGCCGAAATGGCCAGCCATGCCGCGTGCACGATGGCCTTCTTGACCAGCTTTTCGCCGCTCCACTTGGCCTTGTCGAAGTTCATGCGCTTGGAGCGGTCGCCCACCACCAGGCGTTCCACCTGGACGAACAGATCGGTGTAGACCGTCTGCCAGCACAGGAAACCGCACCACACGCGGCCGGCCAGGGCCGACATGAAGAACAAGGTGATGGCGGCGAACAGCAACAGGCCGGTCAGGTAATAGACTTCCTGGGGCCAGATCTCGATGAAGAAGAAATAGCCGCGACGGCCGTCGATGTCGGCCAAAATCGCCTGGCTGGGGGCATCCGGACCACGATCCCAGCGCAGGAACGGGGCGATATGGAAAAAGGCCAGCAAGCCCCACATCAGCCACCATTTCAACGAGCGGAAAATGCCCTTTTTGACGTGGCGGGGATGGATGGTGATGGTTTCGGCATACATGCTGCCGCCGCCGGACTTGGGCGCTTGGACGTCTTGATTCATCGCCTGGCTACTCTCTTCGCAACAAAGGACGGTCGAATGTAACGGTCATCGGACCCGTCCGAGGCGTCAATAACGCATGACGGCTGGTCCTGTCACGCATGACCCGCGCCGCCAGCCGGCGCAGACTATGGGGCAAGCCAGCCGCACTGACAATCCTTGCCTGGAATTCCGAACAAAAGTTCATCTTCGCCTGAAGCAGGAATGCCGCAAGCGGACAAAGAAAAGGGGCGCCCCCCTTGCGGAAAGCGCCCCCATCCAAAAGCGGGTTACCCCACCGTCTTTTACTTACCGCCACCCAACGAGTGGACGTAGACGGTCAGCATCTTGATGGTGGCGGCATCCAGACGCTCACCCCAAGCGGGCATGGAACCGTGGCGGGGCTTGGTCACCTGATTGATGATGCCCTGCTTGGCGGTTTCCTTGTCGCCCTTGAACAGCCAGATCGAGTTGTTCAAGGCCGGAGCGCCCAGCTCCTTGGTGCCGACGCCGCCTTCACCGTGACACGCGGTGCAGCGTTCGGCGAAGATGGCCTCGCCCGGCGAACCGGCGGCGGGGGTCTTCGACGACAGCGACACCACGTAATCGGCCAGTTGGTCGACCTGGGTCTTGTCCAGGGCGTCGCCGGTGCCGAAAGCCAGCATCTCGCTTTGACGCGAATCGCTGTTGGTGTTGCGGACGCCGTACTGGATGGTCTGATGAATATCTTCCAGGGTCCCGCCCCAGATCCATTCATCGTCGGCCAGACGCGGATAGTTGCCGGCAACGCCGACGCCGCCCGCACCATGGCAAGCCGAGCAGTTTTCGCCAAAGGCGATCTTGCCGCCGGCCAGGGCGTAGTTCAGCAGGGTCTTGTCCTTGGCGATGTCTTCCACCGAGGCGGCTTCCAACTTGCCCAGCCACTGCGACCGGGCCTTCTTCTGGATATCCAGTTCGTTGGCCAGGTCCCCGCGCGAGGAATATTCCATCATGCCGCGGGTGAAGCCATTGGGAGTCGGCCACGCGGGCATGGCGATCCAATAGCCGATGGCCCAGATCACGGTCGCCCAGAAAACGTACACCCACCACTTCGGCAAAGGAGTGTTCAACTCCTTGATGCCGTCCCACTCGTGACCGGTCGTGTTCTGACCGGAGATCACGTCATGTTCAACGTGAGCCATATTAGCGCTCCTTGTCGTCATCGTCCCTCAAGGGGATGTCTCCGTAGGACTGAAACCGATCCTTGTTGCCAGGACGGAAAGCCCAGAAGACGATCCCGAGGAACACAACCATCAACCAAAATCCCCACAGGGACCGGAGGAACTCCGAGATAGACTCGAGAGACACTCGCGGCTCCTATCGCTGAATCTTGGTGTGGTCCACGGTGGTGAAATCGACCATGGTGCCCAGGACCTGCAGATAGGCCACCAAAGCATCCATTTCCGAAACCACCTGCGGGTTACCGTCGAAGTCACCAAACTTGGCCTTCGGATACGCCTGGACCACGGCCGAGTCGGCGGTGGCGTCAGGCGAAGCCTGTTCCTTCAGGTTGGCGACGGCGTTCTTGATCTGCTCGGCGGTGTAGGGCACGCCCACCACCGAGAGAGCAGTCATGTTGCCGGCGATCTTCGAGGTGTCCAGCGGGCGCATCAGATGCGGATAGCCGGGCATGATGGATTCCGGGACGACGTCACGGGGATTGATCAGGTGACGGGTGTGCCAGTCGTTGGTGTACTTGCCACCGACGCGGGCCAGGTCCGGACCGGTACGCTTGGACGACCACTGGAAGGGGTGGTCGTACTTCGACTCGGCAGCCAGGCTGTAGTGACCATAGCGTTCGACCTCGTCCTTGAACGGACGGATCATCTGGCTGTGGCAGTTGTAGCAGCCTTCGCGGACATAGATGTCACGGCCAGCCTGCTCGAGCGGGCTGTACGGACGAACACCATCCACCTTTTCAATGGTCGACTCGATGGTGAACAACGGAACGACCTCGACAAGGCCGCCGACGATCACCGTCAGCAAGATGCCGACCGCCAGGAAGAAGACGTTGGTTTCAATCTTGGCGTGATGCTTGAAGACAGACATCTCAGCTCCTCCCCCTTAGCGAGCGCCAGCGGTCGAGGGCTGCATGGCCTCTTCGGCCACGTCACCCTTGATGGTCTTGATGAAGTTGTAGACCATGATCAGGGCACCCAAGACGAAGAGCAGGCCGCCCGTCGCGCGGATCACGTAGTAGGGGTGCATGGCCTCGACGGTCTCGATGAACGAGTACTGCAGGAAGCCCAGGTTGTCGTACGCACGCCACATCAGACCCTGCATGATGCCGGAAATCCACATGGCGGTGATGTACAGGACGATACCGATGGTGGCGACCCAGAAGTGCAGGCCGACCAGCTTCAGCGAATAGACTTCCTTACGGCCCCACAGCTTGGGAACCAGGTAGTACAAAGCGCCGAAAGACACGAAGGCAACCCAGCCCAAGGCACCCGAGTGCACGTGACCGATGGTCCAATCGGTGTAGTGCGACAGCGAGTTGACCGCCTTCACCGACATCATCGGACCTTCGAAGGTCGACATGCCGTAGAAGGCCACCGAGGACACCAGGAAACGCATCACCGGATCGGTACGCAGCTTGTCCCAGGCACCCGACAGGGTCATCAGGCCGTTGATCATGCCGCCCCAAGAGGGCATCCACAGCATCACCGAGAAGGTGGCGCCCAGGGTCTGGGCCCAATCCGGAAGAGCGGTGTAGTGCAGATGGTGCGGACCGGCCCAGATGTACAGGAAGATCAGCGCCCAGAAGTGCACGATCGACAGACGGTACGAATAGACCGGACGTTCGGCGCGCTTGGGCACGAAGTAGTACATGATGCCCAGGAAGCCGGCGGTCAGGAAGAAGCCCACCGCGTTGTGGCCGTACCACCATTGGGTCATGGCGTTCTGCACGCCGCCGAAGATGTTGTACGACTTCATCCAGTCGCCGCCGAAGAAGCCAGCCGGAACAGCCAGGTTGTTGCCCAGATGCAGCATGGCGACGGTCAGGATCATGGCGAAATAGAACCAGTTGGCCACATAGATGTGGGGTTCCTTACGCTTCATGATGGTACCGGCGAAGATCATCAGATAGCAGACCCAGATCACGGTCAGCCACAGGTCGACCCACCATTCCGGCTCGGCGTATTCCTGACCCTGGGAGAAGCCCAGGACATAGGTCAACGCGGCGACAACGATCAGCGCCTGGAAGTTCCAGAACACGAAGTTGCCGAAGCCCGAGCCGCCGAACAGGCTGGCACGGCAGGTGCGCTGCACGACGTACAGCGAGGTGCAGAAAAGGATGTTGCCGCCGAAGGCGAAAATAACGGCGGAGGTGTGAACCGGACGCAGACGACCGAAGGTGGTCCACTCCAGATCCAGGTTCAGGGCGGGGAAAGCCAACTGCCAAGCGATGAAGTCGCCAGCCAGGAAGCCAACCACACCCCAGAAAATCGCCGCAAGGACGAACTTCTTCACCACGTCTTCGTTATAGGCCGTGGCGTCGGTGTTGGTGCTCATGCCGAACTCCTGTTTCGACCGGGAAAGGGTCAACTCGAAAGCACCCGCCATTCCAATGCGAACGCATTCCCCCGTAAGCCGGAACGGCCGGGCGGTCAGTCCTTCGAGTCGCCGCACTATGACCGTAAGGTTAGCGCGGGCCATTGATCCATATCAAAAACACTAAATTTTTCCTGGCTTCCCTTGCACTTCCGGGCTTTATTCCCCCCTATCCGCCGCCCCTTGCGAGTCATACTTATGAACCAGACGCCTTCCGCCCGCCCCGTGGTCCGTTTCGCCAAGGGCCGCGCCCGCCGATTCCGTTCGGGACATCCTTGGGTGTTTTCCAACGAAATCGAGATGACCGCCGAGCTGAAGGCGCTGCCCGCCGGCACCTTGGTGACGCTGATGGACGCCGGCGACGAGAAGCTGGGGGTGGCCAGCTTCAACCCCCATTCGCTGATCGCCGCCCGGGTGCTGTCGCGCCGCTGGAACGAGTCGATCGACGCCGGGTTCTTCGCCCGCCGCCTGGAAGCCGCCCGCACCTTACGCGATCTGCTGTTCCCCACCCCCCATTACCGGCTGATCCATTCCGAGGCGGACAACTTGCCCGGCCTGATCGTCGACCGTTACGGCGACGTGCTGGCCATGCAGATCAACACCGCCGGCATGGAAGCCCTGACGCCGCTGCTGCTGGAGGCGGCTCAAACTGTCTTCAATCCGCGCGCCGTGGTGCTGAAGAACGATTCCCCGGTGCGCGGCCTGGAAGGCTTGGCCCTGGAACACAAGGTGGCGCTGGGCAGCCTGGACGGCCCGGTGGAACTGGTGGAAAACGGCGCCCGTTTCGTCGCCGACCTGACCGAAGGGCAAAAGACCGGCTGGTTCTACGACCAGCGCGACAACCGCGCCTTCATGGCGCGTCTGGCCCGGGGACAGCGCATGCTGGACGTCTACACCTATGCCGGCGGCTTCGCCGTCCAGGCCGCCCTGGCCGGCGCCACCGAGGTGGTGGCGGTGGACCGGTCCGAGCAATCCCTGGCCCTGGCGGCCAAGGCCGCCGAGTTGAACAACGTGCCACTCGCCACCATCCGCGCCGAGGCCTTCGCCGAAATGGCCCGCCTGGACGCCGCCGGCGAGCGTTTCGGCGTGGTGGTGGTCGACCCGCCGGCCTTCGTCAAGTCCAGGAAGGACGTGGCCACCGGGGCCAAGGGATACCGCAAGATGGCCCGTCTGGCGGCGCCCCTGGTGGAAGCCGGCGGCTTCCTGCTGTGCGCGTCGTGCTCGCACCACATGCCCGCCGACAGCTTCGCCGAGGAAATCGCCCATGGGCTGGGCCAAGCCGGGCGATCGGGTCGCATTTTGCGCATCGCCGGGGCCGGCCCCGACCATCCGCTGCACCCGCATCTGCCGGAAAGCGCCTATTTGAAGGCCATCGCCCTGCAACTGGATTAAGACCATGAGCGAACGCACTTGTGGGGAATGCACCATCTGCTGCTGGTTCTTCGCCGTCCCCGAAACCGGCAAGCCCACCAGCCAATGGTGCGAGCACTGCACGGAACAGGGCTGCGCCGTGCACCTGACGCGACCGCAATCGTGCCGGAACTTCCAATGCTTCTGGCTGATGGAGCCGGACTTCCCCGAGGAAATGCGCCCCGATCGCTGCGGCGTGGTGGTCAGCTTCAACGAGGAACACACGTCCGTGGTCATCCATGTCGACCCGGAACGCCCCGATTCCCTGGCCGAGGAACCGGGCTCGTGGTGGATGGAACCGCTGCTGAACGCCTATGACCCGGTCTGCGTGGTCTGTGGCGACGACCGCATGGTGGTGCGGCGAGAAATTCAGGACTCCTGAAGCCGCAGGCAGACCAGGGCTGCGTTGTGGAAGGCCGGACGGCCCTGACCGTCGGTGGAGACCTCGCCCAGGGACAGCGCGCCGATCAAGGCTTCGGTGGCGCTGAGCCGGGCCAGTTCGGCCATTTCCCGCCCCGCGCTTTCTTCCCCCAGATGCATGCGCCGGCCGGCGCAGTAAAAAGTCAGCAGCGGCGCCGGCCGTTGCCCCAGATGGCGGGCCAAATGGGGAATGCAGTCGCTTTCGCCCACATCCGGCGCCCGTATGATCACCACCAGTCCGCCTTCCGGCACGTCACCCACGCAATGCATGGCGCCATCATCCCCGAAGGCCACCGGAATGCGCACCTGAACCAGGGAATCGTCGGCCAGCACGGCAAAGGGATAATGCACGGCGTGCTGATAGAAACTGTCCGCCGTCAGGTCGATGCCGTAATCCTCGGCCAGGGCCGCGGCATAGGCCTGAAAGGCCGGCAGATCATCCAAGGCCTGGATGCGGTTGCCGCTGGCCCGGGTGATGCGCATGATGCGGGTCGGCACCGCATAGCCGTGCTCAACCGCCAAGCCATCCTTCAAGGGCAGCAAGGCCAACAGCACCCCATCCGCCACCATCCGCTCGGCGTCGAACAGACAGGGCATGGGTTGGAAGGACTCGCTGCCGGCATTGGCCCCGGCATAGACCACCGAATCGTCCAGACGTTCGCCCATCTGCCGCAACAGGCTGTAAAGATTGGGCAGGCAGGCGTCGAAGACCGAGAACAGCACCGGCTCGGCCCAGCCCGACGCCGCCACCCAACCCGGCAAACCGTCCAGCCAGTCGCTGGTCAGGCCCGATTCCAGCCGGACCGGCGGCATGCTGGCGAACCGCAGCAGCCACACGCCGCTGCGGCATTCGCGCCCTTGGACGATCAACGCCGGATAGATCGCCCCCGCCAAAGCGATTCCCAGTTTGCGGCAACGGTCCTGCAACAGCGGCACCGAACCGCGTTCGGCTTCCGGCAGCAAGGCGATGACGCCTCCAGACGTCGCCGCCACGCGAGCCAGGGCCTCATCCAGACGGGCTTCGGTCAACGGAGCGTGGACAGGAGAGACTCGCAACGGCACGGCAACCTCACCATCGAATGGGCAATACTTTGGTAAAGCCTAGCATGGCCGCAAGGCTATATGCCACCTTAGGGGGCGACGCGGGGGAATTCCAACAGGAAAGACGCCCCCGGGCCCGGGCTGTTCTCCAGCACCACGGTGCCGCCCAATGGGCCGGTGACCAGATTGAAGACGATGTGCAGCCCCAAGCCGCTGCCGCCGCTGCCGCGCCTGGTGGTGAAGAACGGATCGAAGACGCGGTTGTGGAACTCCTCGGGCACGCCTTTGCCGTCATCGCGATAACGCAGCCGCAGCCAATCGTCGCCCATGGGCTCGACCTCAATCCGCAGATGTCCGCAGGCGCCCGCGCCATAGCCGTGGGTCAGGGAGTTCATCACGAAGTTGGTCAACACCTGCGACAAGGCGCCGGGATAGCCGTCCAGCACCAGATCGGGCGGGCAGACGACCGTCACCTCGTGCCCACCCTGACGCAGGTTGGGCCGCAACGCCGTCACCGTCTCGGCGATGGTGTCGGCCAGACGGAAGGTGCGCCGTTCCGACGAAGTCCGGTCCACCGCCACCTGCTTGAAGCTGCGGATCAGGTCGGCGGCGCGTTCGCAATTGGCGACGATCAGCTTGGCGGTGTCGGCAGCGGTGTCCATGTAGCGCTCGAAATCATCGACGCTGATGTCGTCGGCTTCGAACAGCACCCGGATGGCCTTGGTGGCGTCGTCCAGATGGGAAGCGCAGGACAGGGCGATGCCGACGGGCGTGTTGATCTCGTGCGCCACGCCGCCCACCAGCGCGCCCAAGGACGCCAGCTTCTCGGTCTGAACCAGGGTTTCCTGGGCCTGGCGCAACTTTTCCAGCGCCTCTTCCGCCTCGGTGCGACGGCGTGCCAGTTCCTGGTTCAGCTGGGTCATCTGGTTCTGCAGACGATCGCTGACCTTGACCAGCCGGCGCTGTTCGCGCACCGAACGCGAATAGGCGTCGGCCAGGGTTCCCACTTCGGACAGCAATTGCGGGTCGCCCCCGGCCATGCGCTCCAACAGGCTTTTGGCCCCCGCCAGGATGCGTTCTTCGGCGTCGAAAAGACTGAAGCCGCCCTTGCCCGTGTCCTCGCTCATGGCCGGGTCAGGACACCGGCACCAGATTGAAAGTCACGTGTTCCAGGTCTTCCGAGAAATCCTCGCCGAATTCCTTCATGGTCTCGTCGTCGGCCATGAACTGCCAATTGACCACGATGTCCACGTCGGCGGCGTTTTCCAGCATCTGGAACATGTTCATCAGCGCCTTGGCCGAGGACGAATTGAAGTAGATCAGCTCGAAATCCACCTTCAACGCCTTGCCTTCGGCCTGGACCAGATAATCCTGAAGGGCGTTGAAAATGGGGCCGAACACCTGCGAGGCGTCTTCCGGATAGGATTCCCCCTTGATCCGCAGGGTTCCAACGGCACTGTCGAAAGTAACTTCGGGCGAGCGCTCGGTCGCGGCGATGAACAGATTATCCATGGAACCCTCAGATGGAGACTTTGAGGCAGAAAAAATGCCGGTCGGCGTCGATGCGGTCGAAGTCGAACTCGATGGGGGCGCTGGCGCGCCGGGCGATTTCGATCAGGCCGATGGTGGCGCCCCGGCTGCCTTCGTCGGGCGGTTCGCGCAGCTGTTCCTTGTAATAGGCCTTCAGTTCGTCGGGTCCCATGGCGCGCAGGATCTCAAGCCGCCCCTTCAGCCTGGCCATGTCGTCTTCCAGGATGGTGTTGCCGCAGACGATGAAGAACCGGCCGTTTTCCGAGCCGATGGTCACCATTCCCGAAGACAGTTCGACGGCTTTATCCAGCCGGCCCTGCACCTTCTCGGCGGAATAGCGGATGATGTTCTGCGACTGTTCGACGAAAACCGAGAACACCTTCTTGATGGTGGTCACGTTGGTGTCTTCCAGCGCCATCTTCTGCCGCAGCGCGTCGCCCAGGGAATACAGGATCCCTTCGGACAGGTAACCCGAGAACGAGAAGATGATCCCCCGTTCGTCCAGGGTGGACTTGAAAGCCCGAAATTGCTTTGCCAGCATTCGACGTTCCTCAATTCCCGGCGGGCGCCCGCCACAGGTTCAAACACACTAGCAACCCGGACACGCCGGCTCAAGCCGGCGATCCCTTCAAACATCAACGATCCCTGGGCGGCGTCCGCAAGTGGACGGTGACCAGGGTTCCCTGGTTCTCGGTGCTTTCCAGGGCGATCGAGCCGCCATGCAGGTCGACGATCTGCTTGACCATGTGCAGGCCGATGCCCGAGCCCGACAGCTTGTGCGCGTTGCCGGCCCGATAGAAGCGTTCGAAAATGCGATCCTGGTCGGTGGCGGGGATGCCGATCCCATGGTCGCGCACCGACAGGGTGACGCCGCCGTGACTGGCCCGCAGACGCACCGAGACCGGGGTGTCCTTGGAGTATTTCAGGGCGTTGGACAGCAGGTTGTTGACCACCAGCGGCAGCAGGTTGGAATCGCCCCAAACCTGGGTGGTGCGCCCCATCTCCAACTCGATCTGCCGCCCGCCCGAGGCCGCCTGATGGTGGGCCACCGCGGCGCGCAGGATGGGAGCCAGGTCCAGGGCCTGTTCCTGGACGATCATGCGGCCGGTTTCCAATTGTTCGTCGGCCAGACAGGTGCCGATCAGGTCGATCAGCCGGCTGACGGCGCCGCGAATGGTTTCCAGCCGCGTCAGCATGCCGGAATCCACCTTGGTGGCGCGCATCATCAGCATCTGCGCCGCCGAATCGATGATGGCCAAAGGCGTGCGGAATTCATGGCTGACCATGGACAGGAACTGGCGCAACTGCCCCTTGGCCGAAGTTTCGCGTTCCAGCGCCACCTCGGCGCGTTCCTTGGCCCGGATCAGGGCGTCGTGGCTTTCCACCAGTTCCGCCGTCCGTTCGGCCACCTTCATTTCCAACTGTTCGTTGGATTGCAGCAACTGACGGTTCAGGCGGTTGATGGTGTCGATGTCGCGCCAGGCACGCAGCGCGCCGACCAGGGCGGTGAACAGCTTTTGCGCCGTCAGCTCGCTTTTCGCCTTGTAATCGTTGACGTCGTAGCCGACGACCACGTCGCGTTCCGGCGCCTCGCCCGGCTGGCCGGTCCGCAGGATGATGCGGATGTCATGGTTTTTCAGGTCGTCGCGCAGGTGACGCACCAGCCGCAGGCCGGAATCCGGGGTTTCCATCACCACGTCCAGCAAAACCACCGGAATGTTCGGATCGGTTTGCAAGATGGCTGTCGCCTCGGCCGCCGAATGGGCCGAGACCATGGAAAAGCCGCGGCCTTCAAAGCTGAAGTCGCGCAACAGCACCCCGGTCATGGCATGGACCTGTTCGTCGTCGTCCACCACCAGCACCCGCCATGGCGGCAAGGCGGCGGCCGCGCCTTTCCTTTCACGCAGCTTCAGGGGCGCCGACGCGGCCATCGTTCGTCATCCCCCCTGCTTGACCAGCACCGGGGCAGTGAAGGCATAGCCGGTGCCGTGCACCGCCTCGATGGGCAGTTCACGGCCCAAGGCTTCCGCCCCCTTGGCCCGCAGCCGACGGACCATGGAGTCCACCGAGCGGTCGCCGGCATCCCATTCCCGTTTTCCCAGCGCCTTGAAGATCGCCGAACGCGACACCGGCTCGCCGGGATGTTCCACCAGCAGCGACACGAAGACCCGTTCGTTGGCGGTCAGCTTGGTGGCCTCACCTTGCGGCGACACCAAGGCCCAGGCCAATTGGTCGTAAATCCAGTGGGTATGGGAATCGTTGGTGGCGGGGGTCTCGGCGGCGGCAACGCCGGAAACGCCGGTCAGGCGCCGCGACAGCGACCGCACCTGGGCTTCCAGTTCACGCAGTTCCACCGGCTTGACCAGATAGACGTCGGCGCCGATTTCCAGCCCGACCACCCGGTCCACGTTCACGCCGCGCGCCGTCAGCATGATGATGCCGACGTCCGAGGTGTCGCGCAGACGCTTGGCGATGGAAAAGCCATCCTCGCCGGGCAGGTTGATGTCCAGGATGATCAGGTCGGCGGGGCGTTCCGCCAGGGACCGGTCCAGGGCGGCCCCGTCCTCGCACCCGACCACCGCATGTCCGCAGGCGGTCAGATATTCCACCACGTCGGCCCTTAGCGAGGCCTCGTCCTCGACAACGGCAATCCGCGCCATGTCACCCCCGGCTGTGCGCTCCATTGTTTATCAAAATGGAGCATTTTCAGGCCGCCGCGTCAAATGACTCGTCTTGTTTCAGCCGAAGCTGAAACAAGACGATGTCTTAAGAATGGCCCGTGCCGGGCTGCTCAGTCGCCGCTCGGGCTTTAAAGATGGACCGAACGGACTCACGCCTTGGGGGCGACGATCTTTTCCACCAGCTTGACCAGCAGGCGATCCATGCGGGCGGCCCACACTTCGTCGCTGTCGATCATTTCGCGGCAGCGGCGGAAGGCCCGCAACACGGTGGTGTGGCTGCGGCCGCCGAACACCCGGCCCAGTTCGGGCAGCGAGCACGAGGTCAACAGGCGCGCATAGTACATGGCGGCCATGCGCGGCTTCCACAGACGATGGTCGCGGGAATGCACCATCATCTCGCGCTCGGTCAGACCGAATTCGGCGGCGACCAAAGCGATCACGTCGGCAACGAACGGATCGCTGACTTTGTAGCGCAGGGGCGTGGCCGAGCGGATTTCAGCAAGAGCGACGGACATGGGATTACCCCTTTAATCCAAAATGACTTCCTGCCTCTTATTGTGCGTATGTGCGTTATATCAGCCACCCGCGATATGAAATTCGTTGTGTCGAAAAGTGACGGAGCCTTAACCGTCCTGTGACAAAAGGCATATCACCCCAGACGCATCTGGAAGCCCCGCACCGCCCCCACCAAAGCCCGGCGGGCCCCCGGCTCCATGGCCGAATGGCCGGCGTCGGCCACCATGTCCAGGCGGGCGCCGGGCCATTGCCGCGCCAGTTCGTCGGCTGTCACCGGCGGGCACACCACGTCGTAACGTCCTTGCACCAGATGGGCCGGCAGGTGACGGATACGCTCCATGCCGGCCAAAAGCTGCCCGGGCTTCAGGAAGCCGCCATGGACCATGTAATGGCATTCCATGCGCGCCAGGGACAGGGCCGAGGCCGCGTCCATCTCGGTGGGCGCGTCACGCGGCACCAGCCGGGCGCAGGCTTCTTCGTACGCGCACCACAGCCGTGCCGCCGGCAGGTGGACGGCCGGATCGGGATTCATCAGGCGGCGGTGATAGGCGGCCAGCAGATCGTCGCTTTCGCCGTTCACATGCTCGCGGAAACGGCGGTGGGCCTCGGGGAAGAAGGTTCCCATGCCGTGCAGGAACCATTCGGTCTCGATGGGACGGAACAGGAAGATGCCGCGCAACACGAAACCCAAGGTCCGCTCGGGGTAGGCCTGACCATAGGCCAAGGACAGCGTGCTGCCCCACGAGCCGCCGAACAGCAGCCATTTGTCCACCGCCAGATGGTGACGCAGGCGTTCCATGTCCTCCACCAGATGGCCGGTGGTGTTGGCGTGGGTCTCGGCATTGGGGGTGGAACGGCCGCAACCGCGCTGGTCGAACAAAACGATGCGCCAGTATGCGGGGTCGAAATAGCGCCGATAGGCCGGCGCCGTCCCCGATCCCGGACCACCATGGACGAACAGCACCGGCATACCGGTGGGATTGCCCGACACCTCCCAATAAAGGCTGTGTCCGTCGCCCACGTCCAGCATGCCGCTGGCATGGGCTTCGATGGGAGGAAACAGGTCCATGGACGAATGCTCTTTGCAAGGGTTGACGTAGCGGGGCAATCCACCCTAAACCCGCCGCCATGGACGTCAACCTCTTCGATTTCGACCTGGCCCGCGAATTGATCGCCGAACGGCCCGTGGTCCCCCGCGATTCCGCCCGCCTGCTGCATGTGGCGCCGGGCGGCCTGGACGACGCCTGCGTGCGCGACCTGCCACGTTTCCTGCGCCCCGGCGACATTCTGGTCAGCAACGACACCCGCGTCATTCCCGCCCGCCTGTTCGGCCGCAAGGGTGAAGGCGGGGTCGAGCTGACGCTGCATGAACGGATCGGCCTGGACAGTTGGAAGGCCTTCGCCCGGCCGGCCAAGAAGCTGCGCCCCGGCGACCGCGTGCGTTTCGCCGACGACTTCAGCGCCGAAGTGGCCGAAAAGGGCGAAGCCGGCGAGGTCACCCTGCGCTTCGACCGCGGCGGCGACGACCTGATGCTGGCGCTGGACGCTTACGGCAAGCTGCCGCTGCCGCCTTATATCCGCAAGGGCTGCGCCGACGAGCGTGACCGCGACGATTACCAGACCCTGTTCGCCCGGGAAAAGGGCGCGGTGGCCGCCCCCACCGCCGGGTTGCATTTCACCCCTGATTTGCTGGCCGCCATTGATGCCGCCGGCATCCTGCGCACCACCCTGACCCTACATGTGGGCGCCGGCACCTTCCTGCCGGTCAAGGTGGACGACACCAAGGATCACCGCATGCATTCGGAACGCGGCGTGGTGACGCCCGAAACCGCCGATCTGGTCAACCGCGCCAAGGCGGCGGGAGGCCGGGTGGTGGCGGTGGGCACCACCAGCTTGCGGCTGCTGGAAAGCGCCGCCGGCGAAGACGGAAACTTGCGTCCCTTCGACGGCGCCACCGACATCTTCATCACGCCCGGCTACCGCTTCAAGCTGGTTGACGTGCTGATGACCAATTTCCATCTGCCCAAATCCACCCTGTTCATGCTGGTTTCCGCCTTCGCCGGGCTGGACCGCATGCAGGCGGCCTATGCCCATGCCATGGCGGCAGGCTATCGTTTCTATTCCTATGGCGATTCCTGCCTGCTGGAACGAAAGGACGCGTAAGTGACCCAGTTCGGTTTCCAAGTCCACGCCACCGACGGCGCCGCCCGTCTGGGCACGGTGATGACCGCCCACGGCCCCATGGACACCCCGGCCTTCATGCCGGTGGGCACCGCCGGCACGGTCAAGGCGATGATGCCCGAAAGCGTCGCCGCCACCGGCGCCCAGACCATTCTGGGCAACACCTACCACCTGATGCTGCGCCCCGGCGCCGAACGGGTGGGACGCTTGGGCGGCTTGCATGAATTCATGCAGTGGAAAGGCCCGATCCTGACCGATTCCGGCGGCTTCCAGGTGATGAGCCTGGCCAAGTTGCGCAAGATGACCGAGGAAGGAGTGGCCTTTCAGTCGCATATCGACGGCTCGCGCCACATGCTGACCCCGGAACGGTCCATGCAGATCCAGCACCTGCTGGATGCCGACATCACCATGGCCTTCGACGAATGCACACCGTTTCCCGCCACCGAGCAGCAAGCCGCCGAGTCCATGCGGCTGTCCATGCGCTGGGCCGTGCGTTCCAAGGACGCCTTCGTGCAGCGCGACGGCTACGGCCTGTTCGGCATCGTCCAGGGCGGCGTCTATCAGGATTTGCGCGAAGAATCGGCCAAGGCGCTGCAGGGCATCGGCTTCGACGGTTACGCCATCGGCGGGCTGGCGGTAGGCGAAGGCCAGGAACTGATGTTCGCCACCTTGGATTTCACCACGCCGCTTTTGCCCGCCGACCGGCCGCGCTACCTGATGGGGGTGGGCAAGCCGTCGGACATCGTCGGCGCCGTGCTGCGCGGCGTCGACATGTTCGACTGCGTCATGCCGACCCGGTCGGGCCGCACCGCCCAGGGCTTCACCCGACGCGGCACGGTGAACCTGCGCAACGCCCGGCACCAGGACGACCCGCGCCCGCTGGACGAGCACTGTTCCTGCCCGGCCTGCCGTCAATACAGCCGCGCCTATCTGCACCATCTGATCCGCTCGGAAGAGATTCTGGGGCCGATGCTGCTGACCTGGCACAACATCCAATTCTATCAGGACGTGATGAAGGGCCTGCGTCAGGCCATCGGCGAAGGCCGGGTGCAGCAATTCGCCGCCGACTTCCTGGCCGCCGAGTCACAAGGTGACATCGCACCGTTGTAACCAGGAATATTGCGGCGCAATAATCGCGTATTATTTTTATGGTTATAGAGAGGCAGCAGATGGACCAGGGCGAGCGCGAGGATCGGATTTATCGCATGGTGGTTCGCTTCTACGAGCTGGGCAACGCCGACCCCATCCTGGCGCCCGTCTTCGCCAAGGCCATCACCAACTTCCCCGAGCATTTCAAGGTGGTGGCGGATTTCTGGTCGCACGCCCTTTACGGCACCGGCCGCTACAAGGGGCACCCCTTCCCCGTCCACATGCATCTGGATTTCGGCCCCGAGGCCTTCGGCGCCTGGCTGTCGTGCTTCACCCAGGCATGCAACGAGGTGCTGACCCCGATGGAGGCGCAGAACGCCCTGGGCCGGGCCCGGCACATGACCGAAAGCTTCAAGGTCGGCCTGTTCCCCTTCACCCTTCCCGACGGCACCCCATCGCGCATGCCGCCCAAGAAGGAATCATAAAAAAAAGGGGGCGTCAGCGCCCCCTTTTTCAGGAAACCGGGGCAGCCCCCTAATTCATCACCCAGCGCGACAGATAGGTGCGCACCAAGCTTTCCATCTGGGTGTCGATGTCGCGGATCAGACCTTCGGACAATTCGAACAACACCTTGTCGCGTTCGTTCAAGGTCGCGCCCTCGGCCACCGTGTGGGTGCGGGTGGCCCGCGCCACCACGTCGGCGATGGGGAAATGGCGTTCGTCCAAAATCTGGATCGCCACGTCCAGGCTGCCGTCATAGCGTTCCGACTGCTGGTCCTTGAACATGCCGGTGAAGCCCTTGTCGGTGGACAGCGGCACTTCCACCACCTTGGCGTCCTTGATCAGCACCCGGGCGAAGCCGGATTTGCCCATGGGACGCAGACGATCCTGGGCCCAGCGCACGGTGGCGTTTTCCGGCGACAGCGGCATCAGGTGTTCCACATTGGGCTTGCGGCCCGTCGGCTGGTATTCGGGGACGATTTCAAGCTGGCCCACATTCAGTTGGAACGGGCGCTTGTCGGCGAAGGACAGCTCGGGCAGCTTTTGCACCACCGGCTGGGATTCGCAGGCGGCCAGGGCCAGGGCGCCGGCCAGGGCCAGCATCAGGCGGGAAAGGCGGAAGGACATGGCAAATCCCTAGGTGTTTGGATGGGCTGCCCTATTGTGGCGTTGCAACAGCCCGCGTCAAGCCTTGGACGACTTGGTGGGCGGATTGTAAGCCTTTTCCAGCTCGTCATCGCCGAAGGCATAGGTGGTGCGGCAGAATTCGCAGGTGATCGCCACCTTGCCGCTATCGTCCTTCAGGTCTTCGATCTCGGCCCGCGGAATGGATTGCAGCATGCGCACCACCGCCTGTTCGGAACAGCGGCAGCGGGCAATCAGCGGCTTGGCGTCCCACTGGTTCAGGCCTTCGCCGTGGAACAGGCGATGCAGCAGGGTCTCGCCAGCCAGTTCGGTGGACAGCATTTCGGCGGCGGTGACGCTGGCCATCAGCACCGAAGCGGTCTGCCAGGCGTCGTCGGCGTCGTCGGCGGTCAGGATGGGGGCGCCCGCCTGGTTGGCCGGCATGCGCTGGATCATCAGCGCCGCGGCGCGCCAGCCCCGGCCGTCGGCGGGGGGCGCCGAAACCAGCGCCACCTTGGTGTCCAGCTGTTCGGACTGGGCGAAATAGGCCTGGGCGCAATCCGCCAGGGTGTCGCCGGACAGGTCGACGATGCCCTGATAGCGCTCCACCTTCAGCCCCTGATCGACGGTAAAGGCCAGATAGCCGCTGCCCAGCAGGTTGGGAACCGGCGCGCCTTCGGCGGCGGCGGCCACCTTTTCGGCGTCGAAGCGGGCATAGCCGCGCATGGCGCCGGCACTGGTGATGTCGGCCACCACCAGCGACACCGGGCCTTGGCCCTGGGCCTGCAGGGTGAAGACGCCGTCATATTTCAACGACCCGGCCAGCACCCCGGCCAAAGCCAGGGTCTCGGCCAAAAGCGCGCCCACGCGTGACGGATAATCGTGGCCGTCCACCACGCCATGGGCGGCGTCTCCCAACCGCACCAAACGGCCGCGCACCAAGCCGCCCGCCAGTTGGAACGGAATGATGACGTCGTCGGCGGGCAAGTTCACAGCAGACACCACGACAGAATGCCCTTTTGCACGTGCAGGCGGTTTTCCGCCTCGTCCCACACCACCGATTGCGGGCCGTCCATCACCTGGTCGGTGACTTCCTCGTTGCGGTGGGCCGGCAGGCAATGCATGAACAGCGCGTCGGGCGCGGCCTTGGCCATCAGCGCTTCGTTGACCTGATAAGGCGACAACAGCGCGTGACGGTTGGTGTCGGTGCAGCCCATGGACACCCAGGTGTCGGTGATCACCAGATGGCTGTCGGCGACCGCCGCCTGCGGGTCGGTGCCCAAGCTCACCTTGGCGCCCTGGGCGCGGGCCCATTCCACCACCTTGGCGTCGGGCATCAGTTCCGACGGACAGGCCAGACGCATTTCGAAATTGAAATGGCCGGCGGCCTGAATCCAGCTGGCGGCCACGTTGTTGCCGTCGCCCACCCAGGTCACCACCTTGCCGTCCAGCGGCCCGCGATGTTCGGCGAACGTCATCAGGTCGGCCATCACCTGGCAGGGATGGGTGTCGTCGGTCAGGCCGTTGATCACCGGGACGGTGGCGTATTCGGACAATTGCGCCAGCTTGTCGGGATCGTCGGTGCGGATCATGATGGCGTCCACATAGCGCGACAGCACACGGGCGGTGTCGGCGATGGTTTCGCCACGGCCCAGCTGGGTGTCACCCTTGGACAACACGATGGTTTCGCCGCCCAATTGCTTCATGCCGGTTTCGAACGACACGCGGGTGCGGGTGGACGGCTTTTCGAAGATCATCGCCAACACCCGGCCCGACAGCGGCTTGGGGCTGCCGAAAGGCTGGTCGCCACGCTTGTAGGCGGCGCCCAGGTCCAGGATGCGACGCAAGGTTTCGGTGTCGAAGCGGTCCAGGTCCAGGAAATGGCGGATCTGGCCGGCCCGGGTGCGGCCCGGATTGACGGTCATGGCGTCACCTCGGCGAAGGTCTTTTCCAAGATGGTCAGGGCTTCGGCGATTTCCGCCTCGCCGATGATCAGCGGCGGCAACAGGCGGGCGACGTTGTCGCCGGCCGGAATCAGCAGCAGGCCGTTGTTGCGCAGGCGGGTCACCATTTCGATGTTCGAGCCCTTGCACTTCAAGCCGATCATCATGCCCAGGCCGCGCACTTCCTCGATCACCGCCGGGAAGCGGGCGCACAACGCCTCCAGACGCTGGCGCAGCAGGGCGGCATTGGCCGCCACCTTGTCCATGAAGCCGGCTTCCAGCATGCAATCCAGCACCGATTCGGTCACCGCCATGGCCAGCGGGTTGCCGCCGAAGGTGGAACCGTGGGTGCCGGCCCCCATGCCGGCCGCGGCCTTTTCGGTGGCCAGGCAGGCCCCCACCGGGAAGCCGCCGCCCAGACCCTTGGCCAGGGACATGATGTCGGGGGTGACGCCGGCATGTTCATAGGCGAACAGCTTGGCGGTGCGGCCCATGCCGGTCTGCACTTCGTCGAACACCAAAAGCGCGCCGAATTCGTCGGCGGCGGCGCGCAGACGGCGCAGATAGTCGGGATCACCGGGAATGACGCCGCTTTCGCCCTGCACCGGCTCGACCAGGATGGCGGCGGTGTGTTCGGACAGCGCGTCGCGCATGGCGTTCATGTTACCGAAGGGCACATGAACGAAGCCGGGCAGACGCGGCTCGAAGCCTTCCAGGTACTTTTCCTGGCCGCCGGCGGCGATGGTGCCCAAGGTGCGGCCATGGAAGGCGCCGCTGGCGCAGATGATCTGGTTCCGCTGGCCCTGGCCGCGCGTGAACTGATAGCGCCGCGCCATCTTGATGGCGCATTCGTTGGCTTCCGCCCCGGAATTACAGAAAAACACCGTGTCGGCGAAGCTGTTGGCCACCAGCTTGGCGGCGACCTTTTCCTGACCGGTGATGGTGTAGTGGTTCGAGACGTGCCACAGCTTGGCCGCCTGATTCTGCAAGGTCTCGACCAGCTTGGGGTGGCAATGGCCCAGATTGGTCACCGCCACGCCGGCGCCGAAATCCAGGAATCGTCGACCGTCGCTCGACCACAGATAAGCGCCCTCGCCCCGCTCGAAAGCGACATCGGCCCGCCCATAAGTCGGCAAAACGACTGGAATCACGACCACACCTCCCCAACTGGAAAGCCGGGAACCCTCGCCCACGACGGGCGACCGACACCGGCTCGTTGAAAGGAAAGGCGCGAATATCCTCGCCTTGACCGAAAAAGTCAACGGGACTTATCCCCAGGGGCGGAGATTCCGCCTGGGGACAGACGCACGAACGCCCGCCCCGGGAGGAGAGGGGCGGGCGTCTGCGGGCCGGAACGAAGGGAGGAGGACCGTCCCGGCGGGGATCGCTGCGTTACGCGGCCGACTTGACCAGGGACTGGAAAGCGGCGACGCGGGCGCTGATCGGTTCCAGGGCGGCGGTGACCACCGACTGGGTCAGTTCGGCGAACTTGCGGCTGTCGGCGATGGCGCCTTCCACCGATTCACGGGCCAGCTTGGAATTCAGTTCCAGGAACTCGGCGGGGGACTTGACGGCGAACAGGGCCTTGAACATGGCGTCGGCCTTTTCGGTCGAGGCCGTCACGTATTCCTGCGAAGCCTTGGCAACGTCTTCGAAACCCTTGGCGGCGACGGTGCCGCTTTTCACCAGGGCTTCGACGTTTTCCTTGGACAGGGAAACGATCTTTTCGAAGGAGTCGATCTTCATGACGTAAATCCTTTGGGTCTTGGGTTGGACAACCGCCTCAAAGGCCGTTGTGCAGTGCAACATGGGCACAGAATACCCGACCCACCGGCAAAAGCAAGGGATTTTTGTGCACTGCACAAAAATGTCATCCGGTCATGAAAAAGGGCGCACCCCCTGGATGCGCCCTTTTTGCTGCAAGGCCGGATTTCAGCGGGTGACGGCGATGTCGCGCAGCACGGCCGATTCCATCTGCGCTTCCCGCAAACGGAAATTCACCGCGTCGCCGATGGACACCATGCCCATCAGTTCGCCCTTGTCCACCACCGGCAGATGGCGGATGCGGCGGTCGGTCATGACTTCCATGATGTGCTTGACCGAATCCGTCGGCCCGCAGGACAGAACCGGACTGGACATGATGTTGCGCACCGGCATGTCGATGACGCCTTTGCCGAATTGGGTGATACCGGACACGATGTCGCGTTCCGACACCACGCCCACCACGGTCCCCTTGGCGTCGCAGACCACGGCGACACCCACTTTCTTGGCCGTCATCAGCGCGGCGGCATCGGCCACCGCATGTTCCGGGCGGATGGTGAAAACGTTGCTGCCCTTGGTTTTCAGGATTGCTTCTACGGACATGGCTCCCCCTGTTGTGCTTTATGGTTGGATCCGCCGAAAAGCATGAACCCCAGCAGGGGTACTGGCAATTGGAAACAAGTGCCCCCCTCCCCTTGTTCAGGGGAAGGGGGCGTCCCGCCGGGCGACTTGCAATAGTGGGGGGGCGAACCGCCCGACTGGGATCCATGGGACCAAGACCCGGTCAATGGGCCTTGATCTCGATATCCTTGACCGTCTTGGGTGCGGTTTCGTGCTTGGGCACCGTGACGGTCAACACGCCATTGACGAATTCGGCGCCGATGGCATCCGCATCGGCGTCCTGGGGCAGCCGGAAGGCACGGGCGAACGAGCCGAAGCTGCGTTCGGACAGATGGACCTCGCCTTTGTCCGTGTCGGTTTCGGTATGCTTTTCGCCGCGGATGTCCAGCATGCCCTGGTCAACGGTCACTTTCACATCCTTGGCTTCCACCCCAGGCAGTTCGGCGGCGATTTCGTAGTGATCGGCCAGTTCCTTGACGTCCACCTGCGGCGTCATGTCGCTCATGACGCGGAAGGCACCGGGGCGCCACGGGTCCAGGTCGAACAGGGATCGCCCGAACGCGGCGGGGAAGAAGCTTCCGAACAGACGGTCGACCTCGTCGCGCAGGCCCATCAACGGGTGACGGCCCGACTCGGCGGGGACCGGCTGACGCGTCGGCATTTGCCGGGTGGCTTTGTCTGCCATGGCTCCCTCCTGCATGAAGTGATCGCCCAATCCCTTTGGGGGATTTGCGCACATTATAACACGCGCAAGGATCGCCGACGGCGCCCAGCCTGCATGGCTGTCATGGCGGAATCTCATGAAAGGTTTCCCCCATGCCCGGTTGCCACGGGCATGGGGGAAGGAACCGGCCGGTTCAGAGGGGGCGGGAAGGTCGCGGCCGGTCCAGGGAAAGATGGTCAACGGCGTCCATCAGCCAGGCCAGGTCGCCGGGATTGGAGATGTCGAAGCCGCGGGGCAGACCCAATCGGCTTTGACGCGGCGGATGGGCGTCCAGATAGTCCAGCCATTGATCCCAGCTCAGGGTGGCCGAGGCGCGGGCCATGTCCAGATCGCCGCTCATGACGGCTTGGCCGGCGGGTCACGGCGCAGGCCGGCGCCAGGGCGAGCCGTACCGGGGCGATAGGTCACCGCCCCCAGGTCCGGGCGCACCTCACGGGCCAAGGTGCGGATCAGCCAGGCGGTCCACAGACCGACGTCGCGGTCGCCATCAGGTTCCAGGCTGCGTTGCATGACGGCCTCCTTTTCATATCCCGGTGAATTTCCTTCCCCGGGATTGGGCGTTACTTGTTCAGTTTCTTGTCTTCGGGCATCAGCGCGCCGATGGCGGCACCGGCGCCACCACCGATCAAGGCGCCAGTCACCACGCCGCCGGTCATCAGACCGATGGCGGCACCGCCCGCCGCGCCGATGGCGCCGCCCGACAGGGCGCGCTGTTGACGGTTGGTCATGTCGGCGCAGGCCGAAAGACCAAGGGTCAGGACCAGGGCGACGACGACGGGTTTCATGGGACGGGTGTTCATGGGACTTTCCTTCTGTGGTCTTCCGCACGGAAGTTCCGCGCCCTTCCTTGGTACGCCAACACCTGGGACCAGGGGGTGAGAAGGCTGTGACAAAGCTGTGATCGACGTCCGCTCTCGGGCGAACACCCGACATCCACACGGATAATTGTCGAGCACGCTATGAAACCCTCAATATGTATACAGAAGTCATGTGCATCATTGGGGCGGCGGACATGCACAAGCCATGCGAAACAGCGGACCAATCCGATCGGGTCCGCCATTTGATCAATCTGCTGAAATGTGCGTCGAAGAACCTGTGCCCGCGCAGCCTGCAATGCACGGAACAGCACATCGAACACCTGCACCACGAGACCAAGGGCACGTCCCTGGTCGAAGGCGAAGAGACGGCTCCCGGTTAACCGGGTCAGGGCATCAGCGCCAAACCGTCCCGCCACAACACGTTGTTGGCCTGCAACAGCCACCCCGACCGCTCGAAATAATCGGAATAACGCTGGTCGTCGCGGCCGATGTGTTCGACCAGGGACTGGCGGAAGTCAGCGACGTCGCGCAGTTCCAGCCGGCGCTTGGCGGTGTCGTCGCTGATCCCGGCCCAGCGGCGGACGAAATGTTGGTGGGCCCGTTTGTGTTCGTCGACGCGGTCGTATTGGAAGCGCTGCATGGAATGTTCCTCGCAGCCGTTATGGACCTGCAGATAACGGCCGACCTTCTCGCACGCCCAGTCGGCGAAGCCCCACCGTTCGGCCTGGACGTTTTCTTCCAGATGGCGGAACAGGATCAGGAACCAGCGGTGGTGCAGGTCGAAAGTCAGGATTTCTGTCCGCAGGTTGTCGGGCAGCGCGCTCATTGAAAACTCCATGGCGGGGAATTTTGGACGCTTTCTAAGATATTTTCGCAATCGCGCCATCCGGCATGGACCCTACACAGTATGCAATTCCCGGTTTCCCCGTCCCGCCCCCAGGACCGATGGGCGGATTTCATTTTGACGCATTCGCAACGAACTGGTTTCATGGCCGCTTCCAACGCGAGGGCATAAGGGGAGCAACATGTCGCGCATCACCGCATCGTCACTGGTTATCGCCGGGTTTCTGGCCGCCGCAGCGCCGTCTTTCGCCGCGTCCGGCGAGGTCAAGGTCGGCATGTTGACCACCCTGTCCGGTCCCGGCTCCAGCTTGGGTATCGACGTGCGCGACGCCTTCAACCTGGCGGTCAAGAATCTGGGCGGTTCCTTGGGTGGACTGAAGGCCACGGTCATCGAGATCGACGACCAGCAAAAGCCCGACGTCGCCAAGGACGCCGCCACCCGCCTGATCGAAAAGGAAAAGGTCGACTTCGCCACCGGCATCATCTTTTCCAACCTGATGCTGGCGGTGCAGCCCGGTTTCGACCGCGCCCAGACCTATTACATCTCGGCCAACGCCAGCCCGTCGCAACTGGCCGGCAAGCAATGCAGCCCGTATTTCTTCTCGGCCGCCTATCAGAACGACAACCAGCACGAAGCCATGGGCCATTACGTCCAGGCCAAGGGCTTCAAGAAGGTCTATCTGATGGCGCCCAACTACCCGGCGGGCAAGGACGGCCTGAACGGCTTCAAGCGCTTCTATGACGGCGCCGTCGCCGGCGAGGTCTACACCACCGTCAACCAGCTGGATTACGCCGCCGAACTGGCGACCTTGAAGGCCGCAGCCCCTGACGCCGTCTATGTGTTCTATCCGGGCGGCATGGGCGTGAACTTCGTCAAGCAATGGGAACAGGCCGGATTGAAGGGCAAGATTCCGCTGTTCGGCCCCGGCTTCACCTTCTCGGAAGACACTTTGGCCGCCATGGGCGACGCGGCGCTGGGCACGCTGAACACCGCCCAGTGGAGCCCCGACCTGGACAATCCCCAGAACAAGAAGTTCGTCGCCGACTTCGTCGCCGCCTATGGCCGCCTGCCCAGCGTCTACGCCAGCCAAGCCTATGACGCCGCCCTGCTGATGGATTCGGCCATCCGCAAGGTGGGCGGCAAGCTGGACGACAAGGCCGCCTTGGGCAAGGCCCTGATGGCCGCCGATTTCAAGTCGGTGCGCGGCGCCTTCAAGTTCAACAAGAACCACTTCCCCATCCAGGACTTCTTCCTGCGTGAAGTGGTCAAGGATGCCCAGGGCCGCTACATGAACAAGAAGGTGGCGCCCATCTTCAGCGAACGCGGCGACGCCTATGTGGGCGAGTGCTCCATGTGATTACCCAGCTGGTTGCCGAGCAGGGGCTGAACGGCCTTCAGCTCGGCGTCACCTTGTTTCTGATGGCCGCCGGCCTGACCCTGGTTTTCGGCATCATGGACGTGATCCATCTGTCGCATGGGTCGTTCTATATGGTCGGCGCCTATCTGACCGCCACCTTCGGCGCCAGGTTCGACAGTTATCTCGTCGGCCTGGCCTTGGCCATTCCGGCGGCGGCGTTGATCGGCATGGCGGTGGAATGGATCGCCATCCGCAAGCTTTACCAGCGCGACCATCTGGATCAGGTGCTGGCCACTTTCGGCCTGATCATGTTCTTCAATGAAGGGGTGCGGATGATCTGGGGGGCGCAGCCCATCTTCCTGTCGCCGCCCCAAATGTTGTCGGGCACCGTCGAACTGTTGCCCGGCCTGGCCTATCCGCAGTTCCGTCTGGCCATCCTGGTCACCGGTTTGGCGGTGGCCGCTGGCCTGGCCCTGTTGATCCAGCGCACCCGTCTGGGCATGCGGCTGCGCGCCGGGGCCAGTGACCGCGCCATGGCTGGCGCCTTGGGGGTGGACATCGACAAGCTGTTCACCATCGTCTTCGGCCTGGGCGCCGGTCTGGCCGCCCTGGCCGGCGGCATGGCCGGCACCGTGTTGTCGGTGCAGGTGGGCATGGGCGAAAGCATCCTGATCCTGGCCTTCGTGGTGGTGGTGATCGGCGGCATCGGCTCGGTCAAGGGGGCCCTGGTCGGCGCGCTTTTGGTCGGGCTGGTGGACACTTTGGCCCGCACCGTGCTGCCGGTGGCGCTGCGCGGGGCGTTTGGCAATGCGGTGGCCGACGGCATCGGCGCGTCATTGGCGTCAAGCAGCGTCTATGTGTTGATGGTTCTGGTTCTGGCCTGGCGGCCAAAGGGGCTTTATGGCGCCTGAGCTTCGTCCCCGTCTGATCCTGGCCTTGCTGCTGGTGGTCGCTTTGGCCCTGCCGCCGCTTTTGGGCGCCTTGGGTCAGGGATTCTATGTGGGTTTCGCCGCCCGCGTGCTGATCATGGCCCTGGCCGCGCTTTCCTTAGATCTGGTCATGGGTTTGGGCGGCATGGTCAGCTTCGGCCACGCGGCCTTTCTGGGCGTCGGCGCCTATGTGGTCGGCATTGGGTCCTGGCATGTCTTCGACGGCTCGCCCCTGCCCTTCGGCCTGCCGGGCAGCGAGAACGCCCTGATCGTCTGGCCGCTGGCCATGGTGTTTTCGGGTTTGACGGCGCTGGGCATCGGCGCCATCTCCTTGCGCACCTCGGGTGTGCATTTCATCATGATCACCCTGGCCTTCGCCCAGATGCTGTTTTATCTGGCCGGGGGCCTGAAGACCTATGGCGGCGACGACGGCATCACCCTTTACAATCGCAGCGAGCTTTTGGGGCTGAAGCTGTCCGATCCGCAAACCTTCTATTACCTGTGCCTGGGCATTCTGGTGGTGGCCTTGGCCGCACTTCTGCGCCTGCGCGCCAGCCGCTTCGGCATGGTGCTGCGCGGCGTGCGCGACAACGAACGGCGCATGCGGGCCTTGGGCTTTCCCACCTACCGCTACAAGCTGGCGGCTTTCGTGTTGTCCGGCATGGTCTGCGGTCTGGCCGGGGCGCTGTTGGCCAATGCCTCGGAATTCGCCAGCCCGGCGCTGATGAGCTGGCAGAAATCCGGCGAATTGCTGGTCATGGTGGTCCTGGGCGGCATGGGGTCGTTGGTCGGCCCGGTGCTGGGGGCGGTGGCGCTGATGGCGCTGGAGGAAGGTCTGGCCGATCTGACCCAACATTGGCAGGTGATCCTGGGGCCGCTTTTGCTGGTGCTGGCGCTTTCAGCACGACGCGGCCTGTGGGGATTGCTGCGGGGGCGTCGTGATCATGACTGAACCGTTGCTGCACACAAAGGGACTGGTCAAACGTTTTGGCGGCGTCGTCGCCACCAACCATGTGGACCTGCAGGTGGAACGCGGTCACCTGCATGCGCTGATCGGCCCCAACGGCGCCGGCAAAAGCACCCTGATCGGCCAGTTGTCGGGCGAAATGGCCCCCGATGCGGGCCGCATCCATTTCGACGGCCACGACGTGACCGGCCTGCACGTGCATCGCCGCGCCCGTCTGGGACTGGCCCGCTCGTTCCAGATCACGTCCATCTTCAAGACCTTCAGCGTGCTGGCCAACGTAACCTTGGCGGTGCAGGCCCATCAGGGCCATTCCTTCCGCTTCTGGCGGCCGGCGCTTGGCGACACGGCGCTGACCGGGCCGGCGTTGTCAGCGTTGGAACGGGTGGGGCTGGCCGATCGCGCCCGCGACCCGGCCTCGGCCCTATCCCACGGCGAACGCCGCCAGCTGGAACTGGCCATGGCCCTGGCCGGCGACCCCGTCATGCTGCTGCTGGACGAACCCATGGCCGGCATGGGCCCCGACGACGGCTTGCGCATGGTGGAACTGCTGGCCAGCCTGAAGGGCGAGCGCACCATCTTGCTGGTGGAACACGACATGGACGCGGTGTTCCAACTGGCCGACCGCATTTCGGTGCTGGTCTATGGCGCGGTGATCGCCAGCGGCACCCCCGACGCCATCCGCGCCGACGAACAGGTGCGCCAGGCCTATCTGGGCGAGGACCGCTGATGCTGGAAATCGACGCCATCGAGACCTTCCACGGCGACGCCCAGGCCCTGTTCGGAGTGTCGTTCAGCATCAATGAGGGCGAAGTGGTGGCGCTGCTGGGCCGCAACGGCATGGGCAAAAGCACCACGGTGGACTCCATCGCCGGATTGCTGACGCCGCGCCGTGGCACCATCCGTTTCCAAGGTCAGGTGATTTCCGGCAAGCCGGCCCATCTGGTGGCCCGCGCCGGCATCGGTCTGGTCCCCGAAGGCCGCCGCGTCTTTCCCAATCTGACGGTGCGGGAAAATCTGGTGGCCACCGCCATCCCCCGCAGCGGCGAGGGCTGGACCGAAGACAGGGTCTACGCCCTGTTCCCGGCGCTGGCCAATCTGCGCGATCGCATGGCCGCGAACCTGTCGGGGGGCGAACAGCAAATGGTCGCCGTCGGCCGCGCCCTGATGACCAATCCATCGCTGCTGATCCTGGACGAAGCCACCGAAGGCTTGGCGCCGTTGATCCGCGAACAGATCTGGTCGGCCATCCGACAACTGGCCGCAGGCCGATTGTCGATCCTGGTCATCGACAAGAACATCGAGTCCTTGCTGGCCCTGGCGCAACGCCACGTGGTGCTGGAAAAGGGCACGGTGTCGTGGACCGGAACTTCGGCCCAACTGGCCGACGGCGATGTCCGCCACCGCATTCTTGGCCTGTGACGAAAGGGAAGATGATGTCCGACAAGCCCAAGGTCTATCTGGCCGGCCCCGCCGTCTTCCACCCGGCGGCCAAGGCGCTTTTCCAGTACATGAAGGAAATCTGCGCCGAAAACGGCCTGCTTGGCGTCGCCCCCCTGGATGGCGAAGCCGATTGGCAGGGCCTGCCCCTGGCCGAACAGGCCGCCGCCATCCGTCAGGCCAATGTGGACAAGATCAAGCAATGCGACGCGGTGATCGCCTGCATCTCGCCGTTTCGCGGCCCCGGTGCCGATGCCGGCACGGCGTGGGAGATGGGCTATGCCGAAGCCCTGGGCAAGCCGGTTTTTTCCTGGTGCGAGGACACCCGCCCCTATATCGAACGGGTCGAGCATCAAAAGGACGAAGACGGCCGCGCCTTTTGCCAGGTTCACGGCATGGTGGTCGAGGATTTCGGCCTGGTGGACAACCTGATGCTGACCGCCGGCCCCCTGGCGCCACTGGCCGATCTGGATCAGGTGATCCGTCAGGCGGCGGCGAGGTTGATACCGCCCGGCCCATGAAGGAAGGCAATCGATCGTTTCAAAGGGCACGGCCTTAGCCCGGTGACGATCCCAGCGGGATTTCCACCGACACCGCCAACCCACCCGACCCATGGTTTTCGGCCCAGGCACGGCCGCCCATGGCTTCGGCATTGCGGCGCACCACCCACAGCCCCAGTCCGTAATGGCTGCCGTCGCCGTCACGGCTGCTGAGGTGGCGTTCGAACACCGCTTCCAGCCGGTCGGGGTCGATTCCGGGACCATGATCGCGCACCACCAGACAGGCGTTGTGGCCGCGCCGTTCCAGCCGCACTTCCACGGCGCTGCCGGCGGGGGCAAAATCCATGGCGTTGTCCAACAGGTTCTCGGCCTGGGTTTCCAACATCTCGGCGCTGCCCAGAACGGTGATATCCGGGGTGATGGCGGTTTCCAGCCGCAATCCCCGATCTTCGGCCAGACGGGCGGTGCCGTGGCATAGGGTGTCCATCAGCCGCGACCAGTCCACCGGCCGACGCGGACGTTCCATCACCTGGGCGATGGCACGGTCGACACGCCGTGCCGCCGACACCAAAGAGTCCAGCTTTTCCACCGAGGCGGCGATGATGTCCAATGCCCGGCCGGCCCGCACGTTGTCGGCGGGCACCGCCCGGCGCACCGGTTCCAACGATTGGGCGATCACCGCCAGCGGGCCTTTCAGGGCATGGGCGTTTTCTTCCGACACCTGCCGCAACAAGGCTTCGGCTTGGCGGCGCGCCGCCAGCAGGGTGTCGATGCCCATCGCCACCTCAGCCAATTCGGTCAAGCTGTTCTGGCGGACAAAGCTGGCTTGGCCCTCGCCGGCCAGTTGCCGCCGCGCCGCCTGGCGGAAATGGCGCAGGCCCCGCCACACGTCGGTGAACAGCGACAGCACCAATACCGCCAGGATCACATAGATGGCCGCCGCCGCCTGCACCTGGGGGGTGCGCCAGAACGGCTCGCCGGTCAGCCCGCGCGGAAGGGCGGCGGTGTCCTGGACGGTCAGCACCGCCCAACACCCCGAATTCACCGCCCGTGAACTGACCTGGGTCAGGAACTCGTCCTCGCCCCCCGGACGGGGCAGACGCAGGGCCGCCGGGCTGGCGCCCTGGCACGATTGCGTCAACCGGTCCAGGACACCGGCCGAGACCAGTTGCCCCATCAGCGCCTGGGCGTTCCCTGGGTCGCTTTCCGGGGCCGAGGCGATGAACAGGAAATCCGTCGATCCCTTGGGACGGAACAGCACCTTCAGCCCCAGCCCGTCGCCGGTCAGCCGCCGCAGCGCCGGTTCCAGCACCGACGCGGTGCGCACGGTGAAGCTGTCCAAAAGCGGCAGCACCGCCTCGCCGGCCAGCCGTCCCTGTTCCTGGGCCAGACGCAGCAGCAGCGCGTTGCGCTGATCCTCGGCCGCCGCCAGACGCTGGTAAACCAGGATCGGCGCCACCGCGAACAACAAGGCGGCCACCGCCAGCTTGGCGGCGAAGGATTGGTTCAGCCGCCGAAGCCGCTTAGTCAGCGTCGCCATGGGCGCCGCCCCAATTGTAGCCGAAGCCCGGATAATTGCCGATGGCGTCGAAGTCCGGGTCCACCGCCTTGAACTTTTCCCGTAGACGCTTCACTGCGGCGCGCACATTGGCGCGATAGCCGTCCTCGCCCGACCCCGCATGAAAACCCTTGCCGCGACAGGCTTCGTGCAAGTCGCGATAGCCGACGTCGCGCCCCGGTTTGGACGCCAAGGCGTGAGCCAGGGCGAATTCCGACAGCGTCAGCTCCACCGGCTTGCCGCGCCAGCGGGCGCGACGGCTGTCCAGATCCAGGCTGAGATCCCCCACAACCAACTGGCTGGGGGGCGCGGCGGTTTCCTCGGCCCGGCGGCCGGCCAGGATCAGCTCGATGCGTTTGGCGACGATGGTGAAGCTGCGCGACTTCTCGATGAAATCCACCGCGCCGCCCATCAGCGCCGCTTCCTCGAAAATCTGTTCCGACAGCACGGTCAGGAAGATCACCGGCGGTTCCGCCGACACCGCCCGCATGCGCCGCAGCACGTCGATGCCGTTCAGGCCGGGCATCTTCCAGTCCAGCAGCACCAGATCAAGGCCGCTGGTTTCGGAAAACTGCGCCAGAAAGGTTTCGCCGTCGGGCCATTCCGCCACCCGGTAGCCCACGTCGCCCAGATTGCCGGCCAAGGTTTCGCGAAACAACGGATCGTCGTCGACGATACCGATCAGGGGCGTGGTCTCATCGGCCATCGCCGGCCCCCGGTCGGGTCATCGCGCCCAGGCAGGCCCCGGGATCGCTGGTCCCGGTGAAATCACTGGCCACCACCCGCAGACCACCGCCCTGAACTTCGGGATAAAGCGCCAGGGTCAGAACGCAAGCCCCCTTGCGCCAACGCCACAGACGGCCCAGTTGCTGCGGCTCGTCGGCCTGGGGACGCCCCAGCATGGCCACCGCCTGCTCGCCGCTGATGCCTTGCAGACGGGCGGGATCCACACGGGCCGGAACCGGCGTGGCGGGACGCGGTGGCGGTGGCGGCTTGACCGCATCAGGCGCGGTTGGCGGTGACGCGGAGTCGGCCGGGGTGTCCAGCACGGCGCACCCGCCCAGAACCAACAGCAGCGCGAGAACGGCAACCTTCATCGGATGCGGTCTTCCTTGTTTGGTGGCGTCAGGCGCCGCCGAAACTTTGCACAAGCGAGCCCACCACCATGTACCAACCGTCCACCAGCACGAAGAAGATCAGCTTGAACGGCAGCGCCACCTGGGCCGGGGGCAGCATCATCATGCCCATGCTCATCAGCACCGAGGCGATGACCATGTCGATGACGATGAAGGGCAGAAAGATCAGAAAGCCGATTTCGAAGGCGCGGCGCAATTCGCTGATCATGAAGGCGGGGATCAAGGCCTTCAGCGCCACGTCCTCGCGCTTGGTCACTTCCGGGCTGCGCGACAGGTCCATGAACAGTTGCAGGTCCTGGTCGCGCACATGGCGCAGCATGAAGATCTGGATGGGCTTGACCGCCGCCTCGAAGGCCGGGCCTTCCTCCAGGTGGCCTTCCACATAGGGCTGCACCCCGTCATTCCAGGATTGTTCCAAGGTCGGCGCCATGATGAAGGCGGTCAGGAACATGGCCAGCGACACCAGCACCATGTTGGGCGGACTTTGCATGGTGCCCAGGGCTTGGCGCAAGAAACCGAAGACGATGACGATGCGGGTGAACGACGTCACCATGATCAAAATCGACGGCGCCACCGTCAGCACGGTGGTCAGCGCCACCAATTGCACGACCTTCAGGGTCGTCGAATTGGGGTTCCCGCCGCCGCCGCCGACACCCAGGTCCAAGGTCAGGCTTTGCGCCCAGGCCGGCGCGTCCGCCGCCACCAGGGCCAGGACGGCCAATGCCGCCAGCAACAGCCAATTGCGCCTCATACCGTGTCCTCCTGGGCCGGCGCCGGCGCCGTCCCTTTGTCGATAGCGGTTTCCACCACCAGGTCGGCGGTGTTGCCCAGCAGCAGCAGGTGTTCCTGGCCGTCGCGACGCACCAGGACCAGCCGGCGTCGCCCGTCCAGCGCCAAGCTTTCCACCACCGACAGGCGGCGGCTGGCTTGGCGCGCCGGAACCATGCCGGGAACACCGATCCTGCGCAAGAGCCACAACAGCCCCAGGATCAGCCCCAGCACCAGAACCAGGGCCGAAACCGTCCGCAGGTAATCACTCATTTCCATCGATCGTCCTTCCCGGCACGGGCGCCACGGCCCCTGGGGGATCCATGCGTTCAGCCACCATCTCGGCCAGACGGTCCAGGTCGCCGATCAGCTTTTCCAATGCCGGGATCAGCCCCTTGCCCAAGTCGCGCGGCAGTTCCACCACTTGGTCGCAAACCCCTTTGATGCGGCCTTCCAAGGCGGTCAGGTCGATGGTGGTGCCGGTGGCCAGCAGACGTCTGGCGGTCATCACCATGGACGACGCCTTTTCCAGGTCCTGGCTGACCTGACGGGGCACGCTCATGCCATCCCCCCGTTGCTTTGTCCCTGGGCCAGGGCGGCGGCGCCGTCGGCGATCACCTGCGGCATCTTGCCGTTGGCGCGGTAGACATAGGCCAGGATTTCGGCGACGGCGGCGAAGGCTTCCAGCGGGATGACGGTGTCCACTTCGACGGCGGCCAGAACCTGGGCCAGATCGGGATCGGTGCGCACCTTGACGCCGTTGGCGAAGGCCAGTTGCAGAATTTGTTCGGCCAAGGCCCCCTTGCCCGAGGCGGTGACCACCGGGGCGTCGTCCTGGCCGGGGTCGTATTGCAAGGCGACCGCCACCGCCGGACGCGCGGGCACGGCCGGTGCTTCGCCGGCAGGCTTGGCCGTTTCGGCAGCTTCGTCCCACAGGTCCCGGCCTTCGCCCATACCCATGCCTTTCCGATACACAATGTCCGGGAAAGTCTGGCGGGCGGCGCTTTAAAATCAGGTTAAGCCCTTGGAAGCGAATCGATTCACCGTTTCTTAAAGCCACGGTGCCCATACTGGCCGACGATCAGGGACACGAGGTCCAAGATGTACGACAAGCTGACATTGGTTAACCTGGCGCAAAGCCGCATGGATTGGGTCGCACGGCGCCAAGAGGTGCTGTCCGAGAACATCGCCAATGCCAACACGCCCAAATACATCCCCCAGGACCTGAAGCCCTATAATTTCAAGGACGCGCTGGGTGAAGCGGTGCCGTCGGTGCAGATCAAGGCCACCAACGCGTCCCACATCGTGCCGCAGATGCGCGACGAGCAGAAGGTGGTGGACACGAAGAAGACCTTCGAATCCTCGCCTGATGGCAACGCCGTGGTGCTGGAAGAACAGATGGCCAAGGTGGGCGAAGCCAAGACCGCCTATGAAATGGCCGCCAACCTGTTCCAGCGCCAGTTCAAACTGATCAAACTCGCTTTGGGCAAGTAAGCCATGGACGAACTGCAAAAAGCCTCGAAGATCGCCATCACCGGCATGAAGGCCCAGTCCGAACGCCTGCGCGTCATCTCGGAAAACCTGGCCAACGCCGATTCGCTGGCCCAGACCCCCGACGGCACCCCCTACAAGCGCAAGGTCGTCACCTTCAAAAGCGAACTGGACCGCGCCAACGGCTATACCGGCGTCAAGGTCGACAAGGTGCGCCCCGATTCGGCCGAGTTCCAGCGCCGCTACGACCCCAAGCATCCGGCCGCCGACCGCGACGGCTATGTGTTGGCTCCCAACGTCAACCCGTTGATCGAGATGATGGACATGCGCGAAGCCCAGCGCAGTTACGAAGCCAACATGAACGTGATAGAATCGTCGCGTCAGCTGCTGTCGAAGACCGTCGACATGCTGCGCCAGTAACCGGCCCCTTTAAGGATTTGCCGCCATGACCCGTATCGCCGACGCCGTCAACGCCTATGCCGCCTTCGCCAAGCTGCCTTCGGCCGAAGGCATGGAAGCGCGCGACAATCCCGCCCCGGCGCCGGGCAGCGACTTCGCCAGCGTGCTGAAGGACGCGGCCAAGGTCTCCATGAACTCCTTGAAGGCGGGCGAGGCCCAGTCCGCCGCCGCCATCGCCGGCAAGGCCGACATCCGCGAAGTGGTCGCCGCCGTCAACAACGCCGAGATGACCCTGGAAACCGTGGTCGCCGTGCGCGACAAGGTGATCAACGCCTACAAGGAAATCCTGCAGATGCCCATCTGATCGGGACCGGCCAAGGTTGAAACCATGACCGAACCCGAACTGATCGACATCGCCCGCGACGCCATCTCGACGCTGATCTTCGTCGCAGCGCCCCCGCTTTTGACCGGCCTGGCCGTCGGCTTGGTGGTGTCCATCCTGCAGACCGTCACCCAGATCCAGGAAATGACCCTGACCTTCGTGCCCAAGGTCCTGCTGGTCTTCGCCTCCATCATCTTGTTCCTGCCCTTCATGCTGGGCCAGATGACCGACTTCTGGAAGGCCATGCTGGACCGCGTCATCACCGGCGGCGGATGAAAGCCGCGGCCAGGGGCGCCGCAGCGGGGGAAACGACGGCGTGCTGAACGAGATCCTGACCCTCGACATCTATCGTTTCTTCCTGATCTTCACCCGCATCGGCACGGCCATGATCGTGCTGCCCGGCTTCGGCGGCCAGTTGGTGGCCAACCGCATCCGTCTGATCCTGGCCCTGGCCATTTCCCTGGTGATGCTGCCGGTGGTGGGGGCGTCGCTGCCGCCCTTGCCCACCCGCCTGTCCGGCCTGGTGTTCTTGTTCGGCTCGGAAGCCATGATCGGGCTTTATCTGGGCATCCTGACCCAGACCTTGATGAGCACCCTGAACGTCGCCGGCACCTTCATCGGCTTTCAGATCGGCCTGACCAACGCTTTTTCCTTCGACACGGTGGCCGAACAGCAAAGCTCGACCATCACCGCCTTTTTGTCCAACGTCGCCCTGGTCGCCATCTTCACCACCGACCTGCATCACCTGATGCTGCGCGCGGTCACCGATTCCTATGCCGTCATCGTCCCCGGCCAGCCGCTGCCCCTGAACGACTTCGCCGAGACCCTGTCCAAGCTGTTGTCGGCGGCCTTCAACTTCGCCCTGCAACTGGCGGCGCCGCTTTTGGCCTTCGGCATCATCTACAACGTCGCCTTGGGCCTGATGTCGCGCATGTCCCCGCAGATTCAGGTGTTTTTCATCGCTCTGCCCTTGCAGGTGGCGGGCGGCTTGTGGATGCTGATGGTCGCCCTGCCGCTGTTGATCCTGTTGTTCCTGCGCTGGTTCGAACAAGGGCTTTACCCGTTCCTGTTGCCGAGCTAGCCCATGGCCGAAGATTCAGACGACAAAACAGAAGAGCCAACAGGCAAACGCCTGCAAGAGGCGCGCAACGAAGGCAACATGCCCCAGACCATGGAGGTCAAGGCGATGATGTCCCTGGTCCTGGGCATCATCATGGTGGGCATGCTGGCCCCGGGCATGGCCAGCCGCATCAAGGCGACCATCGAGCCTTTCATCACCCAGCCCCACATGATCGAGGTGGGCAAGGATGGTCTGGCCGAATTGCTGCTGCATCTGGCCTTGGGGACGGCGGTCGCCATGGCGGCGCCTTTCGCCCTGGTCATAGCCTTGGCCATCTTGGGGTCCATCGCCCAGACCAAGGGGTTCTTGTGGGTCCCCAAGAAGCTGGCGCCCAATTTCGCCAAGCTGAATCCCCTGGAAGGGGTCAAGCGCATCATCTCGGCCACCCAGTTGATGGAACTGGTCAAGCAGTTGATCAAGCTGTCGGTGCTGGCCATGCTTTTGGGCTGGGTGTTCTGGGGCAGCATCGCCGAGTTCCAGAATCTGGCCACCTTGGACCTGATGGCCATCCTGGACTACATCTCGGACAAGATCTACTGGATGATCCTGATCACCTTGATGATGGTGTTCGTGCTGGCCGTCGGCGACTACCTGTTCCAGCGTTACCGCTGGATGGAAAAGATGAAGATGACCAAGCAGGAGGTCAAGGACGAGCACAAGCAGCAGGAAGGCGACCCCCAGGTCAAGGCCAAGATCAAGTCGCTGCGCATCCAGCGTGCCAGGAAACGCATGATGGCCGCCGTCCCCAAGGCCGACGTGGTGATCACCAACCCCACCCATTACGCGGTGGCGCTGAAATACGACATCGACGCCATGAGCGCCCCGGTGCTGGTGGCCAAGGGCGTCGACCTGATCGCCAAGCGTATCCGCGACCTGGCCGACGAACACGACGTCCCCATCGTCGAAAACCCGCCGGTGGCCCGCGCGCTTTACGCCGCCGTCGAGCTGGATCACGAAATCCCGCCCGAACATTACAAGGCGGTGGCGGAAATCATTGGCTATGTCATGCGTCTGAAGGGCAAAGGTGGCCGTTAGGATCACGCTGAGCCCGCTGCCCTGGACCCTGGGGGCGGCGGTGACGGCGCTGGCGGGGATGGCGATCGCCGAAGGCGGCAGCTTGGCCCCGGCCATGGCGGCAGCGGCGGCCGTCGCCTTGATTTCGGGTATCGTGCTGGCCGGACGCTGGCGCCGCGACCGTGTGGCCGCCCATCACGCCGCTGCCCTGGCCTTGGCGCTGGATTCGGAAACCCGCGCCTGTCTGGTGGTCACCGGCCAGGGCGAGGAACTGTTCCGCAACGCCCTGGCCCGGCGCCTGCTTGGGCCGCCCGATTCCCCCCTGGCGCCGCTGGTCGACCGGGCCCAGGGCGACGACCGCGCCTTGGACGACCTTGACCGCCTGGCCGCCGCCGCCTTGGTCGGCGCCGCCCGCAAGGCCGAGATATCGCTGATCGCCACCACCGGGGGCCGCGAATGGTTCGCCGTGGAGGTGCGCCCTGCCGGCCCCTCGGCGGTGGCGTGGTTCGCCGAAGACGTCAGCGCCAGACGCGCCATCGAGGAAACGCTGCGCCGCGACAACGAATGGCTGTCCGACTTCATCGATTTTCTTCCCGTCGGCATCTATTGCGCCGATTCCGACGGCATCATCCGCACCGCCAACCACCGTTTGGCCGAATGGCTGGGCGGCACGCCGTCGGAACTGATCGGCCATTCCCTGGAAGACGTGCTGGGCCTGACCCCCGACCCCGAGGAGGAACGCGTCGAATTGCGGCTGATGGGCCGTGGCGGCGAAGTGTTCCAGGCCATGCTGGCCCATTCGGTGTTCGACGAAGGCGGCGAGATCCGCACCCGCTCGGTGGTGGTGCGCGACATGGTGCCCGAACATCAGTGGGAACGGGCGCTGCGCAGCGCCGAACGGCGCTTCCGCTGGCTGTTCGACGACGCCCCCGTCGGCATCGCCCTGATCGAGCAGGACGGCACCATCGGTGCCTGCAACCTGGCCCTGCAGGCCATGATGGGTATCGACCACGACGCCATGGCCGGGCGTCTGTTGGCCGACTACATCGCCGTCGAACAACAAGATGGGGCCGCCGAGCAATTGAACCGCGTTTTGTCCGGATCGCTGCCCGGCGCCCATTTGGATGTGCGGCTCAAGGGGCGGCGCGACCTGATCGCCCAGTTGTTCGTCAGCCCCACCCACGAAGACGGGGCGATTTCCGGCCTGATCGTCCACTTCATCGACGCCACCGAGCAACGCAACCTGGAAGTCCAGTTCGCCCAAAGCCAGAAGATGCAGGCCATGGGCCAGCTGGCCGGGGGTGTCGCCCATGATTTCAACAACCTGCTGACCGCCATGATCGGCTTCTGCGACCTGCTGCTGCAGCGTCACGGCGCCGGCGATCCCAGCTTCGCCGACATCATGCAGATCCGCCAGAACGCCAACCGCGCCGCCAGCCTGGTGCGCCAGTTGCTGGCCTTCTCGCGCCGTCAGGCCCTGCAGCCGCGCCTGTTGAACGTCACCGACGCCCTGGCCGACCTGTCCACCCTGCTGCGTCGGCTGCTGGGCGAAACCATCGAACTGAAGCTGGTGCACGGCCGCCAATTGGGACTGGTGCGCGTCGATCCCGGCCAGTTCGACCAGGTGATCATCAATCTGGCGGTCAACGCCCGCGACGCCATGCCGGGCGGCGGAACGCTCACCATCCGCACCAATTCCGTCACCGTCGACCAGCCGGTGCAGCGCGGCCCCGAACTGATGCCCGCCGGTCAATACGTGTTGATCGAGGTGGCCGACACCGGCACCGGCATCGCCCGCGAACATCTGGGCCGCATCTTCGAGCCGTTCTTTTCCACCAAGGAAGTGGGCGCCGGCACCGGGCTGGGGCTGTCCACCGTCTATGGCATCGTGCGCCAGACCGACGGCTTCGTGGTGGTGGACAGCGAGTTGGGCCAAGGCGCCACCTTCGCCATCTATCTGCCGCGCATCGAGGCGGAACCGGCCATGGAGACCAAGAAGGTGGCCGCCGCCCCGGAATCCGCCGACCTGACCGGGTCGGGCACCATCTTGCTGGTGGAAGACGAGGACGCGGTGCGCATGTTCGGCACCAGGGCACTGAAGAACAAGGGCTACAAGGTGATCGAAGCGCGATCGGGCGAACAGGCGCTGGACGTGCTGCGTTCGGAACAAGGAATCGACGTGCTGATTTCCGACGTGGTGATGCCCGGCATGGACGGCGTGACGCTGGCCAAGCTGGTGCGCATGGAACGTCCCCTGATCAAGCTGATCCTGATTTCCGGCTATTCGGAAGACGTGGCCAGGAACGGCATCGACCCCGACGCCGGCATCCACTTCCTGCCCAAGCCGTTCTCGCTGAAACAATTGGCCGAGACGGTGAAACGGGTCATGGATGGAACTTGAAGCGAATTAAATAGGAACAAACGCGAACATTCTTGTTGCGTTCTCATTAAGAGCGTGTACCTTGGGATGCAGGAAGCACATTGCATCACCCGCCCAAGCGGGATAAACCAAGGGGGCCGCCATGTCTCAGGCTGCGTTGCGTCTCGTGGATAAGGACACCATGGATCGTCAAAAGGCACTGGAAGCCGCCGTCAGCCAGATCGAGCGGGCGTTCGGCAAGGGCTCCATCATGAAGATGGGGCAAAAGGAAACCGTCGAGACCGAAGTGGTCTCCACCGGCTCGCTGGGCCTGGACATCGCCCTTGGCATCGGCGGCCTGCCGCGTGGCCGCATCATCGAGATTTATGGGCCGGAAAGCTCGGGTAAGACCACCCTGGCGCTCCACGTCCTGGCCGAAGCCCAGAAGAAGGGCGGCACCTGCGCCTTCATCGACGCCGAACACGCGCTCGACCCCACCTATGCCAAGAAGCTGGGCGTCAACCTGGACGACCTGCTGATCAGCCAGCCCGATGCCGGCGAACAGGCGTTGGAAATCGCCGACACCCTGGTCCGATCCGGCGCCGTGGACGTGCTGGTGGTGGACTCGGTGGCCGCCCTGGTGCCGCGTGCCGAACTGGAAGGCGAAATGGGCGACAGCCATGTGGGCCTGCACGCCCGCCTGATGAGCCAAGCCTTGCGCAAGCTGACCGGCTCGGTGTCCAAGTCCAAGACCATCGTCATCTTCATCAACCAGATCCGCATGAAGATCGGCGTCATGTTCGGCAACCCGGAAACCACCACCGGCGGCAACGCGCTGAAGTTCTATGCCTCCATCCGCTTGGAAATCCGCCGCGTCGGCGCCATCAAGGACCGCGACGAAGTGGTCGGCAACCAGACCCGCGTGAAAGTGGTCAAGAACAAGCTGGCGCCGCCGTTCAAGGTGGTGGATTTCGACATCATGTATGGCGAAGGCGTGTCCAAGACCGGCGAATTGATCGATCTGGGCGTCAAGGCCAATGTGGTGGAAAAGTCGGGCGCCTGGTTCTCGTACAATTCCACCCGTGTCGGCCAGGGCCGCGAAAACGCCAAGCAGTTCATGCGCGACAATCCGGCCATGGCCGCCGAGATCGAAGCGACCATCCGCGCCAATGCCGGTCTGGTGGCCGAAGCCTTGGCCGGCGGTCCCGGCGATCTGGACGGCAACGCCACCGAAGATTGACACCGTCTGTCCGCGCTGACGGCTGTCACTCCCCGCCCGGCCCCCAGGCCGGGCGGTTTTCTTTTACGGAAGGGCCGGCCCCCAGGCCGGGCGGTTTTCTTTTAGTGAAACGACGGATCAGCGGCGCCCGAACAATTTCTCGATATCGTTCAGACCCAAGGTGACATGGGTGGGGCGGCCGTGGTTGCACTGACCAGAAAGCGGCGTCGCCTCCATCTGGCGCAAAAGCGCGTTCATCTCGGCGATGGACAGGCGGCGGCCGGCGCGGACCGAGCCGTGACAGGCCATGGTGGCGCAGACGTCCACCAGCTTTTCCTTCAGCTTCAGCGCCTCGCCCCATTCCGCCAGGTCGTCGGCCAGATCGCGGATCATGGATTGCACGTCGCATTCCCCCAGGATGGCCGGGGTTTCGCGCACCACCACCGCCCCCGAACCGAAACCTTCCACCACCAGGCCGATCTCGGCCAGAATCTCCGCCGCCTCGGCCACCCGGTTGGCCCCGGCCTCGCCCAGTTCCACCACTTCCGGCAGCAACAGCGCCTGGGTCCTGACGCCGCCTTCCGCCATGGCCAGGCGCATGCGCTCCAGCACCAGACGTTCATGGGCGGCGTGCTGGTCGACGATGATCATCCCGTCCCGTGTTTCGGCGACGATATAGGTGTCGTGCAGCTGTGCCCGCGCCGCCCCCAGGGGAAAATCCATGACTTCCGGCGCCGCCGGTTCAGGGACCGGTGCCTGGGGCGGCAGATGCAGGCCGGGAATGGATTCCGCCAATCCCGACATGGGCGCCTGGGCGGCGATGGATTGCCAGATCTGTCCCTGGCTGGGGCGCGGGCCTGACGGCTGCCATTGATAGGCGCTGCTGGGACGTTGCGCGGCGGCGGCCCCCAACGCCCCCAAGGCGGCGCCGCTGACCGTAGACGCGGTGCGGTGGCCAGCCGCGGCCAGGGCGTGGCGGATGGCGGAAACGATCAGCCCGCGCACCAGCCCGGCTTCGCGGAAACGCACTTCCGACTTGGCGGGATGGACGTTGACGTCAACAGCGTCGGCGGGCACGTCGACGAACAGCGCCACCACCGGATGGCGGTCATGGGACAGCACGTCCTGATAGGCCCCCTTGACGGCGCCGATGACCAGACGGTCCTTCACCGGCCGGCCGTTGACGAACAGATACTGATAAGCGCTGGTGCCCTTGTTGAAGGTGGGCAAGCCGGCCCAGCCGGTCAGCCGCACGCCGTCGCGCTCGGCGTCCAGTTCCACCGCGTTGTCCTGGAAGTCGCGGCCGATGATGGCCCCCAGGCGGGCCAACAAGGCCTGCGCCCGATCCCCCTTGTGGGCGGCAAGCTTCAGCACCGAGCGGGCGCCGTCGGACAACGAGAAGGCGACGTGCGGATGGGCCATGGCCAGACGTTCCAGCACGTCCACCGCATGGCTCAGTTCGGTGCGCGGCGCCTTCAGGAACTTCAGCCGCGCCGGGGTGGCGAAGAACAGGTCGCGCACTTCCACGCGGGTTCCCGGCGGATGGGCGGCAGGGACCGGTTGCCCCTTGACCCCGCCTTCGACACTGAGGGACCAGGCGGAATCGGCACCCCTGGGCCGCGAGGTCAAGGTCAGCCGCGCCACCGAACCGATGGACGGCAGCGCCTCGCCGCGGAAACCCAGATGGCGGATATGGACCAGATCGTCGTCGGGCAACTTCGAGGTGGCGTGGCGTTCCACCGCCAGCTCCAGTTGCCCGGGCTCCATGCCGCAGCCGTCGTCGGTGACGCTGATCAGCGCCTGGCCGCCTTCCGCCACCACCACGTCGACGCGGCTGGACCCGGCGTCGAGCGCGTTTTCCACCAATTCCTTGATGGCCGAGGCGGGACGTTCCACAACCTCGCCGGCGGCGATCTGATTGACCAGGGTCGGGGGAAGCAATCGAATAGGCATGGCGCAGCTTACCCCGGCGGACTCGAATTCTCCACATCTTCACCACAAATCGGTCTATGATGCGCACAGAGCTCTGCTTCTATGTTAGACGCAGAGCTCTGTGACGAGGCTCAGATGGCCAGCAGAACCCTGACCCCCAAACCGGCGGCGAGCAAACGTCCGCTTTCCCATCCGCACCGGGTCAATCCGACGGTGCTGGGCCTGGGCCTGACCGCCATCGCCCTGGGCGGCGGGTTGGCGCTGTGGCTGTTGATGGATGCCGAAAACAATGCCGGCGACCCCACCGACCTGCTGGTCGCCCAGATGCAGGCCGCCGCCAAGGGGGGAAACCCACCGCCGTTCCACGCGCTGGGCGGCGCGTTGCGCACCATCTATGGACAGGGCCGGATCAACGTGGTGGCCGAGGACGTACCGTCGGGGCCCTGCGTCAAGGCCGGCTGGCGGCTGGCCAAAACCGGCACCTTGATCGTCAACGGCGTCCTGCCCACCCGCATTTCGGCGGCACGGCTGACCGAATTGTGCGAAAACGGCGCCACCTTGACCTGGGCCCCGGATTAACAATTTCGATCACCCGAAATCTCTAAGCCGCCGGCAGCAGGAAATGGAACGTGCAGCCCTCGCCAAGCTGCGATTCGATCCAGATGCGCCCCCCGTGCATTTCCACCACCTTGCGGCTGATGGCCAGGCCGATGCCGCTGCCGGAATACTGGTTGCCGGCATGCAGGCGTTCGAACATGCGAAAGACCTTTTCGTGATATTCGGGGGCCATGCCGATTCCCTGGTCGGCAACCCGGAAATGGACCCACTGATCGGCCGGGCTGGCATCGATCCGCACGCACGGGACGGTATCCGGCTTGGCGAATTTCAGCGCGTTCCCCACCAGGTTCTGCAACAGTCGCGACAGGGCCTCGGCGTTGCCGCGCACCGGCGGCAGCGGCGCCACGCTGACCTGGGCGTGGCTTTCGGCGATGGCCGCCGACAGGGCCTGCAACACCTCTTGCGCCACGTGGTCCATGTTCACCGGCTGCAGCACCGGCTCGCCCCGTCCCAGACGGGCATAAGACAGCAAGTCGTTGATCTGACGGCGCATGCGCTCGGCGCCGTCGATGATGAAGCCGATGAATTCGTCGGCTTCCGCCCCCATCTGACCGCGATAGCGCCGGGCCAGCAATTGGGCGAAGCTGATGATGGTGCGCACCGGCTCCTGCAGATCATGCGAGGCCGCATAGGCGTATTCCTGCAATTCGGCGTTGGACAAGGCCAGATCGTGGCTTTTCGTCGCCAGTTCGCTTTGCGCACGCTGCATGTCGGCGATCTGGCGGTTCATGTCGGCGGCGTGGACGATGAACACGCCGGTCAACGGACGCAGCACCTTGACCAGCCCCAGCACCCCCAATCCCACCACCAGCACCACCGCCACGCCGACCCAGATCAGCAGCTTGTCCACGTCGGCCGTCACTTCCCGCGCCGGCAGTTTCAGCACCATCACCCAATCAGTGCCCGGCAGGGCGGTGGCGGCGTGGACCACGCCGTCGGCATTGGCCATGCGCACGTCGCCTTGGGCGCCGGCTTCGGCGGTCAAGGCCAAAATCGACGCATCCAAAGAAAAGGCCGGATCGGAAGCCATCATCACCCGGGGCGACGCCCCCACCTGGACCAAGGCGGCCTCGGTCCGACCGCGCAGCCCCCGGACCTGATCGATGACCGTATGCAGCGAATCGGCGCTGACCGCCAGCAGATCCATCCCTTCGCGCTTGCCGCCGCGCCCCAGGATCGGCGCCCGCACCACCAAGATGGCGCCGCTGTCGCCGTACGCCATCCCCACCGTCACCCCGTCACCGGCATTGGTCCCGGCGGTGATGCCGGTGACCTGGCCCAGACTGGCCACCACCTGACCGTCGGCGGCGACACGGATCACCCCCAGCATGTCGGGCGACAGATTGAGGGCGTCCGCCAGCTTGTCGGCGGTGAAGCTGCGCAGATCGGCCAACCCGACCTCGCCCCGGTTATAGCTTTCCAGTTTCTGGCGGATGACGGTGCGGCTGGTCACCTGCTGGGCCAGACCGGTGGCCCGGCTGACCACCTCGGCCCCGGCCAGCATCTTCAGCGTCAGTTCGTGACGCAACGACGCCTGGGCTTCGTCGCGCAGACGAAACGCCAGGGGTGTGATCGCCACGGCGGCGACGACGACACCCACCACCACCATGGCGAGGATGGCATAAAGAACGATGATCCGGCGCAAGCGCTCGGCATCCACGGGCGCCACGTTCTCCCCCTTGTCGACGCTCTGGTCTGCGAGATTACGCTGCCCCTGCGCACAATATCAACCACTGCTGAAATATATAGGCCGTCCCATCACCCCAAGGGGGGGGGGGGCTGGGCATGGCTTACGACTCCTTGACCGGACGGGTCAGACCGGGGGGCAGCTTGGTCTCCAGGTCGCACAAGGTCTTTTCCACCTGTCCTTGCGTCAGGTTTTCCACCTTGGACAGATCGGCCTGGGCCAAGTCGGCCCCCATCAGAATGGCGCCACCCAAATCGGCCCCAGCCAGCTTGGCCCGCGACAGCTTGGCCCCGGCCAAGTCGGCGCCGCGCAGGCAACAGCCTTCCAGATTGGCCAGACGCAGGTCGGCGTGGCGCAATTGCGCCACCCCCAGATTGGCCCCGCCCAATTGCGCCGCCCCCAGCACCGCATAGCGGAAATCAGCCCCGTCCAAACGCGATTCGGCCAAAAAGGCGTCGGACAGGTCGGCTTCGCGGAAGGATGCGTTGGCCAGGATGGCCCCCGACAGGTCGGCGCCGCCCAGATCCATCTTGTTGAACACCGCCCGCTGCCCGTCCGCGCCTTTGCTGACCAGCCACTGACCGTGGGCGGCGACGATGGCGGACACGTCGAGCGCTGCCACGTCCTTGCCCTTTTTCGGCGTCTTGCCCTGGCGCGCCATTTCTTCCAGCCAGCGCTTCTTGCGCTTTTCCGCCAAACGCTTGGCTTCGCTGTCGTCTTCCACCAGATCGTATTGGCGGGATTTGGCTTGCGCGGTGACGGCGATGTCCCCGTCGCCCAGTTTGCCACCTGTCGGCTTACGTCCATCAAGCCCGGCCGGCGGCTGATAAGCGGACGGCGTGCGCACCGGAACCTGGGGTGCCGTCACGGGGGCGGCCGTGGAGGGGGAAGCCGTGGAGGGGGAAGCCGTCACGGGGGCGGCCTTGGTCACCGGCGGCGGCGGTGCGGGGGGCGTCACCGGCTGATCCAGTGGCGAGCTCGCCTTGGCGACCACGGGCACCGCCATGCGCTTGGGATTCTTCAGGGCGTCGGCCACCCGATGGGTCAATTCGTGCCCCGAAACCCGCTTGGGCACCACCCCTTCCAACCCCAGGGGCAGAAAGCGGGCCAAAAGCGGCTTGTCCGAACTGGCCCCGATCAACAAGACCGGCATGTCGGCATCGGCTTGGCGCACCCGTTCCAGGAAAGCCACGGCCTGATCCACGTCGCCATCGGGGTCCAGCAGGGCGATGTCGGGGACTTGGCCCATCATCGGCGTGGCGTCGGCGGACACACTGGTGGACAGGATTTCACGCACATTCAGCTTGCGGAAGGTCTGGCGCACCAGGAAGCGGAAGGAATCGTCGCGGCTGAACAACAGCACGCGGATGCCTTTCCAATCGATGTCGCCGCTATGAAGCATGGTGGGATGACGCATGGGGGCAGAATAATCAGCCCGAAACATCAGGGCAACGCCGCCCCCTGTGCGTTAACCCACTGTTGCACAATTTTTTTCACCCCCCATCTTAGGACCATGCGACGCCGAGACCCCTCGAACTATTTCCGCAACCCGCAAGGCGGCCGGCGGAACGACTGGAAGACCATCGCCACCCTGATGCCCTATCTGTGGCCCAGGGAATCAGCCGACCTGCGCCGACGCGTGGCGGCTTCGCTGGTTTTCCTGGCTTTAGCCAAGCTGATCAACGTCGGCGTGCCCATCCTTTACAAGCAATCGGTGGACGCGCTGACCATCACGCCGGCCCAGGCGATGATCGCCGTTCCGGTCTTCCTGCTGCTGGGCTATGGCCTGGCCCGCATCCTGTCGGGGGTGTTTTCCGAAGCCCGCGACATCGCTTTCGCCCGCGTCGGCCAAGGCGCCATCCGCAATGTCGGCCTGCAGGTGTTCCGCCACCTGCACGGTCTGGCGCTGCGCTTTCACCTGGACCGCCAGACCGGCGGCGTCACCCGTTCCATCGAGCGCGGCACCAAGGGCATCGAGTTCCTGCTGAACTTCATGCTGTTCAACATCCTGCCGACACTGTTGGAAATCGGTCTGGTGACCATCATCCTGTGGCGGCTTTACGACGGGTCCTTCGCCCTGGTGACCTTCGGCACCATCGCCCTTTACATCGCCTATACGCTGGGGGTGACCGAGTGGCGGACCAAGTTCCGTCGCGAGATGAACGAAACCGACCAGCAGGCCAGCACCAAGGCCATCGATTCGCTTTTGAACTTCGAGACCGTCAAATATTTCGGCAACGAGGAACACGAAGCCCAGCGTTACGACCATGCCTTGGCCCGCTATGAAAAGGCGGCGGTGAAAAGCAAGGTGACGCTGGCGCTGCTGAACATGGGCCAGGGCGCCATCATCGCCGTCGGACTGACGGCGGTGATGCTGCTGGCCGCCGACGGCGTCACCAAGGGCACGCTGACGCTGGGCGACTTCGTGCTGGTCAACACCTATCTGGTGCAGTTGTACCTGCCCCTGAACTTCCTGGGCTTCGTCTATCGCGAGATCAAGCAGTCGCTGACCGACATGGAGGCCATGTTCCGCCTGCTGTCGGAAAATGCCGAGATCAAGGACGCCGACCACGCCCGCCCGCTGCAGGTGGACGGCGGAAACCTGCGCTTCGATGCCGTCCATTTCGCCTACGACCCCAGCCGCCCCATCCTGCAAGGAGTGGATTTCAGCGTTCCCGCCGGCCACACGGTCGCCATCGTCGGACCGTCAGGGGCGGGCAAAAGCACCATTTCAAGGCTGTTGTTCCGCTTTTATGACGTGACGCAAGGCGCCATCACCATCGACGGCCAGGATATCCGCGACGTGTCGCAGACGTCCCTGCGCGGCGCCATCGGTATCGTCCCCCAGGACACCGTGCTGTTCAACGACACCATCCGCTACAACATCGCCTATGGCCGCCCCGATGCCACCCAGGACGAGATCGAGCAGGCGGCCAAGCTGGCCCGCATCCACGATTTCGTCACCTCGCTGCCCGACGGCTACGACACCAGGGTGGGCGAACGCGGGCTGAAGCTGTCCGGCGGCGAAAAACAGCGTGTCGCCATCGCTCGGACCATCTTGAAGCGCCCGGCCATCTTGCTGTTCGACGAAGCCACCTCGGCGCTCGACACCCACACCGAAAAGGAAATCCAGACGTCGTTGCGCGAAGTGTCCAAGGACCGCACCACCCTGGTCATCGCCCACCGTCTGTCGACAGTGGTCGACGCCGACGAAATCATCGTGCTGCAGGCCGGACGTATCGCCGAACGCGGCCGCCACGCCGAGCTGATCGCCCAGGACGGTGTCTATGCCGACATGTGGCGCAAGCAGCAGGAAGCCGCCTTGCTGCAGGAACGGCTGGCGACAGAACTGGTGGAAGCTTAGGGGGCTTCCTTGCGCCCGATGAAATAAAGGGCGGCCCCCTTGTATTCCTCGCCATCGGCGAAAACCTTGACGCGCAGCGCCTTCGGACGATCGATGACCAACGGCGACAAAACGAAATACTGGTCCACGTTGACCCAGTGGAAATCCACATCGGGAGGGCCTTCGATCCCCTCGGGGAAATCTCGTGAGGGGGGGGACAAATCGGTCACGTCATGCGACTTCAATTCGTCGTCCCCCAAACACACGACCGTCCGCACCTGCTTGGGCTGGATGTCCAAGGGAATCATCACCGACACCACCACACACAGCTTTGGCAGCGTGGCCGGATAGGCAGGCAGCAACACGGCACCGCCAAAGGTTCCAATGATGCTGACTTTTCCCTGCTGCTCGAAGCGAATGTCGTCGCAGTAAACGGTATGGACGGTCAAAGGCATTGTCGGACTTCCGTGACCGCGATGACGTCGGAATCTTCACTTTCCACACGCCGAAAAATGGGAAAAATCGTCATCGATGACTCGGCCACCAATTCACAGCGCTGAACGGCCATCGGGATCACCTTGACAGCGTCCAGCACCATGGAATGCGGCTTGGCGACCAGCGTCATTTCCCACTTCATGCCCATGGCCCCGGCCAGCAACACGGCGGTCGAGACCCGGATGTCGCCTTCGGAACGCAGATGGCGGCTGACCGCCGACGGCGAAACCTTCAGGCGCTTTGCCAGATCACGAACACCGAGTCCAGCCTTGGCGGCGGCGGCCTGCAGCTGAGCACGGATCCGGCGGGTAGCAGAGGCGACTTCCATGTCGTCAGCGACGACCGTGTGGTTGGGAACGAAAGCCCCGCCGGTCAACGCCGCCAATTCGTCGTCAACAATCGGTGACAAGCTGTTCGACATCTCTCAAATCCACTTCCTTGGAATCCATTCGACCAATCAACGCCTCGACCCGCTGGGCCTGTTGCGCATAACGCGCCTTTTGCCCGGAACTGTCGGGTTCGTCGGGGCGTTTCTTCAAATCCTCGGTCGTCGCCAGGACGACGGCGACAAATTCGTTCTCACCACGGAAAAACCCGAAGGTCCGGGTCGCGTTGGTCCTCATTTCGACAACGGCCTGACCGGGCGCCCACATCCGTTGAAAGGGCGGGTCCATCCCCGATCCCTTGGGGCGAACCAATTCGGCCCGAGGTCGGCCACTGACGTAATCATCCACCAATGCCTCAAGCACCGCCCTGACACTGGGCTTATGGGTCAAGCCGACACGGATTTCGGCCGGCAGTGCCAGCACCCCATCGTGCCAAAACTTGGTAAAATAGAACTTCCGTCTGACCTGCCCGTTCTCCAGCGGAAACCGCTGATGCAGCACTCCGCTGTCTATGAGTTTGGGCACTGTGAACATATAAGTCAACACCATCGGGAATCAAAAGGGGAACGCCGCCCGAAGGTGGCGCGACACCTAATGGTTGTCAACGGAAGAAGCGCCCCTATTCCTTCGGCACCATGCGGCCCAGGCGGCGGCCGCCGAAGATGTGGACATGCAGGTGCGGCACTTCCTGGCCGCCATTGGCGCCGATGTTGGACAGCATGCGCCAGCCGTCGTCCTTGACGCCGACCGTCTCGGAAACCTTGGCCACCGCGCGGAACAAGGCGGCGATTTCGGAATCGCTGGCGTTGGCGGCGAAGTCGTTCATCGAGACATAGGCGCCCTTGGGGATCACCAGCACATGCACCGGGGCCTGGGGCGCGATGTCGTGGAAGGCCAGGGTGTGGTCGTCCTCGTGCACCTTCTTGCAGGGGATTTCGCCGCGCAGGATCTTGGCGAAGACGTTGTTGCTGTCATAGGCCATGGTCAAACCTCACTTGGGGCGGGAATTCTTCTCGGCGATGCCGGAAATACCTTGGCGGCGGGCCAGTTCGGCCCACACCTCGGCGGGCTCGACCCCGGCATCGGCCCACAGCACCAGCAGGTGATACAGCAGATCGGCGCTTTCGGCGGCGATGTCGGCGGGCGTTTCGGACACTGCGGCGATGGCGGTTTCCAGGCCTTCCTCGCCCACCTTCTGGGCGATCTTCTTGCGCCCCTTATTGAACAGCTTGGCGGTGTAGCTGCTGTCCGCGTCGGCCCCCTTGCGCGACAAGACGACCTGGAACAACTGGTCGAGAACGTGGTCGGTCATCAGGCTTTTTCCACCAAAATCCAGAACCCCACCGGCAGGCGGGTATAGTTGATCAGCCGGAACCGCTGCAGGAAGCGCGGCAGCCACCAGCGCTCGTCTTCCTGGATCAGGTGGGCGTTACGGCCATCGGCCAGCACCTTGACCGCCGGGCCGGTGTGGACGGTGAAGAAGCCCAAGCGCAGAACCAGCGCGGCCAGATGATCCAGGACGTTGTCCAGCAATTCCGGCTCGATGTGTTCCAACACGTCGATGCAGGTCACCATCTCACGCGGCACCGGATCGACGGCCCAGGCCGGGATCGCCGGATCGTAATGGTGGATCATCGGCGGCTTCGACATCAACCGCGCCAGTTCCTGGCCCAGGCGCCCCTTGCCGGCGCCGTAATCCAGCAATTCCTTGACCTGCAGCTTGGTCACGATGTCAGCCACCAGCGGCGCGAACTGAACCGAGGCGACACCGTAATTGGGGTTTTCATGCAGCTTTTGCTGCATGGCGCGGTATTCCTCGGAAATCAGTGGATTGGCCATCGATGCCTCCTTAGACCGGTCGCACCGGGATGCCGGCGGCGGCCATGTGGGCCTTGGCCTGGGCGATGGTGTAGGTGCCGAAGTGGAAGATCGACGCCGCCAGCACCGCCGTGGCGTGGCCGTCGCGGATACCTTCCACCAGATGGTCCAGCGTGCCGACGCCGCCGCTGGCGATCACCGGCACGGTGACTGCGTCGGCCACGGCGCGGGTCAGCGGAATGTTGAAGCCCTGCTTGGTGCCGTCGCGGTCCATGCTGGTCAGCAGGATTTCGCCGGCGCCGTATTCCACCATGCGCTTGGCCCATTGGACGGCGTCGATGCCGGTGGGGTTGCGGCCGCCATGGGTGAAGATCTCGAACTTGCCTGGGGCCACCTGCTTGGCGTCGATGGCGACGACGATGCATTGGCTGCCGAACTTTTCCGCCGCTTCGCGCACGAATTCCGGCCGATGCACGGCCGCCGTGTTGATGCTGACCTTGTCGGCGCCGGCCAACAACAGCTTCCTGATGTCTTCCACCTGACGCACGCCGCCGCCCACCGTCAGCGGCATGAAGCACGCCTCGGCGGTGCGCCGCACCACGTCATAGATGGTCTCGCGGTTGTCGGAACTGGCGGTGATGTCCAGGAAGGTCAGCTCGTCGGCGCCCGCCTTGTCGTAGATTTTCGCCTGTTCGACCGGATCGCCGGCATCGATCAGGTCGACGAAGTTCACGCCCTTGACGACGCGGCCGTCTTTCACGTCCAGGCAGGGGATGACGCGCATCTTCAGCATGGGATCACTCCGCCAGCAGCTTGATCGCCTGGGCCACGTCGATGCGGCCGTCATAGATGGCGCGGCCGGAAATCACCCCGGCGATCCCCGACGACGCCACCGCCTTCAGGGCTCGCAGGTCCTCAAGCGAAGACACCCCGCCCGACGCGATCACCGGGGTGGAAATGGCCCGGGCCAGGGCGGCGGTCGCCTCGGTATTGGGGCCGGCCAACACGCCATCGCGGTCGATGTCGGTGTAGATGATGGCGGCGACGCCGGCATCCTCGAACTTCAGGGCCAGGTCCAGAACGGTCAGGTCCGAGGTCTCGGCCCAGCCTTCCACCGCCACCTTGCCGCCCTTGGCGTCGATGCCGACGGCGACACGGCCGGGGAAACGCTTGCAGGCGTCCTTGACCAGCCCTGGGTCGCGCAACGCCACGGTGCCCAGGATGACCCGGCGGACACCCTTTTCCAGCCACATCTCGATGGTGGCCGTGTCGCGGATGCCGCCACCCAGTTGTACCGGAACCTTGACCGCCTTCAGGATGGATTCCACTGCATGGCCGTTGACCGGCTTGCCGGCGAAGGCGCCGTTCAGATCGACCACGTGAATCCACTGGGCGCCGGCCTCGGCGAAGGCGCGGGCTTGCGCGCCGGGATCGGTGTTGAACACCGTGGCTTCTTCCATCAGGCCCAGCTTCAGACGGACGCAAGCGCCGTCCTTCAGGTCGATGGCGGGAAACAGGATCATGATCGGGTCTCGGACTGAACTTGAAAGGTCCCGCAACCTAGCAAGCCCCGACGCCCGGGGCAATCATCCCGGCATGTTGAAGAAGGATCGGATGCGCCCCAGCATGGCCCGCGCCGCGCCCAGATCGTCGCCCGCCCCTGCTTCCGCGTTTTCTGCGACCATCCGGGCGGAGTTCTGGCCCTGCCGTTCAGCCAGGATGCGGCTTAGGCTTTCCGCCAGCTGCGGACGGCTGTCCAGCAACTGGGCCATGCAATCCTTACCGATTTCGGTGATCAGGCAATCCAGCGCCGGCACCACCGTCGCCCCGCGCGGGGCCCCCGTCAACAGCGACATCTCGCCGAAGACGTGGCCGGGCGCGATCTGCCCCACCTGAGCCATCACCCCATCGGCACCGGTCACCGACACCGCCAGCAAGCCTTCGTTCAGCAAGAACAGCGACGATCCCGGCTCTCCCTGATGCAGGATCGGCTTACCCATGGGGGCGACACGCTGGGTCGCGCCTTCAGCCAGAATCGCCAAGTCGTCGTCGTCCAGTGCCGAAAATACCGGCGACGACTTCAGCATGCGCTGGATCGAGCTGACCTCGACCCCCAGCGGCGTGCGCATCACCCGGATTTCCTCGATGGGCACCGGCACCCGCAGACCTGACATGTGCAGGTTGCGCAGGATGTTGGCGTGAACGGCGAAACGGATGGGGCTGAGACGGCCGAAATCAGGCACCCAATAGAGCAGACGCCAGATCACGCCGCGCTCGTCATAGCCGTCGATCGACACGCTGGGTTTTTTGTGGAAAGCGGCCAATTCGGGGATTTGCGTCACCGCCGACAGCAAGATGCGGCTTCCCTGGTGGGTGGTGACCTCGAAGGGCAGCGGCACCTTGAGCTCGTCGCGGAACCAGTTGTCGGGACGGGAATAATTGCGAAAGGTTTCGGCGGCGATGTTGCCGTTGGGGACGATGATGGTGACGTCGTCGGTGGTCATCAGCCGAACCGCCCGCCAGGTCATGTCCACCACCTTGCCGGAGACGCGGTCCACCTCGATCCAGTCGCCGATGGCGAAGGGGCGTTCGATGGACAGCGAGATACCAGCGAAGAAATCGGAAATCAGCTCGCGCACGGCGAAGCCCACCACGCCCAAGGCCACGGTTGACGTCGCCAGCAGTGCCGTCGGCGACTGGTCGAACACCACCACCGCCATGGTCAGGCCGGTTCCCAACCAAACCAGCAAAGCCACCAGATCGGCGGCCATCTTGGGCACAGGGGAACCGGAACGCCGCGCCACCAAGGGCCACAGGAAAACACTGGCCAATCGGTTCAGCAGCCAGGCGGCAGCCGCCCAGCGCAGGATTTCCAGAAGATTGCTGACGCTGTCACGCACCACCACCGACGAGATGGCGTTTGCCAGCCAACTGTCCCAGCGCAGATGCGCCATGGCCAGAACGCCGATCAACACCATCGGCGGCCCCAAACGCCACGACAGACGCCCAAGCACCATACCCGCAGCCGACATTGCCACCCCCCCAGCGGATTCAGGACCGCCGTGGTAACAAAAACATCATGAAAAGGATCGTGATGTTTTTGTGACTGTCGGATCAGGGATTCCAGCGCAGGAAATTGGCGATCACCCGCAAGCCGGTGGCCTGGCTTTTTTCCGGGTGGAACTGGGTGCCGACCATGTTGTCACGGCCGATCACCGCGGTGATCGGACCGCCATAGGACACGCGAGCCAATTGATGGCGGTCGTCGGCGCATTGAAAGCGATAGGAATGAACGAAATAGGCGTGCGGGTTCTCGCCCAGATCGTCCAGCAGCGGATGCGATCCCGGCACCCAGGCCAGTTCGTTCCAGCCCATATGCGGCACCTTCAAAGCCGGGTCCGACGGCGTGATCGCCACCACCTCGCCGGCGATCCAGTCCAGACCCTGGTGGGTGCCGTGTTCACGTCCGGTGGTCGCCATCAGCTGCATGCCGACGCAGATGCCCATGAACGGACGGCCCTTGTCGATCACCGCCTCACGCATGGCCTGAACCATGCCGTCCAGCGCCTCCAGGCCGGCACGGCAATCCCCGAAGGCGCCGACGCCGGGCAGCACCACGCGGTCGGCCTTGGCTACCAGATCGGCGTCGGCGGTGACCTGGATGTCGGCGCCCAGGTTCTGTTCCGCCGCCACCCGTTCGAAGGCCTTGGCGGCCGAACGCAGATTGCCGGAACCGTAATCGACGATTGCGACCAGCATGTTACAGCGACCCCCCCAGCACGCCCTTGGTGGACGGCACCGCGTCGGCCTTGCGCGGGTCGATCTCGATGGCGGAACGCACGGCGCGGGCCAGGGCCTTGAAGCAAGCTTCGATAATGTGGTGGTTGTTCTCGCCATACAGGCATTCCACGTGCAACGTGGCGCCGGCGGCTCCTGCAAAGGCCTGGAACCATTCCTTGAACAGTTCGGTATCCATGTCGCCCAGCTTGTCGCGGCGGAAGTCCACCTTCCACACCAGATAGGGGCGGTTGGAAAAGTCGATGGCGACGCGGGCCAGGGTTTCGTCCATGGGCACGTAAGCGTGGCCATAGCGGTTGATGCCCTTGCGGTCGCCCAACGCCTTGGCCACGGCGGTGCCGATGGCGATGCCGGAATCCTCGGTGGTGTGGTGGGCGTCGATGTGCAGGTCGCCGTCGGCCTTGACGTCCAGGTCGATCAGCGAATGGCGCGACAACTGGTCCAGCATGTGATCCAGGAAACCGATGCCGGTGTCGATGGTGTAAACGCCGGTACCGTCCAGGTTGACGGTGACCTCGATGCTGGTTTCGTTGGTCTTGCGCTCGACGCGGGCTTTGCGCATGAAAGGAAACTCCTTGGTGACACCCTGGATTTAGCAGGAACCCCGCAACGGGGGAAGCGCTGTCTGTGAGGGTTGCTTGGCAAGCATGGACAAACCGGGTAGACAGGCGTCAGGTCTTCCAGACAGGTACGGGCGGCAAGGATGAATAAAATCTCGGCTTTGTTCCGAAGCGTAGCGATCGTTTTCTTGAATATAGTGATTGCCATCGCCATCGCTGAATGGGCGGCGGGAATCGCGATGAAGAAAATTCGCGACAACCGGCCGCTTTACATGCTGAATTACAGCGATGACGTCATCAAGGCGCTGTACAACCGGACCGACTTCGACACCATCCGTACCATCATCGCCGAAAGCTGGCGCCAGAGCGACACCGTCTACACGCCCTTCGTCGAATTCCAGATGCAGCCCTATGACGGCCGCAATTTCACCATCACCAACGATGGCTACCGGATCAATGGCCTGTCTCCGCAGGACCTGTCACGCCCGGGACGCAAGGTGTTCGTCTTTGGCGGATCGACCACCATGGGATCGGGGGTGGCCAACGAACAGACCATCCCGGCCGCCATCGAACGTCGGCTGCACGCCGCAGGCCACAAGGACGTACAGGTCTTCAATTTCGGCGTGGTGTCGTATTTTTCGTCCCAGGAACTGATCGCCTTCCAGCGCAGGCTGACCGCGGGACAAAAACCCGACGCGGTGGTGTTCATCGACGGTCTGAACGATTTTTACTACTGCACCATTCCCGACCAGTCGTCATGGTACGAACGCCTGATGCAGACCACCATGGCCCGTTCGCGCATGCCCCTGGGGCTGGAACTGGCCAACCGTTCCAACGTGGTTCAACTGGCCCGCGCCTTGTCGGGCGACAGGGCGTCGATTATCCGCGAATGGGGCCGCTTCTGCCAGGGCGAGGACGACATCCGCAAGGTCATCCACCGCATGGACACCAACCGCCGCATGATCGACGCCATGGCCAGGCAATTGGGGATCGAGGCGATCATGGTTCAACAGCCGGTGCCGACCTACGCCTTCGACAACAGCCGCCGCCCCTATCCGGTCAGCGACGAGTTGCTGGGCTACCACATCAATTCCAAGCGCGGCTATCCGCTGATGGCGCAGATGCGCCAGCAAGGCAAGCTGTGGACGAACAACGTGCTGTGGTTGGACGAATTGCAGCCCGAAACCAACCCCTATATTGACACAGTCCATTACAGTCCCGACTTCAATGACCTGATCGGGACGACCATCGCCGAGGAAATCCTGCGCCGGCCGACGTGGCGTTAACCTTTTTCCACCGTCTTGCTTATTCATTCAGGAGCTGTCATGTCCGAACTTCCTGCCTGGCACGGCACCACCATCCTGTCGGTGCGTAAGAACGGCCGCGTGGTCATCGCCGGCGACGGCCAGGTGTCCTTGGGCCCGACGGTGATCAAGGCCAACGCCCGCAAGGTGCGCCGCATCGGCGCGCAAAACGACATCCTGGTGGGCTTCGCCGGTGCCACCGCCGACGCCTTCACCCTGTTGGAGCGCCTGGAAGGCAAGCTGGAAAAGCATCCCGGCCAGCTGACCCGGGCCTGCGTCGAGCTGGCCAAGGACTGGCGCACCGACCGCTACCTGCGCCGCCTTGAAGCCATGATGGCGGTGGCCGACCGCGAGGTGTCGCTGGTGCTGACCGGCCAGGGCGACGTGCTGGAACCCGCCGACGGCATCATCGGCATCGGCTCGGGCGGCAATTATGCCCTGGCCGCCGCCCGCGCCCTGATTGACATGGACGTGGACGCCGAAACCATCGTCAAGAAATCCATGGCGGTGGCCGCCGAGATTTGCGTCTACACCAACACCAACGTCATCGTCGAAAGCCTGTAAGCCATGAGCGCCAGCGCCTTTTCCCCCCGCGAGATCGTGTCCGAACTGGACCGCTACATCGTTGGCCAGAACGACGCCAAACGGGCCGTCGCCATCGCCCTCCGCAATCGTTGGCGCCGCCAGCAACTGCCGGAAGCGCTGCGTGAAGAAGTGCTGCCCAAGAACATCCTGATGATCGGCCCCACCGGCGTCGGCAAGACGGAAATCGCCCGCCGGCTGGCGCGCCTCGCCCAGGCGCCATTCTTGAAGGTAGAGGCCACCAAGTTCACCGAAGTGGGCTATGTGGGCCGCGACGTGGAACAGATCGTGCGCGATCTGGTCGAGGTCGCCATCGGCCTGACCCGCGAACGCTTGCGCAAGCAGGTGGTGCCCAAGGCCGAACTGGCGGCCGAGGAACGGCTGCTGGACGTGCTGGTGGGAGAAACTGCCAGCCCCGACACCCGCCAGAAGTTCCGCAAGATGCTGCGCGAAGGAGGTCTGGACGGCCGCGAGGTCGAGGTCCAGGTGGCCGACAATTCCAACGCCGGCATGCCCACTTTCGACATCCCCGGCATGCCGGGCGGCCAGATGGGTATGATCAACCTGTCCGACATGCTGGGCAAGGCCTTCGGCGGGGCGCGCACCAAGCCACGCAAGCTGTCGGTGAAAGACGCGCTGGAAGCCTTCGTCGCCGAGGAATCGGACAAGCTGCTGGACCAGGATTCGGTGGTCAAGGATGCCATCTGGGCGGTGGAAAACCACGGCATCGTCTTCATCGACGAAATCGACAAGATCTGCGCGCGGTCCAGCGAGCACCATTCCGGCGGCGACGTCAGCCGCGAAGGGGTGCAGCGCGACCTGCTGCCCTTGATCGAGGGCACCACGGTTTCCACCAAGCACGGCCAAGTCAAGACCGACCACATCCTGTTCGTCGCCTCGGGCGCCTTCCATCTGGCCAAGCCCAGCGACCTGCTGCCGGAACTGCAGGGCCGCCTGCCCATCCGTGTCGAGTTGCAGGCGTTGACGCGGGATGATTTCGTTCGCATCCTGACCGAGCCGGAAGCCAGCCTGATCAAGCAATACGTGGCGCTGCTGGGCACCGAGGACATCACCCTGACCTTCCAGGACGACGCCATCGCCGCCATCGCCGATCTGGCCGCCGAGATCAATCGTTCGGTGGAAAACATCGGCGCACGACGCCTGCACACCGTTTTGGAACGTCTGCTGGAAGAGATCAGCTTCACCGCCCCCGACCAAAGCCCCGGCACCGAAATCGTCATCACCGCCGAAATGGTGGCCGAAAAAGTCGGTGGACTGGCCAAGAAAGCCGATCTGGCCAAGTTTATCCTGTAACCCCGTATTTGTGACGCCGATCATAGTGTTGTAGGATCGGCGTCAGCAATTACAGGGACTTGCCATGGCCGCCGATTACGCCAAGATTCTGGAAGGCATCACGCCGAAGCGGATGGTTCTGGCCGATGGCGACGTGGTCATGCGGGCCGGCGACCGGGTGACCGCCATCTATGCGGTGGAAAACGGCCATGTGGCGCTGTCCCGTTACGGCAGCGTCGTCCATGTGGCCGATCCCGGCACCCTGTTCGGAGAAAGCGGGCTGTTTTCCGAAACCAATCCGGTGGACGCCATCGCCCGCGGACCGGCGGTGGTCTCGGCCTATGCCCAGGAACATGTGCTGTTGTTTCTGCGGGCGCATCCCGAAATCAACATGGCGTTTTCCGCCTATCTGGCGCGACGGCTGAACGCGGCGCGTGCCCGCATCGAACTGGCCAAGCTGAAAGGCGCCGAGGCCCGGGTGGTCGCCTTCCTGACTCAGGCCGGGGCGGCGCAGGGCTGGATCAAGGTGGGGCAGCCTTTGTCCCACATCGCCGCCGATATCGGCCTGACCCACGAAGCGTTCTATCGTACGCTGCGCAAACTGGTGGACAAGGGACTGCTGGAACGCAACGGCCGTCGCAGCTTTTGGCTTAGGGGCGAATAAGCGCCAGCATCCGTTCGACCACCTCGTCCGGCAGATCCTTGATGCTTTCGGCCAGACGGTTGGCCAGTTCGGTGCGTTCGGGCGACAGGCCGGCAGTGTCGATGGTGACGCGGGGGTGGGACAGTTCGGCCAGACGCTTCAGTTCTTCCGCTTCGTCCCAGATCAGGCCGAAATAGCCGGCGATCTGCATCACCAGACCGGGGGCCGGACGGCCGCGATGACCATGTTCCATGGCCGACAGATAGGCGGCGGACACGTGCAGGTCGGTGGCCATGGTCTTCAACTGAATGGCCTTGGCGTCGCGCAATTGTCGCACCCGGGCGCCGAACGGCGTCATGTCCGCTGCCTTTTCACCAGCACATAGAAGGCGCCGTCGCCGCCATGCTGGGGGCGGGCCTGGGAAAAGCCCAAGATGCGTTCCCGCAACGGGCTTTGGTTCAGCCAGCGCGGCACCTGCGCACGCAGCACGCCCGGCCCCTGCTTGCCCTTGCCGGTGATCACCAAAAGACAGCGCCGCCCCGATTCATGGGCGCGGGCCACGAAAGACAGCAAGGCGCCGTGGGCGGCGTCCTGGGTCATGCCGTGCAGGTCCAAGGCGGCATCGATCGCCATTTCGCCCTTTTTCATACGATCGGCCGAACGGCGGTCCAGGCCCGGCGTCACCCCCACGCGCAGGTCGGGTAACGGGCGGGCGGGTCGCGGGGGCGGGGGCGGTTCAGGGCGGAACAGCGGCTCGACCGGACGCACCGGCGGCTCGGCGGCGGGTTCCGTGGCTTCGATTTCTTCCTCGGACAGGACGTCCTTGCCCGGCAACGGCGCCACATCCTGGACCACCGCCCGCCAGATGCGCGCGTCCTCGGGGGTGACGGTGCGGCGGCGGGGCCGGTGGGAAACGATCTTGTCGCGGCTCATGGCGGCAGGACTTCGCCTTCCGGCGCGTCTTCGGGCTCGTCCTGATCGGCGGCTTGGGCCGCCTGCGGGTCGTCGGACAGATTGCGCTTGGCGAAACGCCGCCAGTCGCCGCGCGGCGCCAGACAAGGCGGTTCGTTGCTTTCCGGCATGTAGATGGCGATGCCGCCCAGATGCCACAGCTGGTGCCAGTGATGGGCGCTTTCCAGCATATAGGCGGTGGCGCGGGTGCGAATGCGCCAAGCGATGAAATGCTTGATGCCCAACAGATGGGCCAGGGCGCCGATGGTCATGGCGACGATGCCGAACGCCACCCCGGTAGCCAGCAGGATGACCAGGGCCACCACCATCATCACCATCAACGGCATCAGGTGGTCCCAGCCGTTATGGACGGGCGAGCCCTGGAAATCCAGCATGCGCTGGTCGGTATAAATCTGGACGCGCTTGGTCAGGACGGCGGCGCGCAGACGTTCGTGAAGGGCGATGGCCTCTTCCGTTTTCTTGTTCCGCCAATCATCCATCAACTCGCCCATGGCCGTCCCCCTTGATGCCCCTCGGCGATTAGTACCCTTCGGCGATTCTGGGCGAGCGACGCTGCGGCAGCAACACCCAATAACGGCCAGCGCTTTTCATCCGTCCGGCTTTCTGGAAGGCGTCCTCGCCGCTGCCCCAGAAAAAGTCGCCGCGCACCGGCCCCTTGATGGCGGCACCGGTATCTTGGGCCATCACCAGACGGCGCAGCGGCGCGCCCGACGGTTCCACGGTGTCCAGGAACAGCGGCAGACCCAGGGCGACGTAACGCGGGTCGACGGCCATGGAGCGGCCTGCGGTCAGGGCCACCCCTTCCGACCCCACCGGGCCGTCGCCGTTGATCAGGGAATAGAACACATAGCGCGGATTTTCCGCCATCAACGCCTTGGCCTGGGCGGGGTTGGCCTTCAGCCAGGCCCGCACCGACGGCATGGAAGTGTCGGTGACCAGGCCGCGATCGCGCAAAATCTTGCTGATGCCGACGAACTTCAGGCCGTTGGTGGCGGCGACGCCCAGACGCAGCACGCTGCCGTCGTCCAGATGGATGCGGCCCGAGCCCTGAATGTGCAGGATATGGGCGTCCACCGGGTCCTCGACCCAGGCCACCGGATTGGCCAGCTTGTCGATGGCCCCGGCCTCGATCTCGGCCCGGCTGTAATAGGGGACCAGCTTGGAACCGACGATGCGGCCGGTTTCCTGGGAACCGTCGGCGCCCTTGCGGATCACCAGATCGCGGGGCTTGCCATAGATGGGAACGGTATAACGCGCCGTGCGATGGCGAGAGCCATCCAGTTCCGGCTCGAAATAGCCGGTGAAGGTGCCTTGGTCGTTGCCGTTGTTCACCGCCAGGAAGGGGGTGAACCAGCCTTCGAAGAAGGTCCGCGCCCCCCCATGGTCGGCAGGGCCGACGCGCTTGGCGGCGGCGCAGGGCGTGTACCAGTCGGCCACCGTGCCACCCATGCCGTCCTGGCCCACCGAACGGTCGAAAGGCAGTTTCAACAGGCGGTCGCAAGTACGGTTCAGCGCCGGCAGGGCCTGGGCCAAAGCGTCGTCCTGCCAGCCGGGAATGTCGGCGAAACGCGCCGGCACCAGCCCGAACTGGTCGGGCAGCGGCGTGCTGGGCGCCGGCAGCGGCGGCGGACGACGCGGTGTTTCCGAAGCGCAGGACGCCGACAGCGCGGCAAGCAACAGGACCGCCAGACGCTTCATGATCGGCCTAGGCCCCGTCTTCGCTGCGGTCTTCGGCGTCGCCTTCGGAAACCGCCCGGGTGGCGCTCAGCTGCCAATTGGGGTTGTTCGACCGCGTGTCGCGGCTGAAGGTCCATTCGTCGGTGACCTTGGCGATGCGCGACGGGTCGCCGTCGACGATCTTGCCGTCCAGGTCCTTGATGACGTTGATCTGTTCGCTGACGAAACGCACGGTGACCTGGGCGACGCTGCCCACCAGCACCGCCTCGATCATCTCGGCCGAGATGATGCCCATGACTTCGGTGGTCATCTCCTCGCCGGCGCGGGCGCGGTCGTCGATGGCGTCGCAGAACGGCTTGTAGACCTGATCGGCCAACAGCGGGCGCAACGCCTTCTTGTCGCCGACGGCATAGGCGGAAACGATCATTTCAAACGCCATGCGGGCGCCCGACAGAAAGGTCTGGGTGGTGAAATTGGGGTCGCGGGCACGGATGGCCGCCTCGCCCCGGCCCACCGGACCGGCGGAGGGGGCGGGGGCGGGCTGCGCGTCTTCCACTGTCTTGCGAGCCCGACCCAGGTCGACCACGTTGTCGGCGGCATTGGGTTCGGCGGGGCCACGGTTCCACTGCGCCGGGGGCTTTTCGGTCCCGGTACGCCTGCCCAGCACCGAACGCAGGCGCAGGATCAGAAAAACCGCCACCACGGCGAAGAAAACGATATCGAGGGCGTGCAAACCGTCGTCCATGGACCTATTTCGCTTAAGGGGTGTTCCAACCCGTCACAGATAAGCCCGGAAGGGGGAAAGAGCAAGCATGGCATGGCTTTTAATCACCCTGGTGATCGCCATCCCGGTGGTGGAAATCGCCGTCTTCATCAAGGTCGCCCAGGGAATTGGCGTGGTGGCCGCCGTATTGGTCGCCATCGGCGCCGGATTGATCGGTCTGATCATGGTCCGCACCCAGGGCTTGCGCACCTTGATGGTGGCGAAAAGCATGGCCGACCGCGGCCAGTTGCCGATCGCGGAAATGTTCGACGGCATGTGCATCGCCCTGGCCGGCTGCCTGCTGATCCTGCCCGGATTCCTGTCGGATCTTTTGGCCATAGCCTTGCTGTTGCCGCCGGTGCGGACGGTCTTGAAAGCCTGGCTGGCCCGTCATGTGACGGTGGTCGGGGCCACCACGTCGGGGCCGTCCCACCGCCACGGCGCGGAAGTCATCGACGGCGAATATACCGTGGTCGAGCCCACGGATCGTCAGATCGGCCCCAACTAAACCTTCCCGACTGGAAACGAAGGGCGATCCATGTTAGCGGTTGCCCGTAGTGACGCCTAACCCAGTCAAGGAAATATTCGATGTCCGACGAAAACACCATGCCCCCGCTGGTCATCAACGGCCAATACGTCAAGGACCTGTCGTTCGAGGTCCCGGGCGCTCCGGGCATCTATGCCGAAATGTCTGGCCAGAACCCGGAAATTCCGATTCACGTCGACATCAACGCCGCCGCCATCGCCGAAAAGACCTTCGAAGTCACCTTGCACCTGAAGGTGGAAGCGGTGCTGCCCGGCAACAAGCCGGTCTTCCTGGTGGAACTGGCCTATGCCGGCATCTTCACCCTGAACGTCCCGGACGAGCACATCCAGCCCATGCTGCTGATCGAATGCCCGCGCCTGCTGTTCCCGTTCGCCCGCGCCATCATCGGCGACCTGACCCGCGACGGCGCCTTCCCGCCGCTGATGATCCAGCCCATCGACTTCATGCAGCTGTACCGTTCGCGCGCCGAAGCCGCCGAAGGCCAGGAAGCCGGCCACGCCTGATCATTGTCCCGCGTGAATGTTATCGGGGCGGCGCCAAACCGGCGCTGCCCCGGTTCAGTTCGCGCATGGCCTGATCCAGACCTTCCAGGGTCATGGGATACATGCGCCCGGCCATCTGTTCGTGCAGCATGGCGATGGATTCGGTCCATTGCCAATGGCGCGGCGGCGACGGGTTCAACCACACCGCCTGCGACCAATGGTCCAGCAGACGGCGCATCCACACCGATCCCGATTCCTCGTTCCATTCTTCCACCGCCGCCCCCGGCGTGCTGATTTCCCATGGGCTCATGGACGCGTCGCCGACGATCACCAGCTTCCAGTCGGGGGGATAGGTGTTCAGCACCTCCCAGGTCGGCACCCGGTCGTCCCAGCGTCGTGCGTTGTCGCGCCACAGATGCCCATAGGGGCAATTGTGGAAATAATAATGCTCCAGGTGCTTGAACTCGGACCGCGCCGCCGAGAACAGTTCCTCGCACACCCGGATATGCGGGTCCATGGAGCCGCCCACGTCCAGCAACAGCAACACCTTGATCTTGTTGTGGCGTTCCGGGCGCATGTGGACGTCCAACATCCCACCGGCCCGCGCCGTGCCGGTGATGGTGGCGTCCAGATCCAGTTCGGTGGCCGCCCCTTCGCGGGCGAACTTCCGCAAGCGCCGCAGCGCCATACGGAAGTTGCGGGTGCCCAAGTCCAGAGTGTCGTCCAGGTTCTTGAAGTCGCGGCGGTCCCACACCTTGGTGGCGCGGTTGTGGCGGTTGGTGGCTTGGCCGATGCGGATACCCGCCGGATTATAGCCATAGGCGCCGAACGGCGAGGTCCCCGCCGTGCCGATCCACTTGTTGCCGCCGTGATGTTCCTCGTTCTGTTCGGCCAGACGCTGGCGCAGACGCTCCATCAATTCCTCGAAGCCGCCGGCCCCTTGGATTTCCGCCATTTCTTCCGGGCTTAAAAGCTTTTCCGCCATGGCGCGCAGCCATTGTTCGGGAATTTGGGCGATGAATTCCTCAAGACTGCCGGCCTCGGTCGTCACCCCCTTGAACACTTGGCCGAACACCCGGTCGAACTTGTCCAGGTTGCGTTCGTCCTTCACCAGCACCGAGCGTGACAGATAATAGAAATCCTCGACGCTGAACCCGGCGACGCCCTTGGCCACCGCTTCCAACAGCGTCAGGTATTCGCGCAAGCTGACCGGAACCTTGGCGTTGCGCAAAGACAGGAACAGGTCGAGGAACATGGCCTAGTTGCCCCGGCGGTTCATGAAGGCCAGACGTTCGAACAGGTGCACGTCCTGTTCGTTCTTGAGCAGCGCCCCATGCAGCTTGGGGATCAGATTCTTGGTGTCGCCGGAACGCAATTCGTCGGGGGACAAATCTTCCGACACCAGCAGCTTGATCCAATCCAGCAATTCCGAGGTGCTGGGCTTCTTCTTCAGACCGGGAACCTCGCGCACGTCGAAGAACACCGCCAAGGCCTGTTGCAGCAGGGCCGGCTTGATGCCGGGGTAATGCACCTCGACGATCTGCGCCATGGTGTCGCGCTCGGGGAAGCGGATGTAATGGAAGAAACAGCGGCGCAGGAAAGCGTCGGGCAGTTCCTTTTCATTGTTCGAGGTGATGATCACCAGCGGGCGCTTGGCCGCCTTGACCACTTGGCGGGTTTCGTAGACGTGGAATTCCATACGGTCCAGTTCCAGCAACAGGTCGTTGGGGAACTCGATGTCGGCCTTGTCGATCTCGTCGATCAGCAAGATGGGGGTGGTCTCGGCCTCGAAGGCCTGCCACAGCTTGCCCTTGACGATGTAGTTGGCGATGTCGTTGACCCGTGGGTCGCCCAATTGCGAGTCGCGCAGGCGCGCCACCGCGTCATATTCGTAAAGCCCCTGCTGGGCCTTGGTGGTCGACTTGATGTGCCAGGAAATCAGCGGCCGGCCCAACGCCTTGGCCACTTCCTGGGCCAGCACCGTCTTGCCGGTCCCCGGCTCGCCCTTGATCAGCAGCGGTCGTTCCAGGGTCAGGGCAGCGTTGACCGCCACCATCAGGTCGGGGGTGGCGATATAGGATTCGGTTCCGGTGAATTTGCTCATGCGTTCCTCCTGGCCGTCCAAGGTACGGACGGCCAGGAGGAAGAGCAATTATAGAAATGGTCTAAGCTACCATCACACCCTAAGCCCGGCGGCGTTTGAGCCGGCCCGGCACGGGCTACGCCACGCGCCTACTGCATACGCATGCCGGAACAGACACGGACGATGAAGGCGTCGATGTCGTCGTTCATGCCCACCGTGCGCGACGCCATGTCGCCGGCGGCGACCAGCACCTGATCGGCGGCTTCGGTGGCGGTGCCGGCCACTTCGCTGACTTCGTTGATGGTGCCGGCGACGGTTTGCACGCCGGCGGCGACGTCGCGGATGGCACGGCTGATTTCGGCGACCGCCGCCGATTGCTGCTCGGTGGCCGCGGCGATGCCCGACGCGTTGTCGTTGATGTCGCGGATCATGCCGGCGATACGGCGCACCGCGTCCACCGCTTCCCGGGTCGCTTGGCGCATGCCTTCGATCTGGTTGGTGATGTCGTCGGTGGCGCGGCTGGTCTGGTTGGCCAGGTGCTTGACCTCGTTGGCGACCACGGCGAAGCCCTTGCCGGCGTCGCCGGCGCGGGCCGCCTCGATGGTGGCGTTCAGCGCCAAAAGGTTGGTCTGGCTGGCGATCTCGGTGATCATCTTGACCACGTCGCCGATGCGTTGGGCGGCCTCGGCCAAGCCCTGGATGGCGGAATCGGTTTGTGTGGCGACGGTCACCGTGTCCTGGGCCATGGTGGCCGAGTCCTGGATGCGCGACGCCACTTCACGGATGCCCGACGACACCTGTTCGGCGGCGGCGGCCACCGATTCCACGTTCGAAGACGCGTCTTCGGCGGCGCGGGCGACGGTGGCCGACTGGTCCGAAGTCTGGTTGGCGATATCGCGCATCTGCTGGGCGGTGGCTTCCAACTCGGTGGCGGTGGCGGCGACAGCCGAACTCATGTGCTTGATGGTGTTGCCGACGCCGGTGGCCTCGGTGACGAAGGCCTTGGACTTGTCTTCCATGCTGGTCAGCGCGTCGTTGATCAGACGCGCGTGGTCGGAAAACTCGCCCACCAGGCCTTCCAGCAGGATGTGGCGGAAATAGCGGCCCTGGGCGGTCATCGCCATGGCGGCGTCGGCTTCCTTGGTGAAAGCCTCGGTCAGATCCAGCAGGCGATTGATGCCGTGCCCCAAATCCCCCAGCACGCCGGCTTCCCTGATGCCGACGATGCGGGCGTCAAGGCGCCCGTCGGCGGCCTGGCCGAGCACCGCGAAGGCGCTGTGGATGGCCGTCCGGGTGCGCAGGCACATCACCAGGGCCAGCACGGTGGCGGCGGTGGCGATGGCGGCCATCAGGCTGGACACCATCTCGCCGGCAATCAGATGCATGACCAACATGACGGCCGAAGCCGCGGCGGCGGCGGCGATGGCCAGCCACGCCTTAGAGAGCGAAGACGAATTCATCGTAGGGCACCCCCAGCGCCTGCAACTTGTCGTTCAAAGCCTGATAGGCCGCTTCCATGCCCTGCTTACGGTCGGGATTCTTATTCTCGATTTCCAACAACTCGCCGTACAGCGCCTCGACCTTGGTCACGGACTCGCGCTTCGGCACGCGGCGGTTCGAGTGGTAGCTGACGATTTCACCCTTGCTGTCGAAGGTGGGGGTGACGTGCGCCAAGACCCAGTAATGGTCACCGTTCTTGGAACGGTTCACCACATAGGCGAAACATTCCCGACCCGACTGTATCGTATCCCACAGGAGCTTGAAGACGGCGCGCGGCATGTGCGGATGACGGATCAGACTATGCGGCTTGCCGATGACCTCGGCTTCGCTATAGCCCGCCAAACGCAAGAAAACCTCGTTGGCATAGATGATGCGGCCTTTGAGGTCGGTCTTGCTGACGATGATTTCGTCCCGACCGAAGGTCCTTTCGACTCCGCTCAGCGTGCTGTCACTTCGTGCCATTTCCCCCCCAGGGTGGCGTGTGGACTGTCCTGGCCGCGCCCATGCGGCGACCATATCGCGAGCGATAACATATAGAGCAGGCAGCTTAATCGATAATTAAAAATACTTACTTTCCACCCCACCGATACAGACCATAACCTTGTAGGCGACTAGGGACGGATCAAGGCAACCCCAAATGATGCAATGCACAGGCAACATACTGTTTAGATAACATCTAAAATTACTTGGCTTTCTTTAAGGTGCTAATTTTCTTGCGTTTCCCCCCTGCCATCGCGCAAAACCCCCGGCATGAACTACCGTCACGCATACCATGCCGGCAATTTTGCCGACGTCCACAAACACGCCGCCCTGGCGCTGATCCTGGAACACCTGAAGCGCAAGGACGCCCCCTTCGCCTATGTGGACAGCCATGCCGGCATCGGCGCCTACGACTTGGGCTCGGTGCAGGCGGAAAAGACCGGCGAATGGCTGGGCGGCATCGCCAAGGTGATGGCGGCCGCCGACATTCCCGAAGAAATGACGCCGTTCCTGGATGTGGTGCGCGGCATGAACCCCGATGGCGGCCTGCGCCATTATCCCGGTTCGCCGATGATCGCGGCGAAACTGGCACGGGACTGCGACCGGTTGGCTTTGTGCGAACTGCACCCCGACGACGCGGCGGAACTGCGCCAGCGCTTTCATCATGACCGCCGTGTCGGCGTCCATCACCGGGACGGCTATGACGGGTTGAAAGCGTTGCTGCCGCCCCCCGAACGGCGCGGCCTGGTGCTGATCGACCCGCCCTTCGAGGTCCGGGACGAGTTCGACCGCATGCGCAAGGGGCTGATCCAGGCCATGAAGCGCTGGCCCACCGGACTTTACGCGTTGTGGTACCCGATCAAGGCCAAGGCCCTGGTCGACCGTTTCCACGCCGACCTGACCCAGATCGGCCTGCCCAAGACCCTGGCCGCCGACATCTGGATCAGGGACGGCGACGATCCCACCCGGCTGAACGGTTGCGGTCTGGTGGTGGTCAACCCGCCGTGGATGCTGGACGAAGCCATGGGCCGGCTGATGCCCTGGCTGGCCGCCACCTTGGGGGAAGACGGCGCCCATTCCCGGCTGCAATGGGTGGTGCCGGAAAAGGGTTAAGCCTGCACGGCGTTTGAGCGGCCCCGGCACGGGACGCCACGGGCAAACCTACAACCCGGTCACGTTGACGCATTCGACGCGCCAGCCTTCGGTGGTGACGTCCAGACGGGTCAGCGACAGCGGCTGAATAGAAAAGCGCAGCACCACCGCCGGGTCCAGCCCCAGGGCCAGGGCCAGGGCGGCGCGGATGGTCCCGGCATGGACCACCGCCAGGATGTCGCGGCCGCCATGGGTCAGGGTCATCCGCTCCACCACCGATTTCACCCGCAGGCACAATTCGGCGAAGCTTTCGCCGCCCGGTGGCGCGGTCAGCGCCGGGTCGCGCCAGAAATCGGCCAGTTCCGGTTCCTTGGCGGCTTCCAGGTCGGTCCACGACCGGCCCTGCCAGCGGCCGAAGTTCTGTTCCATCAGATCCGGTTCGATCAGCGGCGGCGGCAGCACCAGACCCGCGGCCTCCAAGGCCCCCGAGGTCTGGCGGCAGCGCATCAAACCACTTTCCACCAACAGGGAATGGGACGGCACCCGTTGCGCCAGCTGACGGAAGTCGTCGTCGTCGGAAACATCGCAGGCGACGTCCAACTGGCCGTGGATGCGCCCATGCGGGCAAGGTACGGGGCCGTGGCGAACCATCCACCAGCGGGTCACGGAAGGGCTGTTCATGTCCAGGTTCCGGCAAGGGTCAGCAAAAAGGCGATCTCGGCCAGTTGTTGGCAGGCGCCCAGGATGTCCCCGGTATAGCCGCCGAATTGACGCCGCGCCAGCCAGACCAAAGCGACGACGGCAGCCAGCGACACCACAACCGCCGGAGCGGCGGCCATGCCGCCGCCCGCCACCGCCAACATCCCGCCCAGCACCAGGGCGGTGGCGGCGATCCCGGCATGGGGGGTCCCCGCCCCGGCCCCCAGGCCGTCGGCACGGGCCGGCGGCAGGACCTGCATCAGGGCCGGGATGCAAGCCCGCGAAAACGCCGCCGCCGCCACCAGCCCCCCCAATCCGGCCAGGGCCGAAGGGGCGGCGGCCAAGGCGGCGGCCCGCAAGCCGACACTGAACACAAGCGCCAGAACGCCATAAGCCCCCGAACGGGAATCGCGCATCACGTCCAGCCGCTTCTCGCGGCCGCCGCGCGCCCCCAAGCCGTCGGCGGTGTCAGCCAGGCCGTCTTCATGAAGCGCCCCGGTCAGCACGATGGTGGTCAACAGCGCCAGCAGCGCCGCCGCCAAGGGCGGCAGAACCGCATGGGCCGCCATGAAGACCGCGCCGCCCGCCGATCCGACCACCGCCCCGGCCAGCGGGAACAACCGCATGGCCCGGGCCAGCCCGCCTTCCACGTAAGCCGGGCAGAACGGCACCGGCAGCCGGGTCAGGAAGCTGACCACCAGCAGCAGGTCGTCGGACAAGGATCGCCAAAGCGGAACCGGGGAAGGTTGTTCGTTCACGGACACGGATCCCTGATGACGGCGAAGGATGAATGGTTTATAGGACGAGGCACCGCGCCCGCGCAATATGTTGTGGAGAACACCCTTGAATATGTCCATTTCTAGTGTAGCGCAGATCCGCACCCTGTTGGCTTCGCTGCCGGGCGAGGATGAAGCGGCCATCGCCGCCTGGGCGGCGCGTGAACCGCAATTGACCAAGCCGGCCGGGTCGTTGGGACGCCTGGAAGACCTGGGTCGCTGGCTGTCGGCCTGGCAGGGACGCCACCCCGCCCGCCTGGGCCGGGTCTGCGCCCGCGTCTTCGCCGGCAACCATGGCGTTGCCGCCCTGGGGGTTTCGGCCTTCCCGCCCGAGGTCACCGTGCAGATGGTGGCCAATTTCCGCCACGGCGGCGCCGCCATCAACCAATTGTGCAACACCTTCGGCACCGAGTTGCAGGTGATCGCCCTGGACCTTGACCGCCCCACCGCCGACTTCACCCAAGGCCCGGCCATGGACGAAGCCGAATTCGTCGCCGCCTTCCAGGCCGGCATGGATGCGGTCCCCGACGATTGCCACCTGTTGTGCGTGGGCGAGATGGGCATCGGCAACACCACCCCGGCAGCGGCCATCCCCTGCGCCCTTTACGGCGGCGAGGCCGGGTTCTGGACCGGGCGCGGCACCGGCGTGGACAATGACGGGCTGGACCGCAAGACCCAGGTGGTGGCCGCCGGCGTGGCGCGGCATGTCGGGCAGTCGGGAATCGACATTCTGCGCTGCCTGGGCGGCCGCGAACTGGCGGCCATGGCCGGCGCCGTGCTGGCGGCACGCTTGAAGCGGGTGCCGGTTCTGTTGGACGGCTATGTGTGCACGGCGGCCGTGGCGCCGCTGGCCGCGGAAAACCCCGCCGCGCTGGACCATTGCGTGGTCGCCCACGCCTCGGCCGAGCCGGGCCATCGCCGTCTGATGGAAAAGCTGGACAAGCAGCCGCTGTTCGACCTGGGCCTGCGCCTGGGCGAAGCCTCGGGCGCCGCCCTGGCGGTGGGCGTGGTGCGCGCCGCCTTGGCCTGCCATACCGGCATGGCCACCTTCGCCGAAGCCGGGGTCAGCGATTCCTGACCCTCTTCGGGACTACCGTCATGCCCGTGTCAAGCACGGGCATGACGGATAGGAAAGCTCTACCGGTTTAGCAGCCGAAACGGTTCTGGAACTCGCGGATTTCGCGCTTGGTCATGCCATAGCGTTCGGCGTCGGCCAGTGTCGCCTTGCCGGCCAGCAGGTCGCGCAACAAGGCGATTTCCATACGCGACACCCGGCCCGCTTCCAACTGGTAGTCGCGGAAGGCCTCGGTGGTCACCGGCACCCAGTCGTTCATGACGTCCAGCATCTTTTCAGCGAAGACACGGATTTCGTACTGGGCGTGCGGATCGGCGCGCAGGCGCAGGAAATGCATCAGGTTGTGCAGGTTGGTCTGCCAGTACATCTGGGTATAGGTGGACAGCGGCAGGCCGATGCGGGCCAGTTCACGGGCGATGCCTTCGGCCCCTTCGTCGATGGCGTTGCCGTCTTCGTCGGCGTTCAGCAGCTTGTGATAGGTGGCGAAGTTGCGTTCGGCGTCTTCGCGCAAGATGCGCAGCACCTCGGCCGATTGCTCGGCGCTCAGCGCGTCGCCGCGGCCCTGCTTGTTGTCCTTGGACTGCACCGCCAGCAATTCGGGCGCCGGCATGTAGAATTCGTCGGGCAGGATGGAATAGCGCGCCGAATATTCGTTCAAGGACGCGGTGCGGTGGCGCACCCACTGGCGCATGACGAAGATGGGCAGCTTGACGTGCAGCTTGATGACGCAGCCTTCGAACGGGCTGGTGTGCTGGTGGCGCATCAGATAGCGCAACAGCGCCCGGTCGTCGGACAGGCCCTTGGTGCCCTTGCCATAGCTCATGCGCGCCATCTGCAGGATGGACAGGTCGTCGCCCATGTAGTCCTTGACGGCGATGAAGCCGTGATCCAGCACCGGGTGGTAGACGTTGACATGGGCTTCCATGCCCTCGGCCACCGGACGGAAGGTGGTGGCGGTCTCGCGCAGGGGCGCGTCGGGACGGTCGGGCTGGGGCTTGTCGGACATGGTCTTCTCCGGCTGATCAGACGCCGTGCAGGTCTCTGACCCGTTGGCGGAACTGGCTGACGATGCGGCGTTCCACCTCGGGCATGCCAAAAGCGGCAAGGCCTTGCAGCAAGGGGGAACGCAGGCTGATGTGATACCGGGCTTCTACGTGCCCCTCTCGGAACGTCCAGTCAAGCCGAAAGCTTCTGAACGGCCCGTCATCGCTGGTGATGGACAGGGAATGCGGCGGGTCGGCCTGAGCGCGGGTGAGGAAGCGCATGTCCACCGGGCCGGCACCGAAATGGTTTTCCACCTGACGGACGTCGCCATCATCGGCCAGCACCCGGGCCGAGCGGCACCACGGGATGAACAGCGGATAGCTTTCGATGTCGGAGGCGACGGCAAACAAGGAAGACGCGGCAAGGCCGGGGAACTCGGCGGCGAACCGCCCGCTCAGCCCCATGGTCAGCGGGTCAGGTTACGGATGTTGCGCACGAAGATGTTCAGCAGGCCGCGGATGAAGGGGTCGGACTTGGCCAGCTTCTCACGGAAAGCGTCGCGGCCGATGATCACCACCGAGACGTCGGTCACCGCCTTGGCGGTGGCCATGCGCGGCTGGTCGTCCACCAGCGCCATTTCACCGAACAGCTCGCCCTTGCCGAGCGTCGCCAAGACCAGGCCATGTTTGGAGATTTCTATGGAGCCGTCCTGGATCAAATAGGCACGGTCGCCGGAATCGCCCTCGCCGAAAACCTTCTGTCCGGCATAGAACACCTTGCGTTCAAGGACTTTGCCTTTTTCCATCGCTACCCCCATGGCCTCCTTTCTTGGAGAGTATGTACTGTGCGCGAGGATGTCACCCCCTGTCGAGGGATTAATTCTTCCAGCGGATCGACTTTTCGGCGGCGGCGGGCTTACACTTTCCCGGTCACGAAAGGGGTTGGGCATGGCCATATCGGAATCGGTCCAGGCGGGAATCCGCGAACGTCTGCTGCACCGGCTGCGGGCGCTGATGGCGCGCACCGTGGCCAACGGCGCCACCCCTGACGAAGAACTGGTCGCCGCCCGCATGGCCGCCAAGGTCATCGCCCAGTTGGACGGCACCGCGCCGCCCAAGGCCGAGGCCCCGCCGCCGCCCAACTGGGCCGCCGCCGAGCGGGATTCCCGCGAGTACCAGCAACTGCTGGAAAAGAACACCGCCGAGATGCTGCTGAAAAGTGCCGTCCAGGAAATGGCCATCGAGCACCTGAACCGGGTGGCGCCACCGCGTCGACGGCAGCCCGGCGAACGGCTGGAACGCGTCGGCATCCACGAGCTTTTGGACCTTCACCTGGGCATGGCGCTGTCGGTGGGGGCCAACCGCATGGCCCGCGACATCCTGGGCCGCGCCATCGACGAACTGGTCTATGACGGCCAACTGCCGCCCCATCTGGACATTCCGGCGCGATGAGACCCCGCTTTATCTTCGGATTGGCTTTGCTGTTGTCGGCCTGCGAAGGGTCGGCCCCGCCGGTGCAAAGTCCGGATGCGGCGCTGAACCAGCCCCGTCCCTGCACCGACGTCAACACGCCGCCGCCCGGCTATCAGGGGCCGGTCTCGCCCTATTCACGCTGCGCCGACACGTCGCCCGTGCGGGTGGCGCCAAGCGGCGTGCACGATTACTCCACCGGCCAGCCGCCCCGCGCCGTGCGCGGCAACTAAAGCTTGATGCGCACCCGATAGCGTAGCACCGCCTCGCCCTTGCTGGGGACCTGGACGCTCCAGCCGGCATGGCTGGCATCGCGCTTTTCGTGACGCAGGCTTTCTTCCAGCACCAGCCATTCGCCGGCGAAGGCTTCGTTGACCAAAACCTTGGCCGGATTGTCGCCGCCATTCTTCAGACGGACCTCCCAGGCGGTCTCGGTGACGTCCGCCGACACTTTCTGCACGTCGGTCTGCACCCGCTGCGCGGTGACGTCGAAAGCCTGGCCCAGGGACAGGCGGAACGGCGCGCCGGCCGGCACCATGGGCATCAGATCCTGGCCCGAAAACGCCAAGGCACCGTCACCCGAGCGCTGGAACAGCCGCGCCGGGCCGGCCGGCAAGGGTTGGCCGGACGTGTTCTTCAGCGCCACCACCGCCTGGGGATGGACCGGCCGGTCGGCGGCGAAGCGTCCGACCCAGGCATGGGGCGGCAAGGACGGCAGTTCCAGACGGGTTTCGGTGGACATGGTCAAGGGCGCGATCAGCGGCACCTGGACGCTTTGCCCGTCGGCCAGGTTGATCGGCCGATCCAGGGTATAAAGATGATGCGGACCCAGAGCTTCACGGTCGGGGCCGCTGTCCATGGCCGCCGCCATCAACGCCTTTTCCATCCGTGCCCCCCGGGGGGCAGGAAGCGAACCGTCGTTTTCCACCTGTCCGGCCAGGACCCGTATCCGGGCGGCGGGAAAATCGCCGCCGCTGGCATTGGTGATCTCGGCCCAGGCGGAAAGCGTCGCCTTGCCGTCGGCCAATTCCACCACGTAAGTCGGCTTCCAGCCCAGGCCATGGGCCAGATAGGACAAATCCAGGTCACGCTTGCCGGATTTTTCCACACTGATGTCGGCGCGGAATCCGGGCGCCGAGTTCAGCCCCGGCGGCAAGGTGTCATAGACCACCCGCTCCGGCTGGCCGGTGACCACCTTGCCGCCGATGGCGAAGACCGGCTGGCCTTCCGCCGACAGCACGGTGGCGCGTTCCTGTCGTTCGGCGCCGCCCGGACCGCGCCACACCACGGTGACTTCCTTGCCGCGATGGGCGGCCAGCAAAGCCTGGGAATCAATGCCGCCCACATCCACTTGCTGACTGCGCACCACCAGTCCCGACGCCGTCAAGCCGGCGGCACCCAATTCGGCACGCTTGGGCAAGGGCTCCACCACCAGGGCTTGGTCGCCGGCCTCCAGATGGGCGTTGCGGCGGTCACGGACCAGGGCGACGTCGGATTGGGTGATGGTCAGGGTCAGGCCGGTGCGGGTCTGACCGTCCAAAAGCGTGTCGGCGAAACCGGCCGCAGCCGCCAACGGGGAAAGCGCGATAGTGGCCAACAGGAATTGGCGCCAGGGCATGATGATGCTCCGAAAATCCGAACTTGTTGCCAAGCTATGTTATGAAAGCGGCTTAACAATGGCGAAGAAGGGACGAATCGTGGAAACAAGCGTTCTGGTGGCGATCCTGGGGGCGGCGGCCATCTTGGTGCTGGCGGCGGTGCTGTTGGCTTTGCGCGGCAAAGGCGGCGAAGCCGATCTGGCGCGGGCCGTCGACGCCATCACCCAGGCCCAGGGCGCCCTGGCCGGACGCTTGGCGCAGCTGGCGGAAACCCAGACCACGGCCCAGACCCAGTTGGCCGAGCGCCTGCAAGCCCAGGAACGCGCCCTGTCGCGCACCGTCGAGGAACGCCTGGCCGACATGGCCAAGCGTCTGGACGACGGCATGCAGCAATCGGCCCACCGTCAGGCCACCACGATGCACGACCTGCGCGAAAGGCTGGCGGTGATCGACGCCGCGCAAAAGAACATCACCGAATTGTCGGCCCAGGTGGTGTCGTTGCAGGATATCTTGTCCAACAAGCAAAGCCGCGGCGCTTTCGGCGAAATCCAGCTGGCCGATCTGGTGCAGTCCATCCTGCCGCCCTCGGCCTATGAGTTCCAGGCGACGCTATCGGGGGGCAAGCGGGTGGACTGCCTGCTGAAACTGCCCAACCCGCCCGGCCCCATCGGCGTCGACGCCAAGTTCCCGCTGGAAAGCTGGCATCTGCTGCGCGCCGCCCAGGACGACGCCGGACGGGTCCAGGCCGGACGCGCCTTCGCCGCCGACATCCTGAAGCACGTGAAAGACATCGCCGAGAAATACATCGTCCCCGGCGAGACCGCCGAATCGGCGCTGATGTTCCTGCCGTCGGAAGCCATCTATGCCGAACTGCATGCCAGCTTCCCCGAAGTGGTGGAAAAGTCCTATCGCGCCAAGGTGTGGATCGTCTCGCCCACCACCTTGATGGCGACGCTGAACACCGTGCGCGCGGTCTTGAAGGACGCCCGCATGCGCGAACAGGCCGGCCTCATCCAAAAGGAAGTGCGGCTGTTGCTGGATGACGTGGGGCGGCTGGATTCCCGCGTCGCCCAGTTGGACAAGCATTTCGTCCAGGCATCCGAAGACATCCGCCAAATCCGCATTTCCACCGACAAGGTGGTCAAACGCGCCGACCGCATCGAATCGGTGCAGGTGGGCGACGAAGCGCAGGAAGTGGAAGTTGCGGTCGCCCCCAAGCTGCCGGGGGTTTAATCGTCTTCCTTGCCGATCTTTTCCAAGATGGGCCAGAATTCCAGGAACAGCGCCGATTTGTCCGGGTTGTCACGCCCCCCCTGGTCGGGATGGAAGGCGCGGGCGAAGGCCCGCTTGGCGTCGCGGAACCGAGTGTCGATGGCGGCGTTCAAGGCGGCGTTGGTGCCCGGCCGCGCCTTGGCCACCGCCAAGGCGTCCTTCAGAACCTCGATCTTGTTGACCGACAGGTTGACCTCGGCTTCGGCCCGTTCTGCCCGTTGCAACAAGGCTTCGGCCCGGGCCTGCCAATCCACGTCGGGACGCGGCGGCGGCTTATCCACAACCACAGCCGGCGGTTCGGCCATGGGTGCCGACACGCCCCCAGCCGCCGCTTCCTTGCGCAGCTGTTCCAACTGGCGTTCCAGGTCGGCGATGCGGCGTGACGAATCCAGGCGCAGGCGGGCCAGTTCCAGCCGCTGTTCCTCGGCCTCGCGGGCAAGGTCGGCATCCTGGGACGGGGACGGGGCGGCCCTTTCCACCTTGCGCCGTTCCTCGGCCATTTCCGATTTCAGCTTTTCCGCCACCTCGCCGGCCATGCGGGCGGCGTCGCGGGCCGCTTCCAGTTCCTGCCGCCATTGCGCCTGCAAGCGGGCCTGGGCTTGGCGCTCCTGTTCGACCTGATCGGCTTGCTCGCGGACCTGGGACAGGGCTTCCAATTGCTGGCGGGCCAAATCCAGTTCCTGACGCACCCCCTCCAGCAGGGCTTCGCTGGCGGCCTGGGTCGCCTGGAATTCCTGGGCCTTGGCCCGCTCGGTCCGGGCCTCGACACGGCTTTGTTCGGCCTGATGACGCAGGTCAGCCAGCTCGGTCTGCAGTGTGGTCAGGTCCTGGCTGCGCGCCGCCAGTTCCTTTTCCGCCTCCATGAGCCGGGCCTGGGCCTGTTTCAGTTCGTCCCTGGTTTTCTGGCTGGCATCACTGGCCGCCCTGGCTTCACGTTCAGCCGTCAGGTCCGCTTCCGCCACGGCCAGACGCGACGTCGTCTCCTGCAACTCGTTTTCCAGGGCGGCGGCCCGATCCTCGGCCGCCTGCACGGCGTCGCGCAGCGACTGGAGGTCGGCGGCTTCATCGGCGAAGGTTTCCGCCGTCTGCTTCAGTTCGGCTTCCAGCATGGCGACACGGGCAAGAAGGGCTTGCGCCACAGCCTCGGCCCCCGCCTGCCGACGTTCGGTTTCCAGCGCCTCCTCCAGATCCGACACCTGGCCTTGGGACAGGGCCAGTTCACCCAGCAGGGCAGCCAATTCGTCGTCTTTTTCCTTGCGCGCCGCCCGTTCGCCGACCAGTTCCAACCGCAGGGTTTCCAGTTTGGCCCGGGCGTCCTCCAACTCCTTGGTCAGGGAATGCTGAGCCCCGGCATATTCGCCGGCATGGCGGATTTCCTGGTGTGCCTGGGCCTGTTCAAAGCGTTCCAGCCACTGCGCCAGTTCCATCTTGTGTTGTTGGCGCAGGGCGTCCATGTCCTCGGCGTGGGTTTCCTCCAATTCGGTCAGCCGCAGTTTCAGATCGGTGATCTGGCGACGGGCGTCGCTCAGCGACCATTCGCCATTGGTGCGGGTTTCCGCCAATTCCTCGGCATGGCGGACCCGAAGCGCGGCCAGTTCGGCCTGATGCGTCTGCGCCGCCGCTTCCAGCGCCGCCTGCTTGTCGGCTTCCAGCCGGTCCAGCCGCTGATTGAGGATGTCCAAGGAGGTTGCGGCTTCGGCGGTGAGCTCTTCACGCAGGCGGAGCAGTTCGGCTTCCGCCTGCTGGCGGGTCTGGTCCAATTCGGCCCGCAAAACCGCTTCTGCCTGTTCATGGCGGGTTTCTGCCTCGGCCGTCTGCTGTTGCAACCGGTCCTCAAGCTCGGACAGGGCCAGTTGCCCGCGCTCGGCTTCTGCGTTCACGCGATCGCGCAATTCGTCGGCATGGGCCTGTTGGGCGAAGGCCATGTCGCCTTCCAGCTGGGCGATGCGCGCCCGCGCCGCGTCCAGGTCCGGCTGGATTTCGTCGCGGCCGGCGTGCCGGGCCTTGACCAGTTCGACCTGATAGACGCGCTGGAAGTCGTCCACCAGCTTTTCCAGTTGCTCGACCCGCTGGCGCTTGCGTTCGACCTCGTCACGCATGCGGGCCATCTCGGCTTCGGCTTCCGCCATGAATTCGGCGCGCAAGCCGGCCGCCGAGCGTTGATGCGCCCCCTCGATTTCCTGGACCATGCGGTCATGGGCCTGCTTCTGCTCGGCCATGGCCCGGCCATGGGTTTCGTGCAGGCGTTCCAGCTCGATTTCGTAATTGTCCAACAGCCGCGACACGTGGGCGGCGTCCTTGACGTTGCGCTTGCGCCCGCCGGCCCGCCACATCCAATAGCGCAGGTTCTGTCCCAGCTTGGCCGACTTGTCGGCGTCGGCCGGCTTGTCCCCAGACGCGGACGCGCCGTCGCTACCATTCAACAGGCGCTGGGTCAGCGCCATGGTGGCGTTCAGGTCAAGATCGCGGTCGCGGTCACGGTCGTTCATGGACAGAAGAATGCCAGGAGTGGCGGTCTTGGAAAAGCTGTAAACCTGTGCGTGACAACGGCTTTTCAGGCGGCGCTTGCGGGCCGGGCGCCAGGGTCTATACTGTCGGGCTCAACTCTACCCATTTCCCAGGGGCGTTTGCCATGAAGGGCGAAGTCAAGAAGGTCGTGCTGGCGTATTCCGGCGGCCTGGATACCTCGATCATCCTGCGCTGGTTGCAGGACCAATATCAATGCGAAGTGGTGACCTTCACCGCCGACCTTGGCCAGGGCGAAGAGCTGGAACCCGCCCGTAAGAAGGCCGAGCTGATGGGCATCAAGCCCGAGAACATCTTCATCGACGACCTGCGTGAAGAGTTCGTGCGCGACTTCGTGTTCCCCATGTTCCGCGCCAACGCCCTGTACGAAGGCGTGTACCTGCTGGGCACCTCGATCGCCCGTCCGCTGATTTCCAAGCGCCAGATCGAGATCGCCAAGCAAGTGGGCGCCGACGCCGTTTCCCACGGCGCCACCGGCAAGGGCAACGACCAGGTTCGTTTCGAACTGGGCTATTACGCCTTGAAGCCCGACATCAAGGTGATCGCGCCCTGGCGTCTGTGGGACCTGACCAGCCGCACCAAGCTGCTGGACTTCGCCGAGAAGCACCAGATTCCCATCGCCAAGGACAAGCGCGGCGAGGCGCCCTATTCCACCGACGCCAACCTGCTGCACATTTCCTATGAAGGCAAAGCCCTGGAAGATCCCTGGACCGAGCCCGACGAGGACATGTTCACCCGCTCGGTCAGCCCGGAAAACGCGCCCAACAAGCCCACTTACGTGGAAATCGAGTTCGAGCGTGGCGACGCGGTGGCCATCGACGGCGTGCGCATGACCCCGGCACAGATTCTCACCAAGCTGAACGAACTGGGCGGCGCCAACGGCATCGGCCGCCTGGATCTGGTGGAAAACCGCTTCGTCGGCATGAAGAGCCGCGGCGTCTACGAGACCCCCGGCGGGTCCGTCCTCATCGTCGCCCACCGCGCCATCGAAAGCCTGACCTTGGATCGCGGTGAAGCGCATCTGAAGGACGACATCATGCCGCGCTACGCCGAGCTGATCTATAACGGCTTCTGGTTCAGCCCGGAACGCATCGCGCTGCAGCAGATGATCGACCACATCAGCCAGAACGTCACCGGCGTGGTGCGTCTGAAGCTGTACAAGGGCGTGGCCAGCGTCGTCGGCCGCAAGTCGGAAAAGTCGCTGTACCGCATGGACTACGTCACCTTCGAGGAAGACAGCGTCTATGACCAGCGCGACGCCCAGGGCTTCATCAAGCTGAACGCGCTGCGCATGCGTCTGGCCAAGATGGCCCGCGGCTAAGTCGGCTGTTTTTTGCGGAAAAGGCCCCGGAGTGATCCGGGGCCTTTTTCATTTCCGTCGCCAGTCCCGCTGCAACCGGTCCAGCACCGCCCCCGCGTCGGCGCAGCCGTGCAGCATGGGGCCGTCCGGGGCGGCCTTCAGATTGGGGCCTTCGCCGCAATAGCCCAGGCAGGGCGACAGCCGGACATCCCACGTCAGGTCGCGTTTGGCGATTTCCGCTTTCAAGGCGGCGGCAAGCTCCAGACTGCCGGAACCGGCGCACGACCCGGCGCCGATGCGGCGCTTGGAACACAGATACAAAATCGGGTCGGTCATGGCTTTATCACTCGGCCGATCAGTTTACGGGTTTCGTCCAGCACCAGCACCGACGACGCCACCGCCATCGCCAGCAACCAGTCGGCCCAGGACAGGGCGACGGTGTGGAACAGCGCCTGGGCCGGGGCCCAATGCACCGCCACCGCCTGCAGCGCCAGCACGCCGGCCAAGGCCGCCCACAGCTTGCCGTTATGGAACAGGTGCGGGCCGAAGGCCGAGCGGTTGCCGACGCGGGCGTTGAAGATGTTGAAGAACTGGAACAGCACGAAGGTGGTGAAAGCCAAGGTGCGGGCGCGGTCCAGGTCGCCCTGGGCCTGTGCCCACCACAACACCCCCAGCGTGCCCACCGTCATGGTGCCGCCATAGGCCAGCAACCGCCCCAGCCGATGCAAGGGCAGGATCGGATGCGAACGCGGCTTGGGCTTTTCGTCCATCAGGCCGGCGCGCGCCGGGTCAAAAGCCAAAGCCATGGCCGGCGGGCCGTCCATGATGATGTTGACCCACAGGATCTGGATGGCGTGGAACGGGCTGATCAGCCCCAGGAACGGCGCCAGGAACACCGACAGCAGGGCGCCGATGTTGGTGGACAGCTGGAAGCGGACGAACTTGACGATGTTGTCGGTGATGGTGCGGCCTTCACGCACGGCCCGCACGATCAGGGCGAAGTCGTCGTCGGTCAGCACCATGGCGGCGGCTTCGCGGGTGACGTCGCTGCCGGTACGGCCCATGGCGATGCCGATGTCGGCGCATTTCAGGGCGGCGGCGTCGTTGACCCCGTCGCCGGTCATCGCCGCCACGTGGCCCCGCGCCTGCAACGCCGCGACGATGCGCACCTTGTGTTCAGGGGCGACGCGGGCGAACACTGCCACCTGTTCCACCTGTTCGGTCAATTGGGCGTCGTCCAGGCGATCCAGTTCGGCGCCGGTCAGCACCGCGCCTTCCAGTCCCAGCAGACGGCCGATGGCGGCGGCGGTGACCTTGTGATCGCCGGTGATCATCTTGACGCCGATGCCAGCCTGGCGGCAGGCGGCGATGGCGTCCCGTGCCGAAGGTCGCGGCGGGTCCATCAAGCCGATCAGGGCGGTCAAGGTCAGGTTGCAGGCGGCGGCGCGGGGATCGGCCAGGGCGGCTTCGTCCACCCGCGCCTCGGCCAAAGCCAGCACCCGCAAGGCTTGGTCGGCCATGTGTTCGGCTTCGTCGAGAAGCTGTTGGCGTGTGCTTTGATCCAGGGGACGCGCACCGTCTTCAAACCCGGCGAAGCCGCACAGCTCCATCACCACGCCCGGCGCGCCCTTGACCAGCAGACGCAAGCCGTCGGGGGCCTGATGGACGGTGACCATGAACTTATGGGCGGAATCGAAGGGCAGTTCGGCCAGACGCGGCCAATCCTCGGCCACACCCGCCTTGGCGGCCAGGGCCAACAGCGCCCCTTCGGTGGGATCGCCCACCAGGGCGCCGTCGATGGTGATGTGGGAATCGTTGCACAGCTTGGCCGCCAGCAAGGCCGGACGCAGGTCGGGAAGCCCCCCGCCATCCTGGGCCGAAATTTCACCCGTGGCGCCATAGCCGTCGCCGCTGACGGCGAAGCGCCGCCCCAAGGCCCAGCCGGCCCGCGCCGTCATCTGGTTCAGCGTCAGGGTGCCGGTCTTGTCGGAACAGATGATGGTGGTCGATCCCAAGGTCTCGACCGCCGCCAGCCGCTTGACGATGGCGCCCTGGCGGGCCATGCGGTACATGCCGATGGCAAGGGTCACGGTGACCACCGCCGGCAGGCCTTCGGGGATGGCGGCCACCGCCAAAGCCACGGCGTTCAGCACGGTTTCCACCCAGGGCTGGCCGCTCAGCAGGCCGAGGACCAGAATCAACCCGACCACCACGCCGGCGATGGCGGCAAGACGGCGTCCCAGGGAATCCAGGCGGTCCTGCAACGGCGTGCGGCCATCTTGCGCCGTGGCCAGCATGCCGGCGATGCGCCCCATTTCGGTGGCCGCACCGGTTGCGGTCACCAGCATCTCGCCGCGCCCCCGGGTCACCACCGAATTCATGAAGGCCAGATTGGTCCGTTCCGCCAACGGCGTGTCGGCGTCGTGCAGGCCGGCATGGTCCTTGGCCACCACCACCGATTCGCCGGTCAGGCTGCTTTCGTCGATTTCCAGACCATGGCTGGCCACCAGACGGCCGTCGGCGGGCACCCGGTCGCCGGCTTCGATCAGCACCAGATCGCCGGGCACCAGATGTTCGGCGGGAATTTCCAGCTTGGCGGCGTCGCGGCGCACGCGCGATTGCGGCGCCAACATGGATTTCAGCGCTTCCAGGATGCGTTCGGCACGGTATTCCTGGTGAAATCCCAGCACGGCGTTGAACAACACCACCGAAATGATCACCAGCATGTCCGAGGTGTCGCCGATGAAGCCGGCCAACAGGCCGGCCCCCAGCAAGACCAGGGTCAGCAGACTTTGGAACTGTTCGGCCAGCATCCGCGCTTTCGAGCGGGCTTTCTTTTCCGGCAGACGGTTGGGACCGAGCCGTTCCAGACGGCGAGCCGCCTCGGCGCCGGCCAGCCCGTCCTGGACGTGGCTGTCCAACTGCCGACAAGCCTGCTCGGCGCTTAGTCCATGCCAGGATGCTGGCGTGTCCATTCCCCTCTCCCCCATGGCTTCGCAATCAGCATAAGCGCATATGGGCGGGGTTCAACCCACTCGGGAGGAGATTACGACACCGTCGAGGTCAGGCCCATCTGCGACGCGGCGACCACGGCGCGGGTGCGGTTGTTGACGTTCAGCGCCTTCAGGATGGCGGTGACGTGCAGCTTCACCGTGCCTTCCGCCAGTTCCAGGATCCGGGCGATTTCCTTGTTGGACTTGCCTTCGCCCAACAGGCCCAGCACTTCGCGCTGACGCGGCGTCAGGATGGACATGGCCTGTTCCACCACCGCCGGATTCAAGCCGTCGCCACGTGGCGCCGAGCGTTCGATCAAGGCCGGCGGCAAGTAGACGCCCCCCGACAGAACCAACTTCAAGGCCGACAGCATGACCCGGCTGGACGAGGTCTTGGGGATGTAGCCGGCGGCGCCCAGTTCCACCGCCTGCAGCACCGAACGACGGTCGTCGGCGGCCGACAGCACCACCATGGGCACGTCCTTGGGCAGCGAGGCGCGCAACCGCGGCAGGCCTTCGTCCCACGAAGCGCCCGGCATGTTCAGGTCCATCAACACGATCTCGATGTCGTGGTGCTCGGCCACCGCCGAGAAAGCCTGGGAGAAATCACCGGCCTCGATGATTTCGACATTGTCTTCCAGTTGACCCAGAACGTGTCGCAATCCTTCGCGGAACAGCTCGTGATCGTCAGCGATCAAGATTTTCATGGCACTCGGCAACCCCATCCATCGGCGAATGTCGGACGCACCCCCGCGTCCTTCACCGTTCGATTCATCAGCAAGCCGTCAGATGACAGCCTAAAACCGCGTCCACACCCAACCGGAACGCGGCCACCCCATGAGCAAGATAGTAGCACCAAATTCATACCTTTGTCGCAAGCTTATCAGCGTTAATTATCAAAAATATATTTTAAACGGACTCGCCGACCACTTCTGCGGGCTACCCGCCCACATAGCTCACCCGTACTGGTGGAGGCCGGCCGCCGGCTGGGGGGCGCGAGGGTCCCTCGATGGGGTGGGCTGCTTGAATGGGTTCAATATTCCCATGGAAACAAGGGCTTTGACCGCTTTCAGCACTGGATTCGCAGGGGCGAGTATGCGATATGGTTTCGCGTTCGAATTCGGGCGGAAGCAACGATCCGCCGCAGAAATCCCATTGGAGGAAACGATGACTATCCGCGTCGGCATCAACGGCTTCGGCCGCATCGGTCGCATGGTGTTCCGCGCCGTGACCAAGGAATTCCCGGAAATCGAGATCGTGGGCATCAACGACCTGCTGGATCCCGAATACCTGGCCTACATGCTGAAGTACGACTCGGTGCATGGCCGTTTCCCCGGTGAAATCGCCGTCGAAGGCGACATCATGACCGTCAACGGCAAGCCGATCCTGCTGACCCAGATCAAGGACCCCACCGAACTGAAGTGGGGCGAACTGGACGTGGACGTGGTGATCGAAGCCACCGGCCTGTTCCTGACCAAGGAAGCCTGCGAAAAGCACCTGAAGGCCGGCGCCAAGAAGGTGGTGCAGTCGGCGCCGTCCAAGGACGACACGCCCATGTTCGTCTATGGCGTCAACCACACCAAGTATGCCGGCGAAGCCATCGTCTCGGCCGCGTCGTGCACCACCAACTGCCTGGCCCCGGTGGCCAAGGTTCTGCATGACACCTGGGGCATCAAGCGCGGCCTGATGAGCACCGTGCACGCCGCCACCGCCACCCAGAAGACCGTCGACGGCCCGTCGTCCAAGGATTGGCGCGGTGGCCGCGGCATCCTGGAAAACATCATCCCGTCGTCCACCGGTGCCGCCAAGGCCGTGGGCAAGGTGATCCCGGAACTGAACAAGAAGCTGACCGGCATGTCGTTCCGCGTCCCCACCTCGGACGTCTCGGTGGTCGACCTGACCGTCGAGCTGGAAAAGCCCGCCACTTACGAAGAAATCTGCGCCGCCATGAAGGCCGCGTCGGAAGGCGCGCTGAAGGGCGTCCTGGGCTACACCACTGAAAAGGTGGTCAGCACCGACTTCCGCGGCTGCCCGCTGCCGTCCATCTTCGACGCCGAAGCCGGCATCGCGCTGGACACCACCTTCGTCAAGGTGGTGACCTGGTACGACAACGAATACGGCTATACCTGCAACATGCTGAAGTTCGTCCAGCACGTCGCCAAGAACTAAGCCGCGCAAGGGCCCGTTTCGCAAGGAACGGGCCCTTATTGCATCTGCATGTTGCGGCCCGTGCCGGGCTTGATTCTGCGTTCCGCGCCCGTGCCGGGCTCGCTCAGACGCCGCGCGGGCTTAAGACAACCAACGAAGGGAGACTTCCCATGTTCCGCACCATCGACGCTTTCGACGTCAAGGGTAAGCGCGTCCTGGTTCGCGCCGACCTCAACGTGCCGTCCAAGGACGGCAAGGTCACCGACACCACCCGCATCGACCGTTCGGCGGCCACCTTGAAGGAACTGGCCGAACGCGGCGCCAAGGTCATCGTGCTGACCCATTTCGGCCGCCCCAAAGGCCGCGAGGACAAGTATTCCCAGAAGTTGCTGGTGGAACCGCTGGCCAAGGCGGTGGGCAAGGACGTCGCCTGGGCCGACGACTGCGTCGGCGCCGAGGCCGAAAAGGTCATCGCCGGCCTGAAGGATGGCGACATCGCGCTGTTGGAAAACGTCCGCTTCCACCCGGAAGAGGAAAAGAACGATCCGGCCTTCGCCAAGTCGCTGGCCGCGCTCGGCGACCTTTACGTCAACGACGCGTTTTCCACCGCGCACCGCGCCCATGCTTCGACCGAAGGCTTGGCCCATCTGCTGCCGGCCGCTGCCGGCCGTCTGATGCAGGCCGAACTGGAAGCCCTGGCCAAGGCGCTGGGCACCCCGGAAAAGCCGGTGGCCGCCGTGGTCGGCGGCGCCAAGGTATCCACCAAGCTGGACCTGTTGGGCAATCTGGTCAGCCGCGTCGATTACCTGATCATCGGCGGCGGCATGGCCAACACCTTCTTGTTCGCGCAAGGCAAGAACGTGGGCAAGTCCTTGTGCGAAAAAGAAATGGCCGACACCGCGCGCGCCATCCTGGAAAAGGCCAAGGCCGCCCATTGCCACATCGTGCTGCCGGTTGACGCCGTGGTGGCGGCCGAATTCGCCGAGAACGCCGCCAACGAAGTGGTGTCCATCGACGCGGTGCCCGCCGACAAGATGATCCTGGATGCCGGCCCGGCCAGCGCCGAAGCCATCATCGACCGTCTGGGCGGCTGCAAGACCCTGGTGTGGAACGGCCCGTTGGGCGCCTTCGAGATCAACCCCTTCGACAAGGCCACCAACGCCGTGGCCCAAGCCGCCGCCGAGCGCACCAAACAGGGCAAGCTGCTGACCGTCGCCGGTGGCGGCGACACCGTCGCTGCCCTGGCCAAGGCCGGCGTGGACGAGGCGTTCTCGTACATCTCCACCGCCGGCGGCGCCTTCCTGGAATGGCTGGAAGGCAAGACCCTGCCCGGCGTCGCCGCCCTGGAAATCAAGCCGTCGGGCGGTTGCGGCTGCGGCCACAGCCACTAAAACGAAGCTTTCAACGAAAACGGCCGGGTTAATCCCGGCCGTTCTTCACTGCGTCAGCGTCATCAGGATTTCCGCGTACCAGGCGCAGTTCAGGCCCAGGGCTTCGTCCACCACCAGGTCACGGGCGACGTCCAGCCGCGCCGAATGGATGCCCAGCAAGGTCCAGGGCAGGTCGTCATGGGCCGGATTGGGCTGGACACTGCGCATCACCACCGGGGCACCGCTGGTGCCGCGATGGGTGCGGGCGTCGGTCAGGAAATAGCCTTCGCCCTGAAACCGCAGGCCGAAGGACGAGGCGACGATGGCCTGGCGAACCACCGGCATGTGATGCAGCCAGTCATGGAATCCCAAGGGAAACCCCACCACCAGCAACGAAGTGCCGACTTCCACCTGCTCGCAGTTGCCCGGCAAGTGATCGGGGGTGAAGGCGCGGTACAGCGTGGTCAGCGGAAGCGCGGCGCGGTCGATTTCCACCACCGCCACGTCGATGGCGCCGCCATGATCCACGCCCTGGCGCCACACCGCCCGCCCGTTGCGGTAAAGCGGCATGGAAAAGCCAGTGGAACTGGCCAGGTTGTTGACGTCCACATGTAACTTGATTTCGATGCGGTCAGGGTAATGCCCAGCCCGGTCGTCGCGCAGCACGTGGCAGGACGTCACCAGGAACAGCCGATCCCCACGGGCGAAGAAAAAGCCGCTGGCGTTGGTCAGCCGGCCGGCCCCCAAAAAGGTGTCGATACGGGCAGCGGTCAACAACAGGGGTTCGATCACGCGCAGCCGCTCCGAGAAATGGGACTTCCCGGACTATAGGTTATTTCGCCCCGGGGAAACGGTTAATTGCTCCACCGCCCGCCACACCCGATCCGGGCAGATCTCGGCCACACACGGGAAGGCGTCGGCGCGTGAGGCCCGCTTCGGGCACACCCACAGGCAGTGATAGCACTCCATCTCCTGGTTCAAGAACACCGAACCGGGCGGCGCGATTTCATCCGGATAGGGCACGAAGCTGCCGAAATGGCCGCCGCCGGCCAGCAGCACGGTGGGCGCCCCCACCCCCAGGGCCAGATGGCCCGGCCCGGTGTCGTTGGTGACCACGCAGGCCGCGTGCTTCAAGACGTCCACCAACTGCCCCAATTTCAGGGTGGTGATGGTGTCGATGACATTGGGGTGGTTCAGCGCGGCGATGGCCGGCTTGGCAAAGGCTTCCTGGGCCGCGCCGACGAACACCACTCGCAGGCCGGCTTCCAGGCATTTTCGCGCCACCGCCAGAAAATTGTCGAAGGGCCAGCGCCGTCCCGGTTCGTTGGAACCGAAATTCATCACCACGTAAGGGGCGCCGTCGGGCAAGGGCGGCGCCTGCTCGCGCCAGGGGATGGCCGGCACCTCGGGCGAGTGATCACATCCGGTCAGTTCCGACAAAAAGGTGAAGTGACGCAGGCCTTCATGGGTGGGATAGGGACCGGTGTCGATCACCCGGGTGGCCCGGTCCAGGTACCAGGAATATTCGGCGCGGGTGCGATCAGTGATAAAGGGCCGGCAGACGATGCGCTGTTCGGCACGGCTGTGCCAGACCAGGGTGTCGGCGGTCATCACCTTGCGCATGAACATGTCGCAAATGGCGGTCTTGAAGCCCTGGCGCCGCACCCACAGGGAAATCTTCAGCCGATAGCGCCACTTCTTTTCATAGGCGTGTTCGTCGATGGCGACGAACTTGAAGCCGGGGAAAACCTGGTCGGCCAGGCCTTTCCACGAATTGCAGCCCAGAACGGTGATGTCGGCTTTGTCCACCCCCAAGGCCTGGGGGTAATGTTCCAGCGCCCGACGGAACATCACCATGTCGCCGATGCCGTCCATGCGCACCACGACCACGCCCTGCTTGACCCTGGGGGCCGGCCACAGGGCGACCAAGGCGTCGATGGGACGAAACAGCCACCAGCGGCGGCGCATTCCACGCGGGAACAGGATGGACGACAGACTGGGCATCAGATCCCCCGGGCGATCAGGTCACGCACCGCACCTAAGACCACGTCGGGATCCAGGGCGGCGACGCACGGATACATGCCGTCTTCGGGGGGGAACCAGCACGCCCCCAGACAGCCCTGGCACTCCATGGGCGTATACAGCACATGCATGTTGGCCGGGGTGATGTCCGGCGCATAGGGCACGATTTCCCCCACATAGGCCGCCGAGGCCAGGCAAAGTGTCGGTACCCCCAGGACCACCGCCAGATGCATGCAGGCGGTATCGACGCTGATCACCCCCCTGGCCCCGCGCAGGATGCCGGCCAGCTGGGCGAAGGGCGCGCCTTCGAAGTCCACATTGGGCAGGTCCAGCAGGCGTTTGAATTCGGGATTCTTGTCCAGGTCGCTGGGATGGCCGGCCAGCTTGATCCGCCAGTTGTCGGGAACCTGACCGATGATCAGTTCCCACAGGTCGGGCGGGCTTTGCTTCAGCTTGACGGCCGAGAACGGCTGCAGCACCAAAGTCGGCACCGTCAACACCGCCGCCTCGGGCAACTGCGACGCGGGCAAGGCCACCACGGGGGGCGGCAAGGAACGGCCGGTCAGGAAATCGGCGAAACCGGCCCAACGCAACACCTTGTCGGTATGCGGCGGTCCCGAATCGTGAAGCCGGGTGTAAAGGGACCGGTTGGCGGCCAGCCGCTGGGCGTGGCGATCCGACGGTCGCGGCTCCATGGCGAAGGCCTGGGGCGCGCAGGCCGCCTCGACCAGGGCTTCGTCAAGGTCGGGATGGCGCAAGTAATCGGTGTGAACCACGACGCGATAATGGGCCCAGAACAATTCCGTCAGCACCTGGGTCCGATACGCCCATTGCCGCAGCTTGCCGAAATCCACGGCCCTGACCTTGACCTGGGGCGGCAGCACGAACCCCATGCGGGCGGCGTCACTGCGCAACAGCACGGTGACCGTCTCGCCCGGCTCGGCCAAAGCCAGGAAACGCGGCAGCACCACCGACAGCAACACGGTGTCGCCCAATCCGCCGGCGCTGACCACCAGCATCCCCGAAGGCTTGCCGGGACGGCGGGTCAGTCGGCGGCGCAGGCGCAGCCAGGCATCAAGCAGATGGTGCGGTCGCAAACCGGTTCAGCCTTCACGCATAGGGGGCGTAGGATTTTTCTTCCACCAACGCCGAGCCCAGCAGGTCGTTGACCTTGCGCTTGACCGCAGCGCGTTCGTCGTTGGTGAAATAGACGGCGCGGGCCAGTTCCACGAACTTGGCGCCGAAATCCTTGGCCCGTTCGCATTCGCGGATGTCGTCCTCGATCACCCACAGCTTCTCGTTGATGGCCTTCAACTCGGCCGACAATGCCGCCAAGGGGACATGGGCGGGAAACTCACGCTCGCGCACCGCCACCAATTCGTTCAGTTCCTTGGTGACGTTGGCCAGCTTGGCGGCGTCGCTCAAGCGCTCGGCCTTGATCTCCAAGATGGTGATCTTGTCGATGATTTCACCCCAGGACACCGGAACCAGAACCGACATAATGGTCTTTCCCTAAAAAAGCCAATTCGGCGCGGTTCTAGCAGATTTCCCCCCCCTCTAGAAGGGATGGCGCATCCAAGCCCCCTTTTCACAGCCCACCTTGTCCGCCTATAGTCGTAAGCGACCTGTCAGGGACCGAACAAGCCGATGAAATATTTACGTAAAATTGTCTGTATCGGGTTGCTGGCCGCCGGCAGCGCCCAGGCCGAGGAAATCGGCAGCGTGTCCACCGTGTTCAAGATGCTGGGCCCCAACGACAAGATCGTCGTCGAAGCCTTCGACGACCCCAAGGTGTCGGGCGTCACCTGTTATCTGTCGCGTGCCAAGAAAGGCGGCATTTCCGGGGGCTTAGGCGTGGCCGAGGACACCTCGGATGCCTCCATCGCCTGTCGGCAGGTCGGCCCCATCGCCTATACCGGCAAGATCAAGGACGGCGAGACGGTGTTCCAAAAAGACACCTCGCTGCTGTTCAAGACCATCCAGGTGGTGCGCTTCCACGACACCAAACGCGACGTTTTGGTCTATCTGGTTTATTCCGACCGCATCGTCGAAGGCTCGCCCAAGAATTCCATCTCGGTGGTGCCCGTGCCTCCGGGCCAGGGGAAATAGGTCATGGAACTGCCCGTCGACCAGCATCTGCTGTACAGCGATTTGACCGCCAAGCTGGACAAGCTGGGCAACCAGGACCAGTTGATCGCCTATATGGGTCAGGTGCTGCGCACCCTGTTGCGCCGCCAGGGCGATTCCGAATTCCGCGTCGCCATCCAGGACTCCTTCATTTCCGGCCTGATGGGCCGCGACTGGGACGACCAGTTGGCCCTGGCCCGCGAGGTGATCCTGATCGTCATCGCCAAGCGCCCGGAAATCGCCCTGGCCTGGCAGCGCCAGCAAGGCGGCGACGACAATCCCCATCGCCGCGCCGCCGACCGTGGCGAGGCCCCCAAGGTGGTGGCCGACCCGGATCTGCCCGATCTGGACCTGATCGGCGCGCCGCCCCCACGGCCGACCCCGCCCAAGCCGCCTTATTCTTTCTCGGCGGCCGAGGACAAGGTCACCGAACACGTCATTGAAACGCTGACCCGTCGGCTGTCGCTGTTCCGCCTGCCCACCTCGGCCTTTCCGTCCATCGCCTATGTGCACGAACAGGAATTCTTCCTGTTTTCCCCCATCTTCGCCCGCGTCGCCGGCGAGTTCATGGCCCAGGTCATCTTGCCGTCGTGTCGCGATTCCCTGGAACGCCGCGTCTACAAGGCCATGAGCAAGGTCGCCGCCACCCGCCCGGACATGGGCCTGTCCGAGGTCAAGTCCGACATGTGGGCGGTGGTGGTCGAACGCCTTGGCAAGCTGGGCGGGCGGCTGAACGGGGCGCGGTCCAAGCTGGCCATGCCCGCCGATGCCGGCGAGCCCAAGTTCCAGGAAGTGGAAGTGCCGGTGGACCGCCCCCGCGTGTTCCGGGTTCTAGGGGTGGGCTTCCGCATGGGCACGCGGACCGAGCTGAAGCGGGTCAAGGTCAAGGTGAAGTCCGCCAAGGAACTGGACCAATACGAGATCGAGGCGCTGAACCTGATGTCGCAATTGCGCGACCGCGCCGCCGAGGCCGGCCTCGACCTGCCGCAAAGCTGCGACTTCGAGTTCCTGGCGGCGCTGTTCATGGTCGACGGCCGCCGTCTGGCGCAGACGGTCAAGGAACTGCTGGCCCTGGCCGAACACAAGGAAACCAGCCGCGCCTATCTGATGGAACGCCTGGGGGCGGTGGACGAAACCTTCGCCAACACCCTTTCCGACGCCATCGCCCTGTTGCTGTTCCACGGCGCGGTGGGTGGCCCCTTCGGCTTCGCAGAACTATACGAAACCGCCATCGGCACCGCCCGCGACCAGGCGGTGCGCGCCATGCAGCGTCCCTTCCTGACCGCCGAACTGGCCCGGCGTCCGCGCGAACTGGCCTTCCAAGTGCGCGAAGTCATGCGCAAGCGCCTGGACGAGATGCGCATGACCACCGCCTTGGCCGCCCTGTTCAACGTCTGGAACACCCTACCCCAGGCCCAGTTCGCCCAAAGCCGCGAAGCGGCGCTGACCGTCTTCCGCGCCTTCCCCATCGCCTTCGCCGGCGACGCCGACGAAACGGCGCTGTCGGCCATCGGCCAGCAACTCTGCGCCATCCTGGCCGCCGAGAAGGTGGACGGGGAAATGGCCGCCGCCGCCATCCTGCGCCTGTACAAACCCCTGGCCCAGGCGGTGCCCATGGCGCCGGGGGCATTTGTGGTTTAGCACCCGAAAATACAGGGCTTTTCTTGACTTCCTGGGGGAACTCCAACAGAGTCCGCTCTTTCCTTCGCACTTGCACGAAAGAGTAGTTTCATGGTTGCCATCACGCTTCCCGACGGCAGCGTCCGCGAGTTCCCCGGCCCGGTGACGGGTCTGGACGTGGCCAAGTCCATCGGCGCCGGCCTGGCCAAGGCCGCCCTTGCCATCCGTGTCGACGGCGTGATGAAGGACCTGACCACCACTTTGACCACCGATTGCCAGTTGGCCATCGTCACCGCCAAGGACGGCTCGGACGCGCTGGAACTGCTGCGTCACGACACCGCCCACGTCATGGCGGAAGCGGTCAAGGAACTGTACCCCGAGACCCAGGTCACCATCGGCCCGGCCATCGAGAACGGCTTCTACTACGACTTCGCCCGCCCGACGCCGTTCACCCCGGACGACCTGGAAAAGATCGAAGCCCGTATGAAGGAAATCGTCGATCGCGACGAAGCCATCGTGCGCGAGGAAATGAGCCGCGACGACGCGGTGAAGTTCTTTTCCGACATGGGCGAGAAATACAAGGCCGAGATCATCGCTTCGATCCCCGAAGGCCAGCCCATCGGCCTTTACCGCCAGGGCAACTTCATCGATCTGTGCCGCGGCCCGCATCTTCCGTCCACCGCCAAGCTGGGCAAGGCCTTCAAGCTGATGAAGCTGGCCGGCGCCTATTGGCGTGGCGATTCCAAGAACGAGATGCTGCAACGCATCTATGGCACCGCCTGGTTCGACAAGAAGGACCTGGACGCCTATCTGCACATGCTGGAAGAGGCGGAAAAGCGCGACCACCGCCGTCTGGGCCGCGAGATGAACCTGTTCCACCTGCAGGAAGAAGCGGTGGGCGCGGTGTTCTGGCACCAAAAGGGCTGGGCGCTGTACCGCACCGTCGAAGCCTATATGCGCAACCGCCTGGAAGCCGAGAACTACCAGGAAGTCAAAACCCCGCAGCTGGTGGACTTCTCGCTGTGGGAGGCCTCGGGCCACGCCGACAAGTTCTCGGAAAGCATGTTCACCATCAAGACCCAAGATGAACGTCATCTTGCGGTCAAGCCGATGAACTGCCCCTGCCACGTGCAGATTTTCCGCCAAGGCATCAAGTCGTACCGCGACCTGCCGCTGCGTATGGCGGAATTCGGCTCGTGCCACCGCTACGAACCGTCGGGCGCGCTGCACGGTATCATGCGGGTGCGCGCCTTCACCCAAGATGACGCCCACATCTTCTGCACCGAAGACCAGATCACCGCGGAAACCATCGCCTTCTGTCAATTGCTGAAGGTGGTCTATCAGGATTTCGGCTTCACCGACGTGCGGGTCAAGTTCTCGGACCGCCCGGCCAAGCGCGCCGGCAGCGACGAGACCTGGGACAAGGCGGAAAGCGCTTTGCTTGAGGCCGCCAAGGCCGCCGGCCTGGAAACCACGCTGAACCCCGGCGAAGGCGCCTTTTATGGTCCCAAGCTGGAATTCGTGCTGCGCGACGCCATCGGCCGCGACTGGCAGTGCGGCACCCTGCAGGTGGACTTCGTGCTGCCCGAACGCCTGGATGCCAGCTACACCGCCGAGGACGGCTCGCGCAAGCGCCCGGTCATGCTGCACCGCGCCGTGCTGGGCAGCTTCGAACGCTTCATCGGCATCCTGATCGAAAACTTCGCTGGCCGCTTCCCGCTGTGGCTGGCCCCCACCCAGGTGGTGGTGGCGACCATCGTTTCCGACGCCGACGATTACGCCCAAAATGTCGCCGCCCGGCTGAAGGCCGCCGGCCTCAGGGTGGAAACCGACCTTCGGAACGAAAAGATCAACAAGAAGGTGGCCGAACATTCGGCCGCCAAGGTGCCGGTCCTGGTGGTGGTCGGCCGCCGCGAGGCCGAGGAAAACACCGTCGCGCTCCGCCGATTGGGCAGCCAGGGTCAAGAATTTGTTGCGCTTGACCAAGCGCTTGCTACACTCGTAAATGAAGCCGCGCCTCCGGTCTGACCTCAAGGTCAGCCCGGTACGCGGATTTTCAAAAGAATCCGGGCCTGGAACCGCGGGGGTGACGCGGTTGTGCCCATATGTGTGCTCGAACCGATGGAGAAGGTTTCATAGCTAGACCGCCAATGCAGACGCCGCCCAAAAACGATGGGCCGCGCGTCAACCGAGAGATCGACGTCCGCAATATTCGACTGGTCGGTGCCGAAGGGGAGATGATCGGGGTCGTGTCCTTGCGCGAAGGACTGATCATGGCCGAAGAGGCCGGACTCGACTTGGTCGAGGTGTCCCCCAATGCCGACCCGCCGGTCTGCAAGATTCTGGACTACGGAAAGTTCAAGTACGAAGCCCAGAAAAAGAAGGCCGAGGCGAAGAAGAAGCAGAAGGTCATCGAGGTCAAGGAGATCAAGCTCCGCCCCAATATCGATGACAACGACTACGGCGTGAAGATGCGCTCCATGCGCAAGTTCCTGGAAGAAGGCGACAAGGTGAAGGTCACCCTGCGCTTCCGCGGCCGCGAACTGGCTCACCAGGATCTGGGCATGAAGGTGCTGGAACGCGTCCGTGACGACCTGGAAGACTTGGGCAAGATCGAGCAGATCCCCAAGATGGAAGGCCGTCAGATGGTCATGGTCGTCGCCCCCAAATAAGGGCGATTTTTCCGGTTCGAGAGGGGTTGCGGAGATGGCGTCTTTACGCTAGTCTCCGCGCCTCGCCACCGACCGGGCGTTTCCTTTCTTGCGGAGAGGTGCCAGAGCGGTCGAATGGGCCGGTCTCGAAAACCGGTGTGGGTGCAAGCTCACCGTGGGTTCGAATCCCACCCTCTCCGCCATTCATCTTGATCGTAAACGCAATAACGGCCCCGCCATAAGCGGGGCCGTTGCGCGTTTTGGCACTGAGATGACGAGCGGGTCAGCGGACCCGCCGGTAAATCCCATCAAAAAGCGCCGCCAGTTCGCCGGTGGCGTCCAGGGGCAGAATGTGGGCTATGTATTGGTCGGGACGCACCACCACCATGCAGCCACATTGACGGTCGATACCACGCATGTCGAAGATGTCACCCAGGCCCTTATGGTCGACGCAGAAGACTTTTTCGTGATCTTGCAGGTTCAGCCGGCCTTTGAGGGGACGCAGCAGTGATGGCATGTCCTCATAGGCCAAGGCGTCGAAAGTCTGCTGGAAGATCGCCCGCAGGTCGATCAGCGAATCCAGGCTTTCGCCCGGCCGTGTGTATTTGACCACCGGAGAATTTTGGTCGTGCTCCAGCCAATCGGCCAGACAATGGATGGCGGAACCGGCGTCGGAAGAATCGCGGTGCCCGGCAAAGGCGTAAATACGCCAACGGCCATCGGCTTCGGCCACGTGTCCCAGCTGCATCTGCTTGGCATCCGACAACCGCACCACCGGGGCGGAATGGAAGCGGCGGCCGATTTCCAGACCCTTGGCCAAGTCCTGATAAGTGGAGGGGCCGATCAGGGTGGAAGGCTGGTATTTGACCGCCAGACCGCCGGTGAATTCCAGATTGGCCTTGAACTGCCGGACGAAGCGCGGCTCGCCGCCGTCATCCAGTTCTGACTGCCCGGGCGGTGCCGACATGATGCGCGCCCATTCATGGTCGGTGTCGACCAAGCGCTTGGCTTCGGCCCAGCGTTCGGCCGAATACGTATGCAGCAGCTTGGCGCTGGCACGTCCCTGCAGGACATGGGCCAGCTTCCAGCCAAGATTGAAGGTGTCCTGCATGGAAACGTTCATGCCCTGCCCGGCTTTCGGGCTGTGGGTATGACAGGCGTCGCCGGCGGTGAAGACACGCGGCATGCGGGTTTCGGCTTGTCCGGCGGGGACGTCGTCGAAGCGGTCGGTCATGCGGTGGCCAATCTCGTAGATCGACCACCAGACCACTTCCTTCACGTCGATGCTATAGGGCTGCATGATGCGGTTGGCCGCCGCGATCATGTCGCTTTGAGTAAATTGCCGGCTTGCCACCCGCTCGCCCGGATTCAGCTTGTCCAATTCCACATACATACGGAACAAATAGCCGCCTTCGCGCGGCAGGATCAGCACATTGCCTTCCTTCGCCGAGGTAATCAGGCATTTCTGCCGGACATCGGGAAAATCGGTGTTGGCCAAGATGTCCATGACACCCCAGGCCTGATGTGCCGCATCACCATGCAATTCACCGCCGATGGCGCTGCGCACCACCGAGCGCGCCCCATCGCAGCCAACCACGTAATTGGCCCGCACCACCTTGGTTTCCCCGGCGTTGACGCCGGTATTCTCCAGCGTCACCGTCACCGGGTGATCGTCGGTGGTGGGGTCGATTTCAAGGCTGCGCACGCCCCAATTATAATCGGGCTGCAACCGCGACGGCGAATTGCGCATCACCGTCAGAAACAGTTCGTGCACCCGGGCCTGATTGATCAGGATATGCGGCATTTCCGACGAATCGTCAGCCACATCCTGGACCCGCCCAATGCGCTTGATATGGTTCGGGTTCTGCGGATCAGGCATCCAGAAATTGGTCTGGTTCACCCAATAGCTCTCGCGCTTCACCGTTTCGGCGAAACCGAATGCCTGGAACATCTCCATGGTCCGGGTATTGATGCCGTCGGCCTTGCCTTTTTCGATATTACAGGGGCTGCGTTCGACGATCATGGTGTCGATCTCGGGGAATTGCGACAGCTGCGCCGCCAGACACAAACCCGCCGGCCCCGTTCCAGCGATCAGGACATCTACCTTGTCAGGCAAGGGCGCATGGGCGGCCCGGTCGCGGCGATTGGCCGCTGCGTTCTTGATGTCCGGGCTGCCGCCGCGGAATCCATCGACGTAATACTGCATCCTTGCTCTCCCGTTTGCTCTGTTATGGGTCCCGTCTCCTGGGCACGAGAAATAGTAATTATACATATCATTTTTCGTCAACGGGAAAGTATGTGTACTTTCTATTTTCGGCAGTGTATTGTTTTAACGTAGTTTTACGGCCAGGAGAGGTGCTTTGAAGGACCAGATGAGCGTTCAAGAGATGGCAGGACACCTGATCAGGCGGCTTAATCAGCACTCGACACAGGTGTTCGCCAATCACATGCACACCATCGGCCTGGACCTGACCCCGGTGCAATTCGCCGCCATGGGGGTTATCGCCGCCTGCCCAGGCATCGACCAGGCACGGATCGCCGCCGAAATCGCCTATGACCGGGCGACCATCGGCGGCGTCATCGACCGCCTGGAACAAAAGGGCTATATCGGGCGGGTCGTGGCCAAGCACGACCGCCGCGCCCGCGAAGTCAGGCTGACCGAAACCGGGGCCGCCGTCCTTGCCGACACGCAGCCGGTGGTCCTTGCCCTTCAGGACGACATTTTGACCGGACTAAGCGCTTGTGAACGCACGACGTTCATGGAACTGGCGCGCAAGGTCATCGCAGCCGCCGAATCGTGACACCCGTGTTGGACACAAAAAAAGCCCCAGGGGGAAAATCCCAGGGGCTTTTTTTGGCGGGGCGCGGTGGGCAGCCGGCTAACCTTCTCTCGTTTAAAATCAATGAGATGAGGGGATGCTAAAGGCCGATTTTAGCGCATCTTCCAGAGGATCAAGGTCGTCTTGAACCACATCCCAAATGCGCCGGGTGTTGGTTCGGAAATACTCGTGAACGATACGGTCACGGATTCCCGCGATGGCCCGCCAGGGGATGTCCGGATGGGCATCTTTGAAATCCTGGCTGATAGCCTTGACCGCTTCGCCGATTACGCCGATGGAATACAGTACCGAGCGGATGACGGTGGGGCTTTTCTCGAACGCAGCCAAAGTCATACCTGCGGTATCGGTCCGAATGTCGGCAATCGCCGTCAGAATGTCACTGACCCTGTCCCGATGCCCGCGCGACATCAGAACACCCGCACCCGATCATGCTCAAATGCCGCCCGCACGGCGGGTCGGAACGACTCGACCTCGCCCAGATCGACGGGGCGACCGAGTAGGTCCTCCAACAGCAGGCGGGTGTCTTCCATGCGGATTAATGAGAACGAATGGCCGGGCTTGATCTCGACGGCAAGGTCGATATCGCTATCGTCGCGCGCCTCGCCGCGCGCCAGCGATCCGAACACCGACAGGTGCGTGATGCCCCGACGGCGAAGCTCGGGCTCGGTCGACTTGAGGTGTTGCAGGACAGACTGAAGCGTGGCGGCCATTGATTTTTCGCCTGTTGCGGGTCAAGCTGGCTCTTTTAAGGATAGGGTGCGACGGCGTGGACGGCAAGTATGGGGTGCGTCGCGTCTGCCCTATTTTGAACGTCTCGAATAGAAGTCCGCCAACTTCCGCAATTCGTCCGGTGTTGCATCGCCTTTCAGCCTATTCGCCCTGCGGCTGATGATTTCGACGTTTCCAGGAATGTATCCGCTGGCATTGTCAATCCGATCAAGGGATGGAGCATTGTCGTCGTTGGGAGGTCCATCCAACCGCAATGGCGTCCCGAGCACAGGACATGTCGCGGGAATTTCGGGAAGATCAGAAAGTTCTATAGAAAATTCCCGCCCTCTCTTCTTGGCGTTCCATTTTGCTGTTCGCAACCAGGCTTTCAGCGGGTTTTTCCGCTCGCTGTTCCTTTGATGCTTCGTCACCCTCGATCTCCACCAACCAAGCGCCTTCCCTGGAGGGCGCTGAATGACCCCGAAATCCGCACCATCATACGGTTCGCAGTCAACAGCCAGCGGAGAATATCGCAGAGGAGAGAAGGATGCTGGGGGCGAAATCGCTCTCCGGCGGCCTTCTTGGTCAACAGCTTTGCGGCCGGAACGGCGCGGACCGCCTGGGTTCCACCCCGGCGCCCAACGGCGGAGAACTGATTTCGCAAGAAAAATGGCGGAGGGAGAGGGATTCGAACCCTCGATACGCTTTTGACGTATACACACTTTCCAGGCGTGCGCCTTCGACCACTCGGCCATCCCTCCGCATCGCCTGTTCGGGCACGCCCGATCAGAGAGGCGGGAAAATACACGGAAGTGCCATGGGCTGCAAGGGCAAAGGCGGAATCGGGTAAAAACCCGATCACGGCCAGAAAAGCGTTGAAATTTGAGTGCCTAGGGTGCAAACCTTAGCTTCTGGCTTAAAAGACCAAATTCGTTGCGGGGGCTTCATGTGGATGGGCCGTGTCGTCGGGTGGTTCCTGATCGCGCTAACCGTGATCATGGCGTCGGGAGATGCCGTGCTTGCCTTGGGTCCGGCCGATTATTCCGGCATCCTGACCGCAGACGTGGTCACCTTGCTGGTCGGCGCCGCCCCGGAAGCCGCCCCTGAACAAAGCCTGCTCGCCTCGCTGGAAATGGCCATCATGGAATTACCGGCCTGGGTGGTTGTCGGCGTCATCGGCACCTGCCTGCTGGTGGCCAGCCGCAAGCGGCACAAGCGGTTCCGTTTCCGCCGCACCTGACTTTTTCCCGCCACGATCCTTGGCTAGACTGTCTGTCGTGTTTTCGCAGGCGGGGGCCTTGCCATGTCCCGATTGAACATGTCGCGTCGTGCGCTGCTGACCGGTTTGACGGCCGGTGCCGGCATTCTGACCTTGGCCGGATGCCAGGTGGCGCCCGGCACCGGGCGTGACGAGTTCAACCTGCTGAGCGCCGAAGACGAATCCAAGATGGGGCGCGACAGCCACCCCCAGATCCTGGCCCAATTCGGCGGTGTGGTGGACGACCCGGCCCTGTCGGCCTATGTGGCGGGACTGGGCCAAACCTTGGTGCGGACCACCGAGACCCCCAACGCGGATTTCCGCTTCACCGTGCTGAACAGCGACATCGTCAACGCCATGGCGCTGCCCGGCGGCTATGTCTATGTCACCCGCGGCCTGTTGGCCCTGTGCGGCAACGAAGCCGAACTGGCCGGGGTGGTCGGCCATGAAATCGGCCACGTTCTGGGCCGGCATTCGGCCCAGCGTTATAGCCGCGCCATGGCCGCCAACGTCTTCACCACCATCCTGGGGATCGCCGTCGGCACCCCCGGCATCGCCGACGTCGCCCAGTTGGGGGCCGGCGCCTGGCTGCAATCCTATTCCCGCGAAAACGAGATGGAAGCCGACCATCTGGGCCTGCGCTACATGAGCCGGGGCGGCTGGAACCCGCAAGGCATGGTCAGCATGCTGAACCGCCTGCGTGACCACGGCAGGCTGGAAATGCTGATGGCCGGACGCGACCCGTCGGAAATCGACCAGACCCATTTCATGGCCACCCATCCGCGCACCGTCGACCGCGTCCAGGCCGCCATCGCCGAGGCCGGCACCGCCAACAGCGGCAGCCTGGGGGAAGAGGTCTATCTGCGGCACCTGGACGGCCTGACCTATGGGGACGACCCGGCGGAAGGGGTGATCCGCGGCACCACGTTTTCCCATCCCGTCATCGGCTTGCGCTTCGACGTGCCCAGCGGCTTCCACCTGACCAACGGGGCCAAGGCGGTGGTCGCCACCGACGGACAGGGCGCCGCCATCATCTTCGACACCGCCAAGGCCGCCGGCACCGACATGCTGAGCTATATCAGCCGGTCCTGGATGCCCAAATCCCGGCTGACCAATGGCGAGGCCCTGACCATCAACGGCATGGCCGCCGCCACCGCCGCCACCCGGGGGCGCACGTCCAAGGGCAACGTGGACATCCGGCTGGTCGCCATCCGCTTCGACGCCGACGATGTCTGCCGTTTCACCTTCGTCACCCCGCCCAGCCGCACCGCGTCCTTGGGCGAGGCGCTGCGCCGCACCACCTATTCGTTCCAAAGGCTGAACGCCGCCGAAAAAGCGGCCATCAAGCCGCTGCGTATCCGCCTTCACACCGTCAGGGCCGGCGACAGCGTCGAAAGCCTGGCCGCCAGCCAGGAAGTTGCCGACTGGCAGCAGGAACGGTTCCGGGTGCTGAACGGCCTGGAACCGGGAGAGACCTTGCGGCCGGGACAAAAGGTCAAGCTGATCCGTTCTTGACCGTTTTCGGCAGGCTGAAATGGAAGCTCGACCCTTGGCCGGGCTGCGATTGCACCCAGATTTCGCCGCCATGGCGCTGGACGATCTTGCGGCACAAGGCCAGACCGATGCCGGTGCCGCCGTATTTTTCCCGCGTGTGCAGGCGCTGGAACACCTGGAAGATGCGGTCGAAATATTGCGGGTCGATGCCGATGCCGTTGTCGGCGACGGTGAAGACCCAGCGTTCGCCGTCGTCTTGCGCCAAGAGACGGATCACCGGGGCCACATCGTCACGCCGATATTTCAAGGCGTTGCCCATCAGGTTCTGCAGCAGGCTGACCATCTGGGTCTCGTCCGCCATCACCGTCGGCAAGTCGCCGATTTCCACCTGGGCGGCGGATTCGGCCATGGCCATGGCCAAATTTTCTTTCGCCAAAGCCGCCACCTTGGTCATCTCGGTCCTGGCGAAGGGTCGCCCCCGGGTGCCAACCCGTGAATATTCCAGCAGGCTTTGGATCATCGCCTGCTGACGTCGGGCGGCGTCGACGGCGAAGCCGATGAACTGGCGCCCGTCTTCGTCCAGCTTGTCTTCATAACGCCGTTCCAGCAGCTGCAGGAAGCTGGCGATGGTGCGCAGCGGTTCTTGCAGGTCGTGCGACACCACATAGGAAAACTGCTGCAATTCGGCGTTGGATTCCTCCAGCTTGGCCGATTTTTCCAACAATTCGGCCTGAAAGCGTTCACGGTCGGTGACGTCATGGACAATGGCGTGGACGAAACGGCGGCCATGCATGCTGACCGGCCCCAGGTGCACCTCGACTTCGCGGATTTCGCCCGACGCCAAGCGGTGGCGCGAACGGAAGAACTGCTGCTCGCCTTGGGCGCTGCGCTGCATCAGCGCCTTCAAGTCGGCCTCGTTCAGCAACGACACCTGATGGATGCTGGTGGCGTCGGTCTGGTCGGTGCCATAGCCGTAATAGGAAAGAGCGGCGGCGTTGGCGTCGATGATGCGTCCACTTTCCGGATCGACCAGAACCTTGACCGCGCTGGTGCGTTCGAACATCTCGCGATAGGTCTGCTCGCGTTCGGCCAATTGCCGCTGCACGTCCTTTTGGTCGGTGATGTCGACGAACACACCGTTGACCGAGATGACGCCGTCAGCCCCGGTACTGGGGGAAGCCGTGCCCTTCCACCAGCGCTTCTCGCCGCCGGGGGCAAGGTAACGCCCCTCCATCTGCCATTCGCCGTCCACCGCCGCCGCTTCGGCCATGGTCAGCGGCCATTCCGCCAATTCCTCGGGGGTGAAGGGCAGATTGCGCCAATCGTCGATCAAGACCTGAGCCGGCACCCCGAACATGGCCTGGGCCTGCGACGACACCACCGAGAACCGTCCGTTGCCATCGGGAAATTGCAGCCACTGGAACACGGTTCCGGGGACCGAGGCGGTGATGCCCGCCAAGGTGCGTTCGGCGCGGTCCAACTGGCCCATGGCCTGGGCCGCCAATTGCCGGCTTTGCTGGCGCGACACCAGCATCAGCGCCGCCGCCACCGTCAACACCAGGCTGAAGGCGACGCACGACACCAGCAGGATCAGCGGGGACGGCCCCAACCACAAGGAAAGCGCCGGAAGATGGCGGCTGGCCTGGATGGTCCAGCGGACGCCGGCCACGTCGACGCTGCGCAGGGTTTCGAACAGTGTTTCGCTTGGCGGCGCGTCGTCGTCGGAACCATAGATCACTCCGTCGGCGGTCACCGCCCCGGAATAGACCCGCACATGCAAGCTGGGGTCCTTGATCGGACGGACCACGCCGTCGATCAGGGCCGTCGAATGCATCCCCAGCAACAGCCAACCCCGCAGGGCCTTGCGGCGCTGATCCACATTGGCTGTGGGATAGTCGGCCCCGTAAACCGGATAGACCATCAAAAAGGCCCGTTCGTCGGAGTCCTGGATCATCAGCTGCAAGGGTTCGCTCAGCACGCTTTTGCCGGTGTCGCGGGCCATCTCTGCCGCCCGCCAGCGCCCGGGATGGCTGGCGATGTCGTAGCCCAAGGCCTTGGCCGCACGCGACAAGGGCGCGAAATGGGTGACCACCCCCAGGGATGGGGTGCTGGACGGGGTGCTGTCCGCGGGGTGAATGGCGAAATGCCGCCACAGACGTTGCCGGATGTCGGCGACGAAGGCGTCCTTGTCTTCGGCCGCGACCGATTGGGCGAAGGCGATGCCGTCGATTCCGGGAACATCTTGGTCAAGCAGCGCACGGCGGACGAAAGTGTCCCATTGGTTGGCGCTCAGGTCAGGGTGTTCCGCCCACACGCCCGCCCCGGCCCGCAGCACCGATTGCAGCAGGTCCAGGCGCGCCGACAGGGCATGATAGATCTGGTCGACGCTGCGTTCGAAATCGGCCCGGGCCGTGCTTTCCTCGCGCCGGACCTCGCTGTGCCAGATGAACAGCGACAGCGCCAGGGACACAGCCAGAAGGACCGCCAGCAAGACGACCTGTCCCGGATGAAGAAAGCCGAAAAGACGCCTAGGATTCATGGCTGCCGCGGCCCTGTCCGGTTCCCACCAGGGCGGCCCAGCCCAACACCGTCAGCAGCAACAGCATGGGGACCACGTAACGCCAGGTCCACAGCCCGGTCCGGGACTCGTCCGCGGCTTGGGCCACATCCCCCGGCGCCATGGCCGCCACCGTCCAGTTGAAGGTGGGTTCCGCTTCAACCCAAGCCTGCCACTGACGCGGCTTGCCGCTGACCGGGTCGGCCAACGGGAATTCGACGGCACCGCCGCCGCTTTGCGCCTGACGCCAGACTTCCTTGATCGCCCGGCCTTCCGGGCTGTCATCCAGGTTGTCCACCTTCTGACCCTCAAGTGCCGGCTGGTCGGGGAACAGACGAACGGTGCCTTCCTGGTCGATCGCCGTCAGCCGGCCGCCCTTGGTCAGATGGATGGCCCGCAAACGTTCGACCGCTTCCGCCTTCAGGCCGTTTTCCACCGCCGAAACATAATCGCCGGTGCCGATCAACCAGTTGAACGGCTTGAACCGGCGGGCATAGGCGACCTTGTCGTCCATGCGGTCGCTGTTTCCCGGCGGGTACCAGCTATAGCGGACATAACCGGCATTTTCCGGATTGCTGACGGCGCGGATCAGCTCGCGCATGATGTAGCGGCCGGCATCGTCGCGGTTGTCGATCAACGAGGTGCCTTCCAGACGCGGCACCGTCGGCAGCAAGACGCACTTGCCGTCCATGTCGTCGATGAAATAATAGCCGCGTCCCTGGAAAAAACGCTGCGGACGCAGACTTTCGCGGATCACCTGACGCAGTTCCTGGTCGCCAAGCTTTCCCGCCGCCTGGGTATAGATGGCCTGGGCGACGTCGTGGGCTTCGTCCACGCGCTGGCGCACCCGTTCCTTCAGCACCACTTCGGCCTGGCTGCGCACGACGCTGAGGTGGCGGTGGGCGCTGGTGGTTTCGTACTGCAGCACGGCGGTCAAATCATCTTGGTGCGTGTGATAGGCACGCTCGGCCCGGGCCCGGTACTCGGCCCCGAATTCCCCTACCAGCCAAATGATCTGCGCTCCGGCGAACAGGGCCAGAATCAGCAGAGAAACCCGTTGTTTCAACGATGCGATCGAACCCGCCACGTCATCAGCCTGGAACTGGTGTCGATGAAACTCGCATCATATACGAACGGATTAAGGAAGGCCACCGACTGACCATCACAACGGCAGCAACCCCTTGCGGGCGGCAGCCAGGATGGTTTGGGCCTTGCTGGCCGCCCCCAGCTTCTTGCCGCAATTGGCCAGATGGAACTCCACCGTCTTGGGGGAAATGCCCAAGATCGTCGATGTTTCCCAAGCGGTCTTGCCCTGGGCCGCCCACAGCAGTACCTCGCGTTCGCGCGCCGTCAGTTCCGGGGCCGGGTCGCCGGCGCCCCGGCCACCTTCGGCGACGCGGGTGAACACCTTGACGATGCCGCCATCGGCCATGGCGGTGGACCGCACCCGGATCAGGGTGCCGTCAGGACGGCGGCGGGAATAGGAATCGGTCAGGCTGGCCAGACGTTGGCTGACGATCAGGCGCCGTTCGCCGGCACCGTGCTCACCCCGCCCCACATTGTATTCGACGAAATCCAAGAAGGCCGTTCCCACCCGCATCAAGTCAGGGGGAAACCCCATCAAGTCGACCACCGCCTTGTTCCAGGCCAACAGACGCAGGTCGCCGTCAAAGCGGATCACCCCGTCTTCCAAGGCGTCCAGCGTCTGCTGCAGAATGGCGGCGGTTTCCATTCAGCCCAGCATTTTCAGGATATCGGCGACCACCGCCCGCGCCCCGTCGTCGATCTGGCCGATGGTGGCGTCCAGCATGTAGCACGGCGTGGTCACCACCTTGTTGGCGGCGTCGACGACGGTCTGACCATGGCTGGCGACCACATGGGTGGCGCCGGTCTTTTCCACCGCCTGGGCGGTGCCTTGGTCGGAACCGATGGTCACGGTCACCTTTCCCAGCACCTTGGCCACCAAGGCGGGCGAGATGCACAGCGCGCCGATGGGCTTGCCGGCGGCATGGAACGCCTTGATGGCGGCTTCGGCATCGGGGTTGACACTGCAATCGGGGCCGGCGACGGCGAAGGTGCACAGGTTCTTGGCGGCGCCGAAACCACCGGGGAACAGCACCGCGTCGAAATCGGCGGCACGCAATTCGGACAACGGCTTGATGGCCCCGCGCGCGATGCGGGCGGCTTCCACCAGCACGTTGCGGCTTTCGTCCATGGGCTGGCCGGTCAGGTGGTTGACCACATGCATCTGCGCCACGTCGGGGGCGAAACATTGGTAAGTGGCGCCGGCCCGGTCCACCGCCAGCAAGGTCAGCACCGCCTCGTGGATTTCGGCGCCGTCATAAACGCCGCAACCGGACAGGACCACCGCAAATTTCGCCTTGCTCATGCTTGCCCCCTGATGTTTTGCCTTGAACCGCCCCCATATTAGCGGGACAACCCCCCTTCGCGCCACCCCGACACAGGAGCTTGCATGTCCCGCGCTTACGACCAGTTGGAAGCCCGTTTCAAGAAAGCCTCGGTGTTGGGTGACGCGCTGTCGGTGTTGCACTGGGACATGTCCACCATGATGCCCGATGGCGGCGCCGAGGCCCGCGCCGAACAGCTGGCGCTGCTGAAGACCCTGGCCCATCAGGCGGTGACCGGCGACGACATGGCCGACCTGCTGGCGGCGGCCCAAGCCGAAGGCCTGGACGACTGGGAACGCGCCAACCTGCGGGAAATGCGCCGCGACTGGGTGCACGCGGCGGCCGTGCCCGCCGACCTGGTGGACGCCATGGCCAAGGCCGAATCGGCGTGCGAGATGATCTGGCGCCAGGCGCGGCCCAATGCCGACTTCGCCGCCGTGCTGCCGTCCTTGCGCGAAATCCTGAACCTGACCATCCAGGCCGGCCAAGCCAAGGCCGAAGCCCTGGGCGTCGGCATCTACGACGCATTGTTGGACCAGTACGAACCCGATGGGCGATCCGCCGACATCAACCGGGTGTTCGCCGACCTGGAAAGCTTCCTGCCCGATTTCATCGCCCAGGCCCTGGATGCCCAGCAATCGCGCCCGGCGCCGTTGGCGCCGCAAGGCCCCTTCGCCGTCGAAAAGCAAAAGGAACTGGGCCACAAGGTCATGGTCGCCCTGGGCTTCGACTTCCATCGCGGCCGTCAGGACGTCAGCGCCCACCCGTTCTGCGGCGGCTATCCCGAAGACGTGCGCATCACCACCCGCTACAACACCGACGACTTCGCCACCGCCCTGATGGGGGTGATCCACGAAACCGGCCACGCGCTTTACGATTTCGGACTGCCCGGCGGCAAATGGCGCACTCAGCCGGTGGGCCGGGCGCGCGGCATGCAGATCCATGAAAGCCAAAGCCTGCTGATGGAGATGCAGGCCTGCCGCTCGCGTCCCTTCCTGGCCTATGCGGCACCCTTGATGCAAGAAACCTTTGGCGGCCAAGGCCCGGCATGGGAAGCCGAAAACCTGTACCGTCTCAGCACCCGGGTGAAGCGCGGCTTCATCCGCGTCGACGCCGACGAATGCACCTATCCCGCCCATGTCATCATCCGCTATGGGCTGGAAAAGGCGCTGATCGAAGGCCGCATGGACCTGGCCGACCTGCCCGGCGCCTGGAACGACGGCTACCGCCGCCTGCTGGGCATCACGCCGCCCGACGACCGCCTGGGCTGTCTGCAGGACATCCACTGGTATGGCGGCGCCTGGGGCTATTTCCCCACCTACACCCTGGGCGCCATGAGCGCGGCGCAATTCTTCGCCGCAGCGAAACAGGCGGACCCGCAGATCGAACCGGCCATCGGCCGTGGCGACTTCGCCCCGCTGCTGGCTTGGCTGCGCGCCAACGTCCACGGCCTGGGATCAAGCCTGTCCACCACCGAGATGTTGGTGAAGGCCACCGGCAAACCGTTGGATGCCGGGGTGTTCAAGGCGCACCTGACCAAAAGGTATTTGGGCTAGGGTTTGGCCCGCAGTGCCAAATGGAAACGGCTGTGGTGATTCACCCAATCCGCCGTGTGTTCACAGCGATAGCTGATTGTGGAAATGATGTCAGCGTGATCCTGGGACAGGTCACGTTCGAAAACCGGCTCGTAATGAGCGACACGGTTCCGCAAATCCTTGATGCGGCGCAGACGTTGCTGCAAGTCTTTGCGCTTCATGCCTCGCGGCAGGTTGGGAAAAATACCGTGCAACCGGGTTTGCCACAGGGGACGTTCGTATTTGCCGGCCATCAAGCCGACCCAAAACTCGAAACTTAAACCCGCCACGACCCTACCATTGGTGACGGGATGGTCGGCTTTTTCGATACGGTCGACAACTTGTGCGATGCTGGTTTCGAGTCGAGAGCGAGTCTCGGGATTGATGTCGAAGAATCTCTGTTCGTTGTGCCATTGACTTCCAAAGGCATCGACCAAACATTGATTCACGCTATTCCTAATAGAAACTTCGCATATCTCCAATGGAGAATGCAGTGACTGTGAAATATAGGAATTCCATAGGTAAAGTTTAATAGCCCGTTCCCTGTCGAAACCCGCGCGCTTCAGGTAAGTCCCCAGCCGCTCCACAGATATAGTGTTTTCCAATGCCAAGGACACATCATCCTGATATTGGAAGTTTTCTTGACGGAATGGCATTTATGAGGTACCCTCATAAAGTAAGTTGTGATGCCCCTCTGCCTTCCGGCATGTGCGCACGACAAAGTTAGAGCCCCAGGACAGGCCGCAAGGCCCCTCCTGGGGTTTCGCTTTTAACACCAAAACACAATCTTTACGACTATGGGGTGAGGTCAGTCTCCCATTGACTTGCCCCACGTTGACGGGCTCGGTAATGTTGCCCGTTTTTCCGAACCAAGGCTGGTAAGTCCGTGAAATATGTGAGCACCCGGGGCAACGCGCCCGTCCTGTCCTTCGACGACGTCCTGTTGGCCGGCCTGGCCCGCGATGGCGGCCTGTACGTGCCCCAGACCTGGCCGCAATTCTCGGCCGACGACATCCGGGCCATGCGCGGCCTGTCCTATGCCGAGATCGCCATCCGCGTCATGACCCCCTTCGTCGAAGGTTGCATGACCCGCGACGAACTGGCGACTTTGGTCCACGACACCTATGCCCGCTTCACCCATCCGGCGGTGGCGCCGTTGAAGCAGCTGGATGCCAACCAGTGGGTGCTGGAGCTGTTCCACGGCCCGACCATCGCGTTCAAGGACTACGCCCTGCAGTTGGTGGGACGGCTGTTCGACCACGTGCTGACCAAGCGCGGCCAGCGCGTCACCATCGTCGGCGCCACCTCGGGCGACACCGGATCGGCCGCCATCGAGGCCTGCCGCGACCGGGGGTCCATCGACATCGTCATCCTGCACCCGCATAACCGCACCTCGGCGGTGCAGCGCAAGCAGATGACCACGGTTTTGTCCGACAACGTGCGCAACGTGGCGGTAGAGGGCACCTTCGACGACTGTCAGGACATGGTCAAGGCGCTGTTCAACGACCACGACTTCCGCGACACCTACAACCTGTCGGCGGTCAATTCCATCAACTGGGCCCGCGTCATGGCCCAGATCGTCTATTACTTCGCCTCGGCCGTGGCGGTGGGCGCACCGGACGTGTCCATGACCTTCTCGGTGCCCACCGGCAATTTCGGCAACGTCTTCGCCGGCTTCTGCGCCCGTCAGATGGGTCTGCCCATCGAAAAGCTGGTGGTAGGGTCCAACAGCAACGACATCCTGACCCGTTTCTTCGAAAAGGGCGTTATGGAAGCCGACGGCGTGGTGCCGACGCTTTCGCCCAGCATGGACATCCAGGTGTCATCCAATTTCGAACGTCTGGTCTTCCATTACCTGGGCAATGACGGCAAGGCGGTGGGCCAGCTGATGGAAGAATTCCGCGCCACCGGCCGCATGGACATGCCGCAAGGCGCCTATGGCGCCATGCGCGAACTGTTCGAAGGCCATCGCTATGACGACGACCAGACCCTGGCGGTGATGAAGTCCACCCAGGCCAAGACCGGCGAGGTGCTGGACCCCCATTCCGCCATCGGCGTCGCCGCCGGCGTCAAGGGCCATGTCAACAAAGCGTCGCCCCTGGTCGCCCTGGCCACCGCCCATCCGGCCAAATTCCCCGACGCGGTGGAAAAGGCCACCGGCAGCCGTCCGCCGCTGCCCGCCCACATGGCCGACCTGTTCGACCGCCCCGAACGTTTCGACGTGCTGCCCAACGATCTGGGCGCGGTGCGCGACTACGTCGCCGCCTTCGCCAAGCGGGGCCGCGCATGAGCGTCGTGGCGGAGCCGCGCATGAACGGCGTGAAGGTCACCACCCTGAAGAACGGCCTGCGGGTCCTGACCGATCCCATGCAGACGGTGGAAAGCGTGTCGCTGGGTCTGTGGGTCGACGCCGGCACCCGGCACGAACCGGCCCAGATCAACGGTATCTCGCATCTGCTGGAACACATGGCGTTCAAGGGTACCGAACGCCGTTCGGCGCGGGCCATCGCCGAGGAAATGGACAATGTGGGCGGCCATCTGAACGCCTACACGGCGCGTGACCACACCGCCTATTACGCCAAGGTGCTGAAGGAGGATTCGGCGCTGGCCTTGGACATCTTGTCCGACATTCTTCAGAACTCGACCATGGACGCCGAGGAACTGGCCCGCGAACAGGCGGTGGTGGTCCAGGAAATCAACCAGTCCATCGACACCCCCGACGACATCATCTTCGACCATTTCCAGTCCACCGCCTTTCCCGACCAGCCGCTGGGCCGCCCGGTCCTGGGCACCGAGGAGCTGGTGCGCGCCATGAATCGCGACACCGTCAAGGGCTACATGTCCAGCCATTACGCCGCGTCGCGCATGGTGCTGTCGGCGGCCGGCGCCATCGACCACGACCAGTTGGTGGACAGCGCCGAGAAGGCCTTCGCCACCCTGGCCGCCACGGCCGAGGCCCAACCGGAAGCCGCCCGCTACGTCGGCGGCGAATACCGGGAAGAACGCGACATCGAACAGGTCAACCTGGTCCTGGGCTATGGCGGCGTCAGCTATGACGACCCCGACTATTACGCCATCTCGGTGCTGTCCACCCTGCTGGGCGGCGGCATGAGCTCGCGGCTGTTCCAGGAAATTCGTGAAAAGCGCGGTCTGGTCTATTCCATCTATTCCTTCGCCTCGTCCTATTCCGACGGCGGCCTGTTCGGCATCTATGCCGGCACCGGCGAGGACGAGGTCGAGGAACTGGTTCCCGTCCTGTGCGACGAAGTGGTCAAAGTGTGCGGCGGCGTCGCCGCCGATGAAATGCTGCGTGCCCGCGCCCAGTTGAAGGCGTCCATCCTGATGAGCCTGGAAAGCACCTCGTCACGCTGCGAGCAGTTGGCCCGCCAGGTGCTGGTCTATGGCCGTCCCATCACCACCCAGGAAGTGGTGGACCGCATCGAAGCCATCGACGCCGCCGCCATCGCCCGCGTCGCCCGTCGCCTTTTCGCCCAGGTGCCGACCATCGCCGCCATCGGCCCCTTGGCCAAGCTGGAAGACCACCAATCCATGGTGGCCCGCCTGAAACTGTAACCGGCCCAGAACTGTAACAGGATCGTCATCACCCGTCTTACGTGTCCGGGGCGATGATGTTCCGGACAAGCGAAGGGGGGAAGGCGATGCGGGTGTCGGTTTGGGTCGCGGTGGTTTGCCCCGGCACCTCGCGGGTGCTGTTGGCCAAGCGCGGCCCCACCACCCGCAACGCCGGCCGCTGGAACTTTTTCGGCGGTGGCCTGGACCGGGGCGAACACCCCGAGGAAACCGCCATCCGCGAACTGGCCGAGGAAGCCGGCATCGATTCCCATCCCGACGACCTGATCTATCTGGGCGAAGCGGTCGGCGGGTCCAAGCGCAACCTGTTGTTCGTGGTCACCACCGAGGCCGAGTTCGAGCCCATCATCAACCACGAAAGCCAGGCCTGGGCCTGGGTGTCCATCGACGACCTGCTGGCTCTGCATCCGCTGCACGGCCCGACGCAGAAACTGTCGCCGCTGGTGCGGTCGTGGTCGCGCAACATCCCGCGCCCCCCCGCCCAATCCGCCAACACGCCCCAGGAAAGCCGCTGGGACTGGCTGATGCGCCAAGTGGCCCGTCACTGGTAAGGCACGACGAGAGAAACACGCCCGCCGCCTGAGGGCGTCGGGGATCGGTTCCGATCACCGGAATATGCGATCAGGCTTTTTTCTGCGCCGCTTCGGCGGCGGCGAACATGGCGACGACGAAATTGGCGATCTTCTTCAGGTCCGATTTCTGGTCGATGTCGGCGCTTTTCGCCTTGGCCACCACCTTGGCCACATAATCGGGACGGCCCGGCACACCGAACGCCTTCAGGAAGCGTTCCTCGCCCAGGGCGCCATGGGCGGCCATGACGAAGACCGCCAACTGGTCCACCCGCAACCCCAGTTCGCCCACCAGCATCTTGCCCACCATGCCGTTCACCGCCCCCAGGATACCCGTCACCCGCACCGTCTGCTCGGCATTGGGCAGGCACTCGCGCACCTTGGGGTCCAACAGCGCCATGGTGAAGGCCTGGGCCTTCAGCCGTTTACCGTCGGGGCTCAGGATGTCGGACAGCCGCGCCCGGTCGTCGCGTTCCTCGTTCTTCACCAAGTCCCCCAGCAACGGCGCCATGCCGTCGCTGATGCGCTTGTCGGCGGTGGTGATGGGGACCGGTGCGCCGGCCTTGCCGGTCTGCAGGGTGTCGGGAAGTTGATAGCCGCCATGGCCGGCGCCGGCTTCCATGGTTTCCACCACCGGGGTGGGCGGCGGTGGATTGTCCGGATCGGCGCGCAGCCGGCGGATGTCTTCGGCCAGACGGTAATCCAGGATGCGTGGCCCCAGACGGCGCACCATGGATGGGCTCATCTGGCAATATTCGGGAATGATCGGCACCTGCCAGTCGTGCAGCAGGTAATCCTGGAACGCCGCATACAGGATTTCAGCACGGGTGCGCGGGCCGTCGTGCAGGGTCTTGGGCTGCGACGCCATCAGGGCCCGCAACCGGTCAAGCAGCCCCCGCCTTTGGGTCCGGCGCGGACGAGAGCGCAGGCTGCGGGCGCCGCCATCCAGACGCATGCGGAAATGGCGCTTGGCGGCGGTGCGCACCACCATCGCCACCACCTGATCCAAAGACCGCCCGCATTCCAGCAAAGCCTCGGCGTCTTCCACCGCCACCTTGCGGCGGTCGACCAGCAGATCGCGGAACTGTTCGGGATTGGCGCGGAACACCTGGAAACAGCGGTCCAGCAGGTCGACGTCGTCCAAGATGGCTTCCAAGGCGCCGCGCCGGGGCAGACGTCGGACTTCCGGCACCAGTTCACACAACACGTCGATCACCGGCCCCGACAAGGTGGCGTTGATCTTGCGCACGACCGCCAGATGGTCGGCCTGGGCTGGTGAAGCCATGCTGGTCCCTAGATGCCGTTGACATCGGCTTCCGCGTGGACAGGCACACGGATGCACCGTCCATCATCGCTACCGCAAGTTAGAAAATCACTAAGATTTCGGATCGGCGCGCTTGAACAATTGGCGGACGAATTCGGCGCAGTCGGACAGGGACGAGGCCTGGGTCAGCCCGGACTGGCGGGCCCGTTGGGTCATGCGCATGACCACCGCCGCGTCGGCATGGGGGCCGAAGAACTTGCCATAGGATTCGACGCCGATGGTTTCGTGGGCCACCAACAGCACGGTGGCCAGTTGGTCCAGGCGCAGCCCCAGTTCGGCCACCAGCAGCTTGGCCGGCATGGTGCCGGTCTCACGCAGCGGCTGGCTGAGCGGGGCTTCCGCCGGGCGCGGCCGCAACTGAGCCCGCAATTGGGCCAATTGCAGCACTTTGGCGAAGGCTTCCACCTTCAGCCCGCCGCCAGTGGCCAGCACGTCGGACAGCCGGGCGCGGTCGTCGCGGCGCGGCGCGGGGTCGATGGCGGTCTGCTGCTGTTCCGGGGTCTCGAACAGCTTGGCCGCTTCCTCGGGGTCGGCGACCACCCGGCGCAGATGATCCACATCCTTCAGTTCCAGCAACTTGTCACCCAGGGACCGGGCCAGATTGGGCGACATCTCGGCATAGGTGGGGACCAGCGGCACCTGCCAGTCATGCAGCAGATTGGCTTTCAGCGCGTCGTACAATTCCTCGGCCCGGCCGCGCAGCGGCGTGGCGTGCAGTGCAGTGGCCGGCGGCGGCGCCTTGAACAATTGCCCCAGCCGTTGATGCAGGCGCCGATGGGCGTTTTCCGCCTTGGGGGTGTGGACCGGCATATGGCGGCGGCGGAAATGCCGCTTGGCGGCGGTGCGCACGATCATCGCCACCACCTGTTCCAGGGAACGGCCACAGGCCATGGGGGTGTTGTCGTCGGTGACCGGGTGCTGGGACCGGTCCAGCAGAACCGGGGCGAACTTGTCGCGTTGGGCGCGGAACACCTTGAAGCAGCGTTCCAGCAGGCCGATGTCGTCCAAGGTCCGTTGGTAGGCGCGATCAGCCGGCAGTTTCTTCAACTCGGGAAGAAACTGCGACAGGATGCCGATGACGGAATCCTGCAAGGTGTCGTTCACCTGCCGGATGGCGTTGCCCCCGCCCCCGGCCATGTCACTCGCCGCCATTGGCACTCGGATCGTCCTCCGATGCGCCCATCCCCCCCGTGCTGCCCCCTCCTTCGAAAGGAGGATTTTTCAGCACAAGAATGAAGCGATCAAAGGACGAGCCCTGTCAACGACTTGCGCGGTCCTCCCTACTCATAGGGAGGGCAATGCCACCCTTTCGGGGAGGCAGTGAAAATCTCGCAGCCGGTGGCGGTGACACCGATGGAGTGCTCGAACTGGGCCGACAGCGACTTGTCCTTGGTCACCGCGGTCCAGCCGTCGGACAGGATCTTGGTTTCATAGCGCCCGGCGTTGACCATGGGCTCGATGGTGAAGAACATGCCTTCCTGCAGCGCCATACCCTGGCCGGGGCGGCCGAAATGCATGACGTTGGGGGGTTCGTGGAACACCCGGCCCAGACCATGGCCGCAAAAATCGCGCACCACCGAGAAGCGGTGCTTTTCAACGAAGCTTTGGATGGCCCAGCCGATGTCGCCCAAGGTGGCGCCGGGCTTGACCACCTCGATGCCGCGCATCAGGGCTTCGTAAGTGACCTCGCACAGCTTGCGGGCCTTGATCCCCACCTTGCCGACGTAATACATGCGGCTGGAATCGCCGTGCCAGCCGTCGACAATGGGGGTGACATCGATGTTGACGATGTCGCCGTCCACCAAAACCTTGTCACCGGGAATGCCGTGGCAAACCACGTGGTTGACCGAAGTACAGATGGATTTGGGGAAGCCGCGGTAATTCAACGGCGCCGAAATGCCGCCGTTCTGGGCGATGAAGTCGGCGCACAGGCGGTCCAGTTCGGCGGTGGTCACCCCCGGCTGCACATAAGGCGCGATGAAATCCAGGGTCTCGGCGGCCAGTCGGCCGGCCTTGCGCATGGAATCGAACTCGGCCGGCCCATAAAGCGGCACCCGGCTTGAATCGCGGTCACTCAAAGCTTCGTCCCTCGTGTAAATGGATCGGCAAAGGCTCGCCGATGCTAATGCCTTCCAAACTCATATGGCAGGTATAGCAGATCGCTTCCACCCCGTCCGCAAATGCCGTGCGCAGACCGGCGGCATAGGCAGGGTCGATATCCTCGGCCGGGGCGAAAGCCGTGCAATCGCCGCGCTGGACCAGATACAGCATCACGGCCCGCGCCCCTTGCGCCACCATCTGGCGCAATTCCACCAGATGCTTGGCCCCGCGCACGGTGACCGCGTCGGGAAATTCCGCCCTGTCGCCACGCTTCAGATGGACGTTCTTGACCTCGACATAGCAGGGTGGCCTGTCGGGGGCTTCCAGCAGCAGGTCGATGCGGGAACTGGCGCCGTATTTCACCTCGCGCCGGATGGTCTGGTATCCGGTCAGTTCGGGGATTTTGCCTTCGGCGATGGCTTCGGCGGCGATCTGGTTGGGATAGCTTGTGTTGACGCCCACCAGGACGCCGTCGGCGCGCACCAGTTCCCACGAATATTTCAGCTTGCGGTCGGGATTGGCGGCCGGCGACAGCCACACCTCCATCCCGGGATCGGCGGTCCCCAGCATGGCCCCCGAATTGGCCAGATGGGCGGTGACCACCTGACCGTCATCCAAGGTGACGTCGGCCATGAAACGCTTGTAGCGCTTGATCAGAATGCCGTGGATCAGGGGCGCGTGGAACCGCATGTCTAGTCCTTGGCCGGGGCCAGCACTTCGCCGCAGCCGCCGCTCAACACATCGGCCAACGAGACGTGGCCCGAACCCGGCGCCAAGGGCTGCGGCTGGCTGGGATGAGGTTTCCAGCCGGTGACGTTGACCAGATGGAATTCCGCCGGCACCCGCCCGTCGGGACCGGCGAAGCTGGTCTGGTACAGGTGCAGCGCGTGCAACAAGGTGGTGCGGCGGCTGACGCTTTTGCGGCGTTCGGCCACCACGTTGGTTTCGCCCATGCCGCGCAGGTCGGCCAGCAGACGCATGGGGTCGCCATAGGACACCGAAATCATGTCGGCGTCGGCCACCGGAAGCGCGAAGCCGGCCCGCTGCAACAGTCGCCCCATGTCGCGCACGTCGGCCATGGGCGAGACCCGGGGGCTGAAGCCGCCTTCGTGTATTTCTTCCGCCTGGGCCAGACTTTGCCGCAGATGACCCAAGGTGCCGCCGCCCAGCATCACCGCCAGGAACAGGCCGTCGGGCTTCAGCACACGCCTGATCTGCACCAGGGCGCCCGGCAGATCGTTGACCCAGTGCAGCGACAGGCAGGACAGCACCAGATCGAAGGAATTGTCGGCGAAAGGCAGCCATTCCTCGTCGGCAGCCAGACTGGGATGGCCGTTGGCGGCGGCGCGTGCCGCCATCTTGGGCGACAGGTCGCACTGCACCAGGGTCTGGATGCCGCCGCGGCCGCCCAAGGTGTCGGCCAGCTCGCCGGTATGGCAACCCAAATCCAGGGCAACGGGAAACGATCGGCTGACGTCGCTTAAGCGGTCGCACAGACGTTCGGCCGCTTCACGGACCAGAAAGTCGTGGGCGGCGAAGCCGTTTGCCGCACGGTCACGGCGCTTGCGCAAGGTTTGACGGTCGAAGATGCTGACGGGAACAGACATGATGCTTCCTGTATGGCATGGCCGGGGGGCGCGACGGAAGAGGCGATGACGCATTTCAGCACTCTGGCCCGCAGGATCGTCGATTCGCTGCTGCCGCCGCTTTGCCTGTGCTGCGGCACCATGGTGGCCGAGCCCGGATCGCTGTGCCCCGCCTGCTGGTCGAAACTGGCCTTCCTCGCCCCGCCGCTCTGCCATGCCTGCGGCCATCCCTTTGAGCTGGACGCGGGCGACGGCGCCTTGTGCGGGCGCTGCATGGCCGAACCGCCGCCCTGGGACCGGGCGCGGGCCGTGTTGCGCTATGACGACGCGTCCAAGCCGCTGATCCTGCGCTTCAAACATGCCGACCGGCTGGAAGGGGCGCCGGCCTTCGGCCGCTGGCTGGCCCGCGCCGGCGGCGATCTGCGCGACGGCTGCGACATGCTGGTGCCGGTGCCCTTGCATCGCTGGCGCCTTTTGGCCCGACGCTACAACCAGTCGGCATTGCTGGCCCTGGCCCTGGGCCGTGAATGGGGGGTGACAGCCCAGGTTGACGGACTGCGCCGTCTGCGCCGCACCCCACCACAGGGCCATTTCAGCCGCGAGGAACGGCTGCGCAACGTGCGCGGCGCCTTCGCCCTGCGCCCGGGATTGGAGGTCGCCGGCCGGTCGGTGCTGCTGGTGGACGACGTGCTGACCACCGGGGCGACCTTGGGCGAATGCGCCAAGGTGCTGAAACGGGCGGGTGCGGTGCGGGTGGACGTGCTGACCTTGGGCCGGGTGGTGTTGTCTGACGTGTAAGGCTTGCTATATTAAGAACCTAATCCAACGGAGTATTCCATGGCCCAGGTTGAGATTTACACCACCCAGACCTGCCCCTATTGCATTCGCGCCAAGGGCTTGCTGAACCGCAAAGGCGTGGCCTTCAAGGAATACGACGTCGGCGGCGACCCCCAATTGCGCGCCGCCATGACCCAGCGCGCCCATGGCGGGCGCACCGTGCCGCAAATCTTCATCAACGGCGAACATGTGGGCGGTTGCGACGACCTGCATTCTCTGGATGCCGCAGGTGAACTGGATTCCATGCTGGCGAAAGAACCGGCGTGATGATCGGCGACGTCTTCAAGGTCGCCTGCCTGCAGGTCAACGCCGGCACCGACATGGCCGCCAACATCAACGCCGCCAGCCTGCTGGCGGTGGAAGCCCGCGCCGCCGGGGCCGAGCTGATCCTGATGCCGGAAAACGTCGCCATGATGGAATGGGGACGCACCAACATCGTCATGAAGGCCCAGCCGGAAGCCGAGCACCAGGCCCTGGCCGCCTTTCGCGAACTGGCCAAGGAACTGGGCTGCACCCTGCATTTGGGCACCCTGCACGTGTTGCTGCCCGACGGCAAGGTGGCGAATCGCACCTATGTGGTGGACAAACACGGCCTGATCCTGGGCCGCTATGACAAGATCCACATGTTCGACGTGGATCTGGGCGGCGGCGAAAGCTATCGCGAATCGGCGACCTTCCAGCCCGGCGACCGCGCCGCGATGGTGCGCCTGCCCTGGGGCCGGCTGGGACTGTCGGTGTGCTACGACCTGCGCTTCCCCCATCTTTACCGCGCCTATGCCAATGCCGGTGCCGACTTTTTGGCCATTCCGGCGGCCTTCACCCGCACCACCGGCCGCGCCCACTGGCACGTGCTGCTGCGGGCGCGGGCCATCGAGACCGGCTGTTACGTCTTCGCCCCGGCACAATGCGGCACCCACGCCAACAACCGCGAGACCTATGGCCATGCGTTGATCGTCTCGCCCTGGGGCGAGATCTTGGCCGACGGCCTGGAACAGCCCGGCTTCGTCATGGCGGAAGTGGACGTGCGCAAGGTGGCCGACGCCCGCAAGATGATCCCCTGCCTGGACCACGACCGCGACTTTGTCCCCCCTGTCAGGGACTGATCTGGAAAGGTCCTGGTCCGTTGACGGCGCAGATGCGCTGGACCACCGCTTGCCCGGTGTCGCCATCCTCGAAGGCGACGACGGTCAAGGAACGGCAATGGTCCAGCAACTCGCCCCGGTTCAGCAGAAAATCCGGGTTGCGCGGGCTGCCATAGGCGGCGTTGCCATGGGCGAAGGTCTCGTAGATCAGCACGCCGCCCGGGGCCAGGGACGCCAGGATGGCGGGAAACAAGGGGCGCCACAGATAGTTGGTGACGACGATGCCGGCGAATTGCCGCCCCTCCAACGGCCAGGGCGAGCCGTCCTCCAGATCGGCGACGATGGTTTGCGCACCCGCCAAGGCCCCGGGGTCAAGGCTGCGATCGACGGCGGTGACCGTATGACCGCGTTCCAGGAACAATCGGGTGTGACGCCCACCCCCGGCCGCCACATCCAAAACGGCACCGCCCGGCGCCACCAGGGGGGCGAAGCGGCTGACCCAAGGGGACGGACTGGACATCGGCAAAGTGTTGCCCATATTGACGGCCTTGTTGCATTGTGGGTCCACCATGATCCTGTTTGAGCTTCGCTGCGGCAAGGACCATCGTTTCGACGCCTGGTTCCGTGACAACGCCGCCTTTGACCAGCAATCGGCACACGGCCTGATCGCCTGCCCGACCTGTGCCGACACGAAAGTGGAAAAGGCCCCCATGGCGCCGCGGCTGAACAAGGCCACAGGTCAGGCGTTGGACGCCCCCGACATGGCCCGCGCCATGCGTCAGGCCCTGGGCGAGATCCGCAAGTCGGTGGAAGCCAACTGCGATTACGTCGGCGAGAAATTCCCCGAGGAAGCCCGCAAGATCCATTACGGCGAAACCGAAGCGCGTCCCATCTATGGCGAAGCCACCCAGGACGAAGCCAAGGAACTGGCCGAGGAAGGCGTCGCCTTCCAGCCCATCCCCTGGGTCGCCGACGAGAATTAAGACTTATTCAAACACCCTCAAGCGGCGAGCGCATCCCTTCGGGATGCTTGCCTCTCGCGGCATAAGCCGCGCGGCCCCTTGGGCCTAACCCAATCTTGCTGATCTATGATCATCATGATTGGGTCTGATTTGTTTGAACACGCGCCCAGGCTTCCAGCACCAGCAGCGACCACACCTTCAGCGAATGGTCGCGCCGTCCGCCCTGGTGTTCGGCCAGCAATTGGGCCACCGGCGCCCATTCCAGACCCAGTTCCGCCATCCGCGTCTTGGTCAGGCGCTCGGCGACCATGGTGGCCAAATCGGTTTTCAGCCAGATGCCCATGGGCGGGTTGAAGCCCAGCTTCGGCCGGTCGACGATGGCGGCGGGCAACAGCTTGCGCGCCACCGCCTTCAAGATGGCTTTCTTGCCGCCTTCCATGCGGGTGGCGGCCGACATGCGCCCCACCGCCTCGACCAGACGATGATCCAGGAAGGGATGGCGGGTTTCCAAGGCCACCGCCATGCTCATGGCGTCGCCGTAAGACATCAGGTTGCCGGGCAGGAAGGACAAAAGATCGGTCTGCTGCATGGCGTCCAGGGCGCTGGCGGACGGCGCCCGGCGGTAGATGTCAGCCACCGGGCGCGACGGATCGGTCGCCAAGGCCAGCAGGGCGCGACGTTCTTCGGGATCGAAATATTCCACCCAGGACGCGTACATCTGGTCGGGGGCCAGGGTTCCGGCGCTTAGGAATTCCCGCGCCCGGCGCCAGCCGTGGCGCCCCGACGTGCTTTCCGGGATCAATTGCGACGCCCATGCCGCCAGACCGCGCAAGGGGCCGGGCACCATGCGGCGATAGCGTTCGCCCAGCATCCCCCCCTGATAGCGGGGATAGCCGGCGAACACCTCGTCGCCGCCATCGCCCACCAAGGCCACCTTCAGATGCTGGCGGGCGCTGGTGGACAAATCGTGGATCAACAGCGCGGTGGGGTTGCCGAAGGGTTCGCCGAAGGCGCGGACCATGTCGTCCAGCAGGTCGGTGACGCCGGGACGCGCCGGCAGTTCGGCATGGATGGTCCCCACATGGCGGGCCACCGCCAAGGCGGCGTCACGTTCGTCATAGGCCGGTTCGTCGAAGGTCATGGTGAAGCTGCGCACCGGCGGCGCGCCGCTTTCGCGGGCCGCCCGGCTCATCAGCGCGGCGATCACCGACGAATCGATGCCGCCCGACAAAAAGCACCCCACTTCCACGTCGGCGACCATGCGCAGACGCACGGCGCTGTCCAGGATGGGCAGCACCTCTTCCGCCGCTTCGTCCAGGCTGACCGCCCGCTCGCCGGTATAAGCCGGAGCCCACCAGCGGCCGGTGACGATGGCGCCGTTCTTCCATTCCAGCCAATGGCCCGGTTGCAGCTTGCGGATGCCGGCGTGCAGCGTCATCGGGGCGGGAACATAAAGGCAGGCCAGATAGTCCGACAGCGCCTGACGGTCCACCGACAGGTCCACACCCGGCTGCAGCCGCAAAGTGTCGATTTCGGAAGCGAAGGCGATGCCGCCATCGGCAAGCGGCGCCCAGACCAGCGGCTTGACCCCCAGCCGGTCGCGCACCAGCAGCATGGTGCGTTCCTGGCGGTCCCACAGGGCGAAGGCGAACATGCCCACCAGCTTGTCCAGACAGCCCTGCCCCTGGCGCATCAGCAGGCGCAGCAACACCTCGGTGTCGCTGGTCGAGGCGAAATCCTCACCTTGCGCTTCCAGTTCCGACCGCAATTGGTTGTGGTTGTAGATTTCGCCGTTGAAGGCGATGACCCAGCGGCCGCACGGCGAGTGCATGGGCTGGGCGCCGCCCGGCGACAGGTCGATGATGGCCAGGCGCGCGTGGGCTAGGCCGATGCCGTCCTCGCACCAGACGTCCTGGGCGTCGGGACCGCGATGGCGCATGCGCTCGGCCATGGACGCCAAAAGCGCCCGGTCGGCGCGGGTGGAACCGGCAATGCCGCACATATCCTAGGACTCCCGGTTCAGACGGTAACCGCCCGGTTCGGTCAGCAACAGAACGGCCTGGGCGGGGTCGTCCTCGATCTTCTGACGCAGGCGGTAAATGTGGGTTTCCAGGGTGTGGGTGTCGATGTCGCCGCCATAGCCCCAGACGATGTTCAGCAGGTCGTCGCGGCCGACCACGCCCTCGGCGTCCAGCAGAACACCGAGGATGGCCGCTTCCTTGTCGGTCAACCGCACCTTGTCGGCCTCGCTTTCCAGCAGCCGGGCCACCGCGTCGAACCGCCATTTGCCCAATACCGGATGTTCGGCCGAGGCCGTCAACGCATGGTCGATGGCCGCCATCAACGACGCCACCCGCACCGGCCGGGTCAGCCGGACCTGCGGCACCGGGCAATCATCCAGGGCCACCGCCGACACCACCACCTGGAAATCCGCCGCCTCGCCCTGGCAGGAAACCGCGTAGCCGGCGCCGTCCAACACCTCGGCCACGGCTTGGCACAAGGCGGAATCGGCGTCGACGAGCAGGATACGGGGACGAATTGACAAAACAGGGATCCATTGCGGTACGCCAAGACAAGGCCATCTATATAATCCAGATACCGCCCGTGCGGAAATGGCGGTTCGCGAAGTCTTTTTCCTGAAAGGGAAAAGGTCTATGGTGCCACCCCTTGCCAGGAAGTATTCCGTTCGATCATGACCAAGCCTTTGGACATCACCCCCGGCCCCACCCAACCGGCCCCCGCCCCGCTGATCGCCGTCGATCGCGCCGTGGCGGAACTGCGCCGGGGCGCGGTGGTGGCGTTGCGCGGGCCGGCCGGTCGTGTCGCCTATGCCCTGGCCGCCGAAGCCGCCACCCCGGATTCCTTGGCCAACCTGACCACCTTGGCCGGAAGCAAGCCGTTCCTGGTGCTGACCGGACGCCGCGTCGGCGTGCTGGAACTGGCGCCGCCCCAACCCGGCACCTTGCGCCTCGACATGGACGGCGGGCTGTCCGCCGAGGCCTGCGCCTGGCTGGCCGATCCGGTGGTGCGCGACGTGCCGCGCCCCGACCTCAATGCCTTGACCCTGTCGCCGCTGGACCCCGAATCGGCCGCCGCCGCCTCGGTCAACCTGGCCAAGCTGGCCCGTCTTCTGCCGGCAACCGTTGTGGCGGTGCCACCGGCCGGCGCCTTGCTGCTGCAGGGTGTGCTGGTGGTGGATGCCGCCGACATCGCCGCATATCCGGTCAACGCGGCGCGTTCCTTGCGGCTGATCTCGCAGGCCAAGGTGCCGTTGGAAGGGGCGGAAAACGCCCGTATCGCCTCGTTCAGGCCCGCCGATGGCGGCATCGAACATCTGGCCATCATCATCGGCGAGCCCGATGGCGACCAGCCGGTGCTGACCCGCCTGCATTCCGAATGCTTCACCGGCGACTTGCTGGGATCCTTGCGCTGTGATTGCGGCGACCAACTGCGCGGCGCCATCGCCGAAATCGGTCAGGCCGGGTCGGGCATCCTGCTGTACCTGTCCCAGGAAGGCCGCGGCATCGGTCTGGTCAACAAGCTCAGGGCCTATGAACTGCAGGACGGCGGCTTCGACACCCTGGACGCCAACCTGCAGCTGGGTTTCGACGACGACGAACGCATCTATCACCCGGCCGCCCGCATGCTGGCGCTTTTGGGGGTCACGTCGGTGCGTCTGTTGACCAACAATCCGCTGAAGGTCCAGGCCCTGGCCGCCCATGGCGTCACCGTCGCCGAACGGGTGCCCCACGTCTTCCCGTCCAACGGCCACAACCGCAACTATCTGGCCACCAAGGCCAACCGCAGCGGCCATATGTTCTAGGGTGTGGGCAGATTCTGCCCGGCCGATCTTTCCGCCCCTTTATAATATTCGTTTGTTTTCAATATATTATGAATTGGCATTGGCTTTGCTTGTAAGGATACGTCCTTTCAGAGGTGCGCCATGTCCGCTTCCGCCGTCGCCAGTTCCGGGTATACCGACCCCAACGCCTTCGTGCCGGTTTTCGCCAGCGAAAACGCCACCAACGCGGCTGCGGAAAAGCAGGAGCAGGCCAAGCACCTGACAATGTTCGGCGAAGGCGACGATTCCCCCAGCTTCTGGGACCTGCTGGACGTCATCAACCCGCTGCAGCATATCCCCATCGTCAACGAGATTTACCAGGACCTGACCGGCGACAAGATCGGCGTCGCCGCCCGATTGGCCGGCGGCGGCCTGTTCGGCGGTCCCATCGGCTTGGTTGCCTCGGCCATCGGTTGTCTGGTCGAGGAAGAGACCGGCGACACCATCGGCGGCCATGTGGTGGCCTTGTTCAAGGATGACGAAGCCGCCCCCACCCAGGTGGCCAAGGCCGAGACCCAGCCCCAACCGCAAGCCGCCGAAACCAAACCGGCCGCCATGGCCCCGGTGCAAGTCGCCATGGCCAGCGTCAACGTCCCGGAAGCGCCGCCAGCGACGCCCCCTCAAAACGCCGCCCCCCTGATGTTTAGCGCCGACGGCATGATCAACCCGACGGCCACGGCTGCTGCGGCCGTCGCCGCGCCGGTTCCCGTCACCCCGGCCGCCGCCCCCATGCCGCTGAGCAACACCAGCAAGACCAACCGCATCATGCCTGTGCCGGCACGGACCGTCAGCACGGCGGAACAGGCGCCGCCCCCCATCACCGTGCCCATTTCCTCGGGCGGCAACCGCTCGAACGTTCCCATCACCGGGCACAACCCGCTGAACAACCACGCCACCGTCGATCCCCTGGCGGTTCAAAAGGCCATGGCCCTGCAGGGATTGCCGTCTGAAACCCAGCACCCCATGCTGCAGGCCAATCCCAAGGCGGCCAGCGGCTCGGCCGATTGGCTGGGGGCGATGAACCAGGCGCTGGACAAGTATCAGAAGGCCGGCAATCTGGCGGCCCGTCCCGAAGACGTCAAATCCCCGGCCTATTGATGGAACTGACGGTTTCACCCCTGGGCTGGCTGGAAATGAAGGGCCGGCGTCTGGCCTGCCGCCTGGGCCGTTCGGGTGTTTGCGAAGACAAAAGCGAAGGCGACGGTGCCACCCCGGTGGGGAACTGGCCGCTACGGGCCGTGTTCTATCGCCCCGACCGGGTCAGCCGTCCGATGACCGCCCTGCCCGTCCGTCCGCTCACCCCTGATGATGGCTGGTGCGACGACCCAGCCCATCCCGATTACAACCGTCCGGTCCGCCTGCCCCATCCGGCATCCTGCGAAAAGATGTGGCGTGACGACGGGCTTTACGACGTGGTGGTGGTGCTGGGCCACAATGATTCGCCGCCGGTTCCCGGCAAGGGCAGCGCCATCTTCCTGCATGTGGCCCACCCCGAAGGCAAGCCGACGCAAGGCTGCGTTGCCTTGCCGCTGCCCGACCTGCTGACCGTTCTGGAAGACTGCCACCCGGGCGATTCACTGGTGGTATTGCCGGTTTCCGAACAGGGCTGAGCCGACCCGCACATGGGTGGCGCCGCAGGCGATGGCCTGGGGGAAATCACCGCTCATCCCCATGCTGATCTCGGCCAAACCAGCCGCTTTGGCCAATGCGGCCAAGTGCTGGAAATGGGGAACCGGGTCGCCCTCGGCCGGCGGAATGCACATCAGGCCGCTGATCGGCAAGTCGTATTCGCGCCGGCACAAATCGACCAACACCTGGGTCTGGTCGGGATCGACACCGGCCTTTTGCGGCTCGCGGCCGATGTTGACCTGGATCAGGCAGCGCGGCGCCTTGCCGCTGCGCTGAATCTCGTCGGCCAAGGCACGGGCCAGCTTTGGCCGATCGATGGTTTCGATGACGTCGAACAACGCCACCGCGTCCCGCACCTTGTTGGTCTGCAAGGGGCCGATCAGGTGCAGTTCGATACCGGAGAACTCGGCTTGCAATTGCGGCCATTTGCTTTTGGCTTCCTGCACCCGGTTTTCACCGAATACCCGCAAGCCCGCCTGCAGAAACGGCCGGATAGTGTCGGCATCATGGGTTTTCGACACCGCCACCAAAGTGGTGGAGCCCGCCACACGTCCGGAATCGGCCTCGGCCCGGGTGATGGCACCCTGAATGGCGGCGATGGCGGCGGCAGCCTCGGACATGGCGACGAACTCCTGTAAAGTGAGCCCATGACCCTAGCAAAGCCCGGCCACACCGACAATCACTCCCCCTTGCCCCAGCTGTGGCTGGTGACCGACGAACAGCGCCTGCCCAACCCGCTGGACGCCATTCGCCGCCTGCCCCGGGACAGCGGCGTCATCTTTCGTCATCACCACTGGCCGCAACGGGCGGAACTGGCCCGCGAAGTCGCTCGCCTGTGCCGGGTCAAACATCTGGTGCTGCTGGTGGCCAATGACTGGCGCCTGGCGGCGGCCATCGGCGCCGACGGCGTGCACTTGGCGGAAAACCTGGCCGCTTCGGGCCGGGTCGCCCCCTGTCGCGGATGGGTCCGTCAGGGACGCATCCTGTCGGTGGCGGCCCATTCCACCCGGGCCATCCACGCCGCGGAAAGCAGCGGCGCTGATCTTTGCCTGCTGTCGCAGGCCTTCGCCAGCCGCTCGCACCCTGGACAACGCCCCTTGGGCCCCATCCGTTTCGCCCTTGTGGCCGCACGATCGCGCCTTCCCGTCGTCGCCCTGGGCGGCGTCAACCGCCACAGCTGGAAACGCCTGCCCCCCGGCTGCGCCCATGGCTGGGCCGGCATCGACGGTTTGATCTAAGCACCAATGGAAAAGGGGCGGCCCCATGGGCCGCCCCTTCCCAAACCACTCTCTGAAGTTCGATTAGAACTGCAGCGAGATACCGGTCATGACAGCCCAACCTTCGTTGTGGTTGGCGTCCGAAGTCGCGCCCTTGGCGGTTTCGTCGTCGTATTCGGCATGGCCGACGGTGGCCAGCAGATCGACGCCGGCACCCATGTTGTACTTGCCCGAGATCTGATAAATCTCGGCGGTGTCTTCACCAGCGGTGGTCATGGAACCATTGGCGGTCGACTTCAAGTACACGGCGCTGACGGCCCAGGGGCCGGTTTCGTACATCAGGCCGATATCCCAGGTGTTGCCCGAGGCGCTGTTGCCGTTGGCGATGGTCGAGCCGCTACCGGAGTTTTCGTTAATGATACGATACGAACCGCCCAGGGTGAAGCCAGCGTAGGACAGCTGGGTACCGAAAGCGTATTCGTTCGAGCGGTCGGTCGCGTTGGAGATGTCATAAGACACCCAACCGGCCGAGGCCTTCACGCCCAGGCCACCGAAGGTGTTGGCGTACATGGCGGCGATGCCATAAATCTCGGCGGCAGCGTTGGTGGTGCTGTTACCGTTGCCCCAGGTGTTCTGGTTGTCTTCGTTGGCGTTCGGGACGTAGGAACCGCCCACGGTGAAGCCATAGAAGGACGGGGCCACATAGGTGATCTTGTCGGCTTCGGCGTCGGTGTCGATTTCGGTGGTCACCTTGGTCGACGACACGGCGTCGGGCTTGGCGATGGCCAGGCCACCGGTCAGCAGGCCGTCGGCGCCGGTGTTGCCAGCAGCGTCGGGAGCCATGGTGTGCATCAGGACGGTGCCGTTGGATTCGGTGCCGACGATGACCTTACCGAAACCACCCGACACGTACACATAGGACTTGTCGATGTTGTCAGCACGGGTGTTGCCCGAAGCGGTCGAGGTGCTGGAATCGGTGTTGCCGCCGGCTTCCAGTTCGATGTTGATGCCGACTTCCAGGCCGTTGTCCAGCTTGGTCGAGCCCGAGAACCAAATCTCGTTGTCGCCCTTGACGTCAACGCTGTTCGGCGAGCTGGAACCGGCACCGACGGCGGTTTCGTAGGAATCTTCCTGCCAAGCGCGACGACCCACCACTTGGAATAACCACCCAGGCCCAGCTTGATCTTTTCGGAAGCCGAAGCCGAACCGGCGGTGATCATGCCGGCGGCAACCAGCGCAGTGCTGGCAACGAGAATCTTCTTCATGAGTGTCCCTCAATCTTTCAGTATGACCGAAATTTCAGCAGCTCAAGGTCCGCCTAATTTCAAGGCATGCTATTGCAGTGCGGCGCCAGGGGTCAATGTGCTGAATCGATGCGCTGTCACAATGGGGACGCGTTGTGGCAAAAGCGCAACATTGCAAAATCACGAAACTAAACAGGCCAAAGGAAAAGGGGCGGCCCATGGGGCCGCCCCTTCCCTAACCACGTCTCTGAAGTTCGATTAGAACGACAGCGACAGACCGGTCATGACAGTCCAGCCTTCGTTTTCGGTGGTGGTCGAAGTGCCGTTGGTGTTGGCTTCGTCATCGTATTCGATGTGACCGACCGAGGCCAGAACGTCGACGCCAGCGCCCATGTTGTACTTACCGGACAACTGGTAGGCGGTGATTTCGTCTTCACCAGCGGTGTTGCCACCGGCGACCTTCGAGTTGAAGTAGGCCAGCGACACGGCATACGGGCCGGTGGCGTACTGCAGACCCACGTCCCAACCGTAGCCGCTGGAAGCGGTCACGTCGGCGTTGGCGGCGTTCTGCGAGACGTCGCGGTACGAACCACCCAGGGTGAAGCCAGCGTAGGACAGCTGGGTACCGAAGGCGACTTCCTGCGAACGGTCGGTCGCGGCGGAAACGTCGTAGGTCACCCAACCGGCCGACACCTTGACACCGACGCCACCGAAGGTGTTGGCGTACAGAGCGCCGACGCCGTAGATTTCAGCGGCAGCGTTGGTGGTGCTGTTGCCGTTACCCCAGACGTTCTGGTTGTCTTCGTTGGTGTTCGGGACGTAGGTGGCGCCCAAGGTCAAACCGTAGAAGGACGGAGCGACATAGGTGACCTTTTCCGAATCGCCGTCGGTCAGGATGGCGGTGGTGTTGCCACCCGGCAGAGCGGACACGGCGGTCGGCTTGGCAATGGCCTGGTTGCCGGTTATGACGCCGGCTTCGTTCCAGTTGCCAGCGGCATCCGGAGCGGTGACGTGCAGCAGGTAGGTGCCGTTGTTTTCGGTACCGACGATGACCTTACCGAAGCCACCCGAAATCCAGACATAGGATTCGTCGATGGTGTCGGAGTTGGTGTTGCCCGAAGCGGTCGAGTTCGACGAGTCGGTGGTCCCGCCAGCGCGCAGCTGCATGTCGATACCAACCTGCAGGCCGTTGTCCAGGGTGGTCGAACCACCGAACCAGACTTCATTTTCGCCCTTGACGTCAACGCTGTTCGGCGAGCTGGAACCAGCGCCCAGGCCGGCTTCGTAAGCGTCGTCCTGCCAAGCGCCGACAACCCACCACTTGGAGTAGCCGCCCAGGTTCAGCTTGATCTTTTCCGAGGCGGAAGCCGAACCGGCGGTGATCATGCCAGCGGCGACCAGCGCGGTGCTGGCAACGAGAATCTTCTTCATGTGAACTCCTCTCTATGTAACTCGCGGAACCGGCCGACATGACCGGCCACGACATTCCATATGAACGAACAGGGCGGATTTTAGCCACGCCACCCCTTGAACCGTCAAGCGCCGCCAAGGGGAGATTGTGACGTTAGACCATCACTGTGCCTTATATGCCACACTTTCTTTCGCGGATGCGAAAGGTCGGGCCGGCGACGAAACGGGCGAAATCCTCGCCCAGCAAACGCATCACCCCCTTCCATTCACAATCGGCACCCTGCCGATAAGCCCGGATCGAGTGATAGAACGGCACTTCGGCAGCATGTCCTCCCCAGTACCAGAACGGCACCCGGTGCAGTAACAACCAGCATTCCTTCCCCAACGCGCCGGCCAGATGGGCAGAGATGTTGGACGTGGAGAGCGTCAGGTCCAGCGCCTGCACCAAAGCCAGCAAACCATCCATGTCGTCGAATCGGTCAACGTCGGGCAAAGTGTGGATCTTGACGCCATGGCGAGCTTCGGTGGCGGCGATGTCGGCATCGGTGTCGCCATATTGCAAGTTCACGTAAGTGGCCGCCCGCTGCCGGAACACCGCCCCCCATTGGTCCAAAGGTAGGGACTTGACAGGCCCCAGCTTCGCGTTCCGGCTACGCCACGACACGCCTACATAAGGCCCCGGCCCCAAGGCTTCGAGGATATGGCGGAATTCCGCCACACGCTGTGCATCAGGACGCAGATGCCCGCCCCTCCGCGGCTGGACGGCGCCACAGGCGTGCAACCGTCCCAGCAAGCTGCCCGCTGGCACGTTCAGCACATCGCCGTCAGACGTCAGACGGGAATCGGGAACCGGCTGGCGCGGACAGATCACCGCGTCAGGAAACACCCTTTGCAACGGCACCACCAGACGCGGATCGCATTCGACCCACACCTTGGCTCCGGCCGCCTGCAGATCGGTCAGACCGCCCAGCCACAAAATTTCATCCCCGATGCCTTGTTCGCCCCACACCAGCACTTTTGCCGGCACCGGCTCGCCCACACGCCACAATTTCCGCCGCTCAAAGGGACGCCAGACCGAATCGGGGCGGGCGACATCCCAGCGGGATTCGTATTCCACGAAGCCATGGTCCCAATCATTGGCCCGCAGCAACGCATCAGCCAGATTCTGGCGAGCCTCGGGGTAAGACGGATCGATGCCAAGGGCCTGACGGAACGACTTTTCAGCTGCACCGAAAGCGGCCGAGCGGCGCTGCGCAACCCCCAGATTGTTGAAGAGCACCTTGGACTTTGGATCGACCTTCAAGGCTTGCGAGAAAAACCGGATGGCGGCGGCGTTATCGCCACGCTCCAACGCATCGTCACCCAGAATGCTAAGGGCACCGGGATGGTGGCGTTGCTGGGACAGCAGGCGGCGCGCCAGTTTCACCGCTTCGTCCATCTGACCGGAACGCCGGTGGGTCAAAACCGCTTGATAGAGAACGTCACCTTGCATGTCAGCCGTCACGTTTTGGAACGCCGCACCGTACAAGGACGTTGAAATCATTGCAAGTTGGCGCTTTCGCCTTGTACCGGGCCCGCCCCTGGAGTTAGATGGCCGCCGATAGCCACATCCTTTTCGGGGGATATCCCATGCTGCGCATTTTCATCGGCTTCGACCCGCGCGAAGCGGTCGCCTTCAACGTCCTGCAGTACTCGATCCTGCGCCGCGCCAGCAAGCCGACGGCGGTGATTCCCCTGGCGCTGAACCAGCTGGGCGCCGAAATGTGGCGTGAACGCAACCCCCTGCAATCCACCGACTTTTCCTTCTCGCGCTTTCTCACCCCCTATCTGTCCGGCTTCGAAGGCTGGTCGCTGTTCATCGACTGCGACATGCTGGTGCTGGACGACGTCGCCAAGCTGTTCGCCCTGGCCGACGACCGTTATGCCGTCCAGGTGATCAAGCACGACCACCGCCCGGCCGAGGACGTCAAGTTCCTGGGCGCGGTGCAGACCAAGTACGAAAAGAAGAACTGGTCCAGCGTCATGCTGTTCAACAACGCCAAGTGCAAGGCGCTGACGCCGGATTACGTCAACACCGCCTCCGGCCTGGAACTGCATCAGTTCAAGTGGCTGGGTGACGATTCCCTGATCGGCGAGCTGCCCCATCGCTGGGGTCATCTGGTCGACTACGACCCGGAAGTTCCCGCCGACCAGTTGTCGCTGATCCACTACACCATCGGCGGTCCCTATTTCGACGACTACCGTGACTGCGGCTATGCCGATCTGTGGAACGCCGAACGCGACGCCATGCTGGCCTGCGCCCAGCGGGCCAAATAAGGTTTTAGAAAACGCGACTTGCCGCCGGGGCCACGCTCGGTGCATTCTGCCCGACGCGCCGAGCAGGCTTGGCGCGTCATGCGCATGAATAGGGTAGTTTCGACGATGAAGACTTTCCGCTTGGCTGGCACCGCCGTGGCCTTGGCGTTCACCCTGGTCGCCCTGGGCGCCTGCGAAGGCAGCCAGGCCGTCTATCCGACCCGCGGCAAGGGCGACAGCGCGCCCCGCATGAGCAACGAAAAGCGGGAAACCGTCTTCGGCCCCGAAGGCATGTTCGGCGACAAGAAGAAGGGTGAAGGCAGCGGCGACGGCATCGGCGTCAACGCCTTCCTGTGGCGCGCCTCGCTGGACACTTTGGGCTTCATGCCCATCGCCACCGCCGACGCCTTCGGCGGCACCATCATCACCGACTGGTACAGCCTGCCCGAATCCCCCAACGAGCGCTTCAAGCTGAACGTCTTCATCCTGGACCGTTCGCTGCGCGCCGACGGCGTCAAGGTGTCGGTGTTCAAGCAGGTGCGCGACTCCACCGGCCAATGGATGGATTACCGGGTCGATCCCAAGATGGCTCCCGACCTGGAAAACGCCATCCTGACCCGCGCCCGCCAGTTGCGCATCGTCTCGACCGAATAGGCCGGCCTGCGCCCCCCTTTCGACACCACATCTTTCATTTTCAGGATCAAGGCCGGCACCCATGTCGCGCATCGACGAGCGTTACAACGTCAAGGAAACCGAGACCAAGTGGCAGAAAATCTGGGACGAGCGCCGCTCGTTCGTCGCCACCGAGGACAAGTCTCGCCCCAAATACTACGTCCTTGAGATGTTCCCCTATCCGTCGGGCCGCATCCACATGGGTCACGTGCGCAATTACGCGCTGGGCGACGTGGTCGCCCGCTACAAGCGGGCGCGCGGCTTCAACGTGTTGCACCCCATGGGCTGGGACGCCTTTGGCCTGCCGGCGGAAAATGCCGCCATCGAACGCGGCGTGCATCCCGCCAAGTGGACGCGCGAAAACATCGCCGCCATGCGCGACCAGTTGAAGACCATGGGCCTGTCCTATGACTGGGGCCGCGAACTGGCCACCTGCGAGCCGGAATATTACCGCCACGAACAAAAGATGTTCCTGGACATGCTGAAGGCCGGCTTGGTCTATCGCAAGGAATCGTGGGTGAACTGGGATCCGGTGGAAAACACCGTCCTGGCCAACGAACAGGTCATCGACGGCCGCGGCTGGCGTTCCGGCGCCCTGGTGGAAAAGCGCCTGCTGTCGCAATGGTTCCTGAAGATCACCCATTACGCCGAAGACCTGCTGGATTCCTTGAAGACCCTGGATCGCTGGCCCGACCGCGTGCGCCTGATGCAGGAAAACTGGATCGGTCGATCCGAAGGGGCGCGTCTGAGCTGGGCGCTCACCGGCCGTGACGAGCGTCTGGAAGTCTTCACCACCCGTCCCGACACCTTGTTCGGCGCGTCCTTCCTGGCCATTTCGCCCAATCACCCGCTGGCCGCCGAACTGGCCGCAGGCAATCCCGCCCTGGCCGAATTCGTCGCCGAATGCAATCGCATGGGCACCTCGGAAGCGGTGGTGGAAGCGGCCGAGAAGAAGGGCATGGACACCGGCCTGAAGGCGCTCCATCCCTTCGTCGAAGGCTGGGAACTGCCGGTCTACATCGCCAATTTCGTGCTGATGGAATACGGCTCGGGCGCCATTTTCGGCTGCCCCGCCCATGACCAGCGCGATTTCGACTTCGCCACCAAATACGGCCTGCCCATCAAGCCGGTGGTGTTGCCGCCGGGCGCCGACGCCGCCACCTTCGCGCTGGACGGCCAGCCGTTCTGCGACGACGGCACCTTGTTCAACTCTGGCTTCCTGAACGGTCTGGACGTGCCCGCCGCCAAGGCCGCCGCCATCGCCAGGATCGAAGCCTTGGGCGTTGGCGAAAAGACCGTCAACTGGCGCCTGCGCGACTGGGGTGTGTCGCGCCAGCGTTACTGGGGCTGCCCCATCCCCATCATCCATTGCGAAGCTTGCGGCCCGGTTCCGGTCCCCGAAACCGACTTGCCGGTGCGCCTGCCCGAAGACGTCACCTTCGACAAGCCGGGCAACCCGCTGGCCCACCACCCCACCTGGAAGGATGTCGCCTGTCCGTGCTGCGGCAAGCCGGCCCGGCGCGAGACCGACACCTTCGACACCTTCTTCGAATCGTCTTGGTATTTCGCCCGTTTCGCTTCGCCCACCCGCGACGACGTCGCCTTCGACCGTGACGCCGCCGATTACTGGATGGCCGTCGATCAATATATCGGCGGCATCGAACACGCGGTGCTGCACCTGCTGTATTCGCGCTTCTTTACCCGGGCGCTGAAGGATTGCGGCTATCTGGGGGTCAAGGAACCCTTCGCCGGCCTGTTGACCCAGGGCATGGTCTGCCACGAAACCTACAAGGACGAAGCCGGCGCCTGGCTTTATCCCGACGAGGTGGTCAAGGCCGAGGACGGCCGTCTGGTCCATTCCCAGACCGGCAAGCCGGTTAATCTGGGCCGCTCGGAAAAGATGTCCAAGTCCAAGCGCAACGTGGTGGACCCAGCCCACATCATTGCCACTTACGGCGCCGACACCGCACGACTGTTCATGCTGTCCGACAGCCCGCCGGAACGCGACCTGGAATGGACCGAGGCTGGCATCGACGGCGCCTGGCGTTACGTCAACCGTCTGTGGCGTCTGGTGGCCATCAGCGTCGATACCCTGCCCGCCCCCGGCACCCCCCTGCCGGCTTTGGGCGAGGCGGCCCTTAAGCTGCGCCGACAGGTGCACAAGACCATCGCCGCCATCGGTGACGACCTGGACCGCTTCCACTTCAACAAGGCGGTGGCCCGCATCCGCGAATTGACCAACGCCTTGGCCGATTTCAAGACCGCCGATGCCGGCGACACTTGGGTGCTGCGCGAAGGTCTGGAAACCGCCACCTTGCTGATCTCGCCGATGATGCCGCATCTGGCCGAGGAAATGTGGGCCGCCCTGGGCCATGCCATTCCGGTGGTGGACACCCCGTGGCCGGTGGCCGATTCCGCGCTGCTGGTGGAAGACAGCGTCACCGTCGCCGTCCAGGTGAACGGCAAGCTGCGCGCCACCATTGAATTGCCCAAGGATTGCGACGCCAAGCTGGCCGAGGAAACGGCGCTTGCGCAAGACAACGTGATCGCGGCAATGTCAGGCAAGCCGCCCCGCAAGGTGGTGGTGGTCCCGAACAGGATCGTCAATGTGGTGGTCTAAGGCTGCTCTGGTGGTGGGTTTGTTGGCGCTGGGCCCGGTGGGCTGCGGCTTTCAGCCCATGTACGCCAAGCCGGACCCGCAGAACGCCTCGCCTGTGGCCGCCGAGCTGGCCAGCGTGCGCATCCTGGGCATCGAGGACCGCCAGGGTCAAATCCTGCGCAACGCCCTGGTCAACCGGATGTCCCCCTTAGGCGAGCCCGGCCGGGCCGACTACATCCTGGCGGTAAGGTTGACCCAGAACCAGGAAAACCTAGCCGAGCGCAGCGACGGCAAGGCGTCCCTGGGACGCCTGTTCATCTCGGCGACCTTCACCTTGACGGAAAACCAGAAAGAAGCCCCCGTCTTCAGCGGCAGCAGCCGCTCGGTGGTCAGCTATCGTCTTTTGGGGCCGACCTACGGCTCGACCGCCGTCGAGCGTGACGCCGAGAAACGGGCCCTGGGCGATCTGGCCGAGGACATCCGTTCCCAGGTCGCCACCTTTTTCGCCAACGGCAAACGTGCGCGCGGTAACCGCTCGTGAAGCTGTCCGGCCAAAAAGCCGAAGCCTTTCTGCGATCTCCTGATCCGGCCGCCCGTGCCGTCCTGGTCTTCGGGCCCGACAACGGCTTGGTGCGCGAACGCGCCGTCAAGCTGGCCAAGACCATCGTCCCCGATCTGTCCGACCCCTTCCGGGTGGCCGAGTTGACCCCCGCCATCCTGAAGGACGACCCGGCGCGGCTGGCCGACGAAGCGGCGGCCATGGCGCTGACCGGCGGACGCCGGGTGGTGTTGGTGCGCGATGGCGGCGACACCCTGACCTCGGCCTTCCAATCCTTTCTGGGCAATCCCCTGGGTGACGCCCTGGTGGTGGTCGAGGCCGGCGAACTGGGGCCGCGCTCGACCTTGCGCAAGTTGTTCGAAGGCGCCGACAACGCCGCCGCCCTGGCCTCCTATGGCGACGAGGGCGCCAGCCTGCAGCAGGTCATCGCCGAGGAACTGAAGGGTGGCGGCCTGTCCGCCGAACCCGACGCCATGTCGTTCCTGATGGACCACCTGGGCGGCGACCGCCGCCTGACCCGCGCCGAACTGCAAAAGCTGGTGCTGTACATGGGCGGGCCGGGCCGTGTCACCCTGGACGACGCCATCGCCTGTATCGGCGACACCGCCGCCCTGTCCCTGGATGACCTGGCCCTGGCCACCGGCGACGGCGACCACGCCAACGCCCAGCGCATCCTGGACCGACTGTATCGCGAAGGCACCAACCCGGTGGCGGTGTTGCGGGTTCTGTCGCGCCATTTCCAGCGGCTGCATCTGGCCGCAGGCCACATCGCCCAAGGCAAGTCGGTGGACCAGGCGATGAATTCCCTGAAACCGCCGGTCATCTTCAAGGCCGCCGACCGTTTCCGCCGCCAGTTGTCACGCTGGCCCGCCGAGCGTGTCGGACAGGCGCTGGAACGGCTGATCGAGGCCGAAACCGATTGCAAGACCACCGGCATGCCGGCCGCCGAAATCTGTTCCCGCGCCATCATGACTCTGTGCCGGGCGGCGGGTCGTCCGCGCTGACCCAGCCTTGAATCCACGGAAAAATCCCCACCTAATAGACTCAAGGCCTATGCCAAGGGCCAGATCAAGGGAGGCCGTGATGAAGCACAGCACCGATTTCCTGCGGGCCAATCTGGCTGACGACATCGCCGCCATCATCGCCAAGCACCTGGATGCCGAGCGCGCCGAACAGGCCCGCGCCCTGTCCGTCGCCCTGCTGTCCGGTCTGCCCGGCGCCGATCTGGAAGACCTGGACTGCCACCAGTTCTTCGCCCTGTCCGTCGGTCTGCTGGGCTTCATGGAAAGCCGCAAGCCCGGCCACGCCAATTTGCGCATGTTCAACCCCGACCAGGAACGCGACGGCTGGTCCTCGTCCCACACCGTGCTTGAAATGGTCAACGACGACATGCCGTTCCTGCTGGATTCGGTATGCATGAAATTATCCAGCCAAGGCATCGGCATCCATCAGCTGATCCATCCCATCATCAGCGTGCGACGCGACGCCAAGGGCCATCTGACCACCTTGGCCGATGGCGAAAGCCCGGAATCGGTGATGCATTTCCAGGTCGACCGCCAGGACCCTGCCGATTTCGCCAAATTGTGCACCCAGATCGAACAGGTCCTGGTGGACGTTCGCGCCGCCGTCACCGACTGGCTGCCCATGCGCGAACGCATCCAGACGGTGTCGCAATCCCTGCCGGATTTTTGCGGCACCGCCATGCCCGAAGACGTCAGCGAAGCGGTGGCGTTCCTGGATTGGCTGCACGACAACCACTTCACCTTCTTGGGGTACCGCCACTTCAAGCTGTCGGGGCCGGCCGAAGCCCCCCATGTGGGCATGGAAGCCGGGGAGTCCTTGGGCATCCTGCGCGACGCCCAGTTGATGGTGTTCGACGATTCCATGTCACTGGCATCCATGCCGGACGAGATCCGCGCCTTCTTGTCGGCGCCCGGCCTGTTGCTGGTGACCAAGTCGGTGACCCAGGCCCGCATCCACCGCCCGGCCCACATGGACGTCATCGGCGTCAAGATGCATGACAAGAACGGCCGCGTGGTCGGGCTGCACGCCTTTGTCGGCCTGTTCACCTCGGCCGCCTATACCCGCAACCCGGCGGGCATCCCCCTGCTGCGGCAAAAGGTCGCCCGGGTCGAGGCGCGCGCCGCCTTCCCCCGTCACGGCCATGACGCCAAGGCGTTGACCAACATCTTGGAAACCTATCCCCGCGACGAATTGTTCCAGATTTCCGAGGACCTGCTGTATCGCGTAGCACTTGGCATCCTGCGCATCCAGGACCGCCCGCGAGTGGCCTTGTTCGTGCGCTTCGACGACTTTTCGCGCTTCGTGTCGTGTCTGGTGTTCCTGCCCCGCGACCGTTACGACACCCCCATGCGCCTGGCGGTGACCCGCATCCTGGAACAGGCCTATGACGGAACCTTGGACGCCTATTACACCCAGGTGTCCGACGGGCCGCTGGCCCGACTGCATCTGATCGTGCGCACCCGTCCGGGTGCGGCCACCCAGGTGGACACCAGCGAGCTGGAAAGCCGCATCGCCATCGCCACCCGGTCGTGGTCCGACCATCTGCAGGACGCCTTGGTCCACGATCATGGCGAAGCCCATGGTCTGGTGCTGGCCCGGCGCTGGCGCGACGGCTTCCCCGCCGCCTATCGCGAACGTCACCCGCCGCTGGCCGCGCTCGGCGACGTGGAGCGGCTGGAAAAGGTGGTGGCCGGCCAAGACGTCTGCCTGGGCCTTTATCGCCCGGTGGAAGCGCCCGCCCACGAAGCGCGCCTGAAGCTGTTACGCAGCGGCGACACCGTGGCGCTGTCCGACATCCTGCCCATCCTGGAAGCCATGGGCTTGCGGGTGATCGCCGAAGTCCCCCATGAAATCCAGGCCACCGATCTGGGCCGGTCGTTCTGGCTGCACGACTTCCTGGTGCAGTCGGCCAATGGCGACGCCATCGACCTGAACGCGCGGGGTGCCGATTTCGAAACCGCCCTGACCACCGTCTGGCGCGGCGGCGCCGAAAGCGACGGCTTCAACCGGCTGGTGCTGACCGCCGGCCTGGCCTGGCGCGACGTGGTGATCGTGCGGGCTTATGCCAAATATCTGCGTCAGGCCGGCTTGCCGCTGTCGCAAAGCACGGTCGAGCAAGCGCTTTACAACAACCCGGCCCAAGCCGCCGCCCTGGTCGCCTGGTTCAAGGCGCTGTTCGATCCGAACCACCAGAACGGCGACGCCTGTTTCGTCGAAAGCCAGCTGAACGCGCTTTTGGATCAGGTGGCCAACGCCGACGACGACCGCATCTTGCGCCGTTTCGCCAACCTGATCGGCGCCACGCTTCGCACCAACTGGTTCCTGGGCCGCGATTACGTGTCCTTCAAGTTGGATTCCACCGCCATCGACGACCTGCCGCTGCCCCGGCCCAAGGTGGAAATCTTCGTTTATTCACCCCGGGTCGAAGCCGTCCATCTGCGGGGCGGCAAAGTGGCGCGCGGCGGCATCCGCTGGTCCGACCGCCGCGACGACTTCCGCACCGAGATCCTGGGCCTGATGAAGGCGCAGATGGTGAAGAACGCCGTCATCGTGCCGGTGGGCGCCAAGGGCGGTTTCGTGGTCAAGCAACCACCCGCCGGCGGCGACCGCCAAGCCCTGTTGGCGGAAGGCATCGAATGCTATCGCACCATGATGCGCGGCCTGTTGGACCTGACCGACAACCTGAAAGCCGGCGAGGTGGTCGCACCCGACGGCATCGTGCGGCGCGACGGTGACGACCCCTATCTGGTGGTCGCCGCCGACAAGGGCACGGCGACATTTTCCGACATCGCCAACGCGCTTTCCCTGGAATACGGCTTCTGGTTGGGCGACGCCTTCGCCTCGGGCGGCTCCAAGGGGTACGACCACAAGGCCATGGGCATCACGGCACGCGGCGCCTGGGAAGCGGTCAAACGCCATTTCCGCGAAACCGGCCTGAACACCCAAGCCCAGGATTTCACCGCCATCGGCATCGGCGACATGTCGGGCGACGTGTTCGGCAACGGCATGCTGTGTTCGCCCCATATCCGTTTGCTGGCGGCCTTCAACCACGCCCACATTTTCGTCGATCCCGATCCCGACGCGGCCGTGTCCTTCGCCGAACGCCAGCGCCTGTTCACGGCGGTCAAGGCCTGGGGCGACTATGACACCAAGCTGATCTCGGAAGGCGGCGGCGTGTTCGCCCGCAGCGCCAAGACCATCGCCATCACGCCCCAGATGGCGGAACGCTTCGGCATCACCAAGTCGCAGATGACACCGGCCGAACTGATCCGCACCCTGCTGACCGCCCCGGTCGACCTTTTGTTCTTCGGCGGCATCGGCACCTACATCAAGGCCCATGACGAAAGCCACGCCGAAGTGGGCGACCGCGCCAACGAGGCGGTCCGCGTCGACGGCGCGCAAGTGCGGGCCAAGGTGGTGGGCGAAGGGGCCAATCTGGGCGTCACCCAGCGCGGCCGCATCGAGATGGCGCAAAACGGCATCCGCCTGAACACCGACGCCATCGACAATTCCGCCGGTGTCGACACCTCGGACCACGAAGTCAACATCAAGATCCTGCTGGGCGAGGTGGTGGCCGCCGGCGACATGACGGAAAAGCAGCGGGACCTTTTGCTGGCGTCGATGACCGACGAAGTGGCGCAATTGGTGTTGCGCGACAATTACCTGCAGACCCAGGCGCTGTCCTTGATGGAGGTCGGCGGCGTCGACCTGCTGGATGGCCAGATCCGCTTCATGCGCCTGCTGGAAAAATCCGGCCGGTTGGATCGTGCCATCGAATTCCTGCCCGATGACGAAACCCTGACCGAACGGGCCGCCAAGCGCCGTGGCCTGACCCGGCCGGAACTGTCGGTGCTGCTGGCCTATGCCAAGATTTGGCTGCATGACGCGGTCATCGCTTCCAACCTTCCCGACGCCCCCTTCCTGGCCGCCGATCTGGGGCGCTATTTCCCCACGGCACTGCGGGAGCGCTTTACCCCGCAGATCGCCTGCCACCGTTTGCGCCGTGAAATCGTCGCCACCTCCATCACCAATTCCATCATCAACCGGGTCGGCATCGGTTTCGTGCTGGACATGATGGACCGGACCGGCTTTGGCGCCGGAGAAGTGGCCCGGGCTTACATCGTCGCCCGCGACGCCTATGGCCTGCGCGATTTGTGGCGCCAGATCGAAGAACTGGACGGCCAGGTTCCGGCGGCGCTGCAAACCACCTTGCTGAACGAAGCCAACCGGCTGATGGAACGCGCCACCGCCTGGGTGCTGCGCTCGTTGCCCGCCGAGATGGACATGGGCAGCGCCATCGCCGCCCTGGCTCCGGGGATCACCGCCCTGGAACAGGCCTGCCCGGACATCTTGCCGGAAGACGCGCAGAACGCCATCACCGCCCGTGCCCAGGATTACGTCGCCCAAGGCGCCCCGGCGGCCTTGGCCGACAAGGTGGGACGGATGATCGTTCTGGCCTCGGCCGCCGACATCGTTCAACTGTCGGAAATCCACGGCCTGAACGTGGCCGAGGTGGGCCGCCTTTATTTCCTGGTCGGGCACCGTTTCGGCCTGGGCTGGCTGCGTTCGGCGGCCCAGCGCCTGGTGGGCGGAAGCCATTGGCAGAAACTGGCCATCAACGCCGCTACCGAGGACTTGCACGCCCATCAACGGGCCTTCACCCATTCCGTCCTGCGTCTGTCCCCGGCCTTGGCCTCGGATCAGGCCATGACAGCCTGGGCCGAGACCCATGGGGCCGACATCGCCCGCGCCGACACGTTGATCGCCGAACTGCGCGCCGCCCCCGGACTGGACCTGTCCATGCTGGTGGTCGCCAACCGGCAGCTGAAGAGTCTTGCCGATAGCGGTTGAATCAAGGCTGGGCTTGCATTAGGTAAGGTCAGCCCTTTCTATCGGAGCCTTGCCGGCATGGACCCGCGCCAATTTCTGGCTGACCAGTTCGTTGAACACGAAAAGACCGTCGCCGAAACCAAGAATGCGGTCTCGTCCGCATTCGGCGCTTTGGCGGCAGCATGCATCCACAGCCTGGAAAATGGTGGCAAGATCCTGTTTTTCGGCAATGGGGGATCGGCGGCCGACGCCCAACATCTGGCCGCCGAACTGGTGGTGCGCTATCGCGCCAACGGGCGCGCCCTGGCCGCCCTGGCGTTGACCACCGACACCTCGATCCTGACCGCGTGCTCCAACGATTTTTCCTATGACGACATCTTCGCCCGTCAAATCGAGGCCCTGGCCCGCCCCGGCGACGTCGCCATCGGCATCTCGACCTCGGGCAACAGCCCCAATGTGTTGAAGGCGCTGGAAGCGGCCCGCGCCATCGGCTGTGTCGCCGCGGCGTTTTCCGGCCGTGACGGCGGCAAGCTGCGGGGCTTGGCCGAACCCTTGATCGTGGTCCCTTCGCCGGTGACCGCCCGCATCCAGGAAATGCACATCCTGATCGGCCATGCCCTGTGCGACATCTTGGAACAGCGTTTGCGCTCCAGCGTTGGAGTTTAACTCCAACAAATGGTAAGAGACCTTCAGTCAATCGCTGCAACACAGGGTGCGCATGAGCGGTAAGTCTTCCCCGGTCCTGGAAACGCAAGGTCATTCCGCCCCTGTCGAGATGGGATCGGAACGGTCGTTCGGCCTGGTCTTCGCCGCCTTTTTCACCCTGATCGCTTTGTGGCCGCTGAAATCGGGCGGCGACATCCGCTTGTGGGCGGTGGGATTGGCGGGCGCTTTCCTGGTGGTTTCGCTGACGGCTCCCAAGCTGCTGAAGCCGTTGAACCTGCTTTGGTTCAAGTTCGGCCTGGTGCTGCACAAGATCATGACGCCGCTGATCATGGGATTGCTGTTCTTCGTGACGGTGGTCCCCATCGGCCTGTTGATGCGGGCCAGCGGCAAGGACCCCATGCGCCTGAAGCGCGACCCCGCCGCCACCAGCTACTGGATCAAGCGTGATCCGCCCGGCCCGGCGCCGGCTTCCATGAAAAATCAGTTCTAGGGGCTTGATCCATGGCATTCCTGATCGAATTGTGGGCCTTCATGCGCGTGCGCAAGAAGTTCTGGCTGCTGCCCATCTTGGTGATGATGGTGCTGTTTGGCGGCCTGATCGTGCTGAGCCATGGCTCGGCCGTGGCCCCGTTCATCTATACGCTGTTCTAGGATAAGGAAGCGGGCGGGTGAAAATTCTGGGCCTTTCAGCGCTGTATCACGACAGCGCCGCAGCACTGATCGAAGACGGACGCATCATCGCCGCCGCCCAAGAGGAGCGTTTCACCCGCATCAAGCACGACGCGGCCTTCCCCAAGCAAGCCATCGGATATTGCTTGGCGGAAGCCGGCTGCGGCTTGAACGACATCGACTTCGTCGTCTTCTACGACAAGCCGTTCCTGAAGTTCGAACGGCTGATGGAAACCTATCTGTCCTTCGCACCCCGGGGCTTCACCTCGTTCCAAAAGGCGATCCCGGTCTGGCTGAAGGAAAAGCTGTTCCAAAAGGATCTGCTGGCGAAAGAGTTCAAGAAGTTCGCGAAAGACTTCGACTGGATGGGAAAGATGCTGTTCACCGAACACCATCTGTCCCACGCGGCGTCAGCCTTCTTCCCGTCGCCGTTCCAGGACGCCGCCGTGCTGACCATGGACGGGGTGGGCGAATGGACCACCACCAGCTTGGCCATGGGGTCGGGCAATTCCTTGGAAATCCATAAGGAACTGCATTTCCCCCACTCGCTGGGCCTGCTTTATTCCGCCGCCACCTACTACACCGGCTTCAAGGTCAATTCCGGTGAATACAAGGTCATGGGCCTGGCGCCTTACGGCGAACCGAAATACGCCCAGACCATTCTGGACAAGGTGGTGGACGTCAAGGAAGACGGCTCGTTCCATCTGGATCAAAGCTATTTCGATTATTGCACCGGCCTGACCATGACCAACGACAAGTTCGCGTCGTTGTTCGGCCAACCCGTGCGCCAGGCCGACAAGGACCCGCTGACCCAGTTCCACATGGACATGGCGGCGTCGATCCAAGAAGTCACCGAACACATCGTGCTGAAGCTGGCGCGGTCCATCCGCAAGGAGACGGGCGCCAAGAATTTGTGTCTGGCCGGTGGCGTGGCGCTGAACTGCGTCGCCAACGGCAAGATCCTGCGTGAAAACATCTTCGACAACATCTGGATCCAGCCGGCGGCCGGCGATGCCGGCGGCGCCCTGGGGGCCGCCCTGGCCGGCTATCACATCAACCAGGGTCAGCCGCGTCAGGTGGCCGGCAACGGCAAGGATGCCATGGAGGGGTCCTATCTGGGTCCGGTCTGGCAACAAGACGACATCGAGACCCGGCTGAAGGAAGCCGGCGCCGTGTTCACCGTGCTGAGCGACGACCAGTTGATCGAACAGACGGCGCAGGCCCTGGCCGACGAAAAGGCGGTGGGCTGGATGCAGGGCCGCATGGAATTCGGCCCGCGCGCCCTGGGCGGCCGATCCATCCTGGGCGACCCGCGTTCGCCCACCATGCAAAAGGTGCTGAACCTGAAGGTCAAATACCGCGAAAGCTTCCGCCCCTTCGCGCCGTCGGTGCTGCGCGAGGACGTGGCCGAATGGTTCGACTTGGATGGCGACAGCCCTTACATGCTGCTGGTCGCCCCGGTGGCGGAAAAGCACCGCCGTCAGATGACGGAAGCGGAAAACGCGCTGTTCGGCATCGACAAGCTGAACGTGCCGCGTTCCAGCCTGCCGGCGGTCACCCACGTGGATTACTCGGCCCGTATCCAGACCGTGCATGCCGACACCAATCCGCGCTATCACGCGCTGATTTCGTCGTTCAAGGCCAAGACCGGTTGCCCCGTGGTGGTCAACACCAGCTTCAACGTGCGCGGCGAGCCCATCGTCTGCACCCCCGAAGACGCTTTCCGCTGCTTCATGGGCAGCGAAATCGAGGTGCTGACTGTCGGCAACTGCTTCCTGAAAAAGGAAGACCAGGATCCAGGCCTGAAACTGGACTACAAGAACGCCTTCGAATTGGACTGACACCCGGTCAGCCGCAAAGCTGACGCCACGTTGCGGGCGTCGGTCAGGGCGGTGTGCCCACGACCATGGGGATCAAAGCCAAGCAGCGTCGGCAGGTCAGCACTGCTGAAGCTGCCGCGCCCAAGCGCCTGGCACAAATGTGGATGCACGTTCGTGCCACGTCCCGCAAACGGATTGGCGATGCCCAGTAATCCGCAATTCTCGTCGATGACCATGTGATCGGGACCATTGGACAAGATGGGACTGTCAGGCCCGACGAAATGGGCGAAGCGGCCAAGCGCGTCTTCCGGCTCGATACCGTCCTGGTCCAGCATATGCTGGCCGATGCCGGTGAGCGCGGTGAAATAATCGCTTAAGCGCGGATTGCGCCTGGGTTTGACCAGAACCTGGAAACTGGCCAGTTCACGCCAGTCGCGGTCCAGTCTTACGGCCCCGATCTGCACGATCTCACGGTGCTCTCCCGGTCCTGACCATCGCCGGGCTTGGGCCCCTTCCCACGAGGTGAATTCAAGGTCGTAGACGACGAATTCGCTCATCCCGCCCGACCATAGGCATCGTCGATGCGGACGATGTCGTCTTCGCCCACATATTCGCCCGACTGCACCTCGATCATCCGAAGCGGCAGCTTGCCGGGATTTTCCAGACGATGCACGGTGCCGGCAGGAATGAAGGTGGATTCGTTTTCGCGAAGCGTGAAGGTCTTGTCGCCACAGGTGACCAGGGCGGTGCCGGTGACCACCACCCAATGTTCGGAACGGTGCCAATGCTTTTGCAAGCTCAACTTGGCCCCGGCATTGACCTGAATGTGCTTCACCCGATAACGCGCACCTTCGTCGATGGTCTGGAACCAGCCCCAAGGCCGCCAGGACCGACTGCCCTGACTGGCTTCGGAACGGCCCGCCGCCTTCAGGCGTTCGACCACCTTCTTCACGTCCTGGTCATGGGCCTTATCGGCCACCAACACCGCATCGTCGGTGGCGACCACGATCAGGTCGCTGATGCCGATGGCGGCGACCAGACGATCGTCGGCGCGCACGTAGCAATCGCGCACACCTTCGGCGATCACGTCACCCAGCAAGACATTGCCGTCGTCGTCACGGCCGCTTTCCTGCCACAACGCCGACCACGAACCGATATCCGACCAGCCCATGTCCACCGGCACCACCGCCGCCTGACGGGTCTTTTCCATCACCGCGTAATCGATGCTTTGGCCGGCCATGGCGGCGAAGGGCGCTTCCGCCAGACGGAAGAAAAACAGATCCGAACTGCCCTGGTCCAAGGCGTCGCGGCAGGCGCCCAGCATGGCGGGATGATGGGTCGCCAGTTCGTCCAGATAGGTCTGGGCCTTGAACAGGAAGATGCCGGCATTCCACAGATAGCCGCCCGCGGCGACATAGGATTCGGCCGTGGAGCGGTCCGGTTTTTCGACGAAGCATTCCACGTCGAAGCCATTGCCGCGTTTGATGTAGCCGTAACCGGTATTGGCCTCGGTCGGTTCGATCCCGAAGGTGACCAGACGTCCGGCTTCGGCCAGCGGCACGGCCTGGGCCACCGCCCGGCGAAAAGCGTCGACGTCGCGCACCTGATGGTCGGACGGCATCACCAGAAGCAGCGCCTCGGGCTCGGCCAGCAGGGCGCTGACCGCCACCGCCGGCGCGGTGTTGCGCCCCACCGGTTCGATGACGATGGCCCGCGGATCCATGTCCATTTCGCGCAATTGCTCGGCGACGATGAAACGATGTTCCTGATTGCACACCACCATCGGGCGACCACCGGTACGACGGGCGGTTTCCTGCAGCAAGGTCAGTTCGGAATTCAGCTTCAGCAGTTGCTTGGGCCGCAATTCCCGCGACAACGGCCACAACCGGGTACCAGCACCGCCGGACAGGATGACGGGGATCATGTGGTCAGGAAAGTCAGTCATCGCATCTCTCGAACCATGCGGGTCAGGCCCGCCTGCAAGGAATTGGCCGGCACCCAGCCTAAGGCGCGCAAGGGAGCGTCGTCCACCACCAACGACCCCAGCACGCGATCCGCCGTGGCTTGGCGGCCAAGCAAGCGAGCGGCCAGGGTCAGCAACACGGGCGGCACCGGCAGCAAGCGGGCCGGGCGTTGCATCGCCGCCGCCAGAAACCGGACCAATTGGGCGGTGGACAGGTCGTCGTCGTCACGCACCAGGAAGGTTCCTGCGGCACGGCGTTCTAGCAGGAACGACACCGCGTTGGCCAGATTGTCGACGCCGATCATGGAGCGACGGTTGTCGACCAGTCCCAACGGCAAAGGCACCCCCCTGGCGATGGCCTTGATCAGAACCGCCAGGTTGCCTTTGACCCCGGGGCCATGGACCAGCGGCGGACGCAAGACGGTCAAAACCGGCCAAGCCATGCCGCGCAGGGCGGCCTCGGCCTCGGCCTTGGCCTGGCCATAGGCGTCCTGGGGATTGGGAGCGTCGTCGGCCCGGAAGGGACGATCCGGGGCCGTGGTCTCGCCGTTCACCTTGATGGTGCTGATGAACAGGAAGTGCCGGATGCCGGCCTCGCGGGCTTGCTGGGCCAGACGCAGGGTGCCGTCGCGGTTGATCCGACGGAACACGGCCAACGGATCGCCGGATCGGTCATCCAGGACATGGGCGCGGGCGGCACTGTGCACCACCGCGTCACATCCCGACAACGCCGCCGTCCAGTCGGTATCCGGTCCCAGGTCGCCGATGGCGGGAACCGCCACATCCGGCCAGAAGACCGGCTTGCGCATGGGGGCCACCACCTGATGGCCGCGCGCCACCAGTTCCTCGACCACACGGCGGCCAACAAAGCCGCTGCCTCCGGTGACCAGGACCTTCATGGCTTCTCCCCTTGCGCCCATTTCTGCAAGATCGCCAGCAGGCCGGCGACCACCAGACCCGCCGCCGCCGACCCCGCCAGCACCTGCCCCGATACCGCCAGCCAGGCGCAGCCCACCAACAGCGCGTTGCCGAGCGCGATGGCCAAACTCACCTGATCATGGCGTTTGCCACCCTGGACGGCACGTTGATAGAAATGCTTGCGGTGCGGCTGCCAGATCTTTTCCCCGGCCAAGGCGCGACGGCTGATGGTGATGGTGGCGTCGGCCAGATAATAAGCGGGCAGGATCAGGGCGGCGGCCAGTTGCCCCCCTATAGCCAGCATCACCAGCAATCCACCCAGCACATAGCCGAACGGCACCGATCCGGAATCGCCCAAGAACAGCTTGGCCGGATGCCAGTTGAACACCAAGAAGGCCGCCGCCACCGCAGCCACCACCAGGGCCGGAGCCGTCAGCGTCCCCCCGCCGACCAAGGCGATTCCCAAACCCAAGGACAGGGTTTCCACACCGGTAATTCCGTCGATGCCGTCCATGAAGTTGTACAGGTTGACGAACCACAGCCAGCCCAGCAGCGCCAACACCCGGTCGGCCCACAAAGGCAGCACGCCTTGAAAAACCAAGGCATCACCGGGCAGCAGCAGCAATAATCCCAAAACCGCCACGCCATGGGCGGCGAAACGCGGACCCGGCGGCAATCCCTTGCGGTCGTCAATCCAGGAAATGGCCAACAAGGCCAAGGCGCCGATCCCCAAAAACCGGAAATCGGCTTGGACCAACAAGGCCAGAGCCAGAACCGGCGTGGTGGCCAGACCACCACCGCGGGGCGTCGGCAGGCTGTGACTGGACCGTTCGTTGGGCAGGTCCATGATCTGTTTCTGACGCAGATAGCCCAGAACCCGACGGGTGGCGACAACCGTCAGGGCGAAAGCCGCCAAGGCCAGGCCAATGCCGGACTGCGCCAGCTGTTCCATGTCAGTCCACCAGACTGACGCGACGGCCTTCGCGCAAGGAGTCCAAAACGGCAATGGTGGCCCGCGCCGTTTCCACCAGTTCGGCTTCGTCCACCGGGGCGGCGCCGCCTTGCGACACGGCGGCGGCAAAGGCTTCCAGCTCGGCGCGGTGGCCCTTGTCCTGGCCCATCTTGGCCTTTTCGGTCCGCGTGCGGCCTTTTTCGGTGACCGACAGGCTCAGGAAATTGTCGATGGCGACCACCGTGCCGCCGGCGAAGCATTCGAAGCGTTCCTTGGAAAACGCCGAATCGCCCTGGGCGGTATAGACGATGGTGGCCAAGGACCCGTCCAGGAAGGAAAGCGTCACCGTCAGGTCGTCGCAGCCGCCATGGGTGACCTTGGCGGCATCGGCCTGGACGGCGACGATGGGCGAGCCGGCCAGGGCACGGGCCAGATCGACGAAATGGCAGACCTCGCCCAGGATGCGGCCACCGCCTTCTTCCGCCGCGTTGACCCAGCTTTCGGCGGGCAGCGCCCCGGCATTGACCCGCAGCACCAGCATCTTGGGGCCATTGTGACGGGCCAACAGCTTCTTGGCTTCCACCACCATGGGGGCGAAGCGGCGGTTGAAGCCGACGGTGAAGAAAGCGGACGATTGCTCGCGGGCGGCGATCACCTGATTGACCTGATCCTCGTCGAGCGCCAGCGGCTTTTCGACGATCACCGACTTGCCGGCAGCCAGGCAGCGGGCGGTCAGCTCGGCGTGGTTGGAATGCCGCGTCGCCACCAGCACGGCATTGATGGAAGGATCGTTCAGCACGTCGTCGATTTCGGTGCTGGCGCGGGCGAAGCCGAAGGCGTTGGCGCCATGGTCGGCGGTCTGCCCCCTTGTGGTGCAAAGCGTGTGGAAGGTGATGCCGGGCAGACGCTTCAATTCCGGCAACAACACGGTGCGGGCGAAGGCGCCGGCGCCGATCACCCCCAGCACGCACGCCCCCTTGGCCTGGGGCTGGGCGAAGACCGGCGGCACGGCCTTGACCGCAGAATCGTATTTCAGCACCACGCCCATGTTGGGTTCACGCCTTGTGGTCACCAGATCATAGGCGTCCTCGGCGGCGTCGAAGGGGAAACGGTGGGTGATCAGCGCGCCCACATCCAGCCGACGGGCCAGGGACGGGCTCATCAGCCGCACGCATTCGCGCAGGTTGTCGGCTTCGGTCCAGCGGACCCAGCCCACCGGATATTTGACGCCGCGTCCTTCGAAATCCTCGTCATAACGGCCCGGCCCATAGGAGCGCGACACCATGATGCGCAATTCCTTCTTCATGAAGGCGGCATAGGGGAATTCGGTGCCGGTCTTGCCCACCATCACCAGGGCGGCACGGTCGCGGGCCAGTTCGGCGGCCAGTTCCAAGGGTTCCGACGAATCAGTGGCGGCGGCGATCAACACGCCATCACAACCGACACCGCCGGTCAGCGCCGCCACCGCCTCGGGCAGGCCGGCTTGGCCCAGCACCCAGGTCAGCTCGGCGCCATTCTTCTTGGCCAGGGCCAGACGACTTTCGTCCACGTCGATAGCGACCACACGGGCACCCGACAGCGCCAGCAACTGCGCCGCCAGCTGGCCCACCAGACCGACACCCAGCACCGCCACCACGTCGCCCAGTTGCGGCGCCAGATTGCGCACCCCGGCCAAGGCGATGGACGCCAAGGTGCCGAAACAGGCTTCTTCGTCGCTGACGTCGTCGGGAATGGGGGCCACCAGATTGCGCGGCACCACGTTCAGTTCGGCATGGTTGGCCAGACCGGCCCCGGCCATGGCCACACGCTGGCCGGGCTGGAACGAACCTTCCAGACCCTTGCCCACGGCGACGATGCGGCCAGCGGCGGAATAGCCCAAGGGCAGCGGTTCGTCCAAACGCGCCATCACCGCCTTGAAGGTGGCCATCAGACCGTCGCGCCGCGCCTTGTCCAGCACCTTCCTGACCAGGTCGGGCCGTTCCTTGGCCTTGCCGGCCAAGGACTTCTTGGCGAAGTCGATGACCATGCGTTCGGTACCGGCGGAAATCAGCGAGGCGTCGGTGCGCACCAGCAGACAGCCAGAGCGCACCTTGGGCTCTGGCACTTGCTTCAGAACCAGCTTACCAGTGCGTGCGCTTTGAATGACCTGCTTCATCCGATTGCCCCCAGGCGGAACCAGGAGCTATATACGGTGATCTTTCAGCTTTGGGGAAGCCCTATCATGTGCGGCATCGCAGCCATCCTCGCCGGGACGACCGCCCCTGCGCCGGTCGATCACGGCGAGTTGCTGTGCATGCGTGAGCACATGCGCAGCCGCGGCCCCGACGGCGCCGGAGCATGGCTTTCCGACGACGGTCGTGTCGGGCTGGCCCATCGACGCCTTGCCATCTTGGACCTGAGCGAGGCCGGGGCCCAGCCCATGGCGTCGGCCTGCGGTCGCCTGCACATCGTCTTCAACGGCGAAATCTACAACCACCGCGCCTTGCGCAGCGAACTGGAACAGCAGGGCAGCCATTTCCGGTCGCATTCCGACACCGAAGTAATCCTGGAACTGTACCGTCGCCACGGTCCCGCCATGCTGGACCGCCTGCGCGGCATGTTCGCCATCGTGCTTTGGGACGAAGACCGCCAGGGGATGTTGCTGGCCCGCGACCATTTCGGCATCAAGCCGCTTTACGTCGCCGACGACGGCATCACTTTACGCGCGGCATCCCAGGTCAAGGCGCTGTTGGCCGGCGGCGGGGTCGCCACCGACGCCGACCCGGCCGGCCATGCCGGTTTCTTCCTGTGGGGACATGTGCCCGAACCGCACACCCTTTACGCGGCCATCCGTCCGCTGGCCGCCGGATCGTGGATGTGGGCCGGCGTCGATGGGCGCCGTGACCACGGACGTTTTTTCGATCTTGGCGCCGAGATGGCGGCCGCCCGCCCCGCCACCGACGATGGCCAGACCTTGCGCGACGCCCTGGCGGAAAGCGTGCGTCTGCACCTGGAATCCGACGTCCCGGTGGGGGTGTTCCTGTCTTCGGGGCTGGATTCCACCACCCTGGCCGCCCTGACCACCGAGGCCGCCGCCATTCCGCCGCAGACCGTCACCTTGGGGTTCAAGGAATTCATCGGCACGGCCCGCGACGAGGTGCCGTTGGCGGAACAGGTGGCCCGTGCCTATGGCACCCGTCACCAGACCTGCTGGATCACCGCCGCCGACTTCACCCAGGCCCGCCGACAGTTGCTGGCCGACATGGACCAGCCGTCGGTGGACGGCGTCAACACCTGGCTGGTCGCCCGCGCCGCCCGCCAGACCGGATTGAAGGTGGCTTTGTCCGGTCTGGGCGGCGACGAACTGTTCGCCGGCTACAACAACTTCACCACCGTCCCGGCACTGCGTCGCCGCGTCGCCGCCTGCTCTGCCCCGCCGGCCTTCGGCCGGCTGGTCCGACGCATGACGGCGCCCTGGATCGGCCGGCTGACCTCGCCCAAAGCGGCCGGTCTGCTGGAATACGGGGGCAGCTGGGGCGGCGCTTATCTGCTGCGCCGGGCCCTGTTCATGCCGTGGGAGCTGGACCGGGTGATGGATGCCGACATGGCCCGCGCCGGATTGCGGCGACTGGCCCCGCTGGAGGCTTTGGAAAGCGCTGTCGCCAACCTGCCCGGCGACCGGCTGAAGCTGTCGGCGCTGGAAACCTCGTTCTACATGCGCAGCCAGTTGCTGCGCGACGCCGATTGGGCCGGCATGGCCCATTCGCTGGAAATCCGCACGCCGCTGGTGGATGTGGGGTTGTTCCGCGCCGTCTTGCCGCTGATCGTCGGCGCCAACCCGCCGGGCAAGCTGGCCATGGCCGCCGCCGCCCGGCCGCCCCTGCCCGAATCCATCCTGAACCGTCCCAAAACCGGTTTTTTCGTTCCCGTCGCCCAGTGGCTGGGGGAATCCGGCCTGCGCTCGTGGGCCACCACCATCCATGCCGACCATTGCAAGAGTGCCGCACACCATGACTGAGCTCGATTCCACCCGACCGCCCTCCGTGCTGGCCTCGCTGAACCTGGGCGAGGACGGCATCTACACCGGTGGCCAAGGCGATGGCGGCCAGGAACACGAACGCAAGCTGCGCGGCGAAGTGGCGGCCAAGGCCTATGACGATTATCTCGGCGAAATCGCCCATCACCATTCCATCCCGGTGATGGATGCCGAGATCGACCGCTTTCTCGCCACCATTCCGACCGGCGGCATCATCGTCGACGTGGGCGGCTGCTGGGGGTGGCATTGGCGCCGGCTGGCCGACACCCGCCCGGACATCCGGGTGGTGGTGGTGGATTTCGTCCGCGCCAACCTGCGCCACGCCCAAACGCTGTTGAAGGATGACATCGGCCGCCGGGTCTTCCTGGTGGAAGGCGACGCCACCCGGCTGGATTTCCCCGACGCGTGCTTCGACGGCTATTGGTCGGTTCAGACCCTGCAGCACATCCCCGCCTTCCCCGCCGCCATCGCCGAAGCCGCCCGTGTGCTCAAGCACAGGGGCAGCTTCGCCTGCTACAGCCTGAACGACCCGCCGCTGATCCGTGCCGTCTACGCCCTTTTCGGCAAGTACTGGCACCGTCAGGGCACCATTCCCGGCGCCTTCTGGCTGGAACGCATGAACCAGAACCAGATCGACACGGTGACCCGGACCTTTGGCGTCGCCCCCCGGCAACATTACAGCGAGGTGCTGTTCACACCCGAATTCGGCCTGCGCATCGGTGCCCGCGGCAATTGGGCCGGACGCGTCGACGCCGCCTTGTCGGGGTCCGGCTGGCCGCGCCTGATCGCCCGCCAGCATTCCCTTCACCTGACCAAGCCGGGTGTCTAAGCCGTGCGCAACCGCCTTGCCCCGCTCTTGTGGTCGGCGCATCGTCTGGTGCGCGCCGTACGGCCAGCCCCCGCCGGCAGCTTCCGCATCTTGCTGTTCCACGACGTGGCCGAGACGGATCTTCCAGCCTTCGCCGCCTTGCTGTCCCATTTGGCCGACAGCCGCCGACTGATCGGTCCGGCCGAGGCCGAGGCCATGCTGGCCGGAAACGCCTGGAACGGCGGCCGATTGCCGTGTCTGTTAAGTTTCGACGACGGTTTCGCCAGCAACCGCGTGCTTGCCGACACCCTTTTGGCCGAATACGGCGCACGCGCCCTGTTTTTCGTTTGCCCCGGACTGATGGCCCTGGACCACGACCGCCAAAGACAGGCCATCGTCGCCAACATCCATGACGGCAAAGGCGCAGCCGACGACCGCAGCTTGATGGGATGGGACGACCTTGAACACCTGCGCGCCCATGGGCACGTCATCGGCAACCACACCATGGACCATCTGCGTCTGACCCGCCTGACCCCAGCCCAGCAGGCCGAGCAAGTGGGCGAAGCCGCCCGCATCCTGTCGTCACGCCTGGAGGCGACGGATTGGTTCGCCTACACCTTCGGCGACATCGACAGCGTCGACGCCTCCGCCTTGAGCGAAATCGCCCGCCATCACCGCTTTTGCCGCTCGGGCATCCGCGGAGCCAATCATCGCGCCGTCCACCCTTTGGCCTTGCGCGCCGACCACGTGGACCTTGCGTCACCGCCGGCGTGGCGATCCCTGGCGGCCGAGGGCGGACTGGATCCGCTTTACCGGCACCAGCGGGCCCGGCTCGACGCCATGGCCTACACGGCCCAGTATTCGCCGACCAGCGTGTAGGCTTCACTGTTCATCTTGGTTTTGAACTCGGCGATGCCCGGGGTGTTGACCGCGTCGATCCCCCCCAGGTCCATCCAATGGCAGTCCCGGCCACGCAAATACTCGGCCGCCACCCATAGCGCCAGGAAGTTGCCTTTCAGCCGCCGCCCTTCTGGGTTGCTCCAGCCGATGGCGTAGGTGGCGGACCGACCATGGCGGGTCATCAACACCGCCGAAACCGGCGTTTCGCCGGATCGCACCCTTATGGTCACGATGTCGTCGGGCTCGTTCGCCGCCAAATGCTGCAGCAATTCGGCGGGAATGCCGGAAAATCCCCGGGTCTTTTGCATTTCAAGATATTGCGGCAGCAACCATTCCATGCCCTCGGCGCCGATCAACACATCCGTCGCCAAACCGTTGCGCTCGGCGTTGGTCAAGGCGGTGCGCCACTTGGCGTTCAGACGTTTGCGCAGCATGGCGGCGCCGCACGCCAGATCCAGCCACCCGGTCGACCACGCGGCAACCGAACGGCGGTGGAATCCGCACTGCGCCATGATGGCGCGATGCTCGGGGGATTCGGTCAGTTCCGGAGCCGCCAGCACCACGCCCAACCGACGCCAGCCCCATTTGCGGCGGATGGCGCTCAGCACTTCCGCCACCTGCCGGGGGTCGGGATTCGCGTCCTGCCACAACGGCCCACGATTGAGCCGGGCCAGACTGAACGGCCCGAACCGGCGCGCCAGAACCTGAACCGTCGCCACGGCGCGGCCGTCATCTTCGACCACCGCCCAATGGGGAGCCCAGCCTTCTCCGGACTGCTTGACCCGCCCCCAGGCTGGACTTTGCAGCAAATTGGGACGAGGACAGTTGTCGAATAGCGCCTGCATTTCGGTCGCATCGACGGTCCAGCGCAAAGTGATGGTCACGTTCCTGATCCTTGGCATATGAATGGCTGGAGCTTGCCGTCAGGACGATTCCCTTGCGCTCGACCCAAAATAAGGTCAAGCCCGAGGTCGGTCAGCAGACGGCAAGACATGACGCGAGCTTGTGCCGGCATCAAAGCGGGACATCCAGGTATTTCGGAAAGCTCTTTAGCATTCCCGTTATGATGACGTCGATACGCAATTGACCACCGCCAAGCCCGGGCTTCTGGACGCCTGGGCCGGAGCCGCCCAGGCCGATGCGGAAAACCTGCCTTTCACCGACGACCGCTTCGACATCGTCTATTCCAACGTCGGCCACAGCGGGAACTGGACGCCGCGCCGCCAGTGCACTATACCCGAACGTCGCTGTTGGGGCTGCGTGCGGCTGACGCCGTCGGCCCGCTTTTCGACCTAAGCGGAATGAAGTCATGAAGAAATACGGAGTGCGGCGTCGCGAGACTTGCCGGATCTGCGGATCAAGTCACCTGGAGCCATACCTGGACCTGGGCGACCAGCCGCCGTCCAACAGCTTCATCTCGGCGGCTGAAGTCGCGGGTGAACAGCGTTTCCCCCTGCGGGTCTATCTGTGCCGTCAATGCGGCCTGTCCCAATTGCTTGACCTGGTTTCGTCCGAGGACATCTTCGACGAATACGCCTATCTGTCATCCACGTCGCGGGCCTTGTGCGCCCATTATCAGGGTCTGGTTGACCAGGCGCTGGCGCTGTTCTCGGTTCCCGAGGGTGCGCTGTGCGCCGATATCGGCTGCAATGACGGCATCATGCTGAACCGCTATCCGGCCGGTCGCATGCGTCTTTTGGGCATCGAGCCGTCTTCGGCCGGCGAGCATGCCCGGGCGGCGGGACATCAGGTGGTGCAGGAATTCTTCGACGCCAAGCTGGGGGCGCGACTGGCCCGCGAACATGGACGGGTGTCGCTGGTGACCTCGACCAACGTCTTCGCCCATGTGGACGACATCACCTCGTTCGCCCGCGGCGTCGCTGAGTGGCTGGCCGATGACGGGGTTTGGGTGATCGAGTTCCCCTATCTGGTGGACACCGTCGACCGGCTTTACTTCGACACCGTCTATCACGAGCATCTGTCCTATCTGGCGCTGACCCCCCTGGCCCGACTGTTCGCCCAAGTGGGATTGCGGGCGTTCCGGGTCGAACGGGTGGAACTGGGGGCCTCGGGTCCGGCCTTGCGCCTGTTCGTCTGTCTGGACGGTTCGGCGCGGGCGGAAGACGCGTCGATCCAGGCCATGCTGTCCGCCGAGGCCGATTGGGGCATCACCGAACCGCAACGTTATCATGCCTTCGCCGAACGGGTGGCCGAGACCCGCCAGCGCATCCTGGCGCTTTTGGCCGAACTGAAGGCCAAGGGCGAGACAGTGGCCGCCTATTGCGCTCCGGCCAAGGGCAACACCTTGCTCAACTACCTGGGGGTCGGTCCCGACGACATCTTCGCCGTGTCGGAAAACAACGACCTCAAGATCGGCAAGCTGACCCCGGGCACCCATATCCCGGTGATTTCCGACCAGGACCTGCTGGACAGCAAGACCGGCTATGCCTTGCTGCTGGCCTGGAACTATCTGGACTTCTTCCTGGCCCATTCCGACTTCATCAAGGCCGGAGGTCGTTTCATCGTCCCGCTGCCGGAACCGGTGATCCGGCCGTGAATTTGAAGACCGTCGTCATCGGTGCAAGCGGTTTCCTGGGATCGGCGATCAGCGCCGCCCTGGGTCAGGCCGGCCATACGGTGGTTCCGGTGGGCCGTGGCGACCCGTTGCCGGCCGGGTGCTTCGACGTGGTGGTCGATTGCGCCGGCGACGCCCGCCGCTTTTATTGCAACAGCCATCCGCGCCATGCTTTCGACGCCAACGTGGTTCCGGTCCTTGACCGGCTGCTGGGCATCGATGCCGGTCTTTATGTCTTCGCCTCGACCGTCGACGTTTACGGTGCCGGCAAGGCCGATCCCGCCACCTCGGACGAGGAAAGCCCCATCCGGGCATCCGAATTGGACGGCTACTCGTTTTCCAAGTTCCTAGCCGAACAGCTGGTCGCCCGTCACGCCCGCCGCGCCCTGATCCTGCGCCTGGGCACCCTGATCGGCCCCAACCTGCGCAAGAACCCGGTCTTCGACGCCTTGAACGGCCATCCCTTGCGCATTGGCGAAACCACCGCCCTCAGTCTGGTGGACACCCGCTTCGTCGCCCAAACCCTGTTGACCTTGCTGGAAGCCGGCATCGACGGCACCATCAACGTCACCGGCCGCGGACAGGTCCGAACCGGCGACATCGTCGCCTTGGTGCAAAGCTTGTTTCCCGGCCTTGGCATCGCCTTCCATTCAGAACGCGAGGATTTCCATTACGACGTGGCGGTGCATCGTCTGGCCGGCCATCTGCCGGTCCCCAGCAGCGTCGCCATGCTGGAGCGATTCATGGCCGAACAGGCGGGGAAAGTGGCATGAGCGCACTTGATATCGTCATTCCGGTCTATAACGAGGGCGAAAACATCCTGAAGGTGTTCGCCGCGCTGAAGGCCGAGGTCAAAACACCGTTCCGGGTGCTGATCTGCTACGACTTCCCCGAGGACAACACCCTGGCCGCGTTGGCCGACAACGATCACGGCGTCGAAGTGGTGCTGGTCAAAAACCCCGAACGCGGTCCCCATGCGGCGGTTCGCGCCGGCTTGGCGGCCAGCACCGCCCCGGCGGTGTTGGTATATATGGCCGACGACGACTTCAACGCCGGCATCATCGACCGCATGGTCGCCCTGCATGGCCAGGGTTGCGACGTTGTCGCCGCCAGCCGCTTCGTCGCAGGCGGCTGCATGGTCGGCTGCGCCCCGTTCAAGGAAGCGGTGACCCGCGTAGCGGATTTCACCCTATATCACCTCTGCGGCATGAAGGTGCACGACGCCACCAACGGCTTCCGACTGTTCTCGCGCCGGGTGGTGGACACCATCGAGATCGAGTCGAGCCTGGGCTTCACCTATTCCATCGAATTGCTGGCCAAAACGGTACGCCTGGGCTGGCCGGTGGCCGAGGTGCCGGCGAAATGGTTCGAACGGTCCGACAAACCCAGCCGTTTCCAAGTTCTGCGCTGGATTCCACGCTATCTGAGGTGGCTGTTCTACGGCTTGGCCACTGTCTGGCTGCGGCGCGGCGCGAAAACCGTCAAACGGAAATAACCCCCAGACCGTCTTGGATCGTCCTTGTCGGCATGTTCATACGGCCAGGATTTGGCGTGTCAAAGCCTGGCGGCCAGGGTTTCGGCGATGCGGATCCCGGCCTTGCCGTCCCACAATTCCGGACGGCGCCCCGCCTTGCCCTTGCCGGCCATGATCTCGGCGAAGGCCCCCATGATCGTCGCCGGATCGGTTCCCACCAAGGTGTTGGTGCCCTGGCTGATGGTGATGGGACGTTCGGTGTTTTCCCGCACGGTCAGACACGGCACGCCAAGGGCTGTGGTTTCCTCCTGCAAACCTCCGGAATCGGTGACCACCAACCGGGCCGAGCGCATCAGTCCCAGCATTTCCAGATAGCCTTGCGGCGGCAGCAGGCGGATGCCGGCGGTCTCCACCACCGACATCAGGCCGCAATCGGCGATGCGGGCGACGGTGCGCGGATGGGCGGGAAAAAACAGCGGCAGTTGCCCCGCCATGTCGGCCAGACAGCCCAGCAAGCGCCGCAGAACCGCCGGATCGTCCACGTTGGACGGGCGGTGCAGGGTGATCAGCCCATAGCCATCGTCACGACCGATGGTCACCATCGACGGGACGGCGCGCTCCAGGTTGCCCAGCAAGGTGTCGATCATCACGTTGCCGACGAAGAAAACCTTGTCGGCGGCGATGCCCTCGGCCCGCAGATTGGCTTCGGCCTCACGCTCGGTCGTGAACAGGAAGTCCGACAGCTGATCGGTGAGGACACGGTTGATTTCTTCCGGCATGGCCCGGTCGAACGAACGCAGCCCGGCCTCCACATGCACCACCTTGACACCCATCTTGGCCGCCACCAGGGCGCAAGCGATGGTCGAGTTGACATCGCCGACGACCAGAACCGCAGCGGGCTTGACGTCGTTCACCACCGGCTCGAAGCGGCGCATGATCTCGGCGGTCTGCTGCGCGTGGCTGCCCGAGCCCACTTCCAGGTTGAAATCCGGGCGCGGCAGCCCAAGGTCGGTGAAGAAGCAATCGTTCATGGCGGCGTCGTAATGCTGGCCGGTATGCAGCAACGGCGCGGCCAGCCCCAGACCGCGCAAACCGGCGATCACCGGACCGATCTTCATGAAATTCGGGCGAGCCCCGACCACACATAGGACGGTACGGCGCATGCGTCGCTTCCTTTTAGAACTTACACGCCGCCACCAGTTCCGACGGCATGTGCTGCTGACGAATAAACTGGGCCAAGACGTGCATCAACGCCTGGTGGGCGTCTTCGATCACACCGTAATTGTCGGCTTGGACATGCAGGTTGACGTCGGCCATGGCGGCGGTGCGGCCACCGCCGAAACCGGTCAACGCGATGCTGGCGATACCATTGGCCTTGGCATGGGCGATGGCGCGAACGACATTTTCCGAATCCCCCGACGAACTGATGGTGATCAGCACATCACCGGGGCGGGCCAGAAGACGCAGTTGTTCGGCGAATACCTGGGCGTATTCCATGTCGTTGGCGATGGCGGTCAACACCTCGACCGTGGCCGACAGGCTGTGAATGCGTGGACGCAAGCCGGTATGGCACGACACCCCACGGGAATGGTCGCACACCAGATGATTGGAAATGGCCGCCGAACCACCATTGCCGCAGGCGAAGATCATGGCGTCGCGGGCGTGGCCGTCGCGCAAGATGGCTTGCGCCGCGTCCAAGGCCTGCGAGTCCACCGACCGCAAGGCCGCTCCCAGACGCTCGGCATAGGCGTCAAGATAGCTGCCGATCGCGGAAAAAGAAGAATCGGGAAACGTCATGAACCAACCATCCGATAGATCCGATACGCGGACAAGGCCGCCGGATCACGTTGTTAACAGAAGTGCCCCTTCCCGCCCAAGGGAAACCTATGCCGCGGGGGCCGATCCATTGGCGGCGGTCTATTCCAGGTATTTCCGTTCGACCAGATACTGAATGATCCTGTCGGCCAGGGACTCGGCCAGTTCGTGGTCGGCATCCAGGTGCAGTTCGGGATGTTCCGGCGGCTCGTAAGGCGAATCGATGCCGGTGAAGTGCACCAGCTTTCCTTGTCGCGCCTTGGCGTACAATCCCTTGGGGTCGCGGCCCTGGCAGGTTTCCAGCGATGCATCCACATGGATCTCGATGAATTCGTCCTCGGCCAGCATTTCCCGCGCCAGCCGCCGTTCGGCCCGGAACGGCGAAATGAAGGCGGACAACACGATCATGCCGGCGTCGACGAACAGCTTGGCCACCTCGGCGACCCGGCGGATGTTTTCGACCCGGTCTTCGTCGGTGAAGCCGAGATCGCGGTTGAGCCCGTGACGGATGTTGTCGCCATCCAACAGATAAGTGTGACGGCCCATGGCGGCCAGACGCTTTTCCACCAGATTGGCCACCGTCGACTTGCCCGCGCCGGAAAGCCCGGTGAACCACAGGACGCAAGGCTTTTGGTGCTTGAGAGCCGCCCGGGCGCCCTTGTCCACGATCACCGACTGCCAATGGATGTTGTCCGCCCGGCGCAACGGATGGACGATCATCCCGCATCCCACCGTCTGGTTGGAAATGCGGTCGATGACGATGAACCCGCCCATGTTCCGATTGTCGGCATAGGTTTCGAACGGCACCGCCCGGTCAAAGCCGATGTTGCACACCCCGACGTCGTTCAGTTCCAACCGCTTGGCGGCTGTGTGTTCCAAGGTGTTGACGTTGATCTTGTGCTTGATGTGGGTGATCTGCGCCCCCACCTGGCGGGTGCCGATCTGAACCAGATAAGGCCGGCCGGGCATCAGCGCCTGTTCCGACATGGCGACCATGTGCACGGTGAACTGATCGGATACCGGCGGACGCGACTGGCTGTCGGCGATGACTTCACCGCGCGAGACGTCAACCTCGTCTTCCAAGGCGATGGTGACGGCGCGGCCGGTTTCGGCGGCGTCGACAGCCCTGTCGCCCAACAAAATCTGCTTGATCCGGCTGGTCCGCCCCCCCGGCTCGACCGCCACCGACATCCCCACCCGCGCCACCCCTGCGGCGATGGTGCCGGCATAGCCGCGGAAATCCTGGTTGGGACGGATCACCGTCTGCACCGGCAAACGCAGGCCGGACGCCGCCCCATAAGGGGCGACCTGCACGCTTTCAAGATATTCCAGCAAGGTGGGACCGTCATACCACGTCATGGTGGCCGAACGGTTGACCACATTGTCGCCGCCCAGGGCGGAAACCGGAATGGCCAAAACCCGGGGCAACCCGATCTCGGCGGCATAGGCGGCGAAATTGTCGCGAATAGCGGCGAAAACCGCCTGATCGTGCCCCACCATATCCATCTTGTTGACCACCAGCACCACGTCCTTGATGCCGGTCAGATTGACCAGGAAGGCATGGCGCCGGGTCTGGGTCAACAAGCCCTTGCGCGCGTCGACCAGCAGCAAGGCGACTTCGGCGGAAGAGGCGCCGGTGATCATGTTGCGGGTGTATTGCTCGTGGCCGGGGGTGTCGGCGACGATGAACGTGCGCTTGGCGGTGTTGAAATACCGATAGGCGACGTCGATGGTGATGCCTTGCTCGCGCTCGGCCTCCAAACCATCCAGCAACAGCGAGAAATCCAGCCCGCCCTGGGGCATGGTACGGCGGCTTTCCTTTTCCAGCGTCGCCAACTGGTCGTCGGCAAGCGCCCCCGAATCATGCAGCAGACGGCCGATCAGGGTGCTTTTCCCATCGTCGACGCTGCCGCAGGTCAACAGTCGCAGCAGGCCTTTGTGCTGCAGGGCGTCAAGCGTCGCTGCGATCTGGGTGGCGGTGGACATGCTAGAAGTACCCTTCCTGCTTCTTGCGTTCCATCGACCCAGCCTGATCGTGGTCGATCAGACGGCCCTGGCGTTCCGACGACCGGCTGACCAACATTTCATGGATGATTTCGTCCAAGGTCTCGGCCCGCGATTCCACCGCCCCGGTCAACGGCCAACATCCCAGGGTACGGAAGCGAACCCACCGTTCCTCAATCCGCTCACCGGGCGCCAATTGCAGACGATCGTCATCGGCCATCAGCCAGGCGCCGCCCCGCTGGACCACCGGGCGCGGCGCGGCGAAATAAAGCGGCACCACGGGAATGTTTTCCCGACGGATGTACAGCCAGACATCCAGTTCGGTCCAGTTGGACAGGGGAAAGACCCGGATGCTTTCGCCTTGGGAAACACGGCCGTTATACAGGTTCCACAGTTCCGGGCGCTGGTTCTTGGGATCCCAGCGATGGTTGGCGCTGCGGAACGAGAACACGCGTTCCTTCGCCCGGCTCTTTTCCTCGTCGCGGCGGGCGCCGCCAAAGGCCGCGTCGAAACCATATTTGTCCAACGCCTGCTTCAACCCCTGGGTCTTCATCACGTCGGTGTGCACCGCCGAGCCATGGACAAAGGGATTGATGCCCTGGCGAACGCCATCCTGGTTGACGTGGACGATCAGGTCGAAACCCATTTCCCTGGCACGCTGATCGCGGAATTCGATCATCTCGCGGAATTTCCAGGTGGTGTCCACATGCATCAACGGAAACGGCGGCCGCGCGGGATAGAACGCCTTCATGGCCAAGTGCAGCATCACCGAGCTGTCCTTGCCGATGGAATAAAGCATCACCGGCTTGCCCAGCTGGGCCGCGGCTTCGCGGATGATGTGAATGCTTTCCGCTTCCAGGCGATCAAGATTGCCGAGCACGATGAATCCTTCGCCGGAAATCAGTCGAACAGGTTGTAGCGAAGGATGCAGTAAAGCGCCCTAACGCCGTCTTTCCAGCCGATCTTCTTGCCTTCTTCGTAGGTGCGCCCGTCATAGGAGATGCCAACCTCGAAGATCTTCGGACGCGGCGAGATCCTCGCCACCTTGGCGGTGATCTCGGGCTCGAAACCAAAGCGGTTCTCGACGATGACGATGTTCTTGATCACTTCGCGGCGGAAAACCTTGTAGCAGGTTTCCATGTCGGTCAGCGTCAGGTCCGAAAACATGTTCGAGGCCAGCGTCAGCACCTTGTTGGCGACCGAATGCCAGAAATACAGCACGCGGGTTTCCTCGCCGCCCTTGAAGCGAGAACCGAAGACCACGTCGGCACGACCCTGGACGATGGGCGACAACAGCTTGGGATAATCCGACGGGCTGTATTCAAGGTCCGCGTCCTGAACCAGGACGATGTCGCCGGTGGCGCTGGCGAAACCGGTCCGCAGGGCCGCGCCCTTGCCTTGGTTGACGCCATGAACCTGAAGGCTGATGCACGGGTTGTCCTCGGCCAGTTGCCGGATGACCGCCACGGAATTGTCTTTCGACCCGTCATCGACGATGACGATTTCCAAATCCAAACCCAGTCGATCGGCGGACAGAACGCGGTCGACAATGGCCTTAAGGGTGCGTTCCTCATTATAGCAAGGAATGACGACACTAAGTTTGCTGATAGTCATGGCTTGTCCTAAGGCTGAGGCGGGCATCAGCATCGTGTTTGACACCTCTGCGGTCAAGATTGTGTTTTTTGCGCCACCAGAACCAAATTCTTGCCCCATGGGGGCCGGCACAGGTTTTCCAGAGGCCGCATGACGGGAACCACGGCGCGGTCGAACACCATGGCCGAAGTCGGATCGAAACACGTGCTGCCACCTTTGGTGAAAACCAGCCACCAGGCCAGAGCCCCGGCGGCGTCCAGGTAGTGGCAGCGCCGTACGGTCAGACCGGCGGACTGGACGGCATCGGACAATTCAACCCGGCGATAACGCCGATGATGCCCCAAAATCTTATCCATTTTCGAAAACAGCGCCGGCAAGGCCGGAACGAACAGCAAAAGATGGCCGCCGGGTCGAAGAAGACGGTGGAACTGCCGCAGCACCAGACCATCGTCGACCACGTGTTCCAGTACGTTGACCAGCATGACCGCGTCATAGCTGGCCTCGGGCTGAAGGGCTGCGTGTTCTTCGATGCTGGCGCCCGCCACCGTCACGGCCGGATCGTCGGCGAAACGCTCGCGCAGGCGCGGCAGCAGGTTCAAAGCCGGCTCGACCAAAGTCAGTCGGCTGACCTGGGGGCGCACCATCCGGGCAATGTTGCCAATTCCGGCTCCGTATTCAATCACATCGCCACACAAATGCGGGGCGAAGCGCGACAAAATCCAGTCCTGGTAACGCGGCAGATCCGACAAAGCCTCAAGGTCGTGACCGTCGTAAACCGTCACCCCATCCATCATGGGTCTATCCTGGTTCGGGGGGGGAACAAAGCCAAGGGAACGATCATGGCCAAAGCGAGCAGCCACCAGCTTTGCCAAGCGCCAAAAGCTGAACTGGCGCAGACCAATCCGCTGGCCAAACCGGCGAGACCGCCGCAATGGGACGGTGACGGCAGCTTGGCGGCGGCGGCGGCAATCAGCGCGGCGCACAGACCGGCCATGGCAAAGGCTCCGACCATTCCCAGTTCCAGCCACCAATGCAGGATGGCGTTATGGGGATGAAGCGGCAGCATCTGCTCGAACATCAGCCACTCGCGACCGTCGACGGTGCGGCCGACCTTGATGGTGTCCTCGCTGCCGGGCATGACCCGGGCGGCATCCATGCCCCACCCCAAAACCGGCTTTTCGGCCACGCGGTCGGCGGTGAAATGCCAAATGGTCAGGCGGTGATGCGCCGAATTGGGTATCCACGGATGGGCGTCCCACAATTCCTGCGGCGGCGGCAGCTGACGCACGGCCCAGGGCATCACGCCCACCACACCCATCAGCAACACGATCACCGGCAGGGCCGCCCGACGGCCGGCGAAATGAAACAGCAGGAACATCGGCACCCCCGCCGCCAAGGCCAAGATGGCGGTGCTGGAATAACCAGCCAGGACGCAACCGCCAGTCATGATCAAAGCGATCACCGCGCTGCGGCGACGCCCCGACGCCATCAGGGCGCCAACCAGCGGCCAGCACAGCACGGCGATGACCGAGGTCCCCCGCTTGGTCGAGGACTGGGCATAGATTTCCCAGCCCTCAACGCTGAAATTCAGGCGGTGCACCCAGCCGATAAGCTGGTTGCCGAGAAGCCGATCCAACACCAGCAGCAACAGCGAGAACGCCAATCCGGCCAAGACGGCGGAAGCGGCCGGACGGAAATCGCGGCTGGTGGCGGCAACGCCCAGCATCAATGCGGCGGCGGCAATGGCGCCGACCTGTCCGGCCCCCTTGAGACTAAGAAACGGATCCAACGACCAGACGGCGCTGACGGCGGCCAGCAACGGCGTCAACGCCAGCAAAACCACCAGCCGCCGGGGCGGCGGCGTCCACGGACGCGGCGCGGTGGCCAGCAGCAAGACAGCCGCCAGCAACCCCAGCGGCGCCAGCCCCAGCGGCACCAGCAAAGCCATCGGCGGCAACAGGAAATACGCCACCCTGAGGATGCGGTCGGACAAGGAAATCGTGAAGGAAGGGAGCATGCTTGCCATAGTTTTGGCGGTGATCGAAGGTGGCTTATATCCCATCGGCGGCTGAACCGCCAGATTTGTGCTGCGCCTTGGATTTGACCGGGCTATATGTCGGCTCATCAACTCTGACCATCCGGGCAAGGGGTTTAGCGGATGCATTTTTGCCTTTCGTGCGCAACGGACCATGCGCAAGCGGACTGGGTCTGCCCGCATTGTGGCTTCACGCCCGAGGTCCGGTCGGGTTTCCGCTGTTTTTCCCCGACCCTGGCCGACCAGGGCGGCAGCTTCGACGTCGCCAGCTTCGAGGGATTGGCCAAGGCGGAAGATTCCAGTTTCTGGTTTCCGCCGCGCAACCGTCTGATCACTTGGGCGCTGGGCCATTATTTCCCGCAAGCCTCGTCCTTCCTGGAACTGGGCTGCGGCACCGGTTACGTGCTGTCGGGGGTCAAGCGGGCTTTTCCGCAGATGACGGTGACCGGCGCCGACATTTATGTCGAGGGACTGGAACGGGCGCGCCGCCGCCTTCCTGACACGGAACTGATCCAGGTGGACGGTCTGGCCTTGCCATACCGGTCGCATTTCGACGTGGCCGGCGCTTTCGACGTGGTTGAACACATCGATGACGACGTGGGCGCGCTGGAACAGATGAAGCTGGCGGTCAAGCCCGGTGGCGGAGTGATGGTGGTGGTGCCGCAGCACAAGTTCCTGTGGAGCCGCATCGACGATCTGGCGGCCCATCGCCGCCGCTATTCCCGTGCCATGCTGGAACGGGCGGCCACCGCCGCCGGCCTGGAAGTCGTGCGCATCATGTCCTTCGCGGCCTGGACGCTGCCGCTGCAGATGGTTTCACGCATGGTCAGCAAGCCCAAGGGCGACACCCTGGCCGAAGCCCTGGAACTGCACATGCCGGCAATGCTGCAGCGCTTTCTTGAAGCGGTTCTGGACATCGAACAGGCCACAATCCGTGCCGGCGTGAATTATCCGTTCGGTGCCTCTCTTCTGCTGATCGCCAAACGCCCGGAGGCAAAATGAGCCCGCGTAAATTCCTCGTCACCGGCGGAACCGGCTTTCTCGGCGCCGCCTTGGTCAAACATCTGGTGGCCCAGGGTCATCACGTTCGGGTCCTTGACGACAATTCGCGCGGCCGCGACCGCCGGCTGACCGACATCGCCGGCCGCTTCGAAATGGTCGGCGGCGACATCCGCGATGCCGACGCCGTCCGCGACGCCATGCGCGGCATGGATTGCTGCTGCCATCTGGCCTATGTGAACGGCACCGAGTTCTTCTATTCCAAGCCGGAACTGGTGCTTGACGTCGCCGTCCGCGGCATGCTGAACGTCCTTGACGCCTGCCGGGCCGAAAATGTGCGCGACCTGGTCCTGGCCTCCAGTTCCGAGGTCTATCAGACCCCGCCCATGGTGCCGACGCCGGAAACCGTGCCGTGCTCGGTCCCCGATCCCCTGAACCCGCGTTATTCCTATGGCGGCGGCAAGCTGGCCTGCGAATTGATGGCCATCAACTGGGGCCGCACCGGCTTTGACCGCGTGGTCATTTTCCGCCCCCACAACGTCTATGGTCCTGACATGGGCTGGGAACACGTGGCGCCGCAGTTGGCCTTGCGCCTGAAGCAGATGGCCGACGCCCAGCCCGAAGGCGTGATCACCTTCCCCATCCAAGGCGACGGTTCGGAAACCCGCGCTTTCGTCCATATCGACGACTTCACCCGGGCCTTGGGTCTGGTCATCGACAAGGGCGAACATCTGGGCATCTACCACCTGGGTAACGACGAAGAGGTCTCCATCGCCGACTTCGCCCGCCAGGCCGCCCAGGCCCTGGGCCGCGAAATCATCCTTGCCCCCGGCCCACTGATGCCCGGCGGCACCCCCCGTCGTTGTCCCGACATCTCGAAGATCAAGGCCTTGGGCTTCGTCCCGCAGATCCCGCTGGCCCAGGGATTGCCGCCGGTGGTCCAGTGGTACGCCGAGAACGCCCACCTCAAGGGCTGACGCGACGGTCCCAGATACCCATGTCGGCACAGGTCTCGGGCCGACGGACATAACCGTCCAGGCTGGCGCCGTCCACCTGGACGGCCTCGGTCGTGCCGGGCAGAACCACCGCCGTGAAATATCCTGCCGCCACCAGGCCGCCGATGCCGCCATCCGCGAAGGTGCGGCCACGCTGGCGGTCACGGTCGTAGACGAAGGACAGCACGAACGGCTCGTTGCCGGGGGTGATCCACGGCAACGAAAGATACTGGTTGGCGACATAGAAAGGACGGGTCAGCGGCTTTAGGCACTCGCGCATGGCGGCGAAGGCCACGTGCTGCTGGCGCAGGTCGGTCATTCCGCCCCGTCCGACAAGCGACATGCCGGCAAACACCGCCGTCGCCGCCAGTCCGGCCAACGCCGGCACCACCATCGGCCGCCATCCCGACAAAGGCCCGAAAACGGTTGCGCGCAGAACCAGCAAGGCTGCCGACACGGTGGGAACGAACAGATAGTTTTCCGCCGCGCCATCCTGGAAACTGGCCAGGAAGGCCAAACCAAGCCCGGAAAACGTGCAGCACGCAAGTATCACCAAAATGTCGTCGGCCCAGGCCCGAGCCAATTGCCGGGATCGGACCAAGGCAAACAACGCTCCCGCCGCGCCGCCCCAGACCGGTGCCCCCTTGGCCAGCCCCAGCCCCATGGTGAACAGCATGCTGCTGACGGCGAAGCGTAAGGGGATGTCGGCGAACAGCACGCTTGCCCGGTACTGCGCCCCACCCATCCACAAGGTGCCGCCGAACAAGGCCACCATGACCGCCACCAGAACGGCAAGATCGGCGAAACGACGGCGCACCAGCAAGAACAGCCCGACACCGACCAGGCTGGTGATCGCGGCCTGCTTGAACGACCACGCCAACCAGACGAACAGGGCGAAACCCAGCAAAGCACCAATCGGACGGGCGGACCAACGCCGGCACAGCCAGGCCAGGCCGGCCAGCTCACAGGCCATGGCCCAAACGTCGGGGCGGACGGTCACCGGCCAGAATCCGAACAACGGGCCGCAAAAAACAGCAAGGACAGCCACAACCGGCCACGGACGGCCGACCTGCAGCCACCGCCCCAGACGATAAAATATAGTGGCGGCGACACCCATTGCGCACAAAGTGAACAACCGGCCGATGGTCGGCAGCCAGTCATCCGCCAAACTCAACGCCGACCGCACCTCGGCCACCACCATTCCATAGGACTGGTAGAACAGCCAATTGAAGAAAACCGCGTTATAGGGGCGCTGGAACCGGTCCGCATAGACGTCAAGACCGTTGACCGCCTTCCACACCGCGAACAGCGAGGCGGCTTCGTCGCCACTGGAAAACAATTGCAAGGCGACGTCCAGCGACACCGTTCCATGCAGGCGGGCCAACGCCAGTCCCACCACCGGCGTCAACAACAGGGCAACGGCAAAGGCGAGTGGTCGGTTCATATGGGGGCGCGATTCAGCATTCCCCAGATGTCGATCAGCGGCTTATTCCCCACATCCAGGTCGCGGTAGGCCTGGTGGGGCGTACACAGGATCAGGATATCGCTTTCCCGCACCACCTGGTCCAGCGGCAGCAAGGTCGGATCGTCCTTGGCGCTGACGAAGGGATCGGTGGCCAACACCTTGCCCGCATGCAGGGCCAGCATCTTGCGCATCTTGTAGCTGAGCGAGGCGCGGACGTCGTCCACTTCCGCCTTGAAGGCCATGCCCAACAGCCCGACCTTCATGCCCGCCAGATCGTAACGCCGTTCCAACCGCTCGATCACGTACAGCACCAAGCCTTCGTTAACCAGCATGGCGGCATGGCCCAGGTTGAACTGGTTGCCCGCGAAGGACGACAACTGCATGGTGTCCTTGAACAGGCAGGGGCCGGCGGTAAGGCCGGGCTTGGGCATGTCCTTGGCCCGCGGATAATTGTGGGTCATCGCCTGGTGGATGTTGAAATAGTCCACGCCGGCATTGTTGGCGATCATGTAGAACTGATTGGCGATGGCGAACTGGATGTAGCGGTAGGTGTTGTTGAACAGCTTGGCGAATTCCGCTTCCATCGGCTTGACCCGGACGATTTCCGGGGCCAGCTTGCCGAACAGGGCGGCGGCGGCATCCTCGGCCTCGGGGGTGGTGGCCGAGACGATCTGGGGCATGTTGTGCAGTTCGCGGATGGCATAACCCTGAACCACCCGTTCCGGGCAAAAGGCGATCTTCAGGGACCGCCCGCTTTCCGCCACGTGGCGGTCCAGCCATTGCGTTGTGCCGGGAAACACGGTCGAGCGCAGCACCAGCAACTGACCATCGGTCAAACGTGGCAACAGAGAATCGATGCAGCCCTGCACGGCCTTGTGCACGGGGTTAAGAAATTCGTCCACCGGCGTGCCGATGGTCAGGATCACCGCCCCCGTAGAGGGGATGTCCTGATCCGACGAGGTCATGAACAACCGCCCCGAGGCCAAGGCACGGTCCAGATAAGGCTGGGCGTCGTATTCCACCGCCGGCAGGTTGCCGGCACGGATATCGGCCAAAGCCGCCGGATTGATGTCATAGATCAGGACGTTCAGTCCCTGATCGCAGAATGACAGAGCCAGCGGCAACCCGACATGACCGGCACCGCCAACCACCGTCACATCAATCTCGACACCCTCGGCACCACTGAAACGAATCGCGTCCATGCCCCTGCCTCTCCAAATAAAGCAAGACCTTGTATTATACCGATCGGCCAGGGACAAGAAGTCTCGATCAGGCTCCGTACCCACGGGGCGGAACTGAACCTCGTCCGTCCAGATCTTTGGCCCGATAGGCGGGGGGCGAGCCGCCGGTTCCCGACACGGAAGCCGCAGACCAACGGCTTGACCGGCGCAAACACGGCCCCGCTCCATCCTGACCGGGCCAGCTTGGTCCGAAACACCCAATGGCCGGCAAGCGTGCGTGTAGACACGCAAGGGCAAGCAGGGCTACATTTCCGCCGTTTTCTCAGACTGAGGGCAGCCCGCTCCCCGATGAATTCTCCGTCTTTCCCCCAGCCCCCCCGTTCCGGCGACCGCTCCACTCGCCCGGTGGTGTGCATCCAAGGCCTGGGCTTCGTCGGCGCCGCCATGGCTGCCGCTGTCGCCATGGCCCGCACCCCCGACGGGGAACCGGCTTTCGACGTCATCGGCGTCGACCTCCCCTCGGCCAAGGGCCGTGCCGCCATCGACGCCCTCAATGACGGGCGCTTCCCGTTCGAGACCCTGGACCCCAAGCTCGACGCCGCCATCGCCCAGGCCCGCGCCGTCGGCAACCTGTCGGCCACCGACGACGACAGTGTCTATGCCCATGCCGCGGTGGTCTGCGTCGATGTGCACCTTGACGTGGTCCGCGATGACGACGGCAAGCCGGCCGCTGATCATTCCATCATCCGCAAGGCGGCCGAGATCCTGGGAGCGCGCATTCCTGCCGAATGTCTGGTGGTGGTCGAAACCACGGTGCCGCCGGGCACCTGCGACAAAGTGGTGCTGCCGGCGCTCCGCGACGGCTTCGCCGCTCGTGGGTTGGACCCCGATCAGGTGATGCTGGCCCATTCCTACGAACGGGTGATGCCGGGCGAGAACTATCTGGATTCCATCGTCAATTTCTGGCGTGTCTTCGCCGCCAACGACGATCGTGCCGGCCGGGCCTGTGAAAAGTTCCTGTCCCAGGTCATCAACGTCAACCGGTTCCCGCTGACCCGGCTGGACCGCATCATCGCCTCGGAAACCGCCAAGGTTCTGGAAAACAGCTACCGCGCCACCACCATCGCTTTCATGGAGGAATGGGGCCGTTTCGCCGAGGCGGTGGGCATCGACATGTTCCAGATCGTCGATGCCATCCGTCAGCGGCCCACCCATTCCAACATGCGCACCCCCGGCTTCGGTGTGGGCGGGTATTGCCTGACCAAGGATCCGCTGTTGACCGCCATCGCCGCCCGTGACCTGTTCGGGATCGAGCTGGATTTCCCGCTGTCGCGTCAGGCGGTAGAGATCAACGCCCGCATGCCGCTGGCCAGCCTGGACCTGTTGCAGGGACTGGTCGGTGACGTCGCCGGCAAGACCGTGCTGGTCTGCGGTGTCAGCTATCGCCCCGGCGTCGCCGACACCCGCTATGCCCCGGCGGAAATCCTGGTCCGCGAACTGGAAAAGCGCGGCGCCAGCGTGTTGCTGACCGATCCACTGGTCGGCCACTGGGAAGAACTGGGCCGCAACGTTCCCCGATCCCCGCCGCCGGCGACGGGAGTCGACGGCGTGATCTTCGCCGTCGAGCATGGTCAATACCGCCAACTCGACGTGGCCGCTTGGTTGGGAACCGCCCGTCCGGCGGTGGTGGACGCGTCCAATGTTTTGACCGCCGCCCAGCGGCAGGCTTTCAAGCAAGCCGGATGTCGCGTCGCCGGCATCGGCAGGGGAGAACACAGTTGAGCAAGGTCCTGATCACCGGCGGCGCCGGCTTCATCGGTTTCCATCTGGCCACGGCGCTGGTCGCCGATGGTCATGCCGTCGACCTGCTTGACGACTTTTCCCGCGGTGTCGGCGACGCCGAACTGAAGGCGTTGCTGGATCGCCCGTCGGTTCGCTGCCTGACCGTGGATCTGCGCGATCACGACAAGGTGGTGGCGCTGGATGACGATTACGACCACATCTACCACCTGGCCGCCATCATCGGTGTCGCCCATGTGATGAGCCGTCCTTACGCGGTCCTGGCCGACAACGTGGCCATGCTGGCCAACGTCATCGAGTTGGCCCGCCGCCAAAAGCATCTGGCGCGTCTGCTGTTCACCTCGACCAGCGAGGTGATGGTGGGATCGCTGCAGCATCTGGACCTGCCGGTGCCAACGCCGGAAACCGCCGTGGTCGCCCTGCCCGACCTGGCCCATCCGCGCACCAGCTACATGCTGTCGAAGCTTTACGGCGAGGCCATGTGCCTGCAGTCTGGCCTGCCCGTCACCATCATCCGCCCACACAATTTCTATGGGCCGCGCATGGGCATGAGCCACGTGGTCCCCGAATTGCTGGCCAAGGCCCATGCCCTGCCGGCGGGCGGCGTGCTGCCGGTGGCCTCGGTCGAGCATCGCCGGGCGTTTTGCTATATCGACGACGCCGTCACCCTAATGCGGGCGTTGATGGACAAGCCAGCCGGCTTGGGCGGCGTCTTCAACATCGGCAACCAGGACCAGGAAATCAGCATCGGCGACTTGGCCCAGGTGCTGATCGACACCGTCGGCAAGGGCCTGTCCATCCAGGCCGGGGAAGTGCACCCCGGATCGCCCAGCCGCCGTTGCCCCGACATGACCAAGACGGTGGCCGCCACCGGTTTGTCTCCGGTGGTCTCGCTGCAAGACGGCGTCGCCCGCACCTATGCCTGGTACCGGGCCAATGTCTTCGACGGAAAGGGACCCAGCGCCAAATGATCCCCTTGGCCGTCCCCGACCTGTCGGGCAACGAAGCCCGCTATTTGCAGGAATGCGTCACCAGCACCTTCGTGTCGTCGGTGGGGCCGTTCGTCGATCGTTTCGAGACCATGGTCGCCCAGGCCGCCGGCGCCACCGGAGCCGTCGCCTGCGCCTCGGGCACCAGCGCGCTGCACGCCGCCTTGCTGGCGGTGGGGGTCGGACGCGACGATCTGGTCATCCTGCCCAGCTTCACCTTCATCGCCAGCGCCAACGCCGTTGCCCATTGCGGCGCCACGCCTTGGTTGTTCGACGTCGACGCGGCCAGCTGGACCCTGGACCCGGCTTTGGTCGCCGCCGAACTGGCCGCCCACTGCCACCGTGACGGCGACCGGGTGATCCACGGGCCGAGCGGACGCCGGGTCGCCGCCATGGTGCCCGTCCACGTCCTGGGCATGCCCGCCGACATGGACCCGCTGATCGAAGTGGCCCGCGCGTGGGGACTGAAAGTGGTGGCCGACGGCGCCGCCGCCCTTGGTGCAGCCTACAAGGGCCGCCCCATCGGTCAACTGGGCGCCGATTTGACCATGGTGTCCTTCAACGGCAACAAGACGGTGACCGCCGGCGGCGGCGGCGCGGTGATCGGCAACGACGCCGACCTGCTGAAGCTGGTCCGCCACCTGACCACCACCGCCCGGGTCGGCGCCGATTACGATCACGACCGCGTCGGCTATAACTACCGCATGACCAATCTGCAGGCCGCCGTCGGCTGCGCCCAAATGGAACGGCTGGATCAATTGGTGGCGGCGAAGCGCCGTATCGCCGCCGGTTACGACGACGCCTTGGCCGACATCAAGGGAATCGGCCGTTTCCCGGTGCCCGATTACGCGCTTTCAGCCTGCTGGTTCTCGGGGGCCATCGTGCAGCCGCCCCTGCCGTCAGTGGCGGAAATCCGCCCCCGCTTGCGCCAGGCCGGCATCGACGCCCGTCCGTTCTGGAAACCCATGCATCTGCAGGCACCCTTCGCTGCCGCGCCGCGCACCAAGCAGGACGTGGCCGACGCGGTGTGGCCGACGGTGCTGACCCTGCCCTGTTCGACCCATCTGAGCGACGCCGAGCAAGCCCAGGTGATCGCCGCCTTGCGCTCGATACTGGAAAATGCCCCATGAGCCGTCGCCGCATCTGCATCACCACCGGTTCCCGCGCCGAATATGGCCATATGCAATGGCTTGCCCGTGACATCGCCGACGACACGGAGCTGGAACTGCAATTCATGGTCCTGGGCATGCATATGGCCCCCCAATACGGCATGACGGTGCGCGAGATCGAAGCGGACGGCTTTTTCGTCAACGAAAAGGTGGAAACCGCCCTGGCTTCGGACAGCCCGGTCTCCATCGCCAAGTCCATGGGCTTGGCGGTGTCCGGTTGTGCCGAGGCCTTGGCCCGGCTCCGCCCGGATGTCCTGGTGATCCTGGGCGACCGCTATGAAATGGTTTCGGCGGCGCTGGCGGCGTTGGTGCTGCGCATCCCCATCGCCCACATCCATGGCGGCGAAACCACCGAAGGGGCCTTCGACGAAGCGTTGCGCCATTCCATCACCAAGATGGCTCATTTGCACTTCACCGCCGCCGAGCCCTATCGCCGCCGTGTGATCCAATTGGGCGAGGCGCCCGAACGGGTGTTCAATTTCGGCGGTCCCGGTCTGGATACCTTGTTGCGCCAGAAGCTGATGACCATCCAGGAGCTGTCCGCCAGCACCGGTTTCGACCTGGACGGCGGTCCGTTGCTGTTGGTCACCTATCACCCCGTCACCTTGGCCGGCGGTGATCCTGCCGGAGGTATCGGCGCCCTGGTTGATGCCCTTGAGCGTTTCCCCGACACCCGCATCCTGATCACCGGGGTCAACGCCGACACCGGCAACAGCCGTATCACCACGGCCTTTCAAGCCCTGCGCCTGCGCCATCCGGCCAGAGTCTTCATGATCGACAGCCTGGGCCATCACCGTTATATCAGCGCCATGAGCCATGCTGCCGCCATGGTCGGCAATTCCTCGTCGGGCATCGGCGAGGCGCCGGCGTTGGGCCTGCCCACCGTCAATATCGGCGACCGTCAGAAAGGCCGCCTGCGAGCAGAGTCGATCATCGATTGTGCCGAAGACGCCGACGCCATCGCCACGGCATTGACCCAAGCGCTCAGCCCTGATTTCCGCCAAACCGCCCGTTCCTGTGAAGCCCCTTATGGTCGTGGCGGCGCCTCCTCGCGTATCAAAGACGTGCTGAAGACGGCTTCCTTGGACGGTATCTTGATGAAATCCTTTCACGATCTAGCGCCGGAGGTCATCCGGTGAAGGACTGGGCCAAAACCCTGGTCGCTCCCGAGACCACGATTCTGTCAGTGGTCCATGGCATCAACGAAGCCGATCTTCAGGTCGCACTGGTGGTGGACGACCAGCGGCGATTGCTGGGCATCGTCACCGACGGCGACATTCGCCGCGCCATTCTCCGGCAGGTTTCTTTCGACAAACCGGTCAGCGAGATCATGAACCCGGCGCCCATCACCTGCCCGGCCGGTGAAAGCCGTGAACGGGTGCAGGCGACAATGACGGCCGCATCCTTGCGTTTCCTTCCGATGGTCGATGCCGAAGGCCGGGTCGTTTCCGTCTGTACCCTCGAAAATTTGCTGGCCTCGCCGCAACGGTCGAACACCGTGGTGTTAATGGCCGGCGGCATGGGTACCCGGCTGCGCCCGTTGACCAACGACATTCCCAAGCCGTTGTTGCGGGTAGGTGGCAAGCCGCTGCTGGAAATCATATTGGAAGGGTTCATCGCCCAGGGATTCCACAATTTTTATCTGGCGGTCAATTACAAGGCCCAGATGATCAAGGACTACTTCCAGGATGGCGGCGCTTTCGGTGTTTCAATCCGCTACCTCGAGGAAAATCAGCGCCTGGGCACCTGCGGCGCCCTGACCTTGTTGCCCGAACGCCCGACCGAGTCGTTGATCGTGATGAATGGCGATCTGCTAACCACCGTAGATTTCGGCACCCTCTTGGACTTTCATGACGAGCACGGTGCGGTCGCCACCATGGCCGTTCGCGAATACGATTTCCAGGTTCCCTATGGTGTGGTGGAAACCGACGGTCATCGCATCCTCAGGCTCGAAGAAAAACCGATACAACGTTTTTTCGTCAACGCTGGCATTTACGCCCTGTCGCCGCAAGTTCTGGATCGACTGGTGCCCGACCGTTACATGGACATCACCGAATTGTTCCAGAACCTGTTGGACGACAACCACGAAACGGCCATGTTCCCCATACGCGAATACTGGCTGGACATCGGCCGTGTGGACGATTTCGAACGGGCCAATCAGGAAGTCCACGACATCCTGGCTACCTCTCGTCGCCCCCAGGCTCAGAACGGCGGTGGGGAATGGTGATGGCTGCCAATGACTGCCGGGTGCACGTGAAGTCAACGCGATGGTGCCGATGATCTTCTCCGTGGTCAGCCCCGACGATCCCGCCTGGACCGACGCCTTCATGCGCCTTAGTCCGACTGATCGTGATGTTTTTCACTCTCCGGCTTTCGCCCGGGCCACCCAGGCCACCTTGTACCGCCGCGACACCGTCCTGGCGGCCATCGGCGCGAAGGGTGAACAAAGGGTGCTGTACCCCTTTGTGCTGCGTGACCTTGAACGACTGACCGGTGCATGCGCGGCCCGGGGCTTGACCGACATGACCGGCCTTTACGGGCGCGGTGGCATCGCGCTGAGCTTGGATGGCGCCTCGCTGTTGCCGTCCTTTCATTCGGCCCTGAACGAATGGGCCCAAGGTGCCGGGGCCATCTGCACCTTTGATCGCTTCCACCCCGTCAGCGCCAACGAAGTCACGATAGCCCCGGGTGGGCGGGTCATCGATGTGGGGCTATTCGTGGTGATGGATTTGCGCGACGGTGCCGACGCCGCGCTGGCCCGCGCCAAGCCGGCCATCCGTCGGGCCATCCGCCGGGCCGAAAGCCTGGGCATCACCACCCGTCAGGTTCCCGCCGCGCAAGCCATCGATCCGTTCTTGGACCTTTATCACGAGACCATGGCCGCCAACGGCGCCGAGGATTTCTATTTCTTCGACCGCAGCTTTTTCCAAAGCCTGGCCGACGCCTTGGGTGAAGGCGCCCAGTTTCATTTCGCCTTTGATGGCGACCAGCCGGTTTCCGCCGAACTTGTGCTGGCTGAAGGACGTTATTGCCATTACTTCCTAGGCGGCACCCGTCGCCAGGCCCTGGACAGCCGCGCCAACCAAAAGCTAAAATCCCACATCGTCGCCGATTGCGCCGCCCAGGGCCGGCACTTCTATCTACTGGGCGGCGGCCACGACCCCGAGGATGGCTTAACCCGCTATAAACTGACCTTCGCCCCCGATGGCGGCTTACCGTCGAGGGTGGGCGGAACCATTTTCGATGCCGACGCCTACCAGAATCTGAAGGCGCGTTTGGCAGAAGACGGCACAGTCATCCGGCCCAACCGTTTCCAATTTTATGATCCGAACTAGGGGGGAACCATGGTTTCCGAAACCGCGATCGAGCAGAACCTGCGCCGCTGGGATGAACTGTTCCAGAGACGAAGCTGGGGCCGCTATCCCCCCGAGGAACTGATCCGATTCACGTCCCGCCGCTTCTCCCAGGTCGAGAACCGCCTTGCTGTTCGCATTCTCGAGATCGGGTGCGGCATGGGGGCCAATCTGTGGTTCTTCTCACGTGAAGGCTTCTCGACCTATGGCATGGATTGTTCATCAACGGCCCTAGCCGAGGCTAAACGCCGGCTGGACGCCGAAAATCTGCCGATTGCAGAATTGGCGACCGGCAATTTCACCACTTTGCCCTGGCCTGACAACCATTTCGACATGGTCGCCGATATCGAGGCCGTGGTCGCTAACCCAACCGCCCAGGCACGGGCCACCGTGGCCGAGGTGCTGCGGGTGCTACGCCCCGGCGGCGTGATGTTTTCCAAGCTGTTCGGGGTGCGGACCAATGGCTCCGGCACCGGCGAAATGGTTGAACCAGGCACCACCGCCAACCCCACCGAAGGCCCCTGCGCCGGTTTGGGCCTGACCCATTTCTATACCGAGGAAGACATCCGCGCCCTGTTCTCTGGCTTCGCCGAGGTTTCAGTGGACTACGTCGAACGTAGCGATGGCGGCGGTGCCGTACGTGTCCATGAGTGGGTGGTCGGCGCCACCAAGGCGACAGCATGAACCGCGCCCTAACCGCCATCGCCAACCGGCCCATCGGGCCGGGGCACCCCTGTTTCGTCATCGCCGAGGCCGGAGTCAACCACAACGGCGACATGGACATGGCCTTGCGCCTGATCGACATCGCCGCCGATGCCGGCTGTGATGCCGTCAAGTTCCAGACCTTCATCACCGAAAAGGAAGTTTCTCCCTTCGCCCCCAAGGCCGATTACCAGATCGCCAACACCGGCGCCGACGAAAGCCAGTTGGAGATGCTCAAGGGCCTGGAACTGGACGAAGCGGCTCATCGGCGGCTGATGGAACATTGTGACCGTCGCGGCATCTTGTTCTTGTCCTCTCCCTTCGACATGGATTCGGTGGCGCTGCTGGGACGGCTTGAACTGGCCGCCATCAAGATTCCATCGGGCGAGATCACCAACATACCCTATCTACAGGCCATCGCCGCGCTGGGCCGTCCGATCATCCTGTCCACCGGCATGAGCACTTTGGCGGAAGTGGGTGAAGCACTGGAACTTCTGCGTCGCGCCGGCGATCCCCCGGTGGCGCTCTTGCATTGCCTGTCGTGCTATCCCGCCGATCCGACCGAGGTCAATCTGCGGGCCATGGATAGCATGGCCCACGCCTATCAAGTGACCGTCGGCTATTCCGACCACACTTTGGGAACCTCGGTGGCGGTCGCAGCGGTGGCGCGCGGCGCGGCCATCATCGAAAAGCACATCACCCTGGATCACGACCTGCCAGGCCCGGACCATCGCGCCTCGCTGGAACCTGATGAATTGCAAAGCATGATGACGGCAATCCGGGTGGTCGAGCGCGCCTTGGGCGACGGTCTGAAACGGGTTCAGCCATCCGAGGCCAATACCCGCGATGTCGCCCGCAAAAGCGTGTGCACCAGCCGCGTCATCGCTGCCGGCCAGACCCTGCGCGACGACGATCTGATCATGCTGCGTCCCGGCACCGGCTTTCCCGCCCGCGACCTGCCCTTGTTGACGGGACGTCGATCCCGACGCGACCTCCCTGCCGGATGGCCACTGACCGCCGAAGACTTGGAGTAGACGTTAATGCCGGGCCATGCTCTGATCTTGGTCAAAAACGCCATCAGCCCGCATGACCTGGAACGTCGGGGGATTAATGCGCTGACCGCCATGGGGTTCAGCGTCAACGTTCTCGATCTGGGCAATTTGCTGTCCCCCCAGATACAGCATAACCGCAGTCATTATTCCAGCTTGGGGATTCCGATCACGGTGATTTCAAGCTGGCGGACCCTGCATCGGGCCTGGCCACTGTTTCAGCAGGCCGACCTGGCTTTTTGCTTTATCGCCACTCACCACATGCGCGCGGTAGATATTCCGCTATTTCGTCTTCTTGGACGCAGCCGTACGCCATACGTATTATTCATGAACAATACAGTGCCTGGAATTCTGCCCCATGAATGGCACCAGGGATGGTGGGGGCGCATGCGCGAACGGCTGAACAGGCTTAGGACGATTCGTCCACTGGACACCCTGGCCTCGCGCATTGCACCGGGCTGGGTCGGCGCGCCTCAAGCTGCCGCCGTGGTTTATGGTGGCGTGTCTTCCGTGGCTCCCAGCCAATTGGTCGGTCCCGACACCTTGCGCATCAATGCACACACCAACGATTACGACAGCTTGCGCACCCTGCGCGGCCAGCCGCTGGAAGACGACCACAGCGCCGTGTTCATCGATCAGTACCTTCCTTTCCACCCTGATTGGGTGGAAAGGCCGGGCACCAACCGCATCGATCCTGATTCCTATTACACCAGCCTGCGTCGCCTGTTCGATCGCATCGAGGCCGAATTGGGGCTAAGGGTCGTGATCGCCGCCCATCCCCGCGCCAATTACGCCGACAAGCCCGGCCTGTTCGGTGACCGTCTGGTTGCCAGCGGACAAACCACCGAGTTGATACGCCGCAGTTCCCTGGTCATCGGCCATTACAGCTTGGCACTGGGGCAGGCGGTGATCTTCCACAAGCCGGTTCTATTGTTGCGTAGCGCCAGCTTTGGCGCCTCTTTGCTTTTGCTTGACCATATCACCGAGGCTTATGCCCGCGCATTGGGCACACAGCTAGAGAACATGGACACACCGCAAGCCATCCCACTGGCCGATCACACCAGCCCCAATGAACAAGCCTATGCTGGCTTTATCCACCAGTGGGTCAAACAGACGGGTAGCCCGGAAGCGCCTTTGCACGACATCGTCATCGCGGCGATGAGGCGGGCCGGACTGATCCCGGATCAGACGAAGTAACCGTATTTTTCCATCGGCAGACCATAAAGTTTTTGCAGCTTTCGGTTTCCGTATTCGTAGTCCCTTAGGACCTTGGCGGCGAATTCAGGCGACAAATCCATTCGCCGCCGCAATGCCTTGGCCGCCAGATCGGCCATCCCAAGCTTGCGCACCAGCGGTTTGAGGAACCCCAAAGACTGGGGATAGCGCGTCGCCTCGGCATGCGACTCGTTTACTTTTTTCTGGCTTTGGGCGAAGTGCCGCAGATCTTCACCCATGATGTCGCCAAGGCGCCGGAAATAGGTTTCCGGGTCGTCGCTTAATTCCTCAAGCAGCAATACATCAACCCGATCGGGACCCAAACGCTCGACAATGCGGAAAAAGTCCAGGGTCTCGAAATATATCATCCCGACCCGCTTGCGCAGTTTTACAGCGCCGGAACCCAAATTTTGAGCAGGATAGTCAATAAAAATATCTTCGGGCCGATAAATGAAAGATGGCGCATTATGTTGAAAAATGCTTTGGACCATCAAATCTTGGCGCCGGATTTGCAAAAGAAATCGGCCCTCTGTTTCAAATATGCGCCGCAAATTAGTCAAACAATTATGACGATGACTGTATTCAGTGAAGCGAATTTCAGGAGACATGACATAGTCGGACAGCCCCTCATGGCTAAAGCAATATCGCTCGCCACGCTTTTGGAAAAAAACCAGATCCTGCGGTAGGTCGTCGAAGCTGTTTTTGGCCAGGATGTCCTCGGTGCCGTTATCCGCGACATAGGGCATGTTCTGGAGTTTGGGGAAAACGCGTTCCTGAAGAAACGTCGATCCGCATTTGGGTAAACCGATATGGATCACCGGACCCCTATTCACACAGGACATCTGAACTCTCCATATTGCCTAGTGGTCCGATCCTGACAGGAGGCTCATGGGCATGAACCTTCTGTCAGGCGAATCGGCCCACGAAATCAACGAATTATGCACCAATCCATTCAGATGGTCTGTGTACCATCTGAATGGATTGGCGCACTAGTGGCCTGAGACGAAACTTGCTTTACAGCGAAGCAAGCAATGGCTTCAGCAGATTTTGGAATTGCAGCAACCATCCAACCAGGGCCAGAACCGCCCAAGACAAAGCCAACGCCACCCATTTTTTCCCGGTCATCGACCGGCCTCATAGGGACAGTGTTCAGGGGTCAGCCGCAAAATGTCGAAGACCGAGAGCACCTCGGTGCCCCCCAATGCTTTAGATTGAATCCGTCTCCCATGCAGAGTGGCCACCACCTGTGCGCAGCCGTTCTCGCTTAAGTGACGAAGGATCGACCACATGGATATCCGTTGCTCTTCCGAGACTGGACCCGAAAGGCTGGGGGCAATCGGAACATGGGTGATGGACAATGCCCTGACCTGTTTCCAGAACCTGCGGGAATCCGCCTCGGCCGGCAAAATTTCGACCAGTGCCTGATCAACAGGGTGGCTGTGATAAAATGGGACGTTCAACAGAAAATTGATCTCGCGATATGGGTTAAGCAGCTTGTCCCCCGGCCCCAGTGAGGCGTTGGCCCATTCGGCGACCGGATAATAACCGGAAACAGGGCGGAAATAGGCCGCGTCAGGCTGTCCCAGGTGAGTGAGGTACCAGCGGTTACCCAATACCGCCCCGGCTAATTGCAGGGCAATCACTCCGGCGACAATCCCCTTGGCGTAAATCAAGCCGAAGCCATCATCCATGGCGCGCCTGCAACCTGCGGCCATCAACAATAAAAGCAGCGGCCAAAGGGGTAAAAGATGGCGAACCCGCTGTGATCCGCCCATGGGAAACCACAGGCAATAAAACAGGAAGACGAAACCCGCCATGGGAAGCAGCGGCGAGGATGCCAGCCGGCGACGGTGACGCCAGGCCCCCCACAGCATCATGGGAAAAGCCATCACCACCGTCGGCCCAAGGCCGGTCCGCCCCGATTCCAAGGCAGAAGACGGATCGAAGGTGGCAATGAACGGATAGGCGAAAAAGTTCGTCAGGTTCCGTGGCAGCGGCGTCTCCGAGCCTAAGAACAGCTGCCGGAACAACGAATCAACTTCGGGGTTCCAAAAGCGGGGATCGGAAACGCCAAGCCAAGGGAACAACATGGGGAATACCGGGTCGCCGGTATGCAGGAAATTCCAGCCATACCACTGAAAACCGGCAGCCAACGCCATGGATCCAAACACCAGGGCGCCGATCCAGCGCCTCGGCAAGGCCAGAACCAACACACCTCCGGCCGCGGCGAACAGCAAGCCGGTGAACTTCGAGCCCATCAAAAAGCCGCAGCACAGTCCGGCTACCGCCGCCCAGCCCAAATGCGCGTCCGTACGCCACCGACCCAAGGCATAGGCGGCGGACAGCACGAACAAGGCCATGCGCACTTCCGCCTGACCGGTGCCGCCGCCATAGACGACCGCCGGGGTCCCAAGAAAAATAATCGCGGTGATGGCGGCCCAATGGTCGCCCACGTGTTTTCTGGCCAGTCCGAACAAGAAGGCGGCGGCGATCCAAGTCGTCGCCATTGCCCACACCTGGGGGGCCTTGTGACCGCCCAGCGCCATGAGCGGCGCATAGGTCATTTGGATCAACAACGGAACCGCCCCGTCCACCGCTCGCGGGACGAACTGAACGGCGCCTTGTTCCAGGAACCGGCGGGGTAAATCGTAGTGATAGGCCAAGCTGTCGGCATCCATGGCCGGGGACAGCACCTCGACGATATCCAACCCCAGTTGGACAAGCACCACGACGACCATAGCGGCCACGCCCCAGCCGACACGGATGGGCGAAACGCGTGGAATTTCAACTTTCAGGAACGCCAGGCCAACCCACCCGAAAGCCAGGATCGCCGCCATGACGGCAGGGGTGAAAAAGGCAGAAATCCCCGGCCAGAAAAGCAGCCAGCCCAGGATTCCCATCCCCAGGGAAAAGGCCAGCCCGAACCTCTCCCAGGTCCCGGTCCGCCCGCGCACCCCCAACACGGCCAGAAGAAACGCCCCCCAGCCCAGACAAGCGGCGATTTGCGCTGCCGTGACGACGACGCTCATGACGTGTGGATACAATCTGTGCCGCAGGCGACGCCAGGCTCGGCGTTGCATTTCAGGCCTGCGCAGGGAACCCCTTGTGCCAGCCCGGCTTTCAAGTTGTTCATCGCCTCACCCCCAGCAAGCCCCGCCAGATAGCCAGATCGGGCGCAGAGAATATCTGGTCCCAGGCGATGGCCGCTTGCGCTTCAACCGTGTCCAGAACCTCGGCCAGCCGCTCGGCGTCAACACTCGGGACCGAAATTTCTTTTGGCAGAATATCCAGGGCAATACAACCCCGGGGCAGGAACCGCACCGTTGGCAAGCCGGACAGCACCGCTTCCAAACCGACGGCGGTGGCGGCGAAGACCACGGCGCGAACCCCCGGCTGCTTGGGCAAGGGAACGGTGGTGCGGCTGACACCGGAAGAATCGTCGAATTGAACCGGATGCAGCGGGTGGTCCTTGGCCAGGAAGACAAATCCCCGTGCCGTCGCCTTCCGGGCGGCATCGATCATTTGCCCCGCCACGTCCCGATCAAAAGGCAATGCCAGGAAAACCGGCCCTTGGGGATCGTAGGGCAGGCTGCCCGTGGGGGAAAACCGGAACGTTCCCCCGCAGACCAGGCGGTCGGCCGGAATCGAGGCCGCCGCCAACTGGGCATGACCCGATGGACCGTTCGAGACCACGTGATCGGGCAAGGTCTCAGTCGGATCTGCTAGTCCTTGGGCCGAAATATTGGCCTGTTCGCCAATCACCGTGTGCTGGTAGCCGACAGTGCGCACCCCTCGTCCATGGGATTGGCCGACCAACGCCCGTTCCCACCCGTGGTTCTCCCACGGCCAGGCCACCACCGATGGCCGGCATGCCCGCAACCAGCGCCCCTGGCAGTGAATTTGCCAGCGGATCATCGCCGCTGAGCCTCCGGCCCCCTCCTTCGCTTCGGCCCGACGTATCAGCCAGGCCATGCCCCCGGTTCGCAGCCGTGACGGCGACCGCCACGACAACCACGGAAGCGTCAGGGCGAAAAGCGGACTGCCGAAGGCATGCAGGCTGAAAGAACGGCCATCCGCCGCCAGTTTGTCGGCAACGTCGACCCCGCAATCGACATGCAGCGCCCGTCCCAATTCCGGAATGTCCGTCATCAGCGAGCCGAAATAGGCGTCATGGCCCTGAGCGTTGCTGGCGGGATGGCCGTAAACCAGCAACGCCGCCCCTCCCGGTCGGGCCTGGCGTTTATGCCGCCGCAGCCTGATGGCGGCCCCCACCACTTTCCACGTCACCAGGGTCCGCGCCAGCAAGCCGCGTACCCATTGACGCAACCTGGGCACGATAAGAGGTGGCGGATCGCCCGCCATGACGCCGGGCAGGGTCGAGAAATGCCGGAACACCCACGGGTCGTCGCAAACCACCAGAACGGTTTCAGTCAGCGCCGCCCATCGTTGGGCAAGAAGGCTCCACGCCATCATCAGTCCGAAGTCGGACGGATTGGGGGCAACCGACGACACATGGCCCCAATACTGTCCCTTCTGCCCATCCATTTGCTTGGCAAGGTCTCGCCAATCCGCAAGGGCCTCGGTGAAGGCCTGATGCAGCATGCTCCCCTCGTCGCGAACCCTGCGCTCCGGGTCCAACCGTGGCTCTGGCGTTCCAGGAAAAACCGTCCACCAGCCGTCGCTGATCTGCGGGGGGACTTGCGACGAAGTCCGCAAGACAACGCTCACGAACGTCTCTCCACCTCAGGCATGGATGATTTTTCCACCAAACTCCTGAACATGTCATCACGCCCCAGCAAGTCGCTGAACGTCCCCTGGTCGCGGATCACACCCTTTTCCATCAAAACCACCGCGTCACAATGGCGTACGGTGGAAAGACGATGGGCGATGACGATCACCGTCTTGATGCCTGACAGGTCGGCGATCGCCTGGGCGATCTCGTGCTCGGTCTCGGTATCCAGCGCCGAAGTCGCCTCGTCCAGCACCAGCAAACCGGGATCGTCGTAAAGCGCCCGGGCAATGCCGATACGCTGGCGCTGTCCACCCGACAGACGGCCGCCATGTTCGCCAACGACGGTGTCCACACCCTGCGGCAATCTGGCGACCAGATCGTCCAACTGGGCCAACCGACAGGCATTGCGCAGGCGTTCTTCGTCGATGTCGCTATCGGGCACCCCTAGGGCGATGTTTCGCCGCAAGGTGTCGTCGATCAGGTAGATGGTCTGAGGAATGTAACCGATACCACGTTGCCAGGACGGCAGGTCGGCGGCGATGTCGGCGCCGTCCACCAGAACCTGCCCCGACTGCGGCGGCAGCAATCCCAAGATCACGTCGGCCAAAGTGGTTTTGCCAGCCCCCGACCGCCCGACCAGCGCCACCGAGCTGCCTTGGGGAATGGTCAAGCTGACATCTTGCAGTGCCGGTTCCACCGCGCCCGGATAGGAGAAGGACACATGGTCCAAAGTGATGTCGTGACGCCAGGGCCGCGCTTGGACTTCGGACCCGGCCACAGCAACCAATGTCGACATGGCATGGAAATCCTGGTGGACCAGCGCCACCGATTTCCGACTTTCCCGCATCAGCGCCATATTCGAGATCAAGCGGCTAAGGGACGGCGCCACCCGCAGGGCGGCGACGGCGAAAACCCCCAACGACGGCAAAGCCTCGGCCGGCTCGCGCCCCTGCAGCAGGAACATCACCACCACCGTCACCAAACCGATGGCGGACAGGGTCTCCAACAGCAGACGCGGAACATGCGGCATGGTTTGCGAGTGGACGTCGATATGGGCGCGGCGGCGGCAGTATTCACCGTAAACATCGGTGAAATAACGGGTGCGTCCGGTCAGTCGCAGCGGCTTGATGGCCCCCAGCGATTGTTGCAGCCACAGCTGGATCTTGCCTTCATACTCGACCTGCTGCTCGCCCCACATCTGCAAACGTCCCCGCATGGCCCAGGAATAAAGGACCATGACCACGCCCAACAGGCCGGTCACCAGCAAAGTGGCCAAAGGCTCGACCAGCAGCAACACCAGCAACACGCCAGCGCCGGTGGTGGCTTCCAGCAGCAAGCCCAGGAAAGGGCGCAAACCCTTGGCGAAGGTCACCGACACCAGATGACGGATATTGCGGATCAGTTCGGCCGAGTTGCGGGTGGCCAGCGCGGCGAACGGCTGGACCATGACCCGTTCCAGCATGACCTGCGACACATGGGCCACCAGCATCATCGAATATCGGTTCTGAATCCAAGACACGGCCAGAAGATAGGCGTTCTTCAGCACGAAAAACACCGCCAAGGCGCCGCAAACCGCCAGCAGGGCCGTACGGGAATCACCTTCGAATTGCCGCAACAGCCACGCGCCCATGGGCTTGTCGGCAAACGCCCGGGGTTCGGCCACCATTTGCAGGAACGGCAGCAACAGACCCAGACCCGCCATTTCCAGAATGGTGGCGACGAAGGTCAGCGCGAACACGCCTGCCAGACCGATACGGGCCTTGCGGTCGAGAAAAGACAGTATCTGACGCAGCTGTTCAATCATGGCCTGAATTCCTGGGCAGCGTCGGCCCTTGGCGCAATGCCCGACTACGGCCGGGTTGCGATGATAAGGGCGTTGACGGTGACCTTGCGGCGCATGGCGCGTTCCAGGTCGTATCCGATGACGCACAACAACAGACGCGCCATTTCTTAGGCCGCTTCCAATATCGGCCCTTGAGTCTCGGCAAAGTGTTGCAGCAAGAACAGGACAGTTCCGACCAAGAATCGACGCCAACGGCTATAATGCGGGCCGGGGGCGAGTTGCGCTCCTGGATCATTGGCACGGATATCACCAAAGCTAAGTTTTAAGTTGATGGCATAGTCCCCAAACAGAGCCGTGGTGACATTCAGTCCATCCTGCCCCACACTTACGTTTCTTGATGCCAGGACGCAAGCGGTTTCAGCCAACGCGATATGGTCGAGGTCCCCACCGGCAGAGCTTAGGGAAATAGAGCCAGCCATGGTTATACCCGCACCCTGAAGCACCGCACCAACGGCGATGCGCCAAATACAGGCTATTGATTTGACTACCCCGCTGTCTGCCGTGGGCACTGCAAAATCAACTTTTACTTAGACCTTGAAGCAACCTCATTTTCCTTAGAGGATTATGTTGACCTTATGACGCCTTCGGCACCTGAGGCCAGGGAAGGTATTCATCCCCAGGCTCCAGCGGCTGAAGACCCATGTCCTGACGGATGACGTCAAAAACATTCCGCCCCCCCATCTCAATCAGGTCAGCCGCCAATTCAGCAGGATACCGCCACTCGCCCGCTTCAATCTGATGAATGCGACGAACCGCCTCAGACATGTCGGGAACCAAGATAAACGGATACTGCCGGTAGATTAAGGTCCAAGGCTCGGGATGATCAAAGCCCGCATCCAGAACGAAAGCGCAAATACCGAATTGAATGGCCTCGGCCGCCATGCTGGAAGCGTTGGTGATCAGATAGCCCACATCGGCAAAACCGCTATAATCTTGAGAACTTTGAATGCGCACATTCTCAGGAGGGGCGTCCAGCACCCTTCGAATTGCCTTGGTCAAATCAGGCGCCGACGGATACTCCTCAGCCTTCGGCCTAAAGTGAACAATCCTGTCATTTAGAGCCTGTGCCACAAACCCAACGGATTCCGCAACCTCTTGTCCTCCGGGGGCATTGCTGGTGCAGACCAGAACGTCACGGGTTCGGATGCGCGGCAAATTCCGGCGTTCCTGACGAGTCATGCCCCAAGTCCCGACACCACGAATTGCCATATGGGACGGCCATTTGGTGCGGTAAAACTCCAGCGAACCCATGTCCCCGTAATGATAGAACAAATCAAAATCAATATGGCAGTAGGTTGCCAACAAGCCACCCCAGCAGACACCGTGACGCAAGCCAATGGTCTTGCCGCCAATCCGGCGCAACTCGCGACTGCGGGTGTGGTGTTCCGCCGTGTAGTCGTCGCGGCAGAGAAAGAACTGCGGTTTGATTTTGTTGAACAAGGCGCGGTAAACCAAGCGCCAGTAAGCCAAGGCGACAACCGGGCGAAACGCCGCAGGATGCATGCCCCCTGCCACCCGCAGCAATGAAAAGCTGTCGGCGATCAGCCGGAAGGCGCCGGGCAAGTCCCGCGGCGTCAAGAAACCGGCCAACCGGGTGCAATGATCCTCGTCCTTCAGATAGGACATGCAATCCGCTCGTTGCAGCATGCCCGGATAGCGCACCACGAAAAGCGGCTTTTGTTCATCCTCGGACAGAAACTGATAGGCTAGGCGTACATTGCGTGGGGTGGCATCGTCCAACTGATCGACGGCCAACAGCCTGGGTTCCGGAGGAAGAGGAGTCAGCCGCAGGAATTTGGCCGTCCGCAAGGCCATAATGGCCACGCCGGCCAGTGTCGTGAAAATATTGACGAACCAACGCGGCTGCCAGTTAAGCCGCCGCGGCAATGGCATGTCTTCTTTCCAGTAATCAGAATAAAGACGATTCAAGTCGTCATCGAATCCTGCAAGGATGAAGTTTCTGCCGCTTTTAACCAAATCACGGACAATGAAAATCATCACCACGTGCAATTGAATAAAATTCCCACTACACGCCTTCACAGCGGCAGCATACTCCGGAACCGCAACGTCAAGCTCGCGGTGTTTATAGAGTTCGGCAAGGCTATCGTAAAGCTGCGGTAGCCACTCAATTACATTTGATAATTGAAAGGGCTTCAGGGATCCCCAGAATCGACGGGTTTCCGGCAGCAGATCAGGCAGTTGGACCAAAGCATCGCGACGCTGCAGAAACGCCACCAACTTCTTGAGTAACCGTCCGCCCAAGAATGTCAGCGGCATTTCATCAATCACACAAGGCTTACGCCCGGTAAGAGCCAAAATCAGTAGCCAGGGCGCATTCCATTCGTTCAACAAAACGCACCATGTCGGGCGCGGCTGATCCAATGCCATTCTGTGTTCCATCTACAGATCCCAACCGGGACGGTGACGGAACATAGCACCGCCCCAAATACGTCGCAACGCCCCATCCTTACCGCGAATCGACCTGCGCTTAGCGCTGAATTTCTTGAGGTTGCCTGCCAGTGTTCTAATCAGCCTTCGCATCGATCGCGGGAGTGCGAATGGCTGGAAACGTATTTACGTCGGTTCGCAACGCAGTCTTTTTCATTGTGGAAATCGGCGGCAATCACGAAGGTGACTTTGAATACGCCTCGCGCTTGACCGCCTTGGCGATCGAATCCAGCGCATATGCCGTTAAGTTCCAACTTAACACCGGCGACACCTTGGTCAACTCTGTCGAAAGCCCGGACCGGAACGCCCATTTCAAAAAGTTCGAACTCGGTCGCAACCGTTAGTTGGAATTGGCGGGTCGCATCACGGCGGCGGAGTGGACGACGGCAAGCTGACGCTGCTGCAATGCACGTCGTCCTATCCCTGTCCGGATGAAGACGTGAACTTGCGGGCCATGGAAACGCTGCAGCGGGAATTCGGCCTGCCGGTAGAATTCTCCGGACCATTCCGTCGGCCCCCCTCCTGTCGAGGCGGCTATCGCCATGGACGCCGTCATCATCGGAAAACATTTCACCGACGACCGTACCCGCAAGGTGTCGATCACCTGTGAAGAAATGCACGAGCGGCTTCTCCGGCCGCACCGCGGCGTCACTTTGCGCGGCCACGGCGGCAAGACCCTGACCGCCGCCGAACAGGCTGACGCCCACGAAATTTCGTTCCGGAGATCGGTCTACGCCGCCTGCGACATCACCACCGGTGAAGTGTTCACCCCCCGTCAACGGGACTGTCCTACGGCCGGCCAGCCGGTTCGACGGTGTCCTCGGCAAACGGGCGGCAAGATCGATTCCGCGTCACCACGTCATTCGTGAAAGCGATTTCACCTGATATAAGGTTAACGTAAAAATTATAACCGTTTTTCTCGACACATTGGCAGGTATTACGATAGTGGCGGTTGCTTTTTCCATGGCAGGCAGATCGTCTCTTTTTCAAAAGATATTTTTTCCGCCACCACATTCCATGGCCGGCCCTCAGATCACGCTCTACATTTTTAATTATTTGTATAAACAACATGAATGCTGGTATCTGATTGGTGCAGAAACACAAAGTCAGTTGATCCCGTGACGTCGGAACAGCCGGTGGACCACAACTTGGCCCACCCCATGGAACAACTGAATTCCTTGAGGTTGCCGGTCCTTTATGCTAATCACCGCACGCGTTGGTGACGGGAGTACGAATGGCTGGGAACGTCTTAAAGTCGGCTCGCAACGCGCTCGTTTTCATCGTGGAAATCGACGGAAATCACCTTGGCGATTTCGGACAAGTTCGCCGTGACCATCACCACCCCTGATTCCATGAAACTCCAAAGCGGTGTCCGCAAATACGCACCGTTCACCTTGGGGCACGCATTGCGCCGCTGGTGGACCTTGCGTGGTATCGGTGCGCGGGGAGACCGGGTCTATGTGGACAGGAATGTCCAACTGATGCGTCACCCGGAAAAGATCGCCCTCGGCAACAACGTGATGCTCAAGGAAGGGGTGCGGCTGTGCCCGACCAACCCTGACGCCTCCATCATTGTCGGCGACTGGACCACGCTGGGCTACCACTGCTTCCTGTTTGCCAGCACCCGTATCGAAATCGGCGCCAACTGCCTGATTGCGCCGTTCTGCTACTTCGTCGATTCCGACCACGGCATCGCCGCTGATAGCTTAATTCGCGAGCAAGACATGAACGCACGTCCCATTCGCATCGGTTCCGACGTGTGGCTGGGCACCGGCGTGGTCGTGACCAAAGGTGTTACCATTGGCGATGGCGCTGTCATCGGCGCCCGCTCGGTGGTGACCGAGGACGTGGCCGCCGGTGCAGTAGTCGCCGGCGTTCCAGCCCGGTTCATCCGGTACCGCCAATGAAAATCGGCGCCGTGATCTTGGCCCGACTGGATTCCCGCCGCCTGCCCGGCAAGGCGCTGATCCAGGTTGCCGGCCGTCCACTGCTTGGCCATGTCATCGACATCTGTCGGCACGTCGTCGGCCTGGACGCCATTGCCCTGGCCACCTCTGATCGCCCCGAAGACGATGTATTGGAAACCTTCGCTCACGCCGAAGGCATCGCTTGCGTGCGCGGGTCATTGGATGATGTGGCGGGCCGCTTCCTCACCGCCATGCGCCAGTTAAATCTAGACGGAGCATTGCGGCTGAACGGCGACAGCCCGCTCAACCGCCCTGCCCTACTTAGCCAGGCGGTCGAACGATTCCGACGAGGCGGATGGGATTTGGTGACCAACGTGGTCGGCCGCAGCTATCCGTTTGGCGTCAGCGCCGAAGTCATTGGCTACGCGGCGATGGAACGGGCCTGTACGGCGATGCATATCCCCGAGCACCGTGAGCACGTCACCAAGGTGTTCTATGACAATCCCGAGCAGGTACGTATGGATGTGCTGCTCAATGTCGAACCGGGCATGAACGGAGTGCAGCTGGCTGTGGACGACCAAACCGACTTGGAGCGTTTCCGCTGGATTGCCGCCCGCCGACCCGATTTCATCACGGCGCCGTTGTCTGATCTGGTCGCCCTGGCCCGCACCTTCGAAATCGAGTAGACAAATGTCCGCCAATCCCCTGGTTACCGTCTACATCACCAATTACAATTACGGTCGCTATCTGCGCCAAGCGGTGGACAGCGTTCTGGCCCAGCAATTCACCGACTACGAGCTGATCATCGTCGACGACGGTTCGACCGATAATTCCAGCGACATCATCCGCGAATACGAAGGCCGTCCTGGTATCAGGATCATCTTGCAGAACAACAAAGGCCTGAACGCCACCAATAATATTTGTGTTCGCGCGGCCCGCGGCAAATACATCATGCGCCTGGATGCCGACGATTTCCTTGATGAAAATGCCCTGTTGATCATGGCCAACCTCTTGGAAGCCGAACCCAAATTGGCCCTGGTGTTTCCCGACTGGTACTATGTCGATGCTGAAGGCCAGATAACCGGCCAAGAACGACGCAACAATTTCCAGAGCGAGGTCACCTTACTGGATCAGCCGGCTCATGGCGCCTGCACCATGATCCGACGCGAATGCCTGCTCGAGGTCGGCGCTTACAGCTCGGGCTTCCGTTGCCAAGACGGCTACGACCTGTGGCTGAAGATCATCGACCGCTATCCCGTACGCAACATCAACCTGCCACTGTTTTATTATCGTCGGCACGGCAACAACCTGACGGAGAAGAACGAGTTAATCCTGAAGACCCGTTCGGAAATCCTCAAGGCCCACGCCGACCGGGTCAACCGCCCCGAACTGGCCACTTTGGCGGTTTTGCCCGTGCGCGGCCCCAGCATCGATCCAAAATGCTTGTCACGCGCGACACTGGACGGTCTCCCGTTGATCGACTGGACCATTGCCAGCGCTCTGGAAGCTGAAACCCTGGGCGGTCTGGTCGTCTCGTCACCCGATCAGGCATTGTTGGAGGCGGTCGCCGCCACCTGGGGCGAGCGGGTAATCTTGCACCATCGTTCCCGCGATCAGGCGCTGGAGAACGTTTCCTATAGCCAGACGATTTTGGAAGCCATGGAAATGGCTACTTTCAGCCCGGATGCCCTGCTGCTACTCAACGTCGAGTATCCGCTACGGACCTCGTTCTATCTAGACAAGGCGGTCAACGTCATGCGGGTGTTCGACGACATCGACCTAGTCCTTGGCGTACTACCCGAGGACGACCTGTTCTTCCAGCACGCCGGCAGCGGCTTGCGCCCGGTGGGCACGAATTCCATGCTGACCAAGATGCGGTTCGAACGCGACTACCTATACCGCCATGCCGGCGGTGCCGTCCTGGCGCGGGCATCCTTCTATCGCCAAACCCGAGGTGACCTGACCCGGGCTCGGATTGGTCATTACGTCCTTAGCCGTAAAGCTGCCACGGCAGTTCGCAATCCTCTTGATCTCGCCATTGCCGAAGCGGTCCTGGCAACGACACGGCAGGAAACATGAGTACCGTGGTCCAATCCCATTTCACCTGTCCCCCCTGCCCCTTGTGTCTAAGTGCGTCGCAGGAATTAATCGCCGTCTACGACCATCTGGGCCCAGGGGAAAAAGATCTCAAGGTTGGCAGCTATTATCGTGAGTTGTGGCGTTGCCCGGTATGCGGCCACCTGCGCAATTTACACGACCACGACCTGGACAGCCTGTACCAGGGAGGCTACAACGCCGCCGCCTTCACCGATGGCCTAAAACGGCAGTTCGAGCGTGTGATGTCCTTGCCCAGGGAGCAATCGGACAATTGGAAGCGGGTCGACCGTATCCTTGATTACCTGGGTGCACCCGGTGACCGCACCGCCCTGGATATCGGTTCGGGTTCGGCGGTATTTCCGGCGGCCATGCGCCAAGTCGGTTGGAACATCAGCGCCATGGATCCCGACACGGCCGCAGTCGCCCATGCTAAAAGCGCCGCTGGCGTTGATGCTTTTGTCGGCGACGCCATGACCAGCAGCTTTCCCAGCCGCTATGACTTGATCACCTTCAACAAGGTGCTTGAACACATCAAACATCCCGTCAAGGCGCTGACACGGGCCAAGGCGGCTCTGAAGCCTGGTGGCTGGCTTTATGTCGAACTACCCGACGGCGAGGAAGCCCTGCATGACGGCCTTCATCGCCAAGAATTCTTCCTTGAACACTGGCATGCCTTCAGTGTTCCCTCCATCGCGCTGCTGGCCCGGCGCGCCGGCCTACGGGCGGAAAGTATCGGCCGCACCCGCTGTCCCTCGGGTAAGTATACCTTGCACGCCTTCATGATCGAACGAACGGATTATAGCCCAAATGAATGAGAAGACCCGGAACTACTGGAACGAAGAAGCCAGCAAGGGCCATCGCCAGAAGGCTTATGGCTACGGCACCAATCCTTCTGTTCGTTATCCGACCTACGAAGTCCGCCGCGAGCGCATCCTGGAATTGCTGCAGGACCGGCCTCGCGGGCGATTGCTCGACGCCGGCTGCGGCAGCGCCGACGTTCTGACGCATTTGCTGGACCAGGGGTGGGACGGTGAAGGCATCGACTTCGCTCCTAACATGGTGACGGCGGCGCAGGCCTTGCTCGTCGAGCATGGCCATGACCCCCAGCGGGTCCGCGAGGGTTCGATCACCGATTTGTCCGCATGGGCCGACAAATCCATGGATGTGGTCGTCTGCCTGGGGGTCATGGGCTATCTGTCGCCCGCCAATCAGGAAAAGACCTATGCCGAAATCCATCGTGTGCTGAAGGACGACGGAGTATTGCTGCTCCAGCACATCAACGGATTGTTCGACCTTTTCACCATGAACCGCTTCACCGTGGAATTTTACAATCGCGAGCTGTTGCCTCATTTCTTCTCCGGCCAAGCGCTGACGGATGCCACCGCCATGGTCGCCGCTTTGCTGACCAACGCCGAGCTGCCCGAAAAAGGCACCAAGTTCGCCTCGATTCGGGACACCTTGGAAATGACCACGGAAATCCCATTCGCTTATGCCGAAAAGGCACGGGGTTTCGGCTTCCGGGAAATCGACCAGATATTCCTGCGCATGCACACTTTGCCGCCGATGCTGTTCGCCGAACACCCCGAGTTGGAACAGCTGAGCATCGATAAGGAAAAAGAACTGTGCCGCCATTGGTCGGCGCGTTTGTTTGCCGCCGGTTTTATTTCAGTTCTTGAAAAGATGTAGGGATATGAATTTTCCCATCCACGCCTGAATCGACGGCAAAACATTGAAAAATTATACGCCTATATTTTTGTTCATCGCGTTGATGCTCGTCGCAGATCGGGTGTTGTTGAGTTTTGTTCCCGACACTTCCCTGAGCTTCCCGAATTATGAAAACTTTGTCCGCACTGCCGACCCGAAACGGCCCTGGTTGATCGTGATCGGGTCATCCCGCGGCCGCGATGGGGTGGATGAAGCCCTTTTGAACCAAAATTTGCGGGACGCCGGGCTGCCCCATCAAGGTTTCAACCTGTCCTTGGGTGGGGGCGGAACCCCATCGCTGATCTATGCCGCCATGAAGAACGCCAGTCCGGTGTTCGAACAGTTCCCCCCAGGCAGCAAGATTGTTTATGTGTTCTCCAACTTCGAGATGAATTTCGTCCGCATCGAGGCGCTTGAGCAGTTTCCCGTCGGTGCGGAATTGATCCGGCAAAATGGTTACGAGCCGCCTCAATCGTGGATCAGCCGATTTGCCCATGTCTCGGGTTTCGCCGCTTTCGCGCAGGCCCGTGGCTGGAAAGACTTCCCCCAGCCAATGACCAAGGTGCTTCAGCAATCGTCGGAACGGCTGTTGATCGGGCGGCGCCTGGCCTCGTGCAACGATGCCGGCCAGTACGATTACCGCATCCTGCCCATCAATGCCCAAGCCATGGACGCCTTGGCCGCGCGATTCGGTAAGGACCTGTTGGTGGTCAAAGCCCCGGTAGGGGACATCCAGCAGCAAGACGACCAGAGAAACGGTGTCGAGGAGATCGGCAACGCCTATTTGCGCAAATGGGGCCAGGAGAATGCGATTGAAGTGATGCTGGATTTTCCCGAGCGCTTGGCCCTGTCCCCCCTTAGCTTCGCTACCAATTGCGATCACATTCGACGGGAAGAAGATAAAGTCGTGCTCGCCAAGGCCATTGTGGGTTTGTTGAAATGACTTTTAATTCAATCGACTATATAGTCTTTCTATTGATTGCTATTTTCTTTATCCGCGTTATTCCCGGGGATCAATGGAAGCATAGATTCATTCTGGTGATGTCTTTTGTTTTTTATGCTTGGTGGGACTATCGATTTTTGTCCCTGATCATTGCCGTGGCCAGCATAGCCTATATGGGCGGTTTATTTGTAAGCGACAAAAATAAATATAATAGAAAATTGATTCTTCTCTTAAGCATATCCATGCTTCTTGGCATTCTGTTTGTGTTCAAGTATTTTAACTTTTTTATTGATTCAATAAAGACCATGGGCGTCGATGCCGGATGGTCCAGCCTTAATATTATTCTTCCTGTCGGCATATCTTTTTTTATTTTTCACGCCATCAGCTACGTCGCCGATGTCCATCGCGGCAAACAAGCCCCAGAGCAATCCTTCGTCGCTTTGGCGCTCTATATCTGCTTCTTCCCCCACATGGTCGCCGGCCCCATTGTCCGCGCCACTGACTTTCTGCCCCAACTGCATGCCCGTTGGCATCCCCCGGGACGACAAGAAACAGCGGAACTGTTGTTACGCTTCTGCTGGGGCATGGCCAAGAAGGTGTTTATCGCCGATCGCCTGGCCGGTTCGCTGGTTGATCCTGTTTTCAGCAATCCGGGATCGGTTTCGCCTGAATTGGTCGTGCTGGCCGTGCTGGCCTTCGGCATTCAGATTTATGCTGATTTTTCCGGTTACAGCGACATGGCCATCGCCAGCGCCGGCCTGCTGGGCATCAAGTTCCGCGAAAACTTCCTCGCCCCTTATTCGGCCACGTCGCTACGAGAATTCTGGCAACGCTGGCATGTGTCTTTGTCCAGTTGGATCCGGGATTATCTTTATATCCCGCTGGGCGGGGGGCGCCGGTCCGAGCCGCGGGTCGCGCTGAACGTCTTTTCATCCATGGCCTTGTCCGGTTTATGGCACGGCGCGGCCTGGAATTACATGTTGTGGGGCGCCTTCCACGGCCTTGCCCTGGTGGTCGAGCAATTGTTCCGCAAGCATGTTCCCTGGACCGCCCCGGGGGTCCTGCGCGGCGGCGTTACGTTGCTTTTCGTTTTTCTTGCCTGGTGGGTTTTCCGGGTCGCCGACATAAGCGCGCTGCAGGCCATGGCGGCGGGCTTCATCGAGCCACGCCCCTTTACCTATGTTCCCTTGTCCTTGCTGGCTTTCCTGATCATCTGCACGATTGTGATCGGAGCCGAGCATTGGGGACTGAGGGTTCTGGAAAAACGCGGTCCCGTCGTTGTGCCGTGGTGGCTTTCGGTGACCGCTTCAGCGGTGATCTCCACGTTCTTGCTGATGACGGCCGTACCCAGCCTGGGAATACGGAATTTCGTCTATTTCCAGTTTTGAGACCGCCGTCACGTGTGATCAGCCGCGCAAGATGGGGTACAATCCGTTTCGCAGGTGCGAAGATCGTTCCGACACAAGTGGTGGCTTGACCATGATCGATTCTCTTAGCGTGGTGGCGGTGATCACCGCCCGCGGCGGTTCCAAGGGATTGCCGCGCAAGAATGTGCTGCCCGCCGCCGGCAAGCCGCTGATTGCCTGGACCATCGAGGCAGCCCATCAGGCCATCCACGTGGATCGCACCATCTTGTCGTCGGATGACGACGAAATCATCTCCGTCGCCCGTCAATGGGGCTGCGAGGTACCTTTCATCCGCCCCCCCGAACTGTCCGGCGACACCGCCCGCAGCGAGGACGCCGTCCTTGACGCCCTGGACCGCCTGGATCGCCCCTATGACGTGGTGGTGCTGCTGCAGCCCACGTCGCCGCAACGGCTGGCCGTCGACATTGATCAATGCCTGAAACAGCTGGTGGACAGCGGGGCCCCGTCCTGCGTCAGCATCTGCCCGGTATCCAAGCCGCCGGAATGGATGTTTCGACTGGCCGCGGGCGGCGTGCTCTCCCCCATTCTGGGTGATGCCGGCCGTGGCAAGCGCCGCCAGGATCTGCCGCCCTGCTACACGGTGAACGGTGCCGTCTACGCCGCCCATGTCGACTGGCTGCGCCGGACCCGCTGTTTCTTCACCGACGAAACCGTGGGCAGCATCATGCCGGCGGAACGTTCGCTCGACATCGACACCGCCCAAGACCTCAGGATTTTCGAGGCGCTGCACCCATGACGGCGCCAGGCTTCCGTCCCCGTGGTTGCATAGCCCTTGATATTCTGCCAAAACAGCTTGATATCGCGGTCGCCGATGCCGAAGGTTTGACGGCGGCCCTGGCCACATTGCCCGTGCCCGCCACCATCGGTCGCGACAGCGTTTTCGGCTTGGTCGATTTGGCCGTGTGGAAGGATTTGCTGAGGCAATGAAACAACTTCGTGAACGTCTGGCCTCCGGCCTGCCCTGCGTCGGGGGGTGGCTGGGCACGTCGTCACCGTTGATCGCCGAGGCCATGGCCAGCTGCGGTTTTCATTGGGTCGCCGCCGACATGGAACACGGCCAGATCGGTGTCGCCGACCTACCCGCCTTGTTCGCCGCCTGCCAGTTGCGCGGTGCGGCACCGCTGGTCCGCCTGCCGGGCCACGACCCCATCCTGGCGCGGCGCTGTCTGGACGCAGGAGCCCTGGGACTGATTGTTCCGGTTGTGCAATCAGCTTCGGCCTTTGCCGATTTCGCCACCCATTGCCTGTATCCCCCCGCCGGCCGCCGCGGCGTGTCGCTGTGCCGGGCCAATGGCTGGGGCGACAGCTTCCAGGACTATCTGGGATTCCGCCCGCTGTTGGTGCCGCAAATCGAAACCGCCGCCGGTGCCGCCGCCGCCCAGGACATCGCCCGCCTCGACGTGGTGGACGCCCTGTTCCTGGGGCCTTACGACTTGTCCGCCGATCTGGGCCATCCCGGGGATTTCAATCATTCGGACGTGGTCGTCGCCATGGATCGGGTGCGTTCGGCCTGTCTTCAGGCCGGCAAGCCGTCCGGCATCCACCAGGTGGCGCCCGACCCGGCCCAGTTGCAGGCCCGCATCGCCGAAGGCTATCGCTTCGTCGCCTATTCCACCGACATCGTCGCCCTAAGGGCGGCCTTGGGCAATCCCACAACCATCGTCGAGAGCGCATTATCGTCATGACCCGCCGCGTCTGTGTCATCCCGGCCCGCATGGGGTCCAGCCGGTTTCCCGGCAAGCCGCTGATTCCGCTGCTGGGACTGCCCCTGGTCATTCACGTGGCCCAGCGCTGCCGTCTTTATGGCGGCTTCGAACGGGTGATCCTGGCCACCTGCGACCAAGAAATCGTCGATGCCGCCCAGGCGCACGGATTCGAGGCGGTGATGACCTCGGACCGCCACGAACGCTGCACCGACCGGGTCGAAGAGGCGGTGGCCGCCCTTGACCTGGGTCTGGACGACGACGACGTGGTGGTGATGGTGCAGGGCGACGAGGTTCTGGTCAGCCCGCAGATGATCGCCGAGGTGGTCGAAGCCCTGGAAACCCGCCGCGAGCCGGTGGTCAACCTGGCCAGTCGGCTGTATCGGCCCCAGGACATGGAGGACATCAACGCCGTCAAGGTGGTCGCCGCCCCCGACGGGCGGGCGCTGTATTTCTCGCGCGCCGCCATCCCGTCGCGCGGCCGCGCCCCTGACGCGGCCTGCTATCAGCAGACCGGGGTGATGGCCTTCGCCCCCTCCTTCCTGGCCCGCTTCGCCCAATTGCCGCCGACGCCGTTGGAAATCATCGAATCCTGCGACATGTTGCGTCTGGTCGAACACGGCCTGACCGTACGGATGATTTTCACGCAAACCGAAACGATCGGCATCGACACCCCCGCCGACCGTGACCGTGGCGAACAGATGCTGCGCGACGACCCCACCACCTCGCTTTATCTCAAGGTCTGACATGAACACGCTTAGGGTCGGTATCGCCGGCTATGGCATCGTCGGCAAACGGCGCCGCCACTTCATCGACGCCCATCCCGCCTTCACCACCGTGGCGGTGTGCGACCGCACCTTCACCAAAGAAGGGACCATGGCTGACGGCGTGCGCTATTATCGCGACTCCCATCGCCTGCTCGACGCCGAAAAGCTGGACGTGCTGTTCGTCTGCCTGACCAACGACGTCGCCGCCGAGGTCACCATGGCCGGCCTGCGCCAGGGACTACATGTCTTCTGCGAAAAGCCGCCGGGACGGGACGTCGCCGATATCCGCGCGGTCATCGACGTGGAAAGCCAACACCCTGGGCTGCGCCTGAAATACGGGTTCAACCACCGCTACCACGATTCGGTGCGCGACGCCCTGGCCCTGGTGCGCTCGGGCAACATGGGCGGCCTGATCGACATGAAGGGGGTCTATGGCAAGTCGGCCATCATTTCCTTCGGCCAAAGCGATTGGCGGTCAAAGCGCGCCATCGCCGGCGGCGGCATCTTGCTGGACCAGGGCATTCACATGGTCGACCTGATGCGCCTGTTCGGTGGCGAGTTCGTCGACGTGCACGCCTTCGTCTCGAACCGCGCCTGGGGCCACGACATCGAAGACAACGCCTATGCGCTGATGCGCACCAAGGATGGCGCTGTCGCCATGCTGCATTCTTCCGCCACCCAGTGGCGTCACCGTTTCCAGTTGGACATCACCCTGGAAAAGGGGTCGCTGATCCTGTCGGGCATCCTGTCCGGGTCGAAAAGTTACGGGGCCGAAACGCTGACCGTGGCCTGGGCCTGCGACAATGGCGCCGGCGACCCGCGCGAACAGACCACCCGCTACAACAACGATCCGTCCTGGGCCGACGAAATCGCTGATTTCGCCGATGCCATCGCCCGTGACCGCCCAATCAGCGAGGGGTCGTCCGACGACGCGCTGAAGACCATGGCCCTGGTCTACAAGATCTATTGCGCCGACCCGGAATGGAAACAGAAATGGGGGTTGCGGGATGCCGAAGGCTGAATCCGCGCCGCTGGCCGGCCGTTGCGCCGTGGTCACCGGCGGCACCCGCGGCATCGGCGCCGCCATCGCCCGTCATCTGCTGGCCGACGGTGCCGCCGTCACCGTGACCGGCACCAGTGCCGAGGGTGCGGCCCAGGCGCCCGAGGGCTGTGGCTATGTGGCCGCCGACTTCACCGATCCGCGCTCTCTTGACGAATGCGCCGCCCGGTTGACGGAACTGGCTCCCGACATCCTGATCAACAATGCCGGCATCAACAAGGTCGGCCCCTTCGCAGAGATTGACCCCGCTGATTTCACCCGCATCCAGGCGGTGAACGTCACCGCGCCGTTTCGCCTGATCCAGGCGGTTTTGCCGGCCATGAAGCAGCGCCAATGGGGACGTATCGTCACCATCAGCTCGATCTGGGGCAAAATCAGCAAGGAAGGCCGCGCCCCCTATTCAGCGTCGAAATTCGCCGTCGACGGCATGACCGCCGCCCTGTCGGCCGAGGTGGCGCAGTTCGGCATCCTGGCCAATTGCGTGGCACCCGGCTTCATCGACACGGAACTGACCCGTCGGGTCTTGGGCCAGGCCGGAATCGACGAGATGGCCGCAAAGGTCCCTGCCCGCCGCCTGGGACGGCCCGAAGAAGTGGCCGCCTTCGTCGCTTGGCTGGCCGGTCCGCAAAACACCTATGTCAGCGGCCAGAACATCGCCGTGGACGGAGGCTTCACCCGTGTCTGAATCCCTGGTCATCGCCTCTCATTGCGGTCCGTACCGCGTCGACTTCGACCGCGTTCCCGAGGCTTTGGCCGCAGACGGCAAGCCCTGTCACGTCATCGTCGATTCCCGCGTCGCCGACTTGCATGGCCAACGGCTGGCGTCCATCCTCGACAGTGCCGCCAGCGTGCTGCGCGTCGAGGCGACCGAGGACAACAAGTCGCTGGACGCCTTCCCGCCCTATGTGGAACAGCTAGTCGCCCATGGCCTGCGCCGCGACCACGTGCTGTTGGCCATCGGCGGCGGCATCATCCAAGACATCACCTGTTTCCTGGCCTCGACCATGCTGCGCGGGGTGGACTGGCATTTCATTCCCACCACTTTGCTGGCCCAGGCGGATTCCTGCATCGGCTCGAAAAGCTCGGTCAATTGCGGCGCCGCCAAGAACATTCTGGGTACCTTCAAGCCGCCACGCCGCATCGTGCTGGACACCCGGTTCCTGGAAACCCTGGACCGCCGGGAAATTCATTCCGGTGTCGGTGAGATCCTTAAGGTGCACGCCATCGCCGGCGCCCACGCCTTCGACACCCTGGCCGCCGAGTTCGACGCGCTGTTCACCGACGACGCTGTCTTGAACCGGGCGATCCGCCGCGCCCTGGAAATCAAGAAGGGCTATATCGAAACGGACGAATTCGACACCGGTCCGCGTCTGGTGTTCAATTTCGGCCATTCCTTCGGCCATGCCATCGAGGCGGCCACCCATTTCGCCATTCCCCACGGCATCGCCGTCACCATCGGCATGGACATGGCCGCCGCCATCGCCGCCGGACTGGGGTTGGAAGACGGATCGGCTCAACACCGCATGCATGCGGTGCTGGCCGCCAACTACCAAGGCTTCGAGGATGTGCCGATCCCGTTGGACCCGTTCATGGCGGCGCTGTCCAAAGACAAGAAGAACACCGGCGCCGGCCAGGTCACCGTCATCCTGCCCCAGCCCGACGGCGGCGTCGCCCGCGTGGTGGTGGCGGCCGACCAGCGCTTCCGCGACCTGTGCGTCGACTATCTGAACCATGGACGGCGGGCATGAGCGCGCCGCGCCGTATCGCCGTCGCCTCGCGGTCGTTTTCCCGCCATCCGCTGCTGCGGGCCGAGCTGATCGCCGCCCACCCCCAGGCCCAGATCACCTTCAACGATGCCGGAAAGTCCCTGGCCGGGGCCGAACTGATCGCTTTTCTTGCCGGTCATGACCATGCCATCACCGCGCTGGAACGCCTTGATGCCGACACCCTGGCCGCCCTGCCCGAGCTGGAAGCCATCGGCAAATACGGCGTCGGCCTGGACATGATCGACCTGGACAGCATGCGCCGGTTGGGCAAGCGCCTGGGCTGGACCGGCGGCGTCAACCGCCGTTCGGTCACCGAACTGGTTCTGTCCGCCGCCATCGCCCTGTTACGCCGCGTGCCCGAAGCCAATCTGGAAGTGCGCAGCGGCACCTTCCGCCAACTCATGGGCCGCCACCTGTCGGACCGCGTCGTCGGCATCGTCGGCTGCGGCCATATCGGCAAGGATTTGGCGGCCATTCTGGTGCAAGCCTTTAACTGTACCGTGCTGGCTCACGACATCTTGGACTTCCCCGAATTCTACGCCCGCCACGGTATCGTCAAAAGCGGCCTGGACGACCTGTTGCGCCAGGCTGACGTAGTTACCTTGCACTTGCCCCTGGATTCCTCGACCCGTCTTATTTTGAATGCAGAACGTCTGGCGCTGATGCGCCCGGACGCCATCTTGATCAATGCCGCGCGAGGTGGATTGGTGGACGAGGCGGCGCTGAAGGCCATGCTGAAGGACGGGCGGCTGGCCGGGGCCGCCTTCGACGTGTTCGACCCCGAACCGCCGCTGGATGCCGAGCTTCTGAACCTGCCCAATTTCCTGGCCACCCCCCATATCGGCGGCAGCGCCGAGGAAGCGGTCATCCTGATGGGCCGGGCCGCCATCCGCGGACTGACCGACAACCGGGTGCCCGACTGATCGTCGCCGCGACAGGAGAAATACCGCCATGCGATCGGTATTGCGCAAGCTGGAGCAAGTAGCCCGCGATCCGGTGCTGCGGCGCTATTTGGGTCGCCGGCTGCTGGGTCGGGTGACGGCGCCACCCATGCTGGCCGCCGGCAGCCACCCGGCTTATCTGTCCGTTCCCGTGTCTTTTTCCGCCGCCTGCGCACCCTGGCTGCGGCCGGCCGCCGCCCCGGCCGAGCCGGATGCCCCTCTGCGCCTGGATCTGCCGGGCGAAACCGTGGTGCTGAGCCAGCCGTCGCAAGCCTTCGGCCGGACTTTTGCCGACATCGAGACCGAAGCGGCCTTGCACCGCTTCGCCTGGCTGCCGCTTAATCCTGACGTTTCACCGGATTGGCTTTGGGCATTGTGGCACCAGTGGTGCCAGCGCCACGCGGACGGCTGGGACGGGCTGGCATGGGAGGCCTATACCGCCGCCGAACGGGTGTGCATCCTGTTGGATTACGCCCGCCGCCACGGCGTGCCGGCACCGCAGGACGATTTTCTGACCGTTCTGGCCGGTCATGCCCCGCGCATCCTGGCGCGGCTGGAATACCAAGGCGAATCCGCCACCCACAACCATCTGGCCAATAACGGTCGCGGATTGTACCGGCTGGGGGTGGAACTGGGCATCGATGAGGCCGCCCAGGCCGGTCTCGCCATCCTGGAAGCCGAGGCCGACAGGCTGCTGCTGCCCTCGGGCCTGCTGCGCGAGGGATCAAGCCATTACCACTTCCTTTATCTGCGCAATTACGCCGACGTCTGGTTTTGCGCCCGCCGCCACGCCCGCCCCGAAACCGACAGGCTGGAAGCGCTGACCCGACGGCTGGCCACCCCCGCTCGGTCTTTGGTTCTGCCCGGCGGCATGCCGTTGATCGGCGACATTTCCCCCGATTCGCCCCCCGATCATCTGGCGGGATTGTGGACCGGACAGTTCGGCCAAGGCTGGACCGCCGGCTTGGCCGACGACGAAATCAAAAGCCTGGAAGGTCTTCTGGGCACATTGCCGGCTTCCGACCCCGCCTTGGCGGCAGCCGACGGCTTCCTGCGGCTACAGGACGGCGACTGGGCCCTGCTGGCCCGCGCCGAACCGGGCGGATGGCCGTTCTATCCGGGGCACGCTCATCAGGATATGGGCAGTTTCGAACTGCATCACGGCACGTTGCCGGTGATCGTCGATCCTGGTCGTGGCGGCTATGGTGAAAGCGGCGATGCCGCCTTCTATCGCTCAGCCGCCGCCCACAATGGCATCACCCTGGCGGATGCCGACCCTTATCCGGCGAACAAGCCTTATTTCGACGACCGCTTCCGCCATGACGTCGCCGGCCCGGCACCTGAAGTCAGGCTTTGCTCCCAATCGACCACCATCGCCTTTACCGGATATTGTCGTTTTGGGATCGGAACAGTGTCCCGGACCCTGACCCTGGACCAGGATCGCCTGATCATCACCGACCATGTGGACGGGAAAGGACGCCACCCCCTGGTCCGGCGGTTTCATACCCCGCTCGACATCCGTCTCGAATCCGGCGGTGTGATCCTTGGACAGCGGTTCCGCTTGAGCGCGACGGGGACGACGATCACAATCGAGCCGAGAACCCTGTGGACCTCGTATGGCCGTGGCCGCCCCGGCCATGCGGTCGTACTGACCCAGAACGCCGCCCTGCCCTGGAGCGGCCAAACCATCATCGAGGTCATCTGAATGTGCGGTCTGGTCGGTATTTTCCATCCCCACGGCACCCAGCCGATGGCGGCGGACGTGAACGCCATGCTGGCGGTGATCCGCCATCGCGGCCCCGACGGCACCGGCATCCATGTTTCCGACGACCGGCGCTTTGTCGGCGGATTCAGCCGCTTGGCCATCATCGACCTGGCCACCAGCAACCAGCCGCTGGTCCAACAGGGTGGACAGCGGGTGCTGCTGGGCAATGGGGAAATCTATAATTTCCTGGAATTGCGGGCCGAGCTGGAAACCCTGGGCTATGTCTTTTCCACCCACGGCGACATGGAACCGGCGCTGAACGCCGAAGCGCAATGGGGACCGGACTTCCTGGAGCGGCTGAACGGCATGTTCGCCCTGGCGGTTTACCGCCGCGACAGCCATTCGTTGCTGCTGGCCCGCGACCGGTTGGGCATCAAGCCGCTTTACTGGGCTCGGACGGACAGCGGCGCCTTATTGTTCGCCAGCGAAATCAAGGCGCTGTTCGCGTCGGGCCTGATCCGCCCGGCCATTGACGAAAGCGTCCTGGACAGTTGGCTGCTGCATGGCTATGTGCCCGGCGAGCGCTGCCTTTATGCCGGTGTGCACAAGCTGCCGCCCGGCCACCGGCTTGACATCGACGCCACCGGCACCGTGACCGTCACCCGCTGGTGGCAGCCGCACGCCGCCGCCATCACCTATGAAAGCGACGACCACGCCCGTGATTCCCTGCTGGCGCTTTTGGAAGATTCCGTCCGCCTGCAATTGCAAAGCGACGTCCCGCTGGGGGTGCTGCTGTCGGGTGGCCTTGATTCCGGCCTGATCACCGCCCTGGCGGCCAAGAACAGTTCCCGCCCGCTGCATACCTACACCGTCCGCTTCACCGGGGCATCCCGCGACGAATCACCGCTGGCAGCCCTGGTGGCAAAACGTTACGGTGCCGTACACACCTGTTTCGACCTGGGGCTGGAACAGGTGACCGAGCACTTGACCGCCTTGGCCTGGCATTGCGAGGAACCGCTGTCCGACGCCAGCCTGTTGCCCAACCATTTGATCAACCATGTCTTGGGACGCGACATCCGCGTGGTGCTGAACGGAACCGGCGGCGACGAATTGTTCGCCGGCTATGGCCGCTATTTTTCCCTGCCGCAAGAGACGGCCTGGCGGCGTTTGCCCCGCTCCCTGCGCCGCTCGGCCCTGCCGCTGATCGGCCTGCTGGCGCCGTCCCGCCGCTGGCAATTGCAGCGGGCCGAGTCCTGGGACGACGATCCCGGTGCCTATCTGGCCGGACACAGCACCCAATTTCCGACGCCGTGGGTCCGCCGATTGGGCCGGCAGCCGGCGGCCGCGGCCCAAAGTGCCGCCTTCGACCTTTGGCAGGGCGACCGCCAGGGCGGCCTGCTGGCCGCCGACATCCAGACCTATTTGCCCGAGGATCTGCTGCTTTTGCTGGATCGCACCACCATGGCGGCCAGCGTCGAAGGCCGGGTTCCCTTCCTTGATCACCGGCTGGTGGAAGCCGCCTTGGCCTTGCCCGCCGCCTTGCGCACCCCCGGCAACCGGCAAAAGGGGCTGCAACGGCGGATGGCCGCAACCATGCTGCCCGCCGAAGTGCTGAACGCCCCCAAGCAGGGCTTCGCCTCGCCGGTCCCCAATTGGATGGGTGGCAGCCTGCTGCCCGTTGCCCGACGCCTGCTGACCAGCCGTCGGAGCCGCCAACGCGGCTGGTTCCGGGCTGAGGGCATCGATGCGCTGTTGGCGGATCCGGTGACTAATGCTTTCCGCCTTTACGCCCTGACCATGTTGGAACTCAGCGTGCGCATCCACGTGGACGCCCAGGCCCGCTCGGTCCCCAGCCTAACGGACATCCTTGACGATGAATGACGACAGCCGTCCCCGCGCCGATGTCAGCGTCATCATGCCGGCCTACAACAACCAGGACAGCATCGTCGCCGCCCTGACCAGCATCGCCGCCCAGACCACCCTGCCGCACGAGGTGATCGTCGTCGATGACGGATCCACCGACGGTACCATCGCCGCTGTCCGATCCATGCATGGACGCATGAACGGTGTCCGCCTAAGACTGTTCCGGCAGCAAAACAACGGCGCGGGGGCGGCGCGCAACCGGGCCATCTGGGCGTCCACCGGAACTTGGCTGGCCTTCCTGGACGCCGACGACCAATGGCTGCCGACCAAGCTTGAACGGTCCATGGCCGTCAACTTCGCCCAAGACCTGCTGATGAGCTGCCACAATCTTTACGGGGTCGGCAAGAACGGCGAACACGTCATCGACAGCCGATCCCGGTGGGCCAGCAATCCCGGCGACCCTTACGGGACTTTGTTTCTGCGCGGCTTCATCTCGTCTTCCACCGTGGTGGTGCGCCGCGACGTGACCGTCGCCGTCGGCGGTTTCGACACCGGCCTGCGCTCGGCCCAGGATTACGAATTGTGGCTGGCGATCCTGGACCGGGCCGGAACCCGCTTCGTCTGCTTCGACGAACCCTTGCTGCGCTACACCCTGGCCGAGGACGGCATCACCAGCAAGGTCGGGCGCAAGATCGCCTGTTCATTGGCCATTTTGCGCCGTCACATGGGAATATTGAAGCGCCACGGCGGTGCGGTGATCGTTCCGGTGCTGACCCGCACCGCCATCATCCAGGTCGAAGCATGGCGCAATTACCGGGCCCAAGGCCGCTTCCTGGCCGCCCTGGCACAACTGGCCTTGCTGCCCTGGCGTCTGCTGGAAATGTTGGTCCGCCTGCCCTTCGCCGATGGTCGGCGCCCCGACTTCCTGTCCCGATTGATCCCAGCCGAAGAGGTGGACCTGACCGCGGATCCGACGCCATGATCCAGACTGTTCCCCTGCCCACATGGCGACAATTGCTGAGTCTGCCCAAGGGCGTCAGCCGCATTGACGCGCAACCCGACCGCTGGCTGACCGATCCCGGCGATACCGCCTTGTGGCTGTCACGCAGCGCTTGGTCCCTGGCGTTGCTGGCCCGGGCGATGATGGTCGAACGGGGCCGTACGATCCGGGTCGCCGTGCCGGAATACATTTGCAACCAGTCGCTTTGGCCATTGCGGCAGACCGGGGCCGAGCTGGACTTTTATGCCCTTGACCCACAACGCTTGACACCACTTTGGCCGGACGACCGCCAGGGCGCCCCCCCCGACCTGGTCTTGCTGGTCCATTATTTCGGCTGGGCCAATGCCGGGGACGAGGCCCTGGCTTACTGCCGTCGCCATGATGCCCTGCTGGTCGAGGACTGCGCCCACGTGCTGCGCCCCACCCCGGAAATCGGACGATTGGGCGACGTGGTGCTGTACAGCCAGCACAAGGTTCTGGCGTGTCCGGACGGTGCCCTGTGCCTTTTGCGCCGGCAAGCGACGGCGCTGGGTCCGGCGATGCGCGCCGATTTGAACGCCATGGCTTCGGATCACCCCCCTGTCACCGCCTGGGCCTGGCGGCGCATGGTGCAAAAAACCCCGATAGCGGGATTGCGGGCCAGATTGCGCCCGCCCGGCCAAAGCGATTTCACGGCCGATCCGTCAACCACCCCCATGCCGTGCCAGCCCCGCGCCAGTGCCGCCGCCCTCAGCCTGATCGATGCCGCCGACCTTGAGCTCGTCGCCCGCCGGCGCCGCGTCAACGCCGCGGCCTTGCTTGAGGTCGTCGGCACTGTTCCCGGGCTTCGTCCGTTGTTCGACGGGATTCTGGCCGAGGCTCCCTATCGTCTGCCGCTGCTTTGCGCCAATCAACAGCAGGCGGAAAGATTGTTCCAGGCCTGTCGGGCCGAACGCCTGCCGGCGGAATCATGGCCCGACCTGCCCCCCGAGATCACCTCGGGAACCGCAACCATGTTACGCAGCCGCGTGCTGTTGCTGCCCTGCCACCAAGACCTTCAGCCGGCCCAACTGCAACAAGCCTTCACCCGCGTCTTACGGCGTCTGTCCGTCTGACCGCCACCCCGGCCAGCGCGACAACACCGCACCGGCGACGGCCGACGCGAAAGCCAGCCGTGTCCCCGCCGTCAGCATCGTCAATGACGGAAATGGCGCATGCCGGTGAACACCATGGCCAGTCCCTTTTCGTTGGCGGCGTCGATCACTTCCTGATCACGCATGGAGCCGCCGGGCTGGATGATGGCGGTGGCGCCAGCCGCCGCCGCCGCCAACAGGCCATCGGCGAAGGGGAAGAAGGCGTCGGAGGCGACGACCGAACCCACGGTGCCCGGCTGCGACAGACCGGCGGCGTCGGCCGCTTCCTTGGACTTCCAGGCGGCGATGCGCGAGGAATCGACGCGGCTCATCTGACCGGCGCCGATGCCTACGGTGCAGCCGTCCTTGACATAGATGATGGCATTGGACTTGACGTGCTTGCAGACACGGAAGGCGAACAGCATGTCCTTCAGTTCCTGCTGGGTCGGCGCCCGCTTGGTCACCACCTTCAGTTCGTCCAGCATGACCCGGCCGTTATCCTTGGTCTGCAGCAGATAGCCGCCCGAGACGTTGCGCAGCGTCATGGACGCCTGGGACGGGTCGGGCATGCCGCCGGTGACCAGCAGGCGCAGGTTCTTCTTGGCGGCGAAAGCGGCGACAGCCGCCTCGTCGGCCTCGGGAGCGATCACCACTTCGGTGAACAGCTTGCAGATTTCCTCGGCGGTGGCGCCGTCCAGCTTGCGGTTGATGGCGATGATGCCGCCGAAGGCCGACACCGGATCACAGGCCAAGGCGGCCTTGTAGGCGGTGACGATGTCGGGGCCCGAGGCCACGCCGCAGGGATTGGCGTGCTTGATGATGGCTACCGTCGGTTCGTCGAACTCGGCCGCCAGTTCATAGGCGGCGTCGGTGTCGTTCAGGTTGTTGTAGGACAGTTCCTTGCCCTGCAGCTGACGCGCGGTGGCGATGCCCGGGCGCTGGACGCCGTTGACATAGAAAGCCGCCTGCTGGTGCGGGTTTTCACCGTAACGCAAGGATTGCTTCAATTCGCCGGCGACGACGACGCGACGCGGGAAGGTGTCGCCCAGTTCCTTGGCGAACCACTGGGAAATAGCGGCGTCATAAGCGCCGGTCCGGGCATAGGCGGTCGCCGCCAGATGCTTGCGCAAGGCGAGCGTGGTGGCGCCGGCATGGGCTTTCATCTCGTCCATGACACGAGCGTAGTCTTCCACGTCCACCACCACGGTCACCGCGTCGTGGTTCTTGGAAGCGGCGCGAATCATGGCCGGACCACCGATGTCGATGTTTTCGACGCAATCGTCGTATTCGGCGCCCTTGGCCACGGTGGCTTCGAACGGATAAAGATTCACCACCAGCAAGTCGATGGGCGAAATGCCGTGTTCAGCCATGGAAGCTTCGTGTTCGGCATTGCCACGAATGCCCAGCAGACCGCCATGCACCTTGGGATGCAGTGTCTTGACGCGGCCATCCAGCATTTCCGGAAAGCCGGTATGATCGGCCACTTCCACCACCGGGATTCCGGCATCGCGGATCGCCTTGCAGGTGCCGCCGGTGGACAGCAGTTCCACCTTGTTGTCAGCCAGGAAGCGGGCGAATTCGATCAGGCCGGTTTTGTCGGACACCGACAGAAGGGCACGACGGATGGGGCGAAGGTCGGACATGGGTTAACCTCTGGTGGGCAAGAAGATTTGCGCGGGTCTATAGCACAACCCACCGCCCAAGGTCACATTTTCAACGCAGCGATACGCTCGAATTCCGCCGCCGCCTGATCCCACCCCCAAGATCGCTGCTGTTGCAGGCAGGCGCGATGCATCCGCAACCACAGCACGTCGTCGGACAGTACGGACACCGAGCGTCGGACGAACTCGTCCTCGTCCTTGGCGGCCCAGCCGGTCTGGCCCTCGACCACCCGTTCCTTCATGCAGGCGATGTCTTGAAGCACGGCCGGCAATCCCATGGCCTGGGCCTCGGCCACCGCCGAGCAAAAAGTTTCGCCGATGTCGCCGCGGTACAGCAAGGCACGCGCTGCCGCCAATTCGTTCACCAACTGGGCCTTGGGCACCGGTCCACGCAGCACCACCCCCTTGCCGGCCAAGGCGGCGGCACGATCGAGAACCGGTCCCATCTTGCCGGCCTTGGCAGCCCCTGCGGCGCCATAGGTGGCCATGCCGGCGAACACGTGCAATTCGGCATCGGGGACGGCAGGACGGATGCGGCCTTCCCACAAATCCAGCAGCCAATCCAGCGACCGCATGGGATTGGAGGTGAACACCACCCGGGGCGGCGGCGCTTGATCGCGCGGATTGGCGTGGCAAAAGATGTCGGTCACGCCGTAAGGGACGATCTCACGACCGCCGGCAAAGCCCCAGCCGGGATAGGTGCCGGCATGGCTGGCGCCCGAGAACACGATGGTCGGACGGCGCCACGCCAGTTTCCACTGATAGCGCCACTTCAACAAATAGCCGGCCGGGTTGTGAATCCAGAAAATGACCTTGCGGGCATTTCGGCACAGCGCCAGCAGCTTGTCGCCGCGATTGGGGATGTAAAGGTCGGCATCATTGGGCACACCTTGGGCAAGCGGCCGCCACGTCACACCTTTGTGGACGATCTCGGCGTCACACTTGTTGCACACCAGAACCTCGTGGCCGCGCCGCGCCAAGGCGTTGGCCATCTCGATGAACGAGGTTTCGGCACCGCCCAGGGGACGGTCCTCGAGCGTGCGGCCATCAAAGGAAATGCCGTCGTCGGTCATGACGATGCGGGCCATGGATCAGTCCTTTTCGTACTTGGCCTTGAAATGCGACAGCAGCGGATAAAGCCCGGCGCAGACGGCGATGATGAAGCCATAGCCGCCTTCGCGCCAGCCGCCACGCCGCACATAGCATTTGAAGAAACGGGAAAACAGCCGTCGCACATTGGCCGCCGTCGAGCCCCAGGTCTGCCCCTTGTCCCGCAAGTCGCGGGCCTTGGCGGTGGAATAGGAATCCAGGCGCCGGATCATGTCCGAGATGTTGCGATCGACGTAATGGTCGATGCGGTGAGCCAGCATCGGGCCTTTCGTGCCTCGCCACGTCAAACTGGGATGGACGCGGTCGCGGCCCCAGACCTTGGCCCCCTTCCTGAACAATCCCGGATAGGCCGCTTTGCCGTAGGACGCACCCCAGCCATGACGGACCAGACGGTCACCGACGTAATTGTCCACCAGGATTTCATGCCAGTCATATTTGGTGACCTCGATCACCTTGCGGATCTCGGCCGCCAGATCGGCGGGGACGTGTTCGTCGGCATCCACTTCCAAGATCCAATCGCCGGAACAGGCGTCGATCCCCTGGTTGCGACGATCACCTTCGATGTCCCAAGATCCTTCCACCACCACCGCGCCGAAGCTTTCAGCGATGGTCTTGGTGGCGTCGGTGCATTTGTCGCACACCACCACGATCTCGTCGGCGAAACGCAGACGCTCCAGACAGGACGGCAGACGCTTTTCTTCGTTGTGGGCGACCACCAGGGCGGACAACTTCATGGCCGCACCCGCAGGAAGGCCCGGGACCTGGCCCGACGAATGGCTGTTTCATAGGTTGCCAGGGTCTGGGCCATGCGATGGTCGAAGCGCATGGTCTGCTCGGCCAGGGCGCGGGCTGCCGCGGCGACCTTGGCCACGTCCTCGCCTTGCGTCATCACTTTGGCGATGGCGGCGGCCAGGGCGGCGGGATCGGCCGGCGGCACCAACCAGCCGGTTTGCCCGTGCCTGACGATTTCCGGCACACCCCCCACCGCGCTGGCGACCACCGGCCGACCGGTGGCGAAGGCCTGCACGCCGACACGCGGCTGGGCCTCGGTCAGGGACGGGATGACCACCGTGTCGGCCATCTGCATCAGTTCGGAAATATCGTCGCGATAGCCCAGGAAACGTACGTCGACAGCCTGTTCAGCGACCATCCGATGCAGGCCGGCCTGGTATTCGGCGCTTTCGGCGGTGGGCGAACCGGCCAGCACGGCGACCGGATGCAATCCGCGGTCCCTTAGCAGGCCCAGGGCATGGATCAAATGGTCTTGCCCCTTGTCGGGACGCAGCATGGCGACGCAAACCAGGACGAAAGCATCAGCGGACAGGTTCAGTTCGGCCCGCAATCGGGACCGGGTCGCCACCGGGTCAGCCAGCTGGAAAAACCGTTCGTCCGCCCAGCCACCGATCGCGGTGGTCCGCGCCGGGTCGGCCAGACCGATTTCCAGCAGGTGGTCCCGGGTACAATCGGCGACAGTGATAACGTGGTCGGCAGCCCGCCATTGCAGCCGTCGCGCGAAGGACGACTTCATCGGCTGGTTGACGTGGCGCGAGCGCACCACCGCACACAGTCCCAGGCAGGACAACGCCGATTTGGCATCACGGGTATAATGGCTGTCGATCACATCGACATGGTTGTCGCGGACGAAACGGCGCAATCGGCGCAACGTCGCCAGATTCCACGGCGGGTCGAAGCTCATGGCCACCATGGGCAGGCCCAGCTCCACACCACGGCGATAGGGCTCGCCATCGGCGGGGGCCGCCAGCCAGACGTCATGACCATGAGCCATCAGCCAGCGCACCTGTTCGATGGTGCGATGCTCCATGCCGCCCCAGTTTCGGCCGGGAATGGTGTGCAAGATACGCATGTGGATCAAACCAAGGCGAAACGCGACCACCAGCTTTGCCCGGTGGCGGCGGTCAGGGGAACAGTTTTCAGCCCCCGCTGATCCAGCGCTTCCAGCAACTGGGTCAGCAAGGTGACGGTGACGGCGGGCTTGAACTGCGCGCCGGGACGTTCGTTGATGGGCTGGTCATGCATCAGCAGGATCGATCCCGGCAAGCGCGGATCCTCCATCAGGCGTTTGACCTCACGCGCGCATTGCACCGCTACGTGCTCGGGTTCGGTGCAATACGTGGAAATCAAATGATCCTCGGTCGAGCTTCCCCAGTGAGCGAACTGGCAACCGGGCATCCAGCGGGCCAGGGTCCGGTGCACCGTGGCATTGCGGTAACCACCGTTTTGCGGCAGCCGCACCAGATAGGGGTAAGGCGTCGGACGGAAACGAGCCAGCAATTCCTCGCAGGCGGTCATATCGGCCAGAAGGCGGTCGGGACCGGCCTTGTCCAAGCGGACATGATCCCAGCCATGGGCATAAACGGCATGACCGCGGGCGACGATTTCGGCGACGATGTCCTGATGCGGTTCCGCCCGGCACCCCGACAGGAAGAAGGTCGCCACGGCTTTGTGCCGATCCAACAAATCCAGCAATGCCGGCGTGGTGTCAGGCAAGGGGGCGTCGTCGATCGTCAATCCCACCGCCCCGGAATCCGACACGCGACGCAATACCGGAAGCCAGTGCCCCAATGACCAGGAAATGCCCAATCCGAAACCCTTTGCCCTAAAACGGCGGCATGGTGCCACGGCCAACGGCGTCAGGGCAAGCAGTTCGCCCCTGGGCAGAAGGTAAGCACTTGGCTATAACCTCGTGATGCGACGCTTTGACCGGAATCGTGGATTTGTCCTTCTTCAGCCACTTGTTGGGCCAGCGTAGCCCGCACTCGCTCGACAGCTATCTCCGGAGCAAGAAATTGCGGCTGGTCGTCAACGCCTTGCATGCCAAAAGCGGCGGCGGCGTGACGTATCTGCGCAACATGCTGCCGCTGCTGGCCGAAGACGAGCGGCTGGAAACCCACATATTCCTGCACCGCACCCAGTTGGAATTGTTCCATCCCCTGGATGAACGCATCTTCGTCCACGTCTTCGAATTTCCCTTGGGCTTGGCGCGGCTGACCATTTGGGAACAGTTCGTCTTGCCGATCATGGCCAAGATCATGTCCGCCGACCTGATTTTTTCTCCGGCCAATTTCGGCAGCCTGTTCTTGGGCAATCAGGTCATCTTGTTGCGCAACGCCCTTGCCGTCGCCCGCACGGAAACCCGGTGGAGCAAACGTCTTTATTGGGTCGCCTTGGGGATCATCACCTTCCTCTCCCTGCTGCGGGCCAAACGGGCCATCGCCGTTTCGCGCTATGCCGCCCAATCCTTGTCCTTGGGTTTCGACCATTGGTTCGAGGACAAGGTGCGGATCGTCCATCACGGCATCAACCCAACCTTCAACCCTGAACCGGTTGCCGAAAGGGGTGACTTCATCCTGGCGGTGTCGGACATCTATGTGCAAAAGAACCTGCACACCTTGTTTCAGGCCCTTGGCCCAGTTTTTCAGCGCCATCCCAGGCTGGAACTGCGCATCGCCGGACAAAAAATCGACGACTGGTATTATTCCCGTCTGGTCGCCGAAGCCGAATCGTTGGGCATCGCCGACCGCATCCGATTCCTGGGTCGTCTGGACGGACGGGAATTGCCCGACCTCTATCGCCGCTGTCGGGTCTTCGTGTTCCCCTCGACCGCCGAAACCTTCGGAAACCCCCTGGTCGAGGCCATGGCCTGCGGCGCCCCCGTCGTCAGCTCGTCTTCTGCGGCCATGCCGGAAATCGTCGGAGACGCCGCCTTGCTGTGCAACCCGCTGGACCACGAAGACATGTCGCGGGCTTTGCTGAACGTCCTTGAAGACCCCGAGTTGGCAGCCCGGCTCAGCCGAAAGGGCCTTGAACGGGCTCAGTCCTTTTCGTGGAAAAAAACTGCCCGCCAAACCGCCGATGTCTTACTGGAAGCGGCCGGCAGCTGCTAAGCGCTTTCGGTGAACTTCCCGACCATGCCGCGGGCCAGCAGCGTGGCGACAGATTCTAGCTCAAGCCTGGATGTTCCATGCGTATCCTGATCAATGCCATCTCAGCCAAAACCGGCGGCATCGTCGCCTACACCAGCAACCTGATCGACGCCCTGCAGAAACGCGGCATCGACTTCCGCGTGGCGGTCCCCGACACTTTCCCCGACAACCCGAACGTTATCAAAGTGGCGGCCAACAACTACAGCCCGTTGCGCCAGCTGATGTGGGAACAAACCATCTGGCGTGCGTTGATTTACAAGTATCGGGCGGACGTCTTGTTCTCGTCGGCTAATTTCGGCCTGCTGAATTCTCCCGTGCCGCAATTGCTGCTAATGCACGAAGGCGGATTGTTCGATTCCCTCTACCTGTCCACGGTGGCGCCTGAACAAGGCCTCAACGCCGCCATACAGCGCCACTTGCGGCGGCGGCTGATGTTGATTTCAGCACGCCACAACGACCACGTCATCACCCCGACCGAAGCCATGCGTTCCATGCTGCTGAACTGGGCGCCGGACCTTGAAAACCATTGTTCGGTGAATTCGTATGGCACCTTGCTCGACACCTTCAATGTCGGCAAGCAACGTCCCTGGCGACAGGACGGGACCCTGAAGTTGCTTTACGTCAGCACCTACTACCCGCACAAGAACCCCTCGGACGGGGTGTTGGCCTGTGAGATCCTGAGCCAGCAAGGATTGCCAGCGACATTGCGGCTAACCATGGAGATGGACCATATCCGCAAGGTCCGCGGTTCTGCCCGGGACCTGTTCCACCTTGAACGCGGCATCAGCGAGAACCTGGTGGAGACCGGCAGTGTCCCCTATGCCAAGCTGCCTGACATCCATGCCAACCACGACGTCTTCATCTTCCCTTCCATATCCGAAACTTTCGGCCACCCCATGACCGAAGCCATGGCCAGCGGCATTCCCATCGTCGCCGTGGACGTGGCCGTCAACCGCGAAATTCTGGGGGACGCCGCCCTTTATTATTCCCCCTTCCGCCCCCAAGAACTGGCCCAACGGCTGCGCCAGCTTGACGAAAGCCCGGATTTACGGGCCGAGCTGACCGCCCAAGGCCGGCGTCGGGTGGTCAGCCAGTTCGACTGGAACGACCATGTCAGCCGTCTGATCGAGCTGTTTGACCAAGTGGCCCGGCAACGCTGAAATAAACCCGATCCACGTCAATTCCTGTCGCCGGCGATATCACGCGGATCGGTGCTGCGAGGTTCGGGGCGGGAAGACATAAACTTGGTTTGCCACCCCACAAGGTTCCCAATCATTGATCGGGCTCCACCCTTGTTGCTGGCCCGTGCTTGCGGTACACCCTTTGACAAACCCTTCGGAATCGTGGATTTCCAGACCTTGTGCGGTATCGCCGGCATTTTGTCGTCCCAACGAGCTGTCAATCCCGCGGCGGTCCAGGCCATGATCGGCTCCATGGCCCACCGCGGCCCCGATGGTTCGGAAGTGTGGGCCGGCGCCGAGGGGCGGCTGGTGCTGGGACACCGCCGTCTGGCGATCATCGATCCCACTCCCGCCAGCGCCCAGCCTTTCATCGCCCACGGCGTGACGCTGACCTATAATGGCGAAATCTACAATTACCGGGAAATCCGTCAGGAACTGCTGTCACGCGGCCATGTCTTCGCCACCGAAGGCGATGCCGAGGTCATCGTCGCCGCTTGGCGGCAATGGGGCGAAGCCTGCGTCGAATTCTTCAACGGCATGTTCGCCTTCGCCCTGTGGGACCAAGCCAAGGGCCAGCTGTTCTGCGCGCGGGACCGTTTCGGCGAGAAGCCGTTTCTTTACACTCTGGGCGGCGGCTATTTCGCTTTCGCCTCTGAATACCGGGCCTTGCTGTCCCTACAACAGGTCGACGGCGACGTGGACCATGCCCGGCTGGCCCGCTTCCTGGTCTCACCCGCCGACGGCCTGGACCGAGGCGACGCCACCTTGTTCCCCGCCATCCGGCAGTTGCCACCCGCCCATGTCATGGTGCTGGACCAACACGACCTGACATCACGGCCTCGTTGTTACTGGCTGGGCAGATCCATCCGGCTGAACCGACGCCTGACCCCACAGGCCGCCGCTGATGCCTTCCGCGACCTTCTGGCCGATTCCGTCCGATTGCGCCTGCGCAGCGACGTTCCCGTCGGCTCGTGCCTGTCAGGTGGACTGGATTCCAGCGCCATCGTCTGTCTGGCGCGACGCGAACTGGGTCCCGACACCCCCTATCACACCTTTTCCGGCCGCTTCCCCGGCACCAGCGCCGACGAAGGCCCGTATATGGAATCGGTGGCTGCCTTGGCCCATCCAGTCCGTCACGATGTCGAGCCCAAGCCCGAAACCTTGCTGGCGGAATTGGGACGTTTCGCCGAAGCCAACGAACTGCCGGTGGATTCGGCCAGTCAATACGCCCAGTACTGCGTGTTCCGCCTGGCCCGTCAGAACGGTGTCAAAGTGTTGCTGGACGGTCAGGGCGCCGACGAGATCCTGGGCGGCTACGAACAATATTTCGCGGCCTACCTGCGTGGCGGCGGCGCCGATTCGCCTTTGCTGCACAGCCGTTATGGCGACGCCCTGACCCAGGTCCAGCCCTGGCATGCGCGCCTGCCCGCCGGTTTGCGCCGCTTGCTGGCGCACAATTTGGGCAAGGGCAGCGACCTGGCCTTCGGCTTGGCCGCAGACGTCCCCGTCGAACGTCGTCCCCCCGCCGCCAACCTGCACGAAGCCTTGCGGCGTGATGCCTTGGACGGCTTCCTGGGAACGTTGTTGCGGTATGGCGACCGTAATTCCATGGCCCATTCCGTCGAAGCCCGCCTGCCCTTCACCGACCACCGCATTTACGAGCTGATCCAGTCCCTACCCGTCGAATATCTGATGGGGGAAGGCGAAACCAAGCGCCTGTTGCGTGCCGCCATGGCCGGAATCCTGCCCGACATGGTGCGGCTGCGCTGGCGCAAGCACGGCTTTGTCCCCCCCCAAGTGACCTGGCTGCACCAAGCCCTGTTGCCGGCGGTCGAGGCGGCGGTGGAAGACGGCGGCTTGTCGTCCCTGTGGGACCGCAAATGGTGGCGCGGCGCCATCCGCCGTTTCCGGGCCGGCGACACCAGCCAAGCCCCCCCCTTGTGGAAGGTGCTGGCCACCGAATCCTGGCGTGTGCATTTCCTGGGCGGTGTCGCCAGCCGTCCCAAATTCCAGCCGCTGCTGTGACCATGCGGCTGGTCTTCGCCAACCACTGCCGCCCCGACACCCCGCATGTCTGCGCCCGTGCCGGCCACCGTGTGACGGACGGCTTTTCGTGGAACGATTACGGCCAACGAGCCATACAATTGTACCAAATGTTGACGAACCCGAAGCCGGTATGTTGAAACTGCCGGCCATCGCTTGACGAAAGAAGTGTTTCAGCCATGAACAAGACTCCGAAGATCGCCGTCATCGGCCTGGGTTATGTGGGCCTGCCCTTGGCTATCGGCATCGCCCGCCACTTCCCTACGGTGGGTTTCGATATCTCGGAGCCGCGCGTCGCCGAACTGCATCAGGGCTTCGACCGTACCGGCGAGGTGGACCGCGCCAACCTGCGGGCCAGCACCATCAAGCTGTCGGCCAAGATCGACGACATCAAGGGCTGCGACGTCTTCATCGTCACCGTGCCCACCCCGGTCACCGACGACAACCGCCCCGACTTGGGCCCGGTGATGAGCGCGTGCAAAAGCGTCGGCGCGGTCATGGGCAAGGGCGCGGTGGTGGTGTTCGAAAGCACCGTCTATCCCGGCGTCACCGAAGACCTTTGCGGCCCGGCCCTGGAACAGGTGTCGGGGCTGAAATGCGGCACCGACTTCTTCCTGGGCTACAGCCCGGAACGCATCAATCCCGGCGACCGCGAGCACACCGTGGACCGCATCACCAAGGTGATTGCCGGCCAGACCCCCGAAATCACTGAATTGCTGGCTCGTGTCTATGGGGTGGTGACCAGCGGCGGCGTGTTCCGCGCCGCCTCGATCCGCGTCGCCGAAGCCGCCAAGGTCATCGAGAACGCCCAGCGCGACATCAACATCGCCTTCATCAACGAAATCACCCAGATCTTCCAAAAGCTGGACATCTCGGTCTATGACGTTCTGGACGCGTCCGCCACGAAGTGGAACTTCCTGAACTTCAAGCCCGGTCTGGTGGGTGGCCACTGCATCGGCGTCGATCCGTTCTATCTGGCGCAATGCGCGCTCGACAACGGCCACCATCCGGAAGTCATCCTGGCCGGGCGCCGTATCAACGACGGCATGGGCCCGTGGATCGCCGACAAGATTTCCGATCTGCTGGCCGGTCCGTCGCGGGTGCTGATGCTGGGCCTGACCTTCAAGGAAAACGTCCCCGACCTGCGCAATTCCAAGGTCATCGACGTCATCCGCGGCCTGCGTGCCAAGGGCCACAGCGTCGACGTGCACGATCCCTATGCCGATCCGGTCGAGGCAAAGCACGAATATGACGAGACGCTGATCCCGGCTCTTGACGGCCTTTCCGACTATGACTGCGTGGTCGGCGCCGTTCCCCACGATTCTTATTGCGCTTTCACCCCGGAAAACTTCGACGCACTGCTGAAGCAAGGTGGCTTGATCGCCGACGTCAAGGCGCTGTGGCGTGGCAAGGAACTGCCCGCCAACATGCGTTTGTGGAGGCTTTAGGCCCTTGCGCATCCTGTTCGTCACCGCCAGCCGCATCGGTGACGCCGTCCTATCCACCGGCTTGCTGGCGCATTTAGCCGCAACCTACCCCCAGGCCCGCTTCACCGTGGCCTGCGGGGCGCCGGCGGCACCGCTGTTCGCCGCCGCCCCCTTCGTGGAAAAAGTCATTCCCATGGTCAAGCGCAAGCGCGCCGGCCACTGGCGAGATCTTTGGATGCAAACCGTGGGGAACTGGTGGTCATTGGTGGTCGACCTGCGCGGATCGGCTTTGGGCTACCTGGTCCCGGCTCGGCGCCGATTAGTGCTGAAATCGTCGTGGGAACCCAAGCACCGGCTTTATCACTTGACCTCGGTTCTGGGTGAAAACCAAGCCTTTGCCCCCGTCCTGTGGAACAGCCCCGACCAGATGGCCGCTGCCGTACGGCTGATCCCTGCAGGCCCCTTCACCCTGGCCCTGGGCCCCACCGCCAATTGGGGCGCCAAGCAATGGCCGGCCGACCGCTTCGCCCAAGTGGCGCAGGAACTGACCCGGGACAATCAGGGCCGCGTGGTGGTGTTCGGGGCCGAAAGCGAAAGAGCCTCGGTCCAGGGGCTGTTGCAGGCCCTGCCGCCCGACCGCACCATCGACCTGATCGGCAAGGTCGACCTGCCCACCGTCCATGCCTGTCTGAAGCGCTGCGACCTTTATGTCGGCAACGATTCCGGGCTGATGCACATGGCGGTGGCCGCCGGCATTCCCACCATCGGCCTGTTCGGCCCGTCCTCAGAAGTGTTTTATGGCCCCTTCGGTCCCCATTGCGTCAGCGTGCGCGGCCCCCGAAGCTTCGAGGACATCTGCCATGCCCCCGATTACGATTACCGCAGCCAGGATTGCCTGATGCTGGATCTGGAGGTGGACAAAGTGGTCACCACGGCCCACGCCCTGATCGGCACGACAGAAGGCTAGCGGCTGTCCCCGTCCTTCAGAGGAACAACCGACAATCGTACCGACGATATCGCCTATGCCGAAGACGACCATTACAATCCACGCGGGGCGTAGGTGATCGCCCAGTGGCTAGCGCCATGAACCTTGGGCATGGCTTGAACTCGGCCTTGACCCAACTTATTCCTTATTGCTGAACGTTTGGCCCGCTTCGAGGTTAAGCCATGTCCTATGCCCGCACCGCACTTTTGCTTGCCGCCATGACTGGCCTGTTCCTGGCCATCGGCGCCCTGATCGGCGGTCAAAGCGGCATGATGATCGCGCTGGTCATGGCCCTGGCCATGAACGCCTTCGCCTATTGGAATTCCGACAAGATGGTGCTGTCCATGTACGGCGCCCAACAGGTGGACCGTCACGCGGCCCCCGGTCTTGTCGCCATCGTCGAACGTCTGGCCGGCCGCGCCGGCATGCCCATGCCCAAGGTCTTCATCATCCAGTCGGACCAACCCAACGCCTTCGCCACCGGGCGTGATCCCGAGCACGCCTCGGTGGCCGCCACCACCGGCCTGCTGGACCGCCTGAGCGCCGAGGAAGTGGAAGGGGTGATGGCCCACGAACTGGCCCATGTGAAGAACCGCGACACCCTGATCATGACGATTACCGCCACCATCGCCGGCGCCATCGGCATGATCGCCAATTTTGGCATGTTCTTCGGCGGCAGCCATCGCAACGACGAGGAAGGCGGCGGCAACGGCCTGGGCATGCTGGGCGGAATCCTGATCGCGATCATAGCGCCCATGGCCGCCATGGTGGTGCAAATGGCCATTTCGCGCACCCGCGAATATGCCGCCGACGCCGAAGGCGCGCGCATCTGCGGTAACCCGCTGTGGCTGGCCAACGCCTTGGAACGCCTGGAACAGGCGGCTCATGCCATTCCCAATCCCCGGGCCGAGCACAGCCCGGCCACCGCCCATCTGTTCATCGTCAACCCACTGTCGGGCAAAGGCATGGACAACCTGTTTTCCACCCATCCCAACATGGCCAACCGGGTCGCCGCCCTGCGGGCCATGGCCGCCGAGGCCGGCATGACCTGGGACAACCGCGGTCCGGCCAGCCCGCCGCCGCAATCAGGGCCGTGGGGACGACAGCCGCCGTCCCGCAAAGGTCCTTGGGGATAATGGATTCTTTGTCGGCAATGATGTAAGGGAGGGGGCATGACTCGCACGCCCTCTCCCTCGTCCCGCCCCGCCGACCCCCGGGCGCCCCGCCCCGCCGACCCACGGGTCATCGTCCTTGACCTGCTTGAAGCCGTGCTCGGCCACAAGAAGCTGTTGGACGAAGTGCTGGACTCCGACCAGCGCCTGCCCAAGCTGAGCGAGCGCGACCGCGGTTTCGCCCGCCTGCTGGTAGCCACTACCTTGCGGCGTCTGGGACAACTTGACACCCTGGTCGACCGCTGCCTGGAACGCCCCTTGCCGGCCAAGGCGGTGCGCGTGCGCAACATGCTGCGCATCGGCGCGGCGCAATTGCTGATTCTGCAAACCCCGCCCCACGCCGCCATCTCCACCACCGTCGACTTGGCCAAGAATTCGTCTTTGGCCGGTTTCTCCAAGCTGATCAACGCCGTTCTGCGTCGCCTGGACCGCGAAGGCCGCGCCTGGATGGCCGAACAGGACGCAGCACAGCTGAACACCCCGGCCTGGCTGTGGGAATCCTGGCTGCAGGCCTATGGGGTGGAAACCGCCACCGCCATCGCCGGCGCCCACCTGCTGGAAGCCCCGGTGGACATCACCGTCGCCGGCGACCCGGCCTTGTGGGCGGAACGCCTGCAGGCGGAGATCATGCCCACCGGCACGCTTCGCCGCTTTGGCGGCGGCGACATCACCCAGTTGCCCGGCTTCGCCGAAGGCGCCTGGTGGGTGCAGGATCTGGCGGCGTCGCTGCCGGCCAAGCTGATGGGACCGGTCAAGGGCAAGCGCGTCGCCGACCTGTGTGCCGCCCCTGGCGGCAAGGCGCTGCAGCTGGCGGTGGCCGGTGCCGACGTGACCGCCGTGGACCGCTCGGCCAAGCGCATGATTCGCTTCCGCCGCAACCTGGAACGGCTGAAACTGGCCGCCACCATCGTCGAAACCGACGTCGCCGGCTGGACCCCGCCCGCCCCCTTCGACGCGGTACTGCTGGACGCTCCCTGCACCGCCACCGGCACCTTCCGCCGCCATCCCGACGGGCCGCACCAGAAAGGCCCGGGTGACGTCGCCTATCTGGCCGACCAGCAGCACATGTTGCTGAAGGCCGCCGCCGACATGCTCAAACCCGGCGGTATCCTGGTTTACTGCGTCTGTTCGCTGGAGCCCCAGGAAGGCGAAGGCCAGATCGACCGATTGCTGGCCAGCGGCGTCACCTTGGTCCGCGACCCCATCACCGCAGCCGAAGTGCCAGGCTTGGAACAGGTGCTGACGGCGCAAGGCGAAATCCGCACCCTGCCCCATTATCTGGGGGACAAAGGCGGTATGGACGCCTTTTTCATCGCCCGGCTGCGGCGTCCGGCATGAATTGGAATACCAAGTTCTCGTGGTCGGGACTGGTGGCTATTCCGGCCTGGTTCCTGATCCCTGGATTTGGGTGCTACCTTCCCAACGCCTTGATCGTCGTCCTCAGCATCTGCGCAGCGGTCGGTCTGGCCGAGATGATCTGGCGGCGTGATCGCCCTTGCTCTCCCACACCTGTCATCTGGACCATCCTTGCCCTGGCCGGCTGGGCGGCGCTCTCGGCGTCTTGGGCCCTGGATGGCGGAGCCGCGGCCAGAGGTGCTGCCGGACTGTTGGGAGTGGCCGTCATCCTGATCATGCTGTGGCAGGCGAACAGCTATCTTTCCGCACAAGAAAAGCGCTGGATGTCCACCGCCTATTTGATCGGCACTTTTGTCGCCGTCGCCATGCTAACCGTCGACATCTTTTCCAACGCCCAACTGGCGGCATGGTTTCGCGACTACGACAACACCGACGTTCTTCAAAACGAACTGGCGCACCGATCCCTCAATCGCGGCATCACCCTGCTGGCTTTCTACATGCCGGTTTACATCCTGGTGGCTTGGCGCTGCACCATCCCCTATCTGCGGCCGATTGCCCTGGCGGTGGCCGCCATCGCGCTGGTCTATTGTCTGAACTCGGGCAAGGACGCCATCATCCTGGCCGGCGCGGCGGCCATCCTCTTCGCTTTCCTCCCCTTCCGTCCCTGGCGGGCGACCCGCTGGCTGTTGATCATGGGCTTTTGCACCTATGTGGCCGCCATCCCCTTTGTCACCCGTCTCATTCCGCCGCCGCAAGTCATCTGGGAGGAATTTCGACATTTTCCGCCCTCGCTGCAGCACCGTCTGTTCATCTGGAGCTTCACCAACCAGCGTATCGCCGAGAAGCCCCTTTTGGGGTGGGGCATGAACTCGGCCAAGATCATTCCGGGCGGAGACCGGGACGTGACCGTCGGCTGGGGGACGGGAGAACTGCAATGGAGGGCTCTGCCGTTGCACCCCCACAACGCCGTCCTTCAATGGTGGCTTGAACTGGGCCTGGTGGGGGCGCTGATCGCCACCGGCGGGGTGGCCGCCCTGATATCGGCCTTGTGGCGACAGTCGGACCCGGGCAAACGCATGGCCAGCGCCGCTTGTCTGGGGGCGGCCCTGATCGTTTCCCTGCTCAGCTTCGGGGCCTGGCAAAGCTGGTGGCTGGCCGGCATGATCATCGTCGCCTGGATGTTCAAAATCCTCGACCCACTTGACCAAGCTTAATTCTGGCTGCTGCGCCGCACCCTATACTAGGATCGTTCCAGTTTCCTTCTGGGGTTCGCCATGATCGATCCGTTCGGTCGTTCTGTCAGTTATCTGCGGGTTTCGGTCACCGACCGTTGTGATCTTCGCTGTGTCTACTGCATGGCCGAAGACATGAGCTTTCTGCCCAAATCCGACGTGCTGAGCCTGGAAGAGCTGGAGCGTCTGTGCACCGCCTTCGTGCGCAAAGGCGTCCGGCGCATCCGCCTGACCGGCGGCGAGCCTTTGGTTCGCCGCAACATCATGACCCTGATCGCCAATATCGGGGAACTGGTCAAGGCGGGCGCCATGGACGAGTTGACCCTGACCACCAACGGTACCCAATTGTCCAAATACGCCGAAGGACTGGCCAGCGCCGGAATCCGGCGCATCAACGTGTCGCTGGATACCCTGGACGCCGACAAGTTCGCCGCCGTCACCCGCTGGGGCAAGCTGGATCAGGTGCTGGAGGGCATCATGGCCGCCAAGCAGGCGGGGCTGGCCATCAAGATCAACACGGTGGCGCTGAAAGGCGTCAATGACGGCGAATACGACCGTTTGGTGGAATGGTGCGGCCGGCACGGCTTTGATCTGTGCCTGATCGAGACCATGCCCATGGGCGAGGTTCACAGCGATCGCATGGAGCAATACCTGCCCCTGTCGCAGATTCGCGAATCCCTGTCGCGGAATTGGACGCTGACCGACAGCGATTACCGCACCGGCGGCCCCGCCCGCTATGTGCAGGTGGCGCAAACCGGACGGCGGGTCGGCTTCATCACCCCGATGACCCATAATTTCTGCGAATCGTGCAACCGGGTGCGCATCACCTGCACCGGCACCCTTTACATGTGCCTGGGCCAGGACGACGCCGTCGACCTGCGCGCCCCCTTGCGCGGCAGCGAAGGCGACGAAGCGTTGGGACGCGCCATCGACGACGCCATCGCCAAAAAACCCAAGGGCCACGATTTCGTCATCGAGCGCGGCGGCGTTCCCGCGGTCGGCCGCCATATGAGCGTGACGGGCGGCTGATCCCTTCCTATACTGGGGGCCGTCCCGCAGCCACGTCGCGCCGCCGCCATGTATTACAACAAGATCGCCTTCGTCGCCGCCGACACTCCTGCGGCCCAGGTCGCCTTGACGCGGTTGTTGAACAATTACCCCCATGTTCCGCCGGAACAGGCCGAGGTGATCGTCGCCCTGGGCGGTGACGGCTTCGTCCTGGAAACCCTGCACCGCTGGATCGACCGCCAAGTGCCCATTTATGGCATGAACCGGGGAACCGTCGGCTTCTTGATGAATTCCTTCCGCGAGCACGGTCTGGTGGACCGCCTGCACAAAGCCCAACCGGTGGTGCTGCACCCGCTGCGCATGAAGGCCCGGCTGGCCGACGGCTCGGAAGTGGAGGCCCTGGCCATCAACGAAGTGTCGCTGTTCCGCCAAACGCGTCAAGCGGCCAAGATCCGCATCCGCATCGACGGCAAGGAACGCATGGACGAACTGATCTGCGACGGCGTCATGGTGGCCACCGCCGCCGGCTCCACCGCCTACAACCTGTCGGCCCACGGCCCGATCATCCCCATGGGCTCCGACATTCTGGCCCTGACCCCCATTTCCGCCTTCCGCCCCCGGCGCTGGCGCGGCGCGCTGTTGCCCCGGCACGCCCGGGTCAACTTCCAGGTGCTGGAAACCGCCAAGCGTCCGGTTTCCGCCGTCGCCGACTACACCGAGGCCCGCGATGTGGTGGAAGTGGACGTACGCGAGGACCGATCCGTCGGCCTGACCCTGTTGTTCGACCCCGAACACAATCTGGAAGAACGCATCCTGGCCGAGCAGTTCCAGTCGTGACCTGGAAAGCCGTCCTGCTGGCGCTGGCGCTGGGTTCGGTGGGCGGTACGGTGTTCTTCATGGCCGACCTGCCGCTGCCTTGGATGTTGGGATCCATGAGCACCTGCATCCTGGCTGCCCTGGCCGGGGCCAAGCCCGCCATGTCGTCCTCTCTGCGCTCGGTGATGCTGGCGGTGCTGGGGGTGATGTTGGGCAGTGCCTTCACCCCCGATCTGATCCGCCAGGCCGGGCAATGGGCGCCATCCCTGATGGCGCTGTTCGTCGCCATGGTCGTGGCCACCGTCCTGGTCATGGCTTATTTGCGCCGCGTCGGCGGTATGAACGTGCCCACCGCCTATTTTTCCGCCGCTCCCGGTGGCGTCAACGAGATGGTGATCACCGGTGGCGCCTTGGGCGGCGACGAACGCACCATCGCCATGATCCATTTCCTGCGCATCTTGCTGATCGTCTTCACCATCCCCTTCGGTTTCCGCGTGATGACCGGAATTCACGGCGTGCCCATGAGTTCTTCCATGGGATCGTTGATGGACATCCCGCTGCTGGATGCCGCCATGCTGTTGGCCTGCGCCGCTGGCGGCGCCCTGGCGGCCCGTCTGGCCCGCTTCCCCGCCGCCACCCTGACCGGCCCCATGGCCGCGTCATCAGTGGTCCACATCCTGGGGCTGACCGCATCCCACCCGCCGGCCGAACTGGTCATCGCCGCCCAGGTGGTCACCGGGGCCGGACTGGGCTGTCGCATGGTGGGGCTAAGCTGGCGCCATCTGCTGCAGGCCGTTCGCATCGCCCTGGGATCAACCATGATCCTGATCATTATCAGCACCGGTTTGGCCGGACTTTTGGCCTGGTTGACGTCCTTGCCGTTTTCCATGCTGCTGCTGGCCTTCGTTCCCGGCGGCATCGCCGAGATGTGTCTGATCGCCCTGGCCCTGGGGCAGGACGTGGCCTTTGTCTCGACACATCACGTGCTGCGCGTCATCCTGGTGATCGCCTGCGCCCCCATGGCATTCCGACTGTTCAAACCATGGTTCGAACGATGAAATCCATTTCCGCCAAAGACTTGCTTGATCTTAGCGTCCAAGCCCGGGCCGCCCCGCGTCTGCGTCGGAACCTGAACCTGCATGACCGGCTTGACGACCCGGTGCAACGCCTGTGCAACGCCCTGGAACCGCGCAGCTATGTGCGTCCCCACCGCCATCCCGACGGGGTGTGGGAATGTTTCGTCCTGCTGCACGGCGCCTGCGTCATCCTGGTGTTCGACGACCAGGGTCGGGTCAGCGACCGGCTGGAACTGTCGCCAGAGGGCGCCACCATCGCCGAAATCCCCGCCGGGTCCTGGCATGGCGTAGTGGCCCTGGCACCGCAGACCAGGGTGTTCGAAATCAAGCCCGGCCCCTATGTCCCCGGCCTCTTCTGTGATTGGGCCCCGGAAGAAGGCGACGCGCGGGCACAAGCCTGCCTGGACTGGCTGGAACGGGCACAAAGGGGGGAAAATTTCGACCATGGCTGATCTTCCCTTCCTGCCCTATGGCCGGCAAAACATCGATGAAGACGATATCGCCGCGGTGGTTCAGGTCCTGCGCAGCGATTACCTGACTACCGGTCCCGCCAGCGCCCAATTCGACGAAAAATTGGCGCAAGCCGTCGGCGCCAAACATGCCATCGGCTGCGCCAACGGTACCGCCGCCTTGCACATGGCCGCTTTGGCTTTGGCTTTGGGGCCGGGTGACTGCGTCATCGTCCCCGCCATCACCTTCACCGCCACCGCCAATGCCGCCCGTTTCGTCGGTGCCCAGGTGGAATTCGCCGATGTGGACCCACATAACGGATTGATGCGGGTGGAAGACGCCCGCGCCGCCATCACCCGCGCTCAATCCAAGGGGTGGAAGGTCCGCGCCCTTTTCCCGGTGCACCTGGCCGGCCAAGTCTGTGATATGGCCGGTCTGGCCCAACTGGCGCGCGAGCATGACCTAACGATTGTTGAAGACGCCTGCCACGCCATCGGCGGAATTTTTGATGGCCATCGGGTCGGCGACGGCACCTTTTCGGCCATGGCGGTGTTTTCCTTCCATCCGGTCAAGACCGTGGCCATGGGAGAAGGCGGCGCCGTCGTCACCAATGACGACGCCTTGGCGCAGAAACTGCGCGACCTGCGCAGCCACGGGATCACCCGCGATGCGGCACGCTTTCGGCGCCCGGATCTGGCCTTTGACGCCGATGGCAAGACCAATCCCTGGCATTACGAGATGCTGGATCTGGGTTTCAATTACCGGCTGTCCGACATCGCCTGCGCCCTGGGTCTGTCGCAGCTGACCAAACTGCCCGCCTTCGTCGCCCGCCGCGCCCGCTTGGTCGCCCGTTATGACCGCCTGCTGGCGCCGCTGGCGCCGCTGCTGTTCCCCACCAACCGTCAGCCCCGGCAAAATCCCGGCTGGCACCTTTATGTCGCCCTGGTGGACTTCCCAGCCCTGGGACGGAGCAGGACCCAGTTGATGGAAAGCCTGCGGGCCAGGGGCGTCGGCACCCAGGTGCACTACATCCCGGTGCCGCACCAACCCTATTACGTCGACCTTTACGGCCGCCCCGACCTGCCGGGGACCGAAGCCTATTTCCAACATTGCCTTAGCTTGCCGCTGTATCCCGGTCTTAGCGACGACGACCAGGACCGGGTGGTGGACGCCCTGTTCCAGGAATTGCGCCCATGATCGTCGCCATCCATGCCGATGCCGGTCCCGGCGTGGGATTGGGACACGTGGCGCGCTGCACGGGACTGGCCCTGGCGTTGCGTCGTCATGGCATCATTCCGGTGATGCTGAACGCCGCCGGGTCGGCGCTGACCGCCCATTTCAGCAGCCATGCCCTGGCCGAACTGCGTTGCGAGGTCAGTGTCGCCTCCCTTCAGCATGCGGTCCAGCGGGTCGGCGCCCAAGCTCTGGTGGCCGATTCCTATCGCCTGGACCGCCTGGATTTACGCAGGGCCTGTGCCGGTCTGAAGCTGGTGTGGTTCGACGACACCGCGACCCAGCCGCTGGCGGCGGACATGGTCGTCAACGGCTCGGTGGCGGCCGCCACCCTGCCCTATGACCTGCCCCAGGGCTGTGTCGGCCTGTTGGGCGCAGATTATCAGGTGGTGCGCCCCGGCATCGTCGCCCGTGACCGACCGGGTCCGGTGCGGCGCTTGCTGGTCACCTATGGCGGTGCCGATCCCAAGGGTGTGGGCCCCCGTCTGGCGATGGTTCTGCCCGACACCGTCGCCGTGGATTTCGTCGTCGGCCCCTTCGCCGATATTCCCGGCAACCTGCCGCCCCATGTCGTCGTCCACAAGGCGCCGTCGGATTTGCTGCCCCTGATCGAGCGGGCCGATCTGGCGCTGTGCGCCGGCGGCCAAACCCTGTTCGAGCTGGCGGCGGCCAAGTTGCCCGCCGTCACCATCGGCATCGGTGAAGACCAGCGCCCCAATCTGGAAACCTTAAGCCGCAAAGGCGCCATCTTGTTCGCCGGCTGGGTCGATTCGGCGGAATTCCAGACGGACCTGGACCAGGCGCTGAACAAGGCGTTGACCGACGCGGCCCTGCGCCACGATCTGGCCGCCAAGGCCCATGCCCTGGTGGACGGCCACGGCGCCGACCGTATCGCCGCCGCCATCAGAACCTTGCTGGCTTAGCCGCAACCACACCCGCCACCACCACTCGCGCTGCCACCACCACAGCCGCCAGCAGGCTTGGCCGGGCCGGCATTGGTGGCGTTGGGGTGACGCGACAGGCCGGCTTGGTCCAGCGCCGCCAAATATTCGGCCATCAGCCGATCCTGGTCCTGGCCCAGTTGATACAGGTAGTCCCAGGTGTAGATGCCGGAGTCGTGCAGGTCGTCGAAGACGATCTTGATGGCGTAGTTGCCCACCGCCTCGACCCCGATGATTCCCACATGGCTGCGCCCGGCCACCAGCTTCTTTTCGTCGGGGCCGTGCCCCTGAACCTCGGCCGAGGGGCTTTCCACCCGCAGCAACTCGGCCGGAATGGCAAAGCTTTGGCCGTCGTCGAAGCTGATGTCCAGGCGCTTTTCCGCCTTCTTCACCTTGATCTCGGTGGGATTGTGCTGGTTACCGTAAGCCTGGGTCATGGTCTCACCCCACATTATCCAAGGAACGCGCTTCGTCGGGCAGCATGATGGGAATGCCGTCACGGATGGGATAGGCCAGTCCGGCCTTGTCGCTGATCAGTTCGTTATGATCACGGTCATAACGAAGCGGGCCTTTCGACACTGGACAAACCAGGATTTCCAACAATTTCGGATCGATGGCGACGACGCGCTCGGACATGGTCTTCTCCTAATGACGAATGGTTTCGCCGGCTTCGCTCAAAACCGCCATCTCGAAGATGGCGATCATCATGCGGGCCCGTTCCCCCAGGCTGGGGGCTTCCAGCAGGGCCTGCTTCTCCTCGGGCGACAAGGGGGCGGCCATGGCCAGGGTGGTGATCAATTCGCGGTCGTTGGACGCATCCAGCTTGGCCATGTCCGACGCCAACCCGTTTTGCGCCAGACAAGCGGTCACCGCGCCGACCAGCCGACGGCGGTCGAAGACCGGGTCGGGTTCGCCGGCCAGATCGGCGGCATAGGGGGCGTAGTCTGTCAGCACCCGGCGGTAGCCGGACTTTCCCTCGATCTCACCGGCGACACGGAAACGGCTGACCCCCTGGCAGGTGATCAGATAGCGACCGTCGCCGGTTTCACCAAAGGCGACGATGCGGGCCAAGGTCCCCACCGAATAAAGCCCCGGCGCCGGTCCATCGCCGGACGCCGTAGGCTGGACCAGGGCCAGCAGCCGCCCCGAGCCCAAGGCGTCGTCGGTCATGGCCAGATAACGCGGTTCGAACACCGTCAGCGGCAGACGCCCACCCGGCAGCAAAAGAGCCCCAGGGACGGCGAAAACCGGCAGGACGGCGGGAAGCTGGGTCACGAGAACAGCAACGCCGACAAACGGCGGCGTCCCCGCAGGGTCACCGGATGACCACCGCCCAAGGCTTCGAAGATCTTCAACAACTGCTTGCGGGCCGCTTCCTCGTTCCAGGCACGGTCACGGCCGAACAGATCCAGAAGCTCGTCCACCGCCGCTTCCACCTCACCGGAACCATAATAGGCCATGGCCAAGTCAAGGCGGGCCTGGTGGTCGTCGGGATTGTCGGCCAGACGACGACGCAGGCCGGCGGCTTCCCCTGCCCCGGCGGCTGACACCTTATGCAGTTCCAAGGCGGTCTTGACCGCCGCCACTTCGGCATTCTTGGCCAGTTCGGGCGGCAACTGAGCCAGCATCTGGGCCACCGTGTCGAAATCACCCACCGCCATCAGGCAGCGCAGCAAGCCGGCCATGGCCGGGCCGTTATTGGGGTCCTCGCCCAAAATCTGCTGAAAGGCCTGGGCCGCGGTTTCGGCGTCGCCTTCGGCCAGCAGGGCCTTGGCCTCTTCCAGCAGGTCGGCCAGGGTCGGCTGCGCCGCCCCCTTGGTCAAACCCTGGACGAAGGCCCGCAGCTGGCTTTCCGGCTGAGCCCCGGTGAAGCCGTCCACCGGCCGGCCATTGGCGAAGGCATAGACCGTCGGTACCGACTGGATGCGCAATTGCGCCGCCAGTTCCTGGTTCTTGTCCACGTCGATCTTGACCATGCGTACGGCTCCACGGGCTTCCCGCACGATCTTTTCCAACGCCGGACCCAATTGCTTGCAGGGGCCGCACCAGGTGGCCCAGAAGTCGACGATGACCGGAACCTTCAGCGACGCTTCGATGACGTCGACGGAAAAGGTTTCGGTCGAGCCGTCCTTGATCAGGTCGCCGGCGGCCGGAGCGTTGGCGGCGGGGGTTCCGGAACCGATGATGAAATCCATGACGAGCGCGTGCCTCAGCTACATGAGAAGACCCGCAAAAGATGGGCTGTCAGCGCCCACCACGCAAGGCCAAAGGCGGCAGTGAATTTTTTTGAAAAAAAGCCCTTGACCTGATCTGAAGTTTTGCTATTTTCCGGGCCTCCGCAGCGACGAGCCGCGGAACACGCCAAGGAAGCGGGCGTAGCTCAGGGGTAGAGCACAACCTTGCCAAGGTTGGGGTCGAGGGTTCGAATCCCTTCGCCCGCTCCAATTGGACCAGATGACAGGCCGGCATTCTTGCCGGCCTTTGTCATTTCAGCCCGCCTGCACCGTGAAGAAAAAGGTCGCCCCCTGGCCGGGTGTGGATTCCACCCAGATCCGCCCGCCGAAATTCTGCACGATCCGCTGGCAGGTCGCCAAGCCGATCCCGGTCCCTGTCCGGTCGCCGGGGGTGTGCAGGCGTTGGAACACCACGAAGATCCGTTCGAAATATTCGGGGTCGATGCCGATTCCGTTATCGGCCACGGCGAAGCGGACCCAGCCCGGTTGGTCCGGCTTGGCCGTCACCGAGATCGTGGCCGGCCGATCGGGATCAGCGTATTTCACCGCATTTTCCAACAAGTTCTGGAACAGGCTGACCAGTTGCTGGTGATGCGCCAGAACCCTGGGCAAGGGTTCCGCACAGACCAACTGGGCCTTGGCGTTCTGCAAAGTCAGGGACAGGTTGTCGGCGGCATTTTCCAAGGCCGCTTGCGCCTCGACCAATTCCAGCCCCACCGGGTTGTTGGACAGCCGGGCGTAATGCAGAAGGTCCTGGATCATCAGCCACATGCGGTTGCTGCCTTCGACGATGTAGCCGATGAAGTCGTCGGCATCCTCATCCAGACGGCCGCGATAGCGCCGGGCCAGCAACTGGGCATAGCTGACCACGTTCCGTAAAGGCGTCTGCAGGTCGTGGGAAGCGATATAGGCAAAACGCTCGAGATCGGCGTTCGAGCGCTCCAATTCCCTGGATTTGTTCAACAGGGCAATTTCGGCGCGGTCTTGTCCGATCATGTGCATGGCGGCACCGAACGAGACCGCGATCATGGTCAGAACCACCAAAGCTTCGATAAGCCGGGTGGTCAACGGCACCTGCTGGGCGGTGTCCCAGCCATCCTTGGGGACCGCGGCCATGTGCCAGGTCCCATAGACCAAGGTGACGTCGGCCTCGACCGGCGTTTGTTTGAACAACGCCTCGTCGCCCAAGATCATCTCGCCCGCCACCCCTTTGCCGTCCCGGCCGCGAATGGCAAGCTGAAACGGCAAGTCAGGGTCATCCAGACCGGCTTCCCTGAAGATGGCGGGTATGTCCAAGACGATGTTGGCCATGCCGAAAAACAAACCATCCCGCAAGAACACCGGATTTCGCAAGACCAGCCCGGTCCCGCCCTGGATCAGGGGGACCGGCCCTTGCATCATCGGCTGGCGGGCGGCGATGGCCTTTTGCACTTGTTCGTATTGAACGGGAACGTTGCGGAAATCGACCCCGATGATCGATTCGTTGCCTTTTAGCGGATAGGTCATGACGATGACCAGACCACGGCTGACCACGATGTTGCGAACACCCTTCTGGTTACGCAGCAGTTCTTCGGCCACCAATTGAAACTGCTCTTCGGTGATCCCTTCATTGGCGACGATTTGCGCCGCCATGCCGACACTGCGGGCCAAGGGTTCGTTCAACCCTAATTCCAATTTGGCCCGGACCGCCGACAGATGAGCGCCCAAGGCCCCCCTGACCTCTTCCAGACGCCGCTGCCGCTCGACGCCGTCCACGTAGACCATGACCATGATGGTGACCAACGAAACCAAGGCCGCCAGCAACAAAGGAACGGCTTGAGAGCGACTGAGCAGGGAGGGCTCGACTGTATCTTGGGCCATGTCTGATCCTGGCTCTGTACTTAAGTATTAAGCTACCCCATTATAAACTCAAAAAAGAAGCCCGATCCGCCGTTGACAGGAGATGTTCACACTTTTATGCCTGCACCCCTGTCCCAGCCGGAGCATAAAACCATGACCGACACTGATCGCCTGCTCGCCGAAATCGAGGAATTGCGCCAGGAAAACGCTGCCCTGCGTGCCGAGATCGAGGAACTGCGGTTCGAAGCCGATCTGGACGCCTGCCATGCCGCCGGCCTGTCGGCCCAGCTGCGCGCCATTATCGCCGAGGGTGACGCCTGCTCCAACAAGGCCGCCCACCCGCTGTTGGAACGCGCCCCTTATGTGAACGACCGTACCGGCGAGGCGATGACCAAGACCCGGTCTTATCCGCTATACCGCCAGGCCTTCGACGCTGAAGCGGCCGAATGCGGCATCGAACAGCCGGAAAAGCACCGGGCCTGAACCACGGCCCGATATCGCCGGTTTCCGAATAAAAAGGCGGGTGGCGCCGAAAGTGCGCCACCCGCCTTTGTTTGTTGGAAAAACCATCACCATTCTTGATGATGGTATGATCCAAATCATCTGAATTGTTGGTCAGCCCGCCGGTGCGGCTTGCCGATGCACCGGAACCTCACGCCCCGCAGCACTTCTTGAACTTCTTGCCCGAACCACACGGGCAAGGATCGTTGCGGCCGACCTTGTCGACCTGACGCTGCTGCGGACGTGGGTTCATCACCCCGTCCACATAGACCCAGCGGCCGTCCAGCTTGCGGAACGACGCCAGTTCGTGATGGGCGTAGGGCTTGCCGCGGAAGGTGTAGCGGGCGACGAATTCGACGGAACCGCCATCGCCTTCTTCCGAGGCGCCGCGCACCTCCAGGCCATGCCACTTCGCTTCCTTGATCCAGGCCTCGGTTTCCTCGTGATTGTAGTCTTCCTTGGCTTCCGGGGCCAAAGTGTCCTGCAGATAAGTGGCGTTGGCCTGGGTGAAGGCGGTATAGCGCGACCGCATCAAGGCTTCGGGAGAAGAGGCGGCAGCGCCGGACAGCAGGGGGGCGCAGCACAGATCCAGGCTTTGGCCCGAACCGCAAGGACAGCTGGTCATGAAGAAAACCTCGTTGGAGAAATCAGAACTCGATCAGATTGGAAAACACGAAAATGCCCAGCAAGGCCACGGTATAGAAGGCGCTGCCGAGACCCAGAAGAAACAGGATGTTACCCATGGTGCGCAAGGGATACATGCGCCTTTCCCGGGTCCGCCGTTCCCCTGAACGCTTTTCCAGGCCGCCGACCACGGTGACGAAAACGTTGCCGCCGATGAACGGAAAGGACAGACGAATATGGATGGGGTGACGACGCCAGGAATTGGGTTTGACGGCATTCCAAAGCGCGGCGCGCTGATCGGGGGTAAAGCTGCTGACCACTTCCGTCGGCAGGCGGTCCATCAGTGATTCAAGGCCGCCGTTCTCAATCGCCTGGTTCATGCGTCTCCCCCCTGCCCGACTTCTGTCAGCGCATAGTATTCAACAGCTTACGGGCCAGAGTCGAGCCCCCGATCACACGCCCGAGCGCGACAGCCGCGACAGGATGTCGTCCAGCTGTTCCAGGCTGGAATAATGAATGGTCAGCTCGCCGCCCTTGCCGGTGCTGGTCAACACCACCTTGCAGCCCAACTGCTCGGTCAGGTCACGTTCCAAAGCGGCGGTGTCGGCGTCCTTGTCGAACAATTTGCCCTGGGACTTGCCTTTGCCGGGCTTGGCAGCCCCCGCCCCCTCACCACCCGCCAGTTTTTCGGTCTGGCGCACGTTCAGCTGCTTGTCCACCACCTGGCGCGCCAGACCCACCGGGTCGGCGGCGGTCAGCAGGGCGCGGGCATGGCCGGCCGACAGTTGGCCTTGCTCCAGCATGTCTTTGACCGGGCCGGGCAGCGCCAAAAGACGCATCATGTTGGCCACATGGCTGCGCGACTTGCCGACAGCGCGGGCCAGCTCTTCCTGAGTATGGCTGAATTCCTCGACCAGACGGCGGTAACCTTCCGCTTCTTCCAAGGCGGTCAGGTCCTGGCGCTGCAGGTTTTCCACCAGCGCGACTTCCAGGGCTTCCTTGTCGGTCAATTCGCGGATGATGACGGGAACTTCGTGCAGTTGCGCCCGCTGCGCCGCCCGCCAACGCCGTTCACCGGCGATGATCTCGTACATCCCTTCGTAAGGACGGACCAGAATGGGCTGCAGCACACCCTTGGTGCGCACCGATTCCACCAGATCGGCGATGGCGGATTCGTCGAACTGACGGCGCGGCTGGAACTTGCCGGGCTTCAGCTGGGCCACCGGCAGATTCCGCAGGCCCGACGGCGGTGGCACGGTCTCGTCGGCCAAGGCGGCGGCACCCTCGACCACCGCAGCGGCGGCGGCCACACCGGAATCCCCCAACAGGGCCGACAGGCCCCGACCCAGCTTGCGACGCTTGTCTTCCGCCACTGTCCTTACACTCCCTTGCTGGCTGAAACTTCGCGCTTCAGCACTTCGGCGGCCAGATGGATATAAGCTTCCGATCCGGCACATTTGTGGTCATAGATCAAAACCGGCTTGCCATAAGACGGCGCTTCCGAAATGCGCACGTTGCGCGGAATCACCGTCTTGTAGACCTTTTCGCCGAAGAACTCGCGCACGTCGGCGGCCACCTGTTCGGTCAGGTTGTTGCGCTTGTCGAACATGGTCAGCACGATGCCCTGCAGCTCCAGCGCCGGATTGAACCCCTTGCGCACCGCTTCGATGGTCTTGACCAGATGGCTGATGCCTTCCAGGGCGAAGAACTCGCATTGCAGCGGCACCATCACCGAATGCGACGCCACCAGGGCGTTCAGCGTCAACAGGTTCAACGATGGCGGGCAATCGATCAGCACGTAGTCGTAAACCCCCAGGGCCGGTTTCAGCGCCTGGACCAGACGGGTTTCGCGGTTGTCCATGTCCACCAATTCGATCTCGGCCCCCGACAGGTCGACACCCGACGGCACCACTGCCAGACCGGGGATTTCGGTGGCCTGGGTGGTCTCGGCCAATCCGGCCTCGCCGATCAGCACGTGATAGGAATTGACGTCGCGGGCGTCGCGCGGAATGCCCAGACCGGTGCTGGCGTTGCCCTGCGGGTCCAGGTCGATCAGCAGAACACTTTTCTTGGTCGCCGCCATGGCGGTCGCCAGGTTGATGGCCGTGGTCGTCTTGCCCACACCACCCTTCTGGTTGGCGATGGCGATGACCCGAGTAGCCTTGAACCCTTTATCAGCCACGGCGAACCTCTTTCAAATGAAGGACAAGGCCGGATGCGTCCGACAGCGACGGGATGCGTTGCGCTGCGATATTCCAATCTTTGGCGGCTGCGGTCAATTCGTCTTCCGCTCCCCGCCCCTTCAGGAACAGGCAGTGTCCTTCAGGCAACAGGTGCGGCTCGGCCCAGCTCAGCAGTTTGTCCAACGGCGCCAGGGCACGGGCGGTGACCATGTCGGCCCCCAATGGCGCCACTTTTTCAATGCGGTTGTTGTGGATGGTGACCGATGTTCCGGTGACGCGGGCCACTTCACGCAGAAAAGCGCATTTGCGAGCGTCCGATTCGATCAGATGCACATCAGACACGCCCAGGATCGCCAGGACCAGACCGGGGAAACCGGCGCCGCTGCCCATGTCGACAAGTCTGTGGACAGATTGTGGAACAATCGGGAAAAGCTGCGCTGAATCCAGGAAATGCCGGCACCACAGGCTGGGGATGGTGTCAGGCCCCACCAGATTGATGGATTTCTGCCATTTCACCAGCAGCTCGGCATAGGCCTGCAGCTTGTCCAAGGAAGATTGCGGCAGGTTCAGCGGGGCCAAAAGCTGGGGCCCATCGCCCTTGTGGTCTTGTTTCACGTGAAACACCATATGTGGATCAGGCTGCGGAACGCCGTTTGACATGGGCCATCAGGGCGACCAGAGCCGCCGGGGTGACCCCCGAGATGCGGCCGGCATCGGCCAAGGTGCTGGGACGGGCGTGTTTCAGCTTCTGGCGAACCTCGGCCGACAACGAGCCGATGGCATCGTAATCCACGTCGTCGGGCAGCACCATGTCTTCCTCACGCCGATAGGCCCGGATGTCGGCTTCTTGGCGGGCCAAGTAGCCTTGGTACTTGCCTTCGATTTCCAGCTGCTCGGCCACCGCGCCGGTCAACCCCGACAGCTGCGGCCACATTCCCGACAGACGCGACAGGTCCAGATTGGGATAGGCCAGCAAATCCCAGGCCGAGCGCACCACCCCATCCAGGTTGACGTCCAGACCAGCTTGGCGCAGCACGTTGGGTGACGCCTTCAAGCCGTGCAGCAATTCCTTGCCCTCGGTGATGGCCTGGGCCTTGGCAGTGAAGGCGCCGGCACGGGTGCTACCGACACAACCATGCTCCATCCCCTTGGCAGTCAGCCGCAGATCGGCATTGTCGGCCCGCAGGATCAGACGGTACTCGGCACGCGAGGTGAACATACGGTACGGTTCGCGGGTACCGACGGTGACCAAGTCGTCCACCATCACCCCCATATAGGCGTCGGCGCGATCCAGGATCAACGGATCGTTTCCGGCCACGTACCGGGCAGCGTTGAGGCCGGCCAACAGACCTTGGGCGCCGGCTTCCTCGTAACCGGTGGTGCCATTGATCTGACCGGCCAGAAACAGACCGCCCATCACCTTGGTCTCCAACGACCGCTTCAACTGACGGGGATCGACAAAATCGTATTCGATGGCATAGCCCGGCCGGATGATGGTGACATTCTCCAGACCGGGAATGGTGCGGATCATCGCGTCCTGCACATCGGCGGGCAGCGAGGTGGAAATGCCGTTGGGATAGACGGTAGGGTCGTCCAGGCCTTCCGGTTCCAGGAAGATCTGGTGCCCCAGCTTATCGGCGAAGCGCACCACCTTATCCTCGATGGACGGGCAGTAACGCGGACCGACGCTTTGGATCTGTCCCGAATACATGGGCGCGCGGGACAGGTTGGCGCGGATGATGTCGTGGGTGCGCTGGTTGGTGTGGGTAATGCCACAAGCCACCTGGGGGGTAGTGATCTTTTCCGTCAAATACGAGAAGGGCACCGGTGGATCGTCGCCCTGCTGCATCTCCAGACCGGACCAGTCGATGGTGCGGCCATCCAGCCGTGCCGGGGTACCGGTCTTCAGGCGGTCCAGCGGCAGGCCGGCGCGTGCCAAGGCGCCGGACAGACCATTGCTGGGCTCGTCGCCGAAACGCCCCGCCGGCCAAGTCTGCTCGCCGCAATGGATCAGTCCGCGCAGGAAGGTGCCGGTGGTCACCACCACCGCACCGCAGGCGATGGTGCGGCCATCGGCCAGCACAGCCCCCACCACCCGGCCCTGGTCAAAGATCAAGTCTTCCACCGTCCCGGCCAACAAGGTCAAATTCGGCTGTTCGGCCAGGATGGCCTGGACCGCCTGACGATAGAGTTTACGGTCGGCCTGGGCGCGGGGCCCCTGCACCGCCGGTCCCTTGCTTTGGTTCAAGATACGGAACTGGATGCCGCCACGGTCGATGGCGCGGCCCATGACGCCGTCCAGCGCGTCGATCTCGCGCACCAGCTGCCCCTTGGCCAAACCACCGATGGCCGGGTTGCAGCTCATCTCGCCGATGGTTTCCAGACGTTGGGTCGCCAGGATGGTGGCAGCGCCGAATCGAGCCGCTGCAGCCGCGGCCTCGGCGCCGGCATGGCCGCCGCCGATGACCAGGACATCGCATTTCAGATCACAGGGTTTCACGTGAAACATCTATTTGCCGATACAAAATTCACGGAACACAACATCTAGCAATTCTTCCACATCCACCCGTCCAGTGATGCGGCCCAAGGCCCGCGCCGCCTGGCGCAAATCCTCGGCCGCCAGTTCCACCGGCTTGGCCACATGGAATTGGGCCAGGGCATCCAGGCACTGGTCCACCGCCGCCCGATGCCGAGCCCGGGTCAGCGCCGGTTCGGCGGTGACGGCGAAGCGGTCGGCCACATCTTGTTCCAACCGGGCGAACAAGGTGTCCAGACCTTGCCCGGTCCGCGCCGATAGCATGATCGCGCCCTCGAAGTCGACAGGATTCGCCACATCGGCCTTGTTGAAGACGACGATGGCGTCGTCGTCCATCAATCCCTTGGTCGCCGAATCCAGATCGGGATACAGGCCGGCGTCGAAAACCAACAGCTTCAGATCGGCGGCTTCCGCCCGGGCCAAAGCCCGGCTGATGCCTTCCGCCTCGATATCCTCGGCGGCTTCGCGAAGACCGGCGGTGTCGGCCAGCACCACCGGCCAGCCATGCAGGTCCAGATGGGTTTCGATGACGTCCCGCGTCGTCCCCGCCTTGGCCGAGACAATGGCCACCTCGCGCCCGGCAATGCGGTTCATCAGACTGGACTTGCCGGCATTAGGCGCCCCCAGGATGGCGATGTGGATGCCGTCACGCAGACGTTCACGGCGCTGCCCGTCCCGCTTCTTGGCCTGCATGTCGGCGACCAAACCGTCGATCAACGCCAGCACCTGATCGGCCAGTTCGTCACCGATGCCTTCGTCGGAAAAGTCGATCATCGCCTCGGTCAGTGCCAGGGCGCGGACCAGGATTTCACGCCAGCCATCCACCAGATTGGACAGCCCGCCATCCAACTGGCGGAGCGCCTGGCGGCGTTGAGCGGCGGTCTCGGCGTCCACCAGATCGGCGATGGCCTCGGCCCGGGTCAGGTCCAGCTTGCCGTTCAGGAAGGCGCGCCGGGAAAACTCGCCGGCTTCGGCGGGACGCAGACCATGGGACAGCAAAGCCTCGGCCAAGGCACTGGCGACGGCGCGGCCGCCATGCAGATGCAATTCGACCACATCCTCGCCGGTGAAGCTTTTGGGACCGGGAAACACCAGGGCCAAGCCATCATCGATGTCTTCACCGCCGTGGTGGACGCGGATACGGGTGGCGATCCGCGGCTGCGGCTGAGTCCCGGTCAAGGCGTGCAGCACGGAAAAGCTGGCCGGTCCCGACAGCCTGAAAACGGCAACGCCCCCGCGACCGGGGGCGCTGGCCAGGGCGAAGATGGTCTCTTCGCTCATGGCAGGCTCATTTCTGATCAGGCGTCAACATCAGACGCGTCACCCGGCCACCACCCAGCAAATGGGTGTCGATGATCTCGTCGATGTCGTCATGGCTGGTGAATCCGTACCAGACGCCTTCCGGATAGATCACCAGCACCGGCCCCAACTCGCAGCGATCCAGGCAACCGGCAGCGTTGACCCGCACGCCCCCCACTCCCTTGGCTTTGGCCTGAGCCTTCAGATAGTCGCGCAAGGATTCCGAACCGCGTCCGGCACAGGATCCGCGTGGATGGTCGTCGGGCCGACGGTTGGTGCAGACGAAAGCGTGGATGCGGTAATAGAGATCAGGATCTTGCGACATGCTTATTCCTTGGGATCACGGCGCGTGGTGGCGGCGGCGAACTGGTTCCAGAACATCTTCTGCAATTGCTCCATGCCCTGAACACCGGCCGGCAACCATGTCTTCAACATGGCCTCGGGCTCCATGGCCGACAAGGTGGCGGTCATGCGTTCCTGGATTTGGTTCATCATCGCCTCTTGCATAGGCTTGACGTCGGGCAGGCCCAGGAAGGAACGCGCCTCGTCCGGCGTGCAGTCGATGTCGACGGTGATTTTCATGGTGGCGATCCCGGGCTTGTGAAACCTTGCGTGAATGCCAAACTAAGCAAACAATCCCGCCCACGCAATCTTCACGCGACGAAAGACCCAAACCCCATGACCAATCGCCTTGCCGGTGAGACCAGCCCCTATTTGGCTCAGCATAAGGACAACCCGGTCCATTGGTGGCCTTGGGGCCCCGAAGCCCTGGCGGAGGCCCAGGCGACCAAGCGCCCCCTGCTGCTGTCCATCGGCTATTCCGCCTGTCACTGGTGCCACGTCATGGCCCATGAAAGCTTTGAAAACGCCGAGATCGCCGGGCTGATGAACCGGCTTTTCGTCAACGTCAAGATCGACCGCGAGGAACGCCCCGACCTGGATGCCATCTACCAGCAGGCGCTGTCGCACATGGGCCAGCATGGCGGCTGGCCGCTGACCATGTTCTGCACGCCTGACGGCAAGCCGTTTTGGGGCGGCACCTATTTCCCCCCCGCCGCCCGCTATGGCCGGCCGGGATTCGGGGAAGTGCTGAACGCCATTTCCGATCTGTGGCTGAAGGACGGGGAACGGGTCCGCGCCAACGTGCAGGCCCTGATGGAAGCCCTGTCCGACGCCCCGGCCGGCGAAGGCGCCACCCTGACGCTCGACATGCTGGACAAGGGCGCCAAGGCGGTGCTGCAGGCGGTGGACATGGAACAGGGCGGCCTGGGGGGCGCACCGAAATTCCCCCAGCCGGGATTGTTCGACTATCTGTGGCGTTCGGCCCAACGCACCAGGAACGCCGATCTGCATCGGGCGGTGACCCTGACGTTGGACCGTATCTGCCAGGGCGGCATCACCGACCATCTGGGCGGCGGTTTCATGCGCTATTCCACCGACGACATCTGGCTGGCGCCGCATTTCGAAAAGATGCTGTACGACAACGCCCAGCTGATCGAGTTGCTGAGCCATGTGTGGCAGGACACCAAGAATCCGCTGTTCAAGACCCGCGTCGAGGAATGCATCGATTGGGTTTCACGTGAAATGCTGGCCGAGGGCGGCGCCTTCGCCGCTGCCCTGGACGCCGATTCGGAAGGCCACGAGGGAAAGTTCTACACCTGGAAGGCCGAGGAAATCCTGGCCATCCTGGGTCCTGATCTGGGGCGTGTCTTCGGCCAGGCCTATGACGTCAGCGTTCAGGGCAACTGGGAAGGGGTGACCATCCTGAACCGGTCCGGTCCCCAGCCCGAAGGTGTCGAGGACCAGCTGGCCCAAGCCCGTGCCCTGTTGTTGGCAGAGCGTGCAAAGAGGGTACGGCCCGGTCGCGACGACAAGGTGTTGGCCGATTGGAACGGCATGATGATCGCGGCGCTTTCCCGTGCGTCTTGGGTGTTCAATCGCCCCGACTGGCTGGCGATGGCCGTGCGGGCCTTTGACGTCGTCACCACCAAGATGGCCCTGCCCGGCCAACGTTTGGCCCATTCCCTGTGTCAGGGCAAGGCCGGCCAGACCGGTTTCGTCGATGACCTGGCCCACATGGCCCGGGCTGGCCTGATGCTGTATCAGGCCAGCGGCCGGCAAGCCTATCTAGATCAAGCCATCACTTGGACCGAAGCCGCCAACACCCACCACTGGGACGCCAAGTTCGGCGGCTATTTCCAGGTCGCCCACGACGCTACCGACGTGGTGGTGCGCAACCGTCCGTCCATGGACGCGGCGGTGCCGTCGGGCAATGGCACCATGGCCCAGGTTCTGGCCATGGCTTCCCAGCTGACCGACAAACCCGCTTATGCCGATCGGGCCCAGGCGGTGGTCGCCGCCTTCATGGACCGTTTCAACGAAAACTTCGCCAACATGTCGGCCTTGCTGACCGGCTTCGACTTGGCCACGGACCCGGTTCTGGCTACCCTGCCCCGTGACCGGGACGATCTTCTGGACGTACTGCGTGGTGCGTCCCTGCCCAATCTGATCATCCGCTGGCACGACGACGCGGTGGCGACCTTGTGCCGCAATGCCGTCTGTTCGGCCCCGGTGAACGATGCCGGCGCTTTCGCCGCTTTGGTGGAGAACAAGTGATGCCTTTCATCAGCCTGAATTCCCCGGTCGGCCCGCTGACCATTTTCGCCGACGACGATGCCATCGTCGCCATCGACTGGGGGTGGCCGCCGGAAACCGACGAGAAGCCGACCCCATTATTGGAACGGGCCCGCGACCAGCTGGAGGCCTATTTCGAAGGTCGGCTGACCCAGTTCGACCTGCCGCTGTCCCCCCACGGCACCGCCTATCAGCGCAAGGTGTGGGCCGCCATCGCCGCCATTCCTTTCGGCAAGGTGCGTACCTATGGCGACCTTGCCCGCGAATTGGAAACCGCACCACGGTCGGTGGGGGGAGCTTGCGGTCGCAACCCCATCCCCATCGTCATCCCCTGCCACCGGGTGTTGGGCATGAACGGGTCGCTGGGCGGCTATTCCGGCATGGACGGAATCGAAACCAAGGAAGCCCTGCTGCGGCACGAAGGCACGCCTATTCCTGGATAATTTGCCGCCAGACCTTGGCTTGCTTATACTTATGCAAGCCAAGGGAGGAACGGATGACCAAGGGCGAACGCACCGGGTTGGTTTGGAGCGTCAGGATCGGCAGCATTGCCTGGATGGCGGTGCTTGGTTTCCTGTTGTTCGTGACCTACGGAGTCGAGCCCGCCAACCATGGATCCAACGAGGTCAAGGACCGCATGGCCGCTGAATGCATAGGGACCTTCAAGGACCGCTATGGATGCAAGGAAGCCATCATCGTCAAAAGCGGTCAGGAAACCTTTGTCGCCATGGCTTGGCGTTTTCTTTTGGTGATCGTGCCACCCATGGTCGTCAATTTCTGGCTGCCATCCTATCTGCGCCGTAATCCGGTCCATGCTGCCGAACATCATCATGAAGCCGCCGCCGACTGGAAAAGCCGAGCCCAGTTCCATACCCAAAAGCAATCACCGGAAGAAGCCGCCCAGGATTTGCATGTGGACGGCCTGCCATCCGTCCATCACCCGGCCCATCACACCATCGACGACATCGCGCCGGTGCCCGATTGGAAAGCCAAGGCGCAAAGCCAGATTTCCAAAGCAAAACGCCCCGAGTGACCCCGGGGCGTTTTTTATAAAGCTTCGATGATGCCTTAGGAATTCATCGCTTCGAAGAAGTCGGAATTGTTCTTCGAATGCTTCAGCTTGTCGACCAGGAACTCCATGGCGTCGATGACACCCATGGGCATCAGGATGCGGCGCAGAACCCACATCTTGGACAGCTGCCCCTTGTCCACCAGCAGCTCTTCCTTGCGGGTACCCGACTTGGTGATGTCGATGGCCGGGAAGGTGCGCTTGTCCGACAGCTTGCGATCCAGGATGATTTCCGAGTTACCGGTGCCCTTGAATTCTTCGAAGATCACTTCGTCCATGCGGCTACCAGTGTCGATCAGCGCGGTGGCGATGATGGACAAGGAACCACCTTCCTCGATGTTACGGGCCGCGCCGAAGAAGCGCTTGGGACGCTGCAGCGCGTTGGCGTCCACACCGCCGGTCAGCACCTTGCCCGAGCTGGGAACCACGGTGTTGTAGGCCCGCGCCAGACGGGTGATGGAATCCAACAGGATGACCACGTCGCGCTTGTGTTCCACCAGACGCTTGGCCTTTTCCAGCACCATTTCGGTGACCTGGACGTGACGGCTGGCCGGTTCGTCGAAGGTGGACGAGATGACCTCGCCCTTCACCGAACGGGCCATGTCGGTGACTTCTTCCGGGCGTTCGTCGATCAACAAGACGATCAGATAGACTTCCGGGTGGTTGGCGGAAATGGCGTGGGCGATGTTTTGCATCATCACCGTCTTGCCGGTCCTGGGCGGCGCCACGATCAAAGCGCGCTGGCCCTTGCCGATGGGGGCGACCAGATCGATGACCCGGGTGGTCAGGTCCTTCTTGGTCGGGTCGTCCACTTCCAAACGCAGCTTTTCATTGGGATAAAGCGGCGTCAGGTTGTCGAAATTGATGCGGTGACGAACGTTTTCCGGCGGCTCGAAGTTGATGGTGTTGACCTTCAACAGGGCGAAATAACGTTCCCCATCCTTGGGGGCCCGGATCTGACCTTCCACCGTGTCGCCGGTGCGCAGGCCGAAGCGGCGCACCTGGCTGGGGCTGATGTAGATGTCGTCGGGACCGGGCAGATAATTGGCTTCGGGGCTGCGCAAGAAACCGAAACCGTCTTGGAGAACTTCAAGGACACCCTCGCCGTAGATGGGGGTGTCGTTGTCGGCCAGTTGCTTCAGGATCGCGAACATCATGTCCTGCTTGCGAAGCGTGCTGGCGTTCTCGATCAGCAATTCTTCGGCATAAGCCAGAAGTTCGGCCGGCGTTTTCTTCTTGAGTTCCTGAAGATGCATATGGGGTATCCGTATCAGGGAAGGGGCGCCACCGGTCATCAAAATATGACCCTTCGAGTACAACTCGACGCGGAAAACCGACGGATATGGCGCAAAAGCGATTTTTGGGATAGCGGGCTTCAAACGGCCCTTAAGGATGGTGCCAGCTTTAGCCAAACACCATCCGTCTGTCAAACTGGAATTTCTTGTGCGCTGCGGTGGTTCAGAACGGTTTGACCACCACCAGCAGCACGATGCCGATCATCAACAAGGTCGGCACTTCGTTGGCGACACGATAGAACTTTTGCGAGCGCTTGTTGGCGTCGGCGGCGAAGTCGTTCTTCCACTGGATCATCAGCAGGTGGCAGACACTCATCAGGATGACCAGGGTGAACTTGGCGTGGAACCAGCCGTCCTGAAACAGGCCGCCGCTGATGGCCATCCACAATCCCAAGGCCCAGGTGACGATGGCGGCCGGAGCCATGATCGCCTTGAGCAGGCGACGTTCCATCACCTTGAACTTTTCCGACGCTTCAGAGCCCGCTTCCACTTCGCAGTGATAGATGAACAGGCGCGGCAGATACAAAAGACCAGCCATCCAGGATATGACCGCGATCACATGAACCGCTTTGACCCACAAATAGGCTTCGCCGCTCATGGTTCCTCCGCACACAGACATTGAGTACCGCAGGCCCGGCCCCTGACTTGGCTGGGATCGCCGACCAATTGCGCCAGACCTTGGATGAATTCGGGATGGGACTGCACCGTCGATGCCCTGAAATACCCAGGAATTCCAAGTGTTTCCGCCAGATGGCGATATTCGATGTCCAGTTCCACCAAGGTTTCCGAATGTTCCGAGACGAAGGCGATGGGGGCGACCACCACCGGCACCTTGTCAGCACCGGCACGGGCCAGTTCTTCCTCGGTGCTGGGACCGATCCACTTGGCCTTGCCCACCCGGCTTTGATAGCAGATGGCCCAATCCAGGCCGTCGATCCCCAAAGCGGAAACGATGGCGGCGGCGGATTGCTCGACCTGGCGTTGATAAGGATCGCCCTTGTCGATGATGCTTTGCGGCAATCCATGGGCGGAAAACAGCAGACGCGGTTTGCCCTGTGCCAAGGCCTGGTCGTATTGGGTGCGGATCAGCTGAGCGCTGGCGGCAACGAAACCAGACATCACCGGATAGCAACATACCACTTGGGTTTGGGCAAAGCGGCCGACCGCCAACTGGTGCCATTGCTTCAGCGACGAGCCGGTGGTCGTGGTGGAGAATTGCGGGTAAAGCGGCAACAGCACGACGCGATCGGCGCCCCAATCCTGAACCTGTTGCAAAGCCTGCTCGGCGAAGGGGTGCCAATAGCGCATGGCCACCACTACCTTGAAATCCGGCCCCAGGACTTTTTCCAGGGCAGCGGCTTGATCACGCGTCTGCTGCAGCAAGGGCGAGCTTCCACCCAAATGCTGATAGATGCCTCGCGCCACTGGTGCCCGCTTGCCCGAAATGAAGCGGGCCAACAGCCAGCGCCAAGGCTGGGGCAAACCGATGATCGCCTTGTCGTTGAACAGGTTGAACAGAAAGGGCCGTACCGCGTCCAAGCTGTCCGGGCCGCCTAGATTGAACAAGACGATGGCCGTCTTCATCCCTTGAAAGCCTTTACCCGTTCAGCCAGCCGCGCCACGTTTTCCGGCGGCGTCGGCGGGATGATGCCATGGCCCAGGTTGAAGATGAAGGGTCCCTTGCCCAGGGCCTTCAGAATACGGTCGATGCCGGCATCCAAGGCCTCGCCGCCGGCCACCACCAAAATGGGATCCAGGTTGCCCTGAACCGTGCATTTCGGCTGCAGAACCTTGGCCGCCCAGTCCAGCGGCACCGAGGTGTCGAGGCTGACGCCGTTGACCTTGGTTTCGGTGACGTAAGCCTCGTACAAGATGCCGGCACCGCGCGGGAAGCCGATCACCGGAATGCCGGGACGTTCGGCATGGATGCGTTCCACCAGCTTGCGGGCCGGCTCGATCACCCACTTACGAAATTCGGTTTCCGGCAGCGCCCCGGCCCAGGTGTCGAAAATCTGGATGGCTTCGGCGCCGTTGTCGATCTGTCGGATCAGATACTGGCCGGTGGCTTCCACCAGCAGATCCATCAGCCGGGCGAAGGTTTCCGGTTCCGACCACATCAGCCGCTTGGTGTTGGCGAAATCCTTGGACCCGCCGCCTTCGACCATGTAGGTGGCCACGGTCCACGGAGCGCCCGAGAAACCGATCAGCGCGGTGGTTGCCGGGATCGCCTTGGACAGCCCGTTGACCGTGGCATAGACGGGCGCCATGCGGTCGTGCAGGCCCGAGATGTCGAGACCATCCAGATCCCTTGCCGAGCGAATCGGCGCGAGTACCGGACCTTCGCCTTCCTTGAACGCAACCTGCTGACCCAACCCGTCGGGAACCACCAGAATGTCGGAAAACAAGATGGCGGCGTCGAATCCGTAACGGCGCAGCGGCTGCAGTGTGACTTCGACGGCCAGTTCCGGGTTGTAGCACAAATCCAGGAACGATCCGGCCTGGGCGCGGGTGGCGCGATATTCCGGCAGATAGCGTCCGGCTTGGCGCATCAGCCAGAACGGCGGAGGGGTGACGGTCTCGCCGGCAAGGGCGCGCAGAAAGGGCTTGGTGACGGTCACGGCGGTTTTTCCTTGGCTGTGCTGAGCTGACCTTGGGGGGCAGTTCTACAAGTTTTGATTCTTAAGGGAAAGGTTGCTGAGGTTTGTTGGGCCTGTGGATATCGGGGATGCGAGTCCATCCACAGGCTTTACACAGATTCATTCAGGGGCGGGGATGATTTTGGTCATCCGCTGGAAAACTTCCGCAAAACCGGTGCCGCACCGCAAAAAACCGTGCCTGTGGAAAAATGGGAAAACGGGGAAAGCGGATGAAGACGGACGGGATTCACGTTATTGTCGGCAAGCCGTCGCGATTTTTTCCCATCGGGGTCGAAAGCGGGGCGGATTGGGTACCGAGGTGGGGAAATTTCGCCCCCCTGTTGGCAAATGCCCACTTATCCCCATTGTTCGAGGTTTCACACAGGGACTCATGGACGCCTATCACCTTCATCTGGTTTCCGACGCCACCGGCGAAACCGTCACCTCGGTGGTCCGCGCCTGCATGGTGCAGTTCGAAGGCGTCAACGCCACCCAGCACAATTGGTGGCTGGTGCGTTCGCAAGGTCAGGTGGAACGGGTGATCACCGGCATCGAGGCCAATCCCGGTATCGTCCTGTGCACCTTGGTGGACGTCGCCGTGCGCGGCGTGCTGGAAGAAGCCTGCCGTCACATGCGGGTGCCGTTCATTCCGGTGCTGGACCCGGTGATGGGGGCGCTGGCCGGCTATTTCAACGCCGAAAGCCACGCCACACCCGGCCGCCAGTATCAGATGGACGCCGAATATTTCGCCCGCATCGACGCCATGCAGTTCACCCTGGCCCATGATGACGGCCAGTTGATGGATGATCTGGACGACGCCGACATCGTGGTGGTCGGCGTGTCGCGCACCTCGAAGACGCCGACCTGCATGTATCTGGCCAATCGCGGCTTCAAATGCGCCAATTATCCCCTGGTTCCCGGGGTGCCGCTGCCGCGCAGCCTGGAAGTGACCCGCAATCCGCTGGTGGTCGGTCTGACCAAGGACCCGAAAAGCCTGTCCGACATCCGCCGCGCCCGTCTGCGGTTCCTGAACCATGACGAGGAATCCGATTACGCCCAGTTCGAGAAAGTGCGCGACGAAGTGGCCAACGCCCGCAAGCTGTTCACCCGCCACGGCTGGCCGGTGGTGGACGTGACAAGGCGTTCCATCGAGGAAGCCTCGGCCACCATCATGCAGCTTTACGGCCAGCACAAAGCCAAGCGCGAAGGCCAAGCCGGATGATCATCCTGGCGTCAGGTTCGGCCACTCGCCAATCCATGCTGCGATCGGCCGGCGTCACTTTCCAGGTCCAGGTGTTGCCGGTGGACGAAGCGGGCATCAAATCGGCCATGGCCCAGGAAACCGACAATCCGGCCCGCGTCGCCGAAACCCTGGCGGAAATGAAGGCGCAGCGGGTTTCGTTGAAGACTCCTGGCGCCTTGGTGGTCGGCGCCGACCAGATGCTGGATTGCGACGGGGTATGGTTCGACAAACCCGCCAGCCGTGATGACGCCGCCCGGCAATTGCGCCGGCTGCGGGCCAAGACCCACCGCCTGACCTCGTCGGTGGTGGCGGTGCGCGATGGTCGGCGGATATGGCACCACACCGATTCCGCGAAGCTAACCATGCGCAATTTCTCCGACACCTTCCTGGACCGTTACCTGGATCAGGCCGGCGACGGGGTGTTGTCCTCGGTGGGCGCCTACCAATTGGAAGGCCTGGGGGCGCAATTGTTTATGCTGGTGGACGGCGACCATTTCACCATCTTGGGGCTGCCGCTGCTGGCACTGCTGGATTTTTTGCGCGAAAACGGAGAACTGATCCGATGATCCTTTCGGGCAAGGCCAAACTGGCCGGGGTCTTGGGCTGGCCGGTGGGCCATTCCCGCTCGCCGCGTCTGCACGGCTATTGGCTGGAACAATTGGGTATCGACGGCACCTATGTGCCGTTGCCGGTGGCCCCGGAAAATTTCGAAAAAGTGTTCCGGGCCCTGCCCGCCATGGGCTTTCGCGGCGCCAACGTCACCGTGCCGCACAAGGAACAGGCGCTGGTCCTGGCCGACGAGGTCGAGCCTCTGGCCCGACGCATCGGCGCCGTCAACACCCTGGTCTGCCGCGACGACGGCTCGGTGCTGGGTTTGAACACCGACGCCTTCGGATTCCTGCGCAATTTGCAGACGGGGTCAAACTGGCGGGCGGAAAATGGTCCAGCGGTGGTCCTGGGGGCTGGCGGCGCGGCTCGTGCGGTGGTTGCCGCCTTGGTGGACGAAGGGGTGACGGAAATCCGCCTGGTCAACCGCAGTGTCGAGCGGGCGGAAAAGCTGGCCGCCGATATCGGTGGGCCGATCCTGGTGCAAGCCTGGGACAAGTTGGACCTGGACGGCGCCGGATTGCTGGTCAACACCACGTCGCTGGGCATGGCCGGCCAGCCGGCTTTGGACATCGACCTGTCCGCCCTGCCCATGAACGCCGTGGTCAACGACATCGTCTATGCCCCCTTGATGACGCCCTTGTTGTTGGCTGCACAGACGCGGGGCAACCCGGTGGTGGACGGTTTGGGCATGCTGCTGTTCCAGGCGGTGCGCGGCTTTAGCCACTGGTTCGGCGTCGAACCCCAGGTGACGCCGCAATTGCGTGATTTCGTGCTGTCGTCATGAAGGTTCTGGGGCTGACCGGGTCCATCGGCATGGGCAAAAGTACCGCTGCCGCCATGCTGCGGCGGCTGGGTTGGCCGGTCCACGACGCCGACGCCACCGTCCATGCCTTGATGACCAAGGGCGGCGCGGCGGTGGCCGCCATCGACGGCGCTTTTCCCGGTGTGGTCATGGATGGTGCGGTCAGCCGGCCGGAACTGGGCAAGCGGGTGTTCGGCGATGCGGCGGCGTTGCGGCGGCTGGAAGCCATTCTGCATCCTCTGGTCCGTGCCCAGGAAAAAGCGTTTCTGCGCCGCCACGTGCTGCGCGGCACCCGGTTGGTGGTGCTGGATATCCCGCTATTGTTCGAAACCAACGGCGACAAGCGTTGCGACGCGGTGGCGGTGGTGTCGTGCCCGGCTTTTCTGCAGGCCCAAAGGGTGTTGCGCCGTCCGGGACAAAGTCCCGCCCGTCTGGCCGCCATCCGCGCCCAGCAGATGGCCGATTTCGAAAAGCGCCGCCGCGCTGATTTCATCATCCCCAGCGGTACCGGCAAGGGTCCGGCGCTGAAGAAATTGAAACTGGCCTTGGTCAGCCTGCTGTCGCAACCCGGTCCCGGCGCCTGGCCGCCGCGGCCCAAACCCCGGTACGGCCATGCGTGAAATCGTCCTTGATACCGAAACCACCGGCTTCGATCCGCTGACCGGTCACCGCATCGTTGAAATTGGCTGTGTCGAGCTGATGGGGCACCTGCCCACCGGCCGGGTCTATCACCAATACGTCAATCCCGAACGCGACATGCCGGAAGAGGCGTTCAAGGTCCACGGCCTCAGCGAACAATTCCTCTCCGACAAGCCGACCTTCGCCGAGATCGTCGCCGAATTCATGGAATTCATCGGCGATTCGGTGCTGGTCATCCACAACGCCGAATTCGACATGCGCTTCATCAATGCCGAGCTGACCCGTCTGGGTTTCCCGGCCTTGCCCATGAGCCGCTCCATCGACACCGTGGCCATGGCGCGCAAGAAATTCCCCGGCGCCCAGGCCAACCTGGACGCGCTGTGCCGTCGTTTCGGCATCGACAACACCCATCGGTCGTTCCACGGCGCGTTGCTGGATTCGGAATTGCTGGCCGAGGTCTATCTGCAGCTGATCGGCGGCCGTCAGCCCGGCTTCGAGTTGGGATTGCAGGGGATGTCGAAATCCGGTGCCGGCGGCGCGACGATCGAACGCATCCGCCGCGAACCGCGCCCCCATGCCGCCAGTGCCGAGGAACTGGAAGCCCACGGCGCTTTCCTCGGCAAGCTGAAGAAAGCCATCTGGCTGCGCGAGCCGGAACCGGAAGCGGAAAAGGGTTAAAGCAGGGCTCGGCCCTGCACCCGCCAGGAACATGGATAATCTTTTCATGGGATCAAAGGGCCTTTCGGCCCTTTGCGGGCGTGGGCAGCGCCCACCCTTGATTCAATTAGCCTTCTTCCGATTCGGCCTGCGGCGGGGTCAGGCGGATCGAGGTGATCTGGTTGCGGTGACGGCGCACCACTTCGAAGCGGAAGCCGTGAAAGCGGAAAACCTGCCCGGCGGTGGGAATTTGCCGGCTTTCATGCAACAGCAAGCCGGCGATGGTGGTGGCTTGGTCGTCGGGCAGCCGCCATTCGAACTGACGGTTCAAGTCGCGGATGGTCACCGTGCCGTCCACCACGAAGGAGCCGTCGGTCTGGGGCCGCACCCCGGCGACGGAAATGTCGTGTTCGTCGACGATGTCGCCGACGATCTCCTCCAGGATGTCTTCTAGGGTGACCACGCCCATCAGGGCGCCGTATTCGTCCACCACCAGGGCGAAATGCTCACGCCGCGCCTTGAAGGCCTCCAACTGTTCCAACAAAGTGGTGGAATCGGGAATGAACCACGGCTTGGACGCCAATTCCGAGACGTCCAGCTTGTTCACCTCGCCGCCCAAGGCGCGGATCGCCCGCAGCACGTCCTTGGCGTGGACGACGCCGATGATGTTGTCGTGATCATTGCGCCACAACGGAATGCGGGTATAGGGCGAGCCCAGGATCTGATCGACGATGTCCTCGGGCGGCAGATCGGCGTCCAGGGTGACCATGTTCTTGCGATGGGTCATCACCTCGCCCACTTCCACGTCGCCCAGTTCCAGGATGGACCGCAACATGCGCCGTTCCTCGCGCACTTCATCCTGGGTGGCGTGGACCTCGATGGCGCCGCGCAATTCCATCATGGCGCTTTCGATGGACGCCTCGGTGGCGTATCTGGCGCCGAACAGCTTGAAGAACAAGCGGGTGGCCAGTTCGATGGCCTTGACGAAAGGCGACAGCGTCTTGGTCAGCACCATCACCGGACCCGACAAGGTCAGCGCCACCTTGTTGGCGTTATAGATGGCATAGGTCTTGGGCAACACCTCGCCGAACATGACCACGATCACAGTCATGCCGGCGGTGGCATAGGCGATTCCCGCTTCGCCGAACAACGACATCATGGCGCTGGTGGCCAGGGACGACGCCAGGATGTTGACCAGATTGTTGCCCAGCAACAAGGAACCGATCAGCCGGTCACGGGCGGCGATCAAGCGGTTGACCCGCTTGGCCCGCCGGCTGCCGTCTTGTTCCATCTGATGCATGACCGGCCGCGACACCGCCGTCAGCGCCGTTTCCGAGCCGGAAAAGAACGCCGACATCAGCAGCAGCAGGAAGATGATCACCAGCGACAGGGTGGTCATGTCCATGGGGTCAGGCTCCGATGAACTCGGCCAACATCTCCCGCACTGCCGCTTCCGGCACATCCGGGGTCAGGAAGCTTTGGCCGATGCCGCGGGCCAGCACGAAAGTGATCTTGCCGTCCTTCACCTTCTTGTCGCCGGCCATGTGATGAACCAGCCGGTCCACATCCCAGTGGCGTTGCTTGGACAGCCGGATCGGCATGCCCACGGCACCCAGGTGGCGTTCCAGGCGGTCCACGTCGGAAAACGGCGCCAGCCCCATGCGGGCCGACAGGTGGAAGGCCATGATCATGCCCAATCCCACCGCTTCGCCGTGCAGGATTTCATCGCCATAGCCGGTTTCCGCTTCCAAGGCGTGGCCGAAGGTGTGGCCCAGGTTCAACAGTGCCCGGATGCCGCCTTCGCGTTCGTCGGCGGCGACGACGCGGGCCTTGGCCCGGCACGAGATGGCCACCGCGTAACGGCGCGCCGCCACGTCGCCGGCGATCACCTTGTCGCCGTTGGCTTCCAGCCAGGAAAAGAAGTCGGGGTCATCGATGCAGCCGTATTTCACTACTTCGGCGTAGCCGGCCAGCACTTGGCGGCGCGGCAGGCTGTCCAGCACCGAGATGTCGGCAAGCACCAGACGCGGCTGGTGGAAGGCGCCCACCAGGTTCTTGCCCTTCTTGGTGTTGATGCCGGTCTTGCCGCCCACCGACGAATCCACCTGGGCCAAAAGCGTGGTGGGGATTTGGACGAAGTCGACGCCGCGTTGCAGGATGGATGCCGCGAAACCGGTCAGGTCCCCGACCACGCCGCCGCCCAGGGCGACGATCATGGTGGACCGTTCGCAGCGCGCTTCCAGCATGGTGTCCAGCAGGGCTTCCAGATGGGCGAAATCCTTGGTGTGTTCGCCATGGGTGACCTGAGTGTGCTGGTGGGCGATGCCCGCCTTGTCCAGGGATGCCAGCACCCGGTCCAGATAGATCGGCCCCACCTGGTCATCGGTGACCACGAAGGCCCGTTTGCCGCGCATCACCGGGACCATCAGCGCGCCGGTCTGGTCCAAAAGGTCGGATCCGATCAGGATGTCGTATCCGCGATCGGCCAAATCCATGTGCAGACGGTCGATGCTCATCAGCTCTTCTCCAGTTCCTGGATGATTTTGGCGACGGTGATTTCCGGGGGTTCGTCGGTGGAATCGACGATGATGTCGGCTTCGGCGTAGATGGGGTAACGAGCATCCATCAGCCGCGACAGGATTTCGCGTGGATCGCCGGTTTTCAACAGCGGGCGGTGGTCGCGGCCCGACGTGCGCTTGACCAGCAGGTCAAGGTCGGCGCGAATCCACACCGACAACGCGCCTTGCTTGATGCGGGCGCGGGTGTCCGGGTCGACGAAGGCGCCGCCGCCGGTGGCCAGGATGCAGGGTTCGCCTTCCATCAGCCGGGCGATGACCTTGCGCTCGCCGTCGCGGAAGGCGGCTTCGCCATGCTTGGCGAAGTAATCGCTGATGGAACAACCGGCGGCGGCCTCGAATTCCACGTCGGAATCGATGAAGGCGACACCCAGGCGGGCCGCCAGCCGACGCCCGACACAGGACTTGCCGGCGCCCATCAGTCCGACCAGCACGATGGTGCGATCCAGACCCCGCGCCGGACGCGATTGATCCGTCGGGGCCGTGCCCCGCGATTGATCCTGGGGGGCGACGCCGATACACTGCCCCTGTTTCGCCATGGTCCAATCCTAAAGTTTTGCGTGCGGACCGAAACGGCCGACGAATTTCGTTTGCTGACTTTTATCCGCCCGCCCTCGGGCCTGTCCAGAAATCATAACCAAGGTTGAGCGCGTTCCATGGGTAAGATTGCCGGTATTCTGCTTGTTCTGGTGCTGTTGGCCTTGGTGGGCGGCGGCATTTTCCTGGCCACGTTCGACCTGCCGGCGCCGACGGCGCGGGTGGAAAAGGTGATCGCCGATGACCGTCTGGCGCGCTAAGCCCGCCCGGGCTTTGCCGTTGGCAGCGTTGCTGCTGGCGGTTCCGGTGGTCGCCTGGGCGCAACAGCCCCTGCCGCTGACCCAGCCCTTCGACCCCGAAACCATGGAAAAGGCCGACCCCCCGGCCTATGAAAATGTCGGCAATATCGGCGTTGACGCGTTGAAGGCGCCGAACCCGCAGGCGGTCGGCACCATGGACGTGCACCAGGGCGGGTTTTCCGCCGCGCTGTGGAACGGCACCAGCGCCGAGGTGGCCCGTGCCTTGCTGCCGCGCCTGCCCGGCACCGCCGCTTCCCCCACCATCCGTTCGCTGGAACGTCGCCTGCTGCTGACCGCGGCGCCGCCGCCGGAAGGCGCCCAGGCGGAAGCCCGTCCGTCCCTGGTGGAACTGCGGGCCGAACGCCTGCTGGCGTTGGGTGACCTGGACGGCGTTGTCGGCCTGACCAACGCCGCCCCGGCGGCGGTGGAAGGCGCGTTGTCGGCCAAGGTTCAGCGCGACGCCCATCTGCTGGCCGGTCGTATCGACCAGGCCTGCGCCCAGGTACCCGCCGCGTCCGACCCGGAAAGCGCCCGCCTGGTCACCTTCTGCCAGCTGGCCCAGGGTCAAACCCTGCAAGGCAATCTGTCCTTGGACCTACTGCGGGAACGCCATGGCGCCGATAGCGGTTTCATCGCCGCCGCCGAAGTGTTGGCCGGTTTGCCGCCTGTCCCCAACGCCAAGATCGAGGTGGCCGAGCTGACCCCCTTGCACGTGGCGCTGTTCAAGGCGGCGAAGATGGCGCTGCCGGAAGACGCCCTGGCCAAGGCGCCGGCGGTGGTCGCCCGCGCCATCGCCGACAATGAAGCCGCCCCCATGGACCAGCGTGTCGCCGCCGCCGAACGGGCCGAGGCGGTGGGACTGATGAGCGCCGACGACCTGCGCAAACTGTATCTGTCGCTGACCTTCGCCCCCGACGAGATGTCGTCGCCGCTGGAACGCGCCGCCAGCGCCGGCAACCATGGCCGCGCCCTGTTGTTCCGCGCGGCTTTCGACCAGCCCGATCCGCTTCTGAAGGCCCGCTTCGCCGCCGCCGCGGTGGACATGGCGGTGGCCCGCAATCTGGTCGCCGGCACCGCCCGGGTGTTCGAACCCATCATCGCCGCCACCAAGCCTGACGCCGCCCTGTCGCGGCAAGCTCCGTCCTTCGCCCGCGCCTTCTATGCCCTGGGTCGGCCGGAAGCCGCCGCCAAGTGGATGGACATCGCCAAGGCCGACGTCGCCATGGTACGCGAGGCGGAAAAGCTGTGGCCTTTGGCCGCCATCAGCGAATTCGGCCCCGGACAGCCGGTGTCCCTGGCCGGTTTGGCCGGCTGGCGGGCGTCGCTGGCCGATCTGGCCCCCGACGTGGTGGCGCGCCGCAACGGCGTGGTCTTGGGCATCCTGGCCGGTCTGGGGGCCAAGGTTCCGGACAGCGCCTGGCTGGCCACCCTGCCCTTGCCGGCCGGCGGGCCGCAGCCCGGCCTGTTCGCCATGATGCAGGGCGCTGCCCTGGACGCCCGTTTGGGCGGCACTTTGCTGGCATCCCTGGCCACCATGGGCGACACCCCCTTGGATAAGATCGACGTCATGACCCTGTCCGAGGTGATCAGCGCCCTGGCGGTGGTCGGTCTGGCCGAGGACGGCCGCGCCCTGGCCCGTGAAGCTTTGCTGGCGAATGGCATCTGAACGCCACACCGAAGCTTTTCTGGAAATGATGGCGGTGGAACGCGCCGCCGCCATCAACACCCTGGACGCCTATCGGCGTGATCTTGACGATTTGGACGCTTTTCTGACCCGGCGCGGCACAACCCCGCACAAAGCCGGGGCCGATGACCTGTCCGCTTATATGCGGTCCCTGGCCGATTGCGGTCTGGCCACCCGCACTCAGGCGCGGCGGCTGTCCTGTCTGCGGCAATTCTATGCCTTCGTCTTCGCCGAAGGCTGGCGGGCGGACGACCCGACCACCCGCCTGGACGCCCCCCGTCTGGGCCGGCCCTTGCCCAAATATCTGTCGGAAGCGGACGTGGAGCAGCTGTTGGCCGGGGCCCGCGCCCTGCCCGCCCCCAACGGGGTGATGATGACCGCTCTGTTGGAAGTGCTGTACGCCACCGGTCTGCGCGTCTCGGAATTGGTGGGGCTGCCGTTTTCCGCTGCGGCCCGTGATCCATCGGTGCTGATCGTGCGTGGCAAGGGCGACAAGGAACGCATGGTGCCGCTGTCCGACCCGGCCCGTCAGGCCCTGCGTGATTGGTTGCCGGTCCGTCAGAATTTGCTGGGTAAAGGCAAGGGATCGCGTTGGCTGTTCCCCGGAACCGGCAAAGCGGGGCATTTGACCCGCTCTGGTTTCGCCCGGGCGCTTTTGAAAGTGGGCATGGCAGCCGGCATCGATCCCCGGCGGTTGTCGCCCCACGTGCTGCGCCACGCCTTCGCCACCCATCTTTTGGCCCATGGCGCCGATCTGCGGGTGGTCCAGGAAATGCTGGGCCATGCCGACATCGCCACCACCGAGATTTACACCCATGTGCTGGAAGAACCGAAAGCGCGGCTGGTCAACCAGCATCACCCGCTGGCGGGATTGCTGAAACCCAAGGGCTGACTATGCTATAAGCCGCTGAAACGAGCTTTGGCGGATTGTGACACATGATTCTCTATACCTTGCGCTGCGCCCACGACCATCACTTCGAACAGTGGTTCGACAATTCGTCCGATTACGACGCCAAGAAGACGGCCGGCCAGCTGGTCTGCCCGGAATGCGGCGAAAAGCATGTGGAAAAGGCCATCATGGCCCCCAGCGTCGGCAAGTCCGCTGCCGCCGCTCCGGCCCCCGCCTGCACCCCCATGGGCTGTGGCGGCTGCCAGTTCGCCGGGCAGCATTGACCGCTTTGCGGTCAGTGCTTGTTGGCGCGAGACGCTGCCCGTGCCGGGCCGGCTCAGACGCCGCCGGGCTTTAAGCGGAATCGTGATTACAACGGCTCGCCGCGCATCATGCGCGGCAAGTCGCCGACCACCCCCATGGCGTGCTTCATGAAGAAGCGCTTCACGCCCGGCATTTTCTGGACGGCGGCCAGACCCAGGTCGCGGGCCAGCTTCACCGGCCCGATATCGTTGGAAAACAGCCGCACCATCACGTCGGTCAGACCCAGCATCAGCATGTTGTCGAAGCGCCGCCAGCGTTCATAGCGGGCCAGTACGTCCGGACCGCCCACGTCCAGGCCCAGGCGACGGCAGTCCACCACCACTTCGACTAAGGCGGCCACGTCGCGGATGCCCATGTTCATGCCTTGTCCGGCCACCGGATGCATGCCGTGGGCGGCGTCGCCGATCAGCACCAGACGGTGGTCGACAGCGCGGTCGGCCAATTGCAGGGTCAGCGGATAATGGAAGCGCGGGCCGGCCAGGGTGACTTCACCCAGGAAGTCGCCGAAACGGGTTTTCAGCTCGGCCAGGAAGGATTCATCACTTTGGCCGACGATGGCGTCGGCCAGATGCAGCCGTTCCGTCCACACGATGGACGACCGGTTGCCGGTCATCGGCAGGATGGCGAAGGGGCCCGACGGCAGGAACCGTTCATGGGCGATGCCGTCATGGGGCTTTTCATGGGTCACCGTGGTGACGATGCCCGACTGACCATAGCCGAAGCGTTGCACGCCGATGCCGGCCAGCCGGCGAATGGTGGAACCGCGGCCGTCGGCGCCCACCACCAGGGCGGCGCGGACGGTCCGGCCGTCTTCCAGGGTGACGCTGGCGCCGTCGCGGTCGCGCGCCAGGGCCGACACCCGGGCCGGGGCCAGGACTTGGGCATCGGGTAGTTGCGCCAGGCGCTGGTGGATGGCGCGGCGGATGGTGGTGTTCTCGACGATCCAGCCAAAGGGTTCGTCGCCGACGCTGTCATGGTCGTAATGCAGGAACAGCGGCGAAGCGTTGTCGGTGACGCGGATTTCCAGAATCGGCCCGGCTTCGTCTTCCATCAGCGGCCAGACGCCGGCGCCGACAAACACCCGCTTGGCCGACAAAGCGATGGCGATGGAGCGGCCGTCGGTGCCAGGACGGGCCAGATCGGCGGGGTCGACGGATTCCACCACCACCACCTTGACGCCGGCCTGGGCCAGGGCGCAGGCGGTCAGGCCACCGACCGGACCACCGCCGACGACCACGACGTCGCAGCGGATGGTATGGGGTTCGGTTTCGAACTGGATTTCAGGGTCTGACGTGCTCATGTCATTGATGTGCCATCGGCAAGGGCAAAGCGCAAGCGCGGCAATGGGACAGCGCACGAATCGGGCAGCCCCTTTGGCAAATGTCCATGTTTTAGGCATATCAAGGATGGCACAAGCTTTCGGCATTCGCCTGAAATTGGCGCATTCCATGACTTTGACGGTTTCGGCACGGCTCTTGAATAGCACTTAGCCACGCAGAGGACTCCTGTTGGTCTTCGGCGACCCATCAACCGGCGGGCCGGCAAGACCCCCGCCCCAAATGTTTAGGGGACCACGAGATGAAGCTGATCATGGCCATCATCAAGCCCTTCAAGCTGGACGAGGTGCGTGAAGCCCTTACCCCGCTGGGAGTCCAGGGCCTGACCGTGAGCGAGGTCAAGGGCTTTGGCCGTCAGAAGGGCCAGACCGAAATTTACCGCGGCGCTGAATACGTGGTGAACTTCCTGCCCAAGGTGAAGATCGAAGTGGCCGTCAACGACGAGATCGTCGACCGCGTCATCGAAGCGATCCAGACCGCGGCCCGTACCGGCAAGATCGGCGACGGCAAGATCTTCGTCATGGACATCGCCCAGGCCTATCGCATCCGCACCGGCGAGGCCAATTCCGAGGCGCTGTGATCCCGGCTTCGGCCGCGGGGTTTGGCTGCACAGGATTTGAACAGTGCAGTCTGCAAGCGCTCAAGAATTAGTCATCGCTACTGTCCCATTCACAGGAGAAGGCGGCGAAAGCGCCGTTTGGCCGGCTGGCATGGTTCTTGTTTAACCAGCGCCAGCACCGGGAGGGCCCGCAAGGGGTCCCGGCAATCCAACCAGATGCAAAGCCGCTTCGGGGGTACCCATGAACCAAGGTTTGAAGAAGGTAATGGCCGGCGCCGGTGTGGCGCTGAGCACGTTGTTTATGGCCGGCGCGGCGCTGGCGGAAGAAGCGGCGGCGGCGGCGGAAGCCGCTCCGGTTCCGACCCTGGATTCGGGCAGCACCGCCTGGATGCTGACCTCGACGGCGCTGGTGCTGTT